>Ga0209831_1000005_pt1 | contig 182556 bp, 177 predicted proteins | sample Maine_Asex4_meta_FD_187451 | JGI IMG/M metagenome (GOLD analysis project Ga0209831, IMG submission 187451) | Marine algal microbial communities from Maine, USA - Maine_Asex4_metaG (SPAdes) (version 2) | ecosystem: Host-associated > Algae > Red algae > Unclassified | place: Maine, USA... | reverse complement strand
TTTGATGTGGATCGTCTCTTTCAACGACTTACACTTGATATTCATGGCTATGAAAGATTTAGCCTTACTTGACTCACACCATATCTAGTGCTTACCACGGGAATTACGGTAGAGCCATTATTTTTTATAGAGTAAGCTGCTGCAAACGTATAGCCATCTACCATTTGCTTGAAAACACCTATACTTTGAAGTAGCTTGAGATAACTATGTGCGTCTGTGCTGGCGCGAATAACTGCTTTAGGATTATCTATCTTAATCATTCATCTACCTCAATAACAGACGCATCTTCACTACCATCAAGCCTTTTAATTCTATAAACCTGGGAAATAAATGGTTGTAGTTCGTGCAAAAGCTCGGCTGATATATCGCTATCTGTTGCTAACAAAATTATCTGAGAACGAATATTCGAGAGATATTGAACAATATTTCTTTTATGTTCTAGATCCAAATTACCAAAGGGTGTGTCCATCATCAATAATCGAGCAGGACGTGATATTAGATTTAAACCCACAATAAAAGCGAATGCTAATGCTTCTTTTTCTCCAGCACTGATAGTTTCTGGATTGATTGCATATTGATTGACATGATCGATTGATAATGTATAGTCAGGTTTGACTTTGATACCTACATATTCATCTGGTTTATTGGTAATTTTACGGTGAATCTCCGAGGTAAAATTTTCTAAAGAATTTCTACTACTGTCTATATACCAATTAATTAGTTCTTCAGCGGCCTGTTTTAATCTTTCGGCAGTCCTTAATTGCTGATTTAAATTTTTAGTGTGTTTATTTTTGCCTACTAATTGCTCTTGTTGGCTTTTGAATTGGTTTAACTTTTGTTTTAAAGCTGTGGTTTCTTCTTCAATACGTTTGTAGCTAGTTTGAGAATTTTTAATATCTCCTTTTATAGTTCCCTGTTTTTCCCAAATTATCTTGGCTTCATCAGAATCAAAATCTTTAGTTTCTAACTGTTTACGCTTAATAGCTTGAGAAATTTCATCAATGTCTTCAGAAAGTATATTGCGTTGTTCTAACAAGACATCTATATCTATAGGCTTGAAACGCAGCAAATTTCTCAGCCGAGCGAGAGTATTAGTTAACTCAATTACTGCTTCTGAATCTTGAGCATTTTCCTCTAGATAATTTATTTGTTGTTCTAAGAACATATGAGACTCATAATCTAAACAGCGTCCACAGAGACAAGTTTCTTCCTTCACTAGTTCTTTTAGCAAATCTACATTTACCGAAAATCTAGTCTTGGCTACAGTTTTGCTTTCTAAATCTTCGCTTGCTTCTCTAATTAGGTCGGACAGCATAATAATTGGGCTATTTTGTATAGCCATGCCAATCTGCGTGTTTAAACTACTTACCTGCTGTTGCCAATTTTCTCTTTTCTTTATCTCTGCTTGTGTTTCTTTCTGTTTTTCATTTAATTCTTCAATCTGTGAAATTCTCTGCTCATTGTCGTGAAGAAACTTTTTGTATTGTGCCTCTTCATGCTTAATTTTTTTGAGTTGTTCTTTCTTGGCAGCAATTTCTTGCTTAATTTCCGCTGCTTTTACTATTACTTCTTGTAATTTATTTTCAGTCTTGGCAGCTTCTCGTAACTTTGTCTCAAACTTTTTGACTACGCCTTGAGAATCATCTCGTAAATTTCTTATTTCAGGAATTCCCAAAGTTCTTTCAATAGCTTGACGAGTTTCGGAGTTATGAGTCAGCCTTGCATATTCATCAATTTTAGTTCCATCGAAGAAAAAGAATTCTCTACAGGAACGAGGTAGCAAAAAGTCAATTCTTTCTTTGGCATCTGACTTCTCTTTCCCATTAAGATACAGTTTTGCCTCGCTTACTCTTGGTACATTACTGCTACCCCTCCTGACAATTTCAGCTCCTCTCTGAACAATGTATATATGTTCTTCATCAACAAATGTCAGTCTGACAAATAAATCTAATTCAGAATTTTTTCTAATTTCAATTCTATTGAAGCACTTTATAAGCTCTTGGCGAGAAACAGCATCATCTCCATATAAACACCACAGTATTCCTGTCTGAAAAGATGTTTTGCCTGCTCCATTTTGTCCAGCAATTACTAAAATATTTTTTCTAATATCTAAATTAGAATTATTATCTATATGTAAATCAATAGTCTGATCTATATAGCATTTCCAATTTTTAAAATATACTTTTTGTAATTGCAGTGTCATTGAAAATAATCAGCTAATTTATTTAGAGTATTTGACAATAATTTCTTCTAACTTGGATAACAAACGGCGGCGATTATCAGTAAAAACTAAGTTTTGCTTTTCCATTTGAATTGCTTCTTCTAGCAAAGCTGGAAAAATATTATATTTTTTGGCTAATTCCTTAATTTTTTCTTCCATGTGTAATCTATTTAACAAACTAAATTAAATCAGAATATGTAATGCCGTAATGAGATAACTCATCTCCTAGCTTAGTAATGACAGTGGCTTTGTTGCTAGCAGTTTTAGCAAAATGTTTAATTCTCTTAACTTCTGATGTAATTAATTTTACTTGTTCGTCTCCTATGGGTGGCACCACAAGTATATCAATCAGAGTTGCCTTCTCTTTATCTAGTGCTTTTCTTAAAATTCTGCCTCTACGCTGGATAAACTGGCGTTCTGATGTATCGCTAGCTAATATTATCGCTTCTCTGGCAGCAGGTATATTCACCCCTTCGTCGAGGCATTTTACGGCTACTAACGCATCGAGACGACCTTGACTAAAATCGTTTAATATTTGACTGCGTTGCTTATCTTCTCTGGAAGTAAAGCGAGAGACTACTATTCCCTGTTGCGATAGTCGATGACATACTGTGTCTGCTTGGTTAATATCCGCACAATAAACCATGCCCATGTTTAAAGGATGGTCTTGAATAATGCGATCTAAGATGGCTATTTTCTCACTAGCAGATTTAATAATACGCGATCGCTCTATAGCTAAACGATTTATCGAACCGCTTACTCTATCATTACCGCTTTTAAAGAGTTTGACAATTTTTTTGGTCAGCCTTTGATACTCTTCATTTTCTTCGCCAGTTAAAGTTACAACATAGACATAGTATTCATACTCACAAAGAATATTGAATTTGATAGCCCGTTCTAAATCTAATTCATAAACAATGTCGCCAAAATAATCTAGAACGAATTCTGTTCCTTCTTCATCATGGGGTCGTATAGGCGTAGCTGATAAACCTAAACGATAGGTGAAATCCTCTCTTAGTATTCGACGATATTTTTGTGAACCTGCGGTGTGAACCTCATCGGCAATAATCAAAGATTTTTCAGGCAACCCACCAGCATCTTTAATAAGTTCTGCCACTGTAGATCTTGATAGACCACTATAAGTACCAACTAAAACAGTGGGCAGTCTTTTAACAGTTTGTACGTTTCCATGAATCAAGCGCAACTTACGGTATAGCGTATTTCTCCAAGTTTCAGATTTACCAACTGCTGCAATGGGAAAATAAAAGTCAGTAAGCTTGTCTAATTCGTCCATCCATTGTTGAACCAAGTCTTTAATTGGAACGACAACAATAATTAAGTCCAAATCTTTTATACTACTTGCACAAGCTAAGGCAGTAATAGTTTTACCTGCCCCCGTAGCCATAGCCAAAATACCTTGATAATTGGCAGACTTAAATTCAGCCAAAGCTTCTTCTTGATACGATCTTAAAATGATATCTAAATTGTGAGATCGCTTTTTATCTTCGTCTAATTTGTAACTTTCTTTGTTTTCTGCTACCAATTCTGGTTTTTGCCATTGCTTGGGCTTTTTAGCTACTGATGGTTTTACATAGGGACGGTACTCTAATAATTTACGGGCTGCTGCTTCAGGAAAACCAATTATTTCTGCCTTTTCTGTATCATTCGACCAAAGTTTCTCAAAATTATCAGCTATTCGTTCTACTCGATTAATTTCTACCCCTCGCCAAGAACAAAAGACTTCAATATTTTCAAAGTTCTTTGTTAGTCCCGATCCTGTTTCGTTTATCGAACCGACAAAAGCCACGTCACTACTGTTCGTGTCGGTGATAATGCCAAATTTTTCATGATAAAGACCTGGATCTTCAAAATTGTTAGCCACTGCTAATTTAATGTCTAACACTCTCTGACTCAACAACCAAGACAGACAAGCTAATCTATCTTTAGCTACGGTTTCAAACTCTTTAATAATTGCTTGACTTATTACTTCTTCTCTTTCTTTCAAGCCCTGTTCAATAGCTTTAATATCTTCCGTCGAAAGACAAGGTGATGCCACTAAGCGCATTTTGCCTCCAGCTTCAACTAATGCTGCCAGTCCTTGTGCAACAGCAATAATTGAACTACTAGAAAAATAGCCAACTGCCCGACTATAAGAAACTGCGTGAGATAGACACGGAATGTAAAAATCTTGAATTAAATTATTACGATCGCTTCTATAGTGATCTTGTATATGTACACTTTGTAAATTCAAATGAATATCAATGAATATCGTTTGGCTTAATTTCTATTATTCCCATTATTCAATAAATTTGCTTAGTAAAGCGATCGCCTTTCCCTCCCAATCAATAAAAAAGCGATCGCATTTTAATATCCATCATTAGTCAGAGAAACAGCACCAAAATCGATAACTATAACTTTTAACCGAGTTTTTCACTGCCATAACTATCTAGCTTTAAAAAGAAAGCAGATTAAACAAAAATTAATTTATAAACATGGCAGAACAAACGCAAGAAAAAAACAAGGCATTTTTAGATAAGGTAATTGCCGACACTAATTTAACTACAGTTAACGAAGCGCAGACGGCGACTAAAGTTGTGTTTCGGATTTTAAGAGATTTGCTACCTAGAGAAGAAGTAGACAAGTTAGCTGATGAGTTACGAGGGGAAGAAGCGCCTAACGCGGACATGGAAGTCAAGGATTTGTTCAAGGATACCAATCCAATGGTTAGTTTCTTTAGCTATATCAGTCCGATCCAGCAGTTAAATATCAGTAAGGATACATTCATGCTGAGACTCAAGCAAGAAGGTGCAGTCAGACACGACACTGATGCTGAAGCCGTAACCAAAGCTGTATTTGCTGCGACAAAAGCAGAAATATCCAACGAGCAAATTCAGAATGTCGCAAAATGTATTTCTGATGATGAGATACGTGCCATTTGGCAACAGGCATAAAATTTAATTAATAAGAGATCCAAAGTGCGATCGCATTCCTCTAACTTCAAAAAATGCGATCGCTTTTCTTTTCTACAGATAAGATTCTCTTCCTCTCTTTGCGTCTCTGAGTCTTTGCACGAAACTATTTCTCAATCAAACTACGTCGCAACAAATCCAAAGCCGAACAAGCACTCAAATAACGCACCAACTCTCTACCTCTAGTATCACCAAAACGATACTCATGACTAAAAGTCTTACCATCAGGGGTAGCCACACCAATATAAACCAAACCCACTGGCTTATCAGTCGTATCTCCCCCTGGACCTGCGATTCCCGTAATTCCAATACCCCAATCAGTTTGTAAACTTTGTTTTACGCCCAAAGCCATTTGTTCGGCGACGGTATTACTTACTGCACCATATTCAATTAAATCTTTCTCTTTTACGTTCAGTAAAGCCTGCTTGATCCGATTTGCGTAGGCAATTACTCCACCCAAAAAGTAGTGAGAACTACCAGGCGTTTCCGTCAACATTGCCCCTAAACCTCCGCCCGTACAGGATTCAGCTACGCTCAAAGTTTGATTTGCAGCCGTCAATAATTTACCTACTACCGCAGCGAGAGTATCCTCATCGCTACCAAAATAATTTAGTCCCGCAATTTGCTTAATTTCCTTAGCTACAGGCTCAATTATGGTTGCAGCTTCGGTTTGCGAACTGGCTTTTGCAGCTACCCGTAGACGTACTTCGCCTTTGCCAGCATAGGGAGCAACGGTAGGATTAGCAGAGTCAAATAGATGAGCTACTTTTTCTGCTAGGGCGGATTCGCCAATACCCCGAAAACGCATCATTTCACTATAGATCGTTTCTTTACCCCAACCTTGACCTTTGAGTACGGGAACGGCGGTATCTCGCCACATACGATGCATCTCCGAGGGAACACCAGGAAAGGTCATAATCGTTAAATTTGCCTGAGGCTGCCAAATTATACCTGGGGCTGTGCCTGTGGGATTAGGAAGCGTTTGAGCGCCTTGAGGAACAAGAGCCTGTTTGCGGTTGCTAGGGGACATAACTCGTCCGACAGAGGCAAATTTTGTTTCGATATCTTGAATAATTGCAGGATCTTCTTCTAGGGGAGCCTTAAAAAAGCTGGCGATCGCTTCTGTGGTCAGATCGTCAGGAGTTGGACCCAAACCACCAGTGAAAATCAAAATAGAGGAGCGTTCGATCGCTGTGGCGATAACCCGATGAACGCGCTCCATATTATCCCCAACTACCGTTTGGTAGTAGTGAGGAATGCCCAAGTCGGCTAGCTCTTTTGCTAAATACTGACAGTTGGTATTTAAAATATCTCCTAAAAGTAGCTCTGTACCGATACAAATAACTTCTGCGCTCATTAATCTGATTCACTAATATTTTTACTAACTCTGCGTCTGGTTCGCCAAACCTGCAAAACTTGCCAAAGCTGCCAGAGTAAGAGCATTGTAGCGCCGATCGCATATCCCCAACCGCTAGGAATATTCGAGAAGCCGAGAGCCAAACTACCAACCCAAAAAGTTAGGGTATAGATAAATAATACGGTTTGACGTTGCGAAATACCTGTTTTTAACAGCCAGTGGTGCAAATGGCTCTTATCGGCAATAAAAGGAGACTTACCTTTACTAATGCGGGAAAAAATTACCGCAGACATATCCAGAATCGGTACAGCCAAAATTAGATAGGGCAGAAGTACAGCCGTAATTGCCGTAGTCTTAACCAAACCAATCACCCCCACTGCTGCGAGAGTGAAGCCCATAAAATATGCTCCTCCGTCTCCCATAAAAATCTGGGCGGGATTGAAGTTGTAACGCAAAAATCCTAGCGCCCCCCCTGCCATTGCAGCAGCAATTAAACCTGCAGCAGGCTGATTCATAAATAGCGTCACCACCAGCATCACAAAGGCAGCAATGCCCGAAACTCCCGCAGCCAAACCGTCTACTCCATCAATCCAGTTAATCGCATTTGCCATGCCTACTAGCCAGATGACGGTAATAGGCAAACTAAGCCAATAGATCTTAACTAAGGAATAAATGGGAAAAGAAACAAAATCGATCCGCACTCCCATATACCAACATCCCGTAGCTACGGCGATCTGCATCAGTAAGCGTGACAAGGGAGTGAGATTAAACAAATCATCGGCAAAACCAATCCCAAAAAAAAGAATGCTGCCGATAATGACAGCCCAAACTTCCATTACTTTATGAGGGGCGAGAGTCGAAAACCCCCCTAGAAACCAAACAATAACTAGGGCCGTAATTGTGCCTGCAAAAATAGAAACTCCACCGACGCGAACTACGGGATTTTTATGGATCTTCCTGGCGTTAGGTCGATCCACGATACCCAACTTCAACCCTAAAGTTTTAACGTCGGGTATCGTCCACAAGACAAAGGTTACAGAGATAAGAAAAGCAATCAGATGATATAGTTCAACAGGCATCTGAGTTTAAGTCCCAGGAAAATATAAGGTGTACTTCTCGAAAGTATCGAGCTATTGCTGGTTTCTCACGTTGCTTCTATCTCAGCATACCCCTATATCTTGGCAGGTACAGGAATTTGCAAATAAGGATAGAGAGGAAAGCGATCGCACAAAGCAGCCACTCGATCTAGACAGTTTTGCTGTACAGCCTCATCTTCAGGGCTGAGTAGTTTGTCAGCGATAATGTTAGCAATTTCTTGGAACTCTGTCGCCCCCATGCCTCTGGTGGTCATGGCAGGAGAACCCAAGCGCATTCCACTGGTGACAAAAGGTGATTCGGGATCGAAAGGAACGGTGTTTTTATTAGCAGTAATGTTTACCTGACTAACAAGGGCATCAGCCTTTTTACCCGTCATACCAATACTACGTAAATCGACCAAAATAAGATGATTATCTGTACCGTCAGATACTAACTTAAAGTTTCTCGCTTTGAAACCTTCTGCCATCGACTGAGCATTAGTAATCACCTGACCACAATAGTCTTTAAATTCTGGCTTAAGAGCTTCCCCGAAAGCTACGGCTTTACCCGCAATTACGTGTTCTAATGGACCACCTTGAGTACCGGGGAAGACTGACTTGTTGAGCTTTTTACCTAAGTCGGCATCGCGAGTCAGAATTAAACCGCCTCTAGGACCTCTAAGGGTCTTATGAGTAGTAGTAGTTACCACGTCACAGTAAGGAACGGGATTTGGATGGTGTCCTGTGGCTACCAAACCAGCGATGTGAGCAATATCAGCTAACAAATATGCGCCAACTTCGTCAGCAATCTCTCTAAATTTAACAAAATCAATAATGCGAGGATAAGCGGAATAGCCACAAATGATTAGTTTGGGCTTTTCTTTAAGAGCTAATTCTCTGATTTGGTCGAAGTCTAGCTGTTCTGTTTCCTTATTTACGCCATACTGGACAACGTTAAACCACTTGCCCGAAACGTTAACAGGCGAACCGTGGGTTAAGTGTCCACCGTGGGAAAGATCCATGCCCATGATCGTGTCACCTGGCTCTAACAAAGTTAGAAAGACGGCGAAGTTTGCCTGTGCGCCAGAGTGAGGCTGAACGTTCGCCACTTCTGCCCCGAATAGCTGTTTAGCGCGATCGATCGCAAGCTGTTCGGCACGATCGACAAATTCGCAACCGCCATAGTAGCGCTTGCCTGGTAGTCCTTCAGCATACTTGTTAGTTAGGACTGAACCCTGAGTTGCCAATACCGCAGGAGAGGTAAAGTTTTCGCTGGCAATTAGCTCCAAATGCGATCGCTGGCGACCTAATTCTAGGTCAACAATCTCGGCTATTTCTGGATCGGTCTGTACGAGAAAATCTAAATTAGTTTTGTTCACTATGCGATTCTATGATTTTTGATCGGTAATATCTATGCTATCTAATTCAGTGTCTCCTTGAAAACTGTTAATTCTACTCTTCTCCTTATCTGTAAAATTCTTTTCTCTCTAGAAACAGAAAAAATAATTTTACGGCGAGCGACCAGTTAGCGATCGCAGTTTTAGAACCCAATTTCATAAGACCGAGTTTCACCTATAACAAATGTAAACTGGCTATATGACTTACCAAAGAAGCGAGAGAGCGAGCGTAACCGTCAGCGATCGATAAATATTGTCAATATTGTCTCCCTAATAAGTTTATTAGGATTGCTTGACGGTTAGATAAAAGAGATTCACCTCGGTGACAAAATAGTGGGTTGAGATGCGGAAAAATTTGTAAACCAGAAAAGATTCAGGTAGGCACGAGTTTACGTGTGGTAAATGGGTTTCGACATCGCCTAGATTAATTGATTTGTCTAGTTATTAGATTCAATTGTAAATAAATAGACTATTTTAAAATTTATAGCTGCTAGACTATATTTTCAAGCTGATTTGACGATCGCAATTGCAAACTCTGGTTTAGTTGGATCGATCGAGCTTTTTTCCGATCTGAAACTTGTTTAAAAAAGGAAATATACGATATGTCAAGGTATGGTTCAGCCGACATTAAAGATCGCTTTTTTGGCGCAGCAGTTTATTTATTTGCGATTTATGATGCTTTTGGTTTGGGAGTAGGCTTAGTAAGTCAAGTACCCGCTTTAGCGCCTGTATTCAGCTTTTTGCAGCTTCTTTTACTGCCAATCTCATTGATTTACGGCGTTTTCAACGCAATCATCCCATTTGGCTTTGGTAGCTTAATTGTCTTCTTTGGTCTGTTCATCGCCGTAGTTAGAAACGACAAAGTTCCCTACTTCATTCGCTTTAATACTTTACAGTCAATTCTCTTTGGGATTGCAATATCCTTGATTGCAATTATTTTCGGAACTTTGGGAGGATTAGGATTAATTGGTGGACTGGTCTTTATCATCGCTACTGGTGCGAGTCTCTACTGTATGGTGGAATGCGCGATGGGTCGCTATCCCGAAATCCCTACTGTTTCGGCTGCTGCCTATAGTCAACTACCTCGATAGCAAGTATCTATAAAAGATAAATAACAATCACACAACCTGATTAGAAAGACGACCAATACCTTCAATCTCAACCCTCACCGCATCCCCAGGCTCCATTGCTCCTACGCCTTCTGGTGTACCCGTAAGAATTATGTCTCCAGGAAACAGAGTCATGATCTGAGAAATATAAGAAACGAGAACATCGGGGCTAAAAACCATGTCGCCAATCGTATCAGATTGGCGTGGGTCGGATTCGCCATTAATAAAGGTCTGAATTTTGGCCTCAACGCTCAGTTCGCGGACAATCCAAGGTCCTAACGGGCAGAAGGTATCAAATCCTTTTGCTCTCGTCCACTGACTATCTTTCTTTTGCAAATCTCTGGCGGTAACGTCGTTAGCAATGGTGTAGCCCCAAATACTCTTTGCTCCTTGTTCGGGATTTACTTTAGTACAGCGATCGCCAATAATTAAAGCTAGTTCGCCTTCATAATCTACCCTTTGAGACTGGACGGGATAATGAATGTTGTGGGCATCAGCAATAATCGTCGTTGGTGGCTTAAGAAATAGCAGGGGTTCATCTGGGACTGGTGTACCCATCTCGGCTGCATGTTTGATGTAGTTTTTGCCTACCGCAATAATTTTAGAAGGGAAACAGGGAGCAAGCAGTTGATAGGTATCTAGCTCCTGCAAGATCTCTGTCTCTTGTCCGCCTAACCACGGTGGAGCATCATATACCGCTACGCTACGGTTTGCATTTAGCACACCATAGTAAATTTGCTCGCGGTTAGTTTTAATGCGGACATAGCGTTGTGCCATAGCGAGATCGAGGTTCAAATTATTCTTTACTACGAGATCGTAACTCTCAAAGTTTGCGGTCGAAGAACTCGACAATGCAGTTTTGAGATAGCTTAATTCTAGATTAATCTGTCACAGTCATAACAGAATGCTGGTAATCGAGGCTCAAGTAATAGTAGAATTGTAAATCCTTGCTTCAACGTTTGAAGCCATCTTGTCCACAAGGAGACTAATTAGAATGAGCAACCAATACGAATTAATGTACATCCTCCGTCCCGACCTATCGGAAGATCAGGTAGGAGAGGCTGTTGCCAAGTACCAAGACTATTTAACAGAGAATGGTGCTGACAACATGGAAGTAATCGTTAAAGGCAAAAGAAGACTTGCTTACCCCGTTGGCAAATATTTGGACGGAATCTATGTTCAAATGAACTATAACGCTGACGGCAGCCAAAACGCACCTTTAGAGAGAATGATGCGATTGAGCGAAGATGCGATCCGCTATCTAACCATCAAGCGTCGCAAACGTGCCATTATTGCTCAACAGAACGCTGAAGCTACACCTGTAGGCGATCCTAACGATAATTAATTTAAATTAGATTGATTTTAATCTTGTGATGCTGGGATAGTCTAAAGGGCTATCCCAGTTTTTTTGTAAGTGAGTAGAGATTGAAGATATAAGCTGAGTATAGTTACCTATTGTTTGACTTTGATAATGCTATATTAGCTAGCGATCGCCAAAAAATATTAAGTGTTGAAAGAAGGCATTAACTGCAATTATGTTTTTAAAATCTAAACAAGACAGTACGATCGCCAACTTACTTGTCTGTATATTTATTTCAATACTCTTAGTCTCTTGTGATGGAGAAAGTTCTAGCAATAGCGATCGCAATGAAGTTATAGATCGAAGTGTAGATATTGATGGGCAAGAGGAGTTGGATAATTTGGCAGCAGGGCAAGAGAGAGAAGGAACTGAAACATTTAATTTAGTTGATATCAATGGCAATACAGTTAGCTGCGATTCTAGCGAAGTAGAGTTTGATGAAAACGATCGACCTAGCTGTCCTAATGCTGAATAGTAGTTTTTGCTAACTTTGGATAAAAGTAGTCGCAACCTTAATTTATAGTTTTTCAATCTGACTATTAAAGTAGCTGACTTTATAATTCAAACCTGCTGCCAGCTCTAGAGCCTGCTGAAAATACTGTTTTGCCTTTTGTTTTTTGGCTGACTTTAGATATATTTTGCCTAAAACATCATAGGTGTTAATCAAACCATAATGATTATAGGATTGGCGCTGTAGTTTAAGTAATTTGGTATAGGTGGCAATCGCTAATTCTTTTTCTCCTGCTGTCTGATACAGTTTTCCCAAGCTATTTAAAGCAAGATCGGCGATCGCCAGTTGCCGATTCTTTAATGCTAAAGTAAACGCCCGTTCGTATGCCTCGAACGCTTTTTGTGTCTGCTTTTCCGTCGCGTAATCGTCGGCAATCGCTAACTCCAGTTGCGATATTTTGCTTGATTTACCAGTGGCTTGATAAACAATAATCAAACGTTTTCTGGCATCAATAGCCTGTTTCTTTCGATCTGTGCGATCGTAGATATCGGTTAGGGTTTCTAGATAAAAGCCGATCTGCGGATCGATTTGGGATTTGGTTAGAGCCAGAGTTATTAACTGTTCGTAGGTTTGGGCTGCCTTTTGATAGTCAAAGTAAGCCAGGTATAGTTTACCTAGAGTTTTGAGATTCTCTTCAGCTTCTAGCAATCCTGACTGCTTATTATTTGCGAGAATTTGCTCCTGAATAGCGATCGCCCGTTCTAAATAATGAACCTGCCGATAAGCTGTGGCAAACTGCTCTAATAGCGCAGGAGATAAATTTTCGGGAATCTCCGATTCAAGAGTAATCAGACGATTGGCAATATTGCGTAAATCTGCACCTCTGTTTGCTTGCCAAGCGATCGCGCCCACATCACCTAAAGCCTCAATTTCTGCCTCCATACCTACAGCGCGAGCCAGTTTTAGCTGACGATACCAGAGTTGAAACGCTATTTTAGCCTTTTCCTGCTGCAATTGGGATCGAGCAGAGCGATCGAGCTTGCCCATCTCTCTTTTAATTCGATTAATTTCAAAAGCAGATAGCTCCCGTTTTTTATAGCCGAGAGGAATTACAGGATCGCTTCTATCGATCTCAATTTCTAAAGGATTCGCTGCTGGCGACTGAGCTAACAGCTCGTTTTGAATAGGAAAAAGATTAATACTTCCCGCTAGCAAAACGCCAAATACAATCTTCTCACTATTCATTGGCTGCTCCTTGCTGTTTATTTATAGAGACGAGGTCGATTACATCCCAACAATTTATTAGTTATTCAACGAATGGATAAACCCCTGTAATAATCTCATTTGCCTTGAGCTTGCCAATTCTTTCTCCTGGACTATTTTTCTCGCCTTTAACCAGACTGTCAACGGGTAGGACTAATCTGCGATCGATACTCGTAGTCAAAATAATATTTTTCCGACCCGTAGTAGCAACAATTCCTGCCAGGTTATCTTCTTTCGTCGCAAACTGAATTGCCTGAGTTCCAATATCGCCACGATTGCCCAACCGGAGAGAGTTAATCGGAATTTGCTTCCCAAATCCAAGCTGGGAAATTATAGCAACATAGTGGTTCGATTTGACATCGCAACAGCCTGCCAGACTCTCTTTGAGCCTCAGACGCATTACTCTACTTCCCTGAGCATTACGACCCATGAGAGGAATCTGCATATCGTCGATAGGCAAACGCAGGATACGTCCACCCGTAGTCGCGATCGCCATTTCTTTGCTTTCGTCGGCAAAGCAGAAATACTGGAGAGAATCTTTTTCTTTAAGCTTGATTAGCACCAAACCTCGATTACCCAAAGCATCTAGCTCTTTGGCATCCAGGCGTTTAATAATGCCCTTCTCCGTCAGCATGATCAGATCCAAACTCTGATAGTTATCGGGCAGGAAGAAACTCGCCACTGTACTCTTAGCCTCTCTTTGGGCTGCAGAGGATAGTAGCTCTGTGGCAGGCAATTCGGTAGTTTCTAGACTCGAAGGTACTTCTTCAATCGGTACGGGATAAACTCTGCCACTGTCCGTCACCACAATTAGCCTATCGCGATCGCCAACAGGCTCTTGATGGAGTAGAAAATCTTGCCCTGTTTTGGGTCGTTCGGCTTCTTCTTGGTCGGGATTTTGCCAATAAACACAGCCAGAGCTGGTCACTTTTAGTTTTGCCTGGGGCGATCTTTCAAAGGTAAGTGCTGGCGAAACAGTTAAAGCGGGATCTTTCTTAGCTTGTTTTTTATCCTTACCCTTTTTCTGAGCCGCGGATTTAGGAATCTCTTCGCTTACTTGGACATTAATAATGCGCGTCCGCCGTTCATCATTAAACTTACGCTTGAGCGATCGCAATTCCTTCTTAAGGGACTTGAGTAATTCATGGCGATCGTCCAAAACGTTAGATAATTCATTAATCCGCTCGTGAAGATCTGCCATCTCAGATTCTAGCTTCTGCTTTTCTAAGCCTGTCAGACGGCGCATCGGCATTGCCAGAATCGAATCACCTTGAGTTGGTGAGAAACCAAGCTCATCCTGAAGACTTAATTTTGCCGTCGTACCATCGGGAGCATGACGTAAAACTTCAATTACCGCATCTATCTCGTTAAGAGCTAATAGCAATCCTTCTACCAAATGCAGCCTTTGATTTGCCTCTTCTAACTCATGACCATACTGTCTTCTGAGGGTTAATTCGCGGAATTTGAGGAATTCTTCGAGAACATTGCGTAAAGGTAGCTGAATTGGCTTGTTATCTACCAGCGCCAGCATAATTGTCCCAAAATTGCTCTGCAAAGCCGTCTGACGATAGAGCTGGTGGAGTACCTTTTGAGGAGTAGTATCCTTTTTAAGTTCGATTACTACTCGCATCCCACTGCGATCGCTCTCATCGCGGATATCAGAGATACCTTCAATTTTGCCCTGGTTTACCAAAGCAGCGACTTTCTCGATCCACCCTGCCTTATTTACCTGATAGGGCAACTCGGTAATGACCAAAGCTTTCTTTTCACGACGGCGTTTCTTACCCGTAGCAATCTTTTCAATCTGAGCAATCCCGCGCATCTTAATAATGCCCCTACCGCTACGATAGGCATCTTGAATTCCCTGCACCTCTACAATTTCTCCCCCTGTCGGAAAATCAGGGCCAGGTATAAGTTCCCAGAGTTTCTCATCCGCGATCGTCGGGCGATCGATCAGGGCAATTAAACCATCTACTACTTCCCCTAAGTTATGCGGCGGAATATTTGTCGCCATTCCCACTGCAATCCCCGAACAGCCATTGAGCAAGAGGATCGGCAACTGTACGGGTAAAACAACAGGCTCGGTTTGGGAACTATCAAAGTTATCGCTAAAGTTAACCGTCGATTCCCCAATCTCCGTCAGCATCGCCTCAAAAGCCACAGGAGCAAGTCTAGTTTCGGTATAACGCATGGCTGCAGGAGGATCGTTGTCTACCGATCCGAAGTTACCATGACCATCCAGCAAAGGATAGCGAGTCGAAAAGCTTTGCACCAGACGCACCAGAGCATCGTATACCGACTGATCTCCGTGAGGATGGTATTTACCCAGCACATCCCCCACAACGCGAGCACACTTACGATAAGGACGGTCTGGAGTCAACCCTAGTTCGTACATGGCATAGAGAATACGTCGATGTACGGGTTTCAAACCATCTCGCACATCGGGCAAAGCTCGACCCACAATCACGCTCATGGCATATTCCAGATAAGAGCGCTCCATTTCTTGATGTAGCGGGGTAGGAATAATTTGTCCTTTTCCTAGTAAATTAAGCTGCTGTGCCATTCAAAAGTCTCCAAGATTTATGCGGGAATATGCCAAAAAATTTGAGTTTGGGAAAAAAGAATAATAGAGATTTAAAAATATAGCGCGATTAGATTTTGATTGCGGTTTGTCAAACTTTGCGATCTCGCTTTTTTGAGCCACAATAAACAAAAGCTGATTTAATCTAAGCAGTTTTTATCCTCGTCATTTTTAACATTAATCCCTAATCCCACAAAACTTTCTGAGTAACATCCATGACAACGGTTTTGATTGTAGAAGATGATCCCATTAATTTGCGGGTTTTTTCCAAAATACTAACAAAAAGAGGCGGTTTGCAAGTCAAAGGTACAGAAATTGTCGAAGAAGTCTTGCAGTATGCCCAATCTGGCGAGATAGACGCAATTCTCATGGATGTTGCTCTTGCCAACAGTTCGTATCAGGGAAAGCCAGTGGACGGGATAAAAATCACCCAAATGCTCAAGGCTGATGAAAAAACCGTCAACCTACCAGTAATTCTGGTGACTGCTCACGCTATGGAAGGCGATCGCGAAAATTTTCTCAAACAAAGCGGTGCAGACGGCTATATCTCTAAACCAGTAGTCGATCATGAGGCATTTATTCATGAAATCGTTTCTTTGATCGATAAGGCATAATCCAATATTTTGCAATCAAGCTCTTTTGTTGACTCTATGATGGTACATAAATACTATCGCAGATTGGACACCAATAAGATAATCTCGGTTGACAGTGATTCTAAAGGATTAACTCCGCTTCGCTTCGTGTCACTGTTAACTGTTCAAATATCTGGCAAATATTTTGTACGGTTCGATCCCAGCCAAACAGCTTTGCTCTGGCTAATCCTCGATGTCTGAGGTTTGTAGTTAATTCCTTGCTGCTGAGAATCCGATTCATACCCCAAATAATACTTTCGACATCATAAGGATCGACGTATAAGACGCTATTTCCGCCAACTTCGGGGATTGACGTTACTTCTGAGGTGATTACAGGACAGCCACAAGCCATCGCTTCTAGTACGGGTAGTCCAAACCCTTCATATAGTGAAGCAAATACCAAAGCCTGCGCCATTGAATATAAGCCAGGAAGATCCTTAGTCGGCACATAGTCGAGAAAAACTATTCGCTTCTGAGATCCTAATTTGGCAACTTGACGTTCAATTTCAGGATAGAAAAAATCGTCTTTTTTGCCCGTAATTACAAATTTACAATCTTGCTGGGGTAGGCGATCGAATGCTTCGAGACAGCGTTTTAAATTCTTGTAAAAGCGCATATCTCCCACATACAGAAAATATTTATCTAGGCTGTATTTCTGGAGAATTTCGGGACTGGGTTGTGGGTAAAACAAGTTGCGATCGTAGCCGTTATAAACTACGTCGATCGAGTCGGGATTTGAACCATAGGTTTTGACAACATCTTGCTTGGTATGTTCGGAGACGCAAATAATTCTCTGAGACTGCTTGAGTAACAACGGCAGCGCATACTGATAATAATATTTCCACTTCGGACTTAGTTCGGGATATTTGAGGGGAATTAGATCGTGAACGGTAACTACTTGAGGCACGTTGGGAAAAAACATGCCTTCATATACAGGCGAAAAAAACAGATCGGCCTGTTGTCTTTTTAACTGCTGTTTTAGCTGAGTCTGATACCAATAAATCCGCTTGATATGTCCCGAAAAACCGCAGTCGGGCGATAAGCCAGGAGCTACCGTAGTTACTCGATCGCCATATTTAGATTTAAAAGAGTCAGCATGGGAAAATAGGGTGAGGTCAAAATGGCGATCGCTCTTATAACCTTCAGTGCAGTCCATCAACCGAGAAATTAAATTCTGATTTACTACTCCTAAACCACTAGCCTGTTCTTGAATATAAGTCCCGTCGATCGCAATTCTTGGTAGTTTAGACATTTGATTTTAATCGTAACAGTTGGCTAGCTCGATCTAGATAAACATGCCTCTATCTATTTAACGCGATTTGGCTCGGGGTCAATGATAATCAAATTAACATTCGCCGAATATCATAAAGACAAGTACCGTGATAAATAAACCAATTAATAATGTATACAGTCAGTCTAATTCGCGCCGAGTCTTACGAACTAAAGGAACTGCGATCTCGGATCGAACATCTCCTCGAACCCTTGGGAGGAATGGAGTCAATTATAAAAGAAGGCGATCGCGTTTTGTTAAAACCGAATCTCTTAACAGGTAGTCGTCCGACAAAAGAATGTATTACTCGTCCTGAAATCGTTTACTGTGTAGCGCAACTAGTCAAAGAAGCAGGGGGAAAACCGTTTTTAGGCGATAGTCCCGCTTTTGGCAGCGCCAGAGGAGTTTGTAAGGCGAATGGCTATTTGCCTTTGTGCGAAGAATTAGATTTGCCGATAGTTGAATTTAAAGGACAGCGTTACGCTACAGAAAATCAAAACTTTCAGCATTTACGGCTATCAAAAGAAGCAATGGATGCCGATGTAGTAATTAATCTGCCTAAAGTTAAGTCTCATATCCAGCTAACTATGACTTTGGGGGTAAAGAACCTGTTTGGCTGTGTTCCAGGCAAGATGAAGGCTTGGTGGCATATGGAAGCGGGTAAAGATGCCGATCGCTTTGGAGAAATGATCGTCGAAACGGCTAAGGCAATCTCGCCTGACTTAACTATCATCGACGGTATTATCGGTCATGAAGGAAACGGTCCTAGCGGTGGTGAACCTAAGCAATTGGGAGTTCTAGGTGCGTCTACTGACGTATTTGCCCTCGATCGGGCGATGATTGATATCCTCAACGTCGATCCTGCTACTGTTCCCACGTTGGCTGCTCAATTCAAACAGGGATATTGTTCGGAATTATCCGAAATTGAGTTTCCCTACTGCAAGCCTGCGGATCTACAGGTATCAGACTGGAAATTACCAGAGGTGCTGATGCCAATCGATTTTGGACTTCCCCGCGTCTTGCGATCGACCTTTAAAAATTTCTATATTCGCTTTATTAAAGAACCAATGAAAACCTACGGCAGAAAATAAACGCGCATCGATTGTATACCGATGGAGACGTAACATGTTACGTCTCTACAGATGTCTTTTTAAACGTCTACCATGATCTGCCCACCTTCGACTCTTGTGGGAAATACGCCCAAATTTTTCTCTGAAGAAATTTTGCCTAAAACGCTACCAACTACAGGGGGAAAGGGACACCAGCTTTTAACGCTACCATCCGCCAAATCGAACTCGCTACGATGCCAAGGACAGCTAATTGTTCCATCAGCACTGACTTTACCTTTCTTCATTGGTAGCTTCATATGAGGACAGATACTATCTACTGCATAAATATTGCCAGACTCATTGAGCAATAAAAGCGATCGCTCTGATAATTTAACCACTTGTCTTGTGCCTGCACCCAAATCATCCGCAGCTAAAGCTTTTGTCCAAACCATAATGATTCTCTCCAGTTGTTAAAAAAGGTTTTATAATCTGCACCCATTATTCAGGAGTTTGCAGGTTATACATTTTTCTGGTTAAAAAATATGAACAGGGGGCGATCGCTAATTATTTCTTCAAGCTGTTAAATAAGATTTTCAGCGTCAGCCCAAATTAGACATTCATGTATCGCTTAATACAATTTTTCGGCTAAATGCTTCATTTAACACTATTTACCGATTGAGAAATCGAAGAGTTAATTAAGGAACTAATCCCAACTCAGGAAACTAAGCTAGCCTTTCTTTAGATTGTTATTATTCCAGTCCAACCAGCAAGAATTTAGAGCAAGTTGAATACTATGGCAAAAAGAACTTTTGGTGTAATTGGTTTAGCCGTGATGGGTGAAAATCTCGCCCTCAATGTAGAGAGTCGCGGTTTTCCCATTGCCGTATATAACCGTACTGCTGCTAAAACTGAAAAGTTTATGGCAACTAGAGCAAAAGACAAAGATATTAAAGCAGCTTATTCTCTAGAAGAGTTTGTTCAAACATTAGAACGTCCCCGCAACATTTTGGTAATGGTAAAGGCAGGAGGTCCTGTTGATGCTGTAATCGAGCAGCTAAAGCCATTGTTAGAAGAGGGAGACACGATCATTGATGGTGGTAATTCCCTCTACAACGACACAGAAAGACGTACCAAGGATTTAGAATCATCAGGACTTGGTTTCGTCGGCATGGGAGTCAGTGGCGGTGAAGAAGGAGCGCTTAAAGGACCTAGCTTAATGCCTGGAGGTACTGAGTCTGGCTATCGAGATTTAGAACCCATTCTGACTAAAATCGCAGCGCAGGTTGATGATGGTCCTTGTGTTACCTATATTGGACCTGGTGGCGCGGGTCACTATGTAAAAATGGTGCATAACGGTATTGAGTATGGCGACATGCAGCTTATTGCTGAAGCCTATGACTTGATGAAAAATACTCTTAACCTGAGTGGCGATGAGTTAGAAGCAGTCTTTAGCGAATGGAATCATACTGATGAGCTAAATTCTTTCTTGATTGAAATTACTGCTGATATTTTTAGCAACAACGATCCCCAAACTCACGAACCCTTAGTAGATTCTATTTTGGATGCTGCGGGACAAAAAGGTACGGGTCGTTGGACGGTAGTAAGTTCTTTAGAGTTGGGTGTGCCAATCCCTACTATTTATGCTGCGGTAAACGCTCGCGTTATGTCTGCATATAAAGAAGAGCGAGTTGCAGCTTCCAAGCAAATAAACGCTCCTGAAGGTAAATATGAAGGAGATAAGCAGCAGTTTATCAACCAGGTTCGTGATGCTTTATATTGCTCTAAAATGTGTTCTTATGCACAGGGAATGGCGCTATTAAGCAAGGCATCTAAAGAATTTAACTTCAACCTCGATCTAGCAGAAATTGCGCGTATTTGGAAAGGTGGCTGTATTATTCAGGCTGGCTTCCTCGACAAGATCAAAAAAGCGTTTAACGAAAATCCAGATTTAGCTAACTTACTGCTAGCACCCGAATTTAAACAGTCAATTGTCGATCGCCAGTCAGCTTGGCGTGAAGTATTGACTACGGCTAACAAGCTAGGCATTGCCGTTCCCGCCTTTAGTTCATCTTTGGACTATTTTGATAGCTATCGTCGTGCGACTTTGCCTCAGAATCTAACTCAGGCGCAAAGAGACTACTTTGGCGCACATACCTATGAAAGAGTCGATCGTCCTAGAGGTGAGTTTACTCATACCGAGTGGACAAGAGTTTCCGAGAAATCCTTACAGACAGGCTCTACTGATTAATTAATAGCCGTATTTAGTTAAATAGACTTACGTTTCTAATTGGTTAGCTCTCAGCTCTCCACTTGTTCAAATGTAGTCTAGCTATTGGAAAGGCAAACACATAGTTAATTAGATATCGCATATTTGAGGACATAGTTTGACTACTGTGTCCTTTTTCTGTATCTATAAGTCTGTAAAGCCCAGTATCTTTACCTTTGACTCTGACACAGGTTGATATTCTTACGCTTTTGTTTCAATTTGCGCCAGCTGAGCCATCGTTTTACTACAGGGGTAGTCAAATGCTGCTTTAACGCGATCGCTTGATTCAGAGCTATACGAGCCTACTGGACAAATTCTTCTAGCTCGTACTCTTCCCCGATCGCAAAATATTTCTTAATTGATAGAGATGGTGAATAGCAGTGCTGTTGCGTACCGTCCAATCATTCGAGCTGCATATTTGTCTCAGGCATTATCTATAAGTTTATAAAGTTGTGTTTTCAGTCACAAACAAAACCATGGGCTTGAATTTACACTAGATCTTAGACACTACAAAGTCCCAGCTATTACTATCTCAGGCAATCTTCATGAATCTAACTCAAGTATTAATCCTATTGTTGCAGCTAATAAACATTAGCAAAGTATCCGAACTATCGGGAGAAACATTGCTCAGTCAAAATGTTCAGCTAGAAGTATATTCGGTCAATTTGACTCAGCTAGAAGAAAATTTATAAATACCGTTAATCAATTATTAGTCGATCGCATTTCAAGCATTCAAAAACAATTAAAACTTAGGCTTTTTTCAGACTCTGTATAGTTACCTGAACGCCTAATAGAAATAAACCGATCGCCACCACGCCAAAAACTCCCGTACCCAGCGCCACAATACCCATTACCATCGTTCTCACGGCTGCGGTGAGGTTTATCACAATCGGATTGCTGGAAGTAACCGCCTTCGCTGCATAGGTATGGACGATGGAATTAAACATCAAGTAGCAAAGATAGGCAATACCCCCAGAAAGAATTGCAGCAGTGAAGCAGCGCAAGGGAGTAGCATTGGCTAGAGCTTCGTCTGTTTGAGCATCTTCTGGGATAGCAGATTCGTCAGGTATATTTTTCATAACCCTAATTATCAGATATTGGCTATTTAAAATCAATCCTGCGGGGGTATGTAAGGGCAAGATATATCTTGCCCCTAATGTTAAGCAGATACGGTAGATTCAGACCAGCGACCAACAGCTTTACCAATGACGCTCAATTCCTGCATAATATTAGCGAATCCTTCAAAGGTTTGTGATTGAGGTCCATCAGATAGAGCTTTGGCAGGATTGGGATGTACCTCGATCATCAAAGAATCTGCCCCTGCTGCGATCGCAGCTTTTGCCATTGGGGGAACGAATTTAGCGATACCCGTACCGTGGCTAGGGTCAATTGCGATCGGTAAATGAGTTAACGAACGTAAGGCTGGTATTACGGCTAAGTCTAGGGTATTGCGGACATACTTGCGATCGAAGGTGCGGATACCTCGTTCGCATAAGATCACGTTAGAATTACCCGCAGCCAGAATATATTCCGATGCCATCAATAGATCGTCAATGGTGGCAGACATACCGCGCTTGAGAAATACGGGCTTATCCTGTGCGCCAACCTTTTTAAGTAAAGCGAAATTCTGCATGTTTCTTGCCCCTACCTGAACGATGTCGGCAAATTCCGAGACTTTATCCACATCGGCAGTATCCATTACTTCGGTGATGATGCCCAAACCGCTAGCATCCCGCGCAGCAGCCAGTAGTTCGAGGGCGCTTTCTCCATGACCCTGAAAAGAATAGGGACTCGTGCGGGGTTTGTATGCACCACCGCGAAGGAAACTTGCACCCGCAGCCTTGACTGCTTTTGCCGTTTCGATAATCATTGATTCGTTTTCTACCGAACAAGGTCCTGCAATTACTACAACAGGATGGTTTTTACCAAAGGTAACGTCACCGTTAGGAGTGGGTACGACGACGCTGCTGTACTCGCCGTTGCGATATTCAAGACTAGTCTTTTTATACGGTTTTTCGACTCTTAAAACGCTTTCAATCCAGGGACTAATATCTTTTAGCTGCAGTGGGTCTAAAGATGCGGTGTCTCCCACTAAGCCCATGACAATCTTATGTTTGCCGACGATCTTTTCTGGAGTTAGTCCCCAATCCTGCAATTCGGCTTCTATTCTCTTAATCTCTTGTTCTGGAGAACCGACTTTCATTACTACAATCATGATTTACAACTCCAAAATAATGCAAAGTTAACCAACGGTCACAGCAGCGCGAAAGTGCGGTCTTTGCGAGAGGAAATGCGTCGTTTTACGGCGCTAATTCCACTCTCGCGGTGGGGGTTTCCCCCATAAGCAACTTTCGTAAGAAGGCTTCGTCGTCTGCGAGGCTAATGCCTCATTGTCTCCGAAGGACAAAGGGACGGACGCTCCGCGTCCCAGTCGCGCTTTGCGCGCGATCTGCCCTTCGGGGCTGTCCCGCATGTGTGGCAAAGCGCAGTCCCGATTGGGACAGACCGCCCTAGCGGGCTGGGCGCGAAGTAATCTGTGACATATCAGTCATAGTAGTCAATTTTTATACAAAATGGAGCATAGGCGATCGCAATTACTACCTCAATTCAATTCTTCATATTAATTAGGAGAAATAGAAACAATGAATATTTCTAAATCAAAATTATCACCTCAAAAGCAGATCGTGGCTATGGGTGGCGGAGGCTGGGGTATGGAACCAGATAATCCTCTATTAGATTCTTATATTTATAATCTTGCTAAAAAAGAAAAGCCTAAAATTTGTTTCCTCCCCACGGCTAGCGGAGATTCGGAGCAATACATCGCTAGATTCTATCAGCATTTTGCACCTCAACCAGCCGATCTATCTCACCTATCTTTATTTGAACCTCCTACTTCAGATCTAGAAAGTTTTATCTTCGACAAAGATATTATTTATGTCGGCGGAGGAAATACCAAAAATTTGATTGCTCTCTGGAAAGAATGGCAGCTTGACGTAATTCTAAAACAAGCATGGTCAAAAGGAATTATTCTCTGTGGTGTTAGCGCAGGGTCGATCTGTTGGTTTGAGCAGGGATTGACAGACTCTATTCCTGGAAAATATACAGTTTTACAAGGTCTGGGCTTTCTTTCTGGTAGCAACTGTCCTCATTACAGCAACGTAGCCGCAAGAAAACCTGCCTATTATCGCCTACTATCTGAGGGTCTAATTGCCGATGGCTACGCTGCTGATGATGGTGTAGCGCTGCATTTTATCGATCGCAAACTCAGTAATATTGTTGCCTCTCGTCCGACAGCAATGGCTTATCATTTGGCTAATAAACAGGGAAAAGTAACAGAAACTCCTCTCAAGCCGAAATATCTAGGTACAGAATAGTATTGCGATCGCGCTAAAACAATTGGCTGGTTAGATATTGCCTTCTAACCAGCCACTAAAATCGAAATCGTCCGAAAATCAATCTGTAATTTCCTAACCTTCTGAGCTATCGGCTTCTTTTGATGCCTTCCAAGCGTCCTTAGTTCTGCCCAAATTGAGCTTAAACTCGTCGCCTCCCACCATGCTTCCCGCACGTTCTTCATCCCAAGAAGCAGAAAATAGACCGTAGCTTAAGCCCAGCACTCCCAAACCTAAAAAGCCAAAGGAAACGGCAAAAGCTAGATAAGGAGGAAGTTCTACAACTTTGTTTACCTTAAGCCAGTAGAACAGTAGCAAAGACAGCATTCCCAGTGATGAGGGAATACCACAAAAGAAAGCCATCCGCCGTCCCATCCGTTTACTTACTCCATCAGGAATTGCGGACAGGTTAGAATTTGGTCGAGAATTTCGGGAAGTAGCTTTGCGCTTTTGCTTGACTGTCGCTTGAGGAGCAGTTTTAGCGGGCTTTTCCTTCCTATTATTGTTACGAGGTTCAAATGGTATGGGATCTCGTTTTGAATCTGGCATAATAGCTGATGATTAACGACGAATGCCTAGACGAGCGATTAATTTTTGATAGCGTTCGTAATCTTGTTTCTGAATATAAGAAAGTAAACCTTTGCGACGACCAATCATTTTTAATAAGCCTCGGCGGGAGGAGTGATCTTTTTTATTAGCTTTTAGGTGGGCGGTTAGCTGATTGATTCTTTCGGTAAGAACGGCTATTTGTAGGTCAGCAGAACCAGTGTCAGTTTCGTGAACCTGGTATTCTGCCATTAGTTCTTGCTTGCGCTGTTGAGTCAGAGTCATAGTTGGTCTAAGATTTGATTGTCTTGATATAGAGAAGGTGCAAACTATTATATTATCATCGATTTTTTCAATCTTTCGCTCTCAATAAAAATTGCTGGTTCGATCGCAATCCTCAGTTATCGATTTACAAATCTATCTGTAATAATAAGCAAACCCTAATTTGTGAGTATCTAAAGCAAAAGTGAAATCATCTTCCGATCCGAATTCATTACCTACTGTTTCCAATAAGGCAGCCCAGGCTACAGGATTAGGCACGTTTGGCGGTGTTTTTACGCCTTCGATCTTAACTATCTTAGGGGTAATTATGTACCTGCGTTTCGGCTGGGTAGTCGGCAACGCTGGTTTAATTGGTACATTAATCATTGTTACCATTTCCACCGCCATCACTTTTTTAACGGCGCTTTCTGTCTGTGCGATCGCTACAGATAAAGTCGTGCGAGCAGGGGGCGCGTACTATATGATTAGTCGCTCACTGGGAATCGAGACGGGAGGCGCTGTTGGTATATCTCTTTACTTTGCCCAGGCGGTATCTGTTGCTCTCTATACAATTGGTTTTGCCGAAAGCTTAGTCAGTGCGGATATCAGTATTTTTGGTCTGAGCCTAAATTTTCGGGACTTTGGACTAAATCAAACCTATGTGGCGCTAATAATTACAATTTTGGTCGGTATTCTTGCCATTACCTCGGCGGAGCTAGCGATTAAGGCGCAATATTTTATTATGGCAGCGATCGCCATTTCTCTCATAGCCTTTGTGTTTGGCACTCCTCTACCTAACGTCGAACCACAGTGGTTATCTGCACCCCCTGAAACGGCTCTGCCCTTCTGGACAGTGTTTGCGGTCTTCTTTCCTGCGGTAACGGGGATCATGGCGGGGGTGAATATGTCGGGGGATTTGAAAGATCCGATTAAGTCTTTGCCAACGGGAACATTAGCAGCCGTGGGTACGGGATACGTTATCTACATGATTTTGCCGATTTTCATGGCATTGCGGGCTGATTCAGCTAGCTTGATTAATCCCGATGTCTTCGTCATGCAGAAAACTGCCATTAAAGGGCTGGGTTTTACGATGCTTTTAGGAGTTTGGGGAGCAACCCTGAGTAGCGCCATTGGCAGTATTTTAGGTGCGCCTCGCGTACTGCAGGCTTTGGCTAGAGATGGTGTCTTACCGCCAATGTTTAACGCTCTAGGCAAGGGACATGGAGCAAATGACGAACCCCGTAACGGCACTTTAGTAAGTTTGGCAATTGCGATCGCAGCAGTCTGTGTTGGCGATCTGAACCTGATCGCACCTATCCTGTCGATGTTTTTCTTGACTACCTACCTCGTGCTAAACGTCTCGGCTGGGATCGAAGGTTTTTTACAGAGTCCTTCTTTCCGTCCTAGCTTTCGCGTACACTGGTCGCTTTCGCTGCTTGGAGCATTCGGCTGCTTGGGAGTAATGTTCCTGATCAATCCGATCGCTACCGTCTGTGCGGCAGCTGTAGTTCTGGGCATCTATATTTGGCTTCAGCGTCGGGAATTAGAGACTACCTGGGGTGATGTGCGTCGCGGAATGTGGATGGCGCTAATTAGTCAGGGAATATTTCAAATTGAAGAACAGGAAGATCCCAAAAACTGGCGACCTCATATTTTGGTTTTGTCGGGTGCGCCTCAAAAACGCTGGTCTTTGATCGAATTAGCCGACGGTTTTAGCCACAACCGTAGTCTGATGACGGTATCGAGCGTTTTGCCTAGCGGTTCGCGAGATCTACAGCAGCAGCAGAAACTAGAAAAAACGATTTTAGATTATCTTCGTAAGCGAGGGGTAAGAGCTTTAACTAGAGTTGTCACTGCCGACGATCCCTTTGATGGCGCGGTGAAACTAGTAGAAACCTATGGATTGGGTCCTTTAGTTCCCAATACGATCGTGATGGGAGATAGTGAAGAGCCAGAACGACGAGAGGGTTTTTGCAATGCGATCGCTGAAATTCACGCTAGTAAGCGCAATCTGGTGATCTTTCACGAGAACCAACAGCAAGGATTCGGTTTTAGGCGCAAAATTGATGTATGGTGGGGCGGAATGCAGTCCAATGGCAGTTTGATGCTCCTGCTGGCATATTTGCTGCGGACGGATATTAACTGGCGCAATGCCAGAATCTATCTCAAGTTGGTAGTTGCCGATGCTGCTGCTGCTGCTGCTGCCAAAGATAATTTGAATGACTTTAGTAAGAGCTTACGGATCGATGTGATTCCTAAGGTTATTGTCGCCGACGGTCGTCCTTTTGATGAAATTCTGCAACAGTCTTCGGGCAATTCCGATCTAGTCTTTCTGGGTATGGCAGCGCCATCAGAAGGTTTCACCGAATATTACGAAAAGCTTCAGGAAAAAGTTGTCGATATGCCCTCTACAGTGTTTGTATTAGCAGCGCCAGATTTTGCTTTCGGCGAACTGCTAACAGAGTAAGGTAGGTAGAGGCGTACCATGGTACGCCCGTACAAAGGTAAAAGGTAAGAAGTGAAAAAAGTCGAACGTTCAGTTCCAGTTGGCAAGTGGCAATGTGTTTCTGGTTGTGGTGCTTGCTGCAACTTAAATCCTGAAGAACGACCCGATTTAGGAGAATATTTGTCTGAGTCAGAGCTAGAGACATATATGAGCATGGTGGGTAAAGATGGTTGGTGCATCAACTACGATCGTGATGAGAGAAAATGCCAGATTTACGAGCAGCGTCCCCGTTTTTGTCGCGTGCAGCCAGATACTTTTGAGGCAATGTTTGGAATTGAGGCATCGGAATTTAACGATTTTGCGATCGCCTGTTGTGATGAGCAGATTAGTGGCGTTTATGGTGAGTCTAGTCCCGAACTAGAACATTACAATCGAGAAATCTCTAGTTCATAAACTGCGAGCGATTAGTTTTTAATTCAAATTCTCTGTTCTGATAAACCGACGTTTTAGCTGATGGGTTTATCGGAGCAGCTTTTTTATGCTCGTCAATATATATTTACTGAGGCTTTATCAACATCTCATCAGCGCTCTTCGAACGAATAATTATATTTACTGACTTATACTCATTTTTAGACCGTTTAAGTCTCGAAATGAACTGTTTATCGGCTAGTTAATTTAATTGTAAACAAATGTCAATATTGTTTGGATAATAACTAATCTTTTTTGTTGACGATCTGCTTCTGATTGTGCCAGATTATATATGTGGCACGCGAGCAAAAGCTAGCCACCTTTTCTAGAGAAAAATAATAAATAAATTAAATATTTCTAGCCAATTTATAGATAGCTTAGAAGTATAAGTTGATAATAAACGGTGAGATATTGCTGCTTAACGCATATCAATACCAAATTTTAGTGTGGATATTAAACTGCATTATGTAGATATGGTTGCGATCTTTACTCGTACATATTTGCTTAATGCATTGAGGAATAACGTATTTTTTAACCAAGTTGATTTAATAATTTAAAGAACAAAAAAATGAAATTTTCAGCCCTAATCAAACTAACCATCCTCGCCAACGTTGTTGCTGCAAATCTGTTTTCTATGTCTTCGGCTAAAGCTAATACGTTTGAAGAGCAAGAAATGCCTCAAGATCGAATCATTGCCGTTGCTGCGCCCTACCGACATGGCTACAATCTCGTGGTGATCGAGCAGTTACCGGGTCAAGATAAATGCTGGGCAGAACAGGGTGTTGCTCCCGTAGCAGTTGATGCTTTGTTGATGAATTTTGACTTTTCGGGTCACTGTCGTCGAGCAACGGACAGTAATGGTTATTCAGTCAGACTGGGAGGAGAAGAAAGAGGTTCGGACTATCTGCTCAAAATAGTCGAGCAGGATAACGAATTGATTTTGCTTGCCACTCGAAGAGATCCTAATGAGCCACCTTTAATTATTGGTAGAACTAACGGTCGCCAAGCAGGTATTACCAAGATTTTCCTCAATCCTGGCTGGCGTTTTACTAAACGTTCCTACCAGGGCAAAGAATTATCTCACTTTTACTTTAGTGAAGGCGTTGCACCCATTGCCAATACTGCTCCCGAGTCCGAACCAGTAAACAGCGTCTCAGCAGTTCCAACTTCTGCCTCAACTTCAGAAATCAGCGTTACGGCAACTGTAACTGTAACTTCCCCACAGGAGTCTTCAACTCCCCAAGAAGCTAACTAACTCTTCTAATTTAGACCAGGCAGCGCCACTGCTGATAATCTCCTTAGCAGTGGTTACTCCTTGCGCATAGTCCCCAAACGGAACTAGTTCTCCTACCTGTAAGGCAAGGGAGGTGTTCAAAGCTACTGCCTCTTGCTGTGCCGTTGTTCCCTTTCCCTGAAGTACATTACGCAGTATTTGGGCATTCTCTTCCACTTCTCCCCCTTTTAACTCGCTTAAAGATGCAGGCTGTAAACCTAAAGTCTGAGGATCGATCGCATCTGTTTTTACCTGACCGCGATCGACAATTGTTAGATCCGTCAAATCTCCCAAACCTGCTTCGTCTAGCTTTTCTCGACCGTGCAGAACGATCGCATTTTTGATGCCTAACAGATTTAAAGCCTCTGCCATCCGATCGATAAACTGACGGTCATATACGCCGATAACCTGTCCTGTCGGGCAAAGAGGATTGACTAAAGGACCGAGCAAATTAAAGATCGTTCTAATTTTCAAAGTGCTGCGTAAAGGTGCGACACTCTTCATTGCGGGATGCCAGCCACGAGCAAAGAGAAAAGTAACGCCGACCTCATCTAGTGCTGCTGCTGCTTTTTCCGAATCAGCACCCAAATCTACGCCTAAATATTCCAAAACATCTGCCGAACCCACTTTACTAGAGGCGGAACGATTACCGTGTTTGGCAACCTTGATTCCTGCTGCTGCTGCTACAAAGGCTACGGCAGTGGAAATATTAAATGTCGATGAGCCGTCTCCCCCAGTACCACAGGTGTCGATAACAGGGTAGGCATACTCGATCTGCTGCTGCTGTAAAGATTGACTCTTTAATACCCGTGCCATACCTGCTAATTCGGTTGCCGATACTCCCTTTGCCTGAATTGCAGCTAAAATCGCCCCCGAAAGCACTTCAGGAATTTGCGATCGCAACCATCCCTCCATTAATTGTCCCGCCTCAGATTGGGACAAGGACTGCCTGTCTAATAGCTGTTGCAGTAAAGTAGTAAAATCGGTTGAATTGGAGCGATCCATGATTATTTTATTGAATTAGGAATGTTTTCTCGCACGGGTACAGCAGAGGATTTACAATTAGAAACAATATACTTTTTAGCCAAGCTTGCTTAAAAATATAAGAATAAATTTAATCCAATCTATGAAATATTTTCTCCGACTAAGCGCACTTTTGTTGCTGTTAATTGTATTAATTTTTCCCGTCCCTGCCTTAGCGGGAAGTTCTTCTTCTGTAACTCCCTCCACGTTTAACGAATCAGACTTTATAAATAAAGACTTTTCGGGTAAAGTTTTGCAGAGTGTGGATTTTGCCAAAGTCAATTTAGAAGAAGCCGACTTTAGCAACGCAGACATTAGAGGCGCAGTATTTAATGCTTCCAATCTAGCCAATGCCAATCTTTCTGGAGCAGATTTTAGCTATGGTTTTGGTTATTTGACTAATTTTGATGGAGCAGATTTAACCAACGCTAATTTTCAAGAATCAATTTTGTCATTCTCTACTTTTAAAGACGCAAAAATAAATGGAGCAGATTTTACTTTTGCCGTATTGGAAAGATTACAGGTTAAACAACTATGTGAAAATGCTTCGGGAACAAATCCCACAACTGGAGTTGATACTCGCGACTCTTTAGGATGTAAGTAGATTTGGTCATCGATAACAAGAAGTTTTGCTTTGTCTAACTTTTATCCTGACAAGGTTAATTAGATTTGAGTACTTGCAGTCATTTAGTAGTGGCTGCAATTTTTTTTGGTGTCGTACATATAGTTAGAGTGACCGACAACTTTACCAAACTCTAGATACTTTAGGTAACAGAGAAATTATGATTAAGCTAATTTATCGTGGCATAAACTATAGATCTCATCAACTAGACAAGCAGGGCAAAAAGTCAGATCTACGAGTTCCCGTAGATAGATGCGGTTCTCGCAGCCCCCATTCCCCGCGATTGATTTCGATTCGACCAATGTACTACTATACCTATCGCGGTGTGAGCTATACTAAAAATCTAATCTCCGATAGCCACAAAAGAATTTTGCTCGATATTGACCGACAATAGAATTGTTCTCAGATTTTTAGTTCTCAGTGATGCCTCAAACAGTTTGGATTGCTAGACACGGTAATCGTCTCGACTTTGTAAACCCAGAATGGTTTAATACCGCGCCCAAACGCTACGATCCGCCTCTCTCGGCAGATGGCTTTATTCAAGCAGCAGAATTGGGGCAAAGACTTAAATCGGAGAATATTAAGCATATCTTTGCCTCACCTTTCTTACGTACCATCCAGACTGCGAATGAAGTAACTAAATTTCTCGATCTGCCGATCGAACTAGAGGCGGGATTGGGGGAATGGCACAATGGCGAATGGATGACCGAAACTCCTGAAGTTCAAACTAAAGAATTTCTCAAATCAAACTATCCTGCGATCGATTGGAGTTATCAGTCACATTTACATCCTCAGTATCCTGAAACAAAAGAGGAAGTAAACCAGCGTACAGCAGCCACTATCAAACAGCTAGTGTCAGAATATAGCCAAGATATTTTAATTGTCGGACATGGCGCATCGGTACACGGAGTCACCTATGGTCTTGTTCCCGATACTGAATACTTTAAAGTTGCACTATGTTCGTTAACTAAGGTGGTGCGTGATGATGGCAAATGGAACCTAGAGTTTTATGCCGATACTTCCCATTTGAGTCAGACAGAATCTGAAGTGAGATTAAATTAGCTTGCTCTGGGAGATTGGGAGACTAGGGAACTAAGAGACTAAAGGACTAAGAGATTGGGAGAATAGCGATCGCTAAATAGTTTTTAATTTCTCAATCTAGGGCGAAGTAAAAAAGGGGCAATCTAATTAAAGATTCACCCCAGTAAAATTGATTGTTCTAATTAATGGCTAAAGCGGAAAGGCATTACATCATGCCCATGCCACCCATTCCAGGCATACCGCCCATACCGCCCATGCCGCCCATGCCACCAGGCATTCCACCAGGTGCAGCAGCTTCGGGTTCGGGTTTTTCAACTACCAAGGCTTCAGTAGTTAAGACCATTCCTGCGATCGAGGAGGCGTTTTGGACTGCGGAACGAACTACTTTAGCAGGATCGACGATCCCACCTGCGATCATGTCGCCAAATTCGCCAGTTAAAGCGTTGTAGCCGATATTGAAATCAGTATCCTTAACCTTCTCGACTACTACAGAACCTTCTACCCCAGCGTTGTTAGCAAGCTGGCACAATGGCGCTTCTAGAGCTTTTGCAAAGATATCTGCTGCCACCTGCTCTTCGGAATCTTCCAAGGTATTTCTAAATTCAGCTAATTTTTTAGCGAGATGAATTAGAGTCGTGCCACCACCAGGAACAATACCTTCATCAACAGCAGCTTTGGTAGCGTTGAGGGCATCTTCAATACGCAATTTGCGATCTTTTAGTTCGGTTTCTGTCGCAGCACCAACTTTGATTACCGCTACACCACCAGCTAGTTTGGCAATGCGCTCTTGAAGTTTTTCTTTGTCGTATTCGGAATCAGTTTCGGCTAGCTGTTTGCGTAGCTGTTCGACTCTTTTTTGAATATCAGCAGTGTTGCCCGAACCAGAAACGATCGTCGTGTTTTCTTTGTCGATCGCAATCTTATCAGCAGTACCTAACATATCGGTATCAACGCTATCAAGGCTCAAACCAATATCTTCAGAGACTACCTGACCGCCAGTCAAGACAGCTATATCTTCTAACATTTGCTTTCGGCGATCGCCAAAACCAGGAGCTTTGATTGCAGCTACGTTAAGTACGCCACGAGCTTTATTAACTACTAGAGTAGCCAAAGCTTCACCTTCTAGATCTTCGGCAATAATTAGTAATGGCTTACCGTCGCGGGCTACTTTTTCGAGTACGGGAACGAGATCGGCGATCGCACTGATTTTTTTGTCGGTAATCAGAATTACCGCACCTTCAAATTCAACTACCTGACGTTCTTGATCCGTAACGAAGTAAGGAGAAATATAACCGCGATCGATCTGCATCCCTTCGACGACATCAAGTTCAGTAGCTAGAGACTTAGATTCCTCAACAGTGATTACACCATCTTTAGTCACTTTGTTCATTGCTTGAGCGATCATGCTGCCCACTTCTTCATCGTTGCCAGAAGAGACGGTGGCTACTTGAGCGATCGCTTCTCCCTGAACGGGTTTAGCAACAGTAGCAATTTCCTGCACCAAAAAGGCAGTCGCCTTATCGAGTCCTTTTTTTAGCGCCACTGGGTTTGCTCCCGCAGCAACGTTTTTCAAACCTTCTTTGATCAAAGCTTGAGCTATGACAGTTGCAGTTGTAGTGCCGTCACCAGCATTGTCTTTAGTTTTTGAGGCTACTTCGCGAATCAATCTCGCACCAGTATTCTCTAGAGGATCTTCTAATTCAACTTCTTTGGCGACGGTAATTCCATCATTGACAATTTGAGGCGCGCCAAACTGCTTTTCTAGTAAAACATTACGACCTTTTGGTCCGAGGGTGATCTTTACCGCATTAGCTAGGGCATTGACACCCTTCTCTAATGCTCGTCTTGATTCTTCGTTAAACGAAACAATCTTCGCCATAGGATTTTCTTTTCCGTTTCGCTACATCTTTCATTTGCAAATTTAGCACTCTTCTGGGGTGAGTGCTAAAAAACATTATCTAAATTATTAAATTGATTGGTTTAATTAGTCTTGTAGGGATTACCGAAATAAATACTAAAGTATATTTGTAGTTAAGAGGAAGTTATAGTTTGTCTTTTCAGCCAGCCTCAGAAATTAGTTCCAAAACAACATTCCTACCCCGACGATAAAGAAAATAACGCTTAGGAAAATCACATAAAAGCGAAGAAAAGTCATCTCGCTCTCGACCTTTTTGAGAGCTTGTTTGCTACCTGCAAAGAGAGTATTGATATATCTTTGCTGTTCTAGGTTGCGATTATCAATCTGCATTTCTATTTTTTGCATGTCGGGAGCAGAATTGCTAAGTTGAGCGTTGGCTGCCTCAATCCCAGTTTGTAGTTGTTTGCTCACCTGATATTGAAAGTTTTCTAATCCCTGGCGAAAATCTTGTTTTAGATTGAGAATTTGAAGCTCTAACTCCTGATACATCTCTTTTCTTTCTATGTCGTTTTGACTGACTATTTTCTGCTCTAGCTCTACTAGCGATCGCGCATAGTTCTTTTGGAGATCTGACAACTTCTCGGCAGCCTGCTCCTTTTCCTGAATTAGATGGGACAGTAACTTCTCAAACAATCCTGGTCCCAACTGAAAGTAACCCCGTTGCACTGCCCGAATTGTATCGACTATTTCTTGAGCAGAAGTATTTTTGAGTAGATAACCCCTAGCCCCTGCTTCAACCGCTGAATTGATATTATCTTCGTCATCGTGGCTGCTGAGAATAATTGCCTTAGTTTCGGGGAAACGCTCACCTAATATTTTGGTTAGAGTTAGACCATTCATTTCTGGCATTTCCAGATCGACAATAGTAATATCAACCTGACTCTGTTGCAAATACTCGATAGCTTCTGAACCACTAGTGGCTTTTGCCACTACCTCAAAGTCTGACTCTATTTCTAAAATTGCCTGCAATGCCTGCCTAGTGAAGTTTTGATCGTCTACTACTAGTATTTTTATCACCAACGTCTCCCAATATTAAATAACTATAGTTTTGAATAGATAGAAATATATATATCTTCGCTTTTAATTGCCACCTGGTAAAAAATGCATAATTGAGACTGAATCTATCTTTCGCTCAAAATAGTCACTTTCAACCTTAATAATCTTAGAAGCAAGTTAATTTTACTTAATTAGAGAATATCCGAGATATTTGCGACTGTAAATCAAACAGCTACTAGTTGAAAACAGAGCAGCCAAAAAAACATGAAGAACCGTATATTCACCAACTACATCTAAATTATCTAGATTTTAATTTGTTTGAAGTCTAGCAATATTTTAATTTCTAATAGATCTACATCTAATTTTATGGGTTCAATTGAATGCAGCTTCCCTAAAATCGTCAACGTGTCTAAATACAAATGGAAAAATAGAGCATCATACTTTGAAAATTAGCTTTCTTCTAAAGAGCGAAAAATTACGCGATTGCGACCTTTGAGTTTTGCATCATATAGAGCATCGTCGGCTGCTGAGATTAAAGTATGGGGAGAAATCCTGCTGTTGGGAATGATGCTGGATACACCGATGCTCAAGCTGATTACGTCGCTGATTTGAGAAGAACGATGAACTAGATTTAATGATTGAATTTGACGACAGATATCTTCGGCGACCTTAATTGCCCCCTGACCTTCCGTATGAGGTAGGATAACCGCAAATTCTTCTCCTCCATAGCGAAACGCCACATCTGCGGGCCTTTTTACAGCCTGCTCAATGCCCTTTGCCACTTCATATAGACAGCTATCTCCTGCTTGATGCCCATAGGTATCGTTGTAGGCTTTAAAGTAATCTACATCACACAGCAGCAGGGATAAATATTCTCTTTCACGAGCGCAGCGCGACCACTCCTGGGTAATATATTCGTCAAACCGACGACGATTGGCTATCTGAGTCAGGCTGTCAATGTTCGCTTGATAAGTCAAGCGCAAGTTAGCTTTTTTAAGCGTGGTTTCAATTTGTTTGCGATCGCTAATATCGCGAAAGGTCATCGCAAAACCATCTCCTAGCTTGACTGCCACGATATGAAACCAGGTTTTAAGCGAGAAAGAATTGTAATAATATTCTTGCTCTAGTACCGTACAGGTTTCCACTACCTGCACGAACAATTCAAACAAACCATCAAACAGGTGTCCTGGAGAACCTTCAACAAACAGCCTTTTACCCTTGAGGCTTTCAATTGTGCCACCAACGGTCATTGCTGCCACAGGGTTAGCAATCAACCAGCGAAAATCAACAATTTTGCCCTGGCGATCGCGAATGGCTTCAAAAGCTGCTACCCCGTCAAGAGAACTATCAAGTACTCCAGTTAATAATGCGCGGGACTTGTTCAACTCCTGTTCGGCAATTTTGCGCTCGGCAATCTGCTCGCTTAAAATTTGCTTAAACTGATGCTGTCGCTGAATATTAGAGAGTTGAGCCTTAACCCTGAGCACTACTTCTTCGACAAAAAACGGTTTGGTAATATAGTCCGAACCGCCAACTTTAAAAGCTTCAATCTTATCTAATTCCGAATCTAAGCCGCTGAGAAAAATAATCGGAATATGTTTAGTTGTATCTTCTGATTTTAAATAGCGACACACTTGATAACCATCGATTTGAGGAATCATGATATCCAGCAAGATTAAGTCGGGGCGCTCTTGCTGAGCTAAAGATAGAGCCATCTTCCCATCAGTAGCAGAATTGACAGAGTAACCCTGCTCGCTCAATAAGGACGATAGAAGTCTGATATTTTCTGGTAGGTCGTCTACGATCAGTATTTGCTCTTGTAGTTTTTCGTTATACTTATTCATCTACCAGTGGTGACAAGCAACAGCTAAATTGTTTAATTTATAATTGATTGTCTTAGCTTGAATAGTTTAAAAGTTCTTAATTTAACAGTGCGTTTTTGGCAATTCATGAGCCAGCAAACTGGCTTAAAATCCGAGCAGGTACAGCCCAAACAAGATCGTTACTATCATGTTGTAGTTGTACTGCTTATACTGCTCTATCTCAAAATTATTGCGACTGTGCTTAATTTTGGTTCGATCTAAGTAAAATAAAATACCTAAAATGATGATGGAGCATTACTAAAATAGATTTATTATTTGAATATAAGTCTGTTATATCATCTATTTTTAGAGACGCAAACACCAAAGAACGATACGTAATTATTTTTGCCAATCAGTAGATTACATTTGCGTATATTCTCTGATTAATTGTAATTTTTTTTCTAATAAAACTGTTGGTATCTTTTGAAAGAATGTTAATAGTAATCAAGTCAAAGGTATTAAATATGCTCAAACAACAGATCGAGATAACTTTTACCGAGCCAATTATAATGCCAACAAAGGCGCGATTTGTATTATCTTTATTTTCATATTTACCCACTCAAATTGAGATAGCAAGAGTCAGACATAAAAATGCCGATTACTAACACAAAGAGATTTCAGATTGAAGCAAATCTGTTTTACTAAACTAAAGATATAGTCATTCTAATTATTTTCCATAGGCTTCTCTGTTGTGCATGGCATTTACGCCTGTGCCATAGGGGATGAGTGGGAACCCCTGTTTCACATGGTTTCTATTTAGAATGACTATGGATTGCAGGCTATTTCAGTATTTATATTATTTTTGCCAATAGCTTTAGTCAGAAACTCTATTTTCAAGTTTGAGTTGAGCTTCTGATTAAACGAAAAATTTTGGCAAAATATCTCGAACAAATAAGTTTAAATGAAGTGAGGTTAAACTTATTTGCAGATAGCTTATAAAGATTGACGAGAAGCGAGTTTCTCGGAGATTGCCTGAGTCTCCTGCAACATCTGTTGTCGGCTATTAGCCATTGCCGTATTGGTCAAGCTAGGGACTAAGTTGCGAGCTTGCAATGCCATATGTAGCTGTAGCTGAGCCACATATTCACTAATATCTTCCCGCAGTAATTCTGGTTGAAATGAATGTTGAGTGTCCAAGATGTTTTCGACTCCTGCTAATTCGTAAATTATTCTTGCTTCCAAAATTAGCATGGTGAGCGTCTACTTTCTCTGGAATAGAGCCAATCTAAAATATTTTGCAATATTTTTTGTAAAAAAATTTACATTTCTACTATTGACAATATGCTAATCATCAGAATATTCCTCTGCCTGTCTATTAATTAGCAAAACAGAGAAATAAGACAAATCCAATTGAGGATAGTTACGAAGGTCGCGATATATTTTGCGATCGGGGAAGGTAGCTTTTTCGACGATCGCACTAGATGCCAGAAGATTCCTACGAGCCAAAATCTGCCATACCTGAGAGTATACAGAACTCACCTTGAGCAAGACGACTACTTCTGCCCAGTCGAGGGCTGTTTCTAGTTCTGAAACGACATACAGTGCGGGAAGAACCGCTATTTTCTGCTGATTAACGGTCAAAGGTATGCCTAACTCTGAAGCGATCGCCATTGGCGAGCATACCCCTGGAACAGTCTCGATCGCTACTTCTGGAACTAACTGCTGTAAAACCTGCGCTAGATAAGTAAAGGTGCTATAAAAGCTAACATCGCCCAAACAGGCAAACGCAACGTCTAAATCTCGTTCGAGAAAATGCCAAACTCGATCGGCAGCATCTTTCCAAGCCTGCTGTAGCTGCTGCTCGTCTCGAACATAAGGAAAGTCTAGAGGCAATAACTGTTGTTGGGGCTGTAGCCAGGTTTGAATAATACCCTGAGCTATTCCAGAACGATTGTTTAGACCTGAGGGGAAAGCGACAACCTGACTGCGCTGGATAATTCGCAGCCCCTTAACAGTAATCAATTCTGGATCTCCCGTCCCCACGCTCACACCATAAAGTCTTCCTGTCACTCTGTTTCTATCTAATCCCATAAATTTGTAGCCAATCATAACCATAGCGTTAGTTGCTAGGTATCGATCGCATATTTAATTCAAAATAAACTGAGCGGAGCTGACCACAAAGGCACGGACGCGGAGCGTCCCAGTGCGCGAATCTCCGATTCGCTCGACGATCTGCGGCACAGCGCTAATCTTTTAAGGCTTTTCTGGCTATTTTTAGAATCGATCTTATTTAATTGTAGCTGACTGATTAGTTTTACTTAACATTTACTTTAGCTGTACCAATCCTATGACTCTTTGTTTTTCTTCTGTATGCTGCTAATATTTTGTACATAGACAAAAAACTATCGTAAAAAATAAATGATAGCTTTTGGTCTATGTAAGCGAGATCGGGCAAAATTAAAATATCTGTAATCTAATGGCACACTGCATCTTATTTTTCTTCGGGCTAGCAATACTTTGGGTTGGGATCGAGACTGTTGATGAAGTTCACAAATTAGCGATCGCCTCTGCTGCTATTTTTCCTTTAAGCTGGGGCTATTTTTCCAGTCCAGTACTATTTCAATGCTTGGGTGGAATCGTAGTGCTGTGCATTTACCAGATCTACATTTCCTATAGTTGAGAAAATTCTATGATTTGTTTATCTAACATAGTCTTTAGTCTTTTGTCAATGTTAGAACCTTAAAATATAGTAAACTTTTTTAAAGTAGATTTAAAAGTTATCGCGATGTCAATTACTAATAAAATACATTTTAGAAACGTCAAAGGCGATATCTTCGGCGGTATTACTGCTGCGGTTATCGCCCTTCCAATGGCTCTTACTTTCGGGGTAGCATCGGGTGCAGGAGCTTCGGCAGGACTATGGGGCGCAATCTTAGTTGGCTTTTTTGCTGCCTTATTTGGCGGAACGCCAACCTTGATTTCCGAACCAACAGGACCAATGACAGTAGTGATGACTGCGGTTATTGCTTCGCTTACCGCAGCTAATCCCGAGCAGGGTATGGCAATGGCGTTTACCGTCGTCATGATGGCGGGAGTTCTGCAAATTATCTTTGGATTTTTGAAACTTGGCAGATACGTGACGATGATGCCCTATACGGTCGTATCTGGCTTTATGTCTGGGATTGGGGTAATTCTTATTATCTTGCAACTTGCGCCGTTTTTGGGTCAGGCTAGCCCCAAAGGTGGAGTAATCGGGACGGTACAAAACATACCAGCGTTGATTGGCAACATAAATCCTCTAGAAACTTTACTTGCTGTATTAACCGTTGCAATTCTCTTCTTCTATCCTGCTAAATTAAAGAAATTTTTACCGCCACAGTTACTAGCATTAATTGTCGGGACTTTAATCGCTATCTTATTCTTTGGTGGCACTGAAATCCGAACCATTGGAGAAATTTCTGTTGGTTTACCCACCTTACAAATGCCAACCTTTAGCGCGCCTCAATTCCAAACTATGTTGGTTGATGCTTTAGTTTTAGCAATGCTCGGCTGTATTGATGCTTTGCTAACTTCTTTAGTTGCTGATAGTTTGACCCGTACCGAACACGATTCCAATAAAGAATTAATGGGTCAAGGTTTAGGTAATTTAGTTTCTGGACTATTTGGCGGTATTGCTGGTGCTGGTGCAACGATGGGTACGGTAGTTAATATCCAATCTGGCGGTCGAACTGCAGTTTCTGGTTTGACTCGTGCATTAATTTTACTAGTAGTAGTTTTGGGATTAAGCCAATATTTATCAGTTATTCCTAGTGCCGTTTTAGCAGGTATTGCTTTTAAAGTCGGTTTCGATATTGTTGATTGGGGCTTCCTCAAGCGCGCGCACAAAATTTCGCCCAAAGCAGCCATTATTATGTATGGCGTAATTGGACTAACCGTATTCGTTGATTTGATCGTAGCCGTTGGTGTTGGTGTATTCGTAGCTAACGTTCTCACCATCGAACGTCTATCTAACCATCGTGCGGATCAGGTCAAAGCCATTACCTATGACGATGAAGAGATTGAGCTAAATAGCGAAGAGAAGCAACTTTTAGAAAGAGCCGATGGCAAGGTGTTGTTGTTTTATCTCAGTGGTCCAATGATTTTTGGTGTGGCAAAAGCCATTTCTCGCGAACACAACTTGATTAATGACTACAAAGCTTTAGTTTTGGATTTATCTGAAGTACCAATTTTGGGAGTAACTTCTTCTTTGGCTTTAGAAAATGCGATTACCGAAGCAGTAGAAAAAGGTCGCCAAGTATTTATTGTCGGAGTTAGCGGACAAGCAGAAAAACGCCTGAGAAAAATGGGCGTAATGGCGCGAATTCCGCAGCAAAATATAGTGAGCGATCGCACTACCGCTCTCAGACAAGCAGTCGATTCTGTCAATCATAATCTTGGCAATTTTGAACCAGACACGTTTGATTCTCAAGCAATGGCTTAGTTTTCATACTTGCTTATCGGTCGTTGGTTTTCAAGCAATAAAACCTAAATAAATAACGCTCGATAAGCAGGCTACAAATTGCAGTTTAATAACAAATTTTAAAATAATTATGCTTCAGTCCACCTCAACATTTCTGATAGGGTTAGCCTCCGACATTGTTTTCAACCCTCTATTGGCAAGCGAACCAAATCCAGAGGCTGCACCGCTAGTCTTGGCAGGAGTCTTGGTAAGTCTAGTCTTTATTTACTTGGCTAGCAAACTAGGCGGAGAACTTTCTCAATTAGTTAACTTACCTCCAGTATTGGGAGAACTAGTCGGCGGGGTAGTAGTGGGGGTTTCCGCTTTGCACCTATTAGTTTTTCCTGAAACTGGCGCAGTTGCGAGTGATTCAGTTGTCGTCACCATCTTGCAACAAATTGCAGGTTTAAATCCTGGTGATAGCAGCGAAGTATTTACCTCTTTTAGCGAAGTTGTCTCTGTCTTAGCCGAGCTGGGGGTGATTATTCTTTTGTTTGAAATTGGTTTAGAATCCGATTTAAGAGAGTTACAAAAAGTCGGTTCGAGAGCAGCTATGGTCGCAGTAGTGGGGGTTGTCGCTCCCTTTGTTGCGGGGACAGCAGGATTGATGTTAATCTTTGGGATGCCGACTATTCCTGCGGTATTTGCAGGAGCAGCTTTAACCGCTACTAGTATTGGTATTACTTCTAAAGTGCTATCGGAATTGGGACAGCTCAAGTCTACCGAAGGTCAAATCATTGTTGGGGCTGCGGTCATTGATGATGTTCTCGGTATTATTGTTCTAGCTGTCGTCGCTAGCTTGGCAAAGACTGGGGAAGTAGATGTTGCTAATCTAATTTACCTAATTGTCAGTGCTACGGCGTTCCTATTAGGTTCGATCTTTTTAGGTAAATTCTTCAATAAGAGCTTTGTAGCGATCGCCGAAAAACTACAGACTAGAGGCAATTTAGTTATACCTGCTTTGACCTTTGCTTTTTCAATGGCGTTTTTGGCTAATGTAATTCATTTAGAAGCAATTCTCGGTGCGTTTGCTGCGGGCTTAGTCCTAGACGAGACAGATAAACGCAAAGAATTAGATCGGCAAATTCTGCCGATCGCCGATATCTTAGTTCCCATATTTTTCGTCTCTGTAGGTGCGCGAGTCGATCTAAGCGTACTCAATCCTAGTAGTGCCGATAATCGTCAGGGTTTAGTAATCGCAGCTTTCTTAGTTGTAGTGGCAATTATTGGCAAATTGGTTACTGGCTGGGCGGTGTTTGGTAAAGAAAAAGTCAATCGTCTGGCGATCGGCATTGGCATGATTCCCCGTGGTGAAGTTGGTTTAGTCTTTGCTGGTATTGGCGCAGCTAGTGGAGTTTTAGATAAACCTCTGCAAGCAGCAATTATTATTATGGTCATTCTGACTACTTTCGTCGCCCCTCCTCTGTTGCGTTTTGCTTTCCAAGGAGAAGAATCGTCAGAACAACCACTAGTCACAACTAGCGAGAGCTAACTAATTAATAAAAACTATAGAACGATAGGATCGATTATTTGTATCGGTTCTATTATCGTTCTACTAACGAATCGTTTTTTGTTAGTGCTGTTCGAGTTTGAACAACAAAAAGTATCGATCGGAGGAAAAAGTGGACTACCTAGTATTAGATAAAAGTACCCTGATTTGGTTTGTTTTTACAGTTTATGCCGTTAGTGCGCTGTTCATAGTTCCCAATGTAATGAATCTCAGATCTGCAGATATAGCAGAAGATCTCGATCGCAATGATCTACAGTTCGCTTCACGGTTGGTCTTAAGAATTGCTCTGATTCTACCAATGCTATCTATTGTCAAAAATGCTGTTTAGCATCATGTTTGTTTAATAATTACTCATTGTTTAATATTTAATGTTAGAAGCTTGTGTTTTAGTTACTATCTTATGTGGATTTTTGGGCATTATCTTTAAAAAAAATCTGGTCATGAAGATTATCTCAATGGACATTATGAGTACGGGAGTGATTGCCTACTACGTGCTGATAGCATCGCGAGCTGGTTTGTATACGCCTATTGTTAGCACGAAGGAAGTAGCATATGCAGATCCCGTTCCCCAGGCAGTTATTTTGACGGCAATCGTCATTGGTTTTTCGATCCAGGCTTTGATGCTGGTCTGTGTAATGAAGTTGGCGAAGAATAATCCGACTTTGGAAACGAGCGTGATTGAAAAAAATAATACGCCATGACCGAGATAACAATCGCCTGGATTGCTGCTCCATTTTTCGTAGGATTTGTTATTTACTTGCTGCCAAAGCTCGATCGCTGGTTGGCATTGGTAATAGCAATATTTTCTGCTGCTTATGCGATAAATATCTTTTTACTCGATTCTTCTATCGATGTACGGTTACTGGATAATTTTGGTGTTACTTTACTAGTCGATCGCTTAAGCGGATTTTTTATTATAACTAATGCTTTGGTAACAGCAGCAGTTATTTGTTACTGTTGGCAAACGCGGAAAAAAGCATTTTTCTACATGCAGTTAGTAATTCTGCATGGCAGCGTTAATGCCACCTTTATCGGTGCTGACTTTATCAGCCTGTATGTAGCTTTAGAAGTGATTAGCGTTGCTTCGTTTCTGCTGATTACCTATACTCGTTCGGATAGAACGATTTGGGTGGGACTACGCTATTTGTTCCTTAGTAATACGGCAATGCTGTTCTATCTAATTGGAGCGGTACTAGTATACAAAGCAAATAATTCCTTTGCGTATCAGGGTTTGCTTAATTCTCCCCCAGAAGCGATCGCTCTAATTTTTCTCGGATTACTGGCTAAGGGCGGTATTTTCGTATCGGGCTTGTGGTTGCCTCTGACTCACTCCGAATCGCAAACTCCAGTTTCGGCAATGCTTTCAGGGGTGGTAGTCAAAGCAGGAGTTTTCCCAATGGTGCGCTGCGCCTTGTTGTTGCCAGAAATAGATCCTATCGTCCGATTTTTTGGAGTTAGTACAGCACTTCTTGGAGTAGGCTATGCCGTGTTTGAAAAAGACACCAAGCGAATGCTAGCGTTTCACACTATTTCGCAGTTAGGTTTTGTACTGGCTGCGCCTGTAGTAGCTGGATTCTATGCGTTGACTCATGGGCTAGTAAAATCGGCACTGTTTTTAATTGCGGGAGTTCTACCCAGTCGTAACTTTAAAGAATTGCAGTACAAGCCGATCGATAACTCAATCTGGATTGCTTTAGTTATTGCTAGTTTTTCGATCTCTGGTTTCCCTTTACTGTCTGGCTTTGGGGCAAAGGTATTAACTACTAAAAACCTCTTACCCTGGCAGGTTATCGCCATGAACATTGCTGCTTTAGGAACGGCAATTTCCTTTGCCAAGTTTATCTTTTTGCCACACCAGAAACCAGGGTTACGTTCCGAGATGAGGGGAAAGGAGGATGGGGAGAAAAAAGTGCAGGCTGGATTTTGGTGGGCGATGGCAATTTTACTCGGAGGGTTAATTGTTGCCAATGTAGTTTATTACGAAGCATATACCGTTAAGAATTTAGTCAAGCCCTTGCTGACTATCTTTATCGGCTGGGGAATATATCTTTTGGTAATTAAAAAATTGGTAATTAAATTACCACGGGCGATCGAACAGTTCGATCATCTAATTGGGGTGATGAGTCTATCGTTGATTTTGCTTTTTTGGACAATATGGGCGCGATTTTAATTATGCGGATTAGTTTAATTGCATTTGTCAATATAGTTTTGCGACTGACGATTTGGTTTTTGCTGACCAACGATTTTGGTTTGGCTAATATTATTATTGGCGTAGCGATCGCTTTAATATTACCTCGTGACTATACATCTCCTGGCAAGCTAAAAGATTGGCTAAAGGTGCTATGGCAAATCGTCTTAGCAGTTCCCCAGGCGTATATGGAAGCGTTGCAAATTATGTTTCGTCCTCATAATTACGAAGATTCTATTCGGCAAAGAGTTGGACCTCGACGAACAACGGGACTGATATTTCTCGATATCTTTTTAATTACCTTTACGCCCAAAACTATTGTGACTAAATACGATGAGTCGGGCTGGTATGAGATCCATCAAGTACGACGAAAACCTAAATAGATCGTGTTGGAGGAAAAAATGGATTCAATTTTAATTGCCATGATCTTGGCTTTACTTATTCCTATCTATGAAGCCTGCACAGATAGCAATATTTGGCAAAAAATGCTGGCATTTGCCAGTATTGCTACCAAAACATCGATTATTATGCTGGTTATTTCCGTACTGCGAGATGACTGGTCGATTGGTGTAGTGGCAGTAATTATCTTGAGCGTTGGTGAAGCAGGATTGATGTTGTTAGCACACTTAATCAAACAAATTAACGAAGCATGATCGAAGCAATAAGTTACAGTCTAATGGTAATCGGCGTTATTTTCTGGTTTTGGGGAACACTGCCCATTATTGGTAACAGAAGCGTCTTATTTAAACTCCACAGCCTTTCCGTCGCCGATACTCTTGGTTCGATGGCGATTGTAGTGGGACTATTGCTGAGAATACCAAGTGAATGGTCTTTACTGGTTCTGGCAATTATCACTCTAGCCATCTGGAACACCGTTCTGGGTTACGTTATGGCTTATTGTTCTAGTGACGAAGATAGCAGGCAATAAAGGCTTTTCTATCACGGACGACCGAAGGAAGTCAAACAAGGATACCGCTTCGAGACTGAAAGGAATCCTTTAGGGCATAAGCTGCATGTAGCAGAAAATTTATTGACAAAAAACTATAAATAAAATGATGACGATAGATACCTATGTATATCCGATAGTTGCTCTACTGCCCCTAGCAGCATTAATACTGGTATTGCAGGTAAATCCCTATCAAGCTCTAGTGATCCGAGCTATTTTAGGAGCGATCTCGGCGTTGGTATATGCAGTTTTGGGCAGTGCAGATGTCGCTCTAACTGAAGCTTTAGTCGGGACGATGTTGGCGGTTACTCTTTATGTAATTGCCGTTCGCTCTTCTCTAATAATGCGTTTGGGAATTGTTGAAGGAATGCAGACAGAATCAGAAGGTTACTTGCCTGAAATAATAACCAGCATCAAAAAAATTATTGATCGCTATTATCTACGCTTAGAGATAGTCGAATATCCCAGCCTAAAAGATTTAAAACAAGGATTATTAGCCAAAGAGGTTCATGCCATCTGTAGTAAACGAGAATCAAAGCCAATGGCTGAAAAAGATACGGTAGAAGTAGAGCATACTTATGAAACGGCTATTAGAGTGCATCGCCTGTTTGAAATCATCCAAACAGAAGCCTCCCTTCCAGATACAGCCTTGACTTATGTGACGGCAGCCAATGTAGAGGAGAAGCACTAAATGAAGTGGATTTATGCGATCGCTGGAGCAGCATTCTTTATCAAAATGCTGATTATGCCCAATCCAGTAGCCGAGCCGTTAGATATTTCCATCGTCGAATCTATCGTCAAAGATAGCGGAGTGTCGAATGCGGTTTCGGGCATTATTTTTCGCAATCGGCTATATGACACCATCTTTGAAGTAGTCGTCTTTTCGATCGCCGTTTTAGGAGTACGCTTCTTATTGGCAGACGAGATCCCAACTAAGACAGTTTATCAGTTTAGCGATCGCCCTTCGGTAGTTTTAGCTCGTTTAGGGGCGACTATTGCAGCACTGGTTGGTTTTGAACTAGCAATTCGAGGACATTTAAGTCCTGGCGGTGGTTTTGCAGCGGGGGTGGCTGGAGGTACGGCGATCGGCTTAATTGCCATAACCTCTTCTTCGGTGTGGATGGAGTCAATTTATAAAAAGTGGCATGCAGCTACCTGGGAAAAAGTTTCGCTCTTAATTTTTATTGTTCTAGCGGTGATCACTCTCACAGGATTGGAACTTCCCCACGGCGAATTAGGCGGTTTGATTAGTGGTGGCATTATTCCCATACTCAATATTTTAGTGGCGCTCAAGGTAGCACTGGGTTCGTGGGCGGTTATTTTACTGTTTATTCGCTATCGAGGCTTATTGTAAGTGATTTATCTATTTACAACTGGGTACAATTAAACTCTTTTACTCTACACACATCAACTAATTTATGACTTTCATAAATACAATAATTCTCGCATAAGTCATATACATACAATCTTTCAGAGAATTAAAACATAATAGCTGGCATTAAAATTTCTAGCGAATGCATCGGAAAATTAGAGACTCAATATACAGATATCTTTCTTATCAGTTTCTTGGAAAGATTGGATTCAATATAAGAGCTATTCAAATAGTGTATAAGGAGAAAGAAATTGCTATACTTTGCTATTTTGATGAAAAAATAACAGATGAGCAACGAGAAGAAATTAGTCAAATTGAAACAGAGCTAATTTGTTCTCTTGTATGGAAAGAACTAAATATATATTGCGACTGTATTGTATTAGATTCTCAAATACCTATGTATATAGATGATTCAACAGAAATGTTTTACCTTAGAAAAGAAAATTAAGTTCAACTGCTTTACTCAAAAAACTATACCAATATTGGCTTTAAATCTATTGCTGTAAAGTATCTCTATTCGTCTTGATGCAAATTGGCTACCGCCTAAACTATAGTAAAAAGCGGATCTGAAAGTGGAAAAATTGCTTTAGAAGTTCACCTCATCATCTCATTTGCTATGGAACAGTATCTTAGTAGCTCTTTCCAGACTAATCCTTTATTTACTTTTACCCTGTTGCTGCTGGTAGTTCTAGTTTTACCGCCAATCTTTGAGAAGATTAAGCTGCCTGGATTGGTCGGCTTACTGTTTGCGGGGGTAGTGTTGGGTTCAAATGGACTGGGTTTACTCGATGCCAAGTCAGAAACCATGAAATTGCTGTCGGATATAGGCAAAATCTATCTGATGTTTGTAGCAGGTTTAGAAATCGATTTAGAAGAGTTCCGCAAGACGAAAGAGCGTTCCTTGGGGTTTGGAATCGCTACCTTTATCTTTCCCCTGCTGGTAGGTACTGCGATCGCTCGCTTCTTTGGCATGGGTTGGAATGCCTCAATTCTGATCGGCTCTTTGTTAGCATCTCATACACTTTTGGGTTATCCAATTGTCAAACGTTTGGGGGTAGTTACTAACGAAGCCGTGACGGTGAGTATCGGCGCGACGATTTTTACAGATATTGCAGCACTGCTAGTTTTAGCAGTGTGCGTTTCGATTCACGGTGGCGAATTTTCAGTTGCTAGCCTAACAATTCAGTTAGTTACTCTGGCGGTTTATTCAGCCGTTGTCCTAATCGGATTCGATCGCGCTGGAAAAGAGTATTTTCGGCGTACGGGAGACGAAGAGAGCAACCAGTTTTTGTTTATCTTGTTGGCAGTATTCTTGGCTTCGGTAGGCGCACAGCTAATCAATGTCGATAAGATTGTCGGGGCGTTTTTAGCAGGCTTGGCGGTTAATGATGTAGTGGGTAGAAGTCCCGTCGAAGAAAAGATTGAGTTTGTCGGCAGTACTCTATTTATTCCCTTCTTCTTTGTGGGTATGGGTTTGCTGCTGGATATTCCTGGTTTTATCCAAACGCTAACTAATGAACTGCCTTTGACAGTAGGTATTGTCGGCGGACTATTTCTCGGTAAGTTTCTGGCTGCCTTTGCAGTCAAACTGCTCTATGGCTATAGCTGGAATCAAACCATAACCATGTGGTCTTTATCTTTGCCCCAGGTAGCAGCAACTCTAGCAGCAGCATTGGCGGGGGTTAACGCTGGCTTGCTGAGTGATTCGGTGTTTAACGTGGTAATTGTCTTAATGCTGGTTACGGCGATCGCAGGACCCGTATTGACTACTCAGTATGGTCGTAAATTATCTCTAACTACAGCTCCCCAGAATACAGAAGCGGAGTATCATCTTAACGGTAAAGATGTCGTTCTCGAACCAGAATTAAATTCGGCTTTTTTCAATGAAGGGACGACTACAGGATTAGGAGAAAATAAACCCGTTGCCACATCTAGATTTAAGGTAATTGTTCCTATAGCAAATCCCCAGACAGAGCGCAATTTAATCGAGATGGGTGCATTGTTGGCACGTCAGTCAGGAGGAAAAGTAATCTCTCTTTCTGTTGCTAGAGCTTCAGTGCATATGGACGATCCGCAGCTCAAGCAAACTATTGTTCAGAGTCGCCAGCTACTTAAAGAAGCGGTAAGAGTTACCAAAGAATTTGGCGCACCAGGAAAATCTCAAATTCGGATTGATGATGATGTGGTGCAGGGTATTACCCGCGCAGCTAGAGAAGCAAACGCCAATCTAATCGTTATGGGTTGGAGTCAAATGGATTTAAGATCGCGTTTATTTGGGAGCGTAATTGATGGAGTATTCTGGTCGGCTCATTGTCCTGTGGCGGTGATGCGCTTACTTAAAGAGCCCGTAGATATTCACCAGATATTATTACCAATTAAGACATTCGATGCTCAAGCCAAACTGACAATTGAGTTTGCTCAACTGTTTGCCGAAACCAACAAAGCAGCCGTTACTCTGCTGCACGTGAGCGATCGCAAAACTCCTGAAACTGAAATGTCTGCTCTGGAAACCGAACTACAGCTATTTGTTTCGGAAATGGAATCTGCTGTAGACGTTGCCGTCAAAATTATACGTCACGACAATACTATAGAAACAATTTTAGAACGAGCAAAAAACCACGATTTAGTTGTCTTACGCTCGACTCGGTTACGGACGGCGGGGGGACTAGCAGTTAGCGATATTAGCGATCGCCTTGTACGTCAATTGGATACTTCTTTTGTGTTGTTTGGTGAACTTTAACTCCGAAGCTGTCTGAGAAAAGTGGATATTTCTTGAGTTATTTTTTCTGCCTCGGCGAGAGATAGATTGTAGCCCAGTCCAAATTTGTGTTGGCGATCGCCTTCGGAAATAGCACAGGTATTAAAGATGCTAATGCTATTCTTGAAGACGCTAACGCCACTTTGTTTACGCTTCTTATCTATATTGAGATTTACCCAGTCAATATCTGAAGTAAGACCCCTAATTTCTTCGATCGGGATGCCTCTGCCTAAAGAAAAAGTTGTCCACTGCAAATTAAACTGTTGGGAATTTATCTCTAAGGTTGTTCTTGCTTGACCCAGATACCAAATACCAGCGACTGCCAAGACTGAGGTAATAATACCCCCAAGCCCCATCAGGATTGAAAACAGACCGCCAGTTTGTAACGACAATAAAGAGAAAAAAGTCCACATTATCCCAAACAGGAGAAAAAAGTAATGACCACAGCCAGCACCACGGGAAGTAATTTGAATTCGTATTTTACTATCAGTTGGACGAAATACGCAGACGTAGCGACTAATATGGCAGCTAATCGTTTGGGTATCAGCAGCATGTTGTATGTATGCTCGTTTGCTTTTTAAAGCGGTTAAAGCGATCGAGGCAGAGTCAAAGCGATCGCCAATCTCTGGTTCGAGCAGTTTATTCAGCCAGTCGGCAAAATAGCCAGAAACATCGCTCTGTGAGCGAAAATCGAGCTTCATTCGCTTTTGAGGTAAATCTGTAGGTAGTTTTCCTGTGAGTAAGAAAATTAAGCTACAGCCCAAACTATATAAATCTGAGGCGGGAACAACATTACCCCGTAGCTGTTCGGGGGACATATAGCCCAAAGTACCAACAAATGTACCGCCGATGCTAATGGTATTGCGATATACAGCCTGAACTGCACCAAAATCTACCAGATATATTTGCTCTTGGCGATTGCGAATAATGTTCTGAGGCTTGATATCTCGATGGATCACTGGAGGAGAGAGAGAATGTAAGTAAACCAAAATATCTAATAGTTGTAGAGCAATATCTTTTACTTCTGCTTCTTTTGACAAGATTCTTACCGTCAATAATTTTATTTACTATTTACTCAGTCGATCGAGGTGAAACGAATCGAACAAATGGGAACTCACCTAGTTATAGATGCTTGGCAAGTATTTACTGACCGACTCAACAATAAGCTCGAAGCAATTACTGTGGGGAAGCAACTCTAATTGACCTATGTATCGATCGCTAAGGAAGAAATAGTATTCTGAGAGCTAAAATCAAACAAGAAAATAAAAAAATATAAAATTATCCCTTAATTGATTGAGTTTAAAGTGGTCAAACAGGGATAATGATCTTTAAGTCAAAAAACTAGCCCTCCACACTATTTACCTAGCTCAATATGGCTAACATTTCTGCTGATTTTGTTATCAAGTTAGCTCTTATTCTTGTATTAAGCACTTTACCATCGTTAGTTTATTTGCTTGTATTTCAAAAGGCAAAAAAACGTTGGCAGTCGAGATTAAGACGCGCTCAAAACCTCAACTATTATCATCAAGGCTACCGCGATCGCCTACATCGTAATTCTTATGGCTACAGTCGTGATGCTTATTCCCTACACGATCGCCGTCGTCCAGTAACCAAATATTTTATTGGTGATACTACCTGCGTCAATAATGCTCGTTCTCCCTATATCCGCTGCGCCATTAATCCTGAAGGACCCTGTGATGATTGCATACACTTTGAAAAGCGTCATCGAGACGAAGGGAAATAAGAGTTTGACATTTAAAAGTTTGGCATTTTATTTTGCGTGGTCTTAAATTGCTCGGATTAATTAGTGTCGAATTAAAATTAGATGCTGTTTTAAGATAGTTAGGCTAATTTACAACAGCAAGCGATCGTTTAATCTCACAATTATCACAATATTAATGTCTGACCTCCTCGACCTCCAGCTTATTGTTAACGGTATTGCTATCGGTAGCATCCTGGCTCTAGCTGCTATTGGCTTGACACTTACCTACGGCATTCTTAAGCTTTCCAATTTTGCCCACGGCGACTTTATGACCCTAGGAGCTTATCTTACCTGGCTAGCCAATACGGGAGGAATAAACATTTGGCTTTCTATGTTAATCGGCGCAGCAGGGACAATTGTCGGGATGCTAATTGCAGAATACTTACTCTGGAAACCGATGCGCGATCGCCGCGCTAGCGACACGACTTTAATTATTATCTCCATTGGATTAGCAATATTTATCCGCAACGGTATTCTCTTACTTTATGGCAGTGGCAATCAGCAATATCAACTGCCTGTAGTGCGAGCTTTAGAGTTTGGAGACCTGCGGATTGCTTACTATCGACTAGTTGTGGTGGGATTGGCGATCGCAGCTATTATTATCCTCCATTCGATCCTCAAAAATACTAAGATTGGCAAAGCCATGCGAGCAGTAGCAGATGACATCGATCTAGCCAGAGTTTCGGGAATCAATGTCGAACGGGTTGTATTGTGGACATGGATTGTTACAGGCACGCTAACCGCCTTTGCAGGCGCGATGTATGGCTTGATTGCCGTGGTTCGTCCAAATATGGGCTGGTTCTTAATTCTACCCATGTTTGCTTCGGTAATCTTAGGCGGGATTGGTAATGTTTATGGCGCGATCGCAGGAGCATTTATTATCGGCATTGCTCAAGAGATTAGCGTTCCCCTGCTAGGTTCGGAATATAAGCTAGGGGTGGCTTTAGCAATCATGATCGTAATTCTTTTGGTGCGTCCCCAAGGGCTATTTAAAGGATGAGGGATTAGGAATGAAGGATAAGGAAATAGATCGAACTCTGATATTTGGCGATCGTCTCTTGACTAATAAAAATAAGCATTTATAGTTTCAATCTGCGTTCTTTCAAAGCAAAATTAATTAATTCTTGCTGCGTTTCGATCCCTGCCACAGCAGAAGCTCGTTCGACAAGTTCATCATCTAGTTCGAGATCGATTCTCATAATTTATTCAAGCGCGATCCAGGCAATCATATACTTTTAGTGTATGGCAGCTAATAATAAAATGACAAAACAAGTAGCTTTTCTCGGATTGGGCTTGATGGGTGGATCGATGGCAGCTAATTTGGCGCATCATGGCTATGAGGTAAAAGCTTGGAATCGAACGAGAGATCGCCCTGGGGTCAAAATTGCAGCTGATGCGGGGGCAACTATTGTTGATTCAATCCAGACAGCAGTAGAGGATGTCGAGATTATTTTTAGCTGCGTTGGCGATGTTTCCGATGTGGAAGAAGTATTGCTGGGAGAGGCGGGAGTAGTTAATTATGCTCAAACTAACGCTTTAATCGTCGATTTGAGTACAATTGGCAGCGTTGCAGCTAAAGAAATTGGGCAGCAGTTACAGCAGCAAAATCTAAGATTTATGGACGCTCCCGTTTCGGGGGGAGATATTGGCGCACAGAACGGTACACTAACCATTATGGTGGGCGGAAAAGATGCGGATTTTAAAGTGTGTTTACCCTTATTTGAGGCAATGGGCAAGAATATTACTCTCTGTGGCGATGTGGGTAGCGGACAGGGAGTGAAGATGTGCAATCAGGTTTTAGCATCCCTGACTATGATTGGTATTTGTGAGGCGATGCAGCTAGCCAAACATCAGGGTATAGATCCCAACCTAGTTGTCGAAGTATGCGGTACGGGTGCAGCAGGTTCTTGGGCATTGTCTAATCTGGGCAGCAAGATCGTAAATGAGGATTACGCTCCTGGTTTTGCGATCGAACATATGGTTAAGGATCTAAGACTAGCTCAGTCGATTAATGAGACATCAGAGCATAATCTTCCAGGAACAGAATTAGCCGATCGCCTTTTTAAAACAGTTCGGGCAATGGACAACGGACAGGGAAAGGAACAGGGAACTCAGGCAATGATTCGCGCTTATCAATTAGATAAATCGTAGGGCGGGCAAAAAATAACCTTAATTGCCTCAAAGATTTAAAATATTTGCTCACTAAAGTAATCATCAATCAGTAATTAATAATCATCATGACTACCATCAGTAACGAACAGCACAAACAAAAGATGCAGCGCCGTAAAGAGGTGCAAGAAAAGCGTATAGCCGAAAAGATTGAAAAAAAAGGTTTGATTATCGTTAATACAGGTAACGGGAAAGGTAAAACTACCGCAGCCTTGGGTATGGTAATGCGATCGCTCGGTCACGGTTATAAAGTAGCGATCGTGCAGTTTATTAAAGGCGCTTGGGAACCCGCAGAAAAAGCCGTTTTGGGCAAATGGGAGGGGCAGCTAGAGTTTCAGGCGATGGGAGAGGGATTCACCTGGGACACTCAAGATCGCGAACGAGATATTGAAAAGGCGACTGCTGCTTGGTCACAAAGTTTGGAGTATATTCTCAATCCCGAATATCGAACGGTACTCTTGGATGAGATTAATATTGCCCTGAAGCTGGGATATTTAGACGTTGACACCGTAATCGAAGGTCTATCTCGTAAACCCGAAGATTCCCACGTAATTTTGACGGGTAGAGGCGCTCCCGACAAATTGATCGCGATCGCTGATTTGGTCACGGAAATGTCTTTGGTTAAGCATCCGTTTCGCGAACAGGGAGTAAAGGCTCAACCAGGCATTGAATTTTAAGTAGCTGGAAAATAAATGCTATTTTAGAATTCCTGTTGTCCTTTAGCCATAATTCGGTCGCAAGATAATTAATGAGTAGTACAAGCTCTAGTAGCAGAATTCAAGTTTGGCTGGAGCGTTCATCAGCAGCCCTGTTTCTGGCAGGGCAGGTTGTGGTTCATTTATTACAGGGTAGGATACATCGCCAGAACACTACCGAACAAATGACCATTGTCGGGCCAGATTCTCTAATTATTGCCCTAGTGACAGCAACTTTTGTGGGCATGGTATTTACAATTCAGGTTGCCCGCGAATTCTTGAACTTTGGCGCAGTTCAGGCTATTGGTGGAGTGTTAGCTCTTGCTCTCAGTCGAGAACTAGCACCTGTTTTGACTGCCGTAGTTTTGGCTGCTAGAGTTGGTTCGGCTTTCGCTGCGGAGATTGGGACGATGAAAGTTACCGAACAGATTGACGCTCTTTATGTATTAAAAAGCGATCCGATTGATTATTTGGTAATTCCTCGCTTAATTGCCTGCTGTGCAATGCTGCCAATTCTAACTATAATTTCTCTGGTTATGGGTATGTTGGGAGGAATATTGGTCGCTGACTTTTTTTACGACATTCCCCAGGCAACTTTTATTGAATCGATCAATGCTTTTCTTCAGCTTTGGGATTTGATCAGCGCCATGATTAAGGCGGTGATTTTTGGCGGTATTATTGCCATTATCGGCTGTAGCTGGGGTTTGACTACTAGTGGCGGAGCGAAAGGAGTCGGCGAATCGACGACAACGGCGGTAGTTATGGCTTTGATTGCAATTTTTATTACTAACTTTTTCCTGTCTTGGATCATGTTTCAAGGTTTAGGTCGTCAATTTTTGAACTAGCTATTTGAACTAATTATTTGTACCGACTGTCTAAACTAGAGAACATTTACGGTCAATAGGTCAAACTGCCCCACCTCAGTCAAGTTTAAAAAGCTTGGCTAAGTATATTATTTGGGATCATTTAGGCTCATTGTAAAATAGCAGTAATGCTCAAATTGGGAAAAGATGGTTTTTGCCTTTGACGATCGCCAGCTATAGTATTCAGTTTTCTTTCGCGCGCTTGTCTTGCGCCAAAATGCTAACAGCACTTTAATACTTTGAGAACATAATGACCACGGATCTAACTGCAGAGAAGTCTATCGAAACTGTCGAACTCGCACCCAATTTTAAAATCCCGATTTGTTTATTTTTGATTGCTGGGGGATTGGCTTTTGTTTCTGTCTGGGCGGGACTTGCGATCGCAATTTTGGGTTTGTTTTTGACAGTCCAAACCTTTTTAATTCGGCTTCAGTTTAGCGATACAGCCCTTGATGTTTTGCGTTCGGGAAAGGTAATTCTTAGTTTTCCCTATAGTGAGTGGTCAAACTGGGAGATATTTTGGCAGCCAGTACCAATCCTGTTTTATTTCAAAGAGATTAACAGTATTCATTTTCTGCCCATTATCTTTGACGCTAAAACTCTGGCGGATTGTTTGCACAAGCACTATCCTCGTATAAAAAACTAAACTGGCTATTTCCAGACAAATTATCTAAACTATCTTAAAAAACTTTCTGCCGACTATGAACCCTGAAACTCCCGCTAATCCTGAATCAGACAAGATTGTTTTTGAACCAACCTCATCTGCCGATACGCCAGGGGGAAGAGGTGAGCCTGGGGCAGAAGCAACATTCGAGCCAAATCAGGATGTTTGGTCATCAGAGCCAATAGCAGAAGTTACTACAGAGTCCAAAGAACCCGAACTAGAACTAACATCAGCTTTTGAGGCAGCCTTCGATTCAGAAAAGGTCGAAAAGCAGAATGTAGAGCAGGAGACACAAGCAGAATTAAAGCCAGAGTTGTTCGTCGATACTTGGCTTGATGAACCACAAGTGGAGGTCGAAAAGCCTGCCGAGGCATCAGTTACGCCTAACTCAGTAGAGCAGCTACAGCAGCAAAAAGCCGATCTAGAGCAGGAAATTGCTGAGTTAAAAGCCCATAGAGAGCAGGTGTTGCTACATCAGGTACGAGAAGCGCAAGAAAATATGGCTCGCCTGATTGAGGAAGGGACAAAAGAATTAATCGATCGCAAAGCAGCTTTAAGAATTGAAATCGAACAGTTAGAGCGTCGTCAAGCCAGAATCAATCAGGAAATGCGGAGCAACTTTGCAGGTTCTTCTAAGGAATTGGCAATCAGAGTTCAGGGCTTTAAGGAATATTTAGTTGGTAGCCTGCAAGATTTGGCTTCGGCTGCGGATAAATTAGATTTAGCAAAAACCTCAGCCCCCGCTCCCAGAAATAGAGAACGAGTCAGGGAGCGCGAAGAACCCAGAAGAGAGCGCGAACCGAGAAACAGCAGAGAAGGCAGAGAGAACAGAGAAGGCAGTAGAAATAGAAATCGTCGCAACAGTGAATCGAGCAGATCTAGAAGCAACGGCGACAATCGCAGTATTCAGGGACAGTTTTCTGAACCCACCTTTGCCGACCAGAGTAGACGCATTCGACAGTTACTAGATAAATACTGCAATAGTCCTGACTATTATGGCTCTCCCTGGCAGCTACGCCGTACTTTTGAACAAAATCAGGCAAAAAAGGTTCAGGAGTGGTTTTTCTCTCAGGGAGGCAGAGGCGCGATCGACAGCATGGGTAGCCGTCTACAAAATATTTTGGTGGCTTCGGCAACAATCTCGATTCTGCACGATATCTATCGCGATCCCGATGGGTACGCGGAGCGTAATCGCACGCAATTTTTAGTTTTGACGGATACTCCCGAAAACCTAGGGGAATGGCGTAGGGGATTAGAAGACTCTTTGGGCATTTCTCGCCGAGATTTTGGAACTAATCGCGGTATAGTACTATTTGACTCTCCTGAAGTTCTCGTCCAGCGTGCCGAACGTTTGATTGCAGATAAGTTATTACCCGTGATTATTATTGACGAGACAGAAGAACTGTTGAACTTATCCATGCTGAAATTTCCGATTTGGCTAGCTTTTGCCTCGGCGAATCGATCGTCATCTGCTAATTATTTATATTAATTATATTGATTACGGTGGGTGTTTTTTTTCTGACAGAAAGCAGTTAAACTGGTCATAAACACTCAACATATAAATATATTTATAAAATTATGGTTTTAAATTTAGCTATAAGCACCCTGCTAATTCTTGCTGCTTATCTATTGGGATCGATTCCGACAGGATATTTACTAGGTCGCTATCTCAAGGGAATCGATATTCGCGAACACGGTTCGGGGTCTACAGGAGCGACCAACGTTTTACGTTCTGTCGGCAAATATCCTGCGATCGCCGTATTATTAATTGACCTGCTTAAAGGTTCATTAGCTCTAGTATTGGTGAAATTTGCTTATGCTTATTTTTCTAATGACCTATTGCCTGCCGAGTGGCATTCTTGGTTGATTACAGGAGCAGCATTAAGCGCAATTATCGGTCACAGCAAGTCAATCTGGCTCAATTTTACGGGTGGCAAATCCGTAGCGACGACTCTAGGAGTGCTGTTTGTCATGAATCCTCCCGTAGCCCTGGGAACTTTGGCTACTTTTGGAATGATTTTGGGCATTTTCCGCATCGTTTCTCTCAGCTCTATTTGTGGTGCGATCGCCGTAAATATTCTAATGCTTGTTTCAAATCAGCCCGTAGCATTTTCTCTCTTTGCTGCTTTGGCGGGGGCATATGTGATCGTCCGTCACAAAACTAATATCCAACGTTTACTTGCTGGTAGCGAGCCAAAAATTGGTCAGGCACTGTAGGAGAAGGCACTGTAGGAGAAGGCACAAACAAAGGCACGGCGCTTCGCGCCCAGTCGTAGACGATCTGCGCCCTTGGCGCTGTGCCGCATGTACTTGTCCGCATGTAGGCAGAAGAAATTAGTAGTTTAAGTTTAAACTATTTGATTGGAATGCGAACTTGAAAGTTGGTTTTACCTGGCTGAGATTCAAATCGCAGGCTTCCTTTATGTTTCTGAACCACAATGCGACGAGAGATATCCAAGCCCAAGCCACTACCTTTGCCGACTTCTTTGCTAGTAAAAAAGGGTTCAAAAATGCGCGATCGCAAACCTGCGGGAATGCCCGAACCATTATCAATTATTTCAACTAAAATACAGTCGTTTTCCTTACTGGTACGAATAGTTATTTCACCCTTACCGTCCATAGCATCAATCGCATTATCAATTAGATTCGTCCATACTTGATTTAGCTCACCGCCATAGGCAGAAACTTTAGGAAGATCGCCAGCGTACTCTTTGTTTACCGTTACGCCATATTTGAGCTTGTGATGCAGAATTTTGAGAGTATTATCTAACCCTTCGTGCAGATCGACTGACTGTACTGCACCACGATCCAGATAAGAATAGTTCTTAATTGCCCCTACCAAGTCCGATATCCTGCTCGTACTCTGCTCTACCTCATTTACCAAGCCATTCACAGTCAGGCTTGCTTCTAGCCACATTAGAGCTTCGGTAAACGCCTCGGCTACCATCGTTTCGGAGAGGGATTCCAATTGCGATCGCTCGATGCCAGCAGCCACTAAACTAGGGGATAATTCCCAAGCATTAGCTACCCCCAATGATTCAAGCCAGTCGGCTAGTTCGTCTTCGCGATCGCTCTGTTCTAAAGGAGATAGGCTAGATTGGCACTTATCATGTTCGAGCGCCTGCTGCTGCAGTTTGGCGAGTAATTGCCTGTGATGGGGTTCAAAATGTTTGCCCCGTAACGCCAACATATTTTGCTGTAAAGAAGCGATCGCAATATTTAGCTGTTTTGCTGCCCTTCTGCCTGCTGCTGCGGGATTGTTTAATTCGTGTGCTAATCCTGCCGATAGTTTGCCCAAAGCTGCTAGCTTCTCTTGTTGGCGTAGCTTTATCTCTAATTCCTTCGATCTTTGGGCTAAAGCGGGAACGAATAAATCGATACTGCGAGGACAGTTTTTCAATAAGGCTCTAAAATCGGAGAACTCAATTACTTGACTGCGATCGATACTGCTGGCAGTTGCTTGGGAAATCCCTCCCGTCAACATGCTCAGATCTCCAGTGAATTCTCCTCGACGGTGGATAGTAACGACAATCTCTTCTGCACCAAAATCTTTGGTAACTTTTATTTGCCCAGACAGCACCACATAAAAACAGTATTTTGTGTCGCCTTCCTTGTATAAAACATCTCCTGACTGTAGCGATAGAATTGTGCCGCAGGACTCTAAATCTTGCAGATACTCCTCTTCTAACACGGGAAAAAGCAGGGATTCTGATGATGTTTCGGGCATGATATTTAATCGAAGATATTTGCTAGATCCAAAGTAAAGTCAGGTAAAACATCCCAATTTTAGTTTCAGGATTGTGAATGCAGAGTTGATAAAACTGCTCGTCCCTAATTTCAATTACAGGGTTAAAGTTAATCGTAATTGCCATCATGAGATTATTTTGCCCAAAGTTTTAGTTGTCTATATTTTATCTTGCAGCCAGAAGGCAATTTGAAAACCGTTTTGAAAATTATTCCTATCTCAAGATAGAGTTGGTTAGCGATGCCGATCGCTATTCTTACTTAAATCTTCTTGAGGATCTCGACGACGACGGCGATACCAGGTTGCGCCACCCACCAGAATCCCCGTTAATGCAAAAGCTAGCATCAAGGGCAATACATTTCCCTGAGATAGTTCTGTAATTCCCGCACCCATCATCACAAAAGGCAATACTCCTGGCAAAGTCCCAAATAAAGTTCCGAGTAGATAATCTTTAAATTTAATTCCCGTTAATCCCGCCACAAAATTAACTATGCCATAGGGAATTATCGGCAAAAGACGAACTGCAAACATATAAAACAAGCCACCCTGGCGAATCTCGGCATCGACCGCACTCCAGCGCTTACCTAATTTGCGATCGATAAATTCTTTACCAATAGTGCGAGTAAAAGCGAAGGCGACGATCGCAGCTACCAATGCAGCTATAGTCGTCCATAATGTTCCCCACCAAATCCCAAAAATCGCTCCTCCCATTAGGTTTAAAGGTGTAGAAGGCAAAATCAGCAGCGTCCCGCAGGTATAAAGCAGAATATAAATAATTGGGGCGAATATACCCATTGTCTCTAGCCATAACTGCAACTGTTGGCGATCTATGCCATTAATAACTACGACACCAATAGCTGTGGCAACAATACAGGCAATACTAAGCAGAATCAGACTGTGTTTGAGTTTAGGCATCATCGCGATCGCATATATATTTTAGTTATCCTCTTTACACTATCGATTGTTATTTATAAGGTTTTATAAAATGAAAGCCTAAAATTAATTGCATATATTAACTCCGCGTCAGATTGCGATCGTTATTGGCTACTAGCTGCTGAGGCTCAAAGCCGTATTCTTCCCGCACGAAATACAAAGGTCTACCTTTAACTTCCTCGTAGACGCGACCTAAATATTCTCCCAGCACTCCCAGAGTAATTAACTGTATGCCGCCTAAGAACAAAATCGCCACCATCAAGGAGGCATAGCCAGGAACATCAACTCCTAAAACTATTGTCCGAATTACTAACATCAGAGCATACACCAAAGAAAGCAGGGAGATACTAATACCGACATAACTCCAGACCTTGAGAGGTAAAAAACTAAAGGAAATTATGCCGTCTAAAGCAAAATTCCAGAGCTTCCAATAATTCCAGGTGGATTTTCCAGAACAACGAGGTTCGCGATCGAATAAAACTGAGGTTTGCTTGTACCCCACCCAGGCAAATAAACCCTTCATAAATCTCGTCCGTTCGGGTAACTTTTTGATCGCCTCGACCACACGACGGTCTAATAACCGAAAGTCCCCCGTATTGGCGGGTATCGGCACATGGCTCATTCTGCCAATCGTACGATAAAAGGCTCTGGCGGATATTCTTTTTAGCCAGGTTTCTCCCTGACGCGATCGCCTGGTAGCATAGACAACATCGTAACCTTCACGCCATTTAGCAATCAACTGCTCGATTAATTCTGGCGGATCTTGTAAATCTGCATCAATTGGAATTACCGCAGCACCTTTGGCGTAGTCTATCCCCGCAGTCAAGGCAATCTCTTTGCCAAAGTTACGAGAAAGATTGACTATCTTAATTGTTTTATCTTTTTGATTTAACTCCAGCAGTTGTTTTAAAGTATCATCCTGGCTACCATCGTTGATACAGATAATCTCATAGCTGGTTTTGAGCTGTTGCAAGACGGGAGTAAGTCGAGCAAACAAGTGTTTAATTCCCGCAGACTCATTATATAGAGGCACAATTATCGAAATTTCAACCACATCAAAGTTGAGAGACATCAAGACATTTATAGCTCAAGAGGATAATGACATATCTTAATGCAATTTTTATTAATTTACGGAAATGGAGTTGTTAAGCAGATAAATAAGTATCCCTAAAGCAGAACGAAAAAAGCGAGTTCTAACTGAAACACTTCAATTAGAACTCGCTCAAATATTTGGAAAGTTGAAAAAAATTAATGCTTAATGCGACTTAGCTGCCTGCTTGGGAATCAGCTTGGACATTAACGTTATCGGCAGAAGGCTTACCAGAACCATGAGTATTAAGTCCTTCTTTAGCCGAAATATCAGAGGCGTTACCCTCTTTAGGATCGCTGTCGTTTCCAGAATTTTCTGCATCATTATACCCAGCAACTTTACCCGATACATTGACGTTATCGGCAGAAGGTTCGCCAGAACCGTGGGTATTGAGCAATTCTTTAGCCGAAATGTCAGAAGCGTTACCCTCTCTGGGGCTGCTGCTGTCGCTATCTGGTGTTACATTGACATTTTTAGGTGCTTTACCTGTTTCGTTGGTGTTTAGAACGTTTTTGACATCTACTTGAGAATCACCACCTGTGGTTGCTGTTTCTCCGCCCGTACCAGATTCGTGAGAACCAGGCTGTGCTTTTGAAGCGATGTTGTCTTGTTGAGTGTTGTCGGTGTTCATGTTTAATTACCTCTATTGTTTTGTTTTTATTTGTGTGAAATTAAGCTAGCCAATCTTAGTTAGCTACTGCTTTTTCTGTATTTTGCTGACTATCATTCCAAACGTCGCGATCGCCATATCCGCCGTTATCGGCTTGACTATTAACGCTTTGGGATGATTCGCCCATATCTTTAGAACCCGAAGCAATTTGCTCGTTATTCTTAGAGCCTATATTTACTTTAGTTACCTTGTTTTCTTCTTTTTGCAGTTTGGTCAGCTCTAAAATCAAAATCCCGTCTTGGTAATCTCCTTTGACTCCATGGCGATCGATCGTCATTGGTAAAGGAATGGTGCGTTGGAAACTGCCATAGCGAAACTCAGAATGCGTAATACCATTCTTTTCTAACTTAGATTCAGATTTCCGCTCTCCCGTAATCATTACCGCTTCTCTTGTTACCTGCACGTCAAGATCGTCGGCTTTCATTCCTGGGACTTCTACCTTCAGATGAACTGCGTTCTCAGTTTCTTCCATTTCTGTCAGAGGCATGAATGACTGTCTCATCGAACCTCGATCGCTCGATGCCAAAGTTTCAAACATACGGTTCATATCTTTTTGCAGAGCTTCCATTTCATGAAATGGTTGCCAACGTATCAATGCCATACTGTTTTGTACCTCCTAAAATAATTTGTTCTATATGTTTAGTTGAATCGATTCTCAGCAGAAAATAAGCACGGGAAAATCACCGTAATTACAGCACTAATGCTTTTGAAAGCTCTATCATCTCAAAGCTTTTTAAACAAAGCGAAACAGAGACTATAAATATCGCAATCTGAATGAATATAATTTGCCGTCAAACATTGGCAGAAGAAAAGCAACTATGGTTCGACGTTACTTAGCTCTCACAACCTTTACTTATTCGATCGGGTTTCAAAACTTTTGACCGAAGGTGTTTTAACTAGTCTGAATTCAAAGCAAATTACAAATAGTTAAGACAGAAGTGCTAAATCTTCAAAGATTCAATAAGTAAGTTAATTAACAAGTAAGATCCGACTTAATGCGCTTTGATGTTAATTGTTAATTAAGCTCATGTATAAAATTTACCAATCAATCATATAAATTCGATCTATCTCTAGTCATATAATTTAGATCGGTCTTAGGTTATGCTTTGGTAATTTGGCTAATTGACTCGCTTATGCTGTTCGATGTTTATCCAGGAAATGGTTTTGTAGATTATATTTTTCAAACTACTATTGAAAGACAAAACATCCGATCTAAGTCAATAAAAGAGAAATAAGATCGGCTCGGACTAGAACGAGTTCTAAACGATTCGCTCGTAAATAGCGATCGCTCATTATAACTGCATTTTATTAACCTAAGCAGAAAACAATTAAACCCTTTTTTTGATACTCACTCGACCTACCTCTAAACCCTAACTGGCTCGATCGCACATCTCAGTCGAACGCTTAAGTTAAATCATTAATTTGAGGCATGGTAGTTATTGGTTTTTCGGGAGCATATATTTCAGCTTCGGTTTTGGTAATTGGAACTGTTTCCAAGTCTCCTGTAAAAGCTTCCTCGTCATTAATTGGTATAGGTTCGAAGGATACTTTTGACTCTAACCAAGCGGTAAGCAAATCTGGTAGATTACGCTTCAGCCAGTATAAAGCCACCGTACGGGCAACAGGTTTTACATAGCCGACTAACACTTTCATAATCTTGTTGAGGGGAGGACTATGTAGCTTGCGATTCGCATAGTTAATTGAGCCAACGTCAATCAGGCTATCGATAATTAGCTTGAGGGCAACTTCTTCTCGCTCGACAATCTGCTGCAACAATAAAGTAACGTCACGCATGCGCTCTTGCTTTTTTAATTCTTCAGCAGCAACGGGCTTTGCTTTGAGAGGTTCTTCTGAATATGTCAGCATATAAAATATTAATATCTTCGTAGAACTTATGAGATTTAAAAGTTGTCCTATCTACTATCTTATTGCTCTTTTTCCCATAGCACTATCTACCATCGAACATAAATAGCTACTTTCGAAAAACTAGCTCAAAAATTTACTTAGTTTTGGGGTAAATTTAACGGAATCTTGATATACCTGCTAGTCTCTTCTACAAGCTGATTGATGTTTCCTCGCAACTGAGCGAGAATCTTGCCGTTTACATAAACATCTTGGGTTGGATAGTTTGCTAGCAGCTCCATTAATGACACTAAATTGTTGTCGCTAGCAGATTTGACCAATGCTCCTCTCAATGCCTTAACGTTGGCTCTTTCGGCTTTAGAACCAACGATATTACCTGTCTGAGATAGGACGTATTCTCCTGGGTTTGTGTTGAGCAGATCGGAGACTACCTTGGTGTCGGCAGGAAATTCTTGTCTTAGGATCCAGCGCATGAAAAAAGGGTTTTGGTCGCCATAGTCCAAAAGCGTTTCTAAAGAGGAGGAGATCTCTCCCGTATCGGCAAAATCCTGCAGCTCGGACAGCGGAATTGACTGAGTTAAGCCACCATAGGTAAAAACAACTCGCTCGGCACTTAAAGCCCTTCGGGAGGCTACAGAGACTATCATTCCCGCACCCCATAAAGCGATTGCAACCTGCTTTAACCTCTTATCTATCCTGTTATTCACTATTTTGCCCGCTCAAAATCTAGTAATACTCTTATTCTATGATATGTTTCAAGCATGGCGATTTATGCTTTTGCATACTTATTTTTTCACATTAATTGATTTTTTGTTCAACAAAGTGGTATTATAGTACTAGTTAAATCACAGGTTTGATTATGAATAAATACTATATTCTCAATTTAGATCCCCAAGCAGTTCATGAATGGGATCGGTGTGTCATAAGAAATCCAATGACGGGAGCGAGACCAGACCTGAATGAAGAGATTGCTCGCGCTGTAGATGGTCGCGAAGGTTCGTATCTAGTCAAAGTTAGTCTACAGGTAGAGATTTTAGATCGGGATTTGAAACCCCAGTCGAAGACGCTAGAGTTGTCTTCCAGACTGGCTAGCTAATTATATTTGTTTGTGTCTGGGGAACAAGATGCAGGCTCGCTCGGTTCGACAAGCTATTTGCTGTCCCCCATTTTTTGTTTGGTAGTTCTCGCCTTTACAGGATTGACATTTCGCCTACAGTCTCTAGACGCTTGAAGCTAGTTAGCTGTACAAAACTATCGGCTAATATTTCGGCGATCGCGGGAGTGATCCAGCTCATTTGTTTGAGGATGTGGATAGCAGCCGCGTACTTAGCCCGTTTAGCGCCATCCTTAACCTTGATCGCCAGTCCCATACCTTCGCCTATGCGACCAATGCACTGGATTCCTTCTGCTCCTGACTTGCTGACCAACTCTCCTTCACTCAGGCGCATTAGCTCGGTATCAAATGCACCATCACCAGCAATCATGCGGGGATAGTAGGTCATAGCTCTAGTAATACGCTCTAGATCGACGCTCGTACCTGCTGCCAGCTGGGCATAAAGATGAGCCATCTGCTGTAGCTCCATTTGGTAAGTGGGCATCCCACAGTCATCCTGAGCAACGAGTAGCTCTGCTCCTGGCATACCTAAAAGATCGGAAATTTTGCCGAGGATTAGCTGTTCGACTGGATGGGAATGTTTCATGTATTTATGAAGCGGGAAGTCTAGATTTTGACAGACTGCCAATACCCCAGCATGTTTTCCCGAACAGTTGTACTGCAGGCGATTGTTTTTACCTTCGGGAATGGGACATTGAAGCGCCAGAGGATCGACATCAGCTCGCCACAAAATATTGAATGCTTGCCGAGCCTGTTCGATGTTTCCCTGGTGAGAGCTACACACGATCGCCAAATCGCGATCGCTCAGACCGTATTTTTGCAGAGTCCCCGTACTGGTTACAGCTAAAGCCTGGAAAGGTTTTAAGGCAGAACGAATAAAAGCAGATGTTGTCGAGTTTCCTGCTGCTAACAGCACTCGTCCTTTACTGTCGCAAACCGTTGCTTCCACCTGATGAGAAGATTCTAAAATGCCTTCTCTAAGTAAGTGTACTTCGAGGTTTGGTGTCTGGGTTCTTTTTCCCCTAGTCATGCAATATCAAATAATGAATAAGTTAGTATTCTAATACGCTAGGTTCAGATTGATTGCAGGACTTAAAAACTTTTGCTTATTTGCGGCTGACGATCTGCGACAAACTATTCGCACCCTATCCTAAAATAAACCAGACCAGACTAGAAACGGCAATAATACCGCCAATTGAGCCGTAGGTTTTATAGAGTCTTTGGAAAATTGGCTCAATTTCATAACTTACCACCAGACGATCTCGATCGAGCATCGTCTTTGGCTTGAGCCAGGTTTGTCCGTCATACCAACCCGACTCTTCATAGAAAACGCGATCGCTTTTGAGCCGATCCTTGACGTATTTCCAACCCAAATAAATACGCGACAGAAACAAAGCGGTCAAAACAGAAGCGCCGATAAGACTGGACAACAATAGTTCTAAAGGCTGTTTGCTGGGAGTAAAAATAGACATTGACAGAGGTAGGGCAAAAACCAAGCTCCAAAAAGCTACCCAAGCTAGCTTGCGACAATATTGTCCAACTGCCAAAATTCCCCAGTCAAACAACCAAGATTCTTTGAGCTGCTCGTATTCGTAGATTGGCTGCTGCTCTAAAGGTACGGGGCAAAAATTAACGCTAGATTTGTTCATACTCGGCAATGGTTATTTAACTAGAGGAAGAAAGTTCTTGACGCTCTGCGTGTCCCCAAAATGCTTCGAGATTATAATATTCTCTCTCTTCAGGCAAAAAGGCATGTACGATTACGTCGCCATAATCTTGAACGATCCAGCCACCTTCTCTTTTACCCGAAACCCTGATTGGCTGTAGATTATATTCCTCTTCCAAACAGTCTTCGATTGATTCGGCGATCGCATTTAGCTGCGTGCGGGAGAAGCCAGTAATAACTACAAAGTAATCAGCCAAATATGATACATCGCTGACTTTTAAGAGGACAATATCTGCTGCTTTCTTTTCTTCTGCAGCTTCGGCAATTCTTAGGGCTAATTCTTTGGTGTCGGCTTTGGTTTTAGTCGAATATTGGTTTTGATTATTTTGAGTTGCAATAGCGGGTTCGGATGATTTACTCATGTAAATATTTTTATTGAGTGTGGGAAATTTAATTTAATTGACTGGGGATTTTGTAATTAATGGCTGTGACGAGGCTAACTTTACTCGTTCTAAAGCCCAATTTCTCGTCAAAACAGTTCGAGGATGAATAATTTTATGCTTACTTAATAGATATTCTAATGAATAATCACTGGTCTGCTGTACACATTTGTAAAGATTTTGTTCGGCTACGATTCGCATCGCCTCTAATTTTTCATTATTACCCCGATTTGGCTCTAAGACATCGGCTATAAAGACAACGCAGCTTAGTTTACTCATTTGGGGTGCGCCCAAAGTATGGTTGGCAATGGCAGTCAGAATTTCAGGATTTTCTATCCCGAATTCTCTTTGGGCAATAACTGCACCAATGTCTGCGTGGAGTAGGTGAGGATGATTTTGGCAAATTTGGTCTACAGGAATATTTGCTGATGCTGCTATTTTGAGTAATTTGCGAGGCGAAAAGAATTTTGCCAGGTCGTGCATTAAACCAGCTTGAGCTGCCTGCTGCTCGTCTAGCTGATGGCAGCGAGCTAGATTAATACAGGTGGATTCTACGCCCAAAATATGCTGTAAACGATGGCTAGAAACGTTGTTCTGTAGCCAATTGATAACGCGATCGCGCATGATATAAAATTTTACTTGATTTTAATTTAAAACGTATTTTCAACCTTAATATTTGTCTTATTGTAGTTCAGCATCTTCTTGAGAACATTCAGACTATAGTTTTTTAGCCTACTGTTTTGCTAGTGAAACTATTTAAACACCTTGAGTATTACGATTTTTAAATAATTTTGGTGAATAGGACTAAGGATAGATGTATACGACTTTTAAGCTAGATATATTGATTGTTGGTAACGTTTATTTTACTATCCAAGGCTAAAAAATATATTTTTTTAAGTTAACAGCATAGCTAATTTATAGTAAAAATTTCATATCTAAAAAAAAGGGTTGCAGTAAAAAATACGAGTAAAAAAATATATTAGAAATCAGCCAAGGCGATCTTGAGGCGACCAAAAGTGGTTTGATGCTGAAATAGAATGCTGTTCTATAGCATTTACAGCTTAATTATCTCTATGTATTTATGATGACTAATTTATACTTAAAAAGCTGAGTTTTAAAGTTAGAAGATAGCATCAGCATTACTACTCTGAATCTACTAACGCTAGTTGACTGAAACGAATATAATTGCTGTTTGTTAAAGATTTGATAAACTCAGTCTCGATCCTTTACGCAAAGTCCGAAAATAAATTTAAGTAACACAGGCAAATAAATAAAATGATGAACGGTTTACGCAAATATTTAGTAGCTTTCATTCTCTCAAGCTGTCTACTTTTCACAGCTTGTTCGCAACAAGCGCCCTCTCGTTTTGATGATGCTCAGCAGCAAAGCACTAGCAAGGGTGCAACGGCAGTTGTTGACGATTCTCAATCTGGCGGTAAATTTAATCGCTATTTCCCCGATAGCGGTAGCGGTTACGAGCGCGTCTATTCCCAAGAGAAAAAGGGTTTTGCTCAGGCTAAATTGAAAAAAGGAGGCAATGAAATTGCTATCTTGTCAATTTCTGATACTTTGAACAACCCTAGTGCAGCTAGCAAATTCGCTGACAGTAGCGAAAAAGTCGGCGGCTATCCTGCTATTAGTCAAGGTAGTTCGGGTACGGCAATTTTGGTAGGCGATCGCTATCAGGTAAAAATTCGTTCCAAAGATTCGTCTTTTGATGCTGGCGATCGCGAAAAATGGTTGAGTAAATTTAACCTAAGAGGCTTGTCAAAGTTGCAATAGAGCCGATTTCATTTCGATACAAATAAATATTTGAGGAGCAAGCAGTGAGTGATTCCATTTTTGAACTGGTAGATAACCTACCTGAGAAAAACGTCACGACCATGATGTTAAATTCTCTCGATTCAATTGTCCCTGGAGAATGGGAGAATACCGTCGGGTTTGTGAACACAATTAAAAAAGTAACGGGCGAAACTGACGAAGAGCTAATCCAACAAATTGGCGATCGTGCTGTTTGGCTTTACAACGACAAGTCCCAAGGATACCGTCGAGCAATGTGGCTCTATCAAACGGTCGATCGCTCGGACAAGGCTTTGGGTTCGGCTGCGCTGGCTAACAAAGTCGGCAACAAAATTCCCCTTGTTGGTGGCTTATTGAGTCGGGTTACGCCTAACCCAGATAAGGCCCAGGCTCTCGATCTATCAATCAAGCTAGTAGTTGAATTGGTCGCCTTTTGTCAGATCAACGGTATTCCTGGAGATAGCATTGGCGATTTCGTGGGAGCCTTGGGAGACTATAGCGGTGAATCATTGATGCGAATGGCAACTTTAGTCTGTGTCGATGGTTTAATTCCTCTCGGTCCAGATTTTTTGCTTAAGGCACAATCAACTATAAGTGGTATTGGTCCAAAAGATTTAGAATCGAACGCTACTTTTAAAGGAGTTTCCGAATCTATTCCAGGCGGAAACTCTAAGGGAAAACTTGACTTTATTGGCGAAAGCTTTGATTCGGTTAAGGGTTGGATGGCAGATTTTGTCAGCAGCAAAAACCTATCCCCAGAAAAAGTAATGAACAATCTTCAGGGATTTCTAGAATTTTCTGACAATAAGTTAGATTATGCGGCTGCATTTATCGATGTCTCGACTAACTACTACGAACACACGGGAACTCAAACTTTAGCTAGGAGACTGATCGAACGAGCCTTTGACGAAATTTAAGTTTCAAATTTAAGTTTCTCTGAGTAAATCGAGCGAACTGTAGAGGTATCAAACGTAGTTTTTACGCATCACCAAACAGTTTCGATGATTGGGAAGATTGAGGTACTGTAGCTCATCTGTAAGCTTATTGATGAACTGCAGTCCTCTTCCTCCTTCTCTTTCCATTACGTCTGCGTCCCTTTCACTCTTACGCAGCTTTGTCTGAATATCGAAAGGTTGACCTCGATCCCAAATACGCATTTCCAGAAAGTTGGGTAATAGCTTAACTTCCAGGTCAATTGGCGTAGTTTTTGGCAAGTCATGGTGAGCATGACGTACCGCATTGGTAAATGCCTCGACTAATGCCACCTCACATTGCCATCCCATTTTTTGCGGTACGAGGGGAAAGACCAAGCTTTCAAACCACTGCAACACCTCTTTTAAGGCTTCTAGTTCTGTTTTGACCTGCAAATGATATTGTTTGACTTTTTGGTTCGATTTCATTGAACGCTTCTGACTCTACAGTCTGCCAAGGTTTAAGTAATTCTAACTAGAAAGATTGTCAATTTTTGCATGGGACTGAAACCTGTCTTACTGGCACTGAATATAGCAAAAGCTAATGTTCGGATTGAGCTTAATACCAGTAAACTAATTAAAACTATCATCATTAATAGTATATATTTTTACAGATACCCGCAACAATAACTGTTGCGAGACGGCAACAAAATAAGCAACCTTACCATTGATGTCAACTATATCATTCGAATTGGAACGTATGATTGTGACGAATTAAATGTTTTTGATTGCGAGGGATTTCGAGTATATTTCTATCATTTTGATATCGTCGAAGGGCGAGATATTCAGTCAAAACTAGTTAAAATCTCTGAAGAGGAAATTGTTAATTATTACAATGTTTGGTTTTATAAATTTAAATAAACCTGCTGGATTTACCTCTCACGACTGTATTGCAAAGTTACGTAAACTTTTGAACACTAAAAGAATTGGTCACGGTGGTACTCTCGACCCAGCAGCAACAGGAGTATTACCGATCGCCGTAGGTAAGGCGACTCGTTTACTACAGTTTTTACCAACTCCCAAAGCCTATCGCGCCATAATTCGTCTGGGGGTGGCAACCACTACTGACGATCTAGAAGGAGAAATCATCAAACAGCTAGAGCGAGTCGATCTAACCAGGACTCAGGTTGCTGAGGCATTGAATAGCTTTGTAGGTACGATCGAGCAAGTCCCGCCGATTTATAGCGCTATCAAAAAAGATGGTCGCAAACTGTACGATCTTGCTCGTCAGGGAAAACAAGTCGAGATCGAACCCCGAAAAGTAACCATCAGTGAAATTAAACTGCTAAAGATCGATCGCGAACATTTTTTTGACGTGGAGGTAGAGATTAGCTGCGGTCCAGGAACGTATATTCGCGCGATCGCTCGCGATTTGGGAGAAAAACTGGGGGTAGGAGGGACTCTGGCAAATTTGGTGCGGACAGAAAGCTGCCAACTATCTTTAGAAAATAGCCTTACTTTTGCCGAGCTTGAAGAGGATTTAAAACAGCAAACATTTAAACCGATCGATCCTAGTTCGCTTCTGGGTCATTTGGATACAGTTACTCTAAGTGAAGATGATTCCCAAAAATGGTGTCAAGGACAGTTAGTAGATTTAAGTCAGGGAATACACCATAGTCGAGAGATATCTGCATTCTCGCCAGAACACTATCTTGTTACCTATGGAATAGATCGAACTTTTCTGGGTGTAAGCATTTTATATGAGCGTTTGGAAGTATTGAAGCTAAAGCCAAAAATAGTGGTAGCGCAGTAGTAAATTACGACAGAGAATAAGAAAAACTATCGTTAAAACAGATATAGAAAATCCTGGGTACGAATTTAATCAATCGAGTAATTAAAGATTTTTAGCGATCGCAACTATCGTTTCCATATTCGTATTTGTCTTAATTGCTTGGGGTTCGATGTGGGTAGCTGCTGCTCGATCGCCATTATCTTGTAAAGCCCGAATCAAACGAGATTTTTTGGGTAGGTCTAGTTTGCCTCTGTTACCAATTTCTCTCAGGGTATAAAAGTAGGGAGGAAATTCAATTTCACCCTGCATTAGATTTAGTAGTTCGACTATCTTTTGCCAGCGCCACTGTTGAGCCAGAATCGTATACCGTTTTAATAGATAGCGATCGTGTAGTTGACCCAGCCACATTGCACCACTAACGGTTATAGCTGGACGATCGCAAGTACAGCTAACTTTATTGAGTTTGCGCCAGGTAAAGGTTTGATAGTTACCACAGTGGCGACAGTAGGACAGGAAACCATAGTTGTTGGCGTTTAACTGCGGTTTGGCGACTAGACGCACCATGACTCGATATGTTTGTCCCGTAAACAATGAAAACACGGGTTCAATACCCAAACCTTTGGTAGCTGCCTGCTGCTGGGTTGCACCGATAATTAGTCTCAAAGCCTGTTCTTGGATCGCAGGGTGGGAACGAGCGATCGCATTATAAGCGAGGACGGTTTTTTCGGGAGGATGCCCTGTGAGAGTCCTGCCGTCGGTGCAGGTAAGATACATCAAGCCACCGATTTTAGTCGCCCAGAGCATTGTATTTAGATAGGGTACGGCGCTACCAAAACAGTCTACGTCTACTAGATCGTAATAGTCTCGTTCTTGATAGCACTGAAAGAAAACTCGATGAGCATCCTGGTGGGTAAGTTTAAACCGACTGGGGGCGATCGCCAAACTCAAGTTTTGCTGCATAATAGAGTTGTGCTGGTGATTCCCCTCGTTTACCCAGACATAGTCAGCCTCACTTTCGAGACAGTAGCGCAGGCTACGAACTCCACAGCCAGCCAAGGTGTCTAACACTTTCAAACTGCCGTAATCTTGTCGATAAACAGCAGCAGCTAGAACTCCTAAATCTCTTACATATTTGCTTTGAGGATTATAAAAGGCGCTGCCGACTTTAAACCTAGCTTTTTCTTCTCGATGCCAACTATGAGAGTTTTCCAAGTTTAGACCTTATACATGTAGAAAAAAAAGACTTAGCCCAATTATTCGGTTTGAACTAAACGAAAGCCAAACAAAATATGACGGGAATTAACGGGACGAGTATGTTGATAGGCTGCACGACAGAATCCTGGCAGATCGTCCCAAGAACAGCCTTTCATTACTGCACGACTATCCTGCTGTTGCAAAGTAGAAGTATATTCAAACACGTTACCCGCCATGTCTTCTACTCCATATTCGCTTTTGCTTAGAGGATAGCTAGCGATCGCACTTGTATAATTTAGACCGCTGCTACCTAAGTTCGTTGCTTCTGCCTGCCAGTCATTACCCCAGGGAAAGTATTGACCCGATTCTCCCCTCGCTGCCTTTTCCCATTCTAGATCGGTAGGTAGACGATATTTCCCTCTCTTCGATCCCTTCCACTCAGCATAGGCAACTGCATCAGCATAGGAAACAAGCACGACGGGATGTTGAGCCGTCTCTTGGGGATAAGTTCCGTCTTGCCAGAGAAATTCTTGCACTTTACTATATGGATGCACTAGAAAACCCTGCTGCTGATATTCTGCTGCGGTAATACCTGGAGAACGATGGTTTGTGGCTTTGACAAACTCTTGATATTCCTGATTGGTAACTAAATTACGGCTGATACAGTAGTTAGGGACAGATACGGTCGTGCGATCGCTTTCTCGGTCGAACCAGCCTATTTGACGTAGTTTTTGTTCGGTCTGTTCGATTCCTGCTGCTGTTGGCGAAGTTGCTCTTGCAGAAATATTATAGGCAAAATCTCGCTCTGTGCGATCGCTGCCTCGAATAAATTCTCCTTCGGGAATAAAAGTAAAGTTGGGATCTGCTTCGCATTGCTGACGGGTGAAAGTTGATGAACTTGCCGATTGGGAAATTTGGCAGCCAGAAGTCAAAGCGATCGCGATAAGTAATAAAAATTGAAGCCGATTTCGATTGAATATTTTTGGCATTTTTGTAATTATTTATTTAGTAGATATTTTTTACTGAAGTGCAGACACACGTATATAAAAATAGAGCAATCATAATTTCTAATGATTGCCCAATAGTGGAGCAAGAAGTTAAATATTCTTTTAAGCTGTAGTTGTCTCAATAGTCTTTATCGGCGATTACTTTCCCGCACAAGGATTTTCTGAGGCACAGGGATTTGCTGATGCGCAAGGATTAGGTTTAGCCGCACAGGGATTTGCCGATGCACAAGGATTGGGTTTAGCCGCACAGGGGTTTGCCGACGCGCAAGGATTGGGTTTGGCTGCACAGGGGTTTGCCGACGCGCAAGGATTGGGTTTAGCTGCACAGGGGTTCGCCGATGCACAAGGATTACCCGCAACTATAGTTGCGGAGTCAGATATAGATGCAGTGGCAACATTGGTGAAAATAGCAGTGCCACTAATAGTTAGAATTGAAGCAGCAGCGACGGTAGCAAGATAGTTCAGTTTCATTGTTTTTTGTTTGGGATATTTTTGTTTTTTTTGGTGCGCGTTCTTTTGCTTTACTTCTGTAAGAGGCTTTAGGCTGCACCGCTTGATACTCATCATCTAACTTCTAAAACCTGAAATTCCACTGAGTTCTTGATTCACGTTGCCTAAGAATTGCCGAATACTTTCTCAGAAGATCTTAAGCAGGATATTTTCGCTTTTAGTTTAAATTAGAAAAATACGATTAAAATCCCGATCCTCAACTCAAAGTACTTCTATGTCTCAAGCAGCAGCCAACTCCAGCGATCGCCTTATCGAAGCCAATCCTGATTGTGAAAACTGGATTATTCTCGACGACTGTAGCAAAGAAGCTTACTATCCCCCTGAAACTGAGTTACCAGCCGATCCCTATCGACTCTTTCGCTTTCTCACGGATCTAGAAGATGTCTTAATTAATATTCCCGACGATCTCGATCGCCTCAAGGCAATCATGCCTCTAGTCCGCAATCTGTTAACTAGTTCTTATTGGCTACAGATGGAATACGATCGACCATCACCCAAGACAGGCTGGTCGGTAAAGACTTTATATCGCGAACCCGAATATCCTCTCACGGTGCAAATGGTAGCCTGGAAACCTGGTACTTCCTCCCCGATTCATAATCATGCTACCTGGGGGATTGTGGCATTAATTGATGGCGTTGAAAAGAATCGTTTTTGGAAGCGATCGCCAACGGCGGAATTTCCCGATCGGCTAGAACTAGTCGGAGAACAGACTCTCGAACCAGGAGAAATTATTGGTTTTGCGTCTAATGCTATTCATAGTGTCGAATCTGTAGGAGAAGAGCCAACAATTTCTTTCAATCTCTACGGTCAAACTGATTATCCCCAGCGTTTTCAATTCGACATCGTCAAACATTCGGCTCAAAACTTTTAGCTGTCGATCCAGAGCTATAAAACTTTTTTAGCCGTGTTTTGCAATCATGCTTGTAGTATCTATTCGATCCCTCAGATTAGCCCCCTCATTTTTCACCCTAAATATCAAATGTTATCTTATATACCAAACGCAGACAGGGATTCAGCCGTATTTAACAAATCTTAATATTTGTTTGACAAAGACCCAGAAGCTTGCAGCAAAAGCTCTTTGAGCTATTCTTTACCAGAGTAAAAAAACTTTTTCTGAGATTGAGACGGCGTATTTATTTCGCTAAAACTCTTGGTGTTGCTGAATTACAGATAACAGTATCTATATAACAGTCTTGATATAAGCGAGTTGAAATTTATAGATTTTGACCATACCATAGCTTTTGTTCTGTAGTACTAAGCAGAATAAGCTGTTGATTTGATAGCTTTAATCAATCGATACTTGTATATAAAGGTTGTAGAGGAATATATGTCAACTATAGTTTCAAATATTGACGTTACGGGTTTTGAGGGAGAGGGTCTAGATATTATCGGTACAGAAGGCGCTGATACTCTGTTCGGCACCAACGCTGGTGAATTAATAGACGGTCGTGGAGGAGACGATTTTATCTCTGCTAGCGATGGTGATGACCTGATCTTCGGTGGTGCAGGTGCTGATACCATTGGTGGTGGTGACGGAGACGATCTTATTCTCGGTCAAGGTGAAGCAGATCTTATTTTCGCCTACGATGGTGATGATATGGTTGATGGTGGTTTGGGCAACGATATTATCTATAGTGGCGAAGGTTCAGATACTTTGTTTGGAGGCGAAGGTGAAGATTCCTTCGTATTCGATATAGAAGATTTTGAAGATGGTTCGGTCGACGTAATTAGTGACTTCGAGCTAGGAGAAGACAAGCTTGTAATCCTTGGTTTAGGTCAAGATGATTCTGTTGCATTCGATAATAACACTGGCGGTGTTTCGGTTAATGGTGAAGAGATTATTGTCTTTGAAGATAACGATAATATTGAAGACTTTGAACTACTCTAATCGTAGCGTAAAGCTTGGCTTCTAAGAGTGAAGACTTTGATTAATGCTTGTTGCCGAACAAAATCAGCAATAAAAGCTATTATATTGAGATAGTGGGTGCTTTTGCACCTTTTTTTTTGCTTTTTTTGAAAAACAAAAACTAAAATTTTTAGGAGCATTGTTGAAATAGTTTCAAGCTTACAGATCTATTGTTACTTTGACGACAGTTAAATAACAGAACCGTGGTAGATTTTTACTTAGGTAATATCTGTTTTTTTATCTGCTGTCGCTATATATACACGACATAAAATAGCCAATGCTGTAATGTGTCAGATGGTAAAGCTATAAGCTGGGCTTTATGTTATTAAGTACTATTTAGCTTAAATGTCTAATTAAAATTTTGATGGTGAGAACCAAATCAAATAGAAGTTCGACTCTGACATACAGGTATTTTCCAAGGATGATTTAGCGGGGAAGGTTATGGGTAATACAGAACAAGCAGAACAAGCAGTTTTGCAGGGTGTTAGGGCAGAAAAAAACGGTAATCTGAAGCAGGCAATCGTTCATTATCGTCAAGCCCTAGAGTATTGCCCCGAATCATTTCAGGGTCGCCAACTTTTGACAAAGGCTTTGATGAAAATTCAAGGTCGGCATCAGGTAAAAGCTGTGAGGGCAGATTCTTTAGAGCAGCGAGGAAACAATCCTTCTGGGATAACAAGTGCGGTTTCTAAGCGCGATCGTGAGAACTATCAAGCGGACTCACAAGAAAAAAGTTTGAAGTTGAAGACATCCGCTCCAGTATTTTTGTCCACAGAGATTTCAACTCTTCAATTAAAAGCCAAGTTTTCTGATTTAGGCTCAGTTAAAGAAGTTTCTGACAGTAGCAGCGCTCTAGAGTTGGAGTCAAAACCAACGGATAAGTTTCTTCTAATGCCCACCATTGACAAAATGCGAGAAGAACCGCTTCTAGAGAAAAGATCGGTCGCAGAAGTTTATGTTGGTCAAGCACTAGCTTATTTCGAGCAAAAGCAGTGGAACAAAAGCATTGCAGCTTGCCAAGAAGCATTAAGAGTTTTCCCCGAAATGGGTGTGGCATATAAGGTTTGGGGAAACTGTCTCCAGCGTGCGGGGCAAAGTACGGAGGCAATTGGAATTTATGCAAAAGCTTTAGAAGCGAAAGCAGACATGGCAGAAATATACTGTAATTTGGGCAGTATTTATGCCAAGCAAAAAAAATGGCAGAGGGCGATCGAACACTATCAAAAATCGACTATTATTAACCCTAACAACGCGAGTCCTTACCGTAATTTGGCCAGAGTTTGGAATGAATTAAAAGAATACGATCGCTCAGCAGACTGCTTTTTTAAAGCTATAGATCTTCAGCCTAACCTACTGTCGGCACAAAACCACTTTAGCCTAGCTAACAACCTAATTTCAGAAGGCAATCTTACTAGAGCGATCGCTTCTTATAAAAGCTGTGTGGAATTAGAGCCAGATTTTCTAAATGCTTATGCCCGTTTAGCTGATGCTCTCGAAGCAGACGGTCAGACAAAGGCAGCTTTATTTTATTATAAGAAGCTAGCTAAACTGCAAACAGAGGTAGAACTGCCGTCACCCCAACAGTCTAAGTCATCCCAGCAAATTAGCTCCTTTCTCAAGCAAAGCAAAGCTTCGACCAAAGCGTTGCCTGCCTCAACTGCCAGCAATGGATTTAAGGCGCTGCCCAGTCAAACAAAGGCTTCTAGTTCTAAAGCGGATGTGGATAGTGCTAACATTGTCCCCAAGCTGCAACCAGCCCAGCAGACCAGAGCAGAGCGAATGTCCGCAGCCCTTCAGGCAGCAGCGCGACAGCCCAATTCAGCTACAGTTCAGTTCGAGCTAGGAAATTTATCCGCCGAGGAGGGACAATGGCAAACAGCGCTCTCCTATTATCAGCAGGCGGTTAAACTTGCCCCCCAATCAGCAAAATATCACTTGAAGTTAGCTCGGATGTGGGAAAAACTCAAGCAACCCGCCAAAGCCAATCTAGCCTTTTACGAGGCGTTTAGTCTCCAGTCCTCAAAAGTATCGGCTCGGAATCACTATCTGCTGGGAGACAAACTACTCCAGCACCAAGAAACCAAACGGGCGATCGCCTGCTATCGCCGAGCCGTGAGTATCAAGTCTGATTTCATCGAAGCTTATTGGCGTTTGGGAGAAATATCTCTAGCGCAAGGGAAACATAAAATCGCTTTAGCCTGCTATAACCGAGCCTTGAAAATTGCGCCCAATCGAGTTCAAAATTACATTTTAGTGGCAAAGACTTTGACTAATCTAAAAAACTGGTCAGCCGCTATTTCTTATTACCAAAAAGCAGTCACTTTGGAGCCGAATAATGCAGAGATTTATACTAATTTAGGTGAAGTACTGATCTATCTACAGCGACATGAGGACGCAGTAGAAACTTTGCAGCAGGCGATCGGTCACAATCCACAATCTTGGCGAGCTTATCATTTGTTAGGAGATGCCCTTAGCCAACAAGAATTATGGCAGAAAGCTTTAGGAGCATATGAAAAAGCAGTTCTTTTTAATGCCGATAGCTATAGTCTGACATATTACTATTTAGGTCTGGCGCATTTCAAATTGAAACAATATCAAGAGGCGGTCAAAGCTTTCCATAAATCGATTGAGTTAAACGATAGCTCCTCCTGGTCTTACTATCATTTAGGCTCTACTTTATGTATGTTGGAACAATGGTCTGCAGCAGCAGAGGCGTTAGGCAAGTCTATTGAATTGCACCCCGATTTTGACTGGGCATATCATAAGCTGGGTAATGCTAAAGCGGAAATTAAAGATTGGGATGGAGCAATCAATGCCTATCGTCAGGCATTGGCTATAACTCCAGATTTACCTAAGACAGAAGACAAGCTTAATGAGGTTCTACGCCAGCGTTCAAAGCTAGATCTCGAAGGAGTAACAAAGTACTATAAAGCTTCTCTCGAACGCGATCCTCTACAAGAATCAGCTTATTTCAAAGCATTAGAAGTGTCTCCAGAAAATCCAGAAATTTACATCAAGCTAGCCAAATTATATCAATCTCAAGATAATTTCGAACAGGCGATCGCTTTTTTAAAAATCGCATTGCAGATTCAACCTGATAATCTAGAGACAGTAACCGCTTTAAATGAGCTACAAGCTCAACTGAGTTAGATTGCTTTTGCTGATGGGAAAGCTGCTAGACACGTCCACTTAGAAGGAAAACTGTAATCAGAAATGAATATTCTTGCCCACAATTCCTTTCTCCAGCAGGCTGAATTAAATACTGAATTAGAAATAGTTTCAGACTCTACCAAGAATGCCCAAATCAAGACTTTGTTAGTTAGCGCGATCGTTCCCGTCTACAACAGTTCTAGGTATATCCAAAAGGCAATCGATAGCATTTTGGCTCAAACTTATCACAACTACGAAATAATTGTGGTTGATGATGGTTCGACTGATGATACTAAAGCAAAATTGAGGCAGTACGGAGACAAGATCCGCTATATCTATCAGGAAAATCAGGGTTCTGCTGCTGCTAGAAATACGGGAATAAAACTAGCCCAAGGAGAGTTGGTTGCATTTTTGGATTCTGACGATTTATGGTCGATGCCAGAAAAGCTTGCCAAGCAGGTAGCCTGTTTTGAATCAGATCCAGATTTAGGCGGCGTCAATACAGGCTGGAAAATTATTGATGGGCGGGGCAAGCATGTTAAAACTGTCCAGCCTTGGCACAAAGCACCCAAGCTCGATTTAGAAACATGGCTCAAGAAAAAGTGTGTTCGCACCAGCGCCATGATCTTTCGTCGCGAGTGGCTCGAAAAAGTGGGCGGTTTCGATCCAGAATTAAGACAGTCTCATGATGTCGATTTAATTTTGCGTTTATCTTTGGCAGGGTGTAAAACAGAATGGCTTAAAGAAGAAACAGTATGCTATCGACAGCATGGAGAAAATACTACTAAAGATAGCCTAAAACAAGCTAAGTATGTGCAGGCGGTGTTAAATAAATTTTATGCTCGCTCAGATTTACCAGAGTCAATTCGCAAGCAGGAGCAAAAGGTTCGCTATCATACTTTAGTGTGGATAGCCTGGTATCAATATGACGCTGATAATTTGGATGCAATGGCAAGTTATTTGCAAAAGTCCTTAGAGTTTAGTCCATATTTACGAGCAGAAAACATATCTCACTGGCTAACTAGCTTCAAAAAATTTTCTTTAGATCGAGGCAGAAAATTTGAAGTTAATACTTTGACCAACTCTTTTCAATGGCAACAAGTTATTGCTGATATTTTTAAACTAACTAATAAGATAATCGCTCAAACAAAACAGGGAATAGAAACAGTCAAGAGACCAAATGAAAAAAAGGAAGATACTGAAGGCTATTCTAATGATATAGAAACTATAGATTCTGAAGTAATATCTATTAGTCAGACTAATAAAGTACCGTTTGAACAACAGAAACGTAATGTCAATAAGCTTTCTGGATCAATATCAGCACTACCCATAGAAAAAAATAATTTTAAAAAAGATATTAAGCTAAGTTTAGAAAATAAAAGCCAGTTACAGGCAGAATCTATTTTCAAAAATAATCATTTAACTGCCGATAGCAATTTTAAATTAGGAGAAAATTTTGAGAAAGGGAAACAGCTAGACCAAGCTCTTTTTTATTATAAGAAAGCTTTAGAATTGCAGCCAGACTATTGGAATATTCATTATCGGCTTGGACGTGTTTATTATAAAAAACAATTATGGCAAGATTCTATAGCCCGATATCGAAAATCTATTGAGTTAAATCCCGATTTTTTATGGAATCACTATAATCTAGCCAGAAATTATGAGCAGATAAAACAATACGAACAAGCAATATCTAATTACATAAAGGCGTTAGACATAGAATTCAAAGCAGAAATTAAAAGAGATTTGGAATCTTTACTCACTCGGAGAATATTTTTTTATCGTCAGCAAGGCGATAAAAAGGGACACAATCAATCTCAGAAATTAATTAATATTAAGCAAAAACTGTTGCTAAAGGAAATTGAATTCAAATCGAATGAGTTTCAAAAATATAAAAATCTGGGTAATGCATCAGAAAAAGCAGGAAGACTAGATGACGCACTCTATAATTACAAAAAAGCTATTGAGATACAACCCCATTCTTGGAGTATTTATCAAAAATGCGCTCATATCTTGTTAAAGCAGGGTAAATGGCAAGGTTCGATTGATGAGTGCCATAAAGTAATTGAATTAAATCCAAATTATATATGGTCTTATTATAATTTAGGTCGCAACCTAACGCGAGTTGGCAATTGGGCTGAAGCGATCGACAACTATCTCAAGGCTTTGAGCATTTCAAATAAACCTGAAATAAGAGAAAAATTAGAATCACTGTTAGATGAAAAAATTGCTTATTATCAAAAAAACATGCAATTAGAAGTCAAAAATTTAATTGTATACCAAGAATTACTCGATATTAAAGGTAAGTTGAAGATTGAAAGTAAAACACTTGAAAAAAGATCGAAAGGTATTATAGAAGGTTTTGGTAAAGGAGTAGAAAAAAGAAAAAAAGTTTTTTGTTTAATGTTGGGAATGAATGAATATGATTTCACTGAGTCTATTAACTTAATTTTGTACCAAATGTACAATGAAGACATATATCCTATTGTTTTGACCGACTCAGTTGAAATAGAATTGCTTTTAGCAAATGATGTTATCTTTGAATACTTTCCTTTGTCAGAAAAACCTTTTGGCGTTACCGATTGGGAGTGGAAGAGCTATCTAAAAGATAGAATAAGCAGTTTAGTTCAGGAATGGTCTCCACAGCAAGTATTAAATTTTAGCCATACTTTAAATAGTGAGCTGTCTAATATTTTGCTATCAATTAATTAGCTTTTTATAAAACAATGCGCTTAGAAACATATATTACAAATATGTAATTTATCAATTTTGTTTCAATTTAGACAGCGCAACTACATGCAGGGCTGTTTCATTCTAAAATATGCAATTTTATGTATTCACGAAAACACGTCTTTGCCAGCTTTTGTTTATTTACCTTTTAATGTCTGAAAACAAGTAAATTCATTACCAAAATCTAGAATGAAATGACCCTGTAACTACATGTAAGAATCTTTAATCTATTAGCTATTTTTTGCAGCTGCATAGCGACCTTTTACATAATTTTAATTTACTTATGACTGATTACGATGTTTTAATTATTTCCGATTTTAGGTTTCCAGGTGGCACATCCTCTTGTATTGCTGAAGAAATGTTGGCACTTAAAAGATATGGATATAAGTCGGGATTAATACAGATTTATGGTCATAGCAGGTTAGTAAAGTTTCCAATCAATCCGAAGATTATTCAGCAAACTGAACCAGGAGCGATCGAATTTGTCGATCTTGAGCAAGAGCAACCAGTCAAAGCTAAACTACTGTTGCTTCACCATCCCAATGTTTTTGAAGTCCCACCAAAAATTTCTCGTAAAGTTATAGCAGAGCGGATTTTTTTGATCGTACATCAACCTCCTGTAGATGAAAGCAGAGTCTATTACAATATTGATTCAGTTAATAATAGTATTCTGACTGCTTTTGGACAAAAGCCGATCTGGTCGCCTGTTGGCCCTGCTATTCGCGATGTACTGATTAAGTATCTAAAGCCTGAATTGCTCTGGGATGAAGACTGGGTAAACTTGATTGACGTAGATACATGGCAAAATGGTAAAGAGCGAAATAAATGGTTATCAGATATACCAGTTATTGGTCGCCATAGTCGTCCTGCTCGTTTAAAGTGGCCCGATACCTTAGACGACGTAATTTCTATCTATCCTATAGATGGTTCAATGAAAGTAAGAATTCTCGGTGGATGCCCGATTATTCCAAAAACTCTACCAACTAAACCACCATCTTGGGACATTTTAAAGTTTAATGAGGTTCATCCTCAAGATTTTTTGCAAACAATTGATTTCTTTGTTTATTTTCATTCTCCTCAATGGATAGAAGCATTCGGACGTACTATTTTAGAAGCGATCGCCAGCGGTGCTATTTCAATTCTACCACCGCATTTCAAAAGGGTATTTGGAGAAAGCGCAGTATATTGTGAACCAGAATTAGTAAATAAGACAATTTGGAAGTTATATCACCATCCAAATTCCGCACAGCAACATCGCGATCTTGCTCAAAAGCTTTTGCGCCAAACCTATGGTTTAGAAGCATATGCATCTAGAATGGAAAAGCTAATTGATAAGCCCTCAACTCAAATAGAACAGCTAAATTTAGCTAAAAGCCAAACGAAAAATATAATATTTTTTAGTTCTAATGGCAATGGAATGGGACATTTGACCAGAATCATGTCAGTAGCTAAAAGAACTTCTAAGAATATCAATCCCATTATCTTAACTACTTCCAAAGCGCTTAAATGGGTGAAGGAAACTAATTTTTTTGTGGAATACATTCCCGACCCTAGAAGTATCATGAATGGTTCTGGTAAGCATAGAAAATGGAATGATTTTCTTTACCGTCGTTTGAGTAAGATTATTGATTTTTACAATATTCATGCCGTAGTATTCGATGGAAACTATCCCTATCAAGGTGTAATTGATGCCTGTAACGATCGGAATATTTTATCATTTTGGATTCGCAGAGGAATGTGGAAAAAAGGCAAGGGAACAGAAATAATTGCCAAACAAAAATATTTTAATTTTACGATTAAGCCAACAGAATTAGCAAAATCTGCCGATTTAGGAATTACTAATGCTAATGCTAATAATGTATTAAAGGTATCTCCTATTATCTTTTTAAATGAAGAAGAACTGCTAGAAAAGAAAGATGCGAAAATAGAGTTAGGCTTAGATTTAAACAAAAAAACTATATTTATTCAGTTGGGTTCTGGGAATTATGTTGATGTAACAGCGAGCTATAAATATGCTATTGAATGTTTGAAAACTTATCCAGATGTAGAAATAGTTTTAGGAAAAACACCTTTAACTTTAGATGGGCTAACTGGCGATCGAAATTTTAAAATAATTGAAAAATATCCGATTAGCAAATATTTTAAGGCTTTTGATTTTATAATTAGTGCTACTGGATATAATGTTTTTCATGAATGCATGATATTTGGGATTCCTGCAATCTTTCTACCGATTATTACTAGCTCTACTCCTGAAACCCTCGAAGACACCGAACCAAGAGCAAAATATGCACAATCTTTAGGATTGGCTATCCACGCAGAAATCAACAATAAAGAAGCAATTGAATCTTCGATCAAAGCGATGTTTGCAGGCGAAGCAGATACTATACGTAAAAGATTAAATAAAAAAAGGCTTTTTGACAATGGAGGATTAGAAGCAGCCCAATTCATCGAAGAATATTTAGCTAGAGGTAAGGAAGCATTTGATGATACTCTAGAGCTGATTAATGGTTTAGATACATTTGTCTTGTATCGAATTTTAGGGAACGATCTTCCTCCTAGGCATAAGAAAGGGCAAGTTATAGAAAACTTGAAGTTTATTCTCAATTATGAATCAGAGTTTGAAAACTGCCAAAAGCTTTGGATTGTTAATCGAATAGTAGACCCAAAAAAAGAAAAAGCAATTATCGAGCTGTTGGAAAGATACAATCGAGAATACATTCGTATTCCTTTCGTACAAGAAGAATATGCTGCACTAGAGATTGATACAGAAGGATTTTCCGAACCTGATTTTTTCAATTCAAATACTTATCGCAAGCTTGGTTCAGTTGCTAAAGAATATGCCTTGAATTTTACCTACCGCCATAAAAATACTTACGTTATGAACAATAACGGAGCCAGAAATACGGCTTTAAGAGATGGTGTTCGGCGAGCAAAATGGGTATTTCCTTGGGATGGTAATTGTTTTATCACAGACAATGCATGGAAGCTTATTATAGAAGGAATTAAGACTTTGAAAGAAGAAAAATATCTGATTGTTCCTATGGCAAGAGTACTTAATAATTCTGAGCTGCTAAATTCTGAATTTATTCCTAATCCGATAGAAGAACCACAAGTTATATTTCGCTGTGATGCCAAAGAAGAATTTGATGAACGCATGCAGTATGGTAGATTACCAAAAATTCAATTATTATGGCGATTAGGAGTTCCTGGTAAATGGGATGAGTGGAAGCTTCAGCCTTGGGAAAAATACGATCGAAACCTTTGTCGTGAAGCGGGACTATTTAAACATTTAGGATGGGTAGCTCGTCTCTCATCTGGTAAATTAGACCAAGAAAGAGATTCTAATTTAAGAAACAATCTGCGTAATCAAGCTATCCGTAATTTTTTAGACAACGTAACCAAGAAAATATCTCCAGTAGCTTCGGCAAATGAAAAATGATAGAAAGCATTTCAAACAACAAGATACATATTGCAGGAAGCTGCGTTACTCAAGATATATTTCGCGTACTAAAAAAGGATAATTTAGTTGGTCAATATGCTTTAATAGTTGCAGATGCTAACCATCAATGGAAACTTGCATCTTTTCGCTATATTTACGAATATTCGGCAAAATGGTCAAAAATATCAGCTTTTTAATAAGAGGGTGTTTGAGAAGTTATTTCTTATACAAGTCAGTTCTTGATTTTGCCCCCCTTGCCCCCTAATATTAGAAGGAATTCAACTTAGAGTCGCCATAAATAGCAAATAGTTGTTTGCTTATTCATTATTCCGCTCGATCGTATAAATATCAGCTTATAAATTATGTTTGAGAGTAGAAAATACTTAATCAAAGCAGTAAGTTTGAAGCAGATTCAACCTACTGTGATCGATAATAAGACCACAACAATTTAGCAGCACGAATAAAAATGAAATGCCCAATATGTAAAAATAAAAAGTTCAAAGATTTTAAAGGAAGAGCCAATGCACAATGTACAAAGTGCAGATCTTTAGAAAGGGGAAGATATTTGTGGCTAGTACTAAACAGGATGAATATATTAAAGCCAGGGATCAGAATTTTGCATTTAGCTCCCGAAAAATTTTTGCTCCAGCCATTTAAAGAGTTGTCTGGGAAATATTATCATCCATCTGATATCGATCCCGCAAGATACAAAAATGAGATCGTAAATATCTATAGTTTAGATTTGTGCCAAGACTTAAATAAGCTACCTAGTAACTGTTTTGATTTAATCATACATAATCATGTTCTCGAACATATACCATGCTCGGTTGAAGCAACTTTAAAATCTACAACTAGAATCATGAAAAGTGGTGGATATCAATTTTTCTCAGTTCCTTTTCGTGGAGATATAACTAGAGAAAACTTGTCGTTGAATTTGTCTGACGAAGAGCGGAAAAAGCAGTTCGGACAGTCAGATCATTTGAGAATCTTTGGCATAAAAGATTTTCCAACTATGGTTAGAAAAATTTTTGAATGCGATCGCATTATTATTGAACCTGGTAGTATTGCTCGGGAGGAAGAGATAGTTGAAGCAGCGATACCTAAGAGTATTTTTAAGAGAATAGATGGAAACACCATATTTTGTTTTCAAAAAAAATAATTAGGTAGGTTCGATTGAAATTAACCAAAATCATACATAATAAAAAACTGTTCAATCATGTCCCAATATAGTAGCCAGCTAGAAAAAGTAATTTCCACTAAAACTAATCTTGAATATCACAGAGAAGGAGTATATTTACACGAAGAAAGAGAGTTTGATCGGGCTATAGATTGTTTTTATCGCGCTCTGGCGATCGATAAAGATTATTATCGAACTCACTATAGTTTAGGAAATTCTCTTCTCGAAAAAGGCGAAATAGATACAGCTATTTTCTATTATGGTAGATGTATCGAATTAAAGCCTGATTTCTTTATGGCGTATAAAAAAATGGGAGAAGCCTTAGTTAAGCTTAGTCAAATAGATACAGCTTTATTTGCTTACCAAGAAGCTGCAAAACACAATCGTAAATCTCCTAAAAGGTTAACAGAGATAGTTAGCAGGTCTTGTAAAAATATTCAAGAAGCTCCTGACGATTTGCAAACTGCTATTTGGAAAGCTAATGCTTTAGGACTCCTTGGTTGGAAAGAACTCGCAATACAGCATCATAGAGAAGCAATTTCTGAATTAAATCTTTGGCAATCATTCGATACTAAAAATTACATGTTCACAGAAAACGTCTTCACTAGCAGAGCTTTGCTGTGGAAAAAATATCTTAGCAAATATATTAATACTTCTAATGTTCAAGCCCTGGAGATAGGAAGTTTACAGGGAATGTCTGCTTGTTGGCTCTTAGATAACGTGCTGACTCATTCCTCTGCTGAGATAACCTGTATCGACCCATATTTTATGAAGCTGTTCCATCAAAATATTTCCGCAACTAATGCGTCTAATAAAGTTACTCTGATAGAGGCAATGTCTCAAGAGGCAGTAGCTAAACTGAAGGATAATTATTATGATTTCGTTTACATTGATGGCTCTCACCTTGCTCCAGACGTATTAACAGACGCTATCTCTTGCTGGAGAGTAACCAAAGTCAATGGTTTAATGATTTTCGATGATTATCTAAGAAAGCCACCAAAGAATCGTCAAGCAACACCAAAAATAGCTATAGATGCTTTTCTTTCGTTATTTAGCGAGACGATAGAACTAATTCATACTAAATATCAAGTAATAATTAGAAAAATTTCTAATTCGATAGATTATGAAGATATGAAAAATATGGATATTAACTTAGAGATTGAGTCGAGAATCAGAAAGTCAAACTAAGTTAAAGCTTTAAGTTTAAAGCGGATCGAACATACATCAATCGATGCATCTTGATAAATAAAAGCATAACTAAATATACAAAATGGTTCAAAATAGTGAAAGCAAATATTGTCCAATTTGCGAGTCGCAGGTTCCAAGGTTTCATGACTTTAACAAGAGGAAAAATGCGCTTTGCCCAACTTGTGGCTCATTAGAACGTCACAGATTAGTGTGGCTATTTTTGGGTTCAGAAACGAAAATTTTTGATAAAAGAGCTAGCTTGCTGCACTTTGCACCAGAAAGTTGTATTAGACAGGGCTTTCTAAGATACGAAAACATTCAGTATATTAGTGCAGATATTAAGTTCAATCGCAAACCTACGGTTAAAACCGATATTCAAGAAACGGTATTTGGCAATGATATTTTTGATTTCGTCTATTGCAGTCATGTTTTGGAGCATGTGCCAGATGATAAAAAGGCGATGAAAGAAATTTATAGGATTCTTAAACCAGGCGGATCTGCTATTCTAATGGTTCCAATACAACTACAAAGCCCTACTACTCTAGAAGATCCAAGTGTTAACACTCCAGAACTTAGAGCTAAACATTTTGGACAACACGATCACCTTAGATTTTATGGTCTAGACTTCAAAGATAGACTCGAAGGTGTTGGCTTTGACGTTAGTGCTGAGAAATATGCAGACAAGTTTGAGGAATCAGTTAGACAAAAACATCGTCTAGGAAGAGGTCATATTGTTTACCATTGCCATAAAAACAATTAGTTGATAGGCTTAGTCTAATATTCCGTATTCGAGAGCTGTCTAGCTACTTAGTAAGTATTCCTTTTAAAATTTTCATTTTATGGAAGTAAATCATTCACTATTTTAAGAGAGTAAATAGCAATTCTATTTTTTCTTTTTTAGCTTTTGTGAGATGAACGGCTAATTTAGTTATGCCTTCATTTTTATCTTGGGCTTCTGGATCTGGAGAACTAACTAAAGGTTCAGCATTCATCACGACAAACTTATAGCTCGATCGCGAATTCAGTAATACTTGCAACTGAGCATTATCTCGTTGCAGAATTGCTGAATGTGCATCTTTCCCAATTTTAATCTGCGCTTTAGTATGCATGAACCACCATACATCTACTGGAGTTTCAGCTTCTATTTCATCTTTAATAATGACTTGTTTAGCTTGCCTGTGTAACAAAATACTGCGTTCAAGATGTTTCACTTTAGGATAATAAGCCGACGTTAGATCTGCTACGGCATAACTTTTCGTCGGCTTAGATTCAAACTTGATAATCTTAGCTGTAGCATCAGGATTCTGATCTGGGGCTTTGCTGGGACTAACTACTAACGTATTCTGCCCTTCTGCTCTCATTCGATAATAAGTCCATCTCTGTTCCTCATCATCAAAATATCCTGGTAAATTGTAGTCGTCGTATCCTAATTCTTCTGCCCATCTAACCCCCAAAGCATCAATTATAAAAGTTCCTAGATCTAAGTTACTATGACTACTATTATTGTCTCCAGCCTTGAATCCTAAAAATATTCCGTTTGAATTGCCCCATTCACTGCGCATACTAACGACTTCTGTTCCACGGAAATATTTATCAAGAGGCAGTCTTTGAAGGTTGGTTCCTTTTTGCTTTGGCTGATACCAAATAAGATCTAAAGGCTCAGGAGATGCCACACTGCGTTGATAGTCGGCATATGCTTTTTTCTCAAATCTCTTTGACAACCAAAATAATTGAGGCGCTTTTATTACTCCTTCTTTTCCATCCGAAAAATTAAATGTGAGATCGGAAGAACTATTCATATAGATAGGAAACAAGCCAGTTTCGCTAAAACCAGGAGCATCTGACAGATTGAAATCAGTATTCAACGCTGTGTTTAGCGCAGCCAGGAAGAGAACATTGAATCTGGTTCCAAAATTCCAGTAATGAGTTCCTTCGTTCCAAGCACCATCTGGCGCATAATTTTTCATAGCACTAGAAATCCCTTTTAATGCAGAGTTAAGTATTTTCGAGCCAATTTCTGGATATTCATCAACTATTGCTAAAGCTCCGACCCCAATACCTCCATTACAAACTTGATTCCAGTTTTGCTTTGCATCTACCCACCATTTGTCTTTTTGATATGCTGCAAAAGCAGGTTTGAGACCTTTGTTCAAAATAGCTAATCGTATGGCTTCTCTTTGTTCAGGATTCCAATCTGCGTATAACCAATCGTAGCTAATTGCTAAAATATAAGTTATTCGGGCAGTATCTAGGAAATTAGAAGGATTCCAATTGGAAAACTTGTTTATAGCTTTTAATTCTTGCCAGACTCGATCGAGATAAACTGGCTTATTTTCCAATTTGTACAGTAGTGCGAAAGTAGTAATACGGCGTAATAAAGCCTTATTCTGCCTGAATAGTCTCTTACCATCTAATAATGTATATGTTGGCAATTCTTCTTGTAAAAAGCTATCTCCTTGTTGATGCAGTTTTTCATACCATTCATTTGTGGTTCGATCGCTATTTATCTGCTCCTTAATTTCCGCAAACCTGGCATCTGAAGCCAGCAAACGAGGATGAGGCGCTAAAGGCATTGCCTGAATTTGTTCTGCTGTAGGGAGATTAGCTAAAATCTCTGCTAATGATTTGGTCTCGTCGGCGATCGCTTCATGCTCTTTTTTATCTCGAATCAGGACATTAAAATTAGCTGAAGATAAATAGGTGCAGCTAGGAATAAATATGCTGAAGAAGAAAATCCCAACAAGAGAGACTATTAAATACTTCCGCCATTTATTCTGCTTAATTTTGTTCATTTTATAGACTGAGGTGTTGTAGTTAGGGTTATATAAAAAAGCTATAGGCTAGGTTTAAAGCTTATTAAATACTATTTATTTAAATTAAATATATATTTACTCTAAATATTTAAAATACACCTGAATCTAGAAAAAATAGTTAAGCTGCCTCTAAATTGATACTATTAGATTTTGATGATTTAAAAGCGATCGCCTTTATGAGCCTACAAGAAGTTAAGCAAGTAGTACAAGATTTGCCATACATGAGTTTGAAAAAGGCTCAGGTAATGCAGGACTTTATTCATCAATACAATATCTCCAGTATTTTAGAGTTGGGTTTTTATCATGGAGTATCTACCTGCTATATGGCTGCTGCGCTCGAAGAAGCCGACCAAGGCTCAGTTGTCTCTATAGATTTACACAGTGCCGAAAAACGCGAGCCAAATATAGAAGAGTTACTAAAAAAATGTGGCTATTTGGATAAGGTTGAATTCTACTATGAACCAGCCTCCTATAACTGGCGATTGATGAAGTTAATAGAAGCAGGAGAAAAAACCTTTGACCTCTGTTACCTCGATGGAGGTCATGATTGGTATAATACTGGCTACGCATTTTTCCTTGTAGACCGTCTGTTGCAGCCTGGAGGCTGGATTATTTTTGACGATCTCGATTGGACAATGGAGCATCTTGATAATAAGTGGGCTTTACGTAAACCACTGGAAGAAAGGGTTACTCCTCAAGTTCGTAAGGTATGGGAATTACTAGTAAAAACTCATCCCAGCTACGGTAATTTTTATGAGCAAGGAGGTTGGGGCTATGCTCAAAAAATTGCTGGATAAATTTTGCTGGGAGCATTGTCGAACCTAAAAAAACAAATCATAAATTAATTACAATACGATAGCGGTTCTTCAGGCGATCGCCTTTAATCATTAATCATTGACAATGGATAGACACCAGGTAGAAGCAAGAGCAATATTACTATCGAAAGTTGGCAGTCATAGCTACGGCATCAATACTGATGGTTCGGACGAAGATTACAAAGGAATTTTTGTCGCCACGAAAGAATATTATTTGGGACTGCGAAATATCGAGCAAAAGGATCGAGGCTGGGAAGAAGATTCCCGTTGTTTCCCTATTCTCAATGGTGTTAAAGATTTGGTTTTTTATGAACTGAGAAAGTATCTCAAGCTAGCCAAGGATGCCAACCCTAACATTTTAGAGTTACTGTTTGAGTCCCCTGAATTTTATGAATATATTCACCCTATCGGACAAAAGCTGCTGGACAATCGCGACTTGTTTTTGAGCAAAAAAATTCGATATAGCTATTCTGGCTATGCCTATGCTCAAATCCGCAAAATCAAAAGTCACCGTAAATGGTTGCTCGATCCGCCGAATAAAAAGCCCGTCGCCGAAGATTATGGCTTAACCGATAGTTCTGCTATAGACAAAACTGAGGAAAAAGCATTCATTACTTTTCTCTGGATGCTGATTAAGGATCGGATTGAATACATTGAAGAACAGGAAGAGTTATATAACCTAATTAGCGATCGCATTGATTTCAAAGGCGTAATCAACAACAATCAGCTACCCCAGGAATTCTATCCCTATATTCAGAATCTTACTAAAGCGAGCGATCGCTACATGGATTTGCTGCGTCGTACCCAGGAGTATCGCAAGGATTTAAACTACTGGAAAAGCTATCAGTCTTGGCTCAAAAATCGCAATCAGAGTCGGGCGAAATTGGAAGCAAAATGTAACTATGATGCCAAGCACGCAGCCCACTGTATTCGCCTAGCCAGCATGGGGAATGAGATTTTGACTACGGGCAAGGTTAATGTAGATCGGCGGGGTATAGATGCCGAGAAACTCTTGGAAATTCGTCTGGGAAATGTCGAATACGAAACCGTGTTAGCCGAAGCCGAAGAATTGTTCGATCGACTAGATCGTAGCTATGAGATTTCTGAGTTGCCTTACAAAGTTGACGATCGCCAAATCAATAATCTGGCAATTGAGTTAGTCGAAGAATTCGGCTGGGAATAATAATCAAATCAATAAGCTGCGATCGCCGATTGCTCTAGGAGCATTCCCAAACAGAGATCGAGCGAAAAAAAACAGCTTTCTGCATAAACAAATAACTCTCCGCGTATTGAGTAAGTGTCGAGAAGAATCACACTTTTACCAAAACGAAACTTACCAGTTGAGGATGAGAAATATGGTTATTGCAGCACCCGCCTTAAACTTTCAACCCAAACAAGCTACCTTACCCGTCAAAAGTTTTTTGCAGCGACTACTATTAGTCACCGACGGCAGAATTACTGATATCGTTCAGGCTTATTCAGGGGAAACAGTAGAAGCGGTTAAGTTACATCAAAAGCTGATAACTTCTAACTCACGATTTTCTCCTCTTCAGCTCGATCGCAAATACCAATTATTAGACCGTTCGATTGTGCTTCAGGGTTCGCAAACAAAAACTAACTATCTCTACGCAGACTCACAAATTGTTCTAGATCGCCTCGATGCAGATATGCGCGACGAGCTAATCTTTAGTCGCCAACCTATTGGCAAGCTGCTACGAGAAAACAAAGTTGAAACTTACCGAGAAATCTTGGACTGCGGAATCGAACCTGCGGGTTTCTTAGGACAGTACTTTGATATTGAACCCCAGGCTGAACTAATCTATCGCACCTATCTCGTCTTAATTGATGGTTTGCCCGTGATGAAAATCACCGAAAAATTTCCGACAACTCACTTCATTGACTAATTGTCGTCTCGTTGCTCTATTTCTAATCAAAATCCTATCTCACACACCACATCACGGAAAAAATTATTATGTCTCTCCAAGAAATCAATACCAAAGTTTGTATCATTGGCGCTGGACCAGCAGGATTAATAATCGCTAATATTCTCAATAAATATGGCGTTTCTTGTGTAGTAATAGAAAAATACTCGCAAACGGAGATATATGCTCGTTCTCGTGCTGGTTTAATCGATAGTAAAACTATTGCTATTCTACAGGAACACGGCTTAAGCGATCGCCTGATGAAATTCGGCACACCCCACGGTAAATGCGAATTTCGTACTCCCAAAGAAAGTTTTATCCTCAACTATGCTCAAAAGACTGGGGGACAAACTCACTATACTTATCCCCAGCAAGATCTGATTGCCGATCTAATCTATAAATTCCAGGAGTCTGGGGGACAAATTCTGTTTGAGACTCAGGGCATTACTATCGAAAACGAACGTCATGGGACAAAAGTTTTCTGTCAGCAGGGAGAACAGGATCTAATTATTAATGCTGACTTTATTGCTGGCTGTGATGGTTTTCATGGCGTTGCTCGCTCTTTTATGCCCGAAGCTATTACTCAACCCCAAACAATTCCCTATAACTATGCTTGGCTAGCGATTACTGCCGAAGCTGCCCCCTCTACCGACCATATTATTTATGGTATTCACCCCAGAGGCTTTGCAGGACATATGTTACGCACCTCGACTATTTCCCGCTATTATTTACAAATACCTTTAGAAGATACCGTTGCTGACTGGTCGAGCGATCGCATTTGGAGCGAACTACAGCTAAGGCTAGCCAAAGACAATTGGACATTAACGGTTGGCAAGATTATCGCCAAGCAGGTACTAACCATGCGGAGTTTTGCCACCCAGACCATGCAGTACAAAAGCATCTTTCTAGCTGGGGATGCAGCCCACATTTTGACTCCTGCTGGGGGAAAAGGCATGAATCTCGCAATTCAAGACGCTGATGCTTTAGGTAAAGCTTTCGCCCGTTTCTATCGCCACCATGACAATCTACCCCTCAGAAACTATTCCGCAACACGCCTGCCAGAAATTCGTGAGACCCAAGAATTCTCCGAATCTCTACTCCACATGATTAATACTCAAATCGAAAACAACACTAAGGAACATAATCTCTCAGAGTTGCTACAGAAATTCAAGCTATCTCAGTTAATGACTTCAGAAAGCTACGCCAGAGAATTTGCCAAGAAATATGTAGGCTACAGTGCTACCCGACAAACAGTAGATCGGTCACAACAATATTCTTTAGATGCACAACCTGTTGAGTTAAAGCCCTTGATTATAGTTTAAGCAAACGTAGGAGGGGTGAGGAGATTGGGAGTCAGGGCGATGGAAATAATAAAAACCAAGATTGCAATAGTTAAGTAAACCGATTACCTACTCTTTTTATTTTTTACCTACTCCTTACTTCTTATCTATAAGAGACGCAATATATTACGTCTCTACTTACTTCCCCTTTCCAACTAGCTTTCATAGCTCAGAATAGTTTCAACTGCTAGTTTACGCAAAATAGGGATAGAGCGATCGCCAAAACCGCCAATATTATCGATTAATACTAGATATTTATTAGCATCCAAATGTTCTCGATAAGAAACAGTCTCTCCCGCCGTGCTGGTTGCCCAGCCTGCACCACCGCCAACGAAAACGCTACCCATCCCCCCAGCGATCGCTCCTAGAAAACCACCAACAATATGATTACCAGGATCTCCCGCCCAATCAAGGTTATGCAAGCCTGTAATCACATTGAACACATATCCGCCGATAAAACCAAAGGGAACGAGCCAATAAGCCATAAACGTTGCTTTTTTACGTGCCTGCTCTTTAGAATCGTATAACCCCACCTCATCTGCAGACTTATAGCCTCTACCAGCAATCGACATTTTGCTTAGAGGAATACCAGCTTTTTCTAACGCTGTATAAGCTTCTTCCGCCTTAAAGCGATCGGGTAAGACAGCAATTAGATAACTCATCTTTGTTTTCTCTTGATTAAATCAAATACTGTTTAAGATCCTATCGTAGAGAAGTATTGGATTGTGGTTACTTAATATGAATTATAAAATTACGTTTAATCTGAGCTGAAACCAGAACGACAATTGCCTCAAAGGACTAACGAGTAACGGCTACACGCTGGCTAATCCTTTAGGGCTTATTTTGGATATATTTAACTTTTATCTAATTGCTAATTTCAATAATTGCAATCGCTTTTTACTGTCATACAATTAATGCTCGCGATCGATAATTAGTTTGGGTGCTGAAGAGTTGGAAACGTTTGTAACCAAGTTTGGTTGAGTCAATAGCAAATCTTGACCTTGTAATTCTGCTAGCCCATGTAAGCCAAAAACGATCGCCACCATGCTTAAAGAAAGGTTTCTAGCAAAAGCAAGATTGGTAACTAGTTCGACGATTTCGCTTTTTACTTCATGCAACATAATTATTTCTCGATCGATTGCTGACTGGTTAATTGTCAGATACGCACCAAGTCGCGTAATTATGCATTTGTTAGTTTGTCGTTCCTCTCAGCAAACAAATATAAAATTAAATACCGATTGACTGCACAAAAAGCAGTTTTGTCGTATAAATTACAGGTTGACTTAAACTTTCAATCTATTATATTTGTATCGTGACAGTATCATTGGCTAATATGAGAGCCAAATTATCGATCTAGCTAAAACTAACATTCTTAGAAATTTCAAATAGCTGATGTTATACCATTCTCAGAAATTAGAAAACGAACGCTGGGGAATTTTCTTCGATGACCAACTAGTTGCAACTGTTGGCTGTTATGATACCTCTCAAAAAATAATCTATTTTTTAAAAAGTCGTCTTTCAGAGCCAGAAAAACCTTGTTTAATTAAAAAGAAGGGGATGAACCAATATTTTCACAGCTTGAGTCTTAGGGCTTAAGCTGTCTGGACTGACTGCGATCGCCAGTCGCGATCGCGTAGTAATCAATCATGGCTTGACGGTAAAATAGGGGCATTCCCGTATCATAATATTGCCCCTGGACTAAATAAGCGATCGCGCCATTCTGCTGTCTTAATTTATCCAGACAGGTAGTAAGCTGAAATTCGTCTTTAAAACGTTCGTTATTATCGATTTGGGATCCTAACAGCTCAAAGATTTTGGGTTCGAGAACATACATGCCGAATATTCCCAGAAACTCATCGTCTGCCATTCCCGATACCCGTAAATGTTCTTGTGCATATTCTAACGTTGGCTTTTCATAGATCTCGGCAATTTCAAGGATCGACTGTTCCGTTTTCCAGGTTCCCCCAACGCATCCCGCCTTGTGAATTACATCAGCCTGCATTACTGTAATGCCAATAACGCTAGTATTCTGCTGCTGATAGAGATTTACCATCTGGAAGGCACAGCTAGACTCAAGCGCCGAAGTGTAAACATGATCTCCCAATAAGAGTAAAAATGGTTCATCACCCACCCAGTCGCGAGCGCAGTAGACAGCATGACCAAAACCTTCCTGTTCGGTTTGACTCAAAATTGTAATGCGATCGCCTAAAGCTGCTAGATACTTACTGTATTGCCGATTTTCTACCGAGAGTTTTGCCCATAACTCAGGTTTGGGAGGAGACTTTAAAACATCTTGAAACAAGTTGCGATCGCTTTCTTGCACGACGATGCCAATCTCTTCAATTCCCGCGCTAACGGCTTCCTCAATAATGATCTGAATAATCGTTTTAGCACGTCCATCCTTACCCACAATCGGCAACAGTTCCTTTTTCAAAGCTTTGGTTACAGGATACATACGAGTCCCAAACCCCGCAGCAGGGATAACTGCTTTACGTACTTTCTGATTAGACATAAATTAATTATCAAAAATTACTAACTAATTATTGAAGCTGATAGCTGATAGCTAGCTGCAAAGCAGCCTAATACATTTCATACTTCAATAAAGTACAGGGAATCGCGCCGTTATAGAGCTTGATCCGTTTTGAGGTGCGTAATCCTACCTGTCTAGAGAGCTTCATACTACCCGTGAGAATATAGGCTGTCCAACCTTTAAATCGCTGTTTAAAAATATCCCCCAACAGCTTATACAATTCCCCCAACTCTGCTTCCGTACCCAATCTGACACCGTAGGGAGGATTACAGATCAAAACTCCTCGATCTGCTGGCGCTTGCACGTCATAGAGTTCTCGTTTGGCAAATTTTACATAGTCTTCTAAACCCGAAGCTTCGGCATTAACAAAGGCTTGCTTAATAACTTTTAAATCGCGATCGCTCCCAATAATGGGAATATCAATATCATTCTTCTGAAGATTGTTTGCCTCAGTAATTAAACTCTGCCAAAGATCGCGATCGAAGTCTAACCAGGTTTCAAAACCAAAATCGCGATAAAGTCCAGGGGCAATATTTAGGGCTTTTAAGGTCGCTTCAATCGGTAATGTTCCGCTACCGCACATCGGGTCGAGAAAGGGTAAATCGGGTGTCCATTCTGCCATTTCCAACAAGGCTGCTGCCAGGGTTTCTTTCATTGGTGCAGCGCCAATTGCGGGACGATAGCCTCGGCGGTGTAGACTCGATCCAGAGCTGTCTAGACTGATAATGCAGTGCTTCTCATCGATATGAGCATTAATCTGTAGATCGGGATTTTCCGTATCGACGCTAGAGCGTTTTCCTCCCCGCACCTTCTGCCAGTCGGTAATCGCATTCTTAATCTGCAACGCCGTAAAGTGAGTATGATTTAACAGCTTGTTTTTGCCCGTACAGGTAACTGCGAGGGTCATGTCGGGTTCGATATATTCAGACCAGTCTATCTTTTGAACGCTGCGATATAGCTCATCACCGTTAAAACTTTTGACTCTGGCGATGGGTTTTAAGATCCGAAAAGTAGTTCTCGTCCAGAGATTTGCCTTATACAGTAATCTTTTGTCTCCCCGAAAATGCACTCCTGTAAAATCGGTGCGAACATCTTCTGCACCAATGCGTCTTAATTCCTCTGCAGCCACTTCTTCCAAACCGCGCGATACCGTAGCAAAATAATTGTTCATGTAGGGAGACTTGAGACTCTATTAGCGTGCATTAACTCTAGAATATCAGTAACTAGGGAAGAGAAATCAGCCTAACTTACGTATTGAAATTACATCCTTGTCTTTGGCAAACTCCCCCCGCGATCGAATCGATACAGAAAGTCAACTATTTACGTAGTAGATAACAATTTAACTCATTGCGAACATGCCATTGTTTAACAAGCTGGAACTTGAGGCGTTTTCAATCCGATAGGCGATCGCGCCTTTTAAATAATTTTCAAACCACCGTTTAGTCTGAAGATTAAAATTTTGTTCGAGATCCAAAGCTAAATCGGCGATTAGCCTTTGCTTTTCTGGCTCAGAAATCTCCATGCTCGATTTATCGTAATCTTGCTAACTGGTTTAACAGCGTTGTACGCGATCGCGCCCAGCTTCTTTTGCTTGATATAAAGCCCGATCTGCTGCTTGAATTAGGCTATTTGTTTCAATACCATCGTCGGGAAAACAGCTTACGCCAATAGAAACAGTAATTGATTCTATATCTCTATCGTTATGCTGTAGTTTTAATTGTTTTACTCCTAACCTAATTTCTTCAGCTCGCATTACTATATCGCCGATAGCAGCATTGGGCATAACGACTACCAGTTCTTCTCCCCCATAGCGACAGGCAAGATCGTACTGGCGGATTTGTGAATGCAGATACTTCCCAACCTCCTCTAAAACTAAATCTCCTACCGCATGACCGTATAAATCGTTGAATTTTTTAAAGCGATCGATGTCGATCATTAGAATGCCGACAAATTGCTGCTGTCTCCTGGCGCGATCGATTTCTTTGCTCAAAGATTCTTGTAGAAAACGGCGATTATATAGTCCAGTTAAGGGATCTCGTAGGCTTTGATATCTAAGTTTTTCCTGTAGCTTCAGATTTGCCAAGGACATCGCTATGTTTTGAGCTACCGTGGCAGATAATTCCTGAATTAATTTGCTAATTGGTTCGGGAGAATCAAAGCGCAAGTATAGCATTCCTAAAGCTTTCCCTTTGGCAATCATGGGTAAGCAGAGAGTTGGCTGGCGATCGCTATTACAATCTACATGATTACAGTAAATGCCTGGGGTACTAGGATAGGCTGTGTGCTTGTTTCCCAATCTCAATGCCCAACAATCATGAGGTTCAAAGCTTTTTTGACTATCAGTTGTTCTCCAGCTTGCAATCGCCTGGAGCAAATTTTTACTATTATTGATTAAATAAACTGCGCCATGAGTATCGGGAAATAGTGGCTGCAACAGATCGGCGATCGCTGTTTGAGCTTCTTCTATCGTCAAACAAGCCTGAAGAAATTCATTCATCGTCGCCAGCTTCAGGCGTTTATCGTGCCAAGTTTCGAGAAAATCTACTTTCTCAGCTAACTCTAAATTCAGTTTAGATGCCTCTAGCTGATTTTTCTTAGTTTCGGTAATATCTTGAATAACGCCTAATGTCTGAACTGTCTTGCCTTCGCTATCTAATTCAAAAACGGTATCTTTACTTTCTAGCCAGCGCCAATTACCTTTTTTGTCCTGCAGGCGATATTCTATTTTTAAAGAATCTCCCTGTTTTAATGTTTGGCAACGATCGTAATGGTGAGCGATCGACTCCACGTCATCTGGATGCAGCAGCTTTGCAAATAGCTGTTCGTTCGGAAAATTTATTTCCCCTGGCAAGTAACCTAAAAATTTTTCGAGCGAGAGATTCAGATAAACGCTGCGCCTTTGTCTTAAATCATATATATAAACAATATTTGGATAAAGCTCGATAATTTTTCGGGTCAAGCTATTATTTTTCAGCAGATCTTTTTCGGTCGAGTAAAAAGTAGAGCTATAGCTCGTTCTATCTCGTTCGAGAGGAGACTGAGCCTGCATTTTTCGACCCTGTCTTACTAAATGTGTTTGTCTATTAGCTAGGGCTTCAATAATAGATGCTTCGCTTTTTAGCCTGCTGACGACAGGTAAATTATCCTTGTTTCTTTTGCTTGAAAACATGATAGACAAATTATACTCATTCAATATCTATTTCAGCTTTATCTTTAAAATATAATTGCTAATTAAATTGGTTTACATTAATAATATTTTTGGCTACAAACATTTCTTTCTTTTGGCGCTATCAAGCAAAAGTATTTGCTTGATATGTCCTAACTTGGAAATTAGTAAACAATATGCATAAAGCCTAACTTCCTATCTGTACATCGTCGATATCTCTCTCGACATAAATATAGCAATAATGTTTTTATAGTCAGCTATTATAAGGATTACAGTAGATAAATAAAAAATATTTATCTTTTACAAACTTCTGTTTCTGCATTTTTTGTATTTTAAAACACTCAGTTTTATTACTGACGCTTTCTGATGTTTATAGAAGCTATATAAATTTAAATTATCAGCCCTAATGTGATTTTCTATTAGTCAATGCATTCAATTTAAATGCAAATATTAAAAAATAATTAAAGTGCGTAGCTATTTTGTCTATTCTCTTAATGCATATTTTGATTTTTATTAGAGACAGGCATAGCGATCGGCGTATTTCTAATAAAACATTTATCAAAAATCTCTTACTTAAAATAAGAACAGAGTAAAAAAATTAGATCGACTGTAAATACAGCTTTTACAAACCAGTCGATCTGGCTTTGATTAATTTATCCAAGTATTGCAAAATGACCATTCCGAAAAGCACAGAGCCAGCACACAACAGCCAAAAATAACCTGTAAACTGCGGGCGATCCAATGCCCAACCCCCCAAAGGAGGTCCGACGAAATAGCCGATCGCCCAGCATTGGGAGTTAATTGAAAAGTAGACTCCCCGCAAAGACTCTGGTGCTAACTCGGCTACCAAACCAGAAGCAACGGGAGTATATGTCACCATGCCCAAAGACATTACCGCCAGGGTCAAACCTGCCCAAAATAGCGTATTGGTAGGCATATTGCCCGTGACCCAAACTAAAATAAATGCCACTCCCCAAATCGAGTAAGAAAGAGTTAGTCCCGCAATTCGACTAAAACGGTTGAGCATCCAGGCTACAGGTAGCTGACAGACTGCAGCAAAGGCAATATGCCAGGTAAATAAACCACTAATGATCTTTTCTGAAAAGCCGACGTTTGAATCTGCTAGCTGCACAAAGTTTTTGAGATACAGAGGCATAGTGCTTTGCACCTGCGAAAGATAGATCGTAAACAAAATATTGACCGCCACAAATACCATTAGGGCGCGATCGCGCAGTGCCAATGACCAGCCGTTCTCGTGATTTTCTTTCAACTTTAATTTGAAATCATAGGTCTCGGCGATCGCAAAATAGATAACGGCAAAGAAAATCAGAAAAGAGATGCCGTCAATCACAAACAGGGTTCGATAGTTGCCAGAATTGGCAATCAAAGCACCACCTAACACAACTCCCAAACTCAATCCCAAACTATCTGCTAGTCGAGTCACCGCAAAAGCCTCATTGCGCTGTTCTGGAGTCGTTAGATCGATAATGGCAGCTTCGGTAGCGGGCCAATACATGCCAACTCCAAAACCCATTAGCAGATTACCCAAAACCAGAGTCGAAAAATTACTCGAGAGAGATAAGACCACATCTGCTAGCACTGATACTACAGAGGCAGCCAGCAGCATCTTTCTACGTCCCCACTTCGGCGAATCAACTCCCTGTCCCGACAAAAATCTGCCTACTACCCCAGAAACTGAACCGCTACCCAAAGCAATGCCGACAAGAGTTGACGATAGTCCAACCTCATTAACAAAGAAAATTGGTGCGTAAAACAAAGTAAAGCCAGTACCAATTTCTGATAAAAGCCTTCCTGCTGCCAGAATCCAAACCTTGAAACTAAAATTCAGTACTCTGGACATGATGTTGCGTTGTTGTTGAAGAGATAGTGGTTTGTCCTACTTATGTAGTCAAACTGCATAAATTTTGATAGCTGTCGTAATCCAATTTATTAGGTTGGAAACAAATACAAACAGCCTAAGTTTATAGTTACAAGGTGTGAAACCATGAAGCAACCAACATTATCGATTTTAACTGCTGCTGTTGTGCTAACCCCTCTAACAGCGTTGGCGCAAAAAATTCAGCGAAAAAGTAACACTCTCAATTCTCCCAGTTCGGTTCCAGTCGATTATCCCAGATTCCAAATAAACCATAATGCATATGGTGAACCCCTAATCCCGATCGCGCCCCCCGATCCTGAGACAAAAGATAGGGATTAAAATGCTCGTTCCGATCGCAATAGCCCAACCCAACTTAATTGCTCATTTCTGCTTCAATCTTATTGGCGATCGCCTTTAGTTGCTGACGCTTTTCTTCTGGTAGTAGGGGTTTGAGAACGTCGAAAAATAGCTTAATTAACCAAGGGCTAGACTCATATTTCATGGCAATCTCGGCATAGCAAGTCACAGATTACTCCGCCGTAGGACGACGGAGCCTGCTGTAACCCTTGGTCATTATCGAGCTAGCAATCAAAGTGCGATCGCTTTCGTGATAAACAGCAAGTTCCCGATTGAGCCAGACGGACATAGACCGACAGTAGCGATCGTAAGGCTCAATAATTGATTCTGCTGCTGCGACTTCTTTAATTTCCTGCTTAAACTGCGCTGATAGTCGATCGATTAGGCGATCGACATGCTTTTGCTTCTGGTTTTGACCCTGGAGGGAAGGAACAGCACCATAGCTTCGATCGAGCTGCTTGCGTCTTTTGGCTTCGCCCATATCTAAAAATCAGTAAATAATACTAATTACAATTATCCCAGCTAATGCTTGCCTTAAGAAAAACTAATCTTAGATAATTAAGATATTCAGAACTTTTTCCACCAATTTGTCATTGATTTGCAGTAAATAAGCTCACTGTCAGACAGGTTTAGCTGATTTTATCATCCTAACAACAAGAGTTATGATTAATGCTGATAAACTGTTGAATGCTTAAACTGTATTGATGATATTTAACTCTAGAGATAGATGTCTAGCAACTACAATTAAAGCGATGCTAAATTATAAAGTATAAATACCTAAGAAAATAAAACTAGATGGTGTGTGGTTAGTTTTCAACCCGAACGGGATAAAACTCAATTCGGCAGAAATAATTAATCGCTTATTTTTTAGGTTGAACCAGTGTAAGCAGCTACCACGGTTTAAATACTCAGCGTGGTATAACATAATCCCGACATAAAATATAAAGAGGACTAATATGAGCGATATACAAGAACAAATACAAAAAGAAAGAGAAGCAGCTAGAGAGGTTTGTAGCACTGACTCAACTTCTGGAGAATGTGCAGCAGCTTGGGATTCCGTAGAAGAACTATCCGCAGAGGCTTCTCACCAGAAGCAAAAGACTCCTGCTAAAAGCTCTTTAGAAAAATATTGTGATGAGAACCCCGATGCTCTAGAATGCCGCGTTTACGAAGACTAATATTTAGTTGTTCGGCACTGCTTGAGAATCAAAATTAGATAGATACTAATTGTAAGGTGAGAGGATATCAAAACTCTCATCTTTATTTTTTGACTGAACTCTCTTAATTTTGGCGATCGCCGTCTATAATTCTTCACGGGGTTAGCGTTGACTTTGGGCGATTGTTAATGCACCCTTAAAAGACGATCTTAGGCTGTTTAATTACAAATAAAAATAAAGAGCAAAAGCAGACGTAGCATAGATATGTATATCAATAACACAGCAAATAATGGATATTTGGTTTAGACCTTTAGTGTGGATGGATTATCGTCTAGGAGTATTGCTAGCCGTAATTATTCCTTTTGGATTGTTAATCTGGGCTTTATTTAAAAAACAGGAAGCCATGCAAAGATTACTCATCATTTATTGGCGAGTGGCTAGTCTTTTAATGATTGCGGTTTATTTGCTAATTCCAGGCTGGCGAGTTGGATTTATTGCTGGTTTTGCTGCTCGCGTATTAATTGGTATTTCCCTCTGGTTTTGGGTCGATCTCAACGAAGAGATTCGCGACATACCTCAAAGTTCGATCGAGCTGGTTTTTACCTCCTGGCGCTGGGCAATGACTGCCTACTGCGTTTTAGGCGCGATCGCCAAATCCTTTTTTCTACCCTGCGGTATTTCTAGCAGCAACGTGGGAAGTGCCTTTTGTCAGGTTTGGCTCGAAGCACCCGAAGCTTATCGCAGTTTCTTTCATAACAAGCCAGGAAACGAAGGATTCTTGGGATTTATGGGCGCAGTTGGTCTAGTTATTTATATTATTTACTTGGCTTACTTTGTTTGTATTCGCCTCGGCAAACAAGGACGCTCGGCTTTAGAACAGTAGTTTTATCAGTCAACAGCGTGAAGTTGCCCTAGCGGGCGGTGCTTTGCGTCCGTGGGATACCGCGAGCATTTACGCCTAATCATAGACGAGCTGAGGCGATAGCCTTTATGCCGCATGTAGCAAACTTCGTAAGAAGTAAAGTTTGTTTTAAGCTTAAAGATTATAGATTACGGTTTAGAGCTATAAAAACAAGAGTATGCCTCAATCCATTGGTTCACGTTTAGAACAATATACTCTCAAGCAAAAGCAAGAAGTATTAATAGTTCATCTAGAAACAGCTAGTGGCGAAGCCGATACGGTAATGATTTTTGCGGGGTTTTCTAGTTCGTTGGTGATGCCAACCTCCTTCGATCCTGATGTGCCGATAATCGCGCGGAATTCAGTTATTAAATCGATCGATCGTCTGGCTAGTCCTTACGACCCAAGCAATCCTCAATATCTAGAATCAGGGATTAGTTTGGCTAAATTTACTGAGATTTTAGAAGAACTCGATCTATAAAAAATTTTGCTGCGGTATTGGCAACCCAATCTAGCTATCTTTAGATTAAAGGCAGTCTTAACCTGAAATTACTTTTAAGCATATATACTTAAGTACGAACGAGTTTTCCCAAAATTAAAATAAATCGCTTAATTTGTAGGGTGAGAGACTCTGCGGTAAAACGACAGAGCATCCTCACCATTGGTGAAGATGACAAATAAATAAGTAAATCTCGAATTGTGTAGTACAATCTTTGCTAATTATAAAACATTTTTTATTAAGTACAAATACTATATGAATTCGCTTGATTTAAACTTTAGGAGTGTATTGGTGTGAATAATCTAACAAGAGCCTTGATGAATCCAAGTCAGTTACCGAATACTCCTTTATTTGGAACAGATGGCATTCGAGGCAAAGCAGGAGATATTCTCAATGCTCCCTTCACCTTACAGTTGGGATATTGGGCGGGCAAAGTTTTAGAACAGGCAGCCGACGGTCGAGGTCCAATTATTATTGGGCAAGATTCACGTAATTCAAGTGACATGTTGGCATCAGCGATCGCAGCAGGATTGACCAGTGCTGGTTTGGAAGTCTGGAACTTGGGCTTGTGTCCGACTCCCTGTGTGGCAAGTTTGGCCAGCGACAGTGAAGCGATTGGGGGAATTATGATTTCTGCCAGCCACAACCCCCCACCAGATAACGGGATCAAATTCTTTGGCAAGAAAGGCACGAAGCTAGCCGATTCTCTAACTCAAAAGATTGAGACTCATCTTCGCAACGACAACATACTTCAAGACCTCGACATAGCCTGGGGTAAATCCTATCAGCGTCCCGAACTAGTACAAAAATACGTAACTTCTCTGGCTGAATCTTTACCGCAAAATATCAACTTCCAGGGAATGCGCATTGTCCTAGATCTGGCTTGGGGAGCATCGGTTAAAGTTGCCCCCGCCATCTTTCAGCAGCTAGGAGCAGAAGTAATTAGTCTCCATCAGCTAGCTAACGGCGATCGCATTAACGTAAACTGCGGATCGACTCATTTAGACTTATTAAAACAGGGTGTTAAAGACTACAACGCCGATCTGGGATTTGCCTTTGATGGTGATGCAGATCGAGTTATGGCGATAGATAGCCAGGGTAGGGTCATCGACGGTGACTATATCCTCTATTTGTGGGGCGATTTACTGCGTCAGAAACAGCAGCTTCCCGACGATCTGATTGTAGCAACGGTAATGGCTAATCTTGGCTTTGAAAGAGCTTGGCAGGCAAAGGGTGGTAAGATGCAGCGTACTAAGGTTGGAGATCGCCATGTACAGGAAGCTATGTGGCGTACTGGGGCAATGTTGGGAGGCGAACAGTCTGGACATATTCTCTGTCACCATCATGGAGTTTCTGGAGATGGTATTCAAACGGCTCTGCACCTAACCTCTTTGGTCAAGCAGTCGGGAACTTCCCTAACTGAACTAGTTGATAACAGCTTTCAAACCTATCCTCAGATTTTGCGTAACGTCATTGTTGAAGATCGCGAACGTCGTAGTAAATGGCAAGAATGCGAACCCGTCCAGCAGGCGATCGCTCAAGCAGAAGCAGCAATGGGAGATAAGGGAAGAATTTTGGTTCGAGCTTCGGGTACAGAACCACTGATCCGCGTCATGGTAGAAGCAGAAGATCGCCAACTGACTAGCTATTGGACAGATAAGGTAGTGCGAGTCGTAGAACAGAACTTTGCAGCCTAGAAAGACACTGTAAATACATTGAATTATATAGTTTAGATTGGGGAGGATAATTACTTTCCCTTTTTCTTATTTTTGGCGATTTGTCGTCGCGAAATAGAACTACAACCTACGTCTCAAATGCGTTTGGTAACAATCGTTCTTTTGTTCTAGCGGTAGATCGGTTAGAAGTAATTACCTTTAAGGCTCGATCGCCTCTAGCAAAATAATTCGACTTGGGGCTAACTGGAGATACCAAGGTTCGGCTAACTGCTGTAGTTTATGCCACTTAGTTAGCTCTACTTCCATTACCAGATGATAATCTTGGGTGTTCTGGGGAACTGAATGCAGCTTGAGATGTAGTCGAACCCGATCCGTCAGACTGTGAAAATTAGCTAGCCAGCAAGGAAAAGTGTTGACCCCTTCTAGGCGTTCGACAAAACAAAGTTGATGGGCATGGATGCCTAGATGAGTTAGGTTGACGGGTACTGGGGATTCAACCTGAAGGTGAGAGTTCCAGGCTAAAGCGGTAACTCGATCGCGATCGATTATCTTAGCGGGGGAAAGATTCTGACAGCCGATTATCTGCGCCGTAGCTAGATTTGGCGGATGGTTAAAAATAGTCGTCTGGCTATCAAAGGCGATCGCCTTACCGCGATCGATAACTAAGAGTTGAGGGCAAAGATCGTAAGCTTCTCGCAGGTTGTGAGTTACATAGAGAGTTAATCCAGGATAGTTGGCTAGACGCTGGCGAAGTAAATTTAGTAACCTAGCTTTTAAATTTGTATCTAAAGCCGAACACGGTTCATCTAGCAGGGTTATCTGCGGTTTGCTGGCTAAAGCTCTTGCTAAAGCGACTCGCTGCTTCTCTCCTCCTGAAAGTTTTGAGATCGAGCGCCGTTGCATCGTGCTTAACTCTACCTGCTGTAGCTGCTGTTCGATCTCTTTTTTTACTGCTGCTTGGTTCATCTTGCTAGACATACCGAAGGCAATATTTTCGCCAACACAGAGATGGGGAAAGAGGGCGTAATTCTGCCAAACTAAACCAACCTGGCGCTCTTGGGGTGCTAAATTAATACCCTTAGCAGAATCAAATAAAATCTTCTGGTTGAGGACAATTCTGCCTCGATCTGGCGTTTCTAAACCAGCGATACATCTCAAGAGAGTGGTTTTGCCCGATCCAGAAACACCCAAGATGCCCAAGGGATTAGCAACGCGATCGATTTCAAAAGCAATGTCGAGCAAAAAGTCGGGTAGCTGCTTTTGAATATCGACCTCTAAACTAAGACTGCTCCTAGAAAAATTATCCCTGCTGGCTTGACTACCGCGATACCTGTTGTTAAATAGATTACGAGTAAAGCGATCGCTATAATTGATACTCAGTACAATAGCCAAGGAAATAGCCAGAAGCACAATTACTAATCCTAAAGCCCGATCCATCTCGCCACTTTCCGCAGCTAGATAAATAGCAATCGGTATCGTTTGGGTTTTACCAGGAATACTCCCCGCTAGCATCAGCGTTGCCCCAAATTCCCCCAGCGCCCGCGCAAAAGCCAGTAAAGTTCCCGTAACTAAGTTGGGTTTGGCTAGAAGAAAAATAATTCGCCAGAAGATCGCACTCTCCCCAGCGCCTAAAGTTCTCGCACAGTCAATCAAGTCGCGATCGACCTGTATAAAACCGCTATAAGCTGACCTATACATTAAGGGAAAAGCGACGATCGTCGCTGCAATTACCGTGGCATACCAGGTAAAAACTATCCTAATTCCCACCATGTTCAACAGTTGCCCCAGCCAGCCATTCTTGCCCAAAAGCAGTAACAGCAAAAAACCTACTACTGTAGGGGGCAAAACTAACGGCGCAGTCAGGAGAGTCTCAATAATATTCTTGCCTTTACCCTGATAGCGACTCATCCACCAAGCAGCCGTAGTCCCCAGGCAAAAGGTAATTACTGTAGCTGTAGTTGCCGTCTTAAGAGATATAGCGATCGGCACGAGTAAGTCAGGATACATCTAAAAAGCTGTTGAGAGGTATAGAAATCATATCAGCCCCTCTAACTCCGAAAATTAGAGCAATGTGCGCTCTGCGTACTCTACGGATCGTAATCGCTTTACAACCATGTTCGAGCTTAAAACTACCAATAATCCTACTTTCTAACAGATTAACGATTCAGATAATATCAATGGATCTCAGTAGCGATCGCATTTCTCTGTTGGTGCTTAAATATAAAAGTAATAATATTGTATGGCAAGGATTTCAATAAAGGGAGAAAATCTGCTCAACTAATAATAGTAGTTGACACATAATCGAAAAATCAAAATTTTAAATTAATGAAAATAATTAATTTTTTTATGGCAGCAATATCCTCTCTGACGATCGCAGCCACTCCGCAAACAGAATCGAGAGAGTGTATCAATTCATTATCTAACAACGATGGTTTTGGCTTTGCTATAGCTGTTAATGATAAATACTTAGCAATTACCGAGTTACATAAAAATCGCGTAGCAGTTTACAGTCGTGATAATTCTGGTCAATGGGTTAAAAGCCAAGAAATTGAACCGCCCAAAGATTCTATTCACGGAAAAATTGACAATAGTTTTGGTCGTGGTTTGCAGTTAGATGGGGATGTGTTAGCGATTAATGCTATTTCATATGGAACACTACCAGGTCAAACTAGCTCAAAAGAATCTTATGGAAGATATCTAGTCAGATTAGATTCTAAATCAAAGATGAAAGAAATCGATCTGCCTGTAGAAAAAAAGGAAGATTCTATTTTATTCAACGTTTTAAAAGAAGGAGAAATTAAGCAAATAACTATATCTAATAATGGAGAAAAAGGATTTGCTTCACATAATGGATTTAACTATAATTTTGCATTTGACAATAACTTACTTCTGGTAGGTTCTCCATCCTATCCAACTGGAGGCGGTGGCTGGCTATTCGATCTCGATAGAGCAGAAGAAAAGCCGATAAAAATTTCTATGCCAGATACTTTTATCGGCGGAAGTGTTGTTTTAAATGATAGATTTGCAGCAGTCGGCAATCTTCTTCTTGGGAATTATGTTGAACCGAATATAGCCCCAAAAACTATAGTCAGAGCGATTGATAATGGTTCGACAGCGATTATTAATGCTTATGGAGAACTTTCCTTAAGTGGCGATATTTTAGCAATTATGCGTTTTGGTTCGCTCTATTCTGGACAAACTAATCTTTTAAAAGTATTTCGACTCGATCAGAATGCCAAGCCTAAACTTATAACCGAGCGAGAAGATTCTTCTATAGAACGTGCGTGGGTACAAAATGGTTTTCTTACAACCGTCGAGTCTCATTACGATCCAAAGATAAGCGCCAGCAGATATATCAGAGTTTGTTTAGAACCAGTTCATTAATTATTTAACTTCACTATCTCTACATTTTATTCAACTAATTAATTAGTAAAGGAACAATTTCTTAGGACTTTAACTCCTCCCGACAGCCGCAAAGTTATTAGACCTACTGACCCAGTATCCAATCAACCTAACCCATTATTTAATCAATTTCCTCTTCCTGCTGTTGTTGCAATAGATCGTCAAACCTCGCTAAATCCAACAAACCCAAGCGCCAATATAGCATCTGGAATAGCCGTTTCACCAAAGCATGTGCTTACTGCTGGTCATGTCAGTTACAACGCATTTTTAAATACACCAGTTCCTTAGTTATAGGTATAACTGCCTTCGCTAATTTAAGAAGTGCTTTGGATTTATCAATAGAAACAGCAGGCTATCCTAGTGATAACGTTTCCTTTAATATTCCAATGAACAGCGATCGACCAAGGAGAGATTTAGTTCTTTCTCCAGGTGATGGCTCGATAGGTACAGTCGCCGAAATTACAGGTACAAGACGTATTGTTTATACTAATAACGTTGATACTGCTGGTGGTCAAAGCGGAAACGGTATTTGGCACCAGCTTGAAGGAGACGAACCTCGCGTCATGGCAATCCATTCTGTAGGTCCTAGTCCTGCCGCCAATCCTCCAGATTTCGCCTTTCCAACACTATCTAACGGTGGCGTACTAATCACTACAGATATTTATAATCTAATTATCGATCGCATTGCAAGAGATTCTGGGACAACCGCAAATGCTGATATTCTTCCAGAAAACGCAATTATCGGTACAGATCCATTCCTTTCTTTAGATGGCGGTGCTGGTAGCCCTAAAGGATTAGCTCCTAACGTCGCGTCCGATCGCCTATTTGGTAATGAAGGTAGCGACATCTTTAGAGGCGGATCTGGCAACGATGATTTAGACGGCGATGGTGGCAACGATCGCCTTTATGGCAATTCAGGTAACGACCTGCTTAAAGGCAGTACGGGTAATGATTTTCTGGCTGGTGGCGATGGAAGTGATACTCTCAAGGGAGAATCTAGTAAAGATACTTTAAACGGTGGTCTTGGTAACGACTTGCTTCAGGGTGGAGACAATAACGATCGTCTCTTTGGTAGCGGAAATAGCGATCGCCTCTTTGGTAATTCAGGTAACGATCTTTTGATTGCTGGCTTTGGCAACGACCGTCTTGCAGGTAGTTTTGGTCGAGACACCCTTAAAGGTGAATCTGGGACAGATATTCTGGCTGGTGGAGATAATGACGACCTACTTCAAGGAGGAGACGGTAATGATTCTTTGTCGGGTCAAAATGGTAACGATCGCTTAAATGGCGGTTCGGGTCAAGACACTCTAGCGGGTGGCGCGGGTGAAGATGATTTTGTTTTCGCTAGTTCGAGTCAGCCAGCCAATAAGATTACAGACTTTACCGTCGCCGATGACACGATGCTGTTTAAGGCGAGTAACTTTGCAGGAGTTTCTACCTTGGGTATGGTTAGTTCGGATATGCTGACTATCGGATCGAGTGCTGATGATAGTAGCGATCGCTTTATTTATAATTCTAATAGTGGCGACTTTTTCTATGATTCCGATGGAACAGGAAGCAGCCAGCAGGTTAAACTCGCGAAGTTAAATCCAGGTTTGGCATTGACTAACAGCCATTTTGAGCTTGTATAATTATTTGTTTTTATTTAGATGAACAAGGCGATCTCTTCAGGTCTACATTAGCTTAGATTGCGATCGCCTTTCCCAAACATTTTTATACGAATTAGTAATTAGCCTGCCATACCCCAAACTTAGAAGAATGGATTAAACCGTTATAGGTTATAGGTTATAGGTTATAGGTTATAGGTTATAGGTTATAGGTTATCTTTGCGCTTTCTTTTGTAAAATCCGAATTCGCTGCTGCCAGAGATTCATTGGATAATAGAAAGTAGGACTCCAGAGGCTCGTAATAATTGCTGAGACGATCGCAATCTGCTGAAACTTTTGGATCGTTTCACCGATGCTCATGAAGTGTGCCTGTCCATACTGCAAGGCAAAGATGGCTTGGGACAGGATAGTCATAAAGAAAACCACAAAAGCCACAGAGATAAAATCCTCGCCGATATACTTTTGCGTCTGTAGCCGAGAAGTAAGTATCCCGACTATCATCAAGCTCAAAATATGAGAGGGGTTGCTAATGGTGATGCCATCATAAATACAGCCCATAATCAAGCCTGCGATCGCGCCATGCCAAATGGTTCTTTTTAGACTCCAGGCTACAACCCAGATTAAAAGCCAGTTGGGATTGACCTCTAGTAGTTCAACCCCTGGAATATTCGCTAACATCAAAATCGTGCAGACAGCGATCGAGGCTGTGACAAATAATAAATTGATGATTTTTAGAACATCAAACGATATCTGTTTTCTCTGTTTTCGGCGCTGCATTGGTTATTTGGTTATCAATTTAATTTGGATTGAAAAGGCTGAATTGTGACCCATTCCAAAACGTCTATCGATGCGTTCAACTCCACCTCTATTTCTATCCCTTTGTTCTTCTTGGTAGAACTGACTTTACCCAGAGGTAATCCAGGAGGGAAAAGTTTGCTGAGGCTAGAAGTAGCAATTTCATCTCCAGGTTTAATGTCTATTATCTGCTCAAAAAGATGCATCGTCACCGTAGACGAGCCTTTTCCTTTGATGTATCCAAACTGACGAGTGCGACTTAAGATTGCTCCCACTCGGCTTGTGTTGTCGCTCACTAACAGTACTTTGCTAGTATGGGGCGTAACATGAGTAATCCGTCCCACCAAACCGCCGATGCCCATTACGGTGTAGCCAGCTCGAACTCCATCCTGACTGCCTTTCCCCAAGGTAACTCGATTCCACCAGCGATCGCGATTTCGAGCAATTATGGGGGCAGCTATAGTTGTTTCTGGCTGGGTTGAACTATAGTTGAGCAACTGTTTTAGCTGCTGATTTTGCTGTGATAATTCTGTGACGCTTTGCTCTAATTCTAAAATTCTGGCATTGGTTAGCCGATCTTCTAAAGTAAGCTGTGCTTGTGATTGAAATGGACTAACGGCATAGTAATAAACCTCTGAGATTATTGCTCCTTGAGTCTGCTTGACCCAGAGGGCGATAGTTAGCGCTACTACAACTAAGATTGCGCGAAACCCATATCTGTCCCACCAACGACTCATAATATAAGTTATCTCAATTAGTTTGCTGACAATACTAGAATTACTAGCCGATTATCTCATTACCGAACTATCGCTAAATACGCGATCGAGGGTTTTGTCTTCTAAAACTCTACCCGTACCCAAAACCACGCATTTTAAAGGTTCGGCAGCGATATGAGTCACAATGCCAGTTTCATGAGCGATTAGGGTATCAATTCCCCGAAGCAAAGCGCCACCACCCGCCAGCATAATGCCTCGGTCGATGATATCTGCTGCCAAATCTGGAGGAGTTTGTTCCAGGGTGCGCTTAATTGCTTCAATAATACTTCTAACTGATTCTTGCAAAGCGTCTCTAACTTCAGATTCACTCACCTCAATGGTACGAGGTAAGCCTGAAAGTAAGTGTAAACCCCGAACTTCCATAATGCGATCGCTTTCATCGACGGGATATGCCGAACCAATTTTAAACTTGATCGTTTCTGCTGTATTTTCTCCAATCGCTAGCTTATGCTCTCGCTTTACCTGATTGATAATGGCTTCGGTTAGTTCGTCTCCAGCAATACGAATTGACTCGCTGATCACCTTCCCCTGAGAGCTAATTACCGCTACCTCAGTTGTGCCACCACCAATATCAACGATCATATTTCCCGTAGGTTCAGTGACGGGCAATCCCGCACCAATAGCTGCTGCTAGCGGTTCTTCAATTAAATCTACTTCTCTCGCTCCTGCATTAGAAGCTGCCTCAATTACTGCCCGCCGTTCGAGCTTGGTAACGCCACTAGGAATTCCAATTACCATTCGTGGGTGAACTAGAGGATTGCCATCAAATGCCCGTTTGACAAACTCATGAATCATTGCCTCTGTAGCGTCAAAATCAGCAATTACACCATCTTTGAGAGGACGCAAGGCTTCAATATTTTCGGGGGCGCGTCCTAACATTAATTTTGCTTCTCGACCGAAGGCTCTGGGCTGTTCTGTTCGGCGTTCGATCGCAACTACAGAAGGTTCTTCCAAAACAATTCCTTTACTAGATACATATACCAAAGTATTTGCCGTACCTAGGTCAATCCCCATGTCCCGCGAAAGATTAAAACGATTAAAAAAACCCACTATATTATTTCGCTCCGAAAAAACTAGTAACCCATTGTCCAAGTCGAATCTAATCTACTCTCTATATGTTAATTAGTCTAAGAGAAAATATACTTAAATCGTTAGAACTGTTAATCAGCAAAAAGGATGCAAATAGAGCTACATTTTTCAATAGAATAAAGATGGAAAAATCTTTGGTCAATCAGCTCTTAGGCTAACATTCCTAGCCACTAAGCAATTTTCTAATCATCAATCGCTTTATTTTTACTTAAGTACCTACACATAGATAATAATTACAAACTGTTAGAAGTGAATTGGCTACATTAGCTGGCTGTATATTAATCTGTTTATCGCGAACTTTGCAGATCCGATCGTGCTTTGACTTTATTTAGATATGAAAATATTTTCTCACCGCAGCCAGCAATTTAAAATTGCCATCGCCGCCTTTTTTTGTTCCCTCATATTCGTTATCGCTATAAGTCCATTACTAGGGAGCCAAAACACTATCTATGTAGCAGTTGCGGGTCCTACTGATGGAGAAAGTATTTCTGGCACAGAAATGATTCAGGGGATTCAGCTATATCTCGATCGCATCAATAAAGAAGGAGGAGTTGACGGTAAAAAGGTCAAGCTAGAGATTTTTGACGATCGTAATGAACCCCAACAGGCAGCCCAGGTTGCTACGGAGATTGCCAAGTCTAGTCCTGTTTTGGCAGTGTTGGGTCATTTATATAGTTCCACCTCTTCAGCAGGGGAAAAAGTTTATCAGCAGCTAGGCGTACCCGCTATTTCGGCTTCTGCTACCGCCGATTTTGTGACCAAAGATAATGAGTGGTATTCCCGCGTTATTTTTAATAACCGTCTCCAGGCGAGATTTATTGCCAACTACGTCCAGGCGATCCTCGAACAGTCAAATGTCAGCATTATTTATAGTGATGACGACTATGGGCAAACCCTAACTGAATCCTTTGTTAGTGCTTTTACCAGCTTGGGCGGAACAGTCAACCATCAGTGGGCAATAAATATTGATTCGGCAGATTATCCACAACAGCAACAGCAAATTCTGCGTGATTTAGCAAACTCCGCTCGACAAAAGCCAGAGACGATCTTTTGCGCTACTCATAACAGTGATGTCGTCGATCTAATCGTTAAAATGAAGCGTCAAAAACTCAAGTACGATCTAATTGGGGCGGATTCTTTGGGTAATGTCGCGTTTGCCCAAAAGTTTGAAGCATTTCCTGAAGAACGAGAGAATCCTGGCTATTTTTCCGACGGCATTTATGCCGTTTCACCAATTATCTTTGATGTTGCCAACGAACAGGCACAAAAGTTTCGCAACGAATATATTCTCAAATATGGATCCGAACCTGGTTGGACGGCAGCAACTTACTACGACGCTGCTGCTATAGCAGTAGAAGCGATCGCCAAGGCCCAGGTCACAGGTGAGCCAGCCAATTTAACTCAAGAAAGACAAAGGGTTAAAGAAAACTTAAATCAGCTAAATTCCTGGAAAAATGCCGTTTCTGGACTAAGTGGAAAACTTTATTTTGATGCTGAAGGGAATTTTGATAACTCTATCTATATTGGCACTTTCGAGGGGCAAAAATTCATCTCGGCTTTTACTCAACTACAGCCACTGATTAATCTTGAGGCTATTGACGATCTCCAGGCAGAATTAGATTCAGGTAGAGTGCTGCTAGTAGATGGAAAATACCGTCATCGTACCAACATCGTTTATACGGGTATCGATATCAATGAAATCAGAAATTTAGATGAAAAAACCTCATCTTACCTGGTGGATTTTTATCTCTGGTTTCGCTTTCAGGGAGATATTGACGCGGACAACATCGAATTTAGCAACTACGGTACAGATCGGATGGATTCTGGAGAAAAATTAGAGCTAGATGAGCCGATTGACCAAGAAGAAATAGACGGTGTTAAGTATCGAGTCTATCGAGTCAAGGCAGATTTTCAGGAAGAGTTCTGGTTTAATGACTATCCCTTCGATCGCCAAGATTTAGCGGTTCGCTTTCGCCACGTCAATCAAACGAGAGACAATCTAATTTATGTGGTAGACGTAGTAGGAATGAGGGATACCATTGCTAGGGAAATTCTTAGCAACTGGAAGGAGGCGAAGGTTTTTGACACGATTAGCGACTGGAAAGTACGAGAGGTCAATTTCTTCCCCGACACTCTAACCAATGACTCAACTCTAGGTAATCCCCGCCTGTTTAATGCTGATTCAACTCTGCAATATTCTCGATTTAATGCCGTAATTGGAATTGAGAGAGACACAATCAACTTTAGCATCAAAAATTTGTTGCCCCTGCTATTTTTTATCGCCCTATCTTACTTGCTGCTATATCTGCCCTTTGAGGCAATTTCTGTAGAAGCGGTAAGCGGAACATTATTGGCGATCGTCTTTTTCCACCTCAGCCTCTTGGAAGGATTACCCGAAGGTATTGGCTATGTAGTAGCCCTCGACTATGCTTTTTATGTAATTTACGGCTTGATTATTTTAGAACTCCTCCTCGTAGTAGTTGGCAACAAGCCCGAAATACACGGTAATGAAAAAGCGATTAAACGTTTAATTCTCACCGCCAGAATTATATTTCCCACTATTCTCCTTATTAGCGCTGCCATCTTTTTTGCTAGATATGGCTCGGTTAACTTTCTGGCAGAGAAAGTCCTTCGCAATTAACGATCGCTAATTGCGACGAACTATGCGCCTTTGTAGAACAGCTCATTACGGCTCTGTTGCGCCATCGTCTCTTTCGGATATTAGAAAACCGCAGGAGCTTTCGCTCCTTAGTCGTGCGCTCTCGTCTGCATCGCTTTTTAGATCAAATACGGCACAGCAAATTTTTAACTGAGCAAATCTTAAAATATTAGGAAGTATTGTCATTAGCATTTGATAAGTTTTATCTAAAGCAGCAAGGGTAAATAATTGTTTGCCACCAATGTAGCTGTTGGCAACTGCAATATTAAATCTTTAAAAACTTTATTGGCTAATTCTCTGACTGAGAATGTCATAGCGATCGCCCCCGTAACGGAAATTCAAGGATCGTTGCCAGTTTATTCAATGGGTTTTGTGGACGGGAATAATTTCTGTGCAGCACTAATGCTCAATTCAGGCAAAGTTAGGGCAGCAAAATTTGTCATATTACTCTCGACCTACCAATGGCTCAAAGCGATACGGATGGAATTAAATCCTTTTGATAAAAAAACCACTCTCTCTTTTTATAGCTTGGTAAATATATGTTTTATCTCCATCAAAAACTGTATTATCGAAGGTGCGCAATCTCTTTTGCTACAGATTGAAATTATCCTCCTACTCAAATTATTGACTTAATTTCTCAGTAATAGTACAGTACTAATTCTAGATAATTAAGAATCAATATTAATAAAATTACTATGTCTACTCGCATTAAAACTATAGAATTATTTCTAGCTTTAGGCTGCGTTACTGCTATTGGTACAAAGGTCATGCCTGTTGAAGCTCAAGGTGCTGAAATAGTAAGTGAATCCACTGCTGAGTGGTTAATTTCTCAAGGTGGCGAGTCTGCCGAGGGCGGTGAAGGTGGCGAGGGCGGTGAAGGTGGTGAAGGTGGCGAAGGCGGTGAAGGTGGTGAAGGTGGTGAAGGTGGCGAGGGTGGCGAAGGCGGCGTATCTACTGGAGATTCTGACGTAGACTACATGGCAGTTTTGGGTTTGATGCAGAGTCGCTTAAGTACACTAGAACAACTGATTGCGGAGGAAAGCTACGAACAGGCTGTACCTCAGATTGAAGAATCAGTGAAACTGTACGGCGAGATTGAAACAGTATTACCAGAGAAAGGGGTGGAAGATTTCAAGCAAAATCTAACTCAATTACAAAGCCTAATTAAAACAGCCCCAGAGCTGCCTGAAGTGCAAACTTTGCTAGATGAATCTATGACTGCTGTTGACGATGCGATCGCCGTTATTCCCGAAGAACAGCAGAATTCGCCTGAGTTTGTCTTGGATGCGATGGTTGCAATCCTCAAAAATGCAGCGACAGAATATGAAGCAGCAATTATCGACGGTCAGTTTTCCGAAGTATCTAAATATCAGGCTTCTCAGGGCTATATTAATTATGCTAATGAGCTTTATCAAACCGTTGCCGAAGCAAAAAGCGAGTCCGATCCAAAAGGACATCAAACTATTACCGACAGCCTAGCGGAATTAAAAGCTGCGACCCCAGCGATCGAACCCCCCGAAGCACCAATCAAAGAACCTTCTGAAGTGTATGGCTTAGTTTCTCAGATCGAATTTAGTAAGTAATGCTACTCGTAGGTTAATAACAGTTAAAACTAAACGATAAAGTCTGTAGACTATGCCGAATCTAGATTAAGTAATTCAAAGATTGCTAATCTGTTAGTAACAATTTATACGGGCAGAGTAATACTCTCTGTCCCTGATTTATGAAATTTGGTCTTCTCTGTCCTCCAGGTACGGGGCATCTCAATAACTTTGCAGCATTGGGTTATGAACTACGGCAACGAGGACATCAGGTAACGCTGTTTGGTTTGCCCGATGTTGAATCTTATGCTGTGGCTGCGGATTTAGAATTTTATCCCATTGGTGCTGGTGAATTTCCTTTAGGTAGCGTCGCGCGATCGCAAAAACGTTTGGCAGAATCAAACGGTATTCCCGCTTTATTACAGACAATCGAACTGTTTCGACAGGGAACAAAAACAGTTTTAAAAGATGTTCCTCCCGCTCTTCCGCAAGCAGGTATCGAATTTCTATTAATCGATCAGGTTTTATTAGAAGGCTCGACGATTGCCGAATACACAAACCTGCCTTTTGTCACTGTTTGCAGCGCGCTCCTCCTTAATTCAGAACCCAGTGTCCCACCAACTCTATTAGGCTGGGATTATGACCCCTCATGGTTAGGGCAACTACGCAATCAACTAGGCACAAATCTTTTAAAGGTAGCTGGATTGCCAGTTCAGTTAATAGTTAATGAGTATCGGCAAAAATGGTGTTTAGAGCCAATTTCTAGCAAGCAGCCTTTAGACATTTGGTCGAAGAGAGCGATTATTAGCCAGCAACCACCGTCTTTTGAATTTCCCCGTCAGGAATTACCCGACTACTTCCATTTTGTTGGACCTCTAGTTAATAACTCTGCCCGAACAGAGATTCCCTTTCCTTGGGACAGGCTGACGGATAAACCATTGATTTATGCTTCTTTAGGAACGATTCAGAATAAAATCCTCTCTGTATTTGTCAAGATTGCCTCTGCCTGCTTGGGTTTGGACGTGCAGCTAGTAATTTCTCTGGGTGGAGCAAGTGAACCTGAAGAATTAGGCTATGTTCCTGGTTCGCCAATTGTAGTTAAGGCAGCACCTCAGTTAGCACTACTCGAACGAGCTAGCCTCTGCATCACCCATGCAGGATTGAATACCACTTTAGAATCCTTAAGTAATGGCGTGCCGATGGTTGCTATTCCTATCACTAACGATCAGCCTGCCGTAGCAGCTAGAATTGCCTATACCAAAACGGGAGAAGTAGTTGAGTTAAATAATTGCAGTGCAGATAGTTTGAAAGCAGCAATTACGAAGGTGCTAGAACAACCTGAATATCGTCAGAATGCTCTGAAGTTTAAAGCGGAAATTGCACAGGCGGGAGGAGTCAAAACCGCAGCCGAGATTATTGAAGCACAAATCTAAATTTAGGATAAATTAGATAAATTAAATATATAGCCATTATTTTAAATATTGTTTGAAAATTACCTAAATATTGCTTATAAAGCGATCGCTAAAAAGTTATGAAAATTACTATTAACCAGATAAACAGAACCGTGAGTATCGGTTTGCTATTCACCCTAATCGGTTGTTCGGGGTTAAATAATTCCACTTCCGCTTCAGATACCAGCAACTTGAACGACTCAGCGACGGCATTAGTGTCGGGAAGAGATATTGCGATCGCCGATAATTTCAGCACGACTAAAGTAGTTGAGGGGTTAGAACGTCCTTGGGGTATGGCATGGCTACCAGATGGCAGTATTCTAATTACTGAACGTCCAGGAAGATTGCGAATTGTACGTCAGGGAAAACTAGAAGCCCAGGCAATTTCAGGCGTTCCAGAAGTCTTTGCTGTGACTCACGGTGGTTTATTAGATATTGTTCTACATCCTGACTTTGAGCAAAATAATTTAGTCTACTTTACCTATGCTGATGGTACTAATGAAGCAAATCGTACCAAGGTTGCTAGGGCAGAATTTGATGGTACTACGTTGCAAAATTGGACGGATATCTTTGAGGTGAATCTGGCAAAATCAGGAGGACAGCATTTTGGCTCGCGGATTGTCTGGCTAGCCGACAAAACTATGTTGGTGGCGTTTGGTGACGGTGGCAATCCACCCCTAGAGTTAAACGGAGAATTGATCCGTAACCAGGCGCAAAACCCTAGCTCTCACCTCGGTTCAGTCGTGCGGATTAACGATGATGGTTCGATACCCGAAGATAATCCTTTGGGAGATCGCGCTGATGCCGATCCTGCTATTTGGAGTTACGGACACCGCAATATCCAGGGTATGGCGATCGATCCAATTACAAGTAAAGTATGGTCTACAGAACATGGTTCAAAAGGTGGCGACGAACTAAATCTAATGCAGGCGGGCAAAAATTATGGCTGGCCCGAAGTTAGCTACAGTGACGAATATACTGGTGGACGAGTTGCTGAAGCTAATTCTCGTCCCGACGTATTAGAACCCAAGCTGGTTTGGACACCCTCGATCGCTCCTTCTGGATTGGCTTTTTATTATAGCGATCGCTTTTCGCAATGGCAGGGCGATCTATTTGCAGGAGGTTTGGTTTCTCGAGATGTTCGTCATATCGATTTAGATCCAGAAGGCAATGTTTTAGCCGAAACATCAATGCCGATAGGTCAGCGAGTGCGGGATGTTAGGCAAAGTCCTAATGGTGGACTTTATGTTTTGACCGACGAGCAAAACGGACAGTTAATTAGCATCGAACCAAGTAGCTAGCTGGCAAGCTGACGAACTGTTCCTATAGTCAATCAATCTTTAATTTCGACGGACATGATCTTTACTATCGACCAAATACTCGCTCCTAATGAATTAACCGAAATTACCCAGGCTTTGTCACGAGCCGAATTTATCGACGGTAAACTTACCGCAGGTTGGCACGCTAAATTAGTCAAAAATAACCAGCAGCTAAAAGTAGGAACAACTCAAAAACTACTTAAGTCAAAAATTAGAGCTGCTTTAAATCGCAATCCTTTATTTCAGTCGGCGATTCGTCCTAAGTCGGTTCACTCTCTGCTTTTTAGTCAATATCATACTGACATGTCCTACGATACCCATGTAGATAATGCTCTAATGCGTGATGATTCTGGATTATGTCGTTCTGATGTTTCCTTTACTCTGTTTCTCAACTCTGCTGATGAATATAAAGGTGGTGAATTAATCATTGAAGGGGTACAGTCAGAACAAAGCTACAAACTAGACAAAGGCGCGGCAATTTTTTATCCCTCTACGTCTCTCCACCGAGTCAATCCCGTAACGGAAGGAACGAGACTAGTTGTAGTTGGCTGGGTACAAAGCCTAATTCGAGACGAAAGCGATCGCGAAATTCTCTTCGATTTGGAGACAGCGCGACGTGCGATCTTTGCTAAATCGGGAAAAACTCCTGAATTTGATTTGGTTTCTAAAAGTATTGCTAACTTACTTAGAAAATGGGTTGACGTTTAAGCGAATAGACTCAACCGCTTTGAAAAAACTGTTAGTAATCATGAATGCGAGTTTTAGCAATGTTTATTTACTGACAAATATTATTTCAAGCTACTTTTAGCAAAATAATTGTAATTATATATAACTTTTAAACATATTTTCTTTCAATCTATACAGACAAGGGGAACAAAACATATTAGAGAATTTATAAAGAGATTATTAAATGGTCTTTATATCCGTATTTATACCATTACATATATTATTTATCTTCACTAATATGATTAAAAAGCAATAGCAATGCTTTAAGTACATCGAACACTAAATAAGCTTTTAAGTAAGAAAAATATAACTTGAATAATTCTATGTTTATTTTGCAAGAATATTAATCATGCTGTTTTATATAACATTATTGAACTATGTACTATCAAAAGGAATGCAATGACATAGTAAAATCATCAAATTTTCCAAACACAAGCTTGATTTCCAAAGAGATATTTGATGGCAATTTTAATAACTGTAAACTAATCGCCGAAGATTTGATGGATGCTTATCTACCTTATGGAAATTTCTATAAGGGAAACTTACATCAAGCGCAATTGCAAAATGCAATTTTAAACAATAGTCGATTCGACTGGAGCGATCTGTCTTTAGTTAATTTAACTAATGCCAATCTTTACTTTGCTTCTTTAATCGGCGCAAATTTAGCTGGCGCAAATTTAACTGGCGCAAACTTACAGTACGCAAACCTTGCCGAAGCTGACTTACGCGGGGCAGTTTTATCAAAAACTGATTTACGTGGCGCAAACCTAGATCGAGCGAATTTAACTAGCGCAATTTTCGATCGAACCAATTTATATCATGCTCGTAACGTTAACCTCAGTCGTTCCCACCCAGACGCTCTAAGTATTGACGTTAATGGACTACCTTGCGAAAGATAAAGTCAGGTTGTTAACTCATCGAATAGTTCAAATCGATCTAGTCTCCCAAACAAAAATGCGAGAAGACAGAGGTTCGCATTTTCGTCCAACTTATATAACTATTACAACCGCCATGTCGTAGCTAAATTTTAGATAGCCAACTTGTTATCTAACTGTAAAGATAAACATTTTCTAACTACTAATTTTCACCCACGCAAAAATTATGATTTCTCTTCCTCTAGAATCCGAATTACAGGTTGTACGTCTCAAAATGTATCTTGAAAAAAACCCTCAAGAGGCAATTGAATTAGCACTGCAACATTATGAAGATTTTCTGGCTCTAGCAATTAAACATAGAGAGCTTCAGGCTGAGTTTAACAATATTGAAAACTGTATGATAGATTTTAGCGAATGTTATGGACTTTAGTTAAGGTAGTAAGTAGTGGGTAGTAGGTAGATTATTTCCTTTGAATACTCCAATACGTAATATCAGTTGGTTACTTTGCTAGTAATGGTGCTGCTGCCAGCAACTTCTGGGTATAAGGATGCTGTGCTTGAGTAAATATTTGTTCGGTAGTATCTAGTTCGACAATTTGACCCGAATTCATCACCGCAATGCGATCGCAAAAGAATCTCGCCACCCAAAGATCGTGGGTAATAAATAAGTAAGTTAGGTCGAATTCTGCTTTCAAAGCCAGCATTAGTTCTAATACCTGAGTTTGTACGGTGGCATCGAGCATACTCACGGGTTCATCACAGATTACTAGCTTGGGCTTAGTAATTAAGGCGCGGGCGATCGCAACACGCTGCTGCTGTCCTCCTGATAGTTCCTTCGGATAGCGTTTGGAGTATTCGGCTGCGGGGGTTAAGCCAACCTTCTCTAACATTGTGGCTACCTTTTGTTTGGCTTCGGTGAGAGTAGCGAGTTTATGAATCAGCAAAGGATCGGCAATGCTTTCTCCTACCGTCATCAAGGGGTTAAGGCAGGCGTGAGGATCTTGAAAGATCATTTGTAGCTGTCGCCTTTGACTTCGCATCTGAGAAATTGACAGGGTAGTTAAATCTTGTCCTAAAAATTCTACCTTGCCCGAAGTTGGCTTGAGTAGCTGCAAAATTGTTCGCGAAAGGGTGCTTTTACCACAGCCAGATTCTCCAACTAAACCCAATATTTCCCCTGGATACAAATCGAAGCTGATGTTATCCACAGCTTTTATTTGTGATGCCTTCTGCCTTGAGAAGATTTGCTGAATTATATTTGCTTCTAAGGTGAAGTACTGCTTTAAGTTTTCTACCCGCAGAATTGGCTGTGCCAAGTTGCTCTTAATGGTAGCGCTGTCGTCTACTGCCTGTAGTAGTAAGGCTGCATTTAGAAGAGACTTCGTATATTCGTGCTGGGGATTATAAAGAATTGATTTAACATCCCCTACCTCTACCATTTTGCCTCGATACATCACCGCAATGCGATCGCAATATTCACCGACCATTGCTAAATCGTGAGAAATCAGGATTAGTCCCATATTTCTTTCACTACAAAGACGGGTTAATTCTGCTAAGATTTCAGCCGAAACCGTAACATCGAGGCTAGTTGTTGGCTCATCGGCAACAATTACCTTGGGATTTAAGAGTAAAGCTAAAGCGATCGCGACTCGCTGACGCATTCCGCCACTAAACTCATGAGGATACTGTCCCCAGCGATTTGCAGGAATTTTTACCGTTTCTAAGGTTTCAACTGCTAATTGCTTTGCTTCTGCCTGAGATAATTGAGGCTGATGGGCTTTGATAGTTTCCAAACAGTGATCGCCAATTGTCATCAAAGGATCTAAACGTGTCATCGGATCTTGAAAAATTAAAGCGACGACCTCACCGCGAAACTCTCGTAAATCAGCTTTATTTAGCTCGAAAACCGATTTATCTTGAAAAATAGCCTGACCCTCTACCTGACTTCCTTCTGGCAAAAGACGCATAATTGCCCGTCCCAAGGTAGATTTACCGCACCCAGACTCTCCGACCAAGCCAATCTTTTCCCCTGGCTTCAGCTCAAAAGAAACGTCATCTACCGCCCAAACCGTCTCTCCAGAGGCTTGTCGGGGATATGCCACTCGTAGATTATTGACGGACAGTAGAGCTTGGGTCATGGTCTGAGTCATGAATTTTGGCGATCTGAATAATACGTCGATCGCATTGTAATCAGCGATCGAGCAAAATGACTATGATAACTCCTGACAATGATGAACAAAGAATATAGCTTATTAGAGCGATCGGCAATTTCGTTACAGTTTACAAAATGTCCACCCGATCTGTAATTTTATAAATCACCGAGCTAAGATGACAAATCGAACACGATCGAATTAAAGTTTAATTCGAGTCAAGCTCTTTCAAGTATTACTTTCGATTGTCGTTATGCAAAAATCTAAGCAAGTTTTCTCAGTCGGACAACAGAATAGATTTCAACAGTTGCAGCAGGAAGTTGCAGCTCTAGAAAAGCGGGTCGAAAATGCTCTTAAAGAACGGCTAGATTTAAGCAGCGTTAGTACTCATCAGGCTATTCCTCTAAACTACGTCAACGATCGAGTTGCCAAATCTGGAATTCGGTTAACCCACGAAACAGCTTACTAAAATCTTTAGGCAAGTCTTATTTATTTTTCTGAAGCTTTTGAGCCGTACGTAAAATTTGCCCTGCCAAAATAGCTGCGCCAAAACCATTGTCGATATTTACCACCCCAATCCCAGCAGCACAAGAATTTAGCATAGTAAGTAAAGGCGCAACTCCTGCAAAGCTTGCTCCATAGCCAACACTAGTAGGTACGGCAATTACGGGGCAGTCTGCCATCCCTGCCACAACGCTGGGTAAAGCCCCTTCCATGCCCGCAACGACAATTAGCACGTCCGCATCATAGACAACCTGGCTATTGCTCAATAAACGGTGAATACCTGCCACTCCCACATCCCACAGGCGAATCACTTCAAAGCCACATAGTTCGGCAGTAATTGCAGCTTCTTGGGCTACGGGAATATCCGCAGTCCCCGCCGTCAGAATAGAAATCGCTCCAGTCTGAGTCGGAGCTTCTGGCTTAGACAAAGAGCAGATACGGGCAGCAGGATAGTAAATCAGTTCGGGAATTGCTGCCTGTAACCGTTGAAAAACTGACTCCTCAATCCGAGTCGCCATGACCACCGTGTCATCCTTGCTCATCGCGGTAATAATTTTGATTAGCTGTTCGGGAGTCTTATCTGCACCCCAAATAACTTCAGGAAAACCCGTTCTTAGCTGTCGATGGTGGTCGATCTTGGCAAACTGGTCGAGACTTTCAAAAGGTAAATACTTAAGCTGCTCTAGGGCTGCGTCGGGGCTAATATCGCGCCTTGCGATCGCCTGGAGTAGTTTTTTTATTGCTTCTGGCTGAGACATTTTTAAGGGATGAGGGATAAAGGATGAAGGATGAAGGATGAAGGATGAAGGATGAGGAGAAGAAAATTAAACGGTAGGGGCGTATGGCTATACGCCCTTATTTTAAAGTCAAAAAAACAAAAAAAGAGAGACATACCGCAATGGATATGCCTCGTATTCAAATTAAATTAGATCTTCATCATCAATCGGCGAAATAACCGACTACTTAGTTTCAGAGAATTCAGCGTCGATGACATCATCGCCACCGTCACTGCTACCTGCATCATCTACAGGAGGTTCTGCACCAGGTTCTGCTCCTGCTGCTGGATCGGCTGCTGCTTCACCCTGTTGGTAAACGCTGCTACCAATAGCGTAAAGAGTCTGCTGTAGTTCGGGAAGAAGAGTTTTAATTTTCTCATCATCTTCTGATGCCACAGCTTCCTTGAGGTCTTTAATCTGACCTTCCGCTTTCTCTTTATCATCCGCTGGAACTTTATCGCCCAGTTCAGTTAACTGCTTCTCTGCTTGATAGACGAGGGAGTCAGCTTGATTTTTGCGATCGATTGATTCTCGACGTTCTTTATCCGCAGACGCGTTTGATTCTGCTTCTTGTACCATGCGATCGACTTCATCATCGGGCAGAGTAGACGCACCAGTAATACTGATGGTCTGTTCCTTACCAGTACCTTTATCCTTAGCTGTAACGCTTAAGATACCGTTAGCATCAATATCGAAGGTAACTTCAATTTGAGGTACGCCACGAGGTGCGGGAGGAATACCGTCCAGACGGAAAGTTCCCAAACTCTTATTGTCCTTACCAAATTCTCTTTCACCCTGGAGAACGTGAATTTCTACGTTGGTTTGACCGTCTACCGCAGTCGAGAAGGTTTCTGACTTTTTAGTCGGAATGGTAGTGTTACGAGGAATGATTTTAGTCATTACTCCACCCAAGGTTTCAACACCAAGAGATAGAGGCGTAACGTCTAGTAGCAAGATGTCTTTAACTTCACCACCCAAGACACCAGCCTGAATTGCTGCACCAACTGCCACCACCTCATCGGGGTTTACGGTTTGGTTGGGAGATTTGCCGAGAACCTTCTGGGTAATATCGACGATCGCAGGAATACGGGTAGAACCACCCACCATTACTACTTCGTCGATCGCTTCTTTAGCCAGTTTAGAATCTTTAAGCGCCTGCTCGACGGGAATACGACAGCGATCGATTAGATCGGAACATAGTTCCTCAAACTTAGCTCTAGTCAAGGACACGTCTAGGTGCTTTGGTCCGTCCTGAGTCGCCGTGATGAAAGGTAGATTGATATCACTCTGAGTCGCGCTGGAAAGCTCGATCTTGGCTTTCTCTGCTGCTTCTGTCAGACGTTGTAATGCTTGATTGTCTTTGCGGAGGTCAATACCTTCGTTTTTCTGGAATTCTTCGGCTAGATAGTCAACAATCTTCTTATCGAAGTCATCACCACCAAGGTGAGTATCACCCGCAGTAGCCAACACTTCAAATACGCCGTCACCTACTTCGAGGATGGAAACGTCAAATGTACCACCACCTAAGTCAAAAACGAGGATAGTTTCATTGCTTTTCTTATCCAAGCCGTATGCCAAAGAAGCAGCAGTAGGCTCGTTGATAATCCGTAAAACTTCAACCCCAGCGATTTTACCAGCATCTTTAGTCGCCTGACGCTGAGAATCATTGAAGTAAGCAGGAACGGTAATTACTGCCTGAGTTACTTTTTCACCAAGATACTTACTAGCATCTTCAACTAATTTACGTAGAACCTGAGCGGAAATCTCTTCTGGCGCAAACTGCTTGTTTTGAGCGGGACAGTTGAGTTTAACGTTGCCGTTGCTGTCCTGAATTACATCGTAAGCTACTTCTTTGGTTTCATTACTTACTTCTCCGTGCTTACGTCCAATAAAACGCTTAACCGAGTAAAAAGTATTGCCAGTGTTCATTACTGCCTGACGCTTGGCAATCTGACCTACTAGTAGATCGCCATTCTTTGCATAAGCAACAACTGAGGGGGTCGTTCTGAAACCTTCCGCGTTAGCGATAACCGTGGGTTTTCCCCCTTCCATCACTGCTACACAAGAGTTAGTAGTTCCTAAGTCAATACCAACAACTTTTGCCATATTTAAATCAAATACTCCAAATTTAACAACGAAAACTAAATTTATTTTTTAGGTAGTCAACCTTGCCCTAGGCAATGTTGTAGATGATCGGTGACTCTTATTGGTTCGATCGACTCCCCTCAGTCGTTCACATCATCTCTATACATAGTGCAAGCTGACACCATGAGTTAGGTAGTGTAGTTTTCCGAACCTTAATCAGACGGTTGTGAAGAAAGTTACTCGATCGCGAGTCCGATCCAGGTGAATATCGATAGAATAGTTTAGTCTTGCTCCTCTTTGTGTATAGCAGTTTAATTATCGTCTTATGGAATCCATGACCCCAATGACCTATGTAGGTCTGGCAGCAGGAGTTTTAACCACTCTTTCCTTCTTACCGCAGGCTGTGCAAGCCTGGAAGACGAAATCGACCAAAGATATCTCTCTAGCAATGTTTCTCAGCTTTTGCCTGGGAGTTACGCTTTGGGTAATTTATGGTTTCTTCACCCAAAATATTCCCGTATTTGTAGCCAACTTTGCCACTTTCTTGCTCGCATTCTCAATTTTGGTTTGCAAACTGAAATATGGTTAATTTTACGATCTTTAACTAAAAAACTAGAGCCAAAAGCTCAATCTGCTGCCGACAAGAATATATTTTTGTACTTCCAAGCTGTAAAAAGGGAAATCTCTTCTAAAGTATTAACAAAGAGAAGAGAAAATATTATCTTGGGATTACATTTGTGAGTACTCAATCCAATATTGTCGCCATTCTGGGAACGGGAGTCTGGGGATCTGCATTAGGCTCGGTCGCTAAAAGCAACAGTTATGAAGTTCGTTTTTGGTCGCATCGTGGTGATATTCCCTTAGGATCTGTAATCGACGACGCAGCGATTATTCTTTCCGCAGTTTCGATGAAGGGGGTAATTCCCACGGCAGAGAAACTGCAGTCTTTGGCTCTTCCCTCTAGCAAAATTATTGTCACCGCCACTAAAGGACTAGACCCCGAAACAACCCGCACTCCCTCACAAGTTTGGCAGTCAATGTTTCCTGATAATCCTGTTGTGGTGCTTTCTGGCCCAAATTTGTCAAAAGAAATTGCCCTGGGTTTACCCGCAGCGACGGTGGTTGCCAGCAGCAATTTGGCAGCAGCCGAAAAAGTACAGTCAATATTTGCTTCTGATATCTTTCGTGCTTATGTAAACGAAGACCCTATCGGTACGGAATTGGGAGGGACAATCAAAAATGTAATTGCGATCGCCTCTGGAGTTTGTGATGGCATGAATCTGGGGACTAATGCTAAAGCCGCTTTGTTGACTCGCGCCTTACCCGAAATGATCCGTATCGGCACACACTTGGGGGCATCGGGAGAAACTTTCTTTGGTCTGTCTGGTTTGGGGGATTTGATTGCTACCTGCGATAGCTCTCTGTCTCGTAACTATCAGGTAGGTTATGGTTTAGCTCACGGCAAGCCTTTAGAGAAAATTTTAGATGATTTAGAGGGGACGGCTGAAGGCGTCAACACTACCAACGTTCTCGTGAAAATTGCCGATATAGAAGCGATCGCTATGCCAATTGCGCGCCAGGTACATCGATTACTCAGAGGCAAAATAACTCCGAAAGAGGCGATTCAAGCTTTAATGGAGCGAGATTTAAAACCCGAATTTTGTGATATTGATTTGTAGTCCAAGCGCTATACTAGCAGCGATGTTGTGTGGTTAAGTTGGTTTCAATAGAGTTGGTAGCCATCATGTTTCTGACTAAAAACTGCCAAGCTGCTTCCTGACCCAGAGGTTTGGCATAAAAGTATCCTTGAGCGAACTCACAACCCCACTCTTTGAGCTGCTCTGCCTGCTGTTGGGTTTCTACCCCTTCGGCAACCACATTGAAGCCTAAATTGTGAGCTAAATCTAGCGTCGCTTTAACAATAGTAGAGGTTTGGTTTGCTTCATTCAGACGACTGACAAAAGAACGGTCTATTTTTAGAGTATCCACAGGGAAGCGATCTAGATAGCTTAGAGATGAATAGCCAGTCCCAAAATCATCAATAGCAAGCTGAATCTGCCGATCTCGAAGCTGCTTGAATACGCGATCGGCATTCTCCGTATTGTTCATCAACAGAGTTTCCGTAATTTCTAATTTTAGGTGTTTAATATCGATGCCCGTCTCTGCCACAACGCGATCTAGCTGTTCGATAAAGTTTTCCTGCTCGAACTGTTTGCCAGAGATATTAATGCTAACCGTGAAGTCGTTATGTTGACCCTGAAGCCGATCCTGCCAATCTTTAATCTGCTCGCAAGCCGAACGTAGAATCCACATTCCTAGAGGTAAAATCAAATTTGTTTGTTCGGCAACAGGAATAAACTTTGCAGGGGAAATAAAGCCTTTGTGGGGATGATTCCAGCGTACCAGAGCTTCAAAACCTGTAATTGTTCCCGTCTCAAGAGAAACTATTGGCTGATAATTGAGATGAAGTTCTCGACTTTTTAAAGCAATATGTAAATCGGTTTCAATTTCTAAGATTTCTAGAGTGTTGTTTTCGAGGGTGGCATCGAAAACCCGATAGTAATGTCCGCTAGAACTTTTAGCCCTTTGAATTGCCAGGTCTGCTGCTTTGAAAATTTCATTTGATTTGGCAAAGCTAGAGTCACAGATAACGATTCCAATATTAAAAGTAATAAATATTTCTCGACGTTCGATCGTAAATGCCAAGGTTAGGGACTGCTGAATTCTCTCCACTAGAGCGATCGCTTCTGATTCAGTTGTCATCTCTTTGAGCAGAATCGCAAATTTATCTTCACCAAAATAGGTTATTTCAATATCATAATTTGAAGCTTGGGAGCATAATCTGCTGCTCACCATTTTTAGCAGCAGATCTCCTGCTGGACGACCCAAGGAATCGTTGATAATTTTGAATCGATTGCAGTCGAGGATAATTGTCGCAAATTTTTGGTTTGGCTGCTCTTTCGTTTTTGATAATAGCTGTTCGATCTTTTTAATTAGCCAGAGGCGATTTGGTAGACCTGTCAGAGTATTATGCCAGGCAAGATATTCTAATTTCTCCTGCATTTTTTGTCGGCGTTCAATTTCCGCCTGTAATTCCGACGTTCTTTGCTTGACTCGATGCTCTAGGTCAAAATTAAGCTGGCGTATTTCTGTTTCTGCGGTTAAACGGCTATAGATTTCTATCTGCAGTAGCTGATTTTTTTGCAGTAGCTGATTACGCAGATTTTGCAAATTCAACTGGCAGTTAACTCTAGAGAGTAGTTCGGGTATTTGCAGGGGCTTGCTAATATAGTCTACTCCCCCTGACTCAAAAGCCTTGAGCTTATCGTTAATATGACCTGAAGCGCTAACAAAAATAATAGGAATATCTTTGGTCAAATCTGACTTTTTAAGCTGCTGGCAAACTTCAAAGCCATCAATATCTGGCATATTTACATCTAACAGAATTAAGTCAGGAATCTTAGCTTTAATTGTTAATAAAGCCATCGACCCATTAAGAGCGCAGCGCACCTGAAAGCCCTCTTTAGCCAGAGTTTTTGATAAAAAATGTAAATTTTCAGGAGTATCGTCAACAACTAAAATATTATTAACTGACAGCTCATTTATGGTTTTTAAAGAATTAGTCATTATAAATAGCCCGAACTTTAAGAGATAAAGTCTAAGGTTTGAAAATATTAAAACGCTTCTTATTTGATAACATCCAGATATTTATGCGAGGTGTGATCTGATTGGTATCGTTATTGTTAGTTGAGTCGTCAATAATATTCTTCTGTTTAAATTGTAATATCTTTAAGCTTTATCTGACTGCTGTCGTTAATTAAAGTCTAATTGGTTTAGCCCTATCAATAAGTCTGGCGCAACGCCATTATTCCAGTTTCCCTCACAACGGCGATCGCTATGCACAATTACTCTTAATGAATAATCCTGGGGATAGCCTTCTACTTCCAGCCACAGTAAGGCAGTCTCCGCCTCACAGCTAATTTTTTCCGCTTCCATCAACTCTGCTGTCATCTGCTTCATGGTGTCGATAAGCTGAATCAGGAGACGACGAAAATCTATAAATTCGGCTTTAGTTAGTTCAATTGCCCAATCATCTGTCCCAATCAAACCTTGATATTTCTCTTCTTGAAAATGCCAGCCTACGCGCCAGCCCAACCCACTTTTAATTTGACGCTGCAATATTTGAACTAAACTAAATAGAAATAATTTGTTTTTTTAACTGAAGGGAGTAAGGTGCATTAAAAACATAAGCTTTCAGCTCCTTACATCCCGTAAGATAAGCATTGCCCAAGCTACGAAGCTCACTGCTTGCTTATCCTTCATCCCTTATCCCTCATCCCTCAACTTAGTCCCCAATAATTTCAGGTTGAGTTAATTCGTCAGACATCTCGATAATGGCGCGAATTACAGGCTTCATCGTCGGATCGTCAAAATTTTCTAATTCTTCATAACGACGGCGTTTGGCACGGTTGGCAACCTGAACCGTAATTCGATAACGATTAGAAGCTGCGCTCACTAGTTCCTCAGAACGATACATGATGTGAGAGGAGTTAAAAGAACTTTTTCTTTGCATTAATGGCGATGCCTCTTAGCTAAATGTTCGAGCAATAGAATTATTAATTATTGCCAATCTTATCTAGTTTAACAAACATAGGTATAGACCAAGAGCGATCCATTCGATCGATAGCACCAAAAAAGACCGCCGAGAGTATTTATCTCAGGCGATCTCAATTGAAAATCTATTTAACTATTCCACTTCTACATAACAGAGGAGAATAAAACTAGTTAGTATATAAATACTTACTTGTTGGTGACAGTTTCAGACTCGGATGCACTAAAACTTTTCTCCAACAGCATGACTCTTTTAGCCTGTGCGGATAGAGCAGATTTGTCCAACAAGTTGGTAATCAAAGCATCGAAAGAAAATAATCCCGCACCATTGATAGTGAAAAACAAAAAGCAGCCTGCGTATATAGCAGAAAGCTCTAGGTAAGGAAGGCTCAAGCCTGCTACCAAAATATGATGATACATGGCAACGCACATGGTAAAGAAAAGACCTAATGCTGCAGGTCTAACAAAAAGACCAATAATTAACAACGGCGCACCAATTAATTCGGTGAAGGCTGCTACATAGCTAAAGAATATGGGGAAAGGTAGACCTATATATGCTACGTAAGCTTCGGCAAAACTTTCGATGTTAGCTAGTTTATCAATGCCGTTATGAATCATCATGATTCCGACGACTGCTCTTAGAATTGCCCAAGAAGTCTGTTGCCAAAAATCGGGGGTCGTGTTGGGGCGAAAAGTTTTTGTGATGAGAGAGTTAATCGACATAACTTTGTTTGGGTTAATTAGATAAAAAATAAATGAAGAGTTACGAAATCCAGACAATTGTAAAAAAGGGATAATTACGTAAGTCAAAACTGTTTCGCTGACGATGCTACATCTCGCGATCGAGCTTAACTTTGATTAATAAATGTTACTCTATATTAAAATTTAACGCATTTTTATAATAAAATTAAATTTTACGTAATATATTTTCTGTGGTTTCTCATCTTTGGATCGGACAAAAGGGAGTTTGACCCCCCTGCAAATAACCTAGCCTTAACCACCACAAAGCTTTAAACTGAGATTTGCAGAGAATTTTAAAATATTTTTTAGATTGTGCGAAAAGTAATTATTGCTGGTAATTGGAAGATGCACAAAAATCAGGCAGAGTCCTTGGCTTTTGTGCAGAAGTTTAAATCTGAGGTTCAAGATCTTCAGGAAGATCGCGGGGTTGTGCTGTGCGCTCCTTTCACGTCTTTGACCGCTATGTCGAAAAATCTGCATGGCAGCCGAATAATGTTAGGCGCTCAAAATATTCACTGGTCAGATGAGGGCGCTTACACTGGAGAGATATCAGGTTCGATGCTCACGGAGATAGGTGTGGACTATGTAGTGGTCGGTCACAGTGAGAGAAGGCAGTATTTTGGCGAAACCGATAAGACTGTTAATCTAAGATTAAAAGCTGCTCAAAAATATGGCTTAAGACCAATTCTTTGTGTTGGAGAAACTAAAGAACAAAGAGATGCGGAGGAAACGGAAAATATTATTATTGCTCAATTAAAAGAAGATTTAGTCGATATCGATCTGGGTAACTTAGTAATTGCCTACGAACCTATTTGGGCAATCGGGACTGGTGATACCTGTGCCTCGACTGAAGCTAATCGAGTGATTGGTATTATTCGTCAACAGCTCGATAATAAAAACGTCACCATTCAGTATGGTGGTTCGGTAAAGCCAAGTAACGTAGATGAAATCATGGCGCAGCCTGAAATAGATGGGGCTTTAGTAGGTGGAGCAAGTTTAACTGCAGACAGTTTTGCTCGTATTGTCAATTATCAATAAACAAACTACTAGCTTAGTTTACTCTTCGGGCTTTCCGAAGAGCAGTCTTTCTATCTTTTTAAAAATCTTGAGTAGATAAGATTTTATTAATATCACAAGCAGGATTTAGACCAATACATCAATCTCTTCCTGTTTTCATCTTGCTGGTTATTTGACCTTATAAAATATAAATTCGATCGCAATTTATCGTAGTATTAATTTATCTCCAGCCCGATAGCGATTTAGGACATAAAATTTTCGCTTTGTAAATCGAAATCAAGAACAAATTAAAATAAGCTTCAGCAGATATACGCAATGGTTGAATTTCAGCGTATATTTTATTCTTTGACTGTTATTCCTTACCCAAATGTATATCGGACTAAATATACCGATCGCTAACTAATAAATTGACAAAAAAATTCGGTAATTTTGCGAATAGTCTTATTTTTATAATTTGTTAGTATGGGACAAAATTGAGCGTACAAATCGAGCGTATAAAGCTTAATACTCTATCGTGTTTTTGCTTAAGGGCAAAGCATTTTTATTATTATGGGATCACAATTAATCCACATTTTTTGATTCATTCATTACTCTTATTGTATTTATACAGCAACATTCAAAATTCATGCCTTTCAATATCTATTGTCAACTTAATTATTGACGTTAGTAGCTATTGTTTTATCGTGATGTCTTGACTATGTGTATTGATTATCTTAACTAAATATATTAGCTTAGATAGTTATCCATATAGATAATTTTGCTGTCTAAAAAATTACTATCCACTATTCTATAAGTCACAATAATTCAGAACAAATCATGACAAGACCTAAAAAATCACAGCCTCAACAAACAAATTCACCGTTTAAAAGATTAAGACTAAATGTCAAATTATCTCAGGAACAGCTAGCAAGAGAAATAGGCGTAGCTGTATCAACTATTCGCCGTTGGGAAAAAGGACAGGCAGAGCCGACAATGACTGTATCTCAGATGAAAGAATTTTGCAAAGCAGTTAAAAAGAGCTTTGAGGAGTTACCAAACTCTCTCTTGCCCTCAGAAACATCCCAAAACGGCAGCAATGGCAGAGCTTAGTTTACTGTATTAAAAATATTAACGCTAAATAATACCTAATAGTTTTTAGATGAGATTGTGACCTTAATTTAGGCTACAGTCTTGTCTTTTTAAAATGCAGATAATTGTTTTAAGAAATTGCCTGTTTGAGAGAATGACAAAATTCAGCGATCGCTTTTAATCCTGCTTCGGGAGTGCCTTCGGCTAAACGTTTGACGATCGCGCTACCAACAATTACCGCATCCGCACCCCAATCTTTGACCTGTTTTGCCTGTTCTGGCTCGGAAATACCAAAACCAACACCAATCGGCTTATCTGTGGCACCGTGAAGACTGGCAATCAAATCTTTGACTCCCGTAGCCATTTCTGAACGTATTCCCGTAACGCCAGTCACCGAAACCAAATAAATAAAGCCTTGAGACTTAGCTACGATCGCCTCGATGCGCTCGGTCGAACTAGTCGGGGCAACTAATAAGATTACTTCAATGCCAATTTCTCGGGCAGAATTTAGAAGGGTTTCCGCTTCTTCTAGAGGCAGATCGGGAACGACTAAACCACTAACTCCCGCTTCTTTAATCTGTCGCAAAAAAGACTCTGCACCGCGATAATAAATCGGATTGTAGTAGGTAAACAAAATAATAGGCACGTCTATTTTGTTTACGGCATTCTCGACTATTCCTAAAACATCCTCTAACCGAACGCCCTTTTGCAAGGCTCTGGTCGCTGCGGCTTGAATTGTCGGTCCGTCGGCTAAAGGATCGGAATAGGGAACGCCAAGCTCGATCATGTCTGCACCGTTGTTTGCCAAAACTTCCAGCGCCTTAGCCGTGGTGGCTAAGTCGGGATCTCCAGCCGTAATAAAGGGAACAAAGGCACATTCAGAGTTTTGTTTTAGCTGTTGGAAGCGATCGGCGACATTCATGAGGCAGTGTTGAATTGATACCTGAATATCATACTGGAAACCTCGAACAGAAACTAGGACTCTTTTTCTTGCTCTATTTCTTGCTGTAGCTTGGCTAATTCTTCGGGAGACATTTCCTCTAAACGCTTGAGCATTACTGCCTCTTCATAGTCTTTAAGCTGCTGATTATAGGTCATATTATTGTTTCCGACCCGAAATAAATAGGTCATCGACCAACCGACCAGCATTACGACTAAAGCTGCCTGAGTCCAGATACCAGCATTAATACTGTCTACACCGAATAGCTGTAGGGCAAGATAAACTAGCCCAGCCAGCACAAATACACCTAGACTAATTCCCAAAGCATCAATTCTACGCATAGTATTGTCTTAAGCTCTTATATCGCGACGTTTGGGGCGGAAATTGAGGAAAGGGCTTAATAGCAACATTCCAGGAAAGCTTAAAAACACAAAGAGATACATGATTAGCCTTTCAATTGAGCTGGCAGTGTACCAGCGCTTGCTGAGGTAAAAATAAACCAAAGCTGGCAACACCAAAAGATATGTGCCACTCAGAACTAAATACAATAAGGCAACTAAGTTAGTCTCTGTAAGTAGCATAACTGCGGTTATATATAGAGAAAATTCAACACTGTCATTTTAGCAGGGCAAACACCGAGAATTGTAAGAGTTAATTTATTTGTTGGCTCGATCGAACTGTTTTCTTTTTCCATAGCTTAGTAGTCGATCGAGAGTATCCAAACGATTATGCCAGACTTGTCCCTGGTAGCTGTCAATGTTTTTAGCTTGTTTCATCCAGTAGGGAAACTGATGTCGTAAAGAGTCTAAGGTCATCTCCACCGAGAATAAATTCCTACTACTGGGCTGCTCGATAAAATTCTGTAGCTCTAGACCCAAGCGATCTGCCTGCTGCCCCCACTCGAGCAAATCTCGGTCGCTCATTTCACTAGGATTATTTGCCAGAAAGAAATTCCATTCCTGCTGTAAACTGCGGTAACGAGACAAGGCTGCAACAAATGGTTCTCGATGGGGCAATTGCTGAGAGACGGTCGAGCGATCGCCCTGAGTTTGATTAAAAACGGTGGTAAGACGCGAATTTAAATTCTCAGCAGCAAATAAGGAATAGCCTTCAGTTGATAGATTTCTGAGTAGCTGCATTTGGTCAAGTGCCTCTACGTCTGGCAAATTCAAGATCCTAATTCCAGGTAAGAGCAATGCCTTGCCTTGAGAAAATTCTGGTAACAAAGGACTAGCACGAGAATAGAGCTGTTCGGCATTTTTAGAATAGGTCATGGGTACTAGCATGTCGATCCATTCCTTTCTGACCCATGTTTCCCAACCTTGCTGAATTTTGCTCAGGCGATCGCGCTTTGGCATGGGAAATACTGCCGTAGAAAGAGTTAAGTCGGGGTCAATCTGACGTAGCTGCTGAGAGACTTCTGATACAAAAGTGTCTACCTGTTCCGTTCGAAACTCAATCCATTTTGACCAGAGAGGGTGGTAGGGATTTAGCTGTGCGGAATCGTAGCCTGTCTCTCGATAAAACTGCTCTCTCGAAGCTTTGCCGTAGCCATAGGTTATTTTACCCGTGGGACTTTGAAAAGGATAGCGAATATAGTCTAAGTGAATACCATCAACTTCGTAGTTGTTGGCAATTTCAGCAATCAAAGACTGTAGATAGCCTCGAACTTCTGGGTTAGCAGGGTCGAGAAAAACTTTTCCCGAACTATAGTGAAAACGGCTACCCTGCTGGTCGGTCATTGCCCATTCTGGACGCTGGGATAGAACGGGTCCTAAATAATGATCGGGGAGATTAAGAATGACGTTATGGCGCTTGTTGACGGCAGCAAATGTCCAAAGCCAGGCGTGTAGTTCAATATCTCGCTCGTGGGCGATTTCGATCGCCGCTTTTAATGGGTCCCAGCCTTTGACCAAAGGATTTTGCTTGGGAGCAACCTTACTTGGGTAAATGGTGTAGCTAGAGTTGAGAGTTTCAAAAAAGACAGTGTTAATTCCAGCGGTTGCAATCCGATCGAAAATTTTCACTAGGTCTTCCTTTGACTTAGCTTTGACGATTGTGCCACGATCGAACCACATCGCTCTTACCTCTGATTGAGTAACTAGCCGATCTTGAGGATAATGCGACCAGAGGATTTGTTTAGCGCTAGACCATTCTGCTCTAGCCGTTCGATATCGGCGCTGTTTTACCAGAGAATTAAATTTTTGTAGTCCCCGACTAGCTCGATGCAATGCCAGGTGAGAAGTTTGATATTTGGAACTGGCTAATTTTGTGTTTTCTTTGCGGGTTATAGTGTTTGATTCTAGAAGCTGACGAATTATCGATTCTGTAGAAATATCTACCGTACTTTGCGAGGCATCAGCCGTTAATAAAGTGACCTTGAAGCGATCGATCAATCCTTCTAGCTCCTGAGTCATTAGACGGGCTTCCCCTGGAGTGATAACCTTGCCAAAATCGTCTCGATCTTTAAACAAGGGGATTATATCCGAGCGCCGAGCGCTCTGCTTTTGCTCTGGATTGCTGGTTGCTGATGCTGCTATTGTTTGAGGCAAAAATAGAGTACTAGTAACTAAAATTGGAACTAATTTAGTTAATCCAGTCAATCTACTAAGACCCTGTTTGACCCCACTGGTTATTAGAGGACTATACTGCGGTAAAAACCTAGTATTAATTGGCACAAAAATCTCCTCAAGCTTTCGCTATTAGCTAGCAGTTATTCGATTGAAAGTTATTCAATTCTAGTTGCTAAGAGATGTGACAAGTATCAGTATTAGTAACGATCTAAATCAGATAAAGAGGTTGTTGCTACTAGATATTACGGGGATAATAATCAATAGCTATTAATTAATTAGCGTAAGTTCGAGCCGACAGAATTAGAAAACTTACATAGCTTAAAGCTCCAAACTTTAATCCTTAGGTCTTGGAAGCCAGGAGAACTATTTGCTAAATGGCTATTTGACTGGGCTACGGACGGCAAAATGCAGCAAAAGCTTTAGGTATAGATGCAGATATTCGAGGAAGGTTTAATTTTATAAAAGCTTCAGGAACAGCAATATTAGACCTCTTGCGCGAATCAGGCGATCGAAGTATCCAAATTACATATTTCGTTTCTATTTATATAGCTAATTATTATCGATCTCAGCTTTAGCAATTTTAGAATATGGCTGTCTAAAGATCTGAGAAAAGCTGTTTCGCTATTTTTGAAATTTAAAATCATCTGGCAGACTCATAATCCGTGCCTTTTTATCCTCGAAAATAACAATGGGAATTATTTTATTGACAACCGCATTTCTAATTCCACTACGCATACTCTTGAAGAAGTCGTTGTCGGGGATGGTATCGGTGAATTCTGCCACCGTACTTACCTGATGAATATAGCTTTTACCATCTTCTTTGACGGTTATGATAGCGTTGGAATTCTTGTCACTAATCGCTTTGCACTCTTGAGAGATCGATTCCTGGTTTTGACGGAGATAGGCTTCAACATTCATATTTATTGCTTAAATAATTAATACTAGAACGCGACCGCCGAACGGATAAATCCTAGCGTACAGCTATTTTAAAGGATATTTGCTCTATCAAAGCGATCGCTCTATGTAACCAAAGATAAGTTTAAATCTTCCTGATACAGAGGGAGCTATTAAGCCTCTCAAATTATAGGAGGAAGTCCATAACAGCAAGAATATAAATAAAGACTAGTTTTTGAGATTGAGTCGGGAATAGTTGCTACCATAAACAACGAAGATGCTCTTCAATCCTTTGTTCCTCATTCCCGCTCGTTTAAAATGACTACCGATTTTCTCAGCCATCTTAATCCCTCACAACGTCTTGCCGTAGAGCATTACTGTGGTCCAATGTTGGTAGTAGCAGGGGCGGGTTCGGGTAAAACCAGAGCTTTAACTTACCGTATTGCTAACCTAATTCGTAATCGTCAGGCAGATCCAGAACATATTCTGGCGGTGACTTTTACTAATAAAGCTGCGCGGGAGATGCGAGAAAGGATTGAATATATTTTCGCTACGGAGTTGGCTTTAGAACAGCATGGGCAAAGACTAGAGTTTTTAACCGAGTACGAACAAAAAGCGCTTAAATCAAAGGTATATAAGAGGACAACAAAAAAGCTGTGGATTGGGACTTTTCACAGTTTATTTGCCAAGCTGCTGCGGTTTGACATTAACAAGTATCAGGATGAACGAGGACGTACCTGGAAGCGCAACTTTTCAATTTTTGATGAGTCAGATGTTCAGAGTTTATTCAAGAATATAGTTACCAAGCAGCTAAATCTAGACAACAAGAAATTTGACCCCCGCAAGATTCGCTATGCCGTTAGTAACGCTAAAAATCAGGGTTTAACACCAGATGACTATCTCAAACAAGAGCCTGGCTACCGTGGCAAAGTAATTGCCGAAATTTATAATGAGTATCAGTCGCGGTTGGCTGCTAACAATGCTCTCGATTTTGATGACCTAATCTGGATTCCCGTCAAGCTGTTTCAGCAAAATGAATCTATCTTGGGCTATTGGCATACGCAGTTCCAGCACATTTTGGTGGATGAGTATCAGGATACAAACCGCATTCAGTACGATTTAATTCGCCTGCTGGCGACTAACGACGAGACAAATAAAAACGAGTGGAATTGGAAGCGGCGATCGCTTTTTGTGGTGGGAGATGCGGATCAGTCGATCTATTCTTTTCGTTTGGCAGACTATACGATTCTACTCAATTTCCAGAAGGATTTTGGCGACGGTTTGCCCGATGAAGACACCCGCACCATGATTAAGCTGGAAGAGAACTATCGTTCCCGTGAGAATATTTTACAGGCTGCAAATCATCTAATCTCCCACAATAGCCAGCGAATCGACAAGGTGCTAAAACCTACCAGAGGCGTAGGAGAACAGATATTTCTCTATAAAGCCGATGAGGAACAGGAAGAAGCGCGGTTTGTCGTCCAGCAGATGCAGAAGATTAAGGATAATAACCCAGAAATTGACTGGGGTGACTTTTCGGTTTTATACCGTACCAATGCTCAGTCTCGTCCTTTTGAGGATCTACTGCTGCACAATAATATTCCCTACAACATTGTCGGTGGTTTAAAATTCTACGATCGCAGAGAAGTTAAAGATGCGATCGCCTATCTACGTATTATTGTTAACCCTGAAGATACTGTCAGTCTGCTGCGAATTGTGAATACTCCCCGTCGTGGTATCGGCAAGACGACTATGAGCAGGTTAATGGATGCCTCGCAACAGATGGGCATTCCTCTCTGGGAAATAGTTAATGACGAAACCTCCGTTAATACGATGGGAGGTAGAGCAGCTAAGTCTCTCAATCAGTTTGCCCGCATGATTCAAGAGACAAAAGAGCAGTTAGATAAGCTCACAGCAGCCGAAGTTCTCAGCCACATTATCGAGCAAACAGGCTACGTCACGGAGCTACAGCAGCAGGGAACGGATGAGGCAGACAACCGTATCGCCAACATTTATGAGCTATATAATGCAGTACAGCAGTTTCAGGAAGACAATGAAGAAAATAGTTTGGAAGCCTTTCTCGCAAGTGCCTCTCTCTCCTCCGATCTGGACGGTTTGAACGAAGAACAGCAAAAAGTCTCGCTGATGACTCTTCACTCAGCCAAGGGTTTGGAATTTCCTGTCGTCTACTTAGTAGGTATGGAACAAGGTTTGTTACCCCACAACCGCACCTTAAACGACCCTCTAGAAATCGAAGAAGAACGTCGTCTTTGCTATGTTGGCATTACCCGCGCTCAGGAACAGCTATTCCTTACCTATACTAGAGAACGTCGCCTGTGGGGAACGAGAGAACCTGCGGTATCTTCCCAATTTTTACAGGAACTCCCTGGGGAACTAATCGATAGCAACATTAATGTAAAAAGTACTTACCGTCGTCGTACCAAAGCCGAAAGAACCTCCCAGGCTATTGATATCGACTGGAGCGTTGGCGATCGCGTTTTGCATCATGAGTTTGGTGCGGGAGAAGTAACTCATGTCTTGGGCAGTGGTAAAAAAGCTACTCTTGCAGTCAAGTTCTTGAGTATGAACGTGACTAAAATCATTCCCAAAGTCGCGCCGATGGAAAAAGTCGAATAACTGCGAGCGCAATTTACAGGAATAATTACTGTAGAGCTAAAGGATTTTCTTTGGTCAAAACAAAAACGTTCCCTTCATTACCTCTGCCGATTCGCATATCTTCATCTAGGTAGGTAGTCTCTAGCCAGCCTTTCTGTTCCCCGCGATCGATTTTAAAGTCGATGGGTAGGAATTTTTTACCCGACTCAATTTGCTGAATCAGCTTGGCGGGAGTTCGATAGCTAAGAAAACGCTGTAAACCAACAATCGAACGTTCAAAAACAACGTTAACTCGGCGATCGGAAACAGGATCGAAACTAGCTGCAACGCTTACCAAACCTTCCAACATTGGTAAACCGATGATTTCAGCAATATTGTATACTTTTGCTTCGGAGACACGAATACACTGATATATTTGTCCCATCTTAAATAAAGGAAAACGATCCAAACCCAAAATCCCTTTGCTAGTGGTATATAGCAAGCGCCAGTCGCCATTCAACAAATCCTTTGCTTCTAGAGGCTTTTGGGTCGGATTAGTATCTTCTAGCTGCTGAATTGCCGAGAGAACCCTGGCGTTATCGATCTCATTTGCCAATAAACCACGATTTTTACCCGCGATCGCTTCTAGTAATTCTGCTTTTTTACTCATAATCTCTCAACTCAAATCAACAATTCTAATCCAGCTACTTATATTTTATCGATTTATTCGTCTCATTCTCCTAGATCTTAAAAAGCGATGCAGCACTTGAAGGTTGCAACTGCGTTAAAAAGCGATCGCTAGTATTACTTGGCGATCGCTTTAAAATATATTCAGTTTGTAGCTAGTTTCCTATTTACTTGGAGGAGATAGCCGTTGACCAATCATTATTGCTGGGTGCGGCAGGTAAAGAACTTATTGTATCTTCATTACTTAGAGCCGAACCGATAGTTTTAGCAACCTCAATTCCCGACTGTTCGAGAATAATCATCGGACTGGGGAAGTGATCTTTATCAATTCTCTTGACCAATATCTGACCGTTAGATAAATATTGACCTACTTCTACATAACGACTGCTACTTTCTTCTGGCGCTTGAACAATAATTCGAGTCCTACCGTCGGCTTCAAACAGTCCAGAGACAACGACATTTTGTGCCAAGGTTGGTTCAAAAACTTCTTTGGGAACGGGTAAATCGGTCAGAGGATTATCGTTGTTTCTATTTCTTGGTGCTGGAGTCTGTACTTGATTAGAAGTTTGACCTCGACTTGCCGTTTTATTAGAACCTTGCCGTTTTTCCTCATCGATTTCGATCCGAGGATTGAGAGTTAAGACCGAAAAAGGATCGTTTCGACCGCGAACACTACTTCTAACGCGAGTTTCTGGATTTGTTGCGGGAATTAAACCAGCAATTTCTGGTAAGTTTTCAAGTTCTTCTGACTCTAAATCGGCAAATACATCCTCCGTCTCGCTGAGTGTATTTTGAGCTGTGTCGATCCGAACAGGAATAGGTCTAGCCGTCTCTTTCTCCAATTCTTTTCTCGAATCAGCAAACTTAGAGAAAAAAGTACAGCCTTCCGTTACAAAAGCCAGACTGCTAACTAATACTAACAATACAAATTTATTCATAATAAAAATACGAGTATCGATTTAGATTACCTAATTTAATCTGTAACCAAATAATTTAATAAGCGAGTGGAACATATAGATTTAAGCTCGACATTTCCTCGCTTTAAATTCCAAGATAACAGTTGACTCAAAGAACAGCCAGAGACAAAAAACTTAATAATTTTCCGAATCCATTGACTTCTTCAGTAGATTTAATCCCTTTTTGAGCTGACGTGAAACAGTAACTACGCTGATATCGAGCATTTTAGCGGTTTCTTTTTGAGTTAGATCGTGGAGAAAGACAAATTCTAAAACGTCTCTAGTTCGATCTTCTAATTCAGATAAAGCCTGCTGCAGACGAAGTCGATCCTCGTATACTAGATGAAAGCTTCGATACTTTGGATCGGCAACCAGATCGCACAGACTTGTTTGAGTATCAAAGTCATTATTGACTGAAACATCTAAGCTTAGAGGCTTGCGGTTTTGATAGGCTAATCTAATATCTTGCCATTCTTTGATAGATACTTCCAAATGTTTGGCAATCTCAGAATTACTAGGTTGACGATGATTCTCTTCCCTAAAAATATGGACAAAAGAAATAGATTTTTGTCTCAATTCTAGCCATCTACGAGGAATTCTTAGGGTCGGGCTTTTGTCCCGTAAATAATGCTGTATTTCTCCTCGAATATATGGAATTGCAAAAGAACTAAAGGCATTACCTTTTTCGACATTAAATCTCTCAATTGCCCTAATCAAGCCAATTGACCCTACCTGTAACAAGTCTTCAAAGCTTTCGTTACATTGATTTACCCAGTGGTAGGCTTCTTTCTTAACTAAACCAAAGTTTAGTTCCATGATTCTATTTCTTGTCCTAGTACTCTTATCTTTTTGATATTGTTGAAATAGATATAAGCTATCTACCTTAATATTTTTATTAATACAAGCTGTCATTGAACTTAGTCCCTAGATAGAGAATAATTAGTAACCTAAAATAAGATTATTAATTAGTGTCAGAAACAATTACAGCTTATGGGTTTTGCTTACTGTTAAACAACAGCATTTATACTATTTTTATCTAATAAAGTTTTTAACAAGACCAGATTTATACGCAGCTTTCTCAGTGTATTTTTCGCAATTTGGGTGTTTATACTAATCATAATTGTCTACGAATCACAAATAGATAAGTAAAATCTCATATTATAAGATTTTAGAAATTAGAGACTTGCCTCTTAATTAAGTACGAGCGGTAATTTTCTGGTATAGAGTCAAGCTTGAAACATCAAAGCTTAAAAGTAGAACAAAGATTAACTAATTTCGCAATGCTCTCTGACAAAATTAATTAATTGAGGAGAAATGCAGATCGTCGCCGTAGAGGCAAAGCTTTCGTAAAGCATTATTCTTTAAAGAAAATTTATCGGGCGTGTAGCTGCACGTAAATGTTTTGTGCGAAGTAGGACTATAAAAAGAAAACGCACCGCTATTTGCATAAGCCTTGCCAGACAAAAAAAAAGAGGCATTTGCCCCTTTTAGTATCGATCTGTATAACCAGCCAAAACTGCGTTATTTCAGTAAACTAATTGTTTAGGTATTAGAGATAACTCTGCCATAGAAAATACCACGAACTTTAACTTCTTCTGGCTCTTCTGCACCTAAGTCAGTCGCTGAAGGCTGTTCGCTTTCAAACACTCCCGCAATCTCACCCGTTTCACTATCGATTTTAGTGATGTTCATCGACATTGTGCCGTTGCGCGAAACAAATTCTTTCACATTGGCATTAGAGAATCTTTTGTCGTCTGCTAATCCAGGCAACGCTACAGCATTATCATAGCCACTAGCTAAACTGCGTCCTTTAGGATCGAGGAATACCTGTCCACGATAGGAAGGAACGAAGTACTCACCTTCAAAGTCAGTTGAAGTATTAATGCTGTCTGCACTAGCGACAGTAGTTCCTTTAAACTTCTTCATGGTAAACATAAAGGGAACTTCTTTTCCACCAGGCAAAAGAACGGTAGCAGGCTGAAAATCAATACCGTCAATCTCGTTAAAAGTCAAAGTTCCATCGCTATTTGTATCGATAGTTCCCTGAATTTGATCGAGACTGGAAGTATATCTGGTGAGGAGTTTACCCTGAATATATTCAGCTTTCTGACGTTTGCTGACCGGTTCTTCTTTAACGAAGTACTCTCTAGGTTCAATGCATAGATCTCTGATGGCATACTGTTTCCCTGCCTCTATGGGAATAGTGCCACGGCTGCTATCGGGTAATTCTAAGCAAGAGTTTGCAATTCCTGTATTTAAAATATCGTCGTAGGTCAGGTCTCTTTTACTTACGTCACTAGAGCTGCTACAGGCGGTGAGCATTCCCAAACATAATGCTAGGAAGCAAGCAATAATTGAACGGTTTCTCATAATCAACTTCATTGTGTCAATTTTTAAAATTTAACATCGAGCGCGAAAGATGCTGCAAATAGGCTGTTTTTAAGAAATTAGCCATTTTTATAGATGCTATCTACTCTACCAAAGAAGGACTACATAATAAGCCGATCGCCCAAAAATATTCTGTTAAACAGCCTGTACAATTTGGTAACAACTGTTCTGCAATCAGTTTAAGATTAGTGTAAATCTTGTATAAATTAGACAAAGTTCATTTCGAGGCTTATTTGAGGTAGATGACTAAAGATCGAGACATCAACGTAATTAATTCAGTCAGCTTGTTAAAAGATACAGCTCAAGATCTTTGTGCCTTGGCAAAGGAACATCAGCATGAAAGTCTTTTATTGCTGTCTTTACTCAGAGATTTAGAACAGATACATCGTCAAATCAGAGTTAATTATTTTGAATCTGCACTGCCTCAGACTCGTAACGATCTTTATAAATTTGTGAAGGATATAGAAGAAAAGGGAGGTTGGCCCTACATTGAGCGCATGAGACTAAGGGATTTATTGAAAAACTTAGAGTTTGATGAGGTTCAAGTTCGGACGCACGTGATTAAAGAAGGCGATCTCGAACCTGAAAGCCAACCTAAAGAGCTGTAAACGGCTTTCAACCGCAGTTGCTTCGATGGTAGTACAAAATTGAAGTATCAGAAGAAAGCTCTGGCATTAGCTGATGGTTTCCCTCTGAGCATCGAGCAGGTCGATCTAGTCATAAACCTATCAGGATAATTTTAATCGATCGAATAAATCGGATTATTTCATGAAAGGACGGTGCTTTACCCCAGCCTTCTCAAAAGGGACTTTACACTGCATTGCTTTTTAGTTTTCAAAGCTCGAAGAACCAGTTAATCTGGAAGGTGTTATTTAGAACTATTAAATCTACAGTTTTTATGTCTTTTACTATTAATCCGATTAAGTTTGGGACAGATGGTTGGCGGGGAGTGATTGCTGCAGACTTCACCTTTGAGCGAGTAGCAATGTTAGCACCTATAGCTGCTCAAGTTTTGGCAGATAACTACGGAGATACGGCGAAGAATCGGACTGTGATTGTAGGCTACGATCGCCGTTTTATGGCAGAAGATTTTGCGAGGCTAACCGCCACGGCAGTACAGGAGGCAGGATTTGATGTCTTACTCTCCGAATGTTTTGCCCCAACTCCCGCCTTCAGTTGGGCAGCAAAGGCTCATAATGCTTTGGGTGCAATTGTGATGACTGCGTCTCATAATCCCGCTTCATACTTGGGTTTAAAGGTTAAAAGCGCCTTTGGTGGTTCTGTTCCCCCAGAAATTACCGAACAGATAGAAGCAAAGCTCGATCGCCCTCTTCCACAAGCCGAACAGCCAGGTAAGCTAGAAATGTTCGATCCTTGGGCAAGTTACTGTGCGGGATTGCAGCAAAAAGTTGATATTGCAGGGATTAAAAGCGCGATCGCTTCTGGCAAACTAAAAGTCTATGTGGATGTGATGCATGGCGCAGCAGCTACTGGGTTAGAGCGTCTATTAGGCTGTCCCGTAGAGGAAATAAATGGCGATCGCGATCCCTTATTTGGCGGTGGCGCACCCGAACCTCTGCCAAAATATCTGCCTGATTTTTTCAAGGCGATTAAAGCAGGGGCAAAAGAATATCCCGACAGCCTAAGAGTCGGACTGGTTTTTGATGGCGATAGCGATCGCATTGCGGGTGCTGATGCCGAAGGTAACTTTCTCAGTTCGCAAGTTTTAATTCCAATCCTGATCGAGCATCTTGCCGAACGCAAAGGGTTTAAGGGAGAGATCGTCAAAACTGTTAGTGGTTCGGATTTAATTCCTCGTCTAGCGAAGTCTTATGGACGGACTGTATACGAAACGCCCATCGGCTATAAATATATTGGCGATCGCATGCTTCAGGCAGAGGTGATGATCGGTGGCGAAGAGTCGGGAGGAATAGGCTACGGTACGCACATCCCCGAACGAGATGCCCTATTGTCGGCTCTATACGTCCTAGAAGCGGTGGTTGAGTCGGGAGAAGAGTTAGGTACTATTTACAAACGACTACAGCAAAAAACAGACTTTACAGCACATTACGATCGCATCGATCTGCCTTTGGCGAATATGGAGGTGCGGGCTAAACTGCTAGATCGCCTGAAAAACGAAACTCCTCAATCAGTTGCAGGAATGCCAGTAATCGACTGTCTCGATATTGATGGTTATAAGTTTAGAATGAGCGAGATGACTTGGCTCTTAATTCGCTTTAGTGGTACGGAACCCGTACTGCGTCTCTATTGCCAAGCACCGACGATGTCAGAGGTGAAGAAAGTTTTAGAATGGTCGAGAGACTGGGCTAATTCTTAATTTTCATAGCGATCGGCGATCGGCTCTTAAAGCATTTAACAGTAAGGATATAAACGATTTAATTCTTGCTGTTTTTTCATTTTAAGGCAATTTGCAAAATGCAGTTCGATTCTACCTCGATTGGATACTCTCGATCTTTCATTCCCAAGTTGGATTTACTTTTTGGCACTAACAGGTATGCTGCTGTTAATTATAAAAAGTAGAGTTTAAAACTATGAGCGAACAGCAAGACAAAACTTTTGAAGCAGACGGTACTCGCCCCATTGTCGATGGAGAAGTTGAGGTAGCTGATACCTATGAAGAAGACGGCACGCGTCCTATTGGTGAAAGTCCAGACTTCTTGCTACAAAACGAGCCAGATCGGTCACAAAGCAAAAGTTCTACTACCACTGATAGTAAAGATTCAGCCACGGAAGCTAATAGTAAAAGTCCTGAAGATATCAACGACGATCGAGTTGTTGATACTTTTGAGGCAGATGGAACTCGTCCGATTATGGAAAATAAGTACGAGGTAGTGGATACCCTCGATATAGATGGCGATCGCCCAATTACAAATGAAAGCTATAAAGATAAAAAGTCATAGGTTTTCAAAGAGCTATTCAGCATCGTCAAATAAGCTCCTATAGCGATCGCTCGATCTTATATACAGGATTGAGGATCGCCAGATAAACTAATTTGCTAAGTGTTGTTTGAGAAAATCGATTAGCACTTTAACTTTTAAAGGAATGTAGCTACGAGAAGGATATACTAGCCAGCCAAAAGTCTCAAAATCAGTAGCAGTGACCTGATAATGGGGCAAAACTCTGACTAAACGATTGGCAGTTAGATCTTGTTTAATTAGCCAGTCTGGAAGTAAAGCCAATCCCATTCCTGCGATCGCACATTCTTGTAAAGCGATCGCATTAGATATTATCGTACGACCTCGAACAGATATCCTGGATATTGCTGCCTGACCATCGCGGAAAATCCAGCACGAACGAAAACCAGGTAGAGGAAACAGCAAACAGTTATGGTCAGCAACATCCTGGGGTTGAGTCAATTTTTGGTGTCTCTTGAGATAATCGGGACTACCACAGACAAAATATTGAGTGGACATTAGCTTTTGAATAATCAAAGTAGAGTCCTGTAATTGACCCAAACGAATTGCCAGATCGACTCTCTCCGCAATCAAATCTAGCCGAGCATCAGTTAACAACAGATCGACGGTAATATCTGGATAAATATCTTCAAATTCAGCTAGAAGAGGGACAATACACTTCAGCCCAAAAGATACCGAAGCCGTTACTCTTAAAGTTCCTTGAGGCTCTTTAGAAGCTGCAATTGATTCCTTTGCTCGTTCCATCTCCTCAAGCATTGGCGCAATACGATCGCAATATGAAATACCTGCTTCTGTCGGCGATAGCTTTCTAGTTGTCCGTTGAAATAGTCTGACACCCAGTTCTTTCTCCAAACCTGAGATTGCCCTGGAAACCGAAGAAGGATCGATATTGCGCTCCTTTGCGACTGAGGCAAAACTGCCCTGCTGCATTACTTCTATGAAGGTTCTTAAGACCTCAAGATCCATAAACTTGTTAAATATCAATTAGTGCATATTTAACACGATAGCAGTGAATAAAAAGATATTTACGACGATGCTTGCATCTTTTAGGATTTGAGCAATCAGTAATTAATCGAGTGCAAAGATAATGGCAAAAGTAACCGTGTTGGGTATGGGTGCAATGGGATCGCGGATGGCAATGTGTCTAATAAATGCAGGGCATGATATAACAGTTTGGAATCGTAGTTTGGGCAAGACTAAAGCTATAAACGAAGCAGGGGTAAAAGTTGCTCCTACACCTCATAGCGCAGTCAAAGATGCGGAATTTGTAATTAGCATGGTGCGGGACAATGAAGCATCGAAAGAGGTGTGGCTGGGAAATGAAGGCGCTTTGAAAGGTATGCAGCCAAAAGCAATCGCAATTGAAAGTTCGACTTTGACGGTATTTTGGGTAAAGGAGTTGAACCAGCAATTTCAACAGCAGGGAATTAGTTTTTTTGATGCCCCCGTAGCAGGGACAAGACCTAAAGCCGAAACAGCACAGTTGATTTACTTTGTCGGTGGAGATGTTTGTGCTTTTGAGCGAGTAAAACCAATTTTGCAAGCAATGGGTAGCAAAGTTCATCATGCAGGGGAAGTCGGCAGTGGTATGGCAATCAAACTAGCGGTAAATTCTCTCTTTGCCATTCAGATTTCAGCGATGGGTGAGCTAATCGCGATGATGCGCCAGTCTGGAATTAACGTTACTGAAGCTATAGAAATTGTTGCTTCAACTCCCGTATGTAGCCCCGCAGCATCAATGGCAGCTAGAGCAATGATGGAACAAAAGTTTGCGCCCCTATTTCCCATTTCTCTAGCCAATAAAGATCTCAATTATGCGATCGCCATCGCCAAAGACAACCAAATAGATTTGCCCCTAATTTCCGCAACTCAAAAGCTTTTCGCTACTGCGATCGATCGGGGATATGGAAAAGACAATATTACTGGTATCGCCCAGATATATTAATAAGCGATCGACAAAACTATATCCTTGCTTACTTCTTACTCCCCAACCGATTTTCACCAACAATCATAAAGATGATGTAGCATTACTGGTGAGATTTTGGGGATTTGACATGGTTAAGCAAAAAGTAGGGCTGTTGTTCGGTGGTTGTTCGGGAGAACACGAAGTTTCTATTACTTCTGCTAGAGCGATCGCTAATGCATTACAGGAAGGCGAGAACCAAAGTAAATATGATATTTCGCCTGTTTATATAGACAAGAGTGGCACATGGCAACCCAGTAACTTAGCCCAGCAGGTATTGACTTCAGGAGAGCCTTTGCTCTTAAAAGAAGCCAAGGCAGAAACCAGTGAAACAACAGGTCAGTTAGCAACTACAGGCTTTTCTTCTCTTTCTTCTGTCGGACAAAGTGGTTATTCAGACATTGACGTTTGGTTTCCGATTCTTCATGGTCCCAATGGCGAAGACGGTACGGTACAGGGATTGTTGAGCTTAATGAACGTTCCTTTTGTTGGTTCGGGGGTGCTGGGATCTGCTTTAGGTATGGACAAAATTGCCATGAAAATGGCGTTTACCCAAGCAGGCTTACCTCAAGTAGATTATGTAGCGGTGAATAGATCTCAGGTATACTCTAGCCCCTGTATCTTTCCAAAATTATGTGATGACATTGAGGCTAAGTTAGACTATCCCTGCTTTGTTAAACCCGCAAATTTGGGTTCATCGGTAGGCATTGCTAAAGTGCGATCGCGTCAGGAATTGGAAGAGGCTTTAGATAATGCTGCGAGCTACGATCGCCGTATTGTTGTAGAGGCAGGAGTCAAGGCGCGTGAAGTTGAATGCGCGGTGTTGGGTAACGATAATCCTAAAGTCTCCGTAGTCGGTGAGATTACCTTTGATAGCGATTTCTACGATTACGAAACAAAGTATACAGAGGGTGCAGCCCAGCTACACATTCCTGCGGATCTGCCCCAGTCAGTTAGCGATCGTATTCGAGCCATGGCGATCGAGGCTTTTCTCGCCGTCGATGCAGCAGGACTATCGCGAGTTGATTTCTTTTACGTTGAAGAGAGTGACAAAATTTTTATCAACGAAATTAATACTCTGCCTGGTTTTACTTCTACCAGTATGTATCCCCAACTCTGGTCACATAGCGGTGTGCCTTTTCCCGAATTGTGCGATCGCCTGATCGACCTCGCACTAGAAAGATATCGCGAAACAAACCAATAAATCGCGAACCCAAAATCTAACTAAATCAAAAGTGAAAATAGTAGCAATCTAGGTTACTCTAAAGCTTGTGACATTTTGTAAATAATTATTGAGGAGATTATGGAACGCACTTTTATCATGATCAAGCCTGATGGCGTACAGCGTCATTTAACAGGAGACATTATCCACCGTTTTGAATGCAAAGGCTTTACATTAGTCGGCATGAAAATGATGCAGGTTAGTCGCGAACTAGCCGAGAAGCACTACGCAGTTCACAAAGAAAGACCTTTTTTCAGTGGTCTAGTCGATTTCATTGTTTCTGCTCCCGTAATTGCGATGGTTTGGGAAGGAGAAGACGTAATTGCTGCCGCTAGAAACATTATTGGGGCAACTAACCCCGTTTCTGCTGCTCCAGGCTCAATTCGTGGAGATCTTGGGGTCAGCATCGGACGCAACCTGATTCACGGTTCTGATGCTCCCGAAACAGCGAAGGCAGAAGTCGAACTATGGTTTGATACAGCAGAATTAGTAGATTGGGAACCCGTTAGAAAATCCTGGCTCTACGAATAGGCTAAACGATAGATGGGGACTTTTTTTTAGTCCTCTTCGTCATAATTATTATAATCTTGATTCGCCAAGGTAAAAAGGCTGCATAAGGCACAAGTCATAATTCCTAAAGCGATCGCCCAGCTACTTCCTCCAAAGCTAATATCAATAATCCAGTTAGTTATTGCTCCCGCGACGAGAAAGGGAATAATACTAAATACGGAAGCATAAAAAGCATTTTGTGCTTCCCTAGCAGAACGAGTCTCTTCAAATTCCTCGGCGGAAGTATACAGCCACCCTTCGGCAAAATTGAACCACCGCTCAAGCTGATTGCTTATCCAAGCTTTACTAGAGTCTAAACCGATATAGAGAGCAAGTGACCAGATACAGCTACCAGCAAGACTAACTGAATCTATTTCAAAGGAAAAAGGAATGATGTTAATTCGCATAATGTTTTTAAAGGCTTGCCTTTAAATGTATCGCAGTCAGCCTCAAACAGTTATTTTCGTCCTCATTCCTTTAGGAACAAATGTTTTCGTAGCGATCGTTAAAACATTTATCAAAAACTTTAAAAAATAGCGTCCCGTTAGAAGCTATGATGTACTTCGGTATAATTACTTAACACTATATTGCTAGTCTAAGAATTTAACAGTATATTTGGTAAAGATAATTAATACGCTCGATCGATATTTAGCCAAATTTATTCCAGTTTATCGCTCTACCTACTGATTATTGCTGAGTTGTTACTGAGTTATTGTTTATTTCCTGTTTAACTGTAGAGTAAGAAACGTTTTATATTAATATCCCATCAGTAAGGCTATTGTGCATAAACAAAGCCTTTTCAACGTAAATTATTATATTAATTGAGCCACAATCTATGTCCTACAGATCTAGAGTTCGATGGAGTCGCTGGATAGCAACTCTGAGCGCAACTTGCCTTATTACCTTGGGTGCTACCTGGGGAGAAAACATGCCAATACAAGCATCTAATTTGGCAGAAAACCAGTTAGTCGCCGAAGACGTTTCCGCAGTCTGGGCAAACGGCTCTTTTCCTGTAGAGAATTTCCAGTCATACACCTCGCCTTTTGGCTATCGCACTTCCCCTGTAACAGGAAAACGCCAATTTCATAACGGACTAGATTTAGCTGCTCCTCGTGGAAGCTATATCCGTAGTTGGTGGGGTGGGAAAATTACTGCTCTGTCTGACAATACAGCCTGTGGTACTTCGGTTACTGTTCGATCTGGCGAATGGCAGCACGTATATTGCCATCTGGAAGGTCATGTAGACAGTTCCCGCAATGGTACATTTATGATCGATCGCGCGGGCGGAATTCAGCTATCTTTGGGTCAACAAATTCCTGCAGGAACGAGAATTGGTCGAATCGGCATGACAGGAAGAACAACAGGACCGCACCTGCACTGGGTTCTCAAGCATAATGGTGGTTATGTAGATCCAGCCTTGGTATTGAAGGAAATGTTCAAGCGCCAAGCTGTCTCTTCAGCATTATAATACCAAACGTTTTTTGCTCTACTGTCTATCTCTGGTATGAGAAGAGGTAAGTCATGTCAACGATCGGTAATTTTGTCTCTATTACTCCAGCAGCAATCAGTGAACTTTATCAGTTGCCAGAAAAGATTCATGCTTTTCTAGAGGATATAGATAGAGCATGGCATGGTATTTATTTTCTCTAGACTGGTCAATCTTATGGGGGTCAACCGCCGTTAGCTAACATAATTTTTGTCTCGCCTATTGGGGATGAGGATCTGGGTTATGGTGCTGCTTTGGGAACACCAGCATCTACAGTCCGCGAAATGTCGATCGCGGTCAAGAATATTTTTAAACTAGATCTGGCTCGAAAATTAGTGTCTGAAACGTTGATACAGCAAGAGATTTATCCTTCTGTTTGGGATGAGGGAGAAGAGGCTTTTGAATATTTATACGCTTATTTTATTGAGCTTCAAGAATTCGATTGGGCTGCTTGCGATCGTGAATTGGCAGTAATTACCTATATCAACTAAACGTTTAATAAACAATCACTTTTGACAGTCAGGACAGTAATGAGACGATCGCCCGCCTAGTTTGATCTTCTCAATCGGAGTGCCACAGGTTTTGCAGGGCAGGTCTTTTCTACCGTAAACCAGCGCAGCATCGCCGTAGTTACCGCTCACTCCCAATAGGCTGAGAAAATCGCTAAAGGTTGTCCCGCCTTTATCGATCGAAGTTTGCAGGACATCAACGATAGCCTGATGCAGTTTTTTAATTTGTTTGGGTTTGAGATTGCCAGCTAAAGTATCGGGCAAAATTCCGCTTTTGAATAAAGCTTCATCGGCATAAATATTACCAATACCTGCCACAACTGCCTGATCTAAAAGTAAAGTCTTGATTAGGCGACGACGATTGTGTAGCTGTTGAGTAAAGTATTTGACAGAAAAATCTTCAGAAAAAGGTTCGGGTCCCAGCTTTTGCAAGCCTGTAATTACCGATTCTAGTTCCATTTTGGGAGGACAATACCAAACTTTGCCAAAGGTGCGAGTATCGACAAAGCGTAATTCTCGATCGCCCTCCAAAAACCAGCGAATACGAGTATGTTTCTGAAGCGGAACATCTTGAGTTACCCAGAGTAATTGTCCTGTCATTCGTAGATGTACGCCCAACCAGCCTGCGGACATACCTGAGTCTGGATCTTCTAATCTGGCATATAAATATTTTCCGCGCCTTTGCCATTCGGCGATCGCTATTCCTTTCATACCCTGCCAAAACTCTTCAATCTCAGGAGGATAGGCTAATGTCCTGGGCAATAAAACTTCCCCACCCTGAATTTTTTGGTTGAGAGTCAGATTATTTAAGCCTCGTCGGACTGTTTCTACTTCAGGAAGTTCAGGCAAAGTTGTTTCTGCTGGCTAGGTGTAAAAATAGTTTACCAGCCTGAATTAGCTAGATCGCTACTAAATTACACTTTTATCTTCAGCAGCACTTACTTCATCGCCAAAGCTTTGAGTTGGGAAAAATTCAAATGGTCCAGCGATCGAACCCCAAACTAGTTCATCTGTTTCGGGATCTCGCCCACGATCGTAGCTAGTTAACTTGCGATCGGTAATCTCAAAGCTATTGTCAAGATAGGTTACTCTGCCTTTACGCTCGACGATACAGGCTTTCCCTGGCTTTATCTGTCCCTGAAAATAGCTTCCTTGCCAGGTAACGTTCATATCGCACCCTTCCATCTTGTCGATCGCCTCGGCGGTTAAGGTGCTGAGTAATTCTGGGTTACGGGATGCCCCATAAAACCTTTCTTGATCCTTGACCTTGAAGTTTTCTAGCTCAATGCGATCTCCCACTAGGCTCAAGCGAATAACTCGCAGACGATAGGGCTGATTGAGCATAAAGTCATACGCCTGTTCTAAAAAAAGTGCAGTCCCGTCTAGCAAATCATTTGGTAGAGGGCGCATACAGACGCGAATATGAGCAAAGAAAGGTGGATTAGCATAGGCTTGAGCCTGGTTGCTAAAGTCGGATGCCATCCAACGGGCAAGGGTAGCTATATCTTGAGAATGGGTCATGGTCAAATTGGCGGGCAGAATCTCTGTAATGATTGTAGGTTAATTCCGCTATATGAATCCCAGTAGAGACGTAACATGTCACGTCTCTACCTCCGATATTCAATCTCACATCTGAGCTGTAATCGAGATCGCTTCGGCGGGACCCGATCGCCAATTATCTTGAGAAATCAGCGTTTTTTCAAGATAAGACACAATTTCTATGACTGCTAAAAGTCGCCTCCAACTTCGTGCCAACCAAAAGCCAAATAGCCTCGGTCGTGGCTTTGTCGGTACTGTTTTGGGGGTGACGCTACTCTTAACAGTGGGTAATGTTTATCGGGCAGTTAATTCTTTTGAGCGTCAGCAGTTAATTCCGACTACCTCGGAGTTTTTTGCCAGTGATAAATATAAACCCTTATCGATCGGCAAGATAAAAGAGCTAGATCGGCAAAATTTTGAGCATATCGATTTAGTAGCGAAACAGCTTGATTACGATGGTTCGTCGGTAAAGGAACTGGCTAATCTTTTAGCGCAAAATGCCAGCACCGAAGCAGATAAAGCGCGAATTATTTATGCCTGGATTACGCAACATGTGACCTATGATTTTGCTGCTTTCCAAGATGCCCTACAAAATGATAATTATCCTGACGTAAATCCGACTAAAGTACTGCGCGATCGCACGACTATTTGTTCTGGATACAGTAATCTATATCAGGCTTTAGCAGAAGCGATGGGCTTAGAAGCCGCGATCGTAATTGGCTATGCCAAGGGTGCAACTCCACCAGACGACGTGAGATTTAAAGACATTAATCACGCCTGGAATAGCGTCCGAATAGATGGCGCTTGGTATTTGTTAGATGCGACTTTTGGGGCAGGTTCAATTCAAGACGATAAATTTGCCTCCGCTTATAATCCTTATTATTTTGCTACTTCTCCCCAGCAGTTTATTAGTAACCATTATCCCGAAGACACAGGCTGGCAACTCCTCTCCCAAACCTACAGTCGAACTGGCTTTGATAACCTTCCCAATATTTCCTCTCGCTTCTATGACTTAGGTTTTAAAACGGTTACTCACCATGACCATAAAATAGCTACTTCCAATCGTCTTGAGATCGAGCTTGCTGCACCCGAAAATATAGTTGCGATCGCCGAACTCAAGCAAAATGGTCAAACCCTGTCTGAAAATACTGTTTTGGTCAATCGTCAAAGCGAAAACATTACAGTTAGCGTTGCCCCTCCGAACGCGGGAACTTACGATCTAACCATCTATGCCAAACCACAGGCTGATTCTAACCAGTATGGGGAGATAATCAGCTATCAAATAGAAGCGAATAGTTCTACGGCTGAACTACCCAAGATTTTTGGTCACTTTCACAAACATCAGGTAAGTCTCGTCGAACCATTGTCGGCAGAATTGACTCCAAACTGGTCTACTTATTTCAATCTAATTGTTCCCAAAGCTCTTGATGTACAGGTAATCAATACGGAAACAAAACAGTGGACTCCCCTAGATGGATATGGCGATTATTTCGCTGGCAACGTTGATATTCAAGCGGGAAAAACTGCCGTAGTCGCCAGATTTCCAGGAGATGAGCAGTATTGGCAGTTAGTTGAATATCAAGCTCATTAATATCCTCAACAGCGATCGTTTGAGTGGCTAGGGTAAGGAAATAGTTTCCGAGGGAATGACCTTCACCTGCAGATCGACCGATCGCTCTAATTTTTCAGTTAAGAGATCTTTAACTGGCATTAAGCGATAGCGATCGAGAGAATTAGGCGCAGCAACAACTTCTATCTCTACTAAAACTGGCTCTTGGGCAGAAGTAACTTCAATTGAACGTATATCACTATCTTTAAAGGCTTTAGTCTCTTCTCGAACGATCTGATTGACGTTGTAACGAACGTTATTTTCAACGATTAGACCTTTCAAAGATAGTCCCAGGGGTATACCGAGAATTACCAGCATTGTCACCGAAAAAATCAATCCTTGTTTGGCTCGTTTGACACTGCCGTAGGACTGCAGCAGCAAAATCATTACCCCACTAAAAATAATTCCTGTCAGGTTAGTAATAAAAAGAACTGATGCCCCAAAAGCTAATGAACCATTCCGCAGTGCTAGTCCAATTCCCACAACGCTCAAAGGCGGAACTAAAGCTACGGCGATTGCAACCCCAGGCAAGGCATCGGCAATGCGTCGGCGAGTATTAGCAAATGCCCCTGCTGCCCCTGCTGCTAGGGCAATTACCAGATCCAATAAGGTGGGGTTGGTGCGAGCTAAAATCTCTGGGGTAACGTTTTTCAGGCCAATTAGCCAAGCAACCAGAAAAGAAATAAAGACTGTAAACAAAACTCCCGTTGCTAGAGTTAAAAACGAGCGTCGCAGCAAGCGTCGATTTGCTACCGTGGTGGAATAGGCAATTCCCGTAATTGGTCCAATCAAAGGCGCAATAATCATCGCCCCAATAATGATTGCCACACTATCTGCGAGTAAACCTAAAGTTGCAATTACTCCCGACAAACCCAGCAAAAAGTAAAAGCTGAGAGAAGGTACGGAAGCTCGCCATAGATTACGGCTCAAACTAGCAATAGGAATGGGTTTCTCGGTTAGCCAATGCCAGTCACCGCTTTCACTGTTCCAAAATTCTTCTAGATTTTTGGTTTTAACGGGATATTTTTGACGAAAATAAGACTTTAAGCGAGCATACCAGCCAACATTGGGATTGAGTAAAATCATAAACAATAACAATTACGTTTTTGTGCAAACCAAATCTTGATACTAGGCAGAGGGCAGAGAAGTGTAATTCAATTAACAGTGTTTCTGCATTTGGCGAACAGTAATTAACAATCGACAAAATTAATTGAATCATCAATCTGACACATATCATCAAGAACGCTTCTGGCGGTTAGCCCTAGTCAACGTTATTTCTAATCTCATGGTGCCTTTGGCTAGTCTGGTGGACGTAGCTTTTTTGGGTCACTTGACGGAAATTCGGCATTTGGCAGGGGTGGCGATCGCCACAGTGCTATTTAACTATATTTACTGGACTTTTGGTTTTCTCCGCATGGGGACAACAGGAATAACCGCCCAAGCTAGAGGTAGAGGGGACACCGATATAGTTATTCTGACTTTGTTACGCAATAGCGCGATCGCTCTCTCAATTGGAGTAATTATTTTGCTGCTACAGCAGCCTCTCAGAGAAATTGGCTTTGCTCTCCTCCAAGCCGATCCAGAAGTTCTTCAGGCAGGGAGAAGTTACTACAATGCTTTAATTTGGGGTGCGCCAGCTACTTTACTTAACTTTGTTCTATTAGGCTGGTTTTTGGGGCGAGAACAAGGCAAACAGGTTCTATTAATTTCTTTTGTCAGCAAAGGGGTAAATATTGTCCTAGATTATTTATTTATCGTTCGCTGGGGACAAGAAGGCGCTGGGGCGGGTGCTGCAACGGCAATTAGTCAGGTAGCTACTCTGATTGTCGGCATGTTCTGCGTATACAGAGAACTTGGGAAAATAGGAGAATGGCGATCGCTAAAGCAGCTTATCTCTCAAATTTGGGAGTTATCTGCCCTAAAAGCAATCTTTTCCTTGAATCAAGATATTCTGATTCGGACTTTGGCTTTAGTATCTACCTTTGCCATCTTTACTAATCTCAGTGCGGGGATGGGAACGAGAGTTTTGGCAGGTAATACTCTACTATTACAGGTAGTTACTCTAGCAGCCTATTTTATTGACGGTATTGCCTTTGCTACGGAAAGCATTGCGGGTAACCTTCAGGGGCAGGGGAAAAAAGCGCAGCTATTGCCTTTATTAAAACTAGCGGGCAGCGTCAGTCTGCTGGCAGGTTTGGGTTTTGCAATAATATTTAGCTTCTTTCCCCAGACTTTGTTTGGCTTATTAACCAGTCATGGAGATGTAATCGCTCAAATAAAAAGATATTTAGGATGGCTGTTTCCGATTTTAAGCTTTGGTTCGATCGCCTATATGCTAGACGGCTATTTTTTAGGCTTAACCGCAGGAAAAGTGTTGCGTCGATCGACTCTAGCTGCAGCAATATTTGGCTTTGCGCCGATGGCGATCGCAGCTTGGTATTGGCAGGCTAATCATTTACTCTGGCTAGCTTTGGCTCTATTTATGGCAACTCGCAGTATCACTCTCAGTTTGAAAGTTAATTCTTATTGAAGGATCTATGTCGGTATTTGGCTACTTTTTTAACCGCATATATTCTCGTTGCTACTCAACAATTTTTTCGATCGATATCATTGAAATTTGGCGATAATTGTTTAATCTTCGGCAATTTAAGCTGTTTCTCAGATTTTCCTTATGGTCAGAATGGAAATGGGATGAATACTTAAAAGAATTAGTTTTAAACTTTCTGGGTAAGTTTTCGCTGAAACGAAATTTCGCTAGGCTTAGTCAAAGGTGTTTTAAAAACAAGCAATAATGATTTTTTAAATAATATGTTTGGTAAAAGATTTAGATCTGTCTATAAGCAACGCCAGCTTTTATATCTACTTACTTCTGTCTTAATTGCGATCGCAATCGTGGTAATAAATCCTCATTCCGATCGGACAAATGCAGCAGCAGAAGAACTTGTGGATTTGGAAATGTTTTCTGGCATGATTTCCAAACTAGAGTCAAAATGGAAAAACGATTATGAGAATTACTTCGAACGCGACTTTTCCAGCGGATCGCGCTCGGCAGGACAAATTGCAGATCGTTTACAGGACGTTCGCGATCGGGCAAACATCAACCCTGCGGTAATCTGGGCTGCCCCTCAAAAGGATTTTTTACGGTTAATACTAATTACTCCTGAAAGACAGTTTGTAATTAAAAAGATTAGAGGTGCAAATCAGGAACGCTTAACCAAAAGAATTAAAGAGTTTGAATTAGGAATTAGCGATCGCCAGTCCCTTAAGTATTTACCTCCCGCCAGATTGATTTACAACTGGTTATTTAAGCCTTTAGAATCATATCTAGAAGCAGAAAATATCGATACTTTGCTACTGTGTACTGGTTCACAGCTACGCTCTCTGCCTTTTTCTGCCCTCAATGATGGCGATAAGTTTCTGGTTGAAAAATTCAATTTGGCTCGTATTCCCGCTTTTAATTTAACGGATACCAGCTATGAAACATCTGCTCCAGGTCAAGTTTTAGCTATGGGAGCATCCAAATTCAAAGATTTGCCTCCTCTGCCAGGAGTAGCAGTCGAGCTAGAGACAATCGTGCCAAAATTATGGTCGGGGCAAAAGATAAGCGAGCGCGATTTTACAGTTGGCAATCTTCTCAACGCTCATCAATCAGGAGGATTTGATATTATTCATCTTGCTTCCCATTCTGTTTTTAATCCAGGCTCACCCGAAAAATCTTTTATTCAGTTTAGCGATCGCCGATTAAATTTGGCTCAACTTGCCGATTTAAACTTGGACTTGCCTTCCGTCGATTTGTTAGTTTTGAGCGCCTGTGAAACGGCTTTAGGGGATGAAGATGCGGAATATGGTTTTGCAGGATTAGCAATGCAGGCGGGGGTAAAGTCGGCTTTGGCTAGTCTCTGGCTAATTGATGATGTGGGAACGCTATTGCTAATGAGCAATTTTTATGAACAGCTACAGTCCACGCCGATTAAATCTGCTGCCTTGCGTCAGGCTCAGCTTAACTTGCTGCAGAGTAAAGCCGTTGTCGAAGATAAGCAAATTAAAGGTTTAAATGTAGAAGTCGATCTACCCGCTATTTCTCTATCCGAACAAAACCAAGACTTTACCCATCCCTACTATTGGTCGGGGTTTACCGTAATCGGCAATCCCTGGTAATTCCAGCTTGAGATTTTGGAATTACTGTATTTCAAATTCCAAAATCTCCCAGTTTCCAAATTTCTAAGCCTTAGTTGCCTGCTTCAACATATCCTGTACTTCTGGCGTTTTCATCCGCGCACCTAAAGTCGTCACAATTTTAGAAGAAGCTAAAGACGCTAAATGTCCTGCTTGCTTATAATTCATGCCGTTAGTAATGCCGTAGAGAAAAGCGCCAGCATACATATCTCCCGCGCCAACAGTATCGATCGCTTTAACAGAAAACGGCTCTATTTCAATTAGCTCTTTGCCATCAAAAACCACAGAACCTTTTGCCCCACGGGTAATAGCAAAGCCATTTGCCAAAGTTTTGAGATATTCGACCGCCGTGTCAAAGTCTTCCGTACCCGCCATCAACAGAGCTTCACTTTCATTTGCAAACAAGAAGTCTACTCCCGAACCAATAATTTCTAGTAGACCCTCTTTGAAAAATTTGACCATGTTAAAGTCAGCCAGAGTAAACGCCACCTTGTTTCCCGCAGCTTGGGCAGTTTCTCTCGCCTTTATTGCTGCCTGTTTGCTGCTTTCGCCACTAACCAAATAGCCTTCTATATAAGTATAGGCAGCATTTTTAATTGCCTCTGGCACTAATTCCTCATCGCTAAATTCTCCTGAAATACCGAGAAAGGTGTTCATCGTGCGATCGGCATCGGGAGTCACAAACACCAAGCATTTTCCCGTTACTCCAGATTGAGCAGCCTGATTTTCGAGATTAGTTGCTACACTGCAGTCAATCAAATCTTGAGTATAAAACTTGCCAGGCTCGTCATCTGCCACTTTACAGGAATAAAATGCCTTGCCACCGAACTGGGCGATCGCAATTAGCGTATTAGCTGCCGAACCACCACAGGAACGTTTTTGTTCGTAGTCTGCCAAATTGCTGATAATTTTGTCCTGGCTATCTCGATCTAAAAGGGTCATCACACCCTTTTCAATACCCAGTTCTTCCAATACTTTTGGCTCAACTTCAAACTCAACGTCGAGTAGAGCATTACCCAGAGCGTATACATCGTACTTCGTCATAACTTACCTCAAACAAGCTTACAGTCAACTTCGCGCATTCCCTTGGGTTGGGTTCGCTCGTCTTAAGCAAGATATCACTATTAGCCCCTAGGCATCAGCAGCAACCTCGGTTATTTTTAAATGATTTGACTTTTTACTCGATTAAAATGAAGCGTCTATCTATATCTGTGGCGCTCGCTTGTGACGGTGCAGCGGTAAATTTCCAGCAGGCAACAGCAATGCGTAGCGTCAGATTTAGCCTGTAATTCTCAAACTCTATTTTTAACAGGATTTTTCTATTACCTGACGATTCACAGTCTTGACTACTATACAGGGCAAAAGTTTACGCCCCAATCGGCAGTTAAACAGGCAGCAGCAATGGATCGCCATTATGAAGGTGGCACAAAATTATTTCGCTATTATGACAGCAGCGAAAGCAAGTAGTTATTAGAGTAAGGATCTCTTTAAATTATTACTACTGATATTCAGCTAGCATTTAAATTGTTTCGGTAATCTCAGCAGAGAAGATTTCATAGTCGTTACCGTCCCAGGCTGACCAAGAAACATAATTGTCAGAAATTTGTGGGTTAAGTTCCTCAAGGCTGCTGTTGCCCAAAGCAATGGTTTCTGTCCCAGCATAAAGAAATACGTCAGTATCAGTGCTGCTAAGTTCGCGTTCGTAAACGACAAATCCTTCTTCACTTACTTGAGCATTAAAATCATCAACGGTGTTGTTGGTAATCTTCAGAGTGTCACCAGTAACGTTGTCATAGCGATAGATTTCATAATCATTACCATCCCAAGCTTCCCACGTAACATACTCCCCTGCAATCTGAGGGTTAAGTTCATCAAAAGTGCTGGTTGCTAAAGTAGTGGTTTCTTCTGTGTCATAGTCATAAAATTTGATGTCGAGATCGCTGTCTCCAAATTCAAATTCATAGACCACATGACCTAGTGCTGAGACCTGCGCATTAGCTTCGTTTTTACTGTTCGTCGCTATCGTAATAGTTTCATCTTCAGCAATATCGTAAAGAGAAATATCGGTATCGGTCGCCGAAAATTCCTCTTCATAGACTACATATTCCCCTGCAATTCGAGGATTGTATTCGTTGCCGCTCTTCGTCGCTATCGTAATAGTTTCGTCTTCAGCAATATCGTAAAGGGAAATATCGGTATCGGTCGCCGAAAATTCCTCTTCATAAACCACGTAGTCGTCGGTTAACTGAGGGTTATATTCGTTATTACTCCCCGTGGCTATCGTAATAGCTTCATCTTCAAAGATATCGTAGTAGGCTACATCAAGATCGTTGGTGCTAAATTCTTCGACAAAAGCTACACTACCAATGCTAGAAATATCGGGATTAATCTCGTCGATACTACTATCAGCAATTTGGCGTTCTGTTCCCAAAAAACTATAGTACTGGATATCAATATCATTTACCGAAACCTCTTGTTGCCAAACTATATCGCCTAATTCTGAAACTTGGGCGTTAGTATCGTCCAGGCCGTTGTCGGTAACTTGAGTGATGTCAACCTCATAAACCATAATTAATTTCCTCTCGGTCGTTTGACACGATTACTTTGTTATTGACTAATACGAATCGAAGCTATATATTATGCAGTTTTGCGATCTCTTTTACATTTCAAAGATAATTATAGTTAGTCCGCAGCAAGAGGTAAGACTTCTAAGGAAAAACTTTCATTTTGTTATCATATAGTTACAAATAGGTGATTTATAGCTCATGGTTGGCGATTAGCAAAAAAGCTGGAGGCAGATAAGGAAGATATAATTATCTAAATTGATTTAGCAACGCAGTTGCTAAACTAGATTCCTTATCTGCCCTGTTCTATATATGCCACCATCTAATCTAAAAACCACCGTTGAAGAACAGTCACAAGAGAATTATCTCAACGAACTTCCCGATGAAGTAGAGATGTCTTTGTTCGATCACCTCGAAGAGCTACGGTTACGAATATTCTATGCCTTAATTGCCGTGGCGATCGCAGCCTTGGGCTGTTTTATCTTTGTTCGACCTTTAGTCCGCGTTCTTGAAGTTCCCGCTCAAGGAGTTCAGTTTCTCCAGCTTGCTCCAGGGGAGTTTTTCTTTGTCTCCATCAAGGTAGCTGGCTATAGTGGCATGGTTTTGGCAAGCCCATTTATTCTCTACCAAATTGTACAGTTTGTCTTACCAGGATTAACCAGAAAGGAACGTCGGTTACTCGCCCCTGTTATTTTTGGCTCTAGCATTTTGTTTTTCGCAGGCTTATTTTTTGCCTATATTGCCCTAATTCCTGCTGCCCTCAACTTCTTTATCAACTACGGTAGCGATGTTGTTCAACAGTCTTGGTCGATTGATAAATATTTTGAATTTGTCCTACTATTGTTATTCAGCACTGGACTAGCGTTTCAAATTCCGATCGTCCAGTTAATCCTGGGTTTCCTTGGTATTGTCAGTTCGGCACAAATGTTCGCAGGCTGGCGCTATGTCGTCCTTGGTTCTGTAATTATGGGCGCAATATTAACTCCTTCTACAGATCCCCTAACCCAGTCTCTTCTGGCTGGTGCAGTATTAGGACTATATTTTGGTGGAATTGGCGCTGTCAAACTAATAGGAAAATAGTCGACAAATAACAAACGTGTTTGGCTCTGGTTCAAATGTATTATTCTTTTGAGAACGATAAATCGCAATTAAAAATTAGAGGAAAATTGATAATAATAGACCAATTCCTACAAAAGCACAGCTTAAAATTGCTAAAGCGCTCAGCTGCTGATGAAAACTAGCTTTTTTATTCAGCTTCTCCAAACGGCCAGATATATAGTACACCTGTTTTTCCAAAGTGGCGCATCTGCTTTCTAGAGAAATTTTGTTTTTCTCACTATGATTTCCCGTTCTCCTTGACGATCTTCCTCTGCCTTGGTTTATATTATCAAGTAATTTCGACTGCTGTAAAATTACCGACTTTAACTGTTCTATATCTTGAGAATTTGATTGAGACTTAGTTGCCTTGTAAAGATATTGTTCTAGCAAGCCTGGTCCAAGTTGAAAGTAGCCTTTATGAGCTGAATAAATTGCATTAATCAACTCCTTTTCAGGAGTATTCTTCTTCAAATATCCTTTCGCACCAACTTGTAAAGCAGTATCTAAATAAGTATCTTCATTATGAACACTAATAATCAAGACATTAGTACTAATAAACTGCTCCGAAATAATCTGAGTAGCTTCTAGTCCATCCATAATAGGCATTTCAATATCCATTAACACCACGTGAGGATGATATAGCTCGATCGATTCAATCGCTTCTTTACCGTTGCTAGCACAACCAACTAGTTCCAAGCCAGAATCAGCTTCAACATAGCTTCTTATAATTTCTTGAACTGTTTTTTGATCGTCAGCAATTAAGACTTTGATCATTAGGGTAGTATATTTTTCTTACTAAGATAGCTTGCGACTTTATAAATAAATTCACTTCAAAAAGATTTAGCATGGTGCTAAATGTGACTAAATATAACAGATTGCCAACTCAAAGTCACTATATGTATCTTACATCCAAAGTTACAGTGAATTGTTAACATATTGAGATCGATAGTTATTCAAATAAATCTAAGTCTAATTTAAGCGTAAAGTCTCGGCAGCAGATAGTCCCAATCAAAAATAAAATTTTTATAATTTGAGTATCTAAAACTACGAACAGGCGCTCGAAGAGACAACTTGTTTCCCAAATAAAAATGATAAAGCTTCAATCCTACAAAGGATATTTAATTTTAGATAAGTTATTTAATTGGCAAAATGAAACTAAACTATTCTGATATTTTTGTAACTATTGCTACTCTGAAAGTAGAACCTACGGTCAATTTTTATAGTCAGCTTTTCGCTCGCCAACCTACCGTTTATCGAGCGGAGATTTACGCCGAATTCCAGATAGAACAACTACGTCTAGCTATTTTTAAACCAAAGAGCGAACATCAGGCTGAATTTGCCAATTACGGCAGCGCCATGAGTTTCTGTATAGAAGTTGAAGATTTAGAACGGGCGATCGCCTGCATGTCCGATCTAGGCTGTCCACCTGAAGGAGAAATAATCACTGCTTCTCATGGTCGAGAAATTTATGGCTGCGATCCTGCGGGAAACCGTTTGATTCTACATCAGTCTCCTCCAAAATAGAATGACAAATCTATTCATAAATGATTTTTGAGTCAAACAAAGAATACTATAAAATGCAAAAAACCAAAGATCGGCAAGATCTTTGGCAATATAAATAGACAATTCTTTCTGTCCGTTGTCGTCTAAAAAGCTAAATCTCGTTATTCTCGTTACTCTTCTCCCATAACGGTTTCTGCTGCCTGCTCGATTACTTCTGTCTCGCTCTCTTCTTCTTCCGTTTCGACAGGTTTCGCAGGTAGAACAACTGAGATTGCAGTACGTTCGGGATCGTCTAACACTTCAGCACCTTCGGGTAAAACTATTTCACCGACATGAAGAGTAGCTCCAACATCAAAGCTGGTTACGTCAATTTCAATTGATTCGGGAATACTGTCAGCAGCACAGATAATCTGTAGCTCGGTCATAATCTGATCGACTATTCCTCCTTCTTTTGTTCCGACAGCGTTGCCTGTTAGGACAATAGGAACTACAATTTCTACCTTCTGTTTGGCGGAAACTGTAAAGAAACTAACGTGATGTAAAGTTCTTTTCCAAGGGTGAGCCTGTACTTCTCGAATCAAAGCTTTCCCCGTCCAGGATATATCGGGAACTTCAAGATCGATCAAAGTATTGTTGATAGCAGCGTCCCGCAGCAGCATTTGAGCCTGCTTAGTAGGAATTGTCAGAGAGATAGACTTGTCCCCATCATGACCGTACAAGGCAGCAGGAATTAGACCTTCGCGACGCAAAGCTCTAGGTTTACTCCCTTCGGGACGAGATTGACATTCGACTGAAATTTTCATGTTTTTTGATTGAATTAGTGGTAAGTAATATGGTTTTAAATCTCGGCGAGTCGTGTCTCAAACGCCCTGCTTATTTCAACAGACGCTTACTCAACTGGCACTCCATCTGCGTCAAGCAAAGCTCTTTTCGGTCCATGAATAGGATCTTCGACAATAATTGTTTGATCGCGACTTGGTCCGACTGAAACAATGGCAATTGGTACTTTCATTAGCTCTGCCAAATATTTGAGGTAAGTCAGTGCTTTTTTTGGCAAATCGGCTAAAGAACGACATCCTGTGGTGCTTGACTGCCAACCAGGCAAGGTTTTATATACGGGCTTGCAGTTAGCAAATTGACTAGCGTTGGTTGGAAAATGGTTGCAAATTTCGCCATCAATTTCATAAGCTACACATACTTGAATTTCTTCTAGATCGTCAAGTACGTCTAATTTTGTCACTGCCAAGCAGTCTAGACCGTTGATTCTAACTGCATAGCGACCAATTACCGCATCAAACCAACCGCAGCGACGACGACGACCAGTTGTTGTTCCAAATTCTGCCCCTACATCGCCTAAAAGTTGACCTACTTCATCATTTAACTCGGTAGGAAATGGACCTTCTCCCACGCGGGTAGTATATGCTTTGGCAACACCAATCACGCGGTCTATAGTAGTCGGACCTACTCCAGCACCGACGCAAGCTCCACCGGCGATGGGGTTGGAAGAAGTTACATAAGGATAAGTACCATGATCTAAATCTAGTAAGGTTCCTTGCGCTCCTTCAAACAGAATATTTTTTTTCTCTTTTACCGCTTCATAAATTTTGAGAGAACTATCGACCACGAAGGGTTTTAAATACTCAGCGTACTTTAGATACTCGTCAATTACTTTCTCTGGGTCTAAAGGAGGTAAATTATACAGTTTTTCTAAAATTACGTTTTTATAGTTAATTGTCCAACCAAGCTGCTTATGAAGATGTTCTGAGTTCATCAAATCTAGAACCCGAATCCCTGTCCGCTCTGATTTATCAGCATAGGTAGGACCAATGCCTCTACCAGTAGTGCCAATCTTATATTCGCCTCTGCTTTCTTCCGATGCCTTGTCTATCTTGCGATGATAGGGCATGGTTATGTGAGCTGTCTGAGATATATATAGATTGTCTACCGTCACGCCTAAAGCTTTGAGCTGCTCTATTTCCTCAATCAAGACTTGAGGATCGATTACTGTTCCCGAACCAATAATACATTCTGTATTAGGATACAAAATCCCCGAAGGAATTAGATGCAGTTTAAAAGTCTGTTCAGCTACAACGACAGTATGTCCTGCATTTACCCCCCCTTGGGAGCGCACAACAACGTCTGCCGAACGACTAAGTAGATCGGTTATTTTTCCTTTTCCCTCGTCGCCCCACTGGGCTCCGATCACGATAACATTAGCCAAGAGTTTATTTGGAAGCTAAAGTTTACACAAACTATTATTATGGTGATTTGCTGTACATAATGTCAACAGATCTTAGTTAAGAAGTAAAAAGAAGCATGGAACTGCTGCAACAGGTAAGGATTATTGACCCCGTTCGACAAATAGACCGACTGGCAGATGTGTCGATCGTTCGGGGAAAAATAGCACAAATCGACGATCGCATTAATAACTATCCTGCTGAAACTGCGATTGTCGAACCTTCTGGTTTAGTTTTGGGTACTGGACTGGTAGATCTATACAGCCATAGTGGAGAACCAGGAAACGAAACGAGAGAAACTCTATTGGAGCTAGCCCAGGCTGGGGCAGCAGGAGGATTTACTCAGATCGGCATTCTTGCCGATACAATTCCCGCGATCGATCGCGTCGAAGTTGTTGCGGCAATGAAGCGAAGAAGCGATTTTTCCGCGATCGCTCGCCAGAACGATAATTTACCTCAGCTCAATTTCTGGGGAGCAGCCTGGGATCTGACAACTCAACAGATGAATGCTTTAGGAGAGTTAGAGTCAGAGGTTATTGGTTTCACCAGCAGCCATCATTTAGGCAATATTAATGTCCTGAAACAGATTTTAGAATATCTCCAGCCCTGGTCAAACACGATCGCTATCGATCTGCATCAAAACGAACTAGGCGCAAACGGAGTAACCAGAGAAGGCGCCGTTTCAATTCGCTATGGGATGGTCGGCACTCCAGGCTATTCAGAAGCAGCAGTACTTGCAGCAGTGTTAGAGATGGTAGCCGAAATACCTGCAAATATTCATATTATGAGAGTTTCTACCAAGCGGGGAGTAGAGTTAATTGCTGATGCTAAGGCAAGAGGGATTAACGTCACCGCCAGCACTACCTGGATGCATCTTCTATGGGACAGCAAGTCGGTAGGCAGCTACGATCCAAATTTGCGTCTCGAACCACCTTTGGGAAGTGAGTCAGATCGTCAAGCTTTAGCCGATGGAGTACGTCAGGGAACTATTGATGCGATCGCGATCGATCACCAAGCCTATACTTATGAAGAAAAAACCGTCGCTTTTGCCCTTGCACCGACGGGAGTTATCGGTTTAGAGTTGGCTCTTCCTCTGCTATGGCAAAGATTTGTGGCGACAGGGAAGTGGTCGGCAATAGAGCTATGGCAGGCTCTTAGTAGTCGTCCCCGCCAATGTATCGGGCAACAGCCAGCAGAAATTGCATCTCAACAATCTGCCGATCTAGTTTTATTCGCGCCCGATCGAGTTTGGAACGCCAATCGAAATAGTCTTAAGTCCTCTGCTGCCAATAGTCCCTGGTACGAGCGAGAAATTACGGGAAAGGTGATCGAAACCTGGACTAGTTCGGCTTAAAAAGTTGGCGATTAACAGCTAGCGGGGCTAATTTTGAGTTATCGGGTAAGCAAAAATAGTTTGAAGGAGATCGATGTCCGAGCGATAAATTTTCTCTTCCCAAAATTAAAGCGATCGCTTTTGCAGATTACGCTGGCAAGATATAGCGCAGACGCTCGGCAATGCTTATAACTAGAGCTAAATAGGCAGGTTGAAAATAATTTAAGCCAGCAGTAGTAGGTTTCTGATTTCGCTCTTAACAATCTAAGTCTCCAGCTGTCTTTCGAGCAAGATGTTATTTCGGCTGTCGATCTGGGCATGATAGGAAGGTAATTTCCGCTACTTGTAGCCTGATTCGGATGTCTGAAGAAATAGTAGGAATTCTGCAACAGCAAAATTCTCTTTTAAGTCGTGTAGAAGAAGTTCTGGCTGAAAATCAAAGACTGAGAACTGAATTTCAGCAGTTAACCGAAAGAGAAGAGAGATTTCGGCAGATTGCCGAGAATGTGCGCGAGGTTTTCTTTGTAATTTCTGCTAAAACAGACGATATTCTATATATTAGTCCCACCTATGAAAAGGTTTGGGGACGTAGCTGTCAGAGTTTGTACGAAGATCCCCAATCTTGGCTATTTGCAATCCATCCCGAAGATTCTTTTAAAGCGATCGCTACAATTGAAACTCAGTTTAGAACGGGGGATGATTTTGAGGAAGAATATCGTATCATTCGCCCAGATAAGTCGATTTGTTGGGTGAGAGTCAGAGCCTTTCCTGTTAGAGATGTCATGGGCAAGGTCGATCGCTTTGTGGGTATTGCTGAAGATATTACTAAGCGCCGCGACGCAGAAGAAGCCCTCAGAAAAAGCGAGGAACAATTTCGTCTTACTTTTGAACTCGCGCCGATTGGTATGGCAATTAGTACTCTTAGGGGCAAATTTACCAGGGTGAATCAGGCTTTATGTGAGGCGCTACTGTATTCAGAAGCAGAATTATTAGAGCTATCTTTTGCAGAAATTAGCCATCCTGATGATTGGGAGATGCATCATAATTTGGAGCAGATGTTAGTCACCAGTAACGAATCAGTTTTTCAAATTGAAAAACGTTTCATTGCCAAAAATGGTCAGATAGTTGATACATTGCTCAAGGTTTTAGTTGTATGTGATGCCCAGGGTAAACCGCTACATTTTAACAATCAAATTGTTGATATTACCGAACGTAAATCAATGGAGCAGCAGCTACTCCACGATGCTCTCCACGACGCTCTTACGGGACTTCCCAACCGCGCTTTGTTTATGAATCGCCTAGAACAACAGTTGAAGAGAAGCCAAAGCCAAAACGGTTATCTATTTGCGGTACTGTTTCTCGATCTAGATCGATTTAAAGTGGTTAACGATAGTGTGGGGCATCTAGTTGGCGATAAGCTGCTGATTGAAATTGCCCGACGCTTAGAAAAGTCTATTTCCCCTACGGATACGGTAGCTCGTTTGGGAGGAGATGAATTTACGATCCTGCTAGAAAACATTGCTAGCAAGTCCGAAGCTACCTTGGTTGCCGAAAGTATTTATCAAACCCTCAGCTTTTCTTTCCACATTGACGGATACGAACTTTTTTCTACCGCTAGTATTGGTATTGCTCTCTCTTCTCAGGGTTATGAAAAGCCTGAAGATATCCTGCGGGATGCCGACCTGACTATGTATAGCGCCAAGGAACAGGGTAAGGCAAGATACGAAGTCTTCGACCGCTCGCTGCGCGATCGCGCTTTGCAAAGATTAGAGTTAGAAACCGACCTACGTAGGGCTTTGGATCGAGGAGAGTTTGAAGTTTACTATCAGCCAATTACATCTTTACCATTAGGTACTCTGTCTGGTTTTGAAGCCTTAGCACGTTGGAATCATCCGATTAAGGGCGCAATTGGACCAGGTGACTTTATTCCCGTATGTGAAGAAACTGGCTTGATCGTACCTCTAGGACGCTGGTTACTTAAAGAAGCTTGCAAAGCAGCTCGCAGTTGGCAGCTAAAATATCCCGAACATCCTCCATTTAAAATGAGCGTCAATCTTTCAGGACAGCAATTTCGTGAGGAGGAGTTGATTAAAGAGGTTGAGAGCGTCTTAGAAGAGACGGGATTGGCAGGCAAGTTTCTTAAGCTAGAAATTACCGAAAGCATTCTGATCGACAATCTAGAAACTGTCACCGAAATTATTCTCAAATTAAGAAAGAAAGATATCCAGTTTAGTATCGATGATTTTGGTACGGGATATTCATCCTTAAGCTACCTGCATCGTTTTCCTGTTGATACGATCAAAATAGACCGTTCATTTGTTAGCCAAATGCAGACTAATGGCGATAATTCGGCAATTGTTAAGGCAATTGTTACTTTAGCTCACATGTTGGAGATGGACGTAATTGCTGAAGGAATTGAAACTACTGCTCAACTAGCTCAGTTAAAGTTACTCAAGTGTGAATATGGGCAGGGCTTCTTTTTCTCTAAACCTCTCAGCCAGGAAAATGCAGAGGCTTTTATTACCGACTCACATGAATGGTAATTAGATCGCATCCAGTTTTAAGCCTGGAGTTTTTAAGTTAGCGGTGCGACCCACAGCTTGCAAGGCAAGCAAAGTCCTGCTTCGCAGGACGCTGGCACGAATAGTGCCGTTCGACAGAAAGGCTTTAGCCGCATCTAGGCGCAAGATAAAGGGCTTGCCGGCATATACGCGCACCAAGACATTGCTCGTAAGTAGCAAGTAGTAAGTAGTAAGTAGAAATCAGATTTTGCTGTCTGACCAACTCAATCTCTAATTTTAAAACTACTGTTTTCAGTATAAACGGGGTTTAAATGCTATTCATCGCTCGCTAATTTGGCTAGGATCGATAGTTGTTAATAACCGCGCTACGAATCATTAACAACTTATTTTCCTACTTCTTATCTCGACTTAGTTATTTACTGCTGAGTTTATGACCCTCAATCACAATCTCGTTTTCTCTCAAGCAGCGTAACCAGCCATGCATACGGCGAATAGCATCACGGTTTTTTAATAGTCCAGACTTTTGTTCTTTCTTAGTTAAGCGTACAAACTTTTTGTAGCTAGGATAATCGGGAGCAACTAAGGCATCTTTTTGATGCAGAATTAAAGGGTTGGTTTCGTCAGAAATATCATGATAAGTAACTGATAAATTATGTAGATCTATTTCCATCGTTGCCTGTAAGGCAGGGTGAGCCTGGGTATCAAACTCTGGATAGACCAAATAGGTTATTTTTGGTTTATTGTAGTAAATTTTAACTATATTGGCATTTTCTAAACGATAGAAATTACGGCTGGCACAGCCTTCGTATAGCCTTAAAAGAGGGGGCAGCTTTTCTAAAGCGCTAATATGGACGGCGATCGCACCATTAAGCTGTTTACCAATTTGGCTAGTCTGGCAGAGATTGGCAATTTTTTTCATGTCGCCAACATTAATTAGCAGCAGATCGGCAATAGTGCAGGCTTGTTTATAGCTACCAAACAATACTTTGACATCGGCTTTGATCTCAGGAGCTAGTTTTCTAATAGTCGGACGACCGCTAAACTTACCCAGTGCCAGATAAACTAATAGGTCTTGACGACGCTTTTCGGCGATCGCCTCCCACTCATCGCGATCTGTTGCCTGAAGAATTAATTTAAATGCTCTTTGATAGCTACGAAATTCTTCTTTTATCGCTGCCTCCGAAGGCAATTCACCTTTGGCAGGTAAACGACCTCTTTTGGTATAAAAGTCCATCAGAGGGGTTAATAATTCCTGATAGTCTTCAAAATTCCTCACCTTCGACTGAATACGCGGGGTACTGAGGCGAGAATACACGCGAGAAGCTCGGAAAAACTCAGCTTCAGCCTCGTGACGAAAGACCAAATAAATGCCCAATCCAGCAGGAATTGATTCTACCTCTAAGACCTGATCGATGTAGAGTTTTAGCTCTTCCTGCTCGTAGTACTTCTGAAAAGTATTACGGTTGGTAACGACACCATCGCCATAGGCGACTAAACCACGACGGCGATCGTCTACCAATACCTGAGCCGAGACAATTAGAACTCGTTGGCTTAGAGACCATGCCTTAATCAGAGCCTGTCTTCTTTCGGCTATATCTTCGATGACGTTGAGAATATAGCCTAGATTAACGATATCAGCAGCGCTTTGTTCGGCATTAGGTCGATAATAAGGATCCCAACCCGAACTTTGGTAGCCTATACCTCTAATTTGCTTGATGTCTTCTCCACAACCACAGCCATAATCAAAGAAAGTAGTATTTTCTTTAAACAAATTGGCTTCTAAGGCAATTCTGACTGGACGAGATAACTCAGAGCGCTTTAAGGCTGCCTTATGTCTTTCGATTAAGATAGTTTGTCTTTGAGCAGCGGGAGAATCTATCGGACAGGCAACATGATGATCTACCAAAGAAATACCTTGTTGTAATAATAAGCGAGTCCACTCTTGCAGAGTTCCAATGTGCCGAGAATTATCCAGTAAACCTAGCACCAATTCTTCTCTGGTCAACTCGGCAAAAGACTCATAGAGAGGATAGTCTGGACTTACAAAGGTTTCTTTACGGTGGAGAATAGGTGGATTATGAGAATTGTGATATTGTCTAACGGTCACCTGCTCTGTAGTTAGATCGACCACAATACTCTGATGTAGTTGAGGATGGGGATCTCGGTCGAAGTCTGGATAATATAAATAAGAAATCTTGGGTCGATCCATGCCAAATTTGATAATAGTGGCGCGATCGAGATTATCGACAAAGTTTCTTGCCCGATTCTCATAGTCTTTTAGGACGGGATCGAGATTAGATAAGGCATGACGATGAACATACAGAGCATTGGGCAGATGTTTGCCCACGGTACTGTTTTTACAGCTAGAGACAATTGTGGAAAATTTTTCAAGAGTTACCATCGTTCAGTATCAGTCAATTGTTATTGGTCATCGATCGTTGGTGTTAACCTGACACGTATTTTTAACTTAATCGTCTTGAATTATAACCAGTCAAAAATGAAATATCATATTGGTTTTGGTCAGTCAGATCTCGGTATCGATACTCCTCGTACGGCAATATTATCTGGAGAGCCAGAGCGATCGCACCAGATCGCTCAAGCTTATTTAGAAAACGTTGAGCTGCTGTCCCAGTATCGGGGACTAAACAGTTATTTGGGCAAACTGCCAAATGGTAAGCCTATGTTAGTCGCAACTAGCGGAATGGGCGCTCCTTCTTTAAGTATCGTAGTAAACGAATTAGTCCAGGTTGGCATAGAGCAGTTTATTCGGGTTGGTACTTGTGGTTCGATTCAGCCAAAGATTAAAGTCGGTGACATTGTTATATCTCAAGGAAGTTTATGTCGCCAAGGGGCAGCTTTAGACATTGCTCCTGTTGAGTATCCTGCCGTCGCCGATCCTTTTATGACCGTAGCCTTAGTTGAAACCGCCCGTAGGTTAGGTATTTCTCATCATTTGGGCATTACTGCTTCTGTAGATAGTTTTTATGAGGGGCAGGAAAGAACTGAGTCTTCAGCAAATCCTTACCTTCAGTCCTGGTTGAGAGGGATTACTGCCGATTACCGCCAGCTCAATATTTTAAATTACGAAATGGAAGTAGGAACGTTATTTAAAATGGCTGGAGTATACGGTTTTCGCGCCGCCTGCGTCTGCGCTGTAGTCGCTCAACGCACTATTGAAGAGTCAATTGTTATTGCTGACAAAGATGCTGCGGTTAAACGAGCGATCGAGGTAGCTATTGGCTCTGTCTCTTCAGAAGCAAGTTAAGCGACACAGGGTTATGCCCCAGGTTCTTCAATTACGGTACGCCTAGACATTTTTTTAAGCTGAGAGTTTTCTCCCAAAGAGCGTTTGGCAACTACTTCCAATTCCACCTCCAAACCAGGCTGTAGGTATTCGGGAGGAATGGGTAATGCTCCTAACTTGAGAGTAAATAAGTTTCCCTCTTGAGCGATCGCTTCTGGGGGTATTGCTCCCTCAAATTTGGTTTTGTAAACGGTACTGCTGCCCCCAAAAAAGTTTTTTTCCTCTGATTCTTCGCCAACGCGATATTTAATTGAAAAGTCGGTGGCAATTAAATCTGATTGTTCTGCCTCATCAAATACGTCTAGCTCTAAATTTGCTCCTTGACCAAATAAGCCATCAACATTTAGATCGGCAACATCTTGGGTACGGACAGCATTAAAGACAAACAGCTCGGTCAGATTATCTCGCTTTACCGTTTTTGTTTCTAACCACAAATCTTCAGGTAAAAAGATATTGGCATCGTCTTCTCCTTTTAGAGCGAGAGTGATTTTTTTGTCGTCGAAGTTTTCTACTGATTGAGGCGCATCCCAAACTACTAAAACCGAATGTTCGTGACGAGCGACTAATTCTTTGTATTTACTGGCAACAATTGAACCTGGAGCAAATAAAGACGAGGCGTTATCTTTACTCTGCCAAATATTCTTCGATAGGGTAAAACCTCTACCTTTCAATTCACTAATAGGCGCAGTAACTTCAGGAAAATCAGGAGATAGAGATTTATCTAAATTAATTAAAGTTAGACTACCAATTTGACCATCTCTTCCTTTACGACCATCTCTGCCCTTTCGACCTGGATAACCGTCGGTACACTGAAACTCCTCGGTGGTACAGCTGTAGTCAGCACTTCCAGGTTTACCAAAGCAGGTTTCCTCATTCCAATAAGGGCGATCGCATTCGCAACCCGAGCCACCTCCACCTGCATTTCCTGGCGCTCCACCTTCTCCTCCCGCAGCAATTACATAAACTTGCTTCAGATGCTCTTTGTTCGTAGTGTAAACAGTCAAAGAACCACCATTTCCACCAACTCCTCCATCTCCTCCATCTCCTCCATTACCACCGTCAGCACCACGTAAATTTTTGCCAACTGGTTCTGTTTGCTGCTCGCAGAATGCATCATAGCCTTTGACTCCCTGTTCTCCAGATGCACCGTCACCTCCTGCAAGATCGAGAGTCATCGATGTTCCATCAGCAAACACGGTCAAATTATCACTATTACGGCCATTTTTACCCTTTACGCCAGTTTCTCCATAATCCCCGTTTTCTCCCAAGGACTGTACTTCTGCTGCTAATACATTAGAACAGAGAAGAGATGGCGCAACGCCTGCTAAGGTGACAAATTGCGGTACTGATAGAATAGTTAGAAATAGAGATAATTTACTAAAAAAATTTATTTGCATAGTCAATAAAACTACTTCAATCGCATTTTACTTATATTTGTTTTCCGTGTATCGCACATTTTTCAGCTTTTGTCATTATTTTTTTAGATTTAATTAACAAAATGTAACCTTTACCTTTTGAGATGTAATTTGAATTTGCACTCGTAATTGCTGAGATAATAGCTAAATCAAAAAATCTGCTGATAATAACGATTGAGAAAATATTTCTTCTTTGTCGTACATTAAGCTCCAGATTCCGATATCTTGGGTATAAAGGCTTAAATAGGCAAAATATAGAATGAAACGTTGGTTACTAACTTTATTTATAATTTTTTCGGTTAACATTCTCGGCAGCATTACTCCTGTTAACGCCGTTGGTATTCAAAATTCCGCGCCAACAGAACAGCAGCTCATCCAAGGAGAAAAAATTGCTAAAAAAGCTTTTCGAGCAGCGCAACGAGGTAATTTTGCTAAGGCTGAAACTTATTGGACAACTTTAGTAGAAAAGTTTCCAGAAAATCCTGCTGTTTGGAGTAATCGCGGTAATGTTCGCATTGGTCAATACAAGCTAAACGAAGCGATCTCTGACTTCGATCGTTCAATTGAAATTGCGCCAGAATATCCAGATGCTTATTTAAACCGAGGAATTGCTTACGAAGGAAAAGGTCTTTGGTCAAAAGCGATCGCTGATTATAATTATGTTCTATCTCTAACGCCCCAAGACCCGATAGCAATAAACAATAGAGGGAATGCCAAAGCAGGACAGCAAAAGTGGCAGGCAGCATTAGACGATTATCAGCAGGCAGCAGAGCTTGCACCCGCTTTTCCGATGGCGCGTGGTAACGCTTCTCTAATTCAATACCAGTTAGGCGATCGTTCCGAGGCTATTCGTAATATGCGTAATCTAGTTCGTAAGTATCCAATGTACTCTGATATGCGAGCGGCTTTAGCCGCTACTCTGTGGGTTGAAGGTAAGCAGGGAGAGGCAGAGAGTAACTGGGTTGCAGCAGTTGGGTTAGATAATCGCTATCAAGATCTCGACTGGCTAGAAAATATTCGCCGTTGGCCACCATCTATGATTCAGGCCCTGTCAAGATTTCTCAATCTCAATTGACAAGTTATCATTCATAATAAATTCTGTTAACAAACTTATGGCTAGTTCTTCTAATATAGAATCCCTTTCTTTTCCACAAGCAATTTCTCAGACTCAATCTTTGATGGAACTGATTAACTCTAACAAAATAAGTGAAACTGAAACTCAACAGCAAGTCTCCTCTTTATTAGAAAGCAAAAATGGAGGCAGGGGATTTTTTGTTGCCTACTTAACTAGCGATATGTCTTTAGCTGACAATCCGTCTCCAGGCATAATCGATGGCTTGAAGGCTGCACAAGAGGTCGCAAGCGAACTCTTAGTCAAAAACTTAGCTATGTCTTCTGCTATGGTTGTTGCCCACGAGCGCAATTCTGATTCAGAAAGTATTGCAGAATCGGAAAAAGTTCGCCGTCGCACCTATAATCTGATTCAAAAACTCAACTTACAATCTATCAAAGAAAAGCTACAGCAATTGGAAAGCACTTTGAAAAATGGTAAGGGACAATATCATGATTTCTTGCAACGCTGGGATTACGATCTCGAACAAAAAAAGGCAATTCAAAACACTATTAAAAGTTTGTAAATGTTATTGATTCGGTACAACATTATCAAAACAATTTGCTATTCGCTTTTTATGTTGCTTCTGGTACTGCATCTACCTCAAATTTATAGCCAACGCCTCTCACAGTCTGGATGAAAGATGGTTCAGCAGAATCAATTTCAATCTTCTTCCGAATTTGACCGATATGAACGTCAACTACTCGCTGATCTCCAACATAGTCATAATCCCAAACGCTTTGAATTAATTCATCTCTACGCCAAACTCTTCCAGGTCGAGTAGCCAAAAAATGCAGTAGATCGAATTCCAATGCTGTTAAAAGAATCAGTTGTTCGTTAATTTTTACTTCTCTTCGCACTGGGTCGATTACCATATTGCTAAAAACCAACGGTTGCTTCTCAGAAGTAGAAACTGTTCTTTGTCTTTTTAAAATAGCTTTGACTCGATATTCTAATTCTTGAAGATCGAAAGGTTTAGTTAAATAATCATCCGCACCTTTTAAAAAACCTTCTTTCTTGTCGGCAGCATCAGATCGACTTGTTAACATCAAAATAAATACATCAGTATGCTTTTGCATCTCCTCGCAGAGATTGTAACCCAAAGCATCAGGAAGATTAACATCCAATATTACCAAATCGGGATTAAATTGCTCGAAGGTCTTTAAAGCACTCTGTCCATCTACAGCCGATTCAAGTAAATAATCTTTCTGACTTAGAAAACGGAATATTAAATTGCGAATTGCTGGATCGTCGTCAACAACTAGAATTTTGGCGGAAGCAGTGTGCATAATTTCAACCAGTAAACTAAAAAAAACTAAACTTGAAAGTTGCTAATCCATCTAAGCGACTTTTGCATTTAGTCTTCTAGACAATTATCGATGCATAACTGAATAATGCCAAGAACATCTAGCATTTTTACTACTATATCTATTGCATTTAAAATCATATTAACTAAGAAACCTCAGCTTCTCCACACATATGGAAAGTCTGAGGTTTTAAAATATATATGCGCTATTCGCAAATCTAAAATAAAGAACCTGGCACTGAGCTATTTTCCCGGGAGGCTACCCCCCAAGTATCTTCGCCGCAACAGCGTTTCACAATCGAGTTCGGGATGGAGTCGAAGTGGGTCCACTGCGCTAATAGCACCAGGAATGCTA
>Ga0209831_1000003_pt1 | contig 236987 bp, 204 predicted proteins | sample Maine_Asex4_meta_FD_187451 | JGI IMG/M metagenome (GOLD analysis project Ga0209831, IMG submission 187451) | Marine algal microbial communities from Maine, USA - Maine_Asex4_metaG (SPAdes) (version 2) | ecosystem: Host-associated > Algae > Red algae > Unclassified | place: Maine, USA... | reverse complement strand
AGTGGCATCCCAATCTGATTGAGGAATTTGAATCCCTGCGATGTTAATCTCTGCACTCATAAACTAGATCTTAAAACATAATCACCATTGAAAACCACATTTCTTCGTTGGAGGCTGGGACGCTTACATCAGGGTTTTATAAATCTATTTCGTGCTGCTGACGACATAGATCCAAAATGGGAATGGGAAAAACTAGCTTTGTCGGGTCTATCTATTCGTGATATTCCAGGAGAACATTTGGAAATACTTGCAGAGCCTAATGTACAAGTATTAGCTAGAGAAATACAGTTAGCATTATCAAAATGCTTTGAAAATAAAGTATGAATTATTTTACCAATAGAATAAATACAGGAGAACATTTTCTGCTTCCATAACTCAATTTTGGCGGCACAACCTCAATTGGCTCTCTTCGTAAAAGCAGCGATTTTCTTGATATCATATTACTGAGTAATAAACTGTTAATTTAAATACTTTTTGACAGATAAATATATGGAACTAAAACGAAAATTGGGTATTGCGCTACTTTTAATCAGGATTAGTGCTGGTGCATTTTTTTTAGTTTGGTCACTTGAAAAAATATTTCATCCTGAGAAAATACAAAATGTTTTTTCTAAGTTTTATTTTTTAGAAATATCTCCTGCTATTTCTATAACAATAGGCATAGTTCAAACTCTAATCATCTTATTATTTATGGTAGGAATATTTAAAGTATGGACTTATGGGATAATTTTAGGGATGCATGCTCTTACCACTCTTTCTACCTATAAACAGCTATTTAATCCATACCAGGCTTCAAATCATTTATTTTGGGCTGCTGTTCCTGCTTTGGCAGCATTAATAGCATTATTTATACTAAGAAAAGAAGATTATATTTTTACTATTCCCTGGAAAAATAGCAAAGCATAAATCAATCTATTAATTAATCAGATAACCCCAATCAAAATTCGATTCATTTTCTTCTTATTTAACTTTTCCCAAAATCAAGCTAATAGTATCCCTTGATTTTAGAAAATCTTTGCAGTTGTTTAAATGCTTTTTTTAAATGCTAAATTTACCAGTCAAGCAGCAGCTAGGGAAAAACTAAAAGTACTGCCTTTGCCTAACTCGCTTTCTACTTTCATCTGCCCACCCTGAAGCTCTACTAACCGACGAGAAATTGCCAAACCGATTCCACTACCCTGACGATTGCGTTGCGAAGCCATGCTGTTAAGCTTATCGCTTGCTGTGCCAGAACGCCAGAATCTTTCAAATACATGGGGTAAATCTGCGGCGGCAATTCCCTGCCCCGTATCGCTGACGGCTATACAAATGCGATCGCCGTTTTGCGAAGCTTGCAGGAGAATCGAACCTCGTTCGGTATAGGAAACAGCATTGCCTAGCAAATTGACTAAAACCTGTTCCAAACGATCTAGATCGGCTAAAACTAAGGGCAAATTGGTCGAACATTCCAGTTGAATTGTTAACTCTTCTAGTAGTTGAGTGGAAAACTTTTCTATTAACGCCGATAATAGGGGATACAAATTAATCGGTGCTAGATGAATGGGTAGATATCCTGCTTCAGCTTTCGATAACTCCTGTAAATCGTTGACCAAACGCTGTAGTCGCCTGGTTTCTTTCGTCATTCGTTCATAGACATCTGGTGTAGCTTCGATGGTACTAGAGGTGACACCTTCTAAATAACCATTGATTATGGTGAGGGGCGTTCTTAATTCATGGGTGAGGTCGCTAACCAATTCTCGACGGCGTTGTTCTGAACCTTCCAAACTGCTTGCCATATTGTTAAAGCTGGCACTGAGGCGATTTATTTCGGGTATCTCGCTGGGAGGTAATCTTTTACTCAGTCTTCCTCTAGCAAACTCTTGGGTAACCTTTTCAATTTTTACCAGTGGCTTAGTAATCAGGCGAGAAACAAAAAAGCTCAATCCCCCTGCTGTAGTACCGCCGACAATTACCGACAATAAAGTGCTGTTATGCCAAGCGTTACCAAAACCTTCGATAACTTCAGAACGAACATCTTGAAAATAAAATCCTTTGCCTTCAATTTTTTCGATATGTTGAGAAAAGAAAATAGGAGAGGCAGTTTTGCCGACAATAACCAGAATACTAATTGCCACACTCATCACTACTAAATGAGATAAAAACAAGCGCGATGTTAGAGAAAGAGGTTTTCCCTTGAGCAAATTGATTAATTTAGACTTGTTTTTACGATCGCGCACAGTATTTATTTGACTTTCTCGTCTTCAAATTTGTACCCAACTCCCAGTACAGTTTTAATAAACTGAGGATGGGCTGTATCTGACTCAATTTTTTTTCGCAGTCTGGCTACATGGGTATCGACAACGCGATCGTCGCCATAAAAATCATTTCCCCACAGGCGATCGATTAGCTGGGTGCGATTCCATACGCGACTGGGTTGACTGGCAAAAGTATTAAGCAGATCGAATTCAATGGTGGTTAAGTTAAGCTCCTGCTTATTACCATCTAAAAGTTGGAATGCCGTTCGCTGGGTTTCATTAATTATGAAATGTTGAGTGCGATGTTGGGAGTCTTGATTATCAATTGTTCTTAAACTACGACGCAGTAAAGCCCGAATCCTAGCAATCAATTCTGGCGCACTAAAAGGCTTTACTAGATAATCGTCTGCACCTGTAGATAAACCCACCACCCGATCTATCTCTTCCCCCTTTGCCGTCAGCATCAAAATAAAGGGATCTTTTCCCTCTGTCTGACGGCGAATACGGGTACATACTTCTAGTCCATTTAACCCAGGCATCATTAGATCGAGAACGATAACATCGGGCTGCTGTTCTTTAAACGCTTCTAAGGCTGCAAACCCATCGCGACAGTGAGAACAATCAAACCCCTCTTTCTCTAGATTAAGGGTAATAAGACGAGCAATTTCTGCTTCATCTTCAACGATTAAAATTTTATGACTCATCGGGTAATCGTCCTGTGTTCAACTTATAGCTTACACTCAAACAATTAATACAGTTGAGTTCAATAGTAAGCTGAATTTTCAATTGACTAAATATAACTTTAATCAAACAAGATTATTACATATGCGTTTGACATAAACAATATATATTTTCTAAGGTTTATCATCATTGGGAAATAATAAAGTAAGCACAAGCAAAGCGAATAAGATTGGCATGGGTAAGAAGACTAGCGGCAAAAAAGATAAGAGCATGACTTATTTCTCACACATTAAAATAGTTTAATTAAAGTTAAATTGAAACAAAGCTCATTTCGGCTTTGGGGAACAAGCAAACCATGAAAAATAGCTTTTATCAGGATTTGGTTCTTCTATCAATTCAAAATTCACAATAAAAGTTAGATGTGGCGTTCGTATGTCAGTCGCGTCTCAAGGCAGTGAAGGGGTTCAACCTATCTTACTATTTTGGCGACTACGATTCCCAAGTAAAGGCAGAAAAGCCCACTTACCGCACTTCCTAACCAGTAGGTTATTGGTTTTATTACCAAAGATAATGTCATTGGCGATCGCCAGCTAACTTGACTAAATAGGTTCATCGTATCGAGTTCATAGCTAGAAAAAGTAGTATAAGAACCTAAAAAACCGATCGCGACCAACAAGCGAAGTTCAGGAGAAACTAGTAGCGTTCTTTCTAAGATTAATGTTGTCACTAGCCCCATTAAAAATGAGCCTGTCAGGTTGACAAATATAGTGGCGTAGGGAAAACCAGTACCGAAAGATTTGGCTAGCCAGAGACTTAGATAGTAACGGCTTAAAGCACCAGCGATCGCCCCCAAGCTAACGGCGATCGGATTGCGAACGGAGGGTTTTTCAAACACTTCAGGAACTAAATGTGGAGCAGCTGTCAAAAAGTTTAATAAGTTTATGGGAGCGGATTCCATAAAGAACATATATTTACTGACAATTATAATAATTATAGTTATCGTTAGTGAATAAGAAAATTGGCTTATGACTCCAAAGCAGCACTCATCGTTGGGAAATAGGTTAACTCAAGGTGCGCCCCTTGCAGTTTTGATGGTGCTGTCTTTGGTAATTCTCTATCAATTGTGGTCGATATTACAATTAATCGCGATCGCCATTTTGCTCTCTTTGGTTCTGCAAACCTTACTCAGCCAGCTAGAAAAATTTCTTAAGCGTCGTTGGTTAGCAATTCTGGTTTTAGCCATTAGCATTATTGGTTTGACCATACTCCTACCAATTGTCATTCTGCCCGATCTGGTGGTTGAGTTTCAAAAGTTATCGGTAAGGTTACCAGCGTATCTGAGCAGTTTGACCCAAAAATCTCAGAATCTGCATAACAGCTATGGTTTCATTCCTGACATCTCAACGGAGATTACTAAATTAAGTGACTTTCTCTATAGTCTGGTCAGATCTTTTCCTGTTTTGCTCGAAAAGGCTTTGGGAATTACGGTCGAGGCTTTTGCGATCGTCATACTAGCTCTTTATATTACTTATGATCCTAAGTTTCTAGCAAGCGGACTATTGCGTCTAACTCCTCGTCGTCATCATCCATCAGTTAAGCGTATTCTGGAAACAATGCGATCGCGACTCCAAAGCTGGATGAGCGGTACTTTTTTGGCGATGCTGTTTCTTGGTACGGGAGTGGGGATAGGACTATGGGTTCTTGGCATTCCTCTGTCCATCCCTTTTGCGATCATTGCAGGGCTGTTTGAAATAATTCCTTACGTTGGTAGCTTTGTTGGTGGCTTTTTACCCGCCCTGATCGCCTTAACTATTTCGCCGCTAAAGCTGGTAATGGTTATAGTTCTATTCTTGGTACTCAATCAGATTGATGCCCATATCTTCCAACCTATCGTAGTTGGGCATCAGGTTAATCTGAATCCAGTAGGCGTTGTGATTACAGTTTTGATTATGGGTGAGTTGCTAGGAATTATCGGTCTAATCTTTGCTATTCCTGCTGCGGTGGTGGTGATGACTTTGTTTGATGAATTTACTGATAAATCGAGTTTCTCCGAATCTGCTTTAGATAAACCTAGCTAGCTATAAACGATAAAGCTTATTACCTTGATGATACTTAGTTTTAGTGCGATCGCTTTAAATGCAATTAGAGGCGTTGGTGAATAGAGGTCTGATTTTGCAAAAATGCGATCGCCAACAAAATGCTCTAAATATTAATATTTTTCAAAGAAATTGAATCTTGAATTCGCTCCAGTGCAGCTTCAGGAATAACACCTTCAGCTACTAGCTTCTCAATAATTTCTCCTTCACTAGTACGAGCAGCATGAGTCGCTACCTGTTTCTGAAGGGAGATCGCCAAATCATGTCGGCTAGTTCCCATTGCCTCTACTCGCCTTAAGGCTCCTTTACTTGCTTGCTGATAAAACGAAATGCAGTCTTGAGCTACTGTTAATTCAACCGCATTGGCAGAAACTAATTGTTTTACCTGTTTGACGATTTTTTTGCTTACATAAACCGTTACAGCATCATATTCATAGCGAATTGCTGCTAATTGCCTGTGGCGTTGTCCAAAAGACTTATGATGGCGAAAGAAATGCCTTAGATGCTTAAAAATCAGCTTTTCTAAAGGAGTTTCTAGGGACCACAAAGCTGGCGTTCGAGGTGGAATTTGACCATTCAAAACGTTATCTCGTTTAGCCTCAACCATCAACTCTAGTTTCTGCATCGCCTTTTCTAACAAAAGTCCTCGATCGTGTAGATCGACATGAGCCTGATGTTCAATTCTGAGTACTTGTAACCATAAAATCTCACGAGCCAATCCTGGATCGAGCTTTAGTTCTGACCAGATCTTAGTGACGGTAGTTTCTGCCGTGTCTAGAACCCGCTGATAGTCTTCTTCTATTTTGACAATGACCTCTCTGTCAAACAATCCCATCGAATCTAGTCGATGCAGTAATTTTAGGGCTTCTCGTTTGGCTAAAATAGTTGCCTGAGCTTTTCCCAACCGTTCTAAAATTGGTGGTTCATTTATTTTGAGCCAGCTAATTAACTTGCCTGTAGTCGTGCCAGCAATCAAGATCGTAAATAGTGCTACTCCTAGAGTCATGGCAATAATTAAATCTCGGTTGGGAAATGAGCGATCTAAGCTTAGTGCCAAAGCAAGGGCAACTGCTCCCCGCAGCCCACCCCAATAAGTTACTAGCTGATAACGCCAGCCAATTGGCTCAGATTTTTGTATCCAGTTGGAAAACGGTACTAAACCAAAAACTGCTACTGCACGGGCGATAAGTACGGCGAAAATCGCCCAGCCAATAGCAATCCAAAATCTCGGTTCTTCAGTACCAAGTCGAAGAATAAAGCTACTAGTTGTCAACCCCACCAGTAAAAAGATGAGGCTGTTGGCAATAAAAGCTCCATACTCCCAAAACTCTTGCAGGTAAGTTCGTACCTCCAAACTGAGTCGATGATTGAGATACCAGCCTACTACTAATCCTGCCGACATCACGGCAATTACTCCAGATACTTGAAGATAGCGTTGGGCAACTATAAAAGCTGCGTAGGCAATAATAATCGTTACGGTAGTTTGAATCAGCGCATTATGTTTAGCTTGATTAATAGAATAACTAAACACGAGCGCAGCAATGATTGCGCCAACGAAAATCCCCCCGAACAGCACCACAAAGACATTAACAGAAGCGTCTCCTAACGTAGCTATCCCAACCGTGCCAGAAGCAATTGTTGCCATTACTACGTCGAAGAGGACGATCGCAGTAGCATCATTAAGCATGCTTTCCCCTTCTACTATCATGGTTAGGCGTTTGGGAACTCCTAGTTCTTTAAATAAAGCAATCACGGCAACGGGATCTGTAGCCGAAATCAAAGAGCCAAAAACTAAAGCTCCAGCAAGAGAAAGAGGTGTCAGCCAAGCCACTAAACCACAGACTACTGCCGCCGAAACTAACAGTCCCAGTCCAGCCAAGATTAAAGCTGGGGTTAGGGTCTCAAAAAGAAGCTGATTATCGAGATTTATTGACGATTCAAAAATTAATGGTGGAACGAAGATAAATAGAATTACATTCGGTGAAAGAGTCAAAGAACTTAAAGGATCGGTCGCAAAAATCAAAGGGCTGAGAAATCCTAATCCCAAACCAACTAAGACTAAGCCAACTGTATAGGGAATATTAAACTTTTTAAAAGTAACCGCTCCCAGACAGGCAATTAGTAGCAATATCAAAAGCTCTACTTCTGAAGTTAGAAGTAGACTAGATGAATTTTCCATATAAAAAATTTTATAGTTTGTGCTGGTTAATTATTTATTTATAGTGCATCAAAGTTAGGCGATCGCTATTTACCTGTGGGCGTTGAGCAAAGCTAGGTTGATGGAACAGAGTAAACCCCAAACCAGCAGCAGTAAAGCCGATCGAAATTGTTCTCCAGATACGCACATTAAACCTAGAGTTTGAAGCTAATGGAGTCCGTGGATTGCTTAATGTTTCGGATGAACGTTCATAAGGACTGATAGCTAAATCTTGGTCGAGGATCTGTTCAAATTCATAGCGATCGAAAAAAGGCATATCTAAAATCTCTAGCAATTAAATTTTTAAGCTAATTGCATCTTCTTTGTTCGATGTGTCACTAGTGTTTCAGTTTTAGACAGATACGGTGTCAGGTTATAAATTGTTGATTTTATTTGAATTAAATTATGATTTTATTTTGCAGAACGTATACGCCATAATACGCCCAAAGTAACTTGTTTCATCAGCCAATAAAATATAGTCAAAATGATAAACGTGATAACTATTACCAGTAAAGGTTTTTTACTGGTCAAGTCATTTACAGTTGAAGTTAATATTACGTCAGGTTGAGTAACAAAGTCCCAACTGTTAAAGCGCAAAAACCTGCCCAGATAAACACCGATCGCCGATAGGGCGTGAACCATGATTTCGCTGGCAAAAACAAATTTCTTCGCACCTTGCTGCTCAAGATAATAGCTTTGGTTGATCAGGGAAATCACATAAGCTTCCCAGCCGACTAAGATCGCAAATAAATGTAGGGGAATAAAAATTAGTGTAATGATCCAAATCGAATAGCCAGCCCGAATTGCTTGAATTAAATGGATGATGTCAGTTAATAAATATGCCGCATTTGGTAAAAAAGCGATGAAGACAATCAATCCTAGCCACCACAGGGCAGAACGTCTTCTAATAGTTCGGCGAAATAGCCAAAAGCTAAGGGCTAAGGGAATAAAAGCCAGAAACAAGTTCCAAACAATCCAACCGCTATATTTGTTAAATGCTCCAAAGGCATTAGTAAGTATTGATTCCATTCTTTATTTGAGAAAAAACATACTTTTAAAACCGCCAAACTTGCTAGACCAAAATGCAATTTCCGTAATCGGGGTTAATAAAATCGCCAAGATCGTAATTGAACTAGGCAGCGATGATATTGGCGTAGACGATACTAACGTAATTTTGAGAATTTATGGTTATTAAGTAACTATTATTTATTTTGTAACTGTGGCTGAGAACTTAGGTTAAGCTGCTCGATTGAAGGTAGATATACACTCTTTAGGGCGATCTAATCTATATTTCTCGAAGCTCAGTAATTCATAAACCATAAGTCTAAAGACTTTGCATTTTTTAATCTAAACCGCCTTTGTGTCAAATAGGTGTCAATCTAGTTTTGATTTCGTGGCAGTGTTAGGACGGTTATCTCAATAAGCTAAGTTATGCTCTCTTAGCCCTTGGATAAATTAACGATCGCTTTACCCTCCATTATAAATAATAAAATCAGCGTGGCTAAAAAATTAAACTCCAATACAGCGCACTATCTAGTTAGGCAGCGATTTCGTCTGTTTCAAGGCATATTACCTCTCAAACGAGCCAATATAGGCAGTGATATTATTGCTGGTATTGTCCTAGCAGCGATCGGTATTCCTGAAGTTATGGGCTATACCAAGATTGCTGGAACACCTGTTTCCACAGGACTTTATACTCTTCTTGTGCCAGTTTTAGTCTTTGCGGTACTTGGGTCATCGCGCCATTTAGTTGTTGCTGCGGACTCAGCTACTGCCGCGATTTTGGCGGCGGGGTTGTCAAAATTTGCACCGTTATATACTCCTCAATATTTGGGACTGACAGAACTAGTTGCGATCTTAGTTGCGGTCATGTTGTTAATTGCCCGCCTGTTTAAACTAGGATTTATAGCTGATTTTTTATCCCGCACTGTTTTGATTGGTTTCTTGACTGGGGTAGGAATTCAGGTAGCAATTTCGCAATTACCAGGATTGCTAGATCTAAAGAGTGGGGGACGTAATCCTATCGAGCAGATTACTAGTGCGATCGCAGGTTTAGCCGATGCGAATCCACTGGCGATCGCTATTTCTATATCTACCTTAGCTACCATTGTCCTCTGCAAGAGATTTTTGCCCAAATTCCCTGGAGCTTTGCTGGCGGTAGTGGTGGCGATTATTGCCAGTTGGCAGTTCGATTTTGCCAGTCTGGGGGTCACGGTTGTTGGCACTGTTCCGAGTGGACTACCACCCTTTAGTTTACCCCAGGTTAGTTTGGCACAAGTTCCCCAAGTACTCGGTATTGCTTTCTCCTGCTGTATCGTCATCATTGCCCAAAGTGCTGCTACCTCTCGCGCCTATGCCTTTCGCTACAGTGAAAACTTCAAGGAGAATTTCGATTTAGAAGGTTTGGCAGTAGCTAATCTTGCAGCAGGATTAACTGGCACTTTTGTCGTTAATGGCAGCCCCACTAAAACTGAGATTGTCGATACGGCAGGGGGACGCAGCCAAATTGCTCAACTTTCTACGGTAGTTATTGTCTTAATCGTTATTCTTTTCCTAACTAAGCCCGTCAGTTATTTACCAAATACGGTTCTAGCAGCGATCGTCTTCACCATTGGACTCAAATTAATCGATATCCCTGGAATGCGAGGAATATTTAAGACTCATCGAGAGGAATTTTATCTAGCTGTAGTAACGACAGCTACTGTAGTTCTTATCGGTGTAGAGCAGGGTATTCTTTTAGCTATTCTACTATCCTTGGTCTTGCACGTGCGCCATAGTTATCGTCCCCATTCAGCAATTATCGTTCCTGGTGAAAATAACTTTTGGCAGCCAATTCCTGCCAAGATGGGTAGCATCTCCGCACCTGGTTTAATTATTTATCGCTTTAGTCGAGATTTATTTTATGCGAACGCTAGCTTCTTTTCAGAGGAGGTGCAGAATCTGGTTAAAAGTGCCGATCCTCCATTACGGTGGTTTATTCTAGAAGCCAGAGCAATTACTGAAATCGATTATTCCGCATCTCAAACCATTAGAGATATTGTTTTAGAATTAGCTTCTCAGAAGGTAACTTTTGTCGTATCTGGTCTTGCCCCAGAGGTGAAAGCACAGTGCGATCTTGATGGACTGACAGATTTAATCGATAGCGATCGCTTTTTTGACCATTTAGATACTGCTCTAGCAGCCTTTTATCAGAAGCCTAATAGTAACTGACTCCAGAAATCAAACAAGAAATCAACTCTAATCCCAACAGTGGTTTCAGCGTCTATGAGGATCGAGGAGTGCTAGTAATAAGAGTAGTGCCAGATTCACCTGCTGCTAAAGCAGGGATCCGAGCGGGGGATACGATCGAACAAATTAATGGTCAAGCCGCAAATGATTCTGAAACTTTGCAACAGGCAGTAGACACTAGTAAAGTAGGTAAAAATCTCAAGCTAGATTTCAAGCGTAACGGGCAGGAGATGAATCTGGCAGTTAAGCCAGGAGCTTATCCTTCTGCTCAAGCGAATACAGGAACTCAAAAATCTTAGAGGTTGCGATCGCCAAAATTGATGATTTCTTACAAACTCTTTCTGGAAAACTACATTGGAGCATAAAAGCCAAACATGACCCTAAATATTTTCTTTTTACGACATGGTGAAACAGTTGCCAGTAAAACTGGTGGTTTTTGCGGAACTTCTGATGTGGAATTAACTCCAGAAGGAAAAATGATGGCACAAGATTTTGCTGCTGCTTATTCTAATATCAAGTGGACAGCAATTTTTGTTAGCCCGATGATTCGTACTGTTGCCACTGCTAAACCTTTATGCGATCTGGTTGGCGTAGAAATGCAGTTACGAGATGGTTTAAAAGAAATCAATTTTGGTCAGTGGGAAGGAAAAAGTCCCGCAGAAGTTAACCAGCAGTTTCACGATCTATACGTGCGTTGGCAATCCGAACCTGGTTGGAATGCACCTCCTGATGGAGAGAGGGCAATCGACATTGCTCGTCGTAGTTCTGAAGTGATTGAGGAAATTGAGAAAACTTACCCAACTGGCAATGTACTAGTTGTCGCTCATAAAGCCACGATTCGTATAATGCTATGTTCTTTGCTGGGAATAGATGTTGGGCGGTATCGCGATCGCATTGATATGCCAGTTGCTGCGGTGAGCCTCATCGAATTTTGCGAACAAGGACCAAAACTTAAAAAGCTCAGCGATTGCTCTCACATTAAGTAAATATAGCGATACCTGGCGTTGGTGATTTGATGTTTGAGGTATGAGCAAGACTTGTCCTTGCGTCCTTCGGCGACGCGGGCTTCCTCTGAACTACTCGATAGAAGAGTCGAGGAGGATGTTTCCATCTCTCCCCTCTCGTCCGAAACCGAGCGTGATAGTTTTCTCATCACTCGGCTACTCAATGTGCATATTGATTGTCTTATACAGACTTCAAAGGCTTTTATTGTTTTAATATTACAGGGATATCATTTATCCATCTATAGTTGAGTTTTAGTAACTCTTTAGCTAATTTCTCAAAATATGAGGTCATTCAGGGCAAGGAGAAGACTATCACTATCATTACGCCCCAATTTGCTTAATAGACGAACATAATCCCGAACTACCTATTGCCTTTGGTCTTGATGGCACACCTGTTTATTACGGTGAAGGTGGTGATGAATATTATGGACGAGATAGATACAGCGACCTTAGTTACTTACCTGAAGAGAAGCTTGATGAGTGCAACGCATTACAACTGCCAGATGGTAGTTATGTGCATTTCACAACCAAAACCCCGCCCTATGTTGTGGGTTGCCATCACGGTTCGTTTGACCCCGAACTGCAAATAGAACCGCGTCCCTTCGATGCACTAGCGCAGCGCACTCCCAGCCCGCTTGGTGGTAGCTATGGTGAACCTGTCAAAACGCTTATCACAGATTTTGAAAAAAATGCTAATGGAGAATATCGTCTGGTCTTCAATTCTCTGACAACACCTGGAGTGGCGAGCGCGGTTCTGTATCGTCAGACTACAGAATCCTGTTGGGAGTTTGAGTACCAACTAGTTGAAGGTGAAGAAGGAGAAACTACAGAAGCCTGTCGACATTAGCCACAGCATGTCAAACTAGAAATAGTAGGAGGGTGTTTGAGAAGCTATTTTCCATACAAGTGATATTTTGTTTTGTATTTTTAAAACCTACTTTTAGGAATTTGAATAACAATTAAAACTGAGTCGAGTACTCGGAATCTACTGATAATCTATATCTTATTTTACATAATCATATCTAAAACTAAATATGAAAAAATACTTGCCAGTATTAGTTATTTTAGTAATTACTATTTTTACCGTTTTTACAGCTTCAGCTAGTGATGCTAACGAAGTAAAAATTACGCCACTGGGTAGCCATGACGGTGAATTTTGCGCTCGCGATCGCGCCTTAATCTTGGAAGATCCTAACGGGACACGTATTCTCTACGACGTGGGCAGAACCGTCGCTGGAGGCACAGACGAGCGGTTGGGCAAAATCGATGTGGTTTTGTTGAGTCACGTTCACGGCGATCATCTGGGAGATAGTCGTATTGTATCGGTAAATGCGGGGGAATGCGGTCAGCCAGAAACCAACCAAAAGACTACACCCACATCTAATACCGTTGAGATTGCCGTAGCTAAACAGGCTCAAATTGTTGTCGGTAGTGAAATGGCTAGTTTTTTATCAAATAAAGTAGCAAAAAATGGTGGCGATCCAGACTCAGTGCAGCTTGTTCGCTTTGGTGCTTCGGTAAACGTTGGCGGAGTGGAAATTACTACCGTCCCCGCAGTTCATTCCAATGGCTTGAGTGGCGATTTTATTGAGGGGGAGTTAGGCGCAAGTTTGAAAACTGCTGGACTTACTGCTTACGTTGGACCACCGACAGGTTATGTACTTACCTTTAGTAATGGTTTAGTCGTCTACTTATCGGGAGATACTGGGGTGACGGCAGAACAGGAAACCGTAGTACGGAATCAATATCAGGCTTCTTTAGTAGTAATTAATATTGGTGATACCTTTACCACAGGACCAACAGAAGCAGCCTATGTGGTTAATGAATTGATTCAACCGACTTCGGCGATCGCTTCCCACGCCAACGAAGCAGCTACTAAAGACGGCATCGTAATTCCAGACACCAAAACAGCTAAGTTTATGCAAGCTACTAACGTGCCTGTTTACGTTCCCTTAAGCGGTCAAAAGATGGGGTTTGATAAAACGGGAAAATGTACTTCTGGATGTCAGGAATAAAGGACTTAGCCCAGCTATGACCTCTTAGCACGGGGCTGTATCAAATATGGTCTTAAAACAATTGATAGTTTTCTCTCAAATCTTGGCAACACCACTAACAAAACTCCCGTCAGTTAGATGTACCAAAGAATAATTATCAAGAATGTCGATAAACCAAGAGCAAACAGTAATGCAGCTTGGGCGTGCTTACTAAGAATGCCAACAATAATGATAATCGTAAAAACTAGCAAAACTACGCCAAAATCAATTAAATGCTCTGCACCATAGTCAATTAAAGGATCTCGTCCTGAATCATATTGAGGCAGTTCAGGTTCTTGGGAAAGTACTAGCTGTTGTTGAGATAGACTTTGTCGTGCTAAGTTTTGAAAATCGAAAGACATTATTTATTTGCTGGTTCCGTATTTTGTTCGGGAAGAGGCTGTTGTTGGGGAGAAGGTTGAATTATGCGCCACCCTACTATTGAACCAGCAATTAGAACCACGGCAGCAATTATGCCGCCAATCCAGGCAGCAGCGTTATTTTGCTTACGAGGCGTAGTATTTTCTCTGCTTGACGGTGGCGCATGATGATGAAAGATTTCGTCAGTTATCCACTCTGTAGTTGCTTTAAAGTTATGCACTGGAGTGGGCAGCATTTCCAAATATGTAGCGTTGCGAATCAAATCCCCTGGTTTGCCTTTGACCTGCATTTTGTCGAAGAGGTTGGCTACTCCGTTACCTAGCCCTAACTTCATTAGAGTTCCCCGCATAGTTGCTTTAACTGGATGGGGTTCTTTATCTTGAGTTAGAGCAATAATATTGTGGGCAATTCCCGCTCCCTGTTGATAGGCAATTTGAGCTACAGGAGGAAAGGGGTGTTCCTTTACTATGGCACAATCTCCCGCTGCAAAAACTTCAGGATAATCGGGTAGCTGTAGGGTAGGAGTAACTAGAGGCGAACCATGCTTATTTTTGTTTTCAGCTTTGATTTGCGTCAAGGATTCGATTAAAGGATTATTTGCCGTACCCGCCGTCCAAATCGTAGTTTTAGTGGGCAATGTTTCTACTTTATCATTGTCTTTTGCCTGATATTTAAAACCCTCTGCATTTACCGCTGTAACCCTGACTCCCAATAACAATTCAATGGGAACGGTGCGCGTATTAAAAGCTTTAAGTGCCGTTTCTTGCAGGTGGGCATTGACATCCCCCGATAGAATTTCAGCACCGTGATTGACTATGACGATGCGAATATCCTGAATATTACCGCCAAGTTTGGCATACCAACTGGGTAATAAGTCGGCTAAGGTAGCTGCCATTTCTACTCCTGAAGGTCCCGCTCCAGTGACGGCAAAGGTTAGCAAACTCAATTTCTCTCGAGCATCTTCAGTCTGGCTGGCTTTTTGTAAGCACTCTCTCAGATGTTTTTCCAACCTAACTACATCTTCCTTCGTCCGAAAAGCAAAAGCGTTTTCCTTTGCTCCCTCCGTCCCAAAATAACCCTGAATACTGCCGACTCCCAACACCAAATAGCCATAATTGTAGTGCAAGCCCGAAGCCGATTCCACTCGACGCTGTTCTAGATCGATATTTGTTACTTTGTCTTGTATAAAAGCAACCATACTACCTTCTAATAGTTCTTCATAGCGGGGTAAGACCTGTTCGTCCTGCATTTCTCCCGTTAGGTATTCGTAGAGTAGTGGCTTGAAGACGAAACGTTCTTGAGTATCGATCAAGATGATAGGGTTGCCATAATGACGGTGGCTTAAATGTAATGCTGTAAAAAGTCCGACGAAACCTCCGCCGACAATGACAGTGGGAGCAGTTGAATTGTGCATTTATAATCAGAAAAGATTTTTAAGATCGTAAAATATTTTAAAGTTCATAGCTTACTTTTACGACAGTGCCGTTGTTTTTTTCCAAGACAAGAGTAATATTGACGATCGCTGTAAACAGCTATTTAGGCTCGACGTCTCCGACTACATAGGGCTTTGCGGCATAATACGTAAATGTCGCAATCCATAGTCAAGGCTCGAACACGATGCTGTTTGAAATAAAACATGAAAATAGATTCAGCTTACATTTAGCTAATTTACACCAGCAGTAATAACATTCGCTTCTACATTCACGCCTCGAACCCCTTTTATTTGCTCACTGAGAGTCTCAATTCTGTCTAACTGCTCTCGAGTCGTAACGCTGCCACCAACGGTAACTACTCCCTGGTTTGACTCTATAGTAAGTTCGCCTTCTGGTAGATTGGCTTCTAATATATCTCGCACTTCACTGGCAATATCGCGATCGGGTCTGTTTTCGGCACTACCATTGTTGAAGAAGTTGTTACGCTGTTCGCGGGCTTTGATGTCCTCCTCAAGCTGCTTACGGCGAATTTGGCTTTGAGCATCTCCTAGATCTTGTTGAGCCTGAGTTTCCGTTTGATTATTGTTAGTCACTCCTGGTCGATCGGGTGCATTGGCACTGGTTTTATCTATGTTGGAACAGGCTGATGTTCCCAACACTAATATGCTGGATAGAAATACGGTAGCTAATTTTTTCATTATTTTTTACTCGATGGAGTGAATAAATTTTCTAAGAGTTGACAATGATTATTTGGTTAGCGGATGGGATTATCGATAATTTCTACTAATGGACGGGAATTATTTGAGGCCAAATTATCTGTAGTTTGGTTACTATTTTCGTAAGGATCGAAAATGTAGAAGCCGTTTATTCCCGAGGTTTTTAAAGCACTTTCTGCATCCAGTATTTCTTCATCTGTACCATCCATCATTAAGATGTATTGACCGCGATTAAAACTGTCTAAGAAAAATATTCTTTTCTCTTCTGGAAGACGATTGAAGCTGTAGTCGAGTGCGTCACAGACTTTGAGATTGGGAACCCAGTCATGGCGATCTTCATCATTAATAAATAAGGTTATATGATTTTTGGGAAATCCTGTCTCGAGCAGTTCAATTAGCGCAGTTTTAGCTTCGGGAAGATGAGGAAATGTTCCCATCATTCTTAGGTGATGACTAAGTAGTGGTTTTTCGATTTCGACTAATTGTTCTGGGGTAACTTGTTGCTCGATTGACGTAGCTGCTGATGTAGCTTCATAAGCATCAAAGACTTCCCAATCTTCCATACCTTTGTTGCTCAATATTTCCTCTGCCAACTGAGTTTCATCAATCGTACCTTCGATGATTACCAAATAACCCCCATCAACTACCTTTGCTTGATAGGCTTTGGCTTTATCTTTGGGAATACCTAAGCCTATTAGTCCACCTACCAATGTTCCTGTCACTGCACCAATAGTACTTCCTGCAATGGTGGTGGCGATCGCTGTGGTGGCTGCCCCTGCCAGCATAATTGGTCCAATGCCAGGAATAGCGAGATGTCCTAAGCCTATTAACAACCCAGTTAGCCCGCCCACAGTACCGCCAGTTAAGCTTCCAGTCTTTGTTCCTTGAGAAATGAGATTGCCAGACTCAGTTTCACTATTTAATTCACTGTTTAATTTTAAGATTCCTTTATTTTTATCTCTGGCAACAACAGATACTTGCTCTGAAGGAAAGCCATGTATTTTGATTAATTCCCGCAAGGCTGTCTCGGTTTCTCTGCGGTTGGAAAAAAGTCCTACGGCTCTATATTGCTTAGTCATCAATCTTTCTTCTGTTTGATTATGCTTTGGAGGTTGTATTCCTCGATGGAATAGACATAATATAAAATATAAGCAGAGATAGTGTCGAGTCTATGTCAGGTAGGTGTCAATGCTATTAAGGTTTGAAAAGTGGGTTATGTTGCAAAAAGATCTTTGACTTCAATAATCCTCAATTATTGAAAATCTAATTCCATATATTGTGTTTCCCAAAACCATCAAGCACTAATTATTAAACACTAAATGTGGAACTGTATTGTCAAGAATTAATTTTTGACAATACTGCTATAAAAACTCCTTCTTTGCTGTTATGGAACTTGCGGTAAAGCCTGGTTCAACTCTTCTACTTTCACCCCAAGTTTGGCAGCAGCAGCATCTATGTCAAAGGGAGGTTTGCCTAAAGCAGCCATGAGTTCATTGGTAGTTACCCCTAATCGATCGGCAGCTTCAGAGAGATCGGGCGGTGCGCCTACTCCACCATTTCCAGGTCTTCCATTTAAAGGCGGGGCAGGGCGATCGCGTGTTGCTGTAGCATCGCAGATTTTCCCGTCGCCGTCTCCTGCAAACTTGCAGCCAGACTCTCCTTTAAAACAGTCAATAAAAGAATTACTCCCTGCATCTGCGACGCGATAGTGATAACCTCGTGCTTTGTCGGATACACCGCGACACCGATCTAGATTACTTGCCTCTTTACCTTCCTTATCTAAGTTCGCATACAGGGGAAATCCATCCAGAGCATAACCAATCATGGATGCATAGTTGTCGGGCTGCTCGACTTCGGTGGGACAGCCTGTATGGGCGTGGTAATGGTATCCTCCATGCAAATTTATGTGTCCACCGCAGTCATCAAAAGGAGCGAGAGTATGTGCACCTAAGATAGCTTCAGTGGGTGCAGGGGGATCGAAACTAACACCATTTAAAGCTACGCCCACTGCACTCATACGATTGGTTTGACTGAGAGTAGTTTTAGTAACGGGGGTGACTGGAATGACAAAGGTTTGCATCCCTGCATCCTCATCCACATATTCAGGCAAACACTGTACACAGTAATTTTGATATTCTTCGTCAACGTCGGGACGGGCTGCTGCTGCACATTCTTCTTTCGAGCGCGTGACTTTAACCGTACCATCGTCTTCGTATAGTTTCCACTCGTCATCGTTGTAGAACTCGTCTAGATTGGCGATAAAATTGCCGTCAACATCGTATACTTTTCCGTCTTCGAGCCAAATTCCTCCCTCTTCAGGTGTAGCGGTGATGTTACTTGGACACCAAGGTCCTGCTTGATGGTCGCTAGGTTTTGAAGTAACGGTCGTAATACGATAACAAGTTGTTTCAGTCCCTCCTGATAAGGTGCAGGGTTCTTCAGTAATTTCCTTTACTAATCCGCTTTTTACAAATAATGAGGGATCGACAGTTGCAAATACTTCTGTGCTAGAACCATCTGGAGGCGAAGTTGGGGCTTCAGCAACGGGATTGCGATCGCAAGCAGATGTAAATAAAGCGATCGCGACTAAGCTAAAGGACAATAATGAAAATTTATGCTTGGTGTTCATCAAATTGTTAACTATTCATTGTGAATGGTAGTGTTGCGAAAAGATCTTTGACTTCAATAATCATCAATTAATGAAAATTTAATTCCATATATTATGTCTCCTCAAATCATTAAGCACTAGTTATTAAACAATAAATGTGGAACTGTATTGCCAATAATCTATACTTCCTGCCACGAATTGATTTTTTGCAACACTATCTTTGGTGGCAAATTATAGATCTATAGGATAGCGATCGCTTCGAACAGCATTTACACAGCATTTACATCAATTGCAGGTAGTAGTGATGGTAATTGTGTTTTGGTACTCGCTGCAAAAATAAGCAGCATTAGAAATAATAAAATGGCGATCGCAGATTTTCTTATTTTTATAGAGTTTCAACGTTTGCTATTTCTTGATGCTATAAATTTTGTAACTTAGCCAGAGATAGTGTCACAAAAATAAGATCGAGATGTCAAACATAAGATTGGCGATCGCTAGAACATCAGACTAGTAGCTAATGTCACATTTCTGACATAAAACTGATACTTCAACGAGATATGAAGCTTATAAGTTTTATATCGTTGTCGTTTAACGAAAAAATAGCTATGAATTTAGGAACGTGTTCGAGGGAAGTTTTACAGAGAAAGCGATCGCAAAAAGATAATTTCGAAAACAGCGAATTTATAAAAATTTGAGATTGTGAGTACAATTAGACTTCCTGGCTTATTTTAGCTATCCAAACAATGTTTAATCTGCCCTTAAATAGTAGTAACTTACCCTATCCCGACCCCCTCCATCCCATCATTGTTCACTTTGTGATTGCGATGGTTTTTTTCTCATTCTTTTGCGATGTGGTGGGTTATTTTACTCATAACGTCAGGATGTTTGAGGTTAGTTTCTGGAACCTATTTGTGGCTTCAGTTTCGGTCTTTATGGCAATTATTGTCGGTCAGTTTGAAGCAGGTTTAGCCCAACCCTATGAGGCGGTAAAACCCGTGTTGAATCTACATACGATAATTGGCTGGTCGCTAGCAGGAATAGTTGTGGCAATTACTGCCTGGCGGTTTGTGATTCGGATTCGCAATGTTAAGAAGATTCCGACCGCCTACTTGGGAGTTGCTACAGCTTTAATCTTTTTGGTGACTTATCAGGTATATCTTGGTACTCGTTTGGTTTGGGTTTACGGACTGCATATCGAGCCAGTGGTACAGGCAGGCAAACAAGGGATTCTACAGTGAAAGAGCAATTGATCGAACAACTCGGTTTAAATATTGGGGCAAATGGCTTACCCTATGAATTTCCCATTCATCCGATACTAGTTCACTTTACTTTGGGGCTATTTATAATTGCCATTATCTTTGATTGGGCGGGAACACTATTTTCCCTCGAAAAGCCTATCCTCAAATTTTTGGGTCTAAACGCGAGTCGTAATAGTTTTTACGATTTGGGTTGGTATAACTTAGTGGCTGCTGCGGTAATTACCTTTTTCACCGTCACCGCAGGTTTTTTTGAAATTATGCTGGCGCAACCGTCTGCCACTCAAAAAAGCATCTGGGGTTTAGGTGCGGGAACAACCATGATTTTGCATGGGATTGGGGGCGTATTGTTGCTAGCAGCGATCGCCTTTCTAACTCTTTGGCGGGGTTATCAACGTTTTAAGTGGCGTAAGCATAAAGTTAGACAGGTGCAGTGGAGCTATTTATTAGTAGGTTTGCTGATGTTTGTCATCCTTTTTGCTCACGGTACTTTAGGAGCGCAAATGGGTGATGAATTTGCCATCCATAATACCGCAGCGGGCTTATTGCTAGAGGGCAAAAATCCCAATGTAGTTCTCAAATAATAACTTTTTTTCGATAAATAAATTACAGGAGATAAATCATGAGCGATTTAATAGTAGTCGGCTTTGATAATGAACTAAAAGCCGATGAAGTGCTGCACAAGCTAGGAGATTTACAGAAAGAGCATTTGGTCGATTTAGAAGATGCGGTAGTCGTAGTCAAAAACCAAAAGGGTAAAGTAAAAATCAAGCAAGCATACGATTTGGTAACTACCGGTGCTTTGAGCGGTGGCTTTTGGGGCTCGTTTATTGGGCTTTTATTCCTACATCCCCTGTTGGGAGTTGCAGCAGGTTTGGCTACAGGCGCTTTAAGTGGTGCTTTAACCGATATCGGCATCAACGATGATTTTATTAAAGAACTGGGTGAAACCATCGAACCAAAGACATCGGCTCTATTCCTTTTGGTACGGAAAGCTACTCCTGACAAGGTTTTGGAGGAATTACGTCCCTATGGTGGGAAACTACTCAAAACTTCCTTATCCAAATCTGATGAAACAAGTTTAAAAGCTGCTTTAGCCAAAGCTAAAGCAGAAGCGTAATCTCCATATCAAATCACTACCAAAGGTCGAGAAACTTCTCTGAGCTTTGGTAGCATCAATTTTATGAATAATATCCTCGAAAAAATAGCGATTTTTATCGGCGTAGTCGCAACTATTGTCGTTAGTTACTGGTTGGGTCAACAATCATATTCTTGGATGCCAGTAGCAGCCACAAAGGAGGCGCAGCACGTTGACGATCTCTTCAGCTTCCTAGTAGCGTTGGGCGCATTTATCTTTTTTGGTGTGGTTGGTACGATTGGTTATTCAATTATTACCTGTCGGGCTGCCCCAGACGACTACACTGAAGGACATCCATCGAGGGGCAATAACACCTTAGAATTTCTCTGGACTGCTACCCCGACAATTTTGGTGCTGTGGATTGCCTGGCAAAATTTTCATATTTATAAAATGCTGGATATCGAAGGGTTGAACACAATCCTAGACTTTAATGCTTCGGCTGAAAATAATTCAGCAGCAACTTTAGTGGCACAGACAACAGAAAAACCAATAGAAGAGATTGAAGTAATTGCTAAACAGTGGGAGTGGACTTTTCGCTATCCCCAGGAAAACATTACAACTTCTGAGCTACACCTACCTGTAAATAAGCCCGTGAAGCTTTTCTTTGAATCAGAGGACGTGATTCACGGTTTCTTTGTCCCCGAATTTCGTTTTAAACAGGATATTTTTCCAGATCGCATTATCGATTTTACCTTTACCCCCATATTAGAAGGTAAATATAAGCTCCATGATTCCCAGTTTAGCGGGACATATTTCGCCGTCATGGAAGCAGATGTTTACGTAGACACCCCTGAAGCTTACAGACAATGGTTGCGATCGCCTAACAGCCAAGCAGCAAAACCTAATTTAGCAGCTACAGAACACGCTCACAAGCCACGACAGCTAATTAACAGTCATTGGCGAACGGTAGAGCCTTATACGCCGTTAGTAGCTTCTGAAACCAAAGATTAAATAAACAGCATAATTCTTAAGTATTAACTTCCTATATGACCACTAATTCTAATATTGAAAACGTTAGTAATCCCGATTTTCCAAACGGTCAGCAGGAAAGCTGGAAACGCTTTTTTAGCTTTAGTATCGACCACAAAGTTATTGGCATCCAGTATATAGTCACTACCTTTATTTTCTTCCTGATCGCTGGCATGATGTCGATGATTGTCCGTGCGGAGTTGATTACCCCCGTGTCGGATTTAGTCGATCGCTCTTTATACAATGGCTTATATACCCTTCACGGTACGGTGATGATCTTTCTTTGGATTATCCCTTCTCAAATAGGCTTGGCTAACTATTTAATTCCTTTGATGATTGGGGCAAAGGATATGGCATTTCCTAAGTTAAATGCGATCGCCTTTTGGATTATCCCCGTCGCGGGAATTTTGTTAATGTCCAGTTTCTTATTGCCCAGTGGTGCAGCCCAGGCGGGATGGTGGTCATATCCTCCCGTGAGTGTTCAAAATCCTTCTGGCAACTTCATTAATGGTGAATTTGTTTGGCTCTTGAGCGTATTTTTACTGGGCATATCTTCAATTATGGGTGGAGTCAACTTTGTCTCGACTATTGTACGGATGCGCGCCCCTGGGATGACCTATTTTAAGATGCCAATTTTTGTCTGGACAGTACTTAGCGCACAGCTATTGCAGCTATTTTGCCTGCCTGCCCTTACTGGTGCTGCAATTATGCTGCTGTTCGATCTGTCTTTTGGGACTAATTTTTTTAATCCCGCATCTGGAGGCGACCCGATCCTTTACCAGCATCTATTTTGGTTCTACTCCCATCCTGCGGTATATGTAATGGTTTTACCCGCTTTTGGCGTGTTCTCGGAGATAATTCCTGCCTTTACTCGCAATCCCCTCTTTGGCTATAAGTCTGTGGCGATCGCCTCCTTTGGTATCTCTATCTTTAGCGTCGTCGTTTGGGTACATCATATGTTCGCCAGCGGAACACCAAGCTGGATGCGGATTCTGTTTATGTTTTCGACTATGCTGGTAGCAGTTCCAACGGGGATTAAGGTTTTTGCCTGGACTGCCACAGTTTGGAAAAGTAAGCTTCACCTAGATACCCCAATGCTATTTGTTCTCGGTGGAATAATCATGTTTATGCTGGGAGGCATTAGCGGTATTATGCTCGGTTCGATCGCCTTCGATCTTCACGCCAACAATACTTACTTTGTAGTGGGGCATTTTCACTATATTGTCTTCAACACCATTACCATGGGAATTTTTGCTGCCATCTACTTCTGGTTTCCCAAGATGACTGGACGAATGTACCATGAGGGCTGGGGCAAAGTACACTTCGGACTGACTTTTATTGGAGCAAACTTAACCTTCTTTCCGATGATGTTCCCTTTGGGATTACAGGGTATGGTACGCCGTATCTCCTCCTACGACCCACAGTATGCAGCAGGAAATATTATTGCTAGTTTAGGTGCATTTTTATTAGGCATGGCAACTTTACCTTTTATTGCCAATATGATTGTTTCCTGGCTCAACGGCAAACCTGCACCAGACAATCCTTGGCACGCTACGGGACTGGAATGGACGACAACATCACCGCCACCTTTAGAAAACTTTGAAGAGATTCCTACAGTTACCTTAGCTCCCTATAGCTATGGTTTACCGCAGTACTTTGCGGTTGATAGCAGTCATGAAGATGCCATTAGAAAACATGGTAATTAAATAATATTAGTGGCAAGTTAAGGTACTCTGCTTAGAGTTTAATGGTTTCTAGCTCTTAGCTCTTAGCTATCGGCTCTTAGCTTTTCCTAAAGGATATAGCTACGCATATGGTATACCCTGATTCACTAACGCCCTTTTTAATTCACGTTAGGCGTTAAATATTAACTTTTAAAGGCTAGATTATGGAAAGTTCGTTTGCCAACCCATCTCCTGAAAACGGCAGCAGGAGAGAGGAACAGAAAGGTAATGTCCTATTTGGTTTTACAATATTTTTGCTGTCAGAAAGTTTGATCTTTGTCAGCTTTTTCGTGGTCTATATTATTCTGCGCTTGACTACTGCTGACTGGCTGACTACGGGAATCAAAGGACCAGAATTATCTACGCCGATAATTATCAACACCGTAGTTTTACTTTCTAGCAGTCTTGTTATCTATCTTGCCGAACAAGCGTTTAAAAAGCAGAATCTCTGGCTGTTTCGGCTACTCTGGCTCACTACCTCGGTTATGGGTGCGTACTTCCTAGCGGGTACGTTCAAAGAATGGCAAGGACTGGATTTTAAACTATCTACAGGCTTGATTGGCTCGACCTTTTATCTTTTGACGGGTTTTCACGCCTTACACATTATGGTCGGCATCTTTTTACAAATGCTGATGTTAATTCGCTCTTTTGTTCCAGGTAACTACAGTCGGGGTCATTATGGCATGACTGCGGTTTCTATCTTCTGGCATTTTGTCGATGGCATTTGGGTAATTTTATTTTCCCTTCTGTATTTATGGCAAGCATAATTAGCAATAGTAACTCTTTCTAGCTTTCAACTTGATGATAGTAAGTATTGTATTAAATCAAAATTATATTTTGCTTGAGATGAACCTACTTTGGTGAGTTGAAAGCTTCAGGTAAACTTGATAGTTACCCTAAGACAAATCTAATAGCGATCGCTAATAATTGCTATGATAAATCGGACAAACTACCTGTGTATCTTGGATTCTAATTTGTATCGTTAACTAATTTTTTATTTAACTGGTCGAGCAAAATATTATCTTAAGACAAAAAAATCAGGCAGTAAGTGAAAATATCAAGTTTTGCTTGATTAATTAAAATTAATTTTTAGTAATAGTGTTACATTTTCCTATTCTTGGTCAGTGAGCTTATTCATCAGCATAAAAACGGTAAAAAAGATAGCTATCTTGAAAAGGATGTTCATCAGTTACATGATGAATTATCCCTCTTTCTACAAGCATTTGTCCCAATTCGACCGCTTGTTCTCTTTGGTAACCTTCTCTTTCAACTATCCAATCAATAGCTTTACAACCAACAAAACAAGTAGGAAAAAAACTTAAATGATAACGGCGATCTAGTATTTCCAAGCCATTTTCACCACGCATAGCTATGACTAATTCATCTAAATCAATTTCATTTAACTTGTCTTCAAAAGAGTCTAGTGACAGTGCGACGTTGTTATTACCATCAGTCATACCAAGGCTATTATTTTGGACAGTTTCTTGAAGAAGATGGGAATTAATTCCTTGAGAGGCAAGCCAGATTGAAAACAACTTTTCTAATTTTGGAGAACTATGATTAACATCAGCTTGAGGAAATGGAATATCTATTTTATAGCGTTTAAAACTACTCATTATTAAGTAATTCAAATCGCTAGTAATGCGAAATTGCTTATTGGGATCTTTAATCCAAACAAGAAGCTCAAAATCAAGAGAACTGTCATTAAACCTCTGAAAAAGTATTTGTGGGCGAGGAGTTGACAAAACTTCTGAGTGACTTTTTGCTGCATAAAGTAATGCAGTCTTAACTCGTCTCAGCTCAGAATTATAACTAACCCCTACAGGAATTCTCAGCCTTGAAATAGGGTTTCGATGATTCCAATTAATTAATTGATTGTCTAATAGTTGAGCATTAGGAACAATAATTGTTAGGTGATCGGTCGTTAATATTTCTGTACTGCGAGAGCCAATATTTTTGACAGTACCAATTAAATCATCAACTTTAATTAAATCACCAACTTTTATTGGTCTTTCTATGGTTAGAATTAAACCGCTAATAAAATTGTTAACAATATTTTGTAAACCGAAACCAATCCCCACCCCTAATACACTAGCGGGAATAGCTAATGTTCCAACATCTATGCCCCAACTTTGCCATAAAATAATTAAACTTAATGCCGTAAAGATATAACGTAAAAATACCGCAATGACATCTTGAATTGCTGGTTCGCTAATAGTTTTCTTTAGAATATAATCTTTTAACAAATTAGTAATAGTTCTAGCAACAAACCAAGTAGCGATCGTCAATCCCAATAATAAAAGTAATTCTAAAGCAGAATAGGATTGACTATTAAAATTAATAAGAGGAGAATTAAGCCAATAGCGCCAACTACGAGTTTGAGGGAATAAATTGGTAATATAAATAAACGTATAGAGCCAGATTCCTAACTGAAAAGTAAATAAAAGAAACTGACACCACGGACTAATAAATTTATGCCAAGAACTTGTTTTTCTCTGTTTCTTATAAAATTTAATAGTTCGGCGATAAATAAAGCTACGGAGAAATTGAATTCCTAAACTAATAGCGATCGCTAAGAAAGCCGCTAAGAGAGCTGCTAAGAAAGCTTTACTTTGGTAGGCAGTAGTTCTTTCTTGCCGACTTCGATCCAAAGTTTTTTGAATCTTGTTTTTCCACAGTAAAGCTTGATTATAAGAATTAGCTGCGGAAATAACATCTGCTTGAGTTACGGTTAGCAAATGTTTGTGAGTACTCACATTTTTAATTGTCACTTGACCATCTACTGTAACTAAATCGATATCTATTTTAGTAGATGAGTTTAAAGTATCAATTAAAGCTTGATTAATTTGCTCGGCTCTTTCGTGTGCCGAAAATTCTCCAAATTTACCTACCTGGAAAACAACTTCACCATCTATGACTACTGAAGCCTTGATTGAAGAATTAAGATTATTTACTTGAGCCTGAGCGAACATGGGAATAGCTATAAGTAAGCAGGTTATTCCCATAAATAGCGCAAGACGGAAATATTTTTTGATTAAACTGGATACAGACACTGTTATGACTTCACAATAATCGCTTTTCTTAACTGTAACCTCAATAATGGCAACTGGTTTCGGCTTTACTGCACAAAGCAAATTTATCTGAAAGTCTGTATCTGTATAGAATCCAATCGATTTATCTTATTCTGATAACAGACCTTTAATTTGATGCTCGATAAGATTCCAACGCATTTGCATTTGACTCTCGAGGAATTTGAGAAATTTGTCTTACCCCACCTACACACGGGCAGATAAAGAATATAGAGAATTCTCACACACAATGTTAAATCATATTATCCTTTCTTGTTTTACCCTTCTTCATTATGATATTTACTGAGAATAATTATTAATTATGAGCAAGATGACCTTAGCAGAATTAGAATCAGGTAAAATAGCTGTTGTCAAGCATTTACAGCTCAAACACCACGAACGAGAGTTGGGCAAACGCCTCCTAGCAATAGGAATTACTCCCAATAAGCTAATTCAAGTTATCCGTAAAGCTCGTTTTGGAGGGCCACTACACGTTCGCGTTGGTTCGACGACGGAAATTGCCATTCGTCGCCAAGAAGCAGAAATGGTTCAAATTCATTGTCCAAATTCTTAAAAAGCTGTTCGGATATCAAAATAAAAATTAAAAATTTATCAAATTAGCTAATTTAAAGATTTAGACTATGAACTGTCATGATGGCACAACAAATCTGAGAAGCTCCAAAACATTCTCCCAGGATAGTATTCGGAATGGGGATCGCCCTAAGCGTATTGTATTAGTGGGAATGCCCAATACGGGGAAATCAACTTTTTTCAACCGTTTTGCTGGCAGTAATGCAGCTGTTGGCAATTGGCCAGGGATGACCGTGGATATTCTGCAAGCGCAGCTTAAAATTGATGGTCAACCAGCAGAATTAGTGGATTTGCCAGGTATTTATGATTTTAATGGCTTCTCTGAAGATGAAAAAATTGCACGACAGTTTATTGAAAACAATCCTTTCGATCTAATCCTCGTTATTCTCAATGCTTCGCAAATTGACCGTCAAATAGCCATTCCGCTGCAAATTAAGGCTTTAGGATTACCTGCTGTGGTCATTCTCAACATGGCAGATGAAGCGGAAAAATATGGGGTTAAGATTGACACCGAAGAGTTGTCGCGACGTTTGGAAATGCCTACCGTACTAGTTAGTGCTAAATATGGAAAAGGCTATGCTTCAGCATACCGAGAGATTGTAAATGCCCTCAAAATACAACAAGATCGGCAAGTTTATGACGTTCGTAATTGTTTGGCCAACTGTGTTGATATTACACCTCGATCTCTTCAATCTGTTTTAGCAGAAGCTGTCACCATGCCTGACGAGGCAGGAGTAAACTTAACGACTAGACTCGATCGCTGGTTGTTAGATCCAATATTAGGATTACCCTTGTTCTTCTTGGGGATGTATTTGGTTTTCTCTCTGATTTGGAACATTGGCTTACCCGCCCAGGGTTTGGTAGGAGAATTAACGGCATGGATGCAAACAAGTTTGATAGAACCTCTGGTTCAATTTTTACCTGAAATTGCCCAAAACTTTCTAATTGAAGGCATTTGGAACGGACTGGCAACGGTAGTAGGTTTTGTGCCTCTAATCATTTTATTCTTCATCTTGATGGCAATTTTAGAAGATAGTGGCTATCTTTCTCGTTCGGCATATTTAATGGATGCCTTGATGAGCAAAATTGGTTTAGATGGTCGCAGTTTTGTCTTACAGATGATGGGATTCGGCTGTAATGTTCCTGCGCTCATGGGAACTAGGGTTATGCGATCGCAACCATTACGGTTGTTGACTATGCTAATTATTCCTTTTGCTCTGTGTTCAGCGCGTTTGCAGGTGTTTGTTTTTATCATTGCTGCGGTTTTTCCCAACGGCAATGGGGCAATTGTCTTATTCTCGCTATATTTACTCAGTTTTATCGCTGCGATCGCTACGGCTGCTTTGTTTCAGGGAGCATTTAAAAATGATGAGCCATTTGTTTTAGAACTGCCTCCCTATCGTTTTCCCACTTGGAAACACGTGATTTTAAGAGGTTGGGGAGAAGTTAAGCTGTTTTTGACTAGAGCGACGGGGTTTATTACCATTGGCTGTGTTGCAGCCTGGGTGGTTACAAGTCTTCCTCGTGGGGCAACAGGCTTAGATACCATTGGCGGTCAAATGGGTCAGTTCTTTGCCCCCGTCATGTCGCCTCTGGGTATCGATCCCTATTTAACCCTGGCACTAATTTTCGGCTTTGTCGCCAAAGAAATTGTCATCGGTTCGCTGGCGGTTATTTATGGTTTAAATGCGATCGCTGTAAGTGGTCAGATCGCGGATACGGTTACCTTTGCTCAAGGATATAGCTTCTGTATTTTTTGCTTACTGTATACTCCTTGCTTGACTACGGTAGCAACCCTGTTAAATGAATCAAAATCTTGGAAATTTACCCTATTTTCTTTAGGCTTTTCTTTAGCGTTGGCGTGGGTGGCAAGCTTTGGTTTTTATCAGGTAGCTTTGTTGTTGGGGTTGGGATAGATAATTTGATTACTAGCGCCAATAGGACGAAAGCATTTAACCTTGAGATTATATTCATCAAGAAAGTTTTTTCAACTCTTTCTTTTAACAACAACGCCGATCGCAATTACCAGCTAAAGAACAAAAGAATTTAGAATAATATGGCTTTGGTTGATTAGCCTTTAGTTTTTAGTCGCTGATAGCAAACTCCCTATCTAGCCAAGATTGAATATCGCTCAAAACTAGATCTGGAATTTCCCAGGGGAAAAGATGGGCAACATTGGGATAATTCTTGTACTCACAGTTATTTAAATGCTGGACTGTTTTATAGCTAGCATAGGCGGTAATATGACGATCGCATTCTCCAGAAAGCATTAGACAGGGGACTTTTATGGCTTCTATATCTTCTAAGCGGTTATATCCCTGACGAATAGCCGTAACTAAAGCATTATTAGCTACTTTGGATGTTTGCATATAGGCGGGAACAGCCTCTTTAGCTAGATACTGATAGGCTTTTGGCGTATGGTTTTGAATTAAATAACGAAAACAGCGATCGCTTGCAAAAGGTGTCGATATTCCATTGCCAGGCTGGTTTGAGGTAGTTAACAATCCCCCCAACTCTTGTGAACAATAGATCTTGCCAGGTTTCTCGCGGACGATCGCTTAGAGGCTGCGCTGCGGTAGCAATTAGAATCAAACCGCTAAATCTTTCTGGCTGCGCCAAGGCTAATTCCATTGTCATAATACCCCCCAAAGACCAACCCAATATCAGACACTTTCCGATCTGATGTTTATCTAACAGGGCGATAATATCGCTAAGATGATCCTGCATCACAAAGTTTTGGCTGTAGCGACTTTTGCCATAGCCTCGTAAATCGGGAGTGATGGTTTGATACTGCTGGGATAGATAATTGGTAAATACTGACATGCTGGCTATACAGCCTGGATGACCATGCAAACATAGAATCGGATATCCTGTTCCTTTTATTTCCGCGTTTAATTCCATAGATTAGAGATCGCTATCAGTTTCTAATCTACATCTTGACTCAGTATTTTGAAATTAGTTTTCTTGCTAGCTTAATTATAAATATTTATAGGAGTTCTGAGGGTAGCATTTATATCTATCTATCTGCCGTGAAAAATAGTATGTAAATTAAACAAGCGAGTTAGTGATATTTAGTCGCGGTGTTTTCTTTTTCATGCATTTAACATATAGATAAAGATTGAAATGAAACTGTCAGATTTACAAGGCTTTGAATCTGATGCTGAAATAAAAATTTTGATTACAGAGATTTATAGAAAAAAAGCGATCGCAAAATCAGAGCTAAGTATTTTGCAAAAAGACTTATCAAGATTAAATCATGCAATTGATAATATATTACAATACAGCTCATCAGAAAAACAGGCTTTAAAGCAAGCCATAGATGAATATGATGCAGTTAATCATCAAATAAAAACCTTATCACAAGCTGGATATATAAATGATAGGCTTCAAAAACAAAAAGATAAAATACTATCAATCGTTAAGGATATTGAATCGCTGATGTATAAAGCTGCAAAATCGGATATTTATCTACCTTGTCTAGCATTCTCTGTAGTTAGCGATCTAGATAAATACGGTTTACATCTATCGTAAATTTTCTTGTCGATCGTGAATTAACTTATTCTTTATGGCTTATTTTATTCGACCAAAATTTGAGCAAATTATTAACAGTATTTTGCCAACTATATTGCTGTGCTAATTGCTTGGCTTTATTTCCCATAGACTAACGTAAGCTTGGATCATCAATTAAAACATTTAATTTATCTAAAAAATCTATTTCGCTTTGAGGTTCGTATAGCCAGCCTGTCTCGCCATCTTTAATAGTATCAATAACGCCTCCTTTTCGTGGCGCGATCGCAGGTATTCCCGCAGCAGCAGCCTCTATTACCGTTAAGCCTCTGGTTTCTTTTTCAGAGTTGGTAATATAGATGTCCCCGTTAGTTAATAGTTCGGGTATAGTCTGGGATGGAATTCTACCTAGTAGATAAGTGTTAGATACTAATGGTTTTAAAGTTTGTTCTATGGCTGTCTTTAATTCGCCATCTCCTGCAATTATTACTACAATTTTGTTGAGATTTTTAGGTGATAGTTTGGGTATAGAAGACAGAGTAAATTCCCAACCTTTATCGGGCGTTAAGCGTCCAATAAAGATAAGCTTAACTTTATTATCTAGATCGGGAAGATGATATTTATCTGTAAAAAAGCTGGAGCTTTTGGTAGCATCATTAAATCTATCTATGTCGCAACCTAATAATTCCAAACAAGATATATTTTTAATCCCTATTTCTTTTACCCTATGAGCCGTTACCGAACTCGATACTAAGGTATTGTCGTAAGCATTATATATTTTGGCGAAGATTAGACTAAGGGCTTTCTTTATTAATTTATTTAGTCCGAAAGGCAAACTAAGATAATCATCTAGGTAATCAAGATAGTTAGTATGATACCAAGCAACACAGGGAATATTATGCTGTCTGGCATATTTAACTCCTGGTATTTTTAACCAGCAAACTCCTAATCTTTCCGCTTCGTCTACGTGGATAATATCTGGCTTAAACTGTTCTAGCTTATCCAAAACAGTTTGATAAGATTTGATGGTTACATCTCGTTCAAACTCTAAAGCGATCGCTTTATTACTCGGCAGATTAACTATTTCTATTCCTGGTAATATATGTCCCGTATATTGTTGATAGTCGGGATATATATGCTCGATCGCACTATAGTCGGGACAAAATACTATTGCTTCGTGTCCTAAAGTACTAAGCTGCTGCAATCTTTGGTAAACAGCGATCGTTACTCCGTCGATTACGGGAAAAAAGCTCGAACAAATAATTGCAATCTTCATTTGCCATCCCTTCTACTTACTATCTTGCATTTGCCATAAATCTAGAGGAAACTCATCAGCACTATATACATGGGATTTATATACCTGTTCCAATTCTATTTCTGGATCTGACTTTAGCCTTTGCGTTAGTTTTGTCGATGGCTTTAAGATAAATACCCGCTTGAATTTATTTAAGGGTAAATTCTCTTCATGATTAATCACCTTATATTTAACTTCTGGTATTAAAGAATAAGCTAAAGAAACTGCATCCATTGCTTCAGACTGTTCGACTACAACTAAAGATTGCTTATTTTTATTTATAATATTAGCGATCGCCTCATTGTTTACATTTCTTCCTTTCTGATAAAACGGCGATGTATTCAAATTACGAATATTAGAATAAATACCGACAATAATAAATATTCCTATTAAATATTGCCATGTCTTTCGCCTATGAGAATTAAGTTTATTAGCAATAGTAAAAGCAACAGCTAGTATTATTCCTAACTGAAGCGGAATCAAATATCTAGGTGCAGTCGAACTCTGCCCTTGATTAATAATATCAGTAATCAAAAGGGGTAAAGGTAGAGAAAGCATCAGACAGATTATATATAGCCAGCGTTCCTTATCTGTCTGAGTAATTAAGTAGTAAAGTGAATAAACAGACAGACTAAGAATTGCGATCGCAACTAACGCCCCAATCAGCGTCGTCCAGTCCAAATAAATATATCTTGTAAGTACGAATAGCAGACAGGAAAATAAACCGAGACAAACAAGCTTGATTATTTTGTTCTGCCAGCGAGGATAAAGTTTAATAGCAACAAAGCTAATTACGACAATTACCAATAAAGCGATCGAGTAGATATTTAAATTAATCCATTACCTGAAGCCGACTATTCTTTTCCCACATTTTAACTAGGAATAAAAGACGAATATCTCGATCGAGAAAAAATTTATGAATCTAACAAAGATATTCTTTAAGGCGTTGTTGCATGAATGAAGAAAAGGCTAGAGGAATTATAAGTTACAGAAGGAATTGAATTATGAAGCAACAATGTAACTTTTGGGCTTGCATAGTTGAATCATACGATTGAGAGCAGCGCACTGCAAAAACAATTCCACGGCTTGATTATCAAATTGACGAGAAGACAGACTACCACCAAAGATGCATTTGAGTCTGAACATCGTAGTTTCGGCAATTGAGCGACGATGATAACCGCTTTCTCTCTTCCATTTTTGACGACCCATTTGGCGGATAGCCCTCAAGTTCTCATCTCGTGTCAAGGGAGGTGCTTTACAATTACCATGTTGTTGTATCTTGGCATTTTTACGAGGCGGAATTACTGCTTTGGCTTCTTTTCGCCCTATCTGCTCGTAACGCAGCCCCGAAGGGGCAGATCGTCGTCTGAACGACGACTGGGACGCATTCGCGTCCGCTTTAGTGTCATATGCACCATCGGTAGATACTTGTGAAATTTGTTCTTCTACGCAGGCGCATCCGCGCCAGAGCGTCGCTAGACGCGACTTGAGCCGAAGGCTCTGCTCAAGAATATCGCCTAAAACTTGAGAGTCATGGTAGTCATTAGTTGTTGCTACTGCACTAATTATCTCTCCTGTCGTTTCATCTATACCTAAGTGTAATTTTCGCCATGTTCTTCTCTTGGATATTCCATGTTGCCTAGTTTTCCATTCTCCCTCGCCGTATACTTTTATCCCTGTGGAATCCACTACTAAATGACGGGCTGATTCTTTCTTTTTGACTGGTAACTTAATTTGAAGACTTCCTAAACGTCTCGACACAGTGCTGTGGTCTGGTACGGGTAAATCAATTCGCATTAATTCAAACACCGATTCCGCGAATCCTTGTGCCTGTCTTCCCGCCAAACTAAAAACACTTTTAATCGTACTCATTGTCGCGATCGCGATGTCATTATAAGTTTTTGATGCTCCCTTTAAACCTGTCTTAGTTTTAACTAACCATTCGTCAATTACATCTGTTGAAAGCCAAAAAGTAATGCTTCCTCTTCGTTTTAGTCCTGCGTTATACTCAGACCAGTTGCGGATGCGGTATTGCTTTTTCATCGTGTAGATTTTGTTGTGGTAAATTCAATCTACCATTTTGAAACCTATCTCTCCGCAACTCTATTTCTGCAACAACGCCACTCTTCTCCAATTTTTGGTAAGCAAAGTTTGTTAGGTATTGATGAGGAAGCCTTTGAGTTATATGTTCTGAAAAATACCATGGTTTAAAATATCAAAATTCGTCTGTAGAATGTCCAATCTTTTTTAACTGCTGTGATTCCATTTTTGGCGGCTGTTGCTTTAACTCAGCTAGGTCTTGAATTATTTGCTGCTGTTGCTGTTGAATACGATCCAAACGAGTTATGATGTCTTCTAGCTGTGCTGAATCTTTAGTAATTTCGTAGTTAGTAACTGTAGTATTGGTAAGCTCGGAAATCTTTGGTTTTGGCTGCCAGCCGAAGAGAAGCTTGAGCAGATTTACAGGCGATCGCAAAATGACCAACCACATCCGATCGATCGTACTGGCGATCGCGTTATAAATTGTTAGCAGTAGTCTTACCGTTAAAATAATTGCCGTTAGACCGATCGCTAAAGCTATCAGTGGGTGATTGACAAACCAGGCTAGATAAGGATGATGAGTTAGCCAGATGGTCAAGCGGGAATTGAGGGAATTACCAATCCCATCAACTAAATAATTGTCTACAGATGTCGCCTGTTGGGTGAAGCGATCGACTAGGAATAATGCTTTTGCTTTAAGAGGATTTATATTCTCGGTAAGATTATCTGGGGACACAGCATTTAGGGTTATAACTCTACTTCCCCTCATTGTAAGCAGCATATACTCCTCGAACGTTATACCAGTTTAGAAAGATGCGAGCAACCTGTTCTGCTAGCTGGGGTTTGCCACGCTCGATCAACCACTGCAAAACTGGCTTGAGAGTACGTTCGTTTAATCTTCCCCCTGCTGACAAAATTCCCCAGAGTAAGCGGTGTAAAACTGTCATTTGAATCATCATTTTTACATCAAAAGTAGGATGCTTATCGTAGAAAATTACACCCATTTTTCCCCTTTGAATTTCTTGCTCGATCATGCGCGGAATCTGTTCCAAACTAAAGGCAGGATGCCAATGATAGCCAACTGCTTCAGGGCATTTTATCAGTTTTAGATTTAGCTTTTTAAGGCGTACTCCCAGCTCTAAATCTTCCCAGCCATAAAGTTTGAAACCTGTATCAAACAGTCCCGCTGATTCTAGCCATTTTCGAGCGATCGCAACGTTTCCCGTAGCGAAGTATGCAGCAGAGAAATCGGTTAGCTTATATGGTTCGGCAGTTGGATCGTCGAAGTTATTGGTATTTATTACCGCACCATAGGTAAACAGGAGATCGCTTTGTAAATCTGCTGCACCTTTGACTAAAGCATCTGCATGAGACTGAAGAAAGGTTTCGGTAACGACTAAATCGCTATCGATAAAAACTATGGTGTCACCAACGGCATTGTTTACGCCTAAATTACGTGCTGCTGCTGCGCCTTGATGATCTTGTTCGATAATTTTTACATGGGGCAGTTTAGCCTGATTTTCTGCTAACCAAACTAAAGTGCGATCGCTCGAACCGTCATCGACTAAAACAACTTCGTAGTCAAGAATCTTGTTGTCGGTAATTTGCTGTTCTAAGGCAGTAAGACATTTCCGAAGTATCGGTAAACGATTGTAGGTAGGGATTACAACGCTAATATACATTTATGACAAGACTGTTTTTTATAGTTCGTAGAACCTATTACTTATTACCTATTAGCTATTAGCTGTCAAGATACACGATTCATTTTCTCTAGCAAGACTTCAATCATCGCTACATCATCATTATTTGGATCTATCTTCAGGTAATACTCTAAATCTAGAATGGCTTCATCCCAACGATTTAGCTGATAATATAGCAAACCGCGATCGCGTATTTCAGCAGTTCTTTCCGGGTATATTTTGAGAATGGCACTCATAGTTGAAAGCGCCTTTTCTATTTCACGACGATGTAGATAGATAAACTTAAGATTGTTGAGCATCCTAACTAAAATCTGTTTATTGTCTACAGGTGCAAGCCAGTTTGGATCTAACTTAAGCTGTTGTTGGTAGGTTTCGTCCAGTCTTTTTTGACAGTCATCCTCAAACATAATTTCTCCGCGATTAAAAGGATCGACAAAAATGCCGACGTTTTCAAACTCTGGACGAATTAAAAAATGCCCTGGCATACCGACACCTACCATCGGAAAGTTCAGGCGTTGAGCGATCGCCAAATAAACTACCGATAGGCTAATTGGAATGCCCAGCTTGCGATCGATTACCCGATGCAAAAAACTATTGTCTGGATCGTAATAATCTTGTTTGTTAGCCCGAAATCCTAAAGTATCAAACAGATGTTGATTGATAGTTTGAATAACTTTGAGAGGATAGCGTTCGACTGGTAATTTAAATTCTATTTCCGAAGCAGTATCATCTAGAAATTTTAAATATTTCTTTAGCTCTAAATCGGCATATTCTGCTTGAGAAAAATACAGACAGGCTTTTGCTAAATCTATCTCTGGTTGATTGACTTCTTGATAAAAATTATGCCATCGCAATTGATTGTCCATCTGTCTTATAAATAGTTTTAATATTCAACTTAATCATCATAGTATTTTTCGGTGAATATACCGAGTAGTAATCTTAATTCTTTGCTTTACTAAATCGATTAATCTATGTCAAAAATATAAACTTACAGCACTAGCAATCAAAAGTACGAACTAGTAATTATTTTTTCCAACTGTTAACTGTTAGTGCAGCTTTAGAAGCTATTTAATATAAAAATAAGCTGCACTATCTTTTACCTCTTTCTTACTATATTTGCTTATGCCTGCTTAATTGATAAACCAACTCTTTTTAATTTTTGATTTACTTCTAGCACTTTGACCTTAATTACTTCTCCTACTTTTACTATTTCATTAGGATCTGAGACAAAGCGATCGCAAAGTTGGGAAATATGAACTAAACCGTCTTGATGTACTCCCACGTCAACAAATGCACCAAAGTTTACGACGTTAGTAACAACTCCCTCTAACACCATTCCTTCTTTTAGATCGTCTATTTCGGCAATGCCCTCTTTAAAGGTTGCATACTGAAACTTTTCTCTGGGATCTCGTCCTGGCTTTTCAAGTTCGGCGATCGCATCCCGCAGAGTGGGCAAACCAACTCCTTCAGTAATAAAGTCTTTTAGTTCTAGACTTCTAAGCCGATCTCCCGCTTGGGTAATGCGATCCAAAGACAGATTGAGACTACTAGCTATCTGCTCGATCGTCGGATAACTCTCTGGATGAACTGCCGTGTTGTCTAAAGGATTATTACCGTTGCGAATACGTAAAAAGCCCGCAGCCTGTTCGTAGGTTTTTTTTCCCAGCTTGGCTACCTTTAATAGCTCTTGACGATTGTTGAATGCTCCAAATTCGTTACGATAAGCAACAATATTATTGGCAATTACTGGTGAAATTCCCGATACGAAAGTCAGCAATTCTTTTGACGCGGTGTTCAAATCTACCCCTACATAATTGACGCAACTTTCAACAGTTGACTCTAGCTTTTGTTTGAGAAACTTTTGATTTACATCATGCTGATATTGTCCTACACCGATAGATTTCGGGTCTATTTTGACTAGTTCGGCTAAGGGGTCTTGCAATCTTCTGCCAATACTTATTGCTCCCCGTACTGTTAAATCTAGATCGGGAAATTCTTCTCTAGCTACATCGCTTGCAGAATAAATAGATGCTCCCGATTCGTTAACAATAACCTTGATTGGTTGTCGCTTTGTTGACTGCAAAACTTCACCAATAAACCGATCCGTTTCGCGGGAAGCAGTACCGTTACCGATCGCAATTAATTCAATTTTGTATTTATCGATCAGATCTTTAATAGCTGTAGCTGCCTGTCTGCTTTTTTCTGCTCCAGTATGAGGAAAAATTGCCTGATACTGTAAATACTTACCCGTATCCGATAGCACCACTACCTTACAACCAGTCCGAAAGCCAGGATCGATCGCGAGGGTTGGTTTCCTTCCCGCAGGAGAGGCTAACAATAAATTGCGTAAGTTTGCTTCAAAGGTTTGAATTGATTCTAAGTCGGCATAGTCCTTGCGATCGCTTCTCACTTCTCTAATTAAAGAGGGTCTTAGAAGACGATTAAAGGCATCTTTGAGCATTGTTTGATAAAATTCTCTTAGGCTGGGGTTCTTAGTGCGAATAATTCGCTTTTCCAAATAAGCCAATACCTCAGATTCATCAAAAGCAAGATCGACAGTTAAGATACCTTCTGTCTCGCCTCGATATAAAGCTAATACATTGTGAGAGGGAATTTTGCTGACGCTGTAGCTATAGTCGCGATACATTTCATATTTAGTACTGCCTTCAGGATGTTCTCCCTTAATTCGAGATCTGAATACACCTCTTTTAAACAGAAAATCACGGATATAAGCTCTAATATCAGCATTATCGGCAATCTGCTCGGCGAGGATATCTGCTGCTCCTGCCAAAGCCTGAACTGCGGTTTTCACGTCTCTATCTTCATCCAAATATTTATCTGCTTCGGCATTCAAAGCAACGTTGGGAAGCTGAGGTTTATTATGTTGCTTAATCCAGTCTGCTAGAGGTTCTAAACCCTTTTCCTTGGCGATAGTCGCTCGCGTACGTCGTTTGGGCTTATAGGGCAGATAAAGATCTTCTAGTTCGGTACGATTGAGACAGACAGTAATCTTTGCTTTTAATTCGGTGGTTAATTTACCCTGAGAATTAATTTCTTCGACGATTTTGGCTTTACGCTTGAACAATTCATCGAGATAAGTGTAGCGTTCAAAGATATCTCGTAGCTGCACCTCATCTAGTGAACCCGTTTGTTCTTTACGATAGCGAGCAATAAATGGTACCGTCCCTCCTTCTAGCCAAAGATCTAAAGCATGGTTGACGTTGCGGGGAGATAAGGAAAATTCTTGTGCGATCAGTTGTCGAATGTCAGTCATAGAAGGTAAGGATACGCCACACATAACAAGTTTGATTATATATATTTCTCTTCTAAGAATGTGCAGCGAAATTTGAAAAAAAAGATTTTAGAGAATATTATTGAAAATTATGACTGCTGACTAAAGCTACTTTCTCTCTCAACCATAGGAGCATATACCAAAAAGATTGACTAGAGGTTATAACGGAATTATTTATAGTTTCCTATTCCAACTATCATAATTACCTCTTTAGTTATGGAAGTAAATAAAGAGAGCGATCGCGCTCAAAAAGCTGCTTTGTTAGCCAGGAAAGATCGAGAAAATATTAGTAAAAATGGTTTTAGTATCCTCGAATACTATCGTAGTGGCTGGAGTATAGTCGAAATAGCTGCTCAAAGCTGCGAATCGGAGGAAACCGCCATTAGGATTTCTGCTATCAGAAATTTTATTAACAACGTCAACTCGATAATCAGTTTGATTAAATCCCACGTAAATGGATTGTCGGCAAAGGAAATAGCTCAACAGCTTAATATTGAAATTGGCATTGTGATCGATGAACTAAATTGGTTTCAGCAAAGTAAAATTGTGGCTCAAAAGGGTACAGTTTGGATACATAAGAAGTACGAATAATATTGTTCCACTTTGTCTTAATAGTAGGTAGCCAGAGTTTGAAGTTGTCTGAGTGCTGTTTTTACTTGCGCTCTTTACTATGCTGTTATTTTGATATTGGCGATCGCCTCTATAAAAGAACAAGTTTCAGTATAAATGATAATAATTCTCATTTATATTAAAGCCTGAGTCAAACAATCAAGTTGCGTTTAGATCTAATTAAATTTCATATATAGCAATTCTTATAAGGATGAGGTGCATCTTGCTGTTTCTTCCCTCCTGCCTATACTGCCTTGAGAAAATGATCCTTGTCTTTTGTACTAGCTTGACGCAATAAGCCAAAAGAAGTTTTCCAAGGAAAAATAGCATATCCATAGCCATACTGCTTGACGGTAGAGATTTGCTGCTGTATTTCCGCCAAAGGTTTTTGTCCCCGCAAGCCTCCCGCATAGATGCCTACCGCCACGTCTATATTTGGACTAATCTGAGCCAAAATAGAATTATTCATAGCTAGAGCAACTTCGGCACTAGTAGGAAGGTAAAGCTGCATTACCAACTCATTAATTAATTCCTCATTAATCCAGGCTAACCAGTCTTGGGCATACTTTTTACGCGAGAAGCCCAATGGGTTAGGAGACAGAGAAATAACTAAATCTGGTCTGATTTTTCTGACTGCTGCTACTACCTGTCTAGTTAACTCGGTCATAGCCTCCATTTTATTGCCAAACTGGACTGGAATCCCCCAATGGTCGTCTAGTTGAATCCCGTAGAGATCTGGATAAGCTCGAACAACTTCAGTTAGCAAATTGACAAAATATTCCTGCACTTGAGGATTATTTGGATCTAACCACCAGTGCTTATCGATCGGCTTCTCTTCGTTATCAGTAACCAAAATCCAGTCGGGATGCTGCTGTGCCAACTTTGCTTGAGGAAAGGTCATCATGCCATGTTCGTACCAGGCATATACTTTTAATCCCTGGCGCTTTGCCTGCTTGATAGCTGTTTTTAATGGATCCGTCAGAGGTAAGGCTAGGAGATGGTTTCGAGGAGCATGTTTGCTCGAATAGGTCGTGCCGTTGTTATAAACATCAACGTAAACTCGATTGTAGTTGAGGCGAGATAGCTGATGAAAAACATTATCTGTTTGGGTGGTGTAGGTAAGCCCTAAGTACAGGACAAAAATTGTAGAGAAGCAAGAAATTCGTCGTGTTTGAGGTCTAAATCAGCCAAAATAGAACGTAGATAATCTAAACCATAGCGAAAGATACTTTTAGCAAGGCGACCATGTTTTTTGACTTTAATCGGACTAAATTGATGTAACCACTCTCCAGTTTTAATTGCCCAACATAAGGAGCAGCACGTATGTGCAGATCGTCGTCTAAACGACGACTGGCGGCTTTCCAAGCCGCGCGTCATCAAGGCAAAAAGTTTACTCAACCTCTCAGAATTTTTGAAATGAGTTGACTCTAGGCAAAACCCCCTAGTTTTAAACATTCCAAATAAAGTTTCAATACCCCAACGCTTTGCGTAGTCGGCAATTACAGTCGAGCAAGGATTGGGCGTAATTAAAATTAAGAGTTTACCTCTTTCAAGACGCAAAGCAGAAACATAAACCAAACGACCCCAAACAAGTCGCTTGCCAGACAAAGTTTTTATTTGCCCTGGTTTGAGGTGAGCAAAGACAATTGAGGCTCTTAGTTGTTGCCGTCCATTGTCAATCTGGTCACTGTTGCGAATTCTCAAACAGAAAGGAATCTTGGGGTCAAGCAACAGATAAGTTAACCACTCTTTTCCCACAAACTCACGGTCGCCAGTCAAATATTTTACTTTCGCATCAGGGAAAATTGTGTAAAAACGGTCGATTAAGTCCATTCTTTCTTTACTATTAGAATTGCCTTTTTTGTCTAGAGCATCCCAGACCACAGGAAATGCAACTCCATTGTGGACTATACCTAAAACTAGAAAGTTAAAACGAGTCTCCCCAAACGACCATTCTGTTCTGTCAACGCTCAAAACCCAAGGTTGAGGTATCTCCATCAATTTCACAACTGTTTGAGCCATGAGAGTATAATCCAGCTCAAACTTGCTAAAAAAACGCTGTAATCGTTTGTAACTTGAATCTTTTTTCGCTTTACTTCTAAAAACTGTTGCTATTTCTACTAAATTAACTGTCTTAACTCTCAGTAGTGCTATCAGGAACAGAGCTAGGAAACTTAGTCTTGCACCGTGCCAACCTAAAAGTGGTTTTAAGGTTTGTCGAAGTAGGATAACCTGATTCATGAGGGTCTGTTGATTGAGTTTGGTCACTTTTCATCAAACCCTCTTTCCATATGATTTTGCAACCCCTTCTGCTGCTTTTTGTCCTGTACAGAGGTCACAGTAGAAAAAATATTTACTCTAACTTATAGAAAGTAAAAGCAAAGAGCTGACGATTGCACTGTTTATCATAATGGGCTTAACCCAAATGGATTTACAGCCTGGATAATTATAAAATATATTTGCTGGAGAAGCAGGAAGGTTAACAGACTACGAGCTAGATTTAGTTAATTCGGCAAGTTTCGCTTCCAGCCTGGCGATCTTTGACTCCAAAGGTTGAATTTTGGCGTTAACTTCTGCCTCTGAATACTTTAAGGGAATGTGTTGGGGACAATTCCAACTCATTGCTTCAATGGTAATTATGATTCCTCGTTCGATTTCGGCAGGATAATCGGGCATTGTCAATGTCGATAATAATTCTGGATCTGCGGTGGTTTTTGCTCTCCCCCAGATTTTTAAGCGACGACGATGAGCATAATCCATCAAAAAAAGAAAGACGCGATCGTTTTCTGATAAATTACCAACGCTTATATATTGCAGATTGCCCTTAAAATCGGCGAAGCCTATGGTTTTTTTATCGATAATTTTAAGAAAGCCCGTTGTCCCACCACGAAACTGAATATAGGGATAATTATTACTGCCTACTGTACTCATATAAAAGCTGTCTCTAGCTTGAATAAATTCTGTTTCTGGCTCAGTTAGATAGTCTTCCGTGACACCCTGCTGGACAAAGTTGTCATATATTTCTCTCGTTCCATTTTGGGTTTGAACTGTTTTAACTCCTGGGGTAAAGGCAATTTCTGTAAATTTACGTCTCATAATTATTCTTTGCGGCTATTAAAGTTACTTCCAGCTAAAAATTTTAATTCAAATTCCAGGCATGGGAATAAACCCTGGTAGCTGTTTGAGACGATCGCACCAGGCTAATATGTGAGGATATAGCTGAAGATCTATTTTGCCATCAGGAGCTAGAGCTACATAGGGAAATACTGTCAGATCGGCAATTGTTGGCTGTTCCAATTCTAACCACGTGCGATCGCTTAAATGTTGTTCTAGCTGTTGTAAAAATACGAGCGATTTTTTGGTGGCGTTTTTTAGATCGATGTCTTTCATCTTGAATATGTAAAATAACCTAGCAGCAGCTACTCCCTGACGAACTTCGGCAGCACTAATTGCCAACCAGCGCACAATCTTACTTAGAGATTCGGCATCTTTGGGAAGCCATTGCTCGCCATATTTTTGAGCCAAGTAAACTAAAATTGCCTGGGAATCTGGCAGAATAAGTTCTTTATCTCTTAATACGGGAACTTGCCCTAATGGATTTAATGCCAAAAATTCAGGAGTTTTATGCTCTCCTGCCATTAGATTCGTAGGTATTAGTTCAGATTTTAAGCCTAACAGAGACATAAATAATCTTACTTTATAGCAGTTGCCTGATAACTCGAAGTCATAAAGTGCGATCGTCATCTACTGTACCGAACGTTTGGTTGAAATGACTGTACCGATTGTTCGGTAGAATATCAAATTAGCATTTTGTAGTCTAGAGAATAATGTCTAAAGAGCAAGTAATTTCCAAGCTTATTCCGGTATTTCGCCAGTATGGCTATGAAGGGACGAGTTTGGCGATGTTGAGTAAAGCGACAGGTTTGGGTAAGGCAAGTCTCTATCACTATTTTCCTAAAGGTAAACAGGGCATGGCGGAAGCAGCTATGAATCATATTGCTCTGCATTTTGAGGAGACAGTTTTGCAGTCGCTCCAAGAGCCTGGATCTCCTGAAGTTAAAATTGTGCGAATGTGCAAAGCTTTGGCAAACTTTTACGATCGCGGGAAAAACAACTGTTTTCTTGCCATCATGTCTTTGGGAGAGGCAGGCAGACTATTCCACGATCGAGTCAAACAGCGATTAGAAATTTGGATTGAGGCAATATCTAAAGTATTAATTGAAGCGGGAATTAAACCAGAAATTGCCTGGAGGCGATCGCAAGATGCCATTGGTGAGATTCAAGGAGCTTTGATGCTAGTCAGAATTCTAAATGAGCCAGAAATATTTATGAGGATATTAAATAATTTGCCTTGGAAACTGATTCAATAGATAAAAATAATAATAAGCAAAAAAAATAAGAAGGAAAACTTTCCCTCTATCTGTTTTTTCGGGTTTCAATCTACTTAAAACATTGCAACGCTTTACGGCAATAGATACATTGCCGAGCATCTAATAGATCGAAACCCATATTCTGTATAACTCGCTACTAAAGCAGAGAAATACTAGTCGATCGCATCTTTGATTGCATCTTTACCATCTTCAACAGCATGCTGTCCAGACGCTTCAGCTTGCTTAGCTTTTCCTTTAGCCTGGTCGGCTTTGTCGCCCGTTACTTTACCAAAAGCTTCTTGTGCCTTACCTTCAATATTTTTTGCTGTAGCCTTAGCTCTATCTTCAGTACTCATAATTATTTATCTCCAAACATATTTTATTTGTTCTTACTGATAAATATATGACAAAGTTTGCTAAGAATTAATCTGTCAAAAGTCATAAATTACTAAACACCGTTCTTTCAACATCTAATATCTTTTACCTATGTCAATTTAGTTTGAAAATATTTTAATTAATATAAAGATATAAAAATAAAATATGAAGATAGTTTTCTGATTATTTATCTATCGCAATCCGAACCAAAAATGTAAGCCAGAATACTTAATCCTTAAGAGATATATCTTTTAAACGATGTGCAAAGCATATTTTTTGTTTAGTTTAGATTTATTGTGTTGTTTATAGATTAAATTTCCAGGGTCTAACGTAATGAGTAACTCTATCCTAATAGTTGAAGATAATGACGATCTGCAACTGCTGTTCCAGCTAGTTTTAGAATCCGAAGGATATGAGGTTAATATTACTGACAACGGCATAGACGCTTTAGAGTTCCTTGAGACAGTTCGCCCCCAACTAATCTTGATGGATATTATGATGCCAGGCATGAACGGAATTGAGGTTGCCCGCAGCATCAAACAAAAGCAGGACTATGAGTCTCTACCGATTCTCTTAGTTTCCGCAGTCGATCGCCTCCAAGAGCAACAGCTCGACTACAGTAAAGCCAGCGATATTCTCTACAAACCGTTTAATCTTGACGATCTTGTCAGCAAGGTATGTCAGCTTACTAGCGATCGCCAAGTACAGATAGAATATGCTTGAGTTAGACAGCATATTCTATCTGTACTGCTGTAATTGCTACCCAAGATAGTAGGTTTTCCGTACCTAAATTCTTCTCTTGTTAAGAAAGAATCAATTAAAATTTTGTTAAAATAAGTTTACACGTAGTTAACATTTTTTCACGGTTATCAACTGATGAGTCTAGATTAACTCGTATCATAATTAACACCTGCTTTTCTCACCTACATTGATAGCTGGGACTCAAATACTTCAAAATTGCTGTTTGACAAAAGCTAAACCAAATATATATTTAGCAAATTAGTAGATTAGTAAGTCATGAGTGTAAACGTGGACAAAAGTTTGTACCCTACTGCTGGGCAGCTAGAGAGAGAAATATCTCAAAAAGTTAGATCCATGTATCGAAAAGAGTTTGGTCATCAGCCTGGTAAAGTTGAATGTCATCTGTTCGGCAATAAGCTGCTTATCTCTCTAGAAGATGTGATTACCCCGATTGAAAAGTTTTTGGTAGAGGGAGAATCCTTGGATCTTGTAAAGCAGGTTAGAAACTGCATCGATGAAACAATCAAGCCGAGAATTAAAGAGCTAGTTGAGGAAATTTCTAAAGTTAGCGTTACCAACTGTCTTTATGACACGGTAATTTCTTCTGGCTGTGCTGGAGCGATTTTGATTCTTGCCAGTCCACCCCAAATTCGTCGTTCAAAAGCGCATTCTTTCAAAACAAAGTAACAATCGATCTCTAGAGCGTCGATCTATTACTTGGTAGATAGGCGCTGGCTGGGCTAGGCTCACCGTCACATAATGGTTACGCTTGTTAAAATAAATTGCGATCGCACAGTCATATTGCCCAAATTTTTGATTGGCACGACATCAGTATCTTAGTTCCAAAAAGTTTAGCGGACATGATGTTTGGCTATTACTGTCAAATTCTTTAGTGGATAAGGTTCGAGCAAGCAGCCGTCCAACCCTGCTGCTGAAGTTATTTTCCTTCTACAAAAGCAGTTGCAGTTACCACAACAGAAATAGTTCTTGTCAACTAGGTTCAAACATGGGACGCTTAACTAGATTTGTGATTTTGAGTCAAGCGCCTTCCTTGCGGATTAAACAGTCCCGTACAAAAGAAAAGCTAGCTCCTAATTGAGTAAACGTCAGCTTCTTAGCTACCTTCAGCTTCAGCGATCGCCGATAGAGCAGGATATTCAAGCTGATGTTTAGCAAAAGCCTGTTTAGCCCTAGTAATTAAATCGGTTTGATAGATAAATTCATCCCTAGCATCGAGGGGATAAGCCTTGAGCTTAAATACGGTTCCCCAGGGTTTTTCCGACATAACTACTAAGATAGGTAGCTTTAAAGCCGTATATTTGCTTGTTTGAGCTACCCGATAGAGAATTTTTTTGACCAGATCGATATTAACGTTGTGAACAAAATAAAATTCCGTTACTACCTGGGCTTCTAATGCTCCTGCGTTAGCGTTGGATACCGCTTCCGTCCAAATTTTATTGTGGGGAATTGTGATCGTATTGTCATCTGGAGTTTGAATCTTTACCGCCCGTAAGCCATAGCTAATCACTTCACCATAATATTCGCCAATTTTTATGCGATCGCCAACTCCATAGGGAGATTCAAACAAGCCGACTATGCCAGCAATAATCGAACTGGCGTAATCTTTGAAGGCAAAACCCAAGGCTACTGCCACCGTACCAGTTACCGCCAGAATATTCTCTTTCGATAAGTTGAGAAACATATTGGCTAAAACGGCGATCGTCAAAGTTAAAACCACCATGCGAAGAAAGGGCAAAAACTGCTTAACGCGCAAGCGCCATTCTTTGGCAATCTGCTCGGAAAGCAAGATTACTAAACGATCTAAGATTTTTAGGGTTAAATAGGCAGCTAACAGAATTAGGAAAGCCTGCACCACCTTGTCGGCGGTTATCTTCGAGACAATTTCCTGTGTTTCCTCTGCGGTTTTTTTCGCAGCATCACCTGCCGATTGAGCCAGCCAATAAAAATGGGGAGTATAAAAATAAGAAAAATAATTCATGCGATCGACTAACTGCTCATTCTTAAATAGAGAAATCTAAAATTATCTATCTTTTTATAATAAAATTATTACCCGCTAATTCTTGCTTTACGCGGGGATAGTGAATCGGATTGATTTTAATCACCTTATCTTGCTGTTCGACAAGCCCTTCACGCCTCAGCAGTTGCACCCGCCCTTGGACTTCCGATTCTAAATCTCCCAGACTCTTAGCTAACTCAACTATAGTTAGGTCACCATGCAGCAGCAGGGAGTAGAGAAGATAGCGATCTTCGGACTCCAAATCTGGCAAATCTGGCAAACTGGGCGTAATGGCAACCACACCTTTTTGTTCGAGTTTGCTCGGCGATCTTTCGTCTGCCTTTGCTTCTGTTTCTGCGTCTAGCTGTCTACAGCGAACAGATTTGAGAAATGCCTGTACCGCTACTGTCGCCACTCCTTGAGAAATGTCCGCTAGGTGATTGAAATAGCTCACTTTACTGTCTGCATTTCCATCTAAAATTTGCTTATCGAGCCTTGGCTTATCAAACTCTAAATCCAAGTCTCGCATAATCGGCTCAAACCAAGATTGAAAATCTTCTGGCTCGATCGCAGGCAGAACAAACACTTCCCCACAATAAGCTTCTATACCAGACACCGAGTTAAGATACTGCCAGCCTACCTGACCGCCGCCAATAATCCAGAAGCGGTTTTTTGAGCCATTACATAATAATGACTGAATATATTCTATGCCGTCCAAACCGTCGAGAGAACGAAGAAAGCACCAGCTCAAATTAGGAATTACCACAATTTCCTGCTCTGATGAATCATGCTGTTCGGCTGGAGCTTCCTGCAAATGTTTCTCTAACTCAGATGTAATATTTTCAACATTATCCAGTCGGGCTGTAAGGGGCAGTAGGCGTATGGGAACCTGCTTCTGTTTTGCCCACTCTTCCAACGTTTCTGTTAATATTCGCGACACTGCAGCCACGGGACTGCTGAGAATTACCACTGAGTTATCCGTGCTATTTGGGTTCTTCCGCCACAGTTCGTAAACTCGATCTAAGGTAGATGCGATCGCTTCTCGATCGGCGGGATTACTCGGTAAGTTGTTTGCCCCCGCCACTAGCTTCTTTCTAAGTTCTGGGGGCAGCTCGATCAGGGATTTTCCTGGCTCTTGAGTCTCCTTTATGTCACGGGTATACCGAGAAAAAATGAAATTACGTTGAGTTTTAAGCCACTTTCTAAAGCTTTTTACGGCATTAGCCATTGAATTGCGTATGGTTTTGATTACCGTTGTTATTGCTTCGATCGTTGTTGTTTCTGCCATTCTTTGCTAATTGTTGCAGAGAACTACTAATTTTTCGAGATTTAGGATTATCTCCCTTATTTACGGGCCATCCTTCTCTTTGATGAGCGCGATCGCCATCTGTAGATTCTGTCTGATCGTGGAACAAGATTTGCTGTGTGGGGAAGGGTAAGTCAATTCCCGCAGCAACTAGCTTATTACATAATTCTGTTAGGACTGCATCTTGAGAGTCGAGAATTTCGGCACGGCGAGGAGGGTTAACCCACCAGCGAGCGCGGATATTTATCGTCGAGTCTGCAAGATCGACTACCAGAGCTTCGGGGGGTGGATCGGCGATCGTTTCGGGATTGTTGTTTAATACTTCCAAAATGATTTTCTTGGCTGTAGCGATATTATCACCATAGCCAATGCCGATATCATACTGCAAACGGCGTTTCTCAAAGGCAGTATTGACTTTTACCGAGTTAGTAAACAATTCTGCATTAGGAATCACAATTCTCGTACCGTCATAGGTTCTAATGGTCGTGGCACGAGTTTGAATATTCTCTACCGTCCCTTCAAAATCTCCAAAGACGATTTGATCCTCAATCGTGAACGGTTCGGTAATTAAAATTAGTATTCCTGCCAAAAAGTTCTGGAGAATATCGCGGAAGGCAAAACCGACGGCGACCCCACTTACCCCTAATAACTGAACCAAATCTCCTGGCTCGAATGAGGGAACTACAATTGCCAGAGAAATAAATGCGCCGACAAGAATAATAAATCCTTGAGACAGTCGTGCGAGAACCAATCCCAAATTGCGAGATTGTTTTTTGCGGGTGACATTTTTAATTATTCTGCGAGAAAATTTGGCGATAAACCAAAAAATAATAAAAACGACGATCGCGATGGCAATATTTGGCAGCAGCTTAATCGTGCCTTGAACCATTTGCATTAACTGCTGCCACGTAGTCTGTACTGGGCTAAGAGAATCCATAAAAGCTAATTCTAATTTTGACTCCGTTATGTATGCCCAAGGTTAATGCATCTAGCGCGTTCGTCAATCTGTCCGAAGTGATGATTTGATGATAAATAGCTACTATAATCTCTATCTACCGATATAAGAACATGCTTTATACCGGTCTAGCTTTAACAGTTTGTGGCGATTGCCCTTGCTTCTTTTTTATCTACTGCCATTAATTGTTAAATGTGCATCAAAAAGCTATTTTGAAAAAGTATAAGCATATACGCTTGATGGAAACTATCGATAAGATATGCAGAGGCGATCGACTTTTGGACAATACCCTTGTATATAAAAACAAATATATACAGTTAGAACTTAAAGATAGAGTTAAGTATAAAAAAAGACACTACAAAATAACCCCTTAGAACCGATGTCTAAGAGGTCAGCATTCAAATATTTCACCAACAAAATAAAATACTATACGTTCGCCTGCTCTGATTTTTTCGAAATCAACCAAAGAGCATGAATAATTCCAGGAACCCAGCCTAACAAAGTCAATACTACGTTGATTAATAATGCTTGACTAACTCCCATAGTTAGAAATACGCCTAGAGGAGGTAATAAGATTGAAGCGATAATCTGGATAATTCCCATTTTTAAATTTCCTTATAATTACGTTAACTTTTAATCCTGTTATTTAGTATTCTATTTTTTTTAAAACAATAAATCTTCTATCTTAGGTAATATGCGCCTCAATTGCCTAACTTACATTTGCTGCGAAAAAGTATATCTTTTGTTAGACGTAAAGAAGAAGCAACTTGCTTAAAAATAAAGGCAACAGAATTAAAAACAGAGTAAGGGATGTTGAAGTATTGCCTTACTGTTACGAATAAAATAATCGGGAGTTTGAAAAAATATGTTGGGTTCACTTTTAACAGCTTTAGCCACAGCACTAAGTCTTTTAGTAGTTGACATTATCTTTCCAGGAGTAAGTTTGGCTAATTTTCCCGCTGCAATGCTAGCGGGTTTGGTTATTGGCGCAGTAAATTCGGGAATTAGACCCGTAATATCCCTGCTTTCTTTGCCCCTTAACATTCTTAGCCTGGGAGCATTTTCGGTAATTGTTAACGGTCTATGTTTCTGGTTAGCTTCGCTTTTCGTTCCAGGTTTCCGAGTAGCTGGTTTGATTGCCTTTCTCGCTGCTCCAGTAATTCTCTCTATTGCTAATACTTTTATCAGTAAGTATTTTGCCGAAAAGCTACCAAACTTAGCTCAAGAATAGTATCGGACATTATTTTAGTTATCTATCCTTTGGCGATCGTTTGATGCAACCTAGGATGGATAACTTCGACCAATAGGTCTGAAATACTTAGTGAAGAAATAAAAGTAAAGCTAATTTTAGTAGAGCTAGTGCTTGTAATTTACATCAAAGCAAAATTAGCTATCTGACAACATAACCTATATTAAGGAATCAAAAATATGACTATTACTCACTATAAACGTGCAGCAGGACTATTTTATAGTCGCGATGAAGCAGAAGCAGCAGTTCGCGGTCTGAAGCAGGCTGGCTACGACATGGATCAAGTATCCGTAATTGCCAAGGATGCAGACAAGATTGGCGGACACGACACCACAGATCATGCTGGGAATAAAGCTGATGAAGGTGCTGCGGCTGGAGCATTGACTGGTGGAGCATTAGGCGGTATCACTGGCTTACTAGTAGGTCTGGGTACATTAGCTATTCCAGGCATTGGACCTATTCTTTTGGCTGGTGCTGAAGCCACAGCGATCGCCACCACCTTAGCTGGTGCGGGTATCGGTGCTGCTGCGGGTGGTTTGATCGGTGCATTGGTAGGCTTAGGTATTCCTGAAGAGAAGGCAAAGATATATAGCGATCGCGTTGGTGGCGGTAGTTTTCTCGTCATGGTAACGGGTACAGGATATGAAATCGATCGCGCTGCCACAATCATGCGTCAAAACGGCGTAGAAGAATTTGATATTTACGACATGCCTGGAACGCAAGCCACCACTGTCGATCGCGTCGATGAAGATATTAGAACCAGAACTGACGTTGATGATAACGAGAAAATTAGGCTTTATGAAGAGCGCCTAATGGTCAACAAACAGCGTGGCAAAGCCGGTGAAGTAGCGATCGGCAAGCGAGTTGAAACCCAAACAGCAGAAGTGGCAGTGCCAATCGAAAGAGAGCGCGTTGTGGTCGAACGCAGAGATGTCGCAGCAGGAACAGTGGTAAATCCTGGTGACGCTAACTTTGCTGGTGGTGAAGTAGCAAGAGTAGATGTCTTTGAAGAGACTGCTGATGTTAAGAAACAAGCTTTTGTGCGCGAGGAAGTAAGCGTCCGTAAGGAAGTGGAAAGCGAAACAGTCACGGCAAGCGAAACTGTTCGTCGTGAAGAACTAGATGTCGAAGCTGATGGCGATGTAATTCAACGCTAAACGTCATCAAAGTAACTAGATATTTAGTACGAGAAACTGGTTGGGATAAAAAGAAAAGTAGCCCTAATAAAATTCTATTTTTCTTTTTCCAACCTTACTATCTCAAAGTCAGTGCTAATTACTTGGTTAGGGGAAGCTTTATAGCTACCGTCGATTGAGAAACATATTGTCAACAATTAATTTAAAAGCAGCGTTTAGAGAACGCTTAGAAGAGTAAAAATGAAAAAATTAACAGGATTTTTATTGGGTAGTGCCTTATTATTCGGCGCAGTTGGTTGCGACGTGGCTCGTACCAGTTCTGATGCACCTACAGATATTGAAGAAGGTGTTGTCGAAAATGCGGGTGAAGTTGAAGAAACTTTAGAAGACGCTACTGGTGATGTTCGCCAAGAGCAGTTGAGTTCAGACATCCGCGCTCGCGAACAGCGCAACGATGTATTGGGTGACGAAGGAGTTAGGGACGACTCCGATCTAGAAAGTGAAATCAGAGCCAAGCTAGAGGCAAACATTCCCCGTGCCAAGCTTACCGTCGATGCAGAAGATGGCAATGTAGCGATCGTCGGTACAGTTCCTAGCGAAAAAGAGTACGAAAGCATTTTGCCTTTGGCTCAAGAAATCACTGGAGTTAACGAAGTAAATGTGGAAGTAGAAGTAATGCCCTCTACTGAATCATAAATTATCAATAAGTAACTGAATTAAAAGGGTATGACAATGTCATGCTCTTTTTTAATTTTAAACTTCTGTCCTAAAAAATCAGAACAGTTTAATTTTGCCACAGACCACCTTTTTTAAAAACGTATGTTTGACAATTCATTTCTCAATACGCTCGTTTATGGCACTATTGCCTATATTGCCATAATTTTAATGCTGCGAATATCGGGTAAACGTACTCTATCAAAATGGAATTCGTTTGATTTTGTCGTTACTATTGCTTTCGGTTCTATTTTATCTAGCATTTTGCTTTCAACCAAGGATTCATTTGGTACGGGAATTCTGGGCTTTGCTCTTTTAGTATCATTTCAATATGTTCTGACCTGGATTTCTACTCGCTCCTCTTTAATCCAAAAACTAATCAAAGCTGAACCAGCTTTACTGCTTTATAACGGCAAAATAAGGGAAGATGTTATGAAACGAGAAAGAGTAGCAGAAGGAGAAGTATTGGCAGCATTACGTGCTAGTGGAGCTGGAGCAATTGAAGACGCAGATGCGGTAGTGTTAGAAACAGACGGTAGCTTTAGCGTCATTACCGATTTGAGTCAAAGTTCCGCTTCCGCTCTCAAAGATGTGAGAGAGTTCGATCGCACCAGCACAAGTAAAGCGTAATAATTTCCAAACTGCTCGTTCAAACAATAATCATTCATTTTCATCGTTAACCATATGACGCTTTGGCTCTACTATCTGGTCACCTTTTTTGTTATCATCCTGACGCGCTACTTTCTGTTGGCGGGTGGCACATATTGGCTATTTTACGGCAGCAGTAATTTAAATAAGCAAAATATTAACGGTAAAGCCTGTAAAAAGCTAATTGAGAAAGATATCACTCTATCTTTCGCTGCAGCTTTAGCTACTGCAATTTGTGCTGCCATTGTCATGACAATCTATGATTCTGGCGCGACTCGTTTATATAGTTCTATTGATGAGCATGGCGTATGGTACCTCGCCATTAGTTTTATCGGCGTGATTCTGCTTCAGGATGCTAGCTACTACTTTTTACATCGTGGATTTCATCATCCTCTCGTCTATAACTGGCTGCATCGAGGACACCACCGTTCTAAAAACCCTACTCCCTGGACTTCTTTTGCCCTCGACTTTCCTGAAGCTTTAATCCAGGGATTATTCTTGGTAGCAACTATTTTCCTAATTCCAATTCATTTTGGGATCTTGGCTTTATGGCTAATCACAATGACTATTTGGTCGTTGGTAAATCATCTTGGTTTTGAGCTGTTTCCCAGCTTTCCGAATCACTGGTTGGGGAAATGGTTTATTAGTTCCGATCATCATTCCTTACACCATCGTCGCTATACTCGACATTATGGTCTGTACTTTACCTTTTGGGATCGACTGCTTGGCACGAATTAACAATTTGGTTTGGGTAAGACTATTGCAGCTACGTCTATAGTTTTGAATAAAATCTTTTTTCTACTCGTATACTGTAGGGTTCAATTTATTCAATCTCGATCGGGAATTTTTGATTTCAGCTACTCTTACTTTGCTGACGCTTAGGTCGCAAGATATTCTACCTATACCCGCACATTGCAAAAGCCTTTAAGCACCATTCCTCGATCGCGTTCCTAGACTATATCTGGGTTTAGGATTGAAGATACGTCGATCGAGATTGATTTGCGATCGATCTTCAAACAGCAATAATGAGCTTATAGCTTCTCAAGCTTATTACCGTTTGGTTTCTCTGACGATAACTATTCCAGAGATAAATCTTCAACAATTTCATCATCATCCAGGCTTTTTGCTCGATTAGTAGTTAGGCTTGAGGCTGCTGCATCCCATGACCAGCCATCATTTTCTACCAAAGCCAAAAGTAATTTACGTCTTGTATCGATCTTCCTCATTGCTTTGCTATAGGCATTATCTTCCAATGTCGGAATACCTTTTTTTCGCAGCAGTTCCAAAGGTATTAAGGGTGGGGCTTTTTTACTTGGCTTAATATAGTCTGATTTCAAGGTGGTTAAAAAAGCCGCGCATGAACGACGAACGGGAAATAAAGCAGCAGGATCGGGTCGAATTTTTAACGGTATAGCATATTGCAATAGACTTAACGCTTCATCTAATGCTGCAATACTGAGTGGCAAAGAGCGCGATCTCAGTGGGGTGTGAAAATAATGTAGAACTGGATAGGTAAGGTGTTTTTCTCCTATGCCGACGATTAAGGGAGCGAGATTAATTAAGTGCTGGTCTAAATTACCAAAATCCTTGCCGTTCCAGGCTTTGGCTATTATCTCATCGGGCGTACCACCCAAGCAGGAAATAGTAACCGCTAAAATCCGCTTCTCCGTAGCTGCAGAAACTACTGGAAACAAATAGGCGATCGACAAAGTAACCAAGAAAAAGCCATTTGCTGCTGCTAAACCTGTTAACAGATGCCAAACAGTATTGCTGGGCTGATAGTCTCCTCTACCTAAAGTGGTAATAGTATATGCCACAAAATAAATACGACCCCAAATACTCGCGGGTTCGCCATTTGAAGAATTAATAATTGCGTCTGAGAAGGAGCAAAAAATCAAAGACCAGGCAGCCCAGGTACACAGATACCAAAGAACAGCCATGCCCAAGATTAGCAATAGTCCTACCCCCGCCAGCAAACTGTGATTATTATTATGACGATGCAATTTAGTTGTGCTGTGCCATAAAAAAGACGAAAAGCGGGTCGTCAAAAAACCACCGCCCCTCACGGTCAGGGTGGTGACTAAAACATCTGAAGATATTACGGCAAGTAAAACAAAACCGAGAATTAACAGTAAAACTGACATTAATTTTTAATTTCTGGAGAGGAACAAAAAAGAGGGTATTAATCCACACCTTTCATTCCTCATCCTTCTTTCCTTTTTATACTGTTGCTGGTTTTGGTTCTGGTTTGGGTGGCTCTGAATTAGCCATTTCCTGCTGAACTTTGTCCACTAGTTCGGGATAAACGTTGCTAAATAGCTGCATCTGATCTTTGATAACTACTTCGTTACATTTGCCAAGGCTGCCAGCAATGTTGTGATAGAGACGCTTTTTCTCGTCCTCGTTGAGCATGTCATAGTACATCCGCGCCTGGTCGTAATGATCCTCTTCATTTAGTTCGATGCGCGCTGCCATACCAGATACGTGATAAGGAGGTTCTTCAGCCCGTTTGTCGGGTTGAGGATAGCCCTCATGGGACGGATTATAGTTAATCCGCGAACCGTTATTATCATCCGTACGCATTAGACCGTCACGATAGGGAGTATTAGCTTTGGTAGCGTGTGGCTTGTTGACGGGAATACTATCGTAATTTACTCCCAAACGATAGCGGTGAGCATCGGCATAGGTCATAATTCGCGACTGCAACATCCGATCTGGCGACCAGGAGATACCAGACACCATGTTACCAGGAGAAAATGCAGCCTGTTCTACTTCGGCGAAGTAGTTTTCTGGGTTACGGTTTAGTTCGAACTTACCAACTTCCTGAAGTGGGAAATCACCGTGAGGCCAAACTTTAGTTAGATCGAAAGGATTCCACTGGAAGTTTTGCGCTTCTTCATCCGTCATAACCTGGATTTTCATTGTCCAAGAAGGATAATTGCCATCTTCGATCGCCTGATATAAATCTTTGGTTGCCCAGCGAGGTTCTACACCCTGCATCTCGCGCCACTGTTCTTCGGTAAAGAATTTATTACCCTGGTCGGTAATAAAGTGGAATTTAACCCAAATACGCTCGTTTTCGGCGTTGATTAGGCTAAAGGTATGGCTACCATAACCATTCATATGTCTGATGCCCATAGGCGCACCGCGATCGCCCATTAACCACAATACCTGGTGGATACTTTCAGGAGTTAGTGACCAGAAATCCCACCACATCTGGTCGTGTCGCCAGTGTTCTTTGGGATGCTCTTTTTGCGAACGGATAAAGTCCATAAACTTCATCGGGTCACGCATAAAGAAGATAGGCGTATTATTGCCTACCATGTCCCAGTTACCTTCTTCTGTATAAAACTTAAGGGAAAAACCGCGTAGATCGCGATAAATATCAGAACCGCCTTTTGATTTGGCTACGGTCGAAAAACGACTGAATAGTTCTGTTTGCTTACCAACTTCAGAAAACATTTTAGCTTTCGTATATTTGGTAATATCTCGGGTAACGGTAAAAGTTCCATAGGCACCCGCACCAATTGCATGAACCACTCTTTCAGGAACACGTTCGCGATTGAAGTGCGCCATCTTCTCTAGCAGGGTATAGTCTTCAAGTAATAAAGGACCCTGTTTGCCAACGGACTTAGAGACTGTATTGCTGCCTACGGGAATACCCGCTGCATTAGTTAATGTCTGTTTACTATTATCTACCACGTTAAATTTTTTCTTCTTGTAAAGCGATCGCAATATCTTCTGATAGATACCGCTGCGATCGCTGATTTGCTTTATCCTGTATAGAACCTAGCGTCATAGGTAAAGATAATGCGTCTGACTTTAGACAGATCGAAACTATTGATAGATAAGCAAAATGATCGGGATTAAGAGGTTTTTTACGTAAGTTTATTCGGCGTTACTAATTGTAAGACATGACATATTCAACGTTACGATTCACAGTTCTAATTTCTAAGCCTTAAACTTTTGAGAATCAAGGCTTAAGTGACGATCGGACAAATCATAACTCTAATGGTGCAACGTAATTTGAACGCAATTTATTTTATCGACTTTGAAGATAGATAGTTTACTTTGAGGCGTAGCTGATTTGAAGTATGCAATCGATAAAGGGCGCACAAGCTAAAAGCGATCGGCTTTCTAAATGCTTGCGCCCAGGTCAAAGGCAAGATTTTCAAAAATTTCACACCGTCTTGAAATCAAATCTCTTTCCCTGCCTCTATGGTCGTATATCGTGTCTGAGCGAACGAGTCCGTTTCGTTGATGAACGGACTCATTCAAGATGGCAACAGATTAACCGCGAACGTCAAAGCGATCGAGCATCATCACTTTGTTCCAAGCTGCAACAAAGTCATTAACCATTCGCTCATGACCATCATCAGCGCCGTATACCTCAGTCACTTGACGAAGCTCTGCGTTTGAACCAAAGATGAGATCGCAGCGTGTGGCGGTGAACTTCTTCTCGCCCGTTTTGCGATCGCAAATATCAAAGAGCATCTCTAGATTATCGATTGGCTTCCACTCATAATCCATGCTGGTTAGTACGCTGAAGAAGTCGTTAGTCAAAACGCCAGGTCGGTCAGTGAAGATACCGTGCTTTGAATAGTCATAGTTCTGATCGAGGGCGCGAAGTCCGCCGACAAGAACCGTCCATTCAGGAGCAGTCAGCTTGAGAAGCTGCGCTCGATCCAGGAAGATCCGCTCTGCCTTAACCTTATAGCCAATCGCCTCATTATGATAGTTTCTAAAACCATCGGAGACTGGTTTGAGCCATTCAAAGCTTTCAACATCCGTTAGTTCTTGAGTTGTATCCATCCGTCCTGGGGTAAAGGGAACGGTGACAGAAACTCCCGCATCTTTTGCTGCCTTCTCGACCGCAGCACAGCCGCCGAGGACAATCAGATCGGCGATCGAGATTTTTTTATTGCCTGATTGAGCGCCATTAAATTCTGCCTGAATACTTTCGAGGGTCGATAGAACCTTAGTAAGCTCCTGTGGACGGTTTACCTCCCAGCCTTTCTGGGGATTTAGCCCAACGCGCGCGCCATTCGCGCCACCACGCTTGTCGGAGTCGCGGTAATTTGATGCAGATGCCCAAGCTGCTGACACCAACGCCGAAACAGAAAGCCCACTAGCCAAAATCTTATTTTTGAGTGAAGCAACATCGCTGTCGCTAACAACGTCGTGGTCGAGGGCTGGAATCGGATCTTGCCAGATTAGATCTTCCTCTGGAACTTCTGGGCCCAGATAGCGCGTTTTTGGTCCCATGTCCCGATGGATCAGCTTGTACCAAGCGCGTGAGAAGGCATCGCTAAAGCCATCGAAATCGTTGAGAAAACGCTCGCAGACTTCGCGATATGCAGGGTCTTCCTTTAAAGCAATGTCTGAAGTCATCATCATCAAATCGTGTTCGACACCTTCTTTATGAGCGTCTGGTGTCTTTGGCGCATCAGAATCTTTCGGCTGATACTGGACAGAACCTGCTGGACTCTTAGTCTTTTCCCACTCGTATTTAAACAGATTTTCTAAGTATTTATTATCCCACTGAGTTGGGTTTGGTGTCCACGAGCCTTCAATGCCATTTGTCATCGTATATTGAGCAAATCCAGTGCCTTCTGGGTTTTGCCACCCCAGGCCCATAGCCTGAATCGGCGCGCCTTCTGGTGCGGGACCAATCTTGTCTGGTGCTACCATACCGTGACTTTTACCGAAAGCATGACCGCCAGCAATCAATGCCACAGTTTCTTCATCATTCATACCCATACGCGCAAAAGTCTCACGGATGTCTCGCGCTGAGTCCATAGGGTTGCCTTCGCCGTTAGGCCCTTCTGGATCGACATAAATTAGCGCCTGGTGGGAGGCTCCTAATGGGTTTTCGAGGTCGTAGTATTCGTCTTTTGGCTCGCCAACCCAGCGAAGATCGCGAGTAACCATTTGATCTGGATGACCAGCGAGTTGCTTACCATTTTCTTTTTCCTTAAACGGTTCGCCGTTCCAAAACTCAGGTCCCCAATAGGTAGCTCGATCTGCTTCCCATGCGTCGATGCGACCACCGCCAAAGCCGAAGGTTTTCAGACCCATGATTTCGAGAGCGCAGTTGCCAGTCAAAACCATTAGATCTGCCCAGCTTAGTGCAGCACCGTATTTCTTTTTAATGGGCCAGAGTAGTCGTCGCGATTTGTCAGTGTTGCCGTTGTCCCACCAGGAATTGATGGGGGCGAAGCGTTGCATACCCCGACTCGCACCACCGCGACCATCCGCGATCCTGTATGTTCCTGCTGCGTGCCACGCCATGCGAACCATCTGAGGTCCATAATTGCCATAGTCGGCCGGCCACCATTCCTTAGAATCCTTTAGCAGAGTTTTTATGTCTTGTTTCAACTGCTCGAAATCAATTTTATTGAAGGCTTCTTTGCCATCAAAATTTTGCAGCGGGTTTGCCTGGGGCGGATCTTGATGAAGCAGTTCGACCTGAAGCCGATTTGGCCACCAGTCGTCGGTTTGGGGCTTAGAACCAATTGCGCCGCCGACGCGGGTTCCACGAAAAGGACATTGTGCTGAAGCTGGAGAAGGGTTATTATTCATCAAAATTCAATTCTCGGCGATGTTTTCGTTAGTTGAGCTGCAGTGAGCGCCGCGGTTTACGGCGGCTTTAAGGTTGAGAACCTTTGTAATTGGAGTCTTAGCAATTACTAAATGTGCTGTCCGTTTTTAAGGACACATTTTCAGGCTATATCTATACCTTGGCAATTCTTCATTTAAATAACTTCTACAAGTCATTTAAGTTGGAAGTGGTTCGATCCAACAATCATCATTTTCTGTTGAAGTAAGTTAATTTTAGATTGCACTTTGGGAAGATCGCCTAGACTAAAGGTTGCATCACAGTATTTTTTATTATAAAAGATGTCTTTGACTTGGTGTCAAAGCGGTAGTTTTTGAGATTCTGTTAACTTTGAATGCGAAATAATGACGCTATCGCATTTTGAAGTCAAAGTTGCTTGGTTTTTATTCATTCCAAAGGCACGGAGGATATTAAGCTTCAGAAAGATAGCGAGGCGGTCATCTTTCGATCGTCGACGAGCTATTGTGGTTACTTCTCTTCCAGATTTACGGTCTAAATCATTGCTCTATAGCTTGCTGTAGGATCGGCAGCTCGATGGATCGAACTGATTCAATCTGCGATCGCTGTTAATTTATTTGTTCGAGGTACAGCTCATGTTTATCGGCGTTTAGAAATCGAGATATATAGTTTCAAAGTGGCGATCTCAATATTATTTACCCAGAGATAAATTTGGTGCTGGTTGTAACCAGCGTCAGTATTGATTGACTCCAAGTTTGAGAGGGATATAAAAACTCTTTTTTAAAGTTTTTGGCTTCTGTTTTTAATACCAGTTAATTACCCATCAATAAGTAAATATATGACTTTTGCTCAACCTTTTTATAGTGCCTCAAGATTTTCAAATAAACTTGGTTTATTTTAATAATAATGGCTTTCTTGTCCATTTTGTTTATATATAATTTGATGTATTTTTGACGTAAATATATAAGCTTGATAAATTTGTTTTGAAAACCGAATACCCGACCACTTTTACCAATAATCACCTATTATATTTAGTGATTCTTAAATATATTGAGCATCCCCTCAGAAACCAACCTCGATTTATTGATGTTTCTGTACCTAGCACTACTAAATATCAATGTTATCAACTCTTACATTTTTTTGCATCAGACCATAATCCAGTAATGACAAAAAGTTAACAGTTAACATAGCAGACAAAAGCCTATTAATGAAAAGTCTAAAACTTGGCGATGATATCAACACCGATGATATTATTCCCGCCCATCGAAGTACAAACCCAGATCCCGAACACCAGAAGCATTATGTCCTCGAACACATAATTGGGATTGATGCTTTATTCGCATATACAACTATTGAAGCAGGTCATAACTTTGGCTGTGGTTCGAGCCGAGAATACGCACCCATTGCCATTAAAGCAGCAGGAATAAAACTAGTCCGCGCTAAATCTTTTGCCGAAATATTTTATCGCAACAGCATTAATATTGGTCTTGATTTAGAAATTATTGGCGAAACTCAAGATAATCCTGTTGTAGAGGCAATTACGGCAGCAGGAGGTTTAACTGCTTTTAATCAACGGCGGTTACAGAGCAAAATTTCTCTACCTAAGAGTAAGACAGCGCCTCGGAAAATGACAATGGCGGAAAAGATGTTGGCTAAGGCTTCTGGTAATGATTATCTCCAGCCAGGAGAGGTCGTATTTGCCAAGGTAGATCTAGCTATGTCTCACGATGCGATCGCAGCCCCCGTATTTGAGCTATTTAGAGCCAATTTTGGCGTAAACAGAGATATTTGGGACTCTAATAAAGTTGTCTTAGTAGCGGATCACTTTATTCAGGTAAATGATATTCGCATCGATCCTCAAGCAACGAGACTATATGAGGAAATGGTACGTTTTGCCAAAGAGTATGGCTGTAAATTATTCGATTTAGTATCCCCAGGAGAAGCATCGGGTATCTGTCATGTTTTATTACCCGAACAAGGTTTAATTCAGCCTGGGATGATTATTGCGGGTACTGATTCCCATAGCTGTACCTATGGCGCATTCGGCAGCTTGGGGACGGGAGTAGGTACTACGGACATGGCAAATATCCTAGCAACGGGAGATATGTGGCTGCGTGTACCCAGCACAATTATTGTGGAACTAATAGGGACGTTACCGCAAAATATTAGTGCCAAGGATATTATGCTATTTATTTTAGGTCAAGTTGGCTGTCAGGGAGCAATCGGCAAAGTGTTGGAGTTCAGGGGCAGTATTATCGAACAGCTATCGATGGATGAGCGTATGACCTTAAGCAACATGGCAGTAGAATGTGGAGCGATGTGTGGCTTGATTGTTGCCGATGCAATTACCAAAAAATATCTGATTGGCAAAGGTGTAGCAGAACATACATCTATTCTCGGTGATATAGATGCAAAGTATAATCGTCATTTTCAATTCGATCTAAGTCAACTCGAACCCCAGATAGCCTGTCCCCCAAAACCAGATAACGTGGTTAGTATTAGCAAATTACCCGAAACGCCTATCACTCTAGCATTTATTGGCTCATGTACGGGAGGAAAACTTACAGATCTCGCTCAAGCTGCTGCGGTATTAAAAGATCGACAGGTTAATCCCAACGTGCGTATGTATGTCGTTCCCGCCTCGCAATTAGTTCGACAGCAAGCGGAGGAACTGGGCTATTTCAATATCTTTACCCAGGCAGGGGTAGAAATTCTCAATTCAGGATGTGGCGCCTGTATTAATTCGGGTAAAGGGGTATTGGGCAAACAAGAGACGGGAATATACGCCACCAACCGTAACTTTACCGGACGTACGGGCGATCCTACAGGCAAAAATTATCTGGCTTCTCCTAGAATCGTGAGTATTTCGGCAATTAAGGGTAAAATTTGCGATCGTCTTTGAATTAGTTCGCGCAGAGAGGTCAGACCCCGCGTCGCCGAAGGGCGCAAGGGAATGCTGACCTAGCAGAGACGCAAAGGCGGGCGCGAAGTTATTTACAAAGATTATCCCTCGAGGTAAAGAAGTTTGAAGATATTCCAACCTAGAGTTAAGTTGCTATAACCAGACTCATTTCGATCGCTTGACATACACTGCGACACAAGTATTAATACCTACGAAAAAACGCTACTCATCAATTTAAAAGAGAAGACATTAGTGTATTGCTTCTGGTATAAAACTAAACGCTTTATAACTTCAGAGAACATCAGCTAATGACATCAGAAAAATCTAATGTTAGATAAGTAGCGTACAGACAATATCATGAGTAATTGTGCTTAGTATCCTAAACATTTTAAGTATTAGATCGGTAATTATATTACCAACTAAATCTTATAGTTTTTGCGCCTTAGCAAATTCACAAACTCTCAAAATAAGATGGATCGAGAGCAGATAAATTCCGCTTAGGAAGGGAATTAGAAGAGAAGGAGAAATATGCATTTTGATTGTGTACTATGACTATTTTTATCAAACTTGTACGTAAATAGTACGCAAAGCTGTTTTGTAACCGAATTCCATTAAAGACAATCTGTATAAAACTGTTATGCCAATCCAATCTAAATATCTATGGGATATGCACCATTTTGATATCGGGCATATTGTTTTCACATTACACAACGTTAGTCCAAATACTTAATTTGCTTTTATTTATTTCTTAGCCAAATTTAAGTACTCACTTGGCAGCGCTCAATTGATGATGCTGTTACGCCAATGGTTTTTTATCAGTATTACTATCTATATTAATTGTTGTTTATTAGTTTGGCAAATTAAAATTGTATGCAAATATACATTTATATATATATTTTTTTAACTTTAATGAATCTATACACTTTGGTCAAGGCAATATCAACTATTGTGTGCGCAATTTTGCTTTTATGAAATTCCTAAAATTTCGACAATAGTTTGACTGTTCTCGTTCAAAACACCATAAACATAGAAAAACCTCTCGAAAATTTTTCTTTTCAGGAACAAGAGGGTTTAGATCGGGGTCAAGCAATTTTAAAAAGAAATAGGGAAAAATACTTAGGTCGGGTTGTGGCTACAGGCGATATAGATAGTACCTAAAAAGTATTAACGGACTACGATAATTTCGCTCGCTTCTTGACGCAGTTGAAATTACAAAGCATTCTCAAATGTAAATTATTGACTAACTAAAAAAATGAACCTGTTAGTTTAATTATGTATAATAATAAGGTAATCCACGAACCAAAGAGAATACCAAATGCTAGCCATAATCTTTTCTTGATTAGCTGCCAAATAAACACTGGAGCAATATATATATATTGATAAAATCCAGAGCGTAAGAGAACATGCAATACTTGAGAAGTTAAATACCTAACGTTGCTGCCCTTATAGTTATATGCATCAAGCGATAAAAGTTTTGATAGGGAGATGTTTAAGATAAATAAGAGCAAGCCGTTAATTAGGATAACTGCTACCGTTCCTTGAATAAAGCGATCTAGATTTTGATAGCGATCGTTCATAATTTCAATAAAGTCCGCAGATTAACGCAGATAGTTTATATATTCGCCAAGTATATTATGGCTTTTTGATAAATAATTAATATTAGGCTGCAATCTGTTCTTCTATTAAGCAAGCTAAAAAGCAATCGAGTTAAAATCATAAGAAGCTAAAATTCCAGAATAAAATAACGATATATATAAACAACAAAATATCGATAAGTAATATTGTTAAAGAGGCGTAATAAATCCTTGAAGCTAATAGCTGATAGCTAATAGCTAAAAACTAGTAATTTTGAACGAAGTTAATTCACATCAGACATAAATCAATAATCAATATTTTCTAATTCTGCCAATAACTCTGCTTCTGCTTCTGACTCCGATAAATTTGCTATAGTTTCTAGTCGATCGCCTTTTTTATTATCTTGTTTGGATAAATTGCGATCGAACATCAAGGATAAGAGATAGATTGCTAATTGTCGAACGTTTGGATAGTCAAATATGACAGTCTGAGATAGTTTTAGATCGTAACTAGACTGGAGTTTGTTTCTTAATTCCACCGAACCTAAAGAGTCTAAGCCAAGTTCGGAAAAACCTAATTCTAGGTCGATATTGTTTAGATCTTGGATACCTAATATGTTGCTTATCTGCTGGATAAGTTGCTCAATTACAGTTTCTTCTCTTTGTTCGGGAATAGCAGCAAGTAGCCGTTGTCGATCGCAACTTTCGTTTACAGGGACACCTTTTATATCCCTAACTCTAATTAAGTCTTCGTAGTAGGAAGTAGCGGAATGGTTTTGTTGCCAGATATCCCAGTCAATCGGTATCACTCCAATTTGTGCAGGGGCGTATAGCGATAGTTGTTCTAATATTTCAATTCCTAGATCGGGTTTAATACTGCCGATGCCTTTTTGTTTTAATCCCTTTGTTATTTGTATATCCTTAGCTAAACCTGTATTCTCCCAAGCACTCCAGTTAATACTAATTGCAGGTAGTCCCATGCTGCGACGAGCATGAGCTAAAGTATCGAGAAAAGCATTAGCAGCGCAATAATTACTCTGTCCTGCCGAACCTAAAAGGGAACTGGCAGAAGAGAAGAGAATAAAGCTTTCTAAATCGTATTTTTGGGTTAGGTTGTGTAGATTCCGCGCACCCTGAACTTTGGGTGCAAGCACCTCTGTAAAGCTTTGCCTGTCTTGTTTGGCGATAATGCGATCGCTTGTTACTCCCGCACAGTGAATTATGCCTCTAAGGGGTGGTAACTCTGATTCAATTCGTATCAAAGCCTGGGTTAGTTGATTTGTATTAGCGATATCTGCTTTAATAAGATTAACTTGGGCTTTCCCTTGCAATTTTTGCAGTTGGACTCGATCTTCGGGCTTAATATCGCTTCTTCCCAACAAGACAAGAGAAGTTACTCCTTTGGTAATTAGCCATTGGGCTACTTGTAAACCAATTGCGCCCATTCCCCCCGTAACAAGATATGTACCCCTATATGTCGGCGTAGGAATAGAAGAGCGATCGACCTCTGTTTGTATATTATCGAGATCGATAACTATTTTGCCCTGGTGTTTACCCTGCTGCATATAGCGGAAGGCTTCAATAATGCGATCTCCTTTATATAAGGTTAAGGTATGGGGTAGAGGCTTTAATTTACCTGTAATAAATTGTGGCAGTAATTCAAATAGCATCTGCTGAATTAACTCAGGCTTGTCTTGGGTAATCTGCCATAGATCCACAACTGAGTATTGGATACATGGCTGTATACGATTTACCTCTGCTTGCGACCAAATACCCTGTTTGCCAATTTCGATAAAACGTCCCTGTGAATTTAAAACAGAAATACTTTTGGGGATATACTCACCTGAAAGAGAATTTAATACTACGTCTACACCTTCGCCTTTGGTAGCGGACATAATCTCGTCAGCAAAATCAAGACTGCGGGAGTTCATAATTTTATTTACTCCCATCGATTCGAGTAATGACCATTTGGGAGTCGAAGCGGTGGCGTATATTTCTGCGCCTAGCTGTTGGGCAATTTGTACTGCTGCTAAACCCACACCTCCTGCTGCTGCGTGGATTAAAACCTTTTCCCCTGGCTGGAGTTGCGCCAGATATACGAGGGTGTAGTAAGCGGTGAGGAAAGTTACGGGAATAGTAGCTGCTGCTTCATAACTCATCGATTCTGGTTTATGAATAGCGAGTAAACGATCGACGGTAATATATTGACTAAAGCTATTGTCGGCGATGGCTATCACCGCATCCCCTGGCTGAAAGGTGGTTACGTCTTTACCGACTCTAGTAACAACCCCCGCACATTCCAAACCGAGGAATTTTGTCTCATCGGGATATAGATCCAAAGCTACCATCACGTCACGGAAGTTTAAGCCTGTAGCTTTTACTTCGATTTCAATTTGATTATTTCTAGGCGCATGTCGATCGACTGGTAGCCATTCGAGACTATCCAAATTACCAGGATTACTTATCTGTAGCCGTATATTTATTTGTGTTGCATCGGGGTTATATCTAACCAACCTGTTTACATAACGTTCATTATTTCGATAAGCAACTTCGACATCCGATTTGCAGATTTCTAGGAATATATAACTAGCTGCGTTATCCAGACAGTCGATATCTATTCCAACACAGGATAACTCAGGATGTTCTATAGCGATCGCTTTTTGCATTCCCCAAAGACAAGAGTTATTAATCCCCGTAGTTATTCCCCTGCTGTTTACCACTTGAGCATTATGGGTAACAAACCAGAGATTGAGATGATTCCCTGACTGAATTAAAGCCTGTACCAAATATAAATAACTTTCCCACTCTGTCTCGCCATGAGCATTATCCAAACTCCAGAGATATATAACCCCTGCAAGATTAGAATGCTGTTGAATTAACTTGATAAAGGCTTGAGAGTTATTAGAAATAGAGTCACGGGTAACTATATAGCAGTGCGATCGATCTATTTTTTCCGTTAGCTGATGAGCAATATGCGTATCATCGGCAAAAATCAGCCATTCACCAGTAACGGATATACGAGGTGTTGATAATGTTCGCTGTTGCCATTCAGGTTTATATAGCCAGTTGTGCCAAACTGGTTGAGATTTAACTACCTGCGACTTTAAACCTTTGATTTGCGCTAGTAATTCCCCATCATCGTTGTATAGCCAGACATCAGCCAGTAAAATTCGATCGCTGTTAGCCTGTTTTAATTCTAAATAACTCCAGACTTTCGTATCGGGATACGACTGGATTGATAAGCTATCTAAACCGATAGGAATATAAGTATTAACCTGTAATTCTTCTGGTAAGGCTGCGAAGAGGATTTGTAAACAGGAATCTAATAAGGCGGGATGAAAATTATATTGTTTAGCATCTATACTATTTGCCAGTTCGATTAAACCTAATGCTTTTTTTTCTTTTGCCCATAGTTGTTTAATGCCTTGAAAACTTTCGCCGTAATTAATACCCTGCTGTTGGCAGGATAGATAATGTTGTTGGGCATTTAATTCAGAATCGGTAAATTCATTTTGTAGATCTGCTAAAGATTCTCCTGTAATCTCTAACTCTAAAAGACAAGCTTCGCCAGCACAATGTAGTTGCCAACTGTTATCTGTATGACTGTGTATTTCCCAATTTATAGACTGATTATTAGGAGTTGAGATTGATTGAACTTCTATTGCCTCATTCGTTTCTGCGATCGATAAAGGAGAGTTAATAAATATATTTTGGATAGTTAGGCGATCGCTATTTAAACTATATTTACCTAATGCGATCGCTATTTCTATATATCCCGTCCCAGGAAATATTATCTGATTATTCAGACAATGATCTTCTAGCCAATTAATACTATTTACATCCAGGTAAGATTGCCAGACAGTTTGTTTCAATGGCGAAGATAAAGGCGCACCTAATAAGAGATGAAAATTATCTTTTGCTGGTTTCGTGTATCCGTCTTGCTGGGGAAGATCGAACCAATATCTTTGTCTTTGAAAAGGATATGTAGGTAAAGATATTTTATGTCCGTTATAGTTTTGAGTAACTGCCTGCCAGTCTATATCCAATCCTGCCATATATAGCTGCGCGAGACTATTTAAAATATGCTGCCAATCATCTTGCTTCGGATTCAAACTAGCTAAATAAATATTATAATTACTACTATTTAAAATACCCTGAGTCAGATTAATTAAAGTCGGCTTCGCACCAATTTCTAAGAATATATTTACCTGCTGAGAGTTCAAATAATTAATACTGCGATCGAACTGTACGGGCTTTAATATGTGCTGTACCCAATAATCGGCAGTAGCAATACTTTCTTCTGCCAACTCACCAGTAAGATTAGAAACAATTGGTATTTTCGGCAAAGAATAACTAATAGTTGCTGCTACTGCTTCAAACTCCGCTATCATTGGCTGCATTAAATCAGAATGAAAAGCATGAGACACATTCAATAATTGCGTTTTAACTGATAACTTATCCAATTCTTTCGCAATATTATCAATATCTTGTTTCGATCCAGATAAAACCAAGTGCGTACCATTATCCGCAGCAATAGTGACACCATCTCCTAACAAATACTCAATTCTATTACTTTCTACAAAAACAGCCAACATCGCCCCATTATCGGGTAAATTTTGCATCAACTTACCTCGCAAAGATACCAACTTCAAAGCATCTTCTAAACTAAAAACTTCGGCGATCGCAGCAGCCACATATTCCCCAAGACTATGACCCAGCATTACATCAGGCTCGATCTCCCAAGCTAACCACAACTGCGCCAAAGAATACTCAACAATGAACAACAAAGGTTGAGCATAATTCGTCTGATTAAATAATTCTTTTCTCTCTTCTTTTACGCCTTTGTCTAAAAAGATATCGCTTCCTTCTACGTCTTCAAAACTCTTCTCTAAAATCTCCCTCAAACCAGACGGCAAAACTGCCAAACAATCATCCACTGCTTGCCTAAACACAGGCTGAAGATTGTACAACTCCCGTCCCATACCTAGATATTGCGAACCCTGTCCCGTAAACAAAAACGCTAGCTTATTATGATGACGATCCAAACTATTAACCGATGCTGCTGATAACTTGTCAATTAACTCCTGTTTATTTTTAACAACAACACCCAGACGTTCTCTAAAATGATGCCTGCCAATATTACTTGTCAAACAAATATCTTTTAACGCTACTAAATCTTTATTCTTTAAAAGATAGCTACAATAATTACTAATCTGTTCTTCCAAAGCAAATTCGTTTTTAGCCGAAAGAGTAAATAAATAAGCAGGAGGAGACTCTCGATCGCCGTCACTACTAGCAACAAATTCCTCAACAATCACGTGAGCATTAGTACCACCAATCCCCAAAGAGTTAACCCCCGCCCGACGAGGATAAACATCAGACTTCCAATCCTGTAACTGACTATTAATATAAAAAGAATTACGAGCAAAATCAATCTGAGGATTAGGATTATTAAAGTGTAGGGTAGCAGGAATCTTTTGACGATCTAAACATAAAATAGACTTAATCAAACCAACAATACCCGATGCCATTTGCAAATGACCGACGTTAGTTTTTACCGAACCGATCGCGCATTCCATTTTTCTGGTATCATCATGATATGCTTGGGATAATGCTGTAATTTCAATCGGGTCGCCCAACTTAGTCCCCGTACCGTGTGCCTCAATATAACTAACCGATTTCGGATCTATACCTGCATAGGCGATCGCTTCGGAGATAACTCTAGTCTGCCCATCTACGTTAGGCGCTAGATAGCCAACCTTATTGCCACCGTCATTATTAACCGCCGAACCTTTAATTACCCCGTAAATGCGATCGCCATCTTCAATCGCCCGATCTAAAAGCTTTAGCACCACCATCCCCGCGCCACTGCCAAAGATAGTCCCGCCTGCGTCTGCGTCAAAAGCCCGACAGTGACCATCAGGAGAAAGAATCATCCCTTCCTGGTATAGATAGCCCATCTTTTGCGGTGAATGGACAGAAACCCCTCCAGCCAAAGCTAGATCGCATTCGGAGTTGAGTAAACTCTGACAGGCTAAATGTACCGTAACTAGAGAAGTAGAGCAGGCGGTTTGAACATTTACACTCGAACCAGTCAGATTTAACTTATAGGATGTCCTGGTAGTCAAATAATCCTTATCGTTTGCTGTCGTTACCTGAAAACCACCCATCGAGCTAAGATTGAGTACCTGGAGATTATCGCGATCGTCAATTCGATCGCGATTGGGATAAATATTATTTAAGAGATAGGTATTCGTCGCAGCACCACCATAGAGGCTAATCTCCCCCGTGTAGGTAAGCGGATCGTACCCCGCATCTTCCAAACTTTCCCAGGCACATTCCATAAATAAACGCTGCTGTGGATCTAATAATTGCGCTTCCTTGGGACTATAGCCCCAAAAATCGGCATCAAAGCCTTCTATCTGGCTGAGAATCGGACTAGCTTTAACATAATTAGGATCGGCTACCAAGGCTGGATCGACTCCCGAATTAATAATTTCGCGATCGCTAAACCAGCTAATCGACTCCACACCGTTACACAAATTAGACCAAAACTCATCAATATTATCTGCCCCAGGAAAGCGACAGGACATACCGATAATTGCTATATCTTTATTGCCGATAGCCTGACGACGCAATTCACCCCGACGCTTACCTTGCTGCACGGCAATAGATTCACTATCTAAATTGCTCTCTAAATATTTAGCTAAAGATGTAATAGTTGGATATTGAAACAGCAACACCGCCGATAGATCGTAGTCAGGAGTAAGCCTACTCAATACCTGCATCAGTAAAAGAGAATTACCGCCCAACTCAAAAAAGTTATCCTTAATTCCAATCTTGTCTAGTCTTAAAACCTCACGCCAGATCTTTACTAACCGTTGTTCGATCGCATTGACTGGTAAATCTTGCTGGTTTAAATCCCGCTGGGCAAACAACGATCCAACTTCTGTAATAATCTCCTCAAATTCCCCCGCTGCAAATCTTTTAGATAATTGCGATCGCACGATCTTACCAATTGCCGTCTTGGGTATTGTCTCTGGAGTAACGGGAATAATATAGGCGGGAGAAACTCCAATCTGAGTAAAGACACGCTTGCGGATGGTATTAACTAATTCTCTTAACTCATCACCTTGAAGATCCGTATTCAAAAAGATTGCTACTTGTTCCTGCTGCTGGGAATCAATTACTCCACAGGCTGCCGTATAGGAAAGATTAACTCCTGCAACTTCCTCCACGACAGCTTCAATCTCATGGTTGTAATAATTTACCCCGTTGATAATAATTACGTCCTTTTGTCGCCCCGTAATTGTTAATTGTTCCGACAGTAAAAAGCCTAAATCTCCCGTATTAAACCAACCGTCAGCAGTAAAAATCTCTCTATCCAATTCAGGCTGCTGGTAATACCCTTTCGTTACAGTTTCTCCCCTAACCTGCAACAAACCGATTTCGCCTTCGGGAATAACTCTATTCTCCTCATCCACTATCCTCAAAGAAACTCCAGGAATGGGCGCACCAACAGAGACAAAATCGCGATCGAGATGACGATAAAAATCGTGAGAGTGGGCTATCCCCGACGTAGTTTCCGACATTCCGTAACCAGGGCTAACTACCTGGGGAGATAAACCATAATCGGCTAGCAATTCCAAAAACCGCCCTGCTGTCTTACCTACTACCGCTTCTGCGCCATTTCCCATCCAGCGCAAACAGGATAAATCCCAATCATGTTCAACTGGGGTATTGACTAATCTTTCATTAATCAAGTTATAGGCAAAATTGGGACTCCAGGTAGCCGTAACCCGATGGCGATCGCAATAATCCAACCAAGCTAGAGGATTTTGCAGAATAAGCTCACTTTCTACCTGAATTTGCTGGCATCCGAGATATACCTCCGTCAAATGAAACATTACCAGGCTAGCTACATGCTCTAGGGGCATCCAGTTCAAACTAATATCCTGCTGAGAGAGATCGTTAACTGTCGCCATACCATAGACGCTAGCAATTAAATTACGTGCCGATAACAATACTCCTTTTGGCTTCCCCGTACTACCTGAAGTAAATAACAGTAGTGCCAGATCGTCTAAATCTCCCCGATGATAATTCGAGTCTGGCTGATTATCTAATAACTCTGCAACCGTAACCGTAGCTATATCTGAAATCTCAAGATCTGTAATTACCGTCGGTGAATCGCATAATTCCCAAGTCTGTCTTAACTTACGGCGATCCAAACTTAGATCTACCCCCAGAGGAATAGGAACATATCCCCCCAAGAAACAACCCCACAGACAGATGAAAAAGTGCTGTGGATCTTGAAGCTGAATAATTACTCGATCTTGAGGCTGTACTCGCTGACGCAAACCCTGTAAAACACGTTTAGCAGAAGCTAATAAATCTTTATAGCTCAAAAAAGCTTGCGTATTATTTTTATTATTCTTAGTTACGAATACAATTCCTGTAGAGTAATTCGCAGCACCTTCGAGGATTTGAGGTAAAGAATTACAGCCAAAAACAGAACTTGGCAAAGCAGCCCCATGACAGAGAGAAAGATTAATGTCCGCCAGCTTTGAGTTGTTCATAGATTGCATCCAAATTACTCACTACCGAAATATCGATTTTAGAGTTACTTTATAGCAGATTAGTTGTGAATCGGGCGACGTTGATTTTTGAGGGCGCATTTTTGAAGTTAAATTTGCGTATCTTAATATTGCAGTGATAATCTTTGGTGATGAAACAGATCTCTCTTACTATTTTTGACGAAACTCTAAGAGATGGAGAACAGCAGGTTGGCATTTATTTCGATCGCTCAACCAAGAAAGATCTCGCACGACTCATTGCCCAAACGGGAGTGCATCATATTGCCATGATGCCAGCTATCCATGCGACAGAAGCTCAAATAGTTCGGCATTTAGCAAAGGGCAATCTCAAACAGATCCTCGCTGCTTCTACCATGATGGGAAAAAGCCATATCGATCGCTCTCTAGCCTGTGGTGTCGAGACAATTATTCTGTTTCATGCAGTAAGCGATCGCCTTTTGTGCTTGAGAGATCCACTGCTACATCAACCTACTACACCAGACATGGCAACGCTCGATCGGGTTCGTAATCGAATGCTCGATCGCGTAGTAGCTCATTTAAAATATGCTGCTAGTCGAGGACTAAAAATCTGTTTTGCTGCCGAAGATGCCAGTCGTGCCGATTTTGATTTTCTTGTCGAATGTATCAATAAATTTCAGCCCTACATCGAGCATTTTATTCTCTGCGATACCGTCGGCATCCTCAATCCTGACGATACCAAGCTTTGGGTACGTAACCTGATCGAATTTACTAATAATAAGACACCCCTATCAGTCCATTTTCACAACGATCGCGGTTTAGCCTTAGAAAACACCATTCAGGCAGTTTTAGCAGGGGCGATGGGTGTTTCTGGGACGTTTGGCGGGATTGGTGAAAGAGCGGGGAATGCTGCCCTCGAACAAGTTCTTAATGGTTTAAGGCTGCGCTACGGATGGCAAATTCCTGGTATTAACTATGATGCTTTAACAGAAGTTACCGATTACCTATCTCATAAAGGATTTAAAGCCAATGCGCCCTATTCGGCTGCCAGCTTGCGCTATGAAACAGGTATACATGTAAACTCCTTGTGTAGCGATCGCTCTAGCTACTACTTATTTGCCCAGGGAGAACCAGAAGTCTGGTACGGTAAATTTAGTGGCGCTAGTAGCTTCCAATACCTGTTTGAATGCTGTCTCAATTTGCCTCAGCCACCCGAAAAATACCAAGAATTTCGCGAAAAGATCAAAAATCTAGCGATCGAACATCAGCGCTCTTTTAATCGAACTGAAGTTTTACAATTTTTAGGATACTAGCGCTTCGCTTAGGTAGTAGGTAGTAGGTAGTAGGTAGTAGGGTTTAGAATTTACTTAATAGTGTCTTGATATACGTCCGTGTCCAATAAATAGAAACAGTTAGCTAAATCAAATTCCTTTAAACCCGACTTCACCATCCATTTCGCTCTCTGCTGCTTTGTGAGAGATAGTATTTTGTTTTTTTGCTCCAAGCTGACTAAAAATAATGGCGATCGCAATAACGCCCCCGCCGATATACTGGGGTATAGTCGGAACTTCTCCCAGAATTAGAAAGGCAAACAGAATTCCTGCAATGGGACTAATCGAACTTGCCAAAGATACATCCGCAGCATTGCTGCCTTTCAAGCCTTTAAACCAAGCTAACTGTCCGCCGACGACAATTACCGCACCATAAAGCAGCATCCATTGCCAGACAATTGGTGTAAAAGCGTCCATAAAGTGACCGATGCCGTATATCTTAACCGTCAGAGAAAAGAAGATTAGCGTCCCTACTGCGGTACGAAAAATTGTAAATATCCCTAACGGAATACTATTTAGCTTAATCTTACTGATAATACTTGAAATAGCTAAAGCGATCGCGCCAACTGCCGTCATCAATTCTCCCTGTCCGATAGCAAAACCCGACATGGACATCATTTCATTCGCTGGCTGTAGCAAAATTGTTAATATCACGCCGATAAAAGCCAAAACTGCGCCAATGACGATCTGTTTATTAACCCTTGCACCCAAAATCAATACTGATAGTGCTAAGGTAATTGGCGGTTCAATTCTACCAATTAAGACTACATTATTAACGGCAGTACGTTCTAAAGCAAAAAAGAACATTGCTGGGGCTAATGCACCTGATAACGCTGCTACGACGACTAAACTCAACCAGTCTCCTAACTTAAGGCGACTCAAAGCACTAGGATTCCATTCCTTGCCATAAATAGCGATTAGCGCGATTAGCGCACATAAATTACCGATAAATAAGACATTGCAAAAAGAAATCGGGTTTCTACCATCAATTAAATTATCCGCACCCAACTGCGTCAGTTTTTGCGTAACAGAATTAGAAGCAGCAAAAATTAGGATCGCAATTAGCAGATAACCACGCCCTGGTATTTTATTAAACATCGATTTAGCCCTAGTAACTTATTCGCTCGTTCTCAATTTACCGAATAACTGGGTCTGAGAAATTAATTTTGTTTTTCTTTCTTGCCAAGATCTAAAACAATTTCTAAATAAAATTAGTTTGTACTTTTAGCAGATAATAAATACAGGGTACGTCGTAATTTGCCTCTGGCGATCGCCGATAACATCTTAAGATAGGTAAGCGGATTCGTATATCTCTGAAATAAGCCAGTCATATCACTCTTTGCCACATCTGATTGATACCATGCTTGCCATACTTCTAGAGTCTCATTCAAAAACATCTCTTGGCATTGACGACGCTTTACTTTACCACTGGAGGTTTTGAGCATTCGTCCAGGAGATAATAAAACAATGCCGTAAATATCGATAAAGTGCTGTTGGAATACCTGCCAACGAATTGCTTCGACAACCTGTTCGATGACTAGGGATTTACGATAGGTGCGTTCGATTTCCTGAGCAACTACCAGTCGCGGTTTACCAGCTACCTCAACGGAAAAAGCAGCGCCACTGTTAGGTTTTAAGCCAGGATGACACTGTTGGACTGTCTGTTCGATATGTTGGGGATAGTGATTGAGTCCCCAAAACACCAAAACATCATGCAAACGACCAGTTATATATAGTTCCCCGTCGGCAACAAAACCTAAATCCCCCGTCCGTAAATACTGTTTGCCGTTTAAACTAGCCTCAAACGTCTGCTTAGTTCTCTCTGGTAACTGCCAATATCCCCATCCGACACTAGACCCAGAATACCAAATCTCACCAACGCCATCGCCCGCACAGACAGTCAAACGATCGGGATCGACGATCGCAATGTGACCATCTAGCCAGGGATAACCCGCGCTGATAAAAGTCTTTGTCCCCAGTTGCGATCGATCCGCCAACACTACTTTATTTGAATCTAAAGCAGCCTTATCTAAATACTTAACTTGAGGCAATTCCGCCTTATCTCCTCCCGTAATCATCAGCGTTGCTTCCGCCATCCCATAGCAAGGATAAAAGGCAGTCGATTTAAAGCCACAGTTAGCAAATTTATGGCTAAAGCGATCGATAGTATTCATTTGTACTGGTTCAGCGCCACAAAACGCCACCTGCCAGCTACTGAGGTCTAATTGTGCCACCTGTTCTTCCGTAAGGCGATCGCATAATAGATCGTAAGCAAAATTTGGCGCACCGCTAGTAGTCGCCCGATACTTACTAATCGCCCGTAGCCAGCGGATCGGTTTCTGAACAAAACTAATGGGGGACATCATCACGCAGTATCCGCCCATGTAAATCGGCTGAATCACATTACCGATTAAACCCATATCGTGAAATAGCGGTAGCCACCCCACCCCCACCAAATCCTGAGTGTGTCCAAATGCCTGCTTTAACATCTCCTGATTCTGCATCAGACAGCCATGAGTAATCATTACCCCTTTTGGTTCACCCGTCGAGCCAGAAGTATATTGTAAGAAGGCTAGGGTATCGCGATCGATCTCTGGTGTAGTCCAACCATCTATCTGCTGTTTAATCTTATTTGTATTGAGGCAATGTAGAGAAGATTTATTCCAATTAGCTAGTTGCGCTTTCAAATTACTAAATAAGCTAGCATCGGTTAAAACTAGCTTCGCACCAGCAGATTCTAAGCGAGTCTCCACCTCTACCGTAGTTAAGCGATTCTTTGGCGGATGACAGGGTACAGCCACAACTCCCGCGTAGAGACAGCCAAAAAATGCCGTAATAAACTCCAAACCCGCACTGTAAGAATATACCAACAACACTCTCGAACCAGGCTTTACAAGCCTTTGTAGCTGGCAGGCGATCGCTATGCTGCGACGATCTAATTCTCGATAAGTTAGCCGAATCTCTTTGTTTTCCCCATCCTTGAGAAAAATATAGGCTGTATCCTCACCCTGAGATATAGCGCGACGCTGCAATATTTCAACAATATTAGACTCAGGCTGACTAGACATTATAGTTGTGGTTTGGGGAATGCAAATTAAACCATGATAACAACACCTATAATTTACTCAATAGTCGTAAATCCAGCTCTACTTCGCTTTCCTATTTTAAAAATGTTGACAAGCTAAGTTTGAAAACAGTATGCACCACGCTGAATAAAGATAGTATCTTCTATAAATCTCAAACAATAAAATAGCTAGGGAGTAAAAGTAGTACAATAATATTGAATTTTTTGGACTTTTACTTAAGATGGCAAAAACCCCAGCAGTTTCTCATTTTGTGGCAGTTAGCGATCTTTCTAAACCAGCAGCAGAACAGGAAGGTATTTTGATCGAAGTCCCAGGTGCGGGAGACACGAAAAAAAACCGCGCTAAAGCTTTAGATCTGGTACAGGATATGTGGGAAAAAGAAGAAATCGACGTTAATCGTTTTCCCGATGGTTTAACCCCAGATCATATTTTTCATGTACCCTCAGATAGTCCTCAAGTAAAATCTAATAACAACGTGTCAGACGCTCAGGAATTATTGCCTATCGTTCAAGGGGCAAAAGAAATCATTCAGCTAACCAAACTACAGTTAGACGTGCAGGAAGCTTCAGAACAAGCAGAACAGTATATCCCGATCATTAAAGTGGTGCTAGAGCGATCGCGTCCTCTAACAACGGAAGAAAAAGAATTAGCCAAAGACAAAAAATACGGCAAAACGATTGAAAAACTCGGTTCAATTGTGGCGCAGCAAGAAGAGTTCCAAGAAGGCTGTACGGGTAACGGCAGTTTGGTTTTAAATGCGATCGCCTGGCAGTTGAGTCAGGGTGCAGAACCAAAAGCGGAAAAGAATTAATTACACCATATTCAGTAGAGGCGTTCCATGGAACGCCCCCACCATGGAACGCCCCCACCATGGAACGCCCCCCACGGGTTTAACCATCGCCTTCACAACAACGGACACAAATCCGAAATACGGCAATCACGGCGATCGCCTCCGCAGCAAATAAAAATACTTGTGGGGTCAAACATAGCCCCAAACTAACAGGATTGCCCCCACAATTGCCCCAGATAGCTGCATTATCTCTTCTGTAGACTTCAGCCCCCAGGCGATCGCACCCAAACCCAATCCGAAGAAAATTATAAAACTCATGAGGTGTAATCGAGAACTCTGACTATAGTTTCACCATCTTTAAGATATGACTTCTTGACGGTAAAGCGATCGCTTCCTACTTGAGCAACTTCTAAGTCCCCTGCTAAAGCTAAAAATTCATCTACGGGAGCGAGGTCGCAAATTTCTTTATTGGCAGCAGCAGTACTGTAGTGAGTGGGAATTACCATTCTAGGATTCAATGTTTTTACAATCTTTCTCGCTTCTTGAGGATTATAAGCTTTCATCCCACCGCCCACGGGCGCAAGCATAATATCGGCACCGCTGAGTAAAATCTTATCTTCCGTGGCTAATTCTCCCGCAGCACCCCCTAAATGCAGGATGTTAACTCCGCCCTGATTCCAGCGCCAAGCAATGTTGTTGCCAAATCTTTTTCCGCCTTGGCGATCGTGAGCAAGAGAAAATCCCTGGAACTTAACCTCACCAAATTTGTGTCCTCCACGCTTGCTAATCACTTTCGGATTCCCTGGCACTGCTTCTACTGCCCCTTCATCTAGCAAAAAGCTACTGATCAAAACTACATCAGGCTGTAAATCTGGAAGAACATAACCAGCAGTGCAGCCTACCGCCTGATAGGGATTTACCAATACTTTCAGACCATTGCTCGTAAATAGAAAGCAGGTATGACCCAAATATTGAACTGTAACTCCATCATCAGCCTGAGCGATTGCACTATAACGAGGTATTATTCCTGAAGCGATCGCTGTTGCCATACCCATACCGCCATAGCGGATTAACTGTCGCCGTTTCATATCCTTCTTAACCCAAAGACTTTAAAAAATTACGTAATAATGACTTTCCATTATCCGTCAAAATGCTTTCTGGATGAAACTGTACTCCCTGAAGATGGTGATAGTCGCGGTGACGTACTCCCATAATTGTCCCATCTTCGACCCAGGCGGTGATTTCTAGGGTGTCGGGAATGGTTTCGGGTTCAATTACCAAACTATGATATCTAGTGGCGGTGAAGGGGGAATCTAAGCCAGCAAATACGCCGAGATTTTCATGCAGAATCGGCGAAGTCTTACCATGCATCAAAGTTGGTGCGGAAACGATTTGACCACCAAAAACCTGACCGATACTCTGATGACCCAGGCACACTCCCAAAATGGGAATTTTAGCCCCAAATCTTTCGATTAACTGTAGCGACACTCCTGCGTCTTCGGGACGACCAGGACCAGGGGAAATCAAGATACCGTCGGGCTTTAGCCGATCGATAGTATCTAGATTGATCGCATCGTTGCGGTAAACGCGAATATCTGAAGCTACGCTTAATTCTTGGGCTAATTCTCCCAGGTACTGTACCAAGTTATAGGTAAAGCTATCGTAGTTATCAATAACTAAGATCAAGTTCTATCTCCATCACATCATCAGCATGATACGTTGAAATAATGGTGGAAGCAAGATGCAGGCCGCAACAACAACCGCAGCCATTGCGCTAATCAAAACCGCACCCGCAGCGCAATCTTTCGCAATTTTTGCTAATTCATGATAGCTTTGCTTGACCGTTAGATCTACCACTGCCTCAATCGCCGTGTTGATCAATTCTAAAACCATCACAATCGCACAGGTCATGGCGATAATTGCCATTTCTACCGCCTCTACCTGTAAAAAAGCACCCATACTAACTGCAAAGACGCCAACAAAAGTATGAATTCGGAAGTTTCTTTGGGTTACAAAAGCGTAGCGTACCCCAGCCCAGGCATATTTAAAGCTTAAAAATAAATTTGGCGCTACTTGCCAAGCTAAATCGCGAATTACTTTTTGATTGGGCTTAGATGATTCTTTGATAATCGGAGCAATGGTAGAAGATTTCATATTGATTTTAAATAAAAACTGCGTGGAATTAGCTCTTTTACTCGATTCAATCATGGCGACAGATTGAAAAGTCATCCGTATATCTACTTATTCTATATTGCAAATATTAAGTCGTTATCAGCAATTGTGCTTAATTCTATAGCGCTTTTCTCCTTAATTCTAACAAATTAGAATATTTTAGAATGTTCAAATCGAACCTTAACAGACGAAGTAATCAATTGTTATCAGCAGGATTTAAAGACTGTATCAATTCCGACTGCAGGCTCAACATCTGCCTCAAACTCTCATCATCAGGGTGATCCCAGCCCAACAAATGCAATAATCCGTGGCTAGACAACCAGGCTAATTCAACTGTTAAAGAGTGTTTTTGCTCGATCGCCTGACAAATTGCCGTATCTAAAGAAATTATAATGTCTCCTAAATAGATCGGCTCGTCAAGCTCGGCAGAAAGGTTAATATCCGCCTCCATCGCTGCAAAAGCGAGAACATCCGTAGATTTGTTCATTTGACGATATTGCAGGTTATATTCTTGCATTTGGCGATCGCCAGTCAACCTCAAGCTCAACTCGCAACGTTGAGGTGTGTCAGTAATGTTACTTAAGTATATCAGCCAATTTTGAAACCAGCCAATCCAGTCGAGAGATTCTATCGGCTCTGAATATTTCAAGTCTAGAGTTTGTTCATAATCATTCTCTATATAAATATCCGCACTTATTGATTGTCCAACAGCTAAATTCATATCTAATTATGGTTTGGTTAAAAAAGCCAGTCCCACCAAAACTCCTAGCAAACCAACAGTCGTTAAAAAGAAGTGCCAGAGAGATTGTCCGCCTTTACGTACCATGTTTCTCATTGCTAACTTAACATAGTTGTCTTCTGGCGTAGTGGGATCGGTAACTTCGCTGTTTTGTTTAGAACTAGATTCTGTCATAGTTTGAATTGCGTAAGTGTAGGTTAAGTTTTGTTTCGATAATATTCAATTTAATCATAGTACTTGAACACCCAAATAGCACAAAAATCCGCTAGCCAAAGGTACGGTTAAATTGTCTACTCCTACTTTAGAAAAGGCTTCAGCAGCTGTGGAGATCGCAGCAACCACTATGGCAATCGTCCATGTTTGCCAGCTATTACCAATGACGAAGGTAAGAACGGTTCCCGTTACAATCAGCGCGGCTGTTGCCATTGCTAGAGAACCTTCCCAACTTTTAGTTATGTTGCCAATCTGATATTTATGCTTGCCAAAGCGTTGCCCGATAATTGCTGCCATACCGTCACCCCATGCCATAACCAAGATACCAATCACCGCATATTGAGGAGTAGACTGCCAAAAACAGGTAGCTAAGATACCCATGCTAAGGGCATAAAAAAACGTTCCAAAGCTTTTGCGTCCGACGCTTTCAATACTGGGAAGGATAGGAATGAGATATGAAGTAACTGCGATCGCAGCAGCAATAATAGCAGCACTAACGATTACCGAGCGAGAAATATCCAGCCACCATGCCAGCAGAATTACATTGCCACTGCCTATATGGACTACTTTGCGAGTCAATTCTGGATCGTCGGGGAGCGAACGACTTAGAACGTTGGCAACAGCTACTAATGCGCCCAGATATACGAATACTGCCCCTAAGGGTATAGCCAGATTGACTAGAGTAGGATTTATCGAAAGTGATTCTATATTACTCATAAATAGTCGTTAGATAATTGACTTGGGGACTTGAGGAGTATCTATCTATATTATTTTTGTTTGTATTTCAGATAAAAATATCAAAGAGGTAGTAACAGCTTAGCCAAAACTAGTTTGCCAATAGTATCAAAAAGATAGATAAAACTTCGATCTGCCTTTTTAGATAGCGCTAAGGAATTTAACCTTTCCCCCCTATGATTAACCGTAGATTTTACTCAGCAAAACTATAGGCTCATCTGTAATATGTTTGGGAAAAAATTTTCGACAGTCGCGATCGCGATCTTCATTATTACAGCCTGGGTATTGCCCATTAGCGCTACGCAGCTACCCTTTATTCAGGACATAGCGATTTATTCTCGTCTGCTACGTCAGGTGCAGGAAGAGTCTTTTAATTCCGCTTGTGTTCGTCTAGATGGACGCTGCTTGTTTAAATTATCGGCTACAGATCCAGATTTATTGTCTGTCCGCATCAACGAAATCCAGAAACGATTTGGGAAGGTTACGGCAGATTATTTAGCTGAGACAGATAGTAAAACCGAAGTTACAGTCAAGCCTAACGGCAATTTACAAGACCTATATCTTACCGTTAGCGATCGCCCAGAACGCTTATTTACCGTGACCAACATTGACGGTAGAGCTAATGATGTAGGTGTACCCGTCAGGACAAGGCAGCTCAAATTTGCTATTGAGGAGGGTTTGGAGCAGGCAAGACAGGAGCGATCGCCCAAGCATTTGAGGAAGCAGATTTTAATCGGACTACTAACTTTTGTTTCTATGTGGCTGAGTAGTTTTCCCCTTTATAAAGGAATCATATTATTGCGTAAGGCGGCTAGAAAACTTGCCCCCACCGCTAGTTTGAGAACCCTATCTGTAAAAGATCAGTTAGCTCATCGCCAAAAATGGAATTTAACCGAAATGCAATTTCGCTTATTGCAGCTAATCCAGACGTTGATTTGGTGTGGCGGAACATTATGGATTTTAAATCTCTATCCCCAAACTAGGATTATTCCTTTTCTGCTGATTGCTGCGTTGAGAATTCCCTTCCGTATTGGTTTAGTAGGTTTGCTTGTTTACTTCTTAATTCGCCTAACCTATCTGCTGATTGCCAAACTTAGTGCAGCAGCGATCGATAGTCAAACCAGAGATCCAAAGATGAATCAGCGAGGTAGATTACGGATCGATACTACCACCAGGATTTTACGTAGCGCCGTGACTATCATTTGGGTGGGGATAGGCATCCTAGCAGCATTTTGGGTCAACGGCGTAAATCTAGCGCCGATATTAACTGGTGCGGGTATTTTTGGTTTGGGTATTTCTCTGGCTTCTCAAAACCTGATTAAAGATGCAATCAACGGCTTAATAATCATTTGGGACGATCGCTATGCAGTGGGGGACATTGTTGATATCGGCACGGTTAGCGGCATGGTAGAGAATATCAACCTCCGGATCACACAGCTTCGGGATGCTGAAGGACGTTTGATTTCCATTCCTAACAGTGCGGTAGAAATTGTCTCTAACCGTTCTAGTCAGTGGTCGAGAGCCGATATTAATATACCCGTAGCTTATCAGACAGATATCGACAAAGCATTGGGGGTAGTCGATCGCGTCGCGCAAAACATAACCGAGGATAGCTTATGGCGGGAAAGGATTTGGGAATTTCCGAATGTATTGGGTGTAGAGCAATTTAGCGATCGCGGAATTTTAATTCGCGTCTGGATTAAAACCGAACCTCTTAAACAGTGGGAAGTCGCTAGAGAATTTCGTCGTCGGATCAAAATTGCTTTCGACAATGCAGGTATCCCTATTCCCATCCCCCAACAGCAAATATTAATAGACAGCAAAATCAGTAAGCCACAAGATAATCAGGTCAAATTCAATAATTAACCTTTGAAATAATCCCGATTTCCTTTGGCATCTAAAGCCGTACCCAATCGTTTTAAAGCCTGAACATAGGCAGCGGTGCGAAGATCGATGCTCAAGTCTTTGCCGATCTGCCATACTCGTTCGGCTTCTGACTTCATTTTCTCCTTTAGACGTTGATTGACCTCATCTAATGTCCAATACCAGCCACTACGGTTTTGTACCCATTCAAAATAACTGACGGTAACACCACCGGCATTGACCAGAATATCGGGAAAAACATAAGCTCCTCGTTCGGCTAATATTTCGTCAGCGTCGGAACTGATTGGACCATTTGCTACCTCAAAAATATACTTCGCTTTAACATCCTTGGCATTAGCCTGCGTCACCTGATTTTCCAAGGCTGCGGGAATCAAAACATCCACATCTAAAGCCAGCAACTCTTCATTAGTAATAGTTTCGTGTTCGACGATGCTGCATACCGTATCCTGGCAATATACTGCCTTCATTTCCCGACTCTGATTTTTATGCTCGGTAACGCTGGCAATATCCAAACCACCAGGGGCATAAATCCCTCCCTTCGAGTCGCTGACAGCCACAATTTTATATCCCGCATCTGCTAGAAATCCAGCCAGAGTCGAACCTGCGTTACCAAAACCTTGAACTGCCACAGTAGTCTCAGGAGGAACTAATTCAAACTTAGACAGCATTGCCTTGATTACCGTAAAAGCTCCCATCGCCGTTGCCGTATCTCGCCCTTTGCTACCACCTAATGCTAAAGGCTTACCCGTAACTACGCCCCGACAAAGTTTACGCTGAATCGTACTATAGCGATCCATCATCCAGCCCATAATTACGGCGTTGGTATAAACATCAGGCGCGAGAATATCTACATCTATACCTATAGCGTCGGCGATCGCATCTATATAGCCTCGACTCAACCGCTCTAGCTCTGCTTTTGATAATTCCTTGGGATTGACGGTAATGCCTCCCTTTGCCCCACCAAAAGGTAAATCTAGCAAGGCACATTTAAACGTCATCCAAAAAGCTAAAGACTGCACCTCATCCAAACTAACCCCAGGATGATAGCGAACTCCGCCTTTCCCCGCACCTCTAGTATCGTCATAGCGTACCCGATAGCCAGAGAATACCTTTAAACTGCCATCATCCATCCTGACAGGAATTGAAACGCTCAGGCTTGTCTTCGGATGCTGTAACAGGGCGATCGCATCTTCAGAAATATTGACGTGTTTTAAGGCTTTAGCTAGTCTTTTACTGGCATCAGCAAGTAAAGAGGCTTGTGTATTTTGTATTGCCATGACTGCGATTTACCGACGAGTTTCTTTCTAACTTTAGATTCTATTGACAGGCGATCGGGAAATGACTCCACTTTGTTTAATGTTTTGCGCTTTAGCTCATTACCTTTTCCCCGCTGTTTTAGCTTCTGTAATGATTAAAGCTATCGTTTCCAAAATTCCGATAAGGGTTAACTGGAAAAGAATTAGCAAAAAACTCAGAAAATTCTTAGATAGAGATTTTTAATAGACGGGCATAAATCGATAAACAGAAAGATCGCCTTTCTGCCAAAATAACGATTGGACTTTGTGTTTAATCCTCCAGATGCTAAAACGGTTTAATCTTTCTCAATTGGCAATAGAATACTCGCGTTTAACCCTCTGCTTTTGGTTAGCGATCGCCGTTGCGGGTTTATTTGCCTTTAGTTCGTTGAAATATTCTTTATTTCCAGCGGTTAACTTCCCTGTGGTGATAATTCGCGCCCAGGCAGAAACTAGCTCTGTATTAGCCACCGAAGCAGAGATAACCAATCCTTTAGAAAATGCATTAGCCGACACATCGGGATTAGCACAGCTTTTTTCTTCTACCTATACAGGACAAACAGTAATTAGCCTTTTATTAGATACAGATATTGATGTAAAAGAAGCTACAGCTACGATAGAGCAGAGTATCGAACAGGTTTCCCTACCTTCAGAAACAGACTTAGAAGTTATTCCCTTCAACCTGAATGAAACTAGTGCTATTAGTTACGTCTTAACCAGTCAAGAAAATAACCTAGAAGAATTAAAAGCGATCGCCACGAAAAAGATTGTCCCAACTATCGAACAGCTACCAGGAATACAAAGAGTCGATATTTTAGGTAATTTAGATAGTGATAGTAATGAAGATATTCCTACTGCTAATAGCAACACGCTAATTCACTTTAATGGCGAAAAAGCGATCGCTTTCCAAGTAATCAAACAGGCTGACGCAAATACTCTAGAAGTTGTCAAACAGGTAGAACAGCAGGTAGCTAAACTAAAACCACGTTTAGCAGATACAGAAATTATCTTAGCCGAAACACCCGCAGGCTATATTCGCGAAGCTACGAAGGCGACGATTGAAACACTGTTAAGTGCTGTTGCCTTAGCAATTATAGTCATATTTCCCTTTCTACGTAATTATAAAGCGACTCTGATTACGGCGATCGCTATTCCCGTATCTTTGCTGGGTACATTTATCGTTATGGCACTAGCAGGGTTTAATTTTGAAACCTTAACCTTGCTAGCTTTAGCTTTAGCAATTGGCATTATTGTCGATGATGCGATCGTCGAAGTCGAAAACATTATGCGCCACTTGGAAGAGGGAGAAAGTCCCCGTGAGGCTGCACTATCGGCTACCCGTGAGATTGGTTTAACTGCTTCTATCTCTACCCTAACCATCGTTGCGGTATTCCTGCCGATTGGCTTAATGGGTGGTACTCTAGGTCAGTTTTTTCGCCCCTTTGGCATCACTATTTCCGCAGCCGTATTGACTTCTTTATTAGCAGCACGAACTTTAGTTCCCGTCTTGGCTGTATTCTGGCTATCAAGACGGGATGTTAAATCGGTAGATACACAGCAGGAAATATTTGTTAGTCGTTATCGCGATTTGCTGCAATGGTCACTAAACCATCGTCAACAGGTTATCGGCATTGCGATCGCTAGTTTCATCGCAGGTATAGCTTTAATCCCTCTAATTCCCCAGGGTTTTGTTCCCCAGCTAGATCGAGGCGAATTTAAAATTGTCTATACAACTGCCTTGCCCAATATTGTCGGGGAAAAACGCATTTCGCCCTCTGTAGATAATCCTCAAGATGATTCAGAAAACAATTTTAGCTGGCTGAAAAATATAGCGCGATCGCCAGAACAAATTTTATTACGCCGAACTTCAAACGTCGGACAGCAGATTGAAGCATCTGTATTAGATAATCCCAACGTGGAATCTGTCTATACCATTGCAGGAATTAGAGGCGAACCAAATAAAGGGCAAATATATCTCAAGTTAAAGGATAAGCGCACTTCAACCACTAGTGAAGTACAGACGCAGGTAAGGCAAGCATTACCAGAAATACCTAACGTAATTATCAGCGTCGAAGATATACCTTTTGTCGAAACGGGGGAAGATCCGTCTTTTAAAGTATCTCTAGAAGGGGAAGATATAGAACAACTACGCATCTACGCGATCGCTTTTCAAAAAGAAATCCAGCAGCTACCAGGATTCAACGATGTACGGATCGATGGTGTTGACGAACCTTTAGATAAACTAATCCATCTCGATCGCAAACGGGTAGCATATATCAATGCTAATTTAACCGCGCAACAGGGTATCGGTGATGCGACAGAAAAAGCCAGGGCGATCGCTACTCGGATCTTACCGCCTGAGATTGGTTTTGATTTAGAAGGAGATTCAGCGCGATCGCAGAAAATATTAGGAGAATTCGCGGTTACTCTCTCCCTAGCTGTAATTTGTATGCTGGTAGTTCTCTATTTACCCTTCCGCCGTTGGCTAGAACCTCTAGTAATTGGCTTATCTTTACCCCTGTCCATAGTCGGGGCAATGCTAGCGTTACTCATTACCCAAAGCGACTTTGGCATGATTTCCCTAATCGGCTTGATCTTCTTGCTGGGACTACTCGATAAAAACGCCATCCTGCTTCTAGACTACGCCAATCAACTACGAGACTCTGGCATGAAACGTACTGAAGCCATCCTTAACACGGGAGTTGTGCGCCTACGCCCCATTGTCATGACTACCTTTTCCACTATTTTAGGTATGCTGCCCATTGCTTTAGGCTACGGTGCGGGGGCAGAATTGCGTCAACCAATGGCAGTGGGAATTATCGGCGGTTTGATTACTTCTTCTTTACTTAGTTTGATCGTTGTTCCCGTACTTTATACCCTGCTCGAAGATCGAGGCTTTAAAAAATAAGTATCTGCATTTACGAATAAGGCGATCGCAAATTTTAAGCCCTTCAAAATAATGCTCAAAGAAATGTTTGCTTATCTATACAACAAAATTGTTGTGTTGCGATAAAGTCACTCCAATTCATTGTGTCATTCTCATCATGAAAAACCAACCAAACAATAAAGAATTCCCTGGCGACTTTGATGTCTGCTGGAAAGACGATAATGTTGACTTAAAACTCTTGCTGGAAGTAGATCCAGTGCTATTAGATTTTCGTCAAAAACGCGCTGCTCAAAAGGCAAAATACGGTGGAGAGCTATTTTTAGCCAGCACTATAGCAGATGCCCGAGGTCAGACATTTCTTGATTTTTTCCAAAGAGATCGGGATGGAAACCCAAAGGGAATTATAGAAATACATCTATGAATATCCCCTACTGATACTAAAAATGATCTTAAACGAACGCCAATATGGAATTACCAAAACGAAGGTAAAAGAGTTTGAACAGGCTATTGCTAAACTCCGCGATAGTCCCGAACCTACAGATATCAATGAGCAAATACGTCATCAGGCTCATATAGATATCTTGAATAGTCAACTAGAAGAATTTCAGGAGGAAATAAAAGAATACGAAGAACTGAAAAAAGGTGATATTAAAAGCCTAAAATTGGATTTTGAACATTTACCAGAGGCACTAATCAAAGCGCGGATCATCCGTGGCTTGACTCAAGCACAGTTAGCGGAAATCCTGAAGGTCAAACAACAGCAGGTACAAAGAGACGAAACTAACAAATACGCCAGTGCAAGTTTTACCAAGATTTTAGGAATTCAAAAAGCTCTTAATCTTGAAGTAAAAGAGGAGCTAATTTTCAAATAATTTGTCTTATGCACTGTTAACGTTAAGCAGTGCATAAACTCCAATGCGTAAAAATTAGACAAACTAAACTAAGTGATCGAGAATTACCTGAAATACTTCTTTGGCTTCGATCGCATCACTATTTAATGCATCCTGCTGCTGAGTAATTAATAAAGGCGATCGCTCTACCGAATCAGTGATATGACCGTGTGAACCTTTAACTAAGCTGGCATCAAGAGGAATTACGTCCATTAGATAGCGGAAACCGAGTTTCTTTTTAAGTAAGGTTGAACCGACTTTTGCTTTAGGTAAACTAATTTTAGGATCGAGAAATAATTCCACAGGATCGTAACCAGGCTTGCGGTGAATATCGACAGTACGGGCAAAATCGGGGGCTAGTTTATCGTCTAGCCAGTAGTAATATGTAAACCAGGCATTTGATTTAGCGATCGCAACTAGTTCTCCAGAGCGATCGTGATTGAGGTGATACTGTTCTTTACCTGAGTCATCTAGGACTAAATCGATACCAGGAGTATTTTCTAAAATCTCTTTTACTTGAGATAGACAGCTAGGATCGTTTACGTATACGTGGGCAATTTGATGATCGGCAACGGCAAAAGCTTTACTCGCCCCAGGAATCAAGATTTCTTTGCCAAGTTCTTCTCTGACGGTTATTAACCCCTGTTCTCTAAAGAGGCGGTTGAGATGGATTGGCTGGTTTACTTCGGTAATGCCGTATTCGGAGAGGACGATTACCTTGCCATTTTTAGCTTCGTAGAATTCGATTAAATCTTGGCAGACGCGATCGATTTCTCGTAGATCCTGCGCCACATTGTCGGGGTTTGTACCTACCTTTTGCAGACAATAATCGAGGTGGGGTAAATATACCAAAGTTAGAGTAGGACTATGTTTGAACTCGACTTTTTTGGCTGCATCCGCAATCCACTGAGTAGCTTTAATTGAAGTATTGGGACCCCAGAAGTTAAATAGGGGAAACTCGCCTAATTCTTTTGTCAACCAAGGGCGTAACTCCATTGGTTCGGTGTAGATATCGGGCAGCTTGCGACCATCGGCGGGATACATGGGGCGTGGTGTAACTGCATAGTCCACAGTGGAATACATATTGTACCAACCAAATAAGTTCGCACAGGTAAAGTCAGGATCGAGCATTTTCGCCTTATCCCAAATCTTCGGCATTTGTACCAGCTTGTTTGACTGTCGCCATAGTTTGACTTCGCACTCATCGCGGAAATACCAGCCATTAGCTACTATTCCATGTCGATCGGGGTTTTCACCCGTGTAGTAGGTGGCTTGGGCGCTACAGGTGACGGCAGGTAATACGGGTTTAATTGAGGTAGTTTTGCCTTGTTTTTGCCACTCGGAAAGGAAGGGTGTGTGTTCGCCGATTAATTCGGGGGTTAAGCCAACAACGTTAAGGACGATTGTTTTATCCATTATTTTAAAAATTTTAATTGTTATTAATATTCGTTGGGGCAAGGCATTGCCTTGCCCGTATCATTGCCTTACCCTTACGATTCGATCGCATTTAAAATCCATTGGTATTCCCGTTCGATGGATGTCAAAATGTCTAATTTCATGGCTGGTGGCAATACTTCCCAGGTATAGGTTTCAATTTCTAGGTGATGCCCAATAAAGTCGCTAGGCAACATCTGTATTAACTGAGATATATGATCTTGAGTCGATTCTAGTGGCTGATAGCTTGAGAGAAAAATCGGTACGTGGAAGTGTGTGCGCCACTCTATTGCGTCGGTAGTCAGGAAGTGTTCTAAAGCGTTACCAAGATCGTCGTAATGTTGGAGATTTCCCTCGCCGTGGTCAGCAATTACCTGATGTAGATAGGTAGACTCAGCAAAAGAAGATAGTTTATCTAAGATTGCCTGTCTTTGCTCTAATTCTGTTGGAATAGCTATTTTAATTGCCGAACTAAGCTGAACTTTGCCAATCTTAATCCCTGCATCTTTAAAAGATTGAATAATCTGCTGTGGCTGTTCATATTCAACGGCAAAATGACAGGTATCATAGCAAACTCGTATATGCTCGCTAATCCATGCTTCTGCTGTCACTCTCTCTATCTCCCGTTCATTCTGAAGCCATTCACCAGCTACGGGGATTAAATAATCTTGGAAGTAATCAATAATTTCCTGAGTGTTTTCCAGCATCCCGTCGGGTTCGGGTTCGAGATCGATGTGAATTAGTTTGCCCGTATTTTGTTTGACTTCTGCAAGTTTGGCGATCGCCTTCGCTAAATTAAGACTACCCTGATGTAATACTCGCTCTTGTTCTTCCGTATTTTGCCACCAGGGTTTATAGGAGATAGGCAGAGTTGAAATACCGCCGTCTAAATCTTCTGGTAATAAAACTGAGAGGATATCAATTAAGCGTAATGTATAGTCAAGGCGATCGCTTTTTGTCCAGTCTGGGGCATATACTTTATCTTTGACTACCTGATGGTGAAAACTGCCGAAGGGAAAGCCGTTGAGGGTAAAAACGTATAAATCTTCTGACTCTAGCCAAGTTTTGAATTCAAATAAATTATCCCCCGTAAGTAGTTCTTTGGCTGCAACATCAGCCAGGCGTAAGCCAATACCAAAGGAATCGTGGGGAGATAATCGGGTTTTTAGCTGGGGTATATATTGTTTGAGGTTACTCTCTACCTCCGCCCAAGTTTCCCCTGGATGAATATTGGTACAGTAGGTTAGGTGTAGGTCGTTTTTAGTTGCTAGCTTCACAGAATATAGGGAACATAAATAGCTTCTTTTAATATTCCCTATAACAAAGCAAATCTAACTATTCGCTTCAGCTTCAATTTCCTGCAACATCAGAATTGCCTGACGATAGAGAGAAATCTCAACCTTGTTTACTTCTGTGCCTTTGCCAATGCGATCGAGCAGCATAATAGCTAGTTCTCCCCCTAAGTGTTCGCGGAACTCATTTAGTCCAGCAAAAACTGAGTTTTTCAGATCGTCATCTACTAAATTAACCGCTAATTCAGGGGTATATAGCTCGAAACCAAGCTGTTTGAGAGTAGATATAATTTGCTCCCAGGCTGGTTTACTTAGCATTCCTGTTAAATAAGAATACGTACAGTCTAAAGCCATACCGATCGCAACTGCTTCCCCATGACGCAAACGGTATTGGGTCATATGTTCGAGCTTGTGGGCTGCCCAGTGACCAAAATCAAGAGGACGAGAAGAACCCATTTCAAAAGGATCGCCGTAGTTGGCAATATGATCTAGGTGTAGTTCGCAACAGCGATAGATAAGCTGTTCCATTGCTTTGGCATCTCGTTGTGCTAATCTGACCGCATTGTCGCTAATAAAGTCAAAGAATTTTTTGTCTTTAATTAAGGCTACCTTTACCGCTTCGGCAATTCCACCACGCCAGTCGCGATCGCCTAATGTATTTAGAAAATCAAAGTCGTTAAGTACCGCAGCAGGTGGGGCAAATGTACCTAAGAAATTCTTCTTACCAAAGGCATTTACGCCGTTTTTTACTCCTACACCCGAATCATTTTGAGCTAATACAGTTGTAGGGATTCTAATCAATCTAATCCCTCGATGCGCCGTAGCAGCAGCATAACCAACCATATCAACTACCGCACCACCGCCGATCGCTAAAATATAGGAGTGACGACATAACCCTACCTGTTCGGTAACGATCTGAATTTTGTTAATCAGTAGTGGATCGTTTTTTGAAGCTTCTCCACCAGGTACAACAATTGGTTTTGCTACTAAGTTGAGCTTGTCAGAATAATGATTGGTGTAAGCTTCGATCTGACCGATTAATTCGGGATGCTGTTCTAATACCCCAGAATCGATCGCCACCATAATTGACTTTGCTTTATCGGTTGCGCCAACAACTTCTGATAGCAGAGGATTATCGAGTTTGAATAAGCCTCTAGTAAAGTGAACCCCATAGGAGAAATTTACTTTGACTTCTTGCTGAATTGACTGGATTTGAGTAGTTTTTTTGTCTTGAGTAAACATAATTATAAGAGCGTATTTATATTCGTAGGGGTTAACAGTGAGACAGCTGCGGTGGGCGGTTTCACCGACATAAGCAAACTGTCGAACCGAAAGGGTTGTTTGCCCTATTTATTTAAAAGATGCAAACAGATTGATATTTAGGTAATCGCGAACATTTTGCCTAACCAACGAGAGAGAGGCAGTAAAGCCAATATCAACAAGCCGTATGTCCAGCCTGCAAAACCAGCAGCGATCGCAGCATCCAAAACAATTAAGGATAAGATTCCTGCTTTGACTGCGCCCTGAATTAATTCGGGACTAGGTTCAACCGCAGCTTTAATAAACGGTGGTAAGACCAAAACGGTGAATAAACCAGTAAAAGATAGAGTTGTTGATAGCTCATATTCAGGTAGAACTCCCAAACCTAAAATACAGCCGATAACGGTGATAATTAGAGCGATCGCGACCACTCCTGTAGTTTTATTGCCGCCGTGGACTTCACCCTGAGAAATAGCAGTGATTGCGCCGATATATAGAATGGGAATTAGGGCTAGATACCAGCGATCGCTAATTGCTCCAGAAACCGCACTTACACCTAAAAGCAAATTTCCTCCGCGACACATACCCATGTTCAATGGACCAATCAATGTCTGGTGTTTACCCCACTTGTCATAGACTAGAACGATAGCTGCGATCGCCATAGCAATAATTTCGCTGGAGGTAGAAACCATTCCTGCTGCTAAAATTCCCATGAGTAGCAAGACTGTTCCTAATACAGCAGCATTCTCTAGAGAGACTTTATCGCTTGGAATTGGACGTTCGGGACGTTCAACTGCATCTAATTCGGCATCACAGACATCGTTAAACACAACGCCTCCGCCATATAGTCCTGTGGTAGCAATAATCAGCCAGCCCAAAGTACTGAAGTTCGGATTTGCGCCGACATAAAGTCCCGCAGCAGCAGCGCCGAGTAAGATATCTGCCCAAGCTGTAGTTATATTTGCAGGACGCATCAACTGTAGATACGCTCGAAGGGAATAGGTTTTGTTAGATTGAATTAAGGTAGTAGTCATTTTGATTAGGTAATAGGTAGCGCGAAGTTGCGTTGCGCGGGAAACCCGCGTTGCCCCAGAGGAATACCGCAAGCATAAGGTTATTGCTGAGGGCAAGCAAACCTCGTAAGACGCCTCGTAAGACAGAAGTAATAGGTTTCATATTTACTTACTACTACTTATCGTTCACAGGCATTTAAATTCTTGTTAAACAATCGTCACGGATTTTGCAGCAGATTGTTCGACTTCTTCAATAAATGGTTGTTGTCCGCGCAGTACGGAGTTTCCACTATATAGTTCTCGCTGATCGATAGGATCTACTGCCAACCAATCTTCTTCTTTGATTTGACCGCTTTGTTTGTAGGCTTTGAGTGCGTTTTCATAACAAACAGCCTTGATATCAGCTTCGGCAATACCGCGCATTGTCATCAGTTGAGCAGTCTTGGGTACGGCAAGAGGATCGCTTACTCCCCAGTCGGCGCTACTATCAACAAAAATGCGATCGCTGCCATAGGTGCGAACAACTTCTACCATTCTTTCATTGCCCATTTTGGTGTTGGGATAGATGGTAAATCCCGCCCAAAAGCCACGATCTAATACTTCTTTGGCAGTTTCTTCGTTGTTGTGATCGACAATTACCTGAGATGGTTTTAAACCGTGTTCGATGCAGACATCCATGCTGCGAGATGTGCCTGATTTCTTGTCGCGATGGGGTGTATGGATCATCACTGGCAAGTTTAGTTCTTTTGCCAATTCTAGCTGCAGACGGAAGTATTTGTCTTCGGCAGGAGTCATATCGTCATAACCAATTTCACCAATAGCCACGACTCCTTCTTTGGCAGCATATAAAGGCAGAATTTCCATTACCGCTTCGGCTAAAGCTGGGTTGTTCGCTTCTTTGGAGTTTAAGCCGATAGTGCAGTAGTGTTTAATACCGAACTGACTGGCACGAAATCTTTCCCAGCCAACTAAAGAACTCAGATAATCTTTATAGGTATCAACGCTAGTACGGGGTTGTCCTAACCAAAAAGCGGGTTCGATTATGGCTACTATTCCCGCTGCTGCCATTGCCTGATAATCATCAGTAGTTCGAGCAGTCATGTGGATATGTGGATCGAGCAGCATCATCTTGTTGTTTTGCATGGGTATAAAAGGTTTGATTTTTTAATGAGGGATAGAAACTTGTATTATTTGCGATCGATAATCTTCGATTTAGTAAACTGTTGGACGATAAAAATTCACTTATTTAGCCTAAATCGCGAAGATGTACTTGTAAGTGATCTCAATAGTTTTGCTGTAAGTATCAATGAAGCGATAATGTTTGAAAAGATATTAATCACAGCCATTTACTATCTATCCTTCTAGAACAGGATACACGTAGAAAGCAATACCTATTTGATTTCCAGCATTTCCCTCTAGCTGATAGTTAGATTCGTTTTCTAGGAGATCGTTTCTTTCATCAACACTGGGGGTATACAAGTGAGTTCCCTCTACTGAATTGTAAAGACGATAAACAGGGATTGTTCCTTCCTGTTCTGTTTCATAGGCATAATAAGCAATATCCTCTGCTGTATAGTCAGGCATATCCGATACAACTTCCTTTTCTCTTTCTTCAATAGTAAAAAGGCGATCGCCATTACTATTATTTAGGAAGCGATAGACTGGCTTAACTTGCGCATTGTTCTGTCCTGCGGACAGCTCTGATACGCCTAAAAAAGAAGTTCCTTCAGGAGAAAGTTCGGGCATATTTTTTATAATATAATCTCTTTCCTTTATTTCTGAGGTATAGAAGTGAACTCCCAAATCTTCCTGAAAAAAGCCATAAACATTTTCTGTTGCTAGATCTTGCTCTTCTTGAAATAACCAGCGACTAACTTCACCTGTTTCTAAGTCAGATAGGTAAAGATTGTCATCTGGCCCTACGGAAACTTGTGTTGTACCTCGATCTCGTGGTTTTTCTAGTAGGGGAGAAATTGAATCTACATTGCCCTGTTCGTCAAACAAGACTGCATCAACTTGATTTGAATAGTAGTCAGTAAAAAACAATGCTCCATCGTAGAGTTCGGGATAAGTCGTACCCTGATAAAAATCACCTACGAGAATAGAATCTCCACCGTATTCGTGACTGCGAGCATAAATAGGTGCAGTAACTTCTGAGATATTATCGTAAAGCTCTTGATATTTAGGATCGTCATCATAAGCTCTAGTTGCAATACTCTCACCGTTACCCCCTTCATACAGAGGCCAACCAAAATTTGCACCTTTGCCTGTATTAATCTCTTCATAATCACCCCAGCCGACATCACCAATAAAAGGCTCTCCTGTCTCTGGATGTATGGAATATCGCCAAGGATTACGCAAACCGTAGCTATAGACTTTAGATTGGTTACTATCGAGATCTTCATCGTAAAAAGGATTATCAGCATAACCCTCTCCCGTAATTGGATTGATGCGAAGAAGCTTGCCTAAAGGATTATCGAGACTTTGAAGTAGTTCTGTATTGGCAACATTGGCAGGATTGCCAACAGGAAAGCCATCTCCATGACTAAAGAAAAGCGATCCATCGTTGCCAAAGCGAATAGCACCAGCAGCATGGAAGTTATTGATTAGTGGAGTTTCTAATAGAGTAACTTCGCTTCCTGGAACAGCCGTTGTATAGTTTGACTTTGGATCTGCTTTTACACGAATCAAACGAGTCGCTCGTCCGACAGGTTCATCTGTCTCTACACCAGGAGGATCGTATGTAAAAGCCAAATAAACGTAGGGATTGGTAGGAAATTCTGGATGAATTGCTAAACCCAGCAAACCTCGCTGAGTAGTTTTGTTAACAATTTCTGAAATATCGATAAATGGTTCTTCTAATAAACCATTTGTGCCTAACATACGGACAACTCCACCCCTTTCGGCAATTAGCATTGTGCCTTTGGGAGTCCAGTCAAAAGCAGTTACTTGTCCTAATCCCGAAGCAACAACTTCTTCTGTAAAAGTGTAGGGAGAGTCATCATTATCTTCGATAGTTAGTTGAGCATTTTTTTGAGGTCCTAACTCTATCCCTACAGGATTGCTAAGAGTTAAGTTTAGAGCTTCGTCTAATTCTGGTAATTCATCATCGAGAATGGGAACGGTAAAAGTTTTGCTGGTTTCGCCAGGTTCAAAAGTAAGAGTTCCCAAAGCTGGTAAATAATCAGCTCCTACCTTGGCATAGTTGTCTAAAGTACTATAGTCTACCGAAACTTGACGATCGCTTTCACCAGTCCGAATAACTTCTACTGCTGCCTTTTTTTCCGCTTCATCAACGATATATTCAGATTCACCAAAAGCAAGGCTAGTTATCTTTGCTGCGTCATCATCAACAATAGTTATATCCGCAGTCCGAGTTTGTCCCAAATCTGTACCAATAGCGTTACCAATTGCAATCCCAAAATTCTCATTTGTTTCTGGATCTGAATCATCTTCAATCCCAACTATAATTTCTTTTTCTGTCTCTCCTGACAGAAAGGTTAAAGTTCCTACTGGTTCAGAAGAATAATCTGTTTTGGAAGCCGATCCTTTTTTAAGAGTGTAGTCTACTGAAATTTCTCCCTCGCTACCACCTGTTCGGACTATAGGGATAATAATTTCACCATCTCTTTCACCAACTTCTAATGCTTCTAAGCCAATAGAAATAATACCAGCATTTTCCATGAATATTCTCCCTGCCAGAGCTACCTTGCCGATAGATTTGACCGATACCAACAAATACTATTAATATTTGTTTTTACAGGGTTTTAAACTAGTATAATCACCTGTTTTGCTGGGAATTATTTTGCTACCGTAAGTATTCTTACTGCTCAATTTATCAGTTTAAATTGCTTATAAATTTAATTTACAGGGAAGCTTATGGAAGATTTGCTAATATTCAGAAACTATCAAATTGTATTGACTAAGATGTTTTATAAACTGCCTTCAAATCCAATACAGTCTGAGGTTCAAATGTCTTGACTAAGTTCCAAAGTTCATCGCTAACAGTACGATTTGCAGCCAATCTTTCCCGAGCATAATCGATTAGCATTTGAGCTAGCTGCGGGTTGTTTCGCTGTTCCAAACCATAAATAAGACGTAGCGGACTACTGACAAACAATGCTTTTAAAACCATCTGATTCCAGGCTAAATCATCTAGATATTTGGCAGGATAGGGATTATGATGAGCCACTGCGTTAAATACTGAAGTCATGTTCGTTCTAATGCCTTCTGCTGCTCGTAATTGAAACTTTTCGGGATGGGGAAAAAGAGGCAGAGTTTGATAAAAAGCGATCGCCTCGGCAACATCTGCAGCAGCGATAATTTTGTCTAAAGTAGCAATATATCGATCGGGATCGCTTGCAGGAAAAGATAGAAGCAGCAGACTACGAGCAGTCTGTTCTAATGTCCAGTCAGTTGGATTCCAGCCTACAACTGGTAATTTTTCTATTTCTGCGACTGACAAGTTCAAACTCTCTTTTAGATAGTAACGAGACGCTGCACTATAGGATGAAAATAAAGTTTTTTCGCTAGCATTGGTGGCGATTTCGGCTAATTTACTCTTTAGCCAATCAAAACTACTATCTGTTCCTCTTTGTTCGAGCCAGTGACTCAAGATTGAAATTATCTCGTTAGTTTTATTATCAGTTTTAATCGGCATTGATTTAAAGCACAATATTTAGTATTCTTGCTCAAATATAGCTTTGCTATTTGATAACAGCTAGTACCGCTTTTCAGCGCAGCAAAAGATGTACTGAGACAACAAAACGGAGAGGCAAATTGTACCTCCCCATAGACACATTATTTTGAGTCAGATAGCGTTAATTATGATGCTAACCAACAGATTCTAATAAACCGAGATTTGCACAAAGCTTATTTAGTTCGACTAAATACTGTCGGTCTAGCTGTTTAGCTACGCCGTTCCAGCTAAACTTGTCTTCAACTCTGGTTCTAGCATTTTCGCCCAATTCTTTTCGCCACCGATCGTCGGCTAGAATCGAGTCTATACCTTTAGCGAAAGCTACTTCATCTTTAGGCGGTACCAATAATCCTGTTTGGCAATCGGCAACCGAGAATTTTAAACCGCCGACGTTTGAGGCAATTACAGGAGTGCGGGAAGCCATAGCTTCGATCGCAACTAAACCAAAAGGTTCATAGTGACTGGGAACAACGCAGACATCAGCAGCAGCATAATAATAGGCTAACTCTTCATGCTTGACCCGACCAGTAAACTCAGTAATATCGGCAATACCCAATTCTTCAACTATTTCGGTAATGCGGTTTTTTTCAATACCGTCTTTTGCTCCTGGGGTACTACCACCCACAATCATTAGCTTGAGATTTTCGTGACGTTTAACCTCTTCTCTGGCAACCGCTCTAATTAAGGTTTCAATCCCTTTTCGTTCGTCAAAACGACCTGCATACATTACTAGTTTAGTATCGGCGTCTATGCCAATTTTTGCTCTTCCCGCTTGGCGATCGACACTACCAAAACAGCCAATGTTTGTACCGCAGGGAATCACCATAATGTTACCCTTCGTAGATACTAGCGATCGCATATGTTCTTGCTCCTGTGGAGATGTAGCAATAATCATGTCTGCAGTTTCTAGACACTCTTTTTCTACTCGCAAACGAGTCTTGGCTATTAGAGGGATAGTATTGATAGAGCGATACTTGACCGCACCAAGAGAGTGATATGTGTGCAAATGCTGAATTGACTGGCGTTGCTTAATCGCCATGCCGACCCAAGCAGAAAGCCAATAGTTAGTGTGTACGATAGGATAGAGAGTTTTCTGCTGATGCTGATAATCGAAGAAAGCTTCAACAAATTCAGGCAGATGATTAAATATTTCTTGTCTGGCAACAAACTCTTTTGGTCCTGCTGTCAAACGAATTGTACGACAGTTAGTATTATGCTCGATAACTGTTGCTTGGTTTGCATCACTACGACGAGTAAACATGTCTACTTGCCAACCTTGGTGAGACAATGCTTCTCCAACTTGTCTGACGTAAACGTTTTGTCCCCCTGCCTCTTCTTTCCCGATATCTACAGCAGGATCTCCATGAACGGAGATTAAAGCAATTCTTCCTCGGCTTTTAGGTAACATGATTTTAGGATTTTTTTTACTTATCTAACGGATTTGAGATTTACCGATTTACTTTCGTGCCAATATTCTATTTCGATGCTCTAAACAATACATCTTTCCTCCGCCATAGATACTTTGTTGATGCATCTTTCCTCAGTTATAATTCTTTAGTTATAAATATGCCGTATATTTTAATACTTTTTTAATGTTTATTTTAAAACTATAAATGTTTAATGAGGTATCTTTCTTTATTATCTTGATAAAAATTCTAAGTATTAAAAAGTATTTATTTTAAATTAATACTAAGCACTTTTGTCTGCAAAAGAAATAACTTGTAGGCAATTACAAATATTCTTGTGACACAAAGCAATATACGTATTTAGTAAAGACTATTATGTATTACCAGTACTTCCAAAGCCTTTGCCTCCTCTTGTCGTACTGTTTAATTTTGTCACAACTGTTATTTTGGTCTGAATAAATGATGTAACAACCATTTGTGCCACTTTCATTCCTGGTACAACTTGAAATGTATTCTTGCCGTGATTAATTAAGATAATTCCAATTTCACCTCTGTATCCAGCATCAATCGTGCCGGGTGAATTCAAGACAGTTACGGAATGTTTTAAAGCAAGTCCGCTTCTCGGTCGAACTTGTGCTTCATGACCGAAAGGAAGAGCGATCGCAATTCCCGTTCTAATCAATTGGGTTTCTCCTGGCAAAATTTCTTGGAGTTCGATCGCGAACAAATCTAATCCTGCATCTCCAGGGCGTGCATAGTGAGGAATAGTTGCAGACGGGTGGAGTTGCTTAATTTGAAGTTCCATAATAATTGGTTGGAGAAATTCTATAATTTTGAATATATATGGTCGGTAAAATCAATTAGTGCAGCAAAGCTGTTTTGTTCTTATCCTAAATGTGTAAACAAATGTTTAAATAAAGATTTATGAGAGGAGATTGAGCATGAACGCATCAGAGAGAGCGAAGGGTTTAGATATTGCTACTAAAATTGCCTCTGTGGTTACACTGTTCAAAACGCAATTTCCTGATGCTAAAGCAGACCTAAAACCCTGGAAAAACGATCCAGACACCCGCGAACTAGTCGATCCAGACTCGATTGATATCGGCTTCCATTTTCCTGGCTGGAGCAGGCGTTATCAAAGCAACAGCATTTTGGTACAAATTCGCTTTTACAAAGATCCCATCGAACCAGGAGAAAAGTTTATTGGTGTGGAAACCTGTGGCTTTAGTCATATCGGTCAAGCCTGGAAATTTTCGACCATTGATAGCTGGCAGTGTGTCGGTCAGTGCCAGCCAGCCCAGGATGCCGAAAAGCAGCTAAAACTCTTCTGTCAGCAGGTATTCGAGCTGTTTAATTTAAGTTGAATGCTAATTTTAGATCGATCTACAGTTGTTTAGGAACAGATTGAGCTAAAGAACGACCATGGTGCAGTAGTTGTTCTAAAGCCGTCTTGAGGCGATCGCGATTTTCAAAGCTATCCAGTTTGTGAATGGGTTTACCGTGATAAAACAAGATAATTGTAGGCAGGTTACGGATACAGTAATAATTGGCGATTTTAAAGTTCTCGTCAGCATTAATCGCTACTGATTTAATCGAACTATTGCCATTCGTCAAAAGCTGCTTGAGAATTGGTTCGATTAGTCGGCATAATCCACACCAAGGAGTCCAAAAATGCACCAAGACAGGTCGGTCAGCTTCAATAACTTCTAGCTGAAAATTGGCTTCGTTAATGGCGGGAATCATATGCAGGTGAAAAGATTTAATAAGAATTTGCTGTAGATATCTGGAGTTATGCTACATCTAATCGGGAGCGCCTGGAAAGATTAAAGTCAGGGATTCAAAAAAAAGTTGACTAGAACTTACCAGTATACTCTTGAGGTTGCCACCATTAGCCAAGGATGACCCCACCAAAACAGCATTACGAAGGCTGCTATTCCCAGGTAAGCAGGACGAAGATATTCCTGCCATTTGATGCCTTGACGACCATCGATAATTGCCAAAAACGGGATCGTAGAAGTGCGCGCCTTCACTTTTTCAAATGCTTCGCCATATCGTTTACTCAGACGACGATCGCCATGCCAAACTGCAAATAGATGATGGGCAATCAATCCCAATGAAGTAACGATCGTGAAAGTTGTCCCCAGCCAAAGAGTGTGAGCAATACACCAGATGACCTGTCCTACCATTTGAGGATGTCGAGTAATGCGGATAATTCCTGTTTCAAACAGGTATACCTGAGGTTTTTGTACCGCAGCAATTTCTAAAAGATTAAAGGTAGCAGGATAGAGAAAAATAAAGGAGATGGCGGATAAAATCCAAACCAGAGCCTTAACTCCTGGTACGCCCTGCACCTGCCATAGCTGCGCTCCATCATAACGGTGATTGAAAAAATAGATAACCAAGATAGTAGCAAAGGGAATGCTGACCAAGGCAAAGATTACGCGATACAGTCTCGCGCCAATCTTGGTTTCTGCCCAAGGACGTAGAGCAGCCAAACCGCTATGGGCGATCGCAAATCCCAGCAATAAGCCCACCATAATCAGGTGGCTATTCGTCAGCCAATTGAAGTCCGTTAAAGAAATAGTCATATATGTATTATTAATCACTTTCGATGGTTGCAATAATTAAAAGTTAATTGCGTACCCCAATCGTGATACTGTGCGAATAAAGAACACGAAAATTATTAAATATTTAGCAGTATTAATAATACGTTTAAATAACGCTCAAATAACAAACTTTTTTTATAAAATTGCTACAGGGATTGTATGTCTGATATTCCTTTCACGCTGGATCAACTCCGAATACTTAAGGCGATTTCTACGGAGGGAAGCTTTAAGCGGGCTGCGGATAGTCTTTATGTTTCTCAACCTGCCGTCAGCCTGCAGGTGCAGAATTTGGAAAAGCAGTTGAATGTGCCTCTGTTTGACCGTGGCGGGCGACGAGCGCAGCTAACTGAAGCAGGACATTTGCTGTTAAGTTATGGTGAGAGAGTAATTTCATTGTGTCAAGAAACCTGTAGAGCGATCGAAGATTTGCAAAATCTCCAGGGTGGGACTTTAATCGTCGGTGCATCCCAAACCACAGGCACATATTTAATTCCGCGCATGATTGGTTTGTTTCGCGAAAAATATCCCGATGTTTCGGTACAGCTTCAGGTTCATTCGACACGCAGAACCTCTTGGGCGGTAGCTAACGGACAGGTGGATCTGGCAATCATTGGCGGAGAAGTGCCAACAGAACTTCAGGATGTGCTTAACGTTATTCCCTATGCGGATGACGAACTAGCTTTAGTCTTGCCCCCTAATCATACTTTGGCTCAGGATGGGGTAATCCAGAAAGAAGATTTATATAAGCTCAAGTTTATTACCCTAGACTCTCAATCAACGATTCGCAAGGTGATCGATAAGGTTTTGACTCGGTATGAAATCGATCCCAAGCGCTTGAAAATAGAAATGGAGCTAAATTCGATTGAAGCGATCAAAAATGCCGTACAGTCAGGGTTAGGGGCTGCGTTTGTATCGACTACGGCGATCGCTAAAGAATTAGAGATGGGCGTTTTGCATCGAGCTAAGATTAAGGAAGTCGATGTGGGTAGAACTCTAGCGGTAATTGTCAACCCAAATCGCTACTGTTCCAAAGCAGCAGAAGCATTTAGCAAAGAAATTTTGCCTCAGTTTACGACCAGAAAAGAGTTTAAGCAGTTAGAAAGCCTTTATAAAAATACGGTTGAAGCGAATTAAAGCTGGAAGGCGTGGGCGATCCTGACAGAATTCAAAATTTTTTCAGTACAATATGCACATTAAGTTAAGAGTCTCTAAATTACTACCTCTTATCCTGCAAAGAGCGATCGCGATAGCTGACCGTTAGCTATTTTCAAAAGCTGTATGAAAATTATTTGTACTCGCTTGGGCTGCACTCAGCCTCATAATTTTATCAACGTCGATACCGAGTCTGAACTTCGGACAGTCAAACAAAGGTATTGTCAAAATTGTGGCATGGAGTTGCTGTTAGGGGATCGTTATCTGCCTACCAAGTTATTAGGACAAGGTGGTTTTGGTGCTGCCTTTTTAGCTTGCGATCGTTATAAGCCAAAGTTGCCCTTGTGTGTGGTTAAACAGTTTAAGCCATCTAGCGATCTTGATGTCGCAGAGGTAAAAATGGCACAAGAGCTATTTGAAAGGGAAGCGATTGTATTAGAGGAACTGGGTAAAAAACATCCCCAGATACCTAATCTGTATGCTTTTTTTACTCCTATCGTTCGGAATACTCAGCGCACTGGATCGCAACAGTATTTTTACTTGGTACAAGAATTTATTGATGGACAGGATCTCGAACAAGAACTAGAAGCTAGAGGATAGTTTTCGGAAACTGAAGTTGTTGAAGTTTTAACGGAAATACTCAAGGTATTAGAGTTTGTCCATCAACACGATGCAATTCATCGAGATATCAAACCCTCTAATATTATGCGGAATAAACAGGGTGAGCTGTATCTGCTTGATTTTGGTGCAGTCAAGCAAATTGCAGTATGTGGAGGCAATTGTAAAAAATCAACGGGGATTTATTCTAGAGGTTTTGCGCCACCCGAACAAATGTCAGGTTTCCAGGTATATCCTTCAACAGATATTTATGCTCTTGCCGTTACCTGTCTCAATCTCTTAACAGGGAAACCAGTCGAAGAACTATACGACCCCTTTAATAATGCTTGGCAGTGGCATCAGTTTGCCCCCAATATTAGCGATCGCCTTCAGCAGATTGTCGATCGAATGCTGCTGCCGACTCCTGCATTGCGTTTCTCATCGGCAGGAGAAGCTTTAAATGCTTTAGCTACAGCTCAGCCAAATAAAATTTCTAGTTCGACTTCTGCCAAATTTAGTTCTCTACCTCAAGTACCACAGACATTTGCACATCAGCCCAGTCAGCCCAATCAGCCCAATCAGCCCAATCAGCCGATTATCTCTAGTCCATTTTCTACGCCCAATGTTTCTTTTGCCCTCGATGTAAATATACCTATCGTTCCTGCTGTCCCTAATCCTAAGCTTGCTACTTTTACTCGTAAGAAACGTAAAAAAAGACCCTTGTCTTTGATAGAAGTTATTAGCACCGTTGCTTTTGCTGGCTTTGAAGGAGCATTAATCTTTATCGGTATGACTAGCTGGCTCGCTCCATCTGCTGAGAGTATTGGCATCGTCGGCGCTTTGATGGGAGGAATTATGTTTTTTCTCTATCGTCGCGCATTTAAACAGATAGATTTACTAATTATTGCCACGATTAGCACGGGTGTCGTGGCTTTTGTGCCTAAGTTTCAGGGTAGTCTTAACGCACCAACAGTCGTATCGATCGCGTTTTGTTCTGCTGCTGTGGCGATCGCAGCTACGGTTGTTTGTCGCTGGGGGTACAAACTATTGTCTCGTCTAGTTTTAAACTAGCTAGGAAATATAATATTGCCTAAAGTAATGAACGGGACAGACAAGACTTAGAACAAAACTGTCTAACTGCATGCAGATTATTAAACTTAAATTTAGACAGACGGGCGATCGCGGTTTTTTTATAACCTTGAGCTGCAACCATCAGCCTTGGGAAGTAGAAGGTTATTTAAGCCTGATGCCTGATGCTTTAAAAGCAGCTCTAACAGGCTGGCAGATCGGCTATCGACAGTTAGATTTAGTCCGCTCGACTATCTCTGAGTCTAATTTACGAATTGTTCCCAAGTCAGTTACGGTTAATTCCTCAAGCGAATCTATTAATGCGGTAAAAACAGAGCTTAATAGCTGGCTGAATAATTCTGAAAGCCAATGGCAACCAATTAGAGATGCTCTAATAGCCTTTTCCAATCAGTTTGATGCGGAACGAGAAGAACTGCAAATTACTTTAAATAGTCAAGATATCGATTTATGTCGTCTTCCCTGGCAAGAGTGGGACTTACTGCAACAGTATTATCCTCAATCGGAAGTAGCAATTAGTACTCCCACTGCCAAAGATTTAGGGATCGGGGTTCGGCAAAATATGGCGATCGCGAATTCCCAACCAAAGTCTCAGAGTCGCAAACGGATTTTATCGATCGTCGGTAAAAGCGAGGGCATTAATACTCAGTCAGATTTAGAGGTAATTGACAAACTACTGGGTAAACAGGCGAAAATTGTATGTCTGCTACAGCCCAGTCTCAAGGATTTAGCTGCTGCTCTCTGGTGCGATCGCGGATATGATATTTTTATTTTTACGGGACACAGTGGTAGCAATGAAGACGGCACGATTGGCTGGATTGAGGTTAATAATTCCGAACGCTTAACAATTGAAGAGTTTAAGGATTCTTTTAAACAGGCGATTGATAATGGTTTACAGTTAGCCATCTTTAATTCCTGTGATGGTTTGGGCTTGGCAGATCGCCTGAGCGAATTGAACCTGGCACAGATTATTGTGATGAGCGAACCCGTACCAGATCGGGTGGCGATTGAGTTTCTGGAGCATTTATTTCGTGAGTTGCTCGATCGCCGATCGCTTTTTGCTGCAGTACATACCGCTAAAAAAAAGCTGGAACATCTTAACGGCAGCTATCCAGGGGCGGTGTGGCTACCGACTCTCTGTCTTAAGCCGCGAGAGAACTACTTTACCTGGGTAGACAATAGCGATCGCTATCGTTCGAAATTCTTGTCTTCAGCAGATCGAGATAAATCGCCGTTTAATCTCCTAACTCGATTAACTCGGCTTGCTCTAGCAATATTTCTAGGATGCGCAGTTTTTATCGCTGGACTCAGCACTAATCTGATTTTTCCCCAGCTAAACCTAGGATCCATTACTCAACTAGCAGCTTTAGTCGATTCCTATCGATCGCCCGCAGCAAAACTACAGCTACCTCAAGGAACTTGGCAATATGGGGGCAGTACTACCTGGCAATCGATTAATAACCTAGTTATTCAGCAGCTTAAAGCTAAATATCCCGAATTCAAACTGCTCCGCAGCGAGCATCCAACCTTACCTAACGGTTCGGGTACGGGTATTAGAATGCTAATTAATGGGCAGGTATCCTTTGCCCTATCATCCCGCCCCGTCAACGATGCAGAATACGATGCAGCCATTATTCGGGGTAAAATTCTTAAGCAAGTTCCCGTTGCGATCGACGGGGTGGCGGTAGTCGCAAATCCCAATTTAAAAATCGACAGATTAACCATCAAACAGCTATCTGCTATTTATCAGGGCAAAATTAAGAACTGGGGAGAAATAGGCGGACAGGATATACCCATTACTGCCTATGCCAGATCGTCCCAAAGCGGGACTACGGAATTCTTTCGCAACAATATTCTCAAAGATCGTCAGTATGGCAAAGACGTCATCTTTGTCGAAGAATCAGCTCAGGCGATCGCCAAAGTATCAGACACAAGTAACCCTGGTGGCATCTATTTTGTGTCCGCTTCCGAAGTTATCCATAACTGCAGTCTAAAAATAATGGCGATCGCCCGTCGTTCGGGAAGTATTGCCGTCGATCTAGATCGGGATAATCATTACTGTGACTCGGATGGTAATACCGAACAGTCGCTTAACGTTGAAGTATTGCGATCGGGTGAATATCCCCTCGTCCGTCGGCTATTTATCATTATCGAGATTAATAGTCCCGTTGATGAAGAAGCGGGAGAAGCCTATAAAAATTTTATGTTGACCAAAGCAGGTCAAATGGCGATCGGCGATGCTGGTTTTATACCCATTCGTTCTTTTTAACCCTGTCTATCTTGTAATGTCTTTATTTTCTTTCCTACTCAGATCGAAATCGATCTTCTATAAAATAATTTAGATCGACTTTTTTGACTTCGTATTTTGATACAGGTATTATTCCCACGTTATATTCGATCGTCAGTTCGGCTAACCTACTACCGTCAACTAAAACTATTTTGCTGTCGATACGAGTTACATAATCGATCGCTTTTTGAGAAAAGTCAGAAGTAGCGATAAATATTCCTTTTCTGATATTTCGATCGCCAAGCGCCCCCGCAAATTCTCGTATTTCAAGTTCGCTAACACGATCTTTCCCTTGTTTAGCCCGTAAATAAATTACGTCTAAACCCAGTCGATCCGCTTTAATAATCCCGTCTATGCCTTCAGGCGATCGCTTCAACCCTCGCTCGACCTCTTTATGCGAACCACCGTAGCCCATGCTAATAAGTAAATCTATTACGAGAGATTCAAAAAAGTATGGAGAGCATTGTTCGATCTTCTTTAAGATTTCCTTCGACAAGTTTTCTTGTATCTGCTGATGAACAGCATCTAAAATTTTTTCTAGCGTTTTCTTTCTATTTACTTTAGAAGCAACATATTGCTCTGGCTTTTTATTTGGAGTTCTAAATTCACAATACTTATCGTATCGCTCCAAAAACATAGTATCAATCGACGTTGGGCGTGTAGCCAAAACATTAAGTCCTTCCTGCGTAATTTTAAAAGCGCCTCGGCGATCGGAATTCAACAAACCAGCTTTTAACAGATGAGTTTTTGTCCGATAGACTCTGTTGTTAAATTTAGGCTGCTTTCCACTCGGTAATAACTCCCTTTTTTCGTCCTCTGTTAGGGCAAACTTAGTTGCCAAAAAAGGAATTGCTTCTTTAAATGAATGCTCTATGCGATCGCCTGCAAGTTCAAGGAGTGGCAACATCAGTGTTTGAAAATTGGGAATTGACATTCGGGTTGGTTGTTGTGCTTATATCAGCATCAGTTAATTAATTATTTCTGATAGTTATCCAATTCAAGTACCTACTACCTCAGTCTGCTGCTTTCGCTAACAACCCCGTAGCTGCCCCAAAACCCAAAAAGTTTGGCAACCATGCAGCTATCCAGGGAGTAACTGCCCCAGAAATGCCCAAGGACTGAGAGATAAATGACAGCAAATAATAGCCGAAAATCAGCGCAATACAAATACCGAAGCTAGTGGCTTTTCCCGAACCTTGGGGTTGAACACCCAATACTGCCCCAATCATGGCAAATACCAAGCAGGCAAAGGGTACGGCAATCTTTTCGTGAATACGTACCTCCCACTTACGAATTCTTTGTTCGTCAGATCCAGGTCGAATAAGCTCTAAATGTTTGCGCGCCTGGAAAATATTCATTTCGGTAGTTTTGCGACTCTTTTTGGTAATATCTAGAGCTGTCTTGGGTAGGGATAGCTGTTGATGCTCGAAGCGAACAATATTGTTGTAGCTGCCGTCTGCACCAACTAAATAAATTGTGCCATTGTAAAAGTCCCAAATATTTTCTAAAATATTCCATTCTGCCGATTGGGCGACCACAATCTGACTTACGGGTCTTTGAGAGCGATCCAGCACTGTTAGGTTAGTCATTTGTTTGCCGTTAAATCTTTCGGCATAAAATAGGCGAGTCAATACTTCTTGGGTATCACCGTCTTCTGTTTCTACCTGTGCGTATTCGGGAAAGAGAATATTCTTAGTTTCAAAATCGGGGCGAGTTTCTCCTAGAGCTTTTTTTAAGGTTAGGGCTGCCTCATAGCTAGCAGCAGGGGCGACAAAATTGTTAAACCAGAAGGTAATTGCTACGACGCAGAGACTAAAAGCGATCGCTGGCATAATCAATCGATAGATGTTTACGCCGATACTCCGTAGGGCAATTAGTTCACTATCGCTAGAAAGTCGGCTATAGGTCATCAGCGTCGCCAGTAAAATTGACATAGGAAAAGCGAACACGACAAATTCTGGCATTCTTAACAGCAAAATTTTGGCAGCTACTCCCCAATGTAATCCTGAGTCTGTCACCTTACGGATCAGTTCAAATACTGCTCCAATCGATACACCCAAGGAAGTAAAGATGCCCATGCCAAATAAAAACGGCAGGAATAATTCCTTGATGATGTAGAGATTCATCACGGATAAGCCGAAACGGTTGCGATTGAACGATTTGAATATGCCAATTTTCATGGATACAGATGGGAAAAACTTAGCCGTAGGTTAACCTTAATTCTGCTTTTTGTTGGGACTTTTCTCGATTTTTGAGTCTTTTTGCTGTCGGCGATCGCTAATCAGCTTCAATTCTGTCTGATGTTCCCACGCCCAGTCTGCTAAAACCGATAGAGGTTCGATTAATTTGATTCCAAAAGCGGTCAAATTGTACTCTGTCTTGGGAGGGACGACGGGATATACCTTTCGCTTTACGATGTTGTCTGACTCCAATCTTCTTAAAGTCTGAGTCAACATTTTTTTTGATATATCTGGTATTTCTCGCTGTAGCTCACTATATCTTTTTGTTCCCTGTTTCAAGACATAGAGAACTGGTAAAGTCCATTTATCTCCCACAATAGCGATCAACTGGAGTACGGGACAGTCTTTATACAATAAGAGTTTTGAGCAGTTGTTGGAAACCATAGGGTAACTATATTACTTTTAAGTACCTACTTGAATAAAAGAGTCCATACAAGTCATATTGTATATCAAGAGCATAATCTTAATTATTTATTTATCTTGCTGTGAAAAAAAATAGCGCAATAGCCAGCAATGTATTTGGTGCGTCTTTATTACTGTTGGTTTTGGTTAGCTGCGGAAAACAGCAGCCAGAAGCACAAGCCCCGCCAAAGGCAGTTCCTGTTGAAGTTAAAAATATAGATAACAATAGAGTCAAATTAAGTTCTGAATTTGTCGGTCGTCTAGAGGCAAAAAAAAGAGTGGCGTTAGCTCCGAGGGTTGATGGTCGGATTCTGAGCATTACCGTCCAGCCAGGAGACACTGTTAAGCAGGGAGATTTAATCGTTCAGCTACAGACTACTCGCGAAGAGGGGGAAGTACAAGAAGCTCAGTCGGGAGTGGATGTTCAAAGAGCCAACGTCAGTAATGCCGAATCAGAGCTAAGAGAAGTTGAGGCAGATGTAGCCAGTGCCAAAGCAGATATAGAGCAAAGCAGGGCAGATTTGCGCGAACAGGAAGCAGAATTAGAGCTGGCACAGACTAATTTAGAACGCAGTAAGTTTTTGGTCAAAGAAGGCGCACAGTCGCAACAAGTATTAGACGATCGCACCAAAGATGTAAATGCAGCTAAAGCCCAGAGAGATGCCCTCAAAGCAGCTTTAAATTCTAGCCAGAAAGCTTTAGAAGCAGCTCAGGAAAGAGTCGCTTCGGCAAGATCGGCGATCTCAGGTCAGCAGGCATCCTTGAGACAGGCTCAAAGCCGAGTCAGCGTTGCTAGTGAAAATCTCAATTTCAATCGCATTACCGCGCCAATAGACGGGACGGTAAGCAATATCGAACCTAAAGTTGGAGACTACATAGAAGTAGGAGAACAGATTACTAGCATTACCCAGGATAGTAATTTGGAACTAAATATTGGCGTGCCTTTAGAACAGGCAAGCAAGCTCAAAATAGGTTTACCTGTCGAAATAATCAGTCCTCAAGGAGAAGCGATCGCCGAAGGAGATGTCAGCTTTATTTCTCCCCGTACCGACCGCAGCAGTCAGTCAGTTCTAGTTAAGGCAGCGTTTAATAATGATGGTCGTTTGAAAGACGATAGTTTCGCCAGAGCCAGAGTTATTTGGTCGCAAGAGCCAGGAGTACTAATCCCCACTACGGCAGTATCGCGCATTGCGGGTAAAAGCTTTGTTTTTGTGGCGGTAGAGAAAGAACAAGAAGATGGTTCGACAGCCTTGGTTGCCGAGCAGCGTCCAGTCGAATTAGGGGCGATTCAGGGTCAGTCTTATCAGGTTATATCTGGAATCGAATCTGGCGATCGCTTAATTACATCGGGCATTCTTAATCTTGCCGACGGAACTCCAGTCGATTTTGGAGCAGAAACGGCGATTGAAAAGCAATAAAAAAGAAGAGGCTTGCTTTTGCGTAGTAAAAAACAGATCGACAGTGACTGAAAGCTATTAACTAGCGATCGTAATCAGTAATTAGTAATAAGTAATTCCAATGATCCTCAGTATCGCCGATACGTTTATCAAAAGACCAGTCTTGACGACGGTATGCGCCATAATCATCGTCCTGATTGGAGGCATTAGTATTCCGATGCTACCGATCTCCCAACTGCCACAGGTCGCGCCAATTCAGGTCGAAGTAAGTTCTGCCTATATTGGTGCCGATGCCGAAACTGCCGAAACAAACGTTACTACCATCGTCGAACGAGAAATCAACGGTGTGGAAAACATGAGCTATATGTCATCTAATACGAGTAATGATGGCATTAGCAATATAGTTGTTTCCTTTCCTCCCAGCACCGATCGCGATATTGCTCAGGTAAACGTACAGAACCGCGTAGCGCTGTCCGAACCTCAGCTACCAGGAATAGTGCAGCAAACGGGCGTTACGGTACAAAAATCTTCACCAGATCTACTGTTGGGGATTGCTTTTTTTGCTGAGAACGATGAATATGACGATCTGTTTTTGAGTAATTATCTCGATCTTTATCTTCTCGATCGCGTTAAGCGAATTGAAGGAGTTGGTAGAGCAGTTATTTTTGGCGAAAGAAAATATGCGATGCGTCTCTGGCTCGATCCAGATGCTCTGGCAGCCCGTAACTTGAGTTCTCAGTCTGTAGTTGATGCTCTTCAAGAACAAAATATTCAGGTAGGGGCAGGAAGTATCGGTAAACAGCCATCTCCTGGAGATCAACAGTTTGAGTTTACTCTGCGTGCTTCGGGTCGTTTGGAAAGCGCGACGGAGTTTGAAGAGTTAGTTATCGGTACGGGAGAAAGCGGTAATTTAATTAAGCTTAAAGATGTTGGTCGGGCAGAGTTGGGAGCAGAAAACTACGATACATCCGCAGAATTTAAGGGTAATCCTGCGGTGGGGATGGGGGTATTTCAGCTTCCTGGTAGTAATGCTCTTGATGTGGGTAGTGCGGTTAAGGAAACCGTTGCCGAACTAGCCAAGGATTTTCCTCCAGGTATGGAATATGAAATTGCCCTAGATACTACGGAATTTGTCCAGGTATCGATGACCGAGGTAATTAAGACTCTAGTGCAGGCAGTTTTACTAGTGGTGCTGATTATTTTTATCTTCCTGCAAGATTGGCGGACGACGATTATTCCCGCGATCGCAATTCCCGTATCTTTGATCGGGGCATTTACCTTTCTCAATATCTTTGGTTTCCAGATCAATACCCTGACTCTGTTTGCAATGGTGCTGTCTACAGGACTAGTGGTGGATGATGGGATTGTGGTGGTGGAGGCGATCGCAACAAAGGTCGAACGGGGCATGAAGCCGAAAATTGCAGCGATCGATACTATGAACGAGCTAAGTGGGGCAGTAATTGCCACCTCTTTAGTATTGATGGCGGTGTTTATTCCCGTGTCTTTCTTCCCTGGATCGACGGGAGTAATTTTCAAGCAGTTTGCCTTGACAATTGTGTTTGCCGTAGCTCTATCAACCTTCAATGCCCTAACTTTCTCGCCGACGATGGCGGGAATTTTGCTACGCCCAGCCAAACCCAAGACGGGTATCTTGGGTAAGTTCTTTCGTAAGTTCAATCAGTTTTTTGATTGGGTTACGTCTGGCTATACCAAAGCAATTACTTTTCTGGCTAAAAAGGTCGTCCGTCCCTTCGTCTTAGCAGGCTTTACCGTTCTGCTGCTGTTCACCTACTTTTTATATAACCAAGTTCCTACGGGCTTTATTCCCGAAGAAGACCAGGGTTACTTTTTTACAATTGTCCAAGCACCCGATGGTGTTTCCCTGAACTATACCCAAAACATCATGAAACAGGTGGGAGAGAAGATTGGGGAAGTAGAGGACGTGAGAAGCTATTTCGCCCTAAGCGGTTTTGGCTTTGAAGGTAACGGTAGTAATCGCGGTTTTGTCTTTGGCAAGCTCCAGCCTTGGTCAGATAGACCAAATAAAGACCAGTCGATCTATGCAATTTTAGGTCGCTTAAACGGTTCCTTCCAAAGTATTACAGGAGCGAGAGCCTTTGCGGTTAATGCTCCTCCCGTTAGAGGTTTGAGTACCTTTGGGGGATTTGAATTTCAGCTTCAGGATCGTCGGGGTTTGCCAATCTCCGTCTTAGTAGAAAATGCTAACAAAACCATCGCTGCTGCTAACGCCAGACCCGAAATTGGCGCAGCCTTTACCCAGTTTGCTGCTAATACTCCCCAGATTGAGGTAAAAGTATATCGCGATCGCGCCAAAGCTTTAGGGGTGGATATTGACGATATCTTTGACACTCTCCAGTCCTATCTTGGTTCTCGATATGTAAACGATTTTGTCCTCGGACAGAGGCAGTATCGAGTTTATATTCAGGCAGACGGTGATTTTCGCTCTAACCCCCAGGATATTGAAAAGCTCTACGTAACTTCAGCTTCGGGAGAGGTAATTTCTTTAAGCACTTTGGTCTATCTCAAAGAGTTTACAGGTCCTCAAACCATTACTCACTACAATCTCTTTCGCGCGATCAAAATTCAGGGTTCACCCGCCCCTGGCTACAGTACGGGACAGGCTATTGCAGCAATGGAAGCCGTCGCAGCGGAAACTTTACCCTCTAGCCTAGGCTACGAGTGGACGGGAACAGCCCTCGAAGAAAAATCGGCGGGGGGACAGTCGGCAGTGATTTTTGGCTTGGGTCTATTGATGGCTTTTCTTGTCTTGGCTGCCCAATATGAAAGCTATGTCGATCCGATTATTATTATGCTCACCGTTCCCCTAGCAGTATTAGGTGCGATCGCAGCGATCTGGCTACGAGCTAATATTCTTCAGGCAGGCAGTATTTGGCCCGTAATCAACAATGACGTCTACGTTCAGGTAGGTCTGGTAATGTTAATCGGACTAGCTAGCAAAAATGCAATTCTAATCGTCGAATATGCCAACCAGCTCAAGGAACAGGGGTTAAATACTGTTAAGGCTGCAATTAAAGCTGGACAAGAGCGTTTTCGTCCGATTCTGATGACGGCAATCTCCAGCTTGGTCGGCTTCTATCCTCTAGTGGTAGCGACTGGCGCGGGTGCTTCTAGCCGATGGTCTTTAGGTACGGCAGTGTTTGGCGGAATGTTGTTTGCTACGGGTCTGACCCTGTTCTTAGTACCGTCTCTCTATATCATTATTAAAGGCTTAGAATCTTACTTTAAAAAAGATCGAGATTCAGGAAATGATGGCGATGACGACCGCAATTCCCATAATAGTAATGGGCGTGTTAAAACCCATGAAACATCAGAATCAGAAGTAGAATTAGCTGATACCTATAGTTTGGATAATGAACATCCAGGTCAAACTTCCACATTTTAGAGCGATCGCCTATTCAGAATTAGCCTGCCTCTGCCGAGATTCTATTTCAGCAGAGGTTTTTGTCTAAATTGCTCTTTAGGGTGAAGCTGTTAGCTATAGGTTATGGGTTAAATAACCTCAATCGCTATCAACTCAAGAGTACCTTGGGTCAGATGCAAATATTGTGGCTGGCAACTGTTAAAATTCAACCAAGGACAAGTACTGGACAATTGGTAGTCAACCATTGACAATGCGTAATTAATCACCTTTTTCAAACTATATAGTAGATACATTTAATGATTTGGCCGTTTAATAAAACAAAAAAACAAATTGCGCGGATTGAGGTTACTGGTGCGATCGCTTCAGAGACTCGCAAACAGGTTTTAAAAGCGTTTAAAACGATTGAAGAAAAAAAGTTTCCCGCTCTGCTGCTACGCATTGATTCTCCTGGCGGGACGGTTACAGATTCTCACGAAATTTTTACTGCCCTACAACGGCTACAGTCGGATAAAGATATTAAAGTAGTCGCCAGCTATGGCAATATCTCCGCTTCTGGGGGAGTTTACATCGGGGTAGGTGCAAACCATATTGTTTCTAACCCTGGCACCATTACGGGCAGTATCGGGGTAATTCTGCGGGGTAACAATCTCGAACGGCTATTAGATAAGGTTGGGGTTTCTTTTAAAGTAATTAAATCTGGTCCTTACAAAGATATTTTGGCATTCGATCGCCCGACTACGAAAGAAGAAGAAGATATTCTCCAGCAGCTTATTGATTCTAGCTACGGTCAGTTTGTGGCTACCGTCGCTAAGGGTCGCGGTCTGGAGGAAGAGACGGTGAGAACCTTTGCCGATGGTCGAGTATTTACGGGAGAACAGGCTTTAGAATTAGGTCTTGTAGACCGTTTGGGTACGGAAGAAGATGCTCGTCGCTGGGCAGCAGAACTAGCAGGATTAGACCCAGACAAAACCGAATGCTTCAATATTGAAGAACCAAAACCGTTCATCAATCGTTTTATTCCTGGCAGGAGTCAGGCAAAATCGGGAATTGGCATGGCGATCGATGAACTGCAGTTTGAACTATCAACCAATGGTTTGCCGCTATGGCTTTATCGCCCCTAAGCATTAATTGCCAAAACTTAAAAGCCTATTTTAAATTCTCTGCTAGTTCTTACATCTTGGCTTTTTAGAACTTCTGCAATAATTAACGTGTGGTTAGATATAAATATTGAATTAGGGACAAGAAAATGGTTGAGTGGCAAGTAAGAGGCATTCGTGGAGCAACAACTGTAACCGAGAATACGGTCGCTGCCATGAGCGATGCAGTACATGAGCTGATCGCCGAAATTGAGGCTCACAACTTATTTCGACCAGAGGATATTGTCTGCGTCTTTTTCACTGTCACTACCGATCTCGACGCGATGTTTCCTGCTGCTGCTGCCAGGAATAGACCAGGATGGGAAAATGTTCCCCTAATCGATATTCAACAAATGCACGTAAAGGGTAGTCTCGAACGCTGTATCCGAGTTTTAATTCAGGTCAATACCTCCGTACTGCAATCGGCAATTGTCCATCGTTATCTCAGAGAGGCTCAGGCTTTACGTCCCGATCTTGATGTGCAGTTAACTACAAGTAATTCAACTAATTGATTCGAGAAATTTAATTTTTAAGCTTGCCCGAAAGATACCTTTTTGCGGATTACTATTAAGCTCTAAATAGTTTTGCAGCTCGATCTTGTAGAGTCGATCGCTATATAGATAAACTAGATAAACAGAAATATAGTTACTTCACACAAAGGATCGATTAAAAGAGGATGCAAATCAAAGCAACCGACAAAGCATTATTGGATTGGACTGGCGATTTACTAGCGGTAGGAATTGCCGAAGGTGAAACTGAATTATCTGGAGACTTAGCAACTCTCGACGAGAAGCTAGCTGGAACTATTTCCGAGTTGATTGCCGATGAAGAATTTGAAGGTAAAGCTGGAACTACCGCCATTAGTCGTGTAGGTGGCAAAAACCCCGTCCGTAAAATTGCCCTAGTGGGTTTGGGCAAGCAAGAAGACTTGAAGCTAAATAGCTGGCGTAATGCTGCTGCGGCGCTCGCTCGTCTGGCAAAGAAAGAAAAAACTTTAGGCATCAGTCTACCCAAGGGATCGGGTTCGGCATCAGAAGTAGCTCAGGCAATGACCGAAGCAATTATTCTCGCTCTACATGAAGATAATCGCTTCAAATCCGAACCAGAATCAAAAGAACCTAAATTAGAGACAATCGAGCTGCTCGGTCTAGCAGGACAGGATGAGGCGATCGCTAAAGCTACAACTATTGCCGATGGTGTAATCCTCGCTAGAGAATTAGTTAATGCTCCTGCCAACGAAGTAACCCCCGTGACGATGGCAGAGACGGCGCAGCAGTTAGCCAAAGATTATGGTTTAGAAATTAAAATTCTCGAACAGGCAGATTGCGAAAAGTTCGAGCAGGGCATGGGTGCATACATCGGCGTAGGACTGGCTTCAGAGATTCCCCCCAAGTTTATTCATCTTACTTATAAACCCGAAGGTACAGCTAAACGCAAGGTAGCCATTGTGGGCAAAAGTCTGACATTTGATTCTGGTGGACTAAACCTCAAGCCTAGCGGTAGTGGGATCGAAAGCATGAAGATGGATATGGGAGGTGGTGCAGCTACTCTTGGTGCAGCAAAAGCGATCGCTCAATTAAAGCCAGATACAGAAGTTCACTTTATCTGTGCGGCAACAGAAAATATGATCAGCGGTACAGCAATGCGCCCAGGAGACATCCTTAAAGCTTCTAACGGCAAGACGATTGAGGTAAATAATACCGACGCGGAAGGTAGATTAACCCTCGCTGACGCTTTAGTCTATGCCGAAACCCTTGAGGTAGATGCGATCGTCGATCTGGCTACCCTAACAGGAGCCTGTATTGTCGCTTTGGGCAACGATATTGCTGGTTTATGGTCTACCGATGAAGCTTTAGCTACGGAAATGAAAACTGCAGCAGAGTCGGCAGGAGAAAAATTCTGGCAGCTACCGATGGAAGAAAAGTATTTCGAGGGTCTAAAATCACCGATTGCCGACATGAAAAATACCGGACCTCGTGCGGGTGGTTCGATTACTGCTGCTCTATTCCTCAAGCAGTTTGTCAAAGATACTCCTTGGATGCACTTGGATGTAGCTGGCCCTGTTTGGGCTGATGCCCCAGGAGGAATCAATAACAAAGGTGCAACGGGCTTCCCTGTCAGAACCTTAGTTAACTGGGTTAGTAGCTAATACCGCGACCCTTAAATAGTGGGTATTAGATAATGGGTAGCAGGTAGACCAAATGATTTCCTTACTTGAGCTTTTGCCTGCTATTTAGTTCCTTTTTCTCTACCCCAAACTTATATCCTGTAATACAAATATAGAGATAAAATCATAATTTCAGTATTCGCTAGCACTGTTAAAAAAATGTATCGCAGGATACAAAAAAAAAGTAAGATCGTTGCTAATTTTAATGTTGCTAAAAGAATTAACCTTAAGTTAATCTAATAGCGATCGCAAAACTATAGCGATCTAAAACTTCTTTTTTTAGGTGTGAGAAAAATGTCAAAATCATTACGCAACTTGTTGCTGGTTGCTCCAGCAGCGATCGGTTTTGTGTTAGGAGCGCAGTTACAGGCTTCTGCTCAATCAACTTCTGGTGCTGAAGATAATTCCCAGCTACTAAATCAAATCGACAACTATAGTCAAGAAGGCAAAACTAAATCTCGCAATCAGGTAACTAACGTCAACCAGTTACGAGACGTTGCTCCTACAGACTGGGCTTACGAAGCGCTACGCAGCCTAGTAGACCGTTATGGCTGTATTTCTGGTTTCCCCAATCAGACCTATCGTGGTAATCAGCCACTGTCTCGCTATGAGTTTGCTGCAGGTTTGAACTCTTGTTTAAATCAAATCGAGCGTCTAATAGCTTCTCAGGAATCGGGTGTTGACCCAGCAGATTTAGATACAGTCAATCGTCTCGGTCAAGAATTTGAAGCAGAACTCGCTACAGTCAAAGGTCGCGTAGACGAAATTGAAAGCCGTGCTGCGGTATTAGAAGACAGTCAGTTTTCTACTACTACCAAACTAGAAGGGGAAGCGGTATTTGGCATTAGTGGAGAATTTAACACTAGTGATAATGACGAGATTGTCTTTCAAGATCGGGTACGTCTAGCTTTTGTTTCTAGTTTCTTTGGAGAAGATGCTTTATATACTCGTCTCGATGCTGGTAATGCCACTTATGGCTTTCTAACTGAAGATGAAAATGGCGACGACGTTGGTATAGATACGGGAGCATTAACCTACAACTTCGATAACGGTAATAACATCGAAATTGGTTGGCTAGCTTATTATTTCCCGATTGGTGAAAAAATTAATGTCTATCTGCCCGCAGCCTTTCCTCTCTGGGTTGACTTTGTACCTTCTTTGAGTCCATATCTAGACTCCTTCACTGGCGCGACTGGTTCTCTTTCCAGCTTCGCTGAATCTAGCCCAATCTACAAAATTGGTTTGGCTTCTGGAGCTGGTGTTGGTTTTAACTTTGAACCGACTGAATTTATCACCGTTAGTGCTGGTTACTTTGGTGGTGACTCTTCTAATCCTTTAGAAGCTGCCGACGGTGGTTTTATTAACGAAGAATTTTCTGCTTTGGGTCAAGTTACTCTTAGTCTCTTGGATGATAAGCTGCAGCTTGCAGGTACTTATTCTCTAGGTAAGTTTGGTAACTTCATCGATACTGATGACGATGGTAACCCTGTCGGAACTAACGGTATCTTCGATCTCGGAGTAGGTACTGGAAACGCGGGAGTTCCCTTTGGCATCGATCAAAAGGTTACAACCAATTCTTATGGTGTAGAAGCTGCTTTCCAAGTAGGCGATCGAATCGCTTTGAACGCTTTTGGGATGTATACTGATGCTCAAGAATCCGTCGGTGATGGCGAAGCAGAAATCTGGTCTTATGGTGCTGGTTTATCATTCCCCGATCTGGGTAAAGAAGGTAACTTAGCAGCTATCTTTGCTGGTGTAGAGCCTTATGTTGGCAGTAGTACTGATACTGAGAGCGACGATCTGCCAATTCATATTGAAGGTTTGTACAAATATCAGTTCAATGACAATATCTCCATCACTCCTGGTGTAGTTTATTTAATTGCCCCTAATGGTGACGAAGATGATGAAGATGCTTTAATCGGCGTATTGAGAACTACCTTTACTTTCTAAAATTAGTTTCCTTTCCCGTTTAGCTTATTGCTAATTTTATAGATCATAGTTAACCTCGTGTAGCTATGGTCTTTTTGTTTGAAGAGGCTCAGATTTTTTTGGCTAATAGATTATTGATACTAGCTGCCATCACGTCAGAGGTTTGCCCTGAAACGCTAAACAGCAAAGCTTCGCGATAAACTCTTCCCGCACTAGAATGGATATAGTTGGCAGCGCCACTGGAAGCGACTACCGCTGCCAGACTAGCTCGTTGTGCCAGATCGATCGCATCTACGCGAAGCTGTAATTTTTGGGCATAAGTTATCTGCTGATTAGCAATAAAATCAATTGCTTCTTGCTCTTTAGCTTTAATTTTCTGCTTTAAACTTTCTGCCGACGACTGCAAAAAATCTAGCTGTTTTTTTTGAGCTACATTTTCCAGAATATCCAACCCTGCATAAGCGCAGCCCAGGGCATAAAAACCGTGGTTGAGAATATTTTTCCTGCTACTTTCGTGTATCGATCCAGGAGAATTAATACTCACTATATCTTCTGCTGGCAAATACCAGCGATCGATCTCAGCACTAACTGTGTTGGTTGCTGTTACCGCTAATAGCTGCATTGGCTGACTACAGCTTATCTTTCCTCCCGACTGCACCGTATTTTTTAAAGGCAATAGTCCGTAAAGTTCTCTACCATCTTCTAAGGTAGCGCCAAGAATAAACCAGTCAAAAAAGCCATAGCCCGTGATCCAGGGAACGCTACCAGAGATTGAATATCCGCCGTTTTCTAATTCTGTCGCTTTCACCATCGCTTGTCCGCGACGGCGTAAATGAGAAAATCCCACTCCAACAAGAGGTTTTCCTCTCGCTACACCAGGAAAAAATAGCGATCGCAATGATTCATTCTGGCTTTTAGCCAGCTTGCTAACGGCACTTTGATGTTGGGTTTGCAAAAAAGTTAGCGCTCCAGAGGTTCTCGCTAAGGAGATTTGAAGCAGACGATATTCAGCTTCGCTAATGTCGATGCCACCGAGATCTTGAGGCGCTTTTAGGGCTAACCAGTTGCAATCGCCCATCTGTTCTAGAACTGCCCTTAATTTGTCGGCATCGCCGTCTATCTGGTTGGCGATGGGAGCGATCGACTGTAGCCAGGTTTCAATTGACAACTGCCAGCTATTCATATTTAGCGATCGCCTTTGTTGGGATCGAGGCTAATATCCTTTACATTGCGGGCAATACGAGAAAGTTCGCTTTTCTCGTTGATCGATACGCGGGAGGGCGAGCCACTAATAATTCCTTCGTAGTTGCGGAACGAATCCTTGATATAAGGAATTTCTGGAGCATCCGAACTAATCTCATATTCTCGGATGCCTTTGTCGTGCCACGAACCACGCATTTTAAAAACGTTCAAGGCTCTAGACATCTCTCCGCGAATTTCTACGTACTGTAAGAGAATAATGGTGTCGGTAATGGTGGAAATATGAGATTCGGTGATCGAGCTTGCTCCCAAAAATTGATCCGTCGTATTGGTAAAGAAACCAGTGATTTCTTCTTGCTTGGCATAACCCGTAACTCCAATCACAAACTGACGAAAGGCATTATTGCTCACACCCCTGGCTAAAGCCGAAAGAGAATCGATCGCAATTCGCGAGGGCTTAAAGTCGGTAATTTCTGACTTGATCATTTGCAGATGATCTTCCAAACCTGCCGATTCTGGATAGCAGCAAAGCAGCTTTAGCAAACCCTTACGCTCCATTTCCTCAAAATCTACTCCCCAAGAAGAAGCGTTACGAGATAGCTGCGCTCTAGATTCCTCATAGGCAAACAGCACGGCTCTTTCCCCCTGGCGACAGCCTTCTTCGAGAAACTTGCTGACCAATAAAGTTTTGCCCGTACCCGTTGCTCCTGTAGCCAGAATGATTGAATCTTTGAAGAATCCGCCTCCGCAGAGTTTATCTAAGGTTTTGACCCCAGAAGAACGGCGAACGTTAGAGGAACGTTGAGTAAGACGCATTGCTCCCAAGGGAAAGATATTAATGCCGTCATTAGTAATAGTGAAAGGATATTCTCCCTTCATGTGGGTCGTACCACGAAGTTTTAAGATCTCAATCGTACGGCGACGACGCTCTCCTTCTAAGACGTTACGAATAATAATGACGTTATCAGAAACAAATTCTTCTACGCCAAAACGAGCGATTTGTCCGTATTCTTCGACTCTTTCCGTAGTCAGAATTGAGGTAACTTCTAGCTGCTTGAGACGGGCAACCAAACGAAAAATTTCTCGCCGAACTACTGATGCTGCATCATACTGCTGGAAAACGGCTGTAACTGAATCAATGGATACTAGCTTGGCTTTATACTTGCGAATCGCATATTGAATGCGTTCGATCAGTGCGGATAGGTCAAAATTTCCTACCACTTCCTGCCCTTCAGGATCGGGAGAGGCATCGAGAATAAATAGCTTACCTCGATCGATTAGACTCTGTAAATCCCAGCCAAAACTATAGGCGTTCTCAATAATATCCTTTGGCGATTCTTCAAAAGTAACGAATATTCCTGGGCAATCAAAAAAATCAATTCCTAGATAGAGAAACTGTATTGCTAATAAGGTTTTTCCCGTACCTGAGGTTCCGCTAACTAAAGTAGTTCTGCCAATGGGTAAACCACCATGGGTAATTTCGTCAAACCCTTCGATCATGGTGCGAATTTTCCGCACTCCTTTGGTACTAAGTTCTTCTGATAAAGACGGATTATTGAAATTAGGATCGTTCATCGATAAGCAGGACTGGCTAGTTTCCGTGTTTGAACTTAAGTTTTCTTTTAAGAATTACGGGGAGTTAGTATAGTATCTTACCCCTTATTTACTCCTGTCCTTATAATCTTTGCTCGCGAATTTCTTCATACAGCAAATCCAAACCAATTAGAACCTTTTCGCGATCGCTCAAGTCGCCAATAATTTTCCGTACGGGAGGCGGTAAAACTTTTGACAGGGTAGGAGTTGCTAAAATCTTATCCTCTTCTGCTAACTGAGGATTTTTGAGTACATCAATCACTTTTAGGGCATATACACCTTGAAAATCTTGCTCTAAAATATTTTTTAATGTCTTCAAGGCTCTAACTGAATTTGGCGTGTTTCCTGCTACGTACAGCTTGAGTACATAAGTCTTTCTAAATTGATCCATAATATCTAATAACTTATCAACTATCTTTGAAGGATAAGTTTTAAAATTTGCTTAAGAAACACTTTTCCTATTTTCAATAATTAATTTAGCTTAAATCTAAGTATTTATTCTATGGTAAATAGCAAATTCATTGAGGCATCAGACCCAGGAATAGAACGCCGATACATTTCGCACAGGTGAGCCATAATATCGATTAGAGGCAGGCGATAGTCGAGCAGAATATCGTCGTTGCGACCTTCTAGTTTTAGCTGATGGGCAAAATCATCCATCAAATCCATATGTATTTCCAAAATTTGGGAAGTTGGAATATCTGCAAAAAAAGCGCGATCGACAAATTCATCAATTAATTTATTAATTTCGGAGCCACCATCAAAATAAAGCAATAAAATCTGACGATATCCCTGACTAATTTTATCAGTTAACTGCTCTTGCTGCTCTTGGGGTAAATTAGGCCAAAAATCATCGGGGTTGCGTTTATAAAAGAAACCGAGATAGCTCAATCTTTCCTTTAGTTTTTCCGTCAAGCGTCTCTGCTGAGAAACCAAGGATTTTGTTCCTGCCGGCTGTTGTGGTTCGGGAGACTCGCGATCGCTTTTACTGCCAGGAGCAAGGCTAATAAACTTATTGATTGCCAGATTAATGTAGGAGTTTATCTCCTCGATCTGGGTAGGATAAAGTCTAATTTCAGCTTGATGATAGACATTATCGGCTTCAATTTTGGTCCAAGAAGTAGCCAACTGATTCTTAGTGTCCGTACCAAAACTCATTGATTCTGCCGATAAAATAACCGTTGGCAAGAGAACTTCTGCCTCTGACAGCTTATTCCAGAAAGAGTCTAACCGATCCTGATAACTCAAAATCAAGCAGTCAATTTGCTCGCAATTATTGGTGATAAAATCGACCATATCCTCGATCGCGCTAAAGCTCTTTAGTTCGTAAGAACTAACATTTAATAGCTTGCTAACTGCATCTAAAAGCTGCTGCTGAGTATAAAATAAACAAACTTGTAATTTGCTTGGCGTAGCGTCTGAAGAGATGGAATTAGCTTGATGGTCTGACATTGGAACATAGGTTGTACATTGCCGTGATTAACACTAGTAAAAGCAGATTTTAGATAAAATGCCATAGCTGGGTATAGCTTCAACATCATTCTAGTTAGATGTCTACATACTCATTCACTGCAATCTGGAAGATTGGGCTTTTGTTTACACATAGCCGTATTTAATAAAAATTTAACATTTATCGCGCATTTATGCAGATTGTAATAAAAAGTTATCGAAAAATATCCAAATGAAGACCGTTTTGCCACCAAAAAAGTATTACCATTAATTTTATTAGCTCTACTTTCAAGTGAAAATAAATTTCAATTATTGGAATTAGGCTCTTGAAGAAATTAACTTAGGCGTTTCGTCATAAGTCTATCAGCAGCTAGCTTAAGTTACTCTCGATAATTGAACATGAAGAGAATGTTGCTAGCATTGGACTATTGCTTTACGAGCGGTATTTATTGCAGCGCTAAAGATGAATAAATCGACGATATTAGCTTATTTTTTTTTCATAAAACAGTAAGTTTGCGAGTATTATTTGGCTGTAGTCTACGTGTAGAAAACAATAAGCTATTTAAAAGGTAACTGTCCGCCCTCATTATTCGGATTGAAAGGTCACGCGAAATTTTAGACTCGGCAAAGACTATTGCTTATTCCCATCTTAAGATCGCGCAGCATGGTTGAAGTTCAATCGCTCTATAGTTTGCATTTTGAAGCATCAAAAACTAAACGAGAAATTATATTTACAATTCAAAATCGATCGTTATCTGTCACAAGCTCTTAGTTGAATTTGCGAGTCAAAAGCTCAACCATGCTGTTAATTATCTATGTCTAATCATTTCCCCACCCTACAAGAATTTGTTTATCCGATTCCTATTTGTCAGCCAGAAGCCGACTTTGGTAATATGCTGAATATTTTTCAGCATTTAAATTGCCAAATGCTAGCAGTTCCAGATGAGTTAGGCGGTTGGGGAATCATTAACGCTAAAGATCTACTGTTTTTAATGACGGATGTTTGGTGTAGCGAGCGAATATCATTAAGCACGAACCCTCGGCAAAGCATATCTCGACAGAGCATAAGCTCCAGGCTCATTCCTGATATTAAAACCTTAATTAGGTCGGTAAAAATGTATCAGGCAGATCTCAAGCTTAATGAGTTCCTTAACTGTTTGCAGCAGAACTCTCTGGCTGAAGATGAAGAAGTCTGTCTAATTGTCGATCGCCAAGGAAAGCTGCAGGGGAGACTCGACCGACAGAAAATAATTCAATATTTTGCCTCAAATTCCTCGCCAGAAAAGTCAAAATCACCTGGTTTAAGCCATCTTGCTAGTTTAATCGACACATTTTCTTTACCAAGCAAGATCGAGACAGCTCAGGGGCAGACGGTTTATGCAAATCAAAAGTGGCAAAATTTAGGTCGGGAAAATTTTCAGGTTTTATCGAAGATGTCAAATTCTTCTGATAGTGGTGAAAATATAGAGCGAGCGACGAAGCAGTGGATTGAAAGCCAACAATCCTACTTCCAAGCAGGTCAGTCAGACGAGCGACGATACAAACATCTTGTCCGAGATTTAGATCCAACTTGGGAACTACTGCCAGAAGCGGATCCAATCGACTTTAGCCAGCAATCTAGTTCAGAAGTCAAAATCGAGCGAGAATCAGACTGGAACTATCTCAAGATTTCTCTAACCCATTCTACCCAGCAAACATCCGAGTCAAAATCATACTATTTGATTTTGGCAACGCCAATAATAAAAGCCTCGGCATCGGCAAGCGATCGCTCGACATCCACCAAGACAGAAGCTGCTACATCTGAGATTTTGGGCGCTGTCAGCCATGAGCTAAAATCACCTCTAACGGGAATTGTCGGTCTGTCTAGTCTCCTCAAAGGACAAAGACTAGGTACGCTAAATCAGCGTCAGCTTCGCTATGTCGAACTGATTCACTGTAGTGGCAAAAAGATGATCGGAGTTATTGACGATCTGCTACAGTTGACCACTCTACTTGAAGAACAGTCGTCAGAAACTGAGATAATCAATTTAGAACTTATCTGTCGCCAGCTTTATCAAGAAATTTTAAGTGAGATTCAATCAGCAGCCAATACTGCGGGTTCGATTGCTGACCACAGCAGGCTAAAACTAAGTGTTGCCCCAGGTAGCGAAATTACGATCGCCAATAAATTACTCCTGTCTGCAGTGCTGTCGCATCTAATGCTGGAGAAAATAAACAGCTCACCAAATTTTGAGCAGTTAGAAATCAAAATCTCTAATCGGCTGGGAATGACGCTAATTGCTGTGATTAGTCAAGGAATTGCCTCCGTGAGCAACAAAGGCTTCAATCTGACCGTTGCCGAACATCTGGCTGTAGGGTTGGGCGCAACAGTGATTAACGATAGTCGGATAGATTCTTGTCAGTCGGTTTTGCTGCTACCCAAAAATAAAATCCCCTCTCTGCCTCTAGCGACTGCCGATCCCAACCCTTCGCCTGCGATCGCCACAGCAGCCTCTAACCTGACCATTCTCTGTCTTTATCCCGAGCTTGAAGTAATCGATCCTCTCGCTAGTCGAGACCACGAATCAAACTTCGATCTTCAAAGCTATTCCGATAACTGTGGACTATCGGCTGGCTATCAATATCGGGTCATCGAAGCCGATAGCATCGAACAGGCTCACAATCTCGCCCGCATTTGGCGACTAGACGCGATTATTTTAAACGGTTATCAGATTGCTAAACCCGAACTATATTTACAAACCCTTCAGGAATACCCGCATCTTGCTTCTCTACCCCTAATTACTTTAGATGCAAAAACCACGGAAGCTGCCAACCAAATTAAAGGCTTGAACGTTTTTCCTTGTTTGATTCCCTCACAGTGCCGTAGCATTGAAGATTTAATTCAGGTTATTCAAATTGCGATCGAATCATGACGGTTAAAAGTCAACAGTTAACAGATAGTAATAAACCCAGTCTTCCTGTCTCCCAATCTCCCTTTAACCTGGACTATGAAGGGTAAAGACCGTAATCTCAGGACGACTACCAATTCGCATCGGTAAGTTAGTCATGCCTAAACCGCGATTGGTATAGGTAACTGTTTCTTCAACCCGATTTAGTCCCGCATAATATTTCTGACCGCCACGGGGTAAAACCAAAGGGGCAAGAAAAGGAATTTTAATCTGCCCTCCATGAGAGTGACCCGATAGCTGCAGGACAAACTTGTGGGTTTTGGCGCTTCTTTCTATATAGTCTGGTTCGTGGACTAATAGGATGGCAGGAACTCGATCTGGTAGCTGGGCAATAGTTTTTTTTAGGTCTGGCTTACCCCAATAGGGATCGTCTATTCCAGCTAAAGCTAGCTGCTGACCCTCACGCTCGACTAGATGAACTTGATTATCTAAATTCTCGATTTTGCTTTGAAAAAGGATGCTTTTGAGCAATCCTAATTTTTTAGAATGGTCGTGATTGCCTAAGACGGCGACAATAGCCGATTTGGCATAAAGTTTGCTCAACTGTCCCTGAAGTTTCTCTCCATCAAAACGACTGTTGCTACTGATGATGTCCCCCGTAATGGCGATCGCATCTGGCTGCTGCTGATTGACTAATTGAATAATTCGGTTTAGTCGCGATTCGGGCATAAATTTACTAGCGTGGAGATCGCTAATCTGAACGAGCTTAAATTCCTCAAATGCTCGATCTAAATGGGGAACTGTTAGCTCAATCGGAACGATCTCAATCCAGTTTGGCTCTATTTTTGTACCGTAGATATAAAGACAGAGAAAGAGTATTAGCGTCGTTGATATTAATTTTCCGATCCATCTTCTAAGTTTGCGGCGAAATCGAGGATGTCTCGTGGCTAGCATGATAAAAATGTTAGGAGAAGCAGATTATATTTCCATATTAATCTTTGTCTACAAGCTTTGACATTTGGTAATACTACTGACAATAAATACGGTCGTGCTAACTAACTCGATTTAGTCCTCTGCAATCACCGTAACTTTTAATCAAAGCAGTTTAAATTAAACAATCGAATTTGTGGCTTATGGCGATAAGATATCTCGATCGACATGCAATTATTACTGGTGGCTCTAGCGGTATTGGCAAAGCTCTTGCCCAACTATTAGTGCAGCAAGGAGCAAACGTCACTTTGATTGCCAGAGATCGCATCAAATTAGAACAGGCGCAGCAAGAAATAACCAGTCTCAAAGCGAAACAAACGCAGCAGGTTGAAATCGCTGTTGCCGACGTTGCCAAACAAGAGTCTATAACCAGGGCAATCGAACAGGCGATCGCTAGTTTGGGAACACCTACGTTGCTAATTACTTCTGCGGGAATGGTGCATCCTGGATATTTTGCTCAAATTCCTTTAGAAATCTTTGAACAGACGATGGCAGTTAATTATTTTGGTTCTCTATACAGTATTAAAGCCGTTTTACCAGCAATGCTCGAATGCCAACGAGGAAGAATTGTGATAATTTCTTCGGGGGCTGGGCTAATTGGAATTTATGGCTATAGTACCTACTGTCCCTCAAAGTTTGCCCTCAGAGGGTTGGCAGAGTCATTGAGAGGAGAGTTAAAACCCCAGGGCATTAGAGTCACTATCGTTTATCCTCCCGATACCGACACCCCTCAACTGGCGGCGGAAAACAAAATAAAACCTCCCGAGACAAAACAAATTACCGCCACGGCTAAAACGTGGAGTGCGATTGCTGTCGCCCAAGAAATTTTACACGGAGTAGAAAAACAGCAGTTTGCGATCGCTCCTGGTTTAGAGTTAACCATCGTCAATCGCTGGCATAGTCTACTGTCTCCCATATTAAATTGGTATTTCGATCGGATTGTCGCTAAAACTAAAAAATAGATGAGAAGTGTCTAAGCACTCTTTTTATTAATAAGAGAAAATATAGTCTAATCGAGAAATAGATCGAGGCAATCTAGGAAGTAGACCGATCTAAATCGAAGCCTTCAAAGTTATCTTTAAAATCTTGTTTAGTCATAGGCTGGCTAACCACAATTCCTTCTTCTCCCAGGTTTTTTAGAGGTTTACCCTCAACGTTAATCCAAATGGGTTCGCGATCTCTTGAATTACTAGCAGTGTAAATAATCTGAGCGAGGCGACTGCTCATAGAGGCACTACCGCCACCAGCAACAAACTCTTTGGATAGATTGATGTGAATTCCTGATTTTTTGGTTGAAAGACTTAATAGCTTCGTACCTTCAGGAATCGCGGTAGTATATTTTGCCTCTTTTGGCGGTTGAGCTAAGAGAGTTTCTAACGCCGTTCTCAAAACCTGTTCTGGCTTAATAGATTTTTGAAAGGTCATTTTGTTGGCTACCAACTCAATAGTTTCTCCCGTAGGATTTAGCCAGCAAATTGACACTACTTTCTCTTGGGTAATTGCTTCGGGAATAGGAGTGTCTGGATCGATTTCGATCGGGGTTGGACTAGGCTGAACTACTTTTTCTGTCTGTTCGAGGTTGGATTTTGTCCACCAAGCAACCCCCCCACCTGCTGCCAAAATAAGTCCCGTGATGGCAGCTATTACGGTGAGAGAAAGACGTTTTTTGTTACGATCCTGCATGGATTATGCTCCTGATACAAGGAAATGTCTGGATTTTAGGTGAAGATTAGGGCATCTTATCTAGTTTAACGAAACTAGCTAGCTCTAAATTATCTTCATTAATCTCTAATTGTAAGATACGGGTTAGAATTCCGTCCGCTTCCAAACTATTTAAGTTAAGGCGATCGCTGATTCCCGCTGCAAAACCGTTAAGCAGCCTAGGAGACATTGGACGACCATTCACCGTACCTTGAGGATCGAGCAGACGAACCGTTTTGCCATTCATAACCTGAAGAGTTACCTCCAATCCCATTGCCAATTCTCTAGAAGGATTTTTGCTGCTAGAAGTTCCTGACTCGATATTAGTGTTGGATTCCAATGGTCTACTCGGTCTAGGTCTACTCAACTTGAAATCGACCTGAAGACGATTAGCCGATTGCAGATCGATCTGGATATCTGAAATTTGATAACTAATATTGGTCGAGCCTGCTTTGCGAGCAATGAGTCGATTGAGAGCTTTTTGTAACCGTAGCTGAATCTGCTCCGATTGAAGAGCCTGATTGAGATCGGCTTCTGTAAAGACTAGCCTGGCTGCTCCTGTGGCGGGAGTAACTAAAGATTCTCTAATTCGCTTAATACTACTAAGCTTGATTCGATCTAGCTCGACCGCTACAGGGTCGGTTTCGAGGTCGATCTCTGCAATTCTGATTCCTGGCTCGATTCTGACTCCCCGACCAGCAATACGAACGCGAGCTAATCTACCCCGAACAGCACGATAGTTGGGCTGATTATCAATTCTTACCGCCTGCTTTTCGACACTAATAACTCGATCGCGAATTTTGCCCTCGACGATCTTATCTAAGACAATCCCTCCGCCAGAACCAAGAGATAACAAGCTTGCCAGCACAATCGTCAGAATTTCCATAACGTTATATTACTCAACATCAAAAGTTAAGAGTTAAACATCCATACGAAGTTAGCACTGCTCTGTTTTAAAAACGAGGGGTCAAAGACGAGAATAATCTCAGCAGAAAATACGAATCTGGTTATTAATTCGCCTTGGCAACTCTCGCTTCTCATGACTAGCCAGGATTGACTCGCATCAGGACTTGCCCAAATTCAACGGGTTCGCCATTCTCTACCGCTATTTCCATAATTTGCCCCGTCACTTCTCCCTCAATTTCGTTCATTAACTTCATTGCCTCGATAATGCATACCGTATCCCCTTTGGTAACGCGATCGCCAACTCCGACAAAAGGATCTTCATCAGGAGCAGGAGCCGAATAAAACGTTCCTACCATGGGCGAGGTAACATCCACCCACTTTTTATCATCTACCGCAGGCGCTGCAGGAGCTTCGGCTGTCGGCGGAGTTATGGCGGTGGGGACAGTAGGCGCGGGATTAGGTACGGCATCGATAATCTGAGGCGAAACTGCAGTCTGTGCTGCTGCTGTGAAGCCCTTATCTTTGCGTACCGTTAATTCAAAATCATTATTTTTGAGTACTAACTCTGTGATGTCGGTTTGAGAGATCGCCCCTAACAAATCGCGGAGTTCTTGAAAATTTATAGACACAAACTATACAGCCGTTATTAAGAGTAATTTTGTCGTTCTCAAAGATAGTTGTGTAGTATTTACGTATCTAAGAGATTATGGCGATTGTCGATCGCTCTAAAAAGCCAGAAGTTAGTCAAAACTAATTTTCCCGACCGAGATAAGAACCATCACGAGTATCGACTTTAATCTTTTCGCCGATGGAAATAAACAAAGGAACCATTACCTGTGCGCCTGTTTCGACGATTGCTGGTTTAGTTCCCCCCGTAGCGGTATCGCCTTTAACTCCAGGGTCGGTATCGGTGATTTCCAAGGTTACGGAGGTCGGCAATTCTATTTCTAAGACCTTTTCGTCCCAGAAGATGACGTTGACTTCCATTTCTTCTTTAAGGAAGTTGATTCGCTCTCCAAGATTGTCTCCATTCATCCGCGTTTCTTCGTATGTTTCCATATCCATAAAGACAAATTCTTCTCCGTCTTTATAGGTATGCTGCATCGTCCGCTTTTCTAAATTTGCCTGGGGAACGGTTTCTCCAGCGCGGAAGGTTTTCTCTACCGTACTGCCTGTTTGAACGTTTTTGAGCTTGGTTCTGACAAAAGCTGAACCTTTACCTGGTTTGACGTGTAGAAACTCTACTACGCGCCAGACAGAGCCATCCAGCTCAACAGTAACTCCCGTACGAAAGTCATTACTAGAAATCATGAAGCTAAAAATATATGCTTAAAGATCGACATTTAATTGTACCTGATGGCGGGCTGCGAAAAGGATTAAGGATAGGGGATTAGAATCGCGGTGGCTAGAGTATACCCCGATCGTGCTTAATTTACCGTCCCTATGCGCCTATTGCTAGCGATCTCAAATTGGCAGTAACTAAGTACCAAAAGAAGTAAAGAAATGTTGACAAGGGAGAGCAAATACTAAGAACATACACCTTAGTAGTTTTGGTTTTTCTTAATATTTTTCAGCGACGATCGAAATCAAATTTAGGAACATGTTATGAACATCAAGAAAAGTAAGAAAAATGCCTGGTTAAATACCTGGATAAATGCCTGGTCAAAAGGCAATCGCCTTCTTTGTATCTTCTATCAGCAGGCTGTTACCTTTGCTTTAGCAGTAGTGGTGATGGTTGGCGGCTTATTTATTTGGCAGCCGACCGCAGCAGCTATTTTGGCTCAAGGAGATGCGGTTACAGATCCTCAAGCCATCCTTAGATATGCCCTGCCGATTGACAATGATTCTGTCAGAAAACTGCAAAAGAGCCTAGAAGGAATCTCTGCTAAATTGCGAGCCAAACGCTGGAAAAACATTAGTCGTAATATTAGCGATGCCAGTTTTGTCCTTTCTTCTCGTCGAGAAAAACTGCTAGTGAGCGTCCCTGAAGAACGAAAAGCAGATGCAGAAGCAGTAATAGATCGGCTTACTCAAGGAATTACCGAACTAAGAGAAGTAGTTGACGCTAAAGACCGCGAACAAACGTACATCAAGCGCCGAGAGTTATTAGATTTAGTTACCGACCTAGAAGAGTCGATGGTAGTTGGCTATCCTTTTGAAGTACCAGCAGAATATAGTAATTTACCGCAGCTTTTGGGTCGATCGACCGTGGCGATTAAAACTAACAAAGGCGACCTCACCGTAGTAGTAGATGGCTATAGCGCGCCTGTTAATGGTGGCAATTTTGTCGATCTAGTTAATCGCGGTTTTTATGATGGTTTAGACTTTAATCGCGCCGAAGATTTCTATATTCTGCAGGCGGGCGATCCACCAGGTGAAGCTGATGGTTTTATCGATCCCAAAACCAATGAATATCGAGCTATTCCGATCGAAGTTTTGGTCAAAGGTGACGATCTGCCTGTATATGGCGATACCCTAGAAGAACTCGGTCGCTATTTAGATGAACCTGCAATTCCTTTTAATTCTTATGGGGCAATGGCATTAGCTCGACCGGCTAACGATCCTAACGGTGGTTCGTCCCAGTTCTTCTTCTTCAAATTTGATACAGAAATTACTCCTCCTGGGTATAACCTTATGGATGGACGCTATTCCGTGTTTGCTTATTTAACCGAAGGTAAGGAAATATTAGAAGAATTGACCGCAGGAGACAAAATTATTTCTGCCAAAGTGATTGATGGAATTGAAAATCTAAAAGAACCTGTTTAGTTAGTCAACAGTTAATAGAGAATAGGGTGGGTAATTAAGGGATTGCGATTTTGCCAAACATCCAGTTAATGCCCACCTTAATCGATTAATTGAGAGTTAAAAGCGCAGCGCAGCTAAAAGTTAAAAGAAATGAGTGACGAACTTCTGGTCAAAGATCTAGGCGAACATGGTTTATTAGCTAGACTGCAGCGCTTTTGTCCTCCTGATGTAGTGGGAGATGATGGGGCTGTTTTAGCGATCGCACCCCAGCATTCTTTAGTTGTAACGACGGATGTCTTGGTTGACGGAGTTCACTTTAGCGATCGCACTACTAGCCCCTTTGATGTAGGTTGGCGAGCCGTGGCAGCAAATCTTTCAGATCTCGCAGCAATGGGTGCAAAGCCCGTGGGGATTACCGTTGGCTTATCTCTGCCTGGAACCACAAAAGTTGCTTGGGTTGAAGAGGTTTATCGGGGGATGAGTGCCTGTCTCCAGACCTATAAGACTTATTTGGTTGGGGGAGATATCTGTCGTTCAAAGGTGGTCAGTTTAGCCATTACAGCCTTGGGAGAAGTGTCGCCCCAACAAGCTATCTATCGTCATCGGGCTAGGTCTGGGGATGCGATCCTAGTGACTGGTTGGCATGGTCTATCTAGAGGCGGATTAGAATTACTGCTCGATCCCAATCTGGGTAAGGATTTAACGACGGAAGAATCAGAACTCTTAATCAAAGCTCATCAACGACCCAAACCCAGACTAGACGTTCTGCCTCACCTGGCTACTATTCCGCCAGAAATAGCGATCGCAGGAATGGATAGTAGTGATGGTCTGAGGGATGCAATTCAGCAGATCTGCCAGCGTAGTGGCGTGGGCGCAGTTATCGATCGCGCCAAAATCGAGGTTTTTTCTGGTTTGAATAAGCTAGTAAGTTCTGAAACTGCTTGGTCGTGGGTACTCGACGGGGGAGAAGATTTTGAGCTGGTTTTGTGTCTGCCTGAGACTCAGGCTCTCAGCTTATTAGAAAAACTAGATAATAAGGCAGCAATTATTGGCAGCATTCAAGAAGATCCAGAAATTGAGCTGATTGATTCTCGTAGCCCTATGTCCGATCTGAGCGAGCTTCAAACTTCGGATCGAAATAACGGCTTCAGACACTTTTAAAGAGCAGCAGTTCCCTAACCTGTACCTTTGTTACCAACGACTATAGCTGAGAAATAAAGACGGCTCTCATAAATTATTCATTTGTACCACAGATAAAATAGTTATCCTATGTATGGATTTGTTAATTAAAAATGGGAATGTTAAGGCTGTAAGAGGAGATTTGAACTATGTTAAAATCCATTTTCTCTCTGTCGGATCGTGCCGATTATATATTGTTAGTAGCTCATTAAAACTAGAATGAATCAACCCGATCGAGGTTCATTAGAATTAATGCGCCGTTCAATTTCTCATCCAAACACAGAGCAGCAATTACCGAAGACTATGCCACATCCATCAGGTTGCGATCGGACTGCCAATACTATTTTGCAGATGGCTCTGAACAACTCAGAAGGCTTGACTATTTTATCTGACTTGGCAGCTACCATTGGGGATCTGTTTGCTGCAGATTTGTGTATTGTCATCGGCTCAGAATTAGATACGGTTCAAAATAATCAGGTTGGTTACTGGCAGAAAACAGACTCGGCAGACTCGGCAGCATTTAGAGAACTATCCCGCCTGCCAATTACTCAGGTTACGAGTTCATCAGCCTTGCTCGAACCATCATCTCCTCTTTATGAAGCGATCGCTCGTCAGATAAAAAATAATTTTGCCGATAATAGCTGGCGAGGCATTACGACCCAGTTCCAGAAGCGTACTAATGGTCTAGTTTTGTTACTCAAGACTTCAGCTTCAGACTGGACAAAGACAGAGGAAGAATTAGCAGCATTACCAGAAACAGTGACTAATGCGATCGCGGTCGCAATTTCTCAAGCCCAACTTCAATATCAGTCCCACACGAAGTCTCGCTATCAAAACTTGCTTAAGAATCTTACTCAGGAAATCAGTCTTGGCTATCAGCCTCAAGTATTGTTCCAAAATTGTTTGGCGGAAATTGGTCGCGCCCTGCAGTTAGATCGGGGCGCGATTCTAATGTTTAAATATCAAAATCCCTTAAGGGCAAAAGATCGCGATCGAGATTCGGTTAAAGGTACGGCTAGAATTACCTGTCTTTGGAGTGCCGATCCAGATCTATCTTCCTCTACCAAATTATCATTTAATCTCGACCATTCCCCTCTTTGCCAGCAAGCCTGGCGCAATGCTCCTGACTGCCTGTATTTTGAATCAGATAATGCTTTTCCCGACCTAGAGGTAGATTCCGTCTCTACCCAAGGTGAGGCGCTCATGATGATGCCAATCATGGGACGCAAAACTAGTGAAACCGACTCGGCGATGGTAATTGGGGCGGTAGTATTGCAAAGCAATTTGCCCCGCTCTTGGTCTAAAGAGGAACTAGATTTGATCGCCTGGGTGGGAATTCAAATGAGTACTGCTATCACTCATGACCAGACTCTCAGTCGAGTTCAGCTAATCGTGGACGAAAGAACGGCGCAGCTCAAGTCCAGTATGGATATGCAGGGCAAGCTTTCAGCAAAAATGCGACAGCATATCGAGCAGCTAAAAAAGGCAAACCAGCTCAAGGACGACTTTATGAACAGTATGAGTCACGAGCTAAAAACGCCCTTAACCAGCATGAAAATTGCCATTAAAATGCTACGTCAGTCCCAAATTCCCGAAAAAATGCGAGAGAAGTATTTGGATATTTTGGAACAGGAGTGGAATCGTGAATATAGTCTGATCGAAGATTTGTTGACTTTACAGCAGCTAGAGTCGGGAGAATTTGACTATAGCCCCCAGGAACTAGATTTGGGCAAAACTATAGCTAGCCTGAGTCATTCGTTCAAAGCTAAATGGCAGAGCGATCGCGATCTCGATTTAATCTGTAAAATTACACCTCCAGATCTCAAAATCAATACTGATGCTGAAAGTCTGCAGCAGATTCTTCAAGAGTTGCTTGCCAACGCTGGTAAATATTGTGATGCCAGCACAACTATTAGAATGTCTGCATCCAGTCAGATAAAAGAAAAAAAAGAAGAGATTCTAATTTCTGTGTCCAACATCGGTGCGGGAATTTCTCCTAAAGAAATCCCTCATATTTTTGATAAATTTCGTCGGGGTCAGGGTGTGACAGATCGCGCCGTTCCTGGGACGGGCTTGGGTCTGACCCTCGTACAGTATCTAGTCGAGCATTTAAATGGCCAAATCGACGTTGAAAGTCAACCTATAGATGCCGATGCGACTACATTTTCTACGACTTTTACGCTGAAATTACCGCAAATTAAACCACCTATTACGTAGGCTGTAAATAAGTTATTCGATCCGAACAAGTAGCTATGGTCGATCTTTTTCTATTCCCTCTTATTTTTTATCTGATTGGCTCTCAAATATTTCTATGAAATGGCATAAAAGTAAACGGTCTGCAAAGCTAAAGTTATCGCGATCGCCTGCTGATAGCTATCATTACTCGCCATTTCTGCGTCAGATTAAAGTATTTGGCATCTCGATTAAATTTATTTTATCTCTCTGGTGGGATAAAGTTACTCACAACAATTCTTCCCAGCGTCGTTATCGTTTGGCTCGGTGGTTAGTCAAAAACATTTTGGAATTGGGTCCGACGTTTATTAAAATTGGACAGTCTCTATCTACTCGTGCCGATCTGATTCCCATCGAATATATTGAAGAGTTTGGTCAGCTTCAGGATCGCGTTCCGCCTTTCTCTTCTGATTTAGCGGTCGCCGTAATTGAAAAAGAGTTGGGTAAACCAATCTCGGTCTTGTTTGCCGAGTTTAGTCCCACTCCCTTAGCTGCTGCTAGTTTGGGTCAGGTACACAAAGCCAGACTACATACAGGAGAAGATGTGGTGGTCAAGGTGCAGCGTCCTGGTTTAGCTCGTCTATTTAATTTGGACTTCGAAATTCTGCATCATTTGGTACGCTGGCTCAATCGCCTGCTCAAAGACATTCGCAAGTTTAATTTAGAAGGCATCTATCGCGAATTTTTTGAGCTTCTATATCTAGAAATTGACTATATTCACGAAGGTAAAAATGCCGATCGCTTTCGCCAGAATTTTCAGGGCTATCAAAAGGTCGCTGTACCCCAGGTGTACTGGCAATATACAACTTCTAAGATCCTTACTCTAGAGTATTTGCCTGGAATTAAGATTGATAATCGACCAGCCTTAGAAGCCAGCAAAATCGATACCAAAGAAGTAATTCAGCTAGGGATTACCTGCTATCTCAAACAGCTTTTAGAAGACGGCTTTTTTCAATCCGATCCCCACCCAGGCAACATGGCGGTCAGCTTACGGGGAGATATTATTTTCTATGACTTTGGCACGATGGCGGAAGTCAAAACCATCGACAAAGACCAGATGATTAAAACCTTCTTTGCGGTACTCAAAAAAGATACTGACGAAGTAGTAGAAACTCTGATTTATATGGGCTTAATTGAGCCTGTTGCCGACATGACTCCCGTGAAGCGGATGATCGGCTTCATGATCGAAGAATTTCGCGACAAGCCAGTCGATGTGCGAGCTTTCGAACAGATTACCGAAGAAGTCTACAGTATTTTTGAGCAGCAGCCTTTTCGCCTGCCTCCCCAAATGACCTTTGTGGTCAAATCCCTAACGACTCTCGATGGTATTGCCCGCGCCTTAGACCCCCAGTACAACCTTCTAGCAGCAGCCCAACCTTTCCTCAAGCAAATTGCCTTTCAGCAGCAGCAGGGCAGTATGCTGGGCATCCTCGCTCGCCAAACCAAAGACTTGATTCAGTTCAAGCTAAGACAGCCCAATCGGACTCAAACCTCGATCATGCGCCTGGAGTCTCGCCTCGATTTGGGGGAACTACAGGTCAAGGTCAAATCTGTCGAAAGCGAGCGATCGCTCAAGCAAATTCAGCTCGGCATAAAAAGCCTGATCTATACATGTCTATCGGGTTTTACCCTGCTGTCGGGTTCGGTATTACTCGTAGGTGGCTTAGAGGGAGTCGCGATCGCCCTTTTCTGTTTTGCAACCTTCTGGTTTATCCTTCTGTTGCGGTCTTTAACCAGCATGGCTGCCAGGGACAAACTATATAAAATGGCGCAGAAGTAAATTACAAGTAATTTATCGCCTCCTGCCTTCTGTCTGCGTACTCCTGCCTTCTCTAGACATAGAGAAAATCTAAAACAAGTATTAAAGGCGAGGCGCTTCGACTAAACTTACAGGTAGAATTTGCGCTGACATGAAATACTTATGGAAAATCTTGCACTTTGGCAACGCTATCAAGACTGGCTTTATTTCAACGAGGATTTGGGATTTTACTTAGATATTAGTCGCATCACTTTTGATTCAGCCCAAATTAAACAACTACAGCCGAAGTTTGATAAGGCATTTAAAGATATTGCTGCTCTAGAAGGTGGAGCGATCGCCAATCCTGATGAAAACCGAATGGTCGGTCACTATTGGTTACGCGATCCCGATTTAGCTCCAACTGCCGAACTCAGACAGGACATTATCGACACGAACAGCAGCGTCATCGATTTTCAGCAGAAAGTACACCGAGGAGAAATTCATCCTCCCAACAGTGCTAAGTTTACAGACATTCTCTCGATTGGGATTGGTGGCTCGGCTTTAGGACCACAGTTTGTCGCCCAGGCTCTAGCACCTAACGATCCTCCCCTCAAGATTCACTTTATCGACAACACCGATCCAGCAGGAATTGATAAGGTTATTGCCGAAATTGGCGATCGCCTGCCAACTACTTTGGTATCGGTGGTTTCCAAGTCTGGTGGTACGCCTGAAACTCGTAACGGGATGCTGGAAGTGAAAAGAGTTTACGCCGACCACAATCTTGATTTTGCTGCCCACGCTTTTGCAATTACGGGTAAAAGCAGCAAGTTAGAAGCGATCGCCGAGCGAGAAGGCTGGCTGGCTATTTTCCCTATGCGTGACTGGGTTGGGGGACGTACCTCAGAATTATCCCCTGTAGGTCTAGTAGCTGCTGCCCTTCAGGGAATTGATATTCGGGCAATGTTGGAAGGGGCAAAGACAATGGATGCTCTAACTCGCAAGCCAAGCCTCAAAGATAATCCTGCTGCTCTCCTGGCAATGGCTTGGTACTGTGCGGGACATGGCAGAGGCGAAAAAGATATGGTCATTCTGCCCTACAAAGACAGTCTGCTACTGTTTAGTCGCTATCTCCAGCAGCTAATCATGGAATCTCTCGGTAAGGAGATGGATTTGGATGGCAAGGTCGTCAATCAGGGAATCGCTGTTTACGGCAATAAAGGATCGACGGATCAACATGCCTACGTACAGCAGTTACGAGAAGGGGTAAATAATTTCTTCCTGACCTTTATCGAAGTATTAGAAGATCGCTCTGGTGAATATAGAGAAATTGAGCCAGGTATTACTTCTGGCGACTATTTAAAAGGATTTTTATTGGGTACTCGTACTGCCTTAAATGACAAACAGCGAGATTCGATTACGATTACGATTCCTCAAGTTAATGAGCGTATTGTCGGAGCTATGATTGCCCTTTATGAACGAGGAGTCAGTATCTATGCTTCGTTGGTCAATATCAACGCCTACCACCAGCCAGGGGTAGAGGCTGGGAAAAAAGCAGCAGCCGTAGTCTTAGATATTCAGAAAAAAGTTGTCGCCACCCTGCAACAAACTGATGCTTCATTATCTTTACAAGAATTAGCTGACAAAGCAGGAATTGGCGATGAAGTCGAGACTGTCTATCAAATAGTGCGACATCTTGATGCCAACGAGCGAGGTATCATCATTCGGGGCAACATCGGTCAACCCAGCACAATTGCGGTGTCTTGGGAATAATTATTTCTAGATATTGCCTATTCAAACCAGTACTTTGACATATAGGTGCTAAAAGTTGGGTTACGCTACGGCTAACCCAACAAACTATTGCATAATTTTGCGAGAGAAATAAATTCAACTAGCATTTCAAGAATTCAGTAATCGCAACATAGTAATTTACTGTTTTGATAATTGCCCGAACTTTAAAACAGTCAAACTCCCTACCGATCTCAGACTAGAGAATAAAAAAGAAATACTAAAATTACAAAAAAGTGCGATCGCTACATTGCATAATGTACCTAGTTTGAGACTATGTATAGAATATTACAGAGAGTTATTTCCAGATTAACCAAATGAATGAAACAGGGGCAGAAGCAGAAGCAGCAGAAGCAGCGCTGATACGAAGTCAGGAAAATGTAGTGAGTCTGCTAAGTGATTTTGTAGCAGATTCTAACTCGGAAGACGATTTGTCTGAGGTGTTTGGCAGCCAACTAGATGTCCCAGAAGCATTAGATTTAATTGAATCTGTAATCTCCGATTTGGAAGACGAAACTGAGTCAGAAAGTGGAATTGAGATTGAAGTTTTGCCTGCCGAGGAAATTAACAACGCTTCGGGGGCTTTTGCTGCTGACAATAGCACAATCTATCTTTCGGAAGAATTTTTAGTTGAAAATGCCGATAACCCCGATGCGATCGCTGAGGAAGTAATTGATGGCGTTGGACATTTTGTTGACTCAGAGGCAAACGAAGAAGATACCGCAGCAATTACTATCGACGGAGAAAATATAGAAGTGGAGCAACAGAATTCAATTATTTATGTCGATAAGGATGCAACGGCAGGAGACGAAACAGGCTTATCTTGGTCAAACGCATACACAGATTTACAAGATGCTCTAGCCGTCCAGGGGCTAGCGATCGAATTTGGATAGCAGAAGGAACATATTTCCCTACTACCACCGAAGATCGAGAAGTCAGCTTTGTTATTAACAATGGTGTCGAAGTCTATGGTGGCTTTATCGGCAACGAAACCGACCTCGAACAGCGCGATATTGATGCAAACGAAACGGTTCTCAGTGGGAACATTGGCACAAGTCGCGCTGGGGACAATAGCTACCATGTGGTCGATATCTCAGAGAGTACTGCTGCGACAGTTATTGATGGTTTGACCATTTCTGGCGGGCAAGCTGATGGAGAAGATGAATTTAGAATCAATCGAACTGATGGTGCGGGCTTATATGGCAATGAAAATGCTAGCGCTAAACTAAGTAATTTGATTATTGAGGATAATTTAGCTGACGGAGATGGTGGAGGCTTATATTTGGGAGAAGACAGCAGCCCGACGATAAGCAATGTCAGTTTTCTGAATAATTCTGCTAGCGATAATGGCGGAGCAATTTATTTCGATCGCGGTGGCAATTTAGACATAGACAATAGCGTATTTAGCGGCAACCAAAGTCAGAGCGCAGGGGGAATAGATATACAAAATGGTATCGATCGCTTCAATGTTACTAACAGTACTTTCTATGATAATGAAGGCAATACCAGTGACGATATAGTTGATGCAAGCGGAAGAGGCAATAGCACCAGCATTGTTAACAATATCTTTTGGAACAGTGCCGCGATCGAGCGACCTCAAGTTTCAATCCGTAGCATTTTCATTCGTGGTAATCTTCCCGAAACTACCAACTTTAGTAACAACATCCTCAAAGGAAGCATTCCTTCATTTCAAGATGATATTGATGATGAAAGAGATGTGACGGTTGAAGGAAATTTAACAGACGATCCTTTATTTGTTGATGCAGCAGCAGGGGATTTTAGACTACAGGCTGATTCCCCTGGAGTCGATGCGGGGAATGATGAAGTCGTCAATAATGATGCGACTGACGTGGCAAGGAATCCGCGTTTTAATGACGAGGTAGACATCGGTGCATATGAATATGGACTGTATCTCTCTATTGATGACGTGAGAATACTTGAGGGAGATACTGGCAGTAGCGATGCTGAGTTTACCGTGACTCTTTTTGATGCTCTCGACCTTGCACCAACGGACGAAGTAACTGTCGAATATACCAGCCTCGATCGCAATGCTAAAGGCGGGTTTGATTTTGAAGACGTGACTGGAACTCTCACCTTTGACGAAGATACTGCTACCCAAACTATCTCTGTGCCAATTACGGGAGACACTCGCGCCGAATTTAGCGAGGCGTTTAACGTCAGCATCAGAAATCCTACAGGCGGGGCAATAATTACTGACGATTTGGCACTCGGTATTATCCAGAATGATGACCAGCTACCTGCGGGAGTAGAAAGCGATCGCTTTTTTGCTTCTGATGTTGATGCTAGTTTCTATACGCCTTCCGCATCCGAAAGAGAGGAAGTATTGACTATCATTCCCGAACTAGAATTAGACGGTGCTGACGGTATTGCTTTTTTGCTAGAACCCACTTCTCCTGCATCCTAAGTAAATCTGAACTGTAAGAGCAGGGTTGATGCCTTGTTCTTACGAGATATCTAGGTTTTTTAGCCATGTAGCAATTTAATTAAGCTATCTGCCAATCGGCGATCGATACTGCTGACGATTTTAATATTGAGCCAAAAGCGATCGCCTTTCTGATTATTTCCGAGAAGCATATTACAATGACTCGAAAGAGATTTGGTGTGTTTAGGGAGATAACTTATGGCGGTTCAACTTCAGCAGGCAGTTACGGTAGGCAAGTACCTTGTTACCCAGCGTTTGATGGGACGCAAGCGCTTTCCCTTGGTGTTAATGTTAGAGCCTCTATTTCGCTGTAATTTAGCCTGTTCTGGCTGTGGAAAAATTCAGCACCCAACGGAAATATTAAAGCAGAACTTAACTCCCGAACAGTGTTTTGCTGCCGTCGAGGAATGTGGTGCGCCAGTAGTTTCTATTCCTGGGGGCGAGCCGTTACTCCATCCTCAAATCGATGAAATTGTTGAGGGATTGGTGCAGCGCAAAAAGTTTATCTATCTTTGCACCAACGGAATTCTGCTAGAAAAAAGCCTGAGTAAATTTAAACCTTCTCCATACCTTACTTTTAGCGTTCATCTAGACGGACTACAGGAGCAGCACGACAAATGTGTCGATCGCCAGGGCGTTTTTGATAAAGCGATCGCTGCGATTAAAGCAGCCAAACAGCAGGGTTTTCGGGTTACGACTAACACGACTGTCTTTGAAGGTGCAGATCCTCACCAGATGCAGGAATTCTTTGATTATCTGGCGACTCTCAATCTAGATGGCATGATGGTTTCCCCTGGCTATGGCTATGAAAAAGCTCCCGACCAAGATAACTTTTTACAGCGAGAGCAAACAAAAGCCTTATTTAGAGAAATTCTTTCTCCTTGGAAGTCTGGCGATAAGAAGTGGAATTTTAATCACAATCCCCTATTTTTAGAATTTCTAATGGGCGATCGAGATTTCGACTGTACCCCTTGGGGAAGTCCTAGCTACAGTGTCTTGGGCTGGCAGAAACCCTGCTATCTCTTAGATGAAGGTCATTACGATAGCTATAAAGAGCTAATTAAAAAAACAGAGTGGAGCAACTACGGCAAAGCTAGTGGTAATCCCCAATGCCAAGACTGTATGGTGCATTGTGGCTACGAACCCACCGCAGCTACCGCAGCAATGCAGCCCGAAAATATGGGTAAAGCGATCGGCGCTCTATTTAGCTAGATCGCAATTTGGCAGGCATTATTTAAGTATTTTGCCAGGTTGTAATTTGCTAGATTGTCCACCGTACGGACGTACCATGGTACGTCTCTACCCAATTACCGCATCTGCTTCTATCTCTACCAGAATTTCTGGGGCAATCAAACGACGTACTTCGATCATGCTGGTGGCAGGACGAATATCGGCAAAGAATTCATTATGGGCTTTGCCGACTATTCTCCAGCGATCGATATTAGTCACATAAATTCTGGTGCGAACGACATCTTCTAAGCTTGCCCCAGCTAAATTTAAAGCAGCTTCTATATTTTTAATAATTTGTTTTGTCTGAGCATAAGGATCGCCCAAGCCGATAATCTTGCCTCGTTCATTGGTGGCAGTCGTGCCTGAAACATGAACATGGTTATCAACTTTGACCGCTCTGGAATAACCTACTACATCTTCCCAATGAGAATTTGTGCCGATCTTGATTCGTTCCACGTTGCTATAAGGTTAGGTTGTTAAAGATTTTTTATTAATAGCTAAACTTTACTCCTTTTAGAGCCAACTTTTGCAAGATCGATCGCTATTCTTTGGGAGTAGCCAAATAATTAAATTAATTGGTAGTAGAACGTTTTAAACTTAAATATAGTAATCCTGTTCCATTTTCTCGCGATCGCCTAATATGAATAACTCCAGCAAAAAATACAATATTGTTACCTTTGGCTGCCAGATGAATAAGGCGGATTCTGAGCGTATGGCTGGCGTATTAGAACATATGGGCTTTGAAGCAGCAGAAGACCCCAACATCGCGGATCTGGTTCTTTACAATACCTGTACGATTCGTGATAATGCCGAACAAAAGGTTTATTCCTACCTCGGTAGACAAGCAAAACGCAAGCATCAGCAGCCAGACTTGACCTTAGTTGTAGCGGGGTGTGTGGCACAGCAGGAAGGCGAACAGCTATTGCGCCGTGTTCCCGAATTGGACTTGGTTATGGGTCCTCAACACGCAAATAGGCTCGAAGATCTACTACAGCAGGTGTTTGATGGCAATCAGGTAGTCGCTACCGATCCAATCCACATTATTGAAGATATTACTAAACCCCGTCGTGATAGTGATGTTACTGCCTGGGTCAATATTATTTATGGTTGCAATGAGCGCTGTAGCTATTGCGTTGTGCCGAATGTTAGAGGTGTAGAACAGTCTCGCACTCCCGAAGCGATTAAAGCGGAAATGGAGGAGTTAGGCAAACAGGGATATAAAGAGATTACTCTTTTGGGGCAAAATATTGATGCTTACGGACGAGACTTACCAGGCAGCACCCCAGAAGGTAGACACAAGCACACCTTAACCGATTTACTCTATACCGTTCACGATACTCCTGGAATCGATCGCCTGCGGTTTTCTACCAGTCATCCGCGCTACTTTACCGAACGGCTAATTAAAGCCTGTCGCGAATTACCAAAAGTCTGCGAACATTTTCATATTCCTTTTCAGTCGGGGGATAACGAGATTCTCAAGGCAATGAAGCGAGGCTATACCCATGAAAAGTATCGTCGTATTGTTAAAACGATTCGGGAATATATGCCCGATGCCTCCATTACTGCCGATGCGATCGCAGGTTTTCCTGGCGAAACCGAAGCGCAGTTTCAAAATACTCTCGATCTAATTGAAGATTTGCAGTTCGATTTGGTCAACACTGCTGCATATTCTCCTCGTCCCAATACTCCCGCTGCTGTCTGGTCAGATCAGCTAAGTGAGTCAGAGAAATACGATCGCCTTCAGCGTTTGAATCGTTTGGTGTCTGTTACCGCCGAAGCTCGTTCTCGCCGTTATTTAGGGCAAGAGGTAGAGGTATTAGTCGAAGCACAAAACACAAAAATACCCACGCAAGTATTAGGTCGAACTCGTACTAATCGTCTGACTTTTCTCACGGGCAAGATTGAGGAATTAAAAGGCAAAACGGTTAAGGTGAAAATCGAGTCAAATCTCGCTTTTAGCATTACAGGAGAAGTGACAGAAGTATTGAATTAATCGACTCCAAGCTTTTTGTCTGAATCATAATTGACTATTAAGGTAATGGTGTAACGTGGCAGATGAATTTGCAGAGTGGATCTACGGGCTAGTTGCAAAAGAACACGAGTTGGCAGAATTTGCGGAATGGGTATATTCAAGTAAGGAATTAGAAGCAAGATTAAACGCTGAAGAATATTTAGCAATTATCTCTCTAGACTATTCACAATCTGCTTCTGTATACGAAGTAGAAAAGATACTCAGAAAATATATCGATCTTGGCAGATATTATGAATGGTTTATTAGCCGAATTCTGTATAAAATCATCGATCGCCCGACAGATGCTGATAAATATATAGAACAGTGTTATGAGCTTTACTGTAATGGTTTTGGTTTCTTAAAAGATTTAGCTTTAAACTATGGCTTAAATATTAGAGTCCCACCATCAAATTACAGCGCCGATAGCTGGTACGAACTTACAACCGCGGAACAAGCAAAATTAATCGACGGTTTTTATCCCGATGTGGCAGAATCAGCACAACAGGTTCTTAACTGGTTTAGCGATCGCAAAATCACCATCATCGATCGCGATGAGAGAAATAGCAGCGTAAATTATCTCGATCGTCGCCTAAAAGCTCGATTGCCATAAAATAACTTTGAGTCGATCGACACAAAATACAGCGATATTAGCTTTTACAATGATTTAGAGAATCTATTCCTTGCTGTTTATTTTTAACCAAGCTATCCAATTCGGTTAATTCTCGATCTTTAATTTCTGCTGCAAGTAATCCCTGTACTGTGTTGTGAAGATATTCGGCAGACGAACCCAGACTTCCCTCCGCAGTAGCTAAGGATTCAACAATTTTGTCCTTAGACCAGTTTACATAGACAGAATGCTGCGGATTGACCGTAAAAGCTAAAACTTCTAGCTGGCGATCGCCATTTTTGGCTGAAATCCAGATGGGAATATACGAACCAATCACCATTTCCCTACGCCATAGCAGCAGCAGTTCGGACTCTAAATTTTTATCTCTTGGCAAACGATAGGCAATTCCTGCACAAAGAACATTTGGCTTCGCTTCTAAACCCAATACTAAACCTGGATTCTCGATCGTACCTCGACCAACAGGTGCAAGCATACAAAATTGTCGATGCCAACCGTCAATGGTTACGACACAGCGATCGCTATATTTAAATAGAGGATTCCAAATTAATGAACCGTAGGCAAAGATCCATACTTCTTGACTAGACTGCTGTGCCAAAGTTTCCCTAATTGAACGCTGTAGCTGCTCATCACTCCAGATCTCAAAATCAAGTTCGGGATGTGCCAACAATTGCTGGAGTAGCTTAGATTCAAGCGCCTGTCGATTTAAAACCATTCTAGAGATAAATAAATTACTGAATAACATAACAGGAGTGACTGCAAATATCTGTTATCTTTCATGCTTTTTTCTATATCTCTTGAAGACGCTGCTGATTTGAAGTATGAAAGCGAAAAGTAATCTGTTCGTAGCTTTTAGCTTTTAGCTCTTAGCCCAAAATATTATTACATTATTACTAATGACCTTAGTTCAACTAAGAATACAGCTTATGAAAGCCTAGAAAAACTACTTTACATCAATCAACTACGAATAAAGAAGTTGGGGCGTGTCATTGTGGTATGTGTCGCAAATGGGGAGGAAGTTCCCTATTGGTAATCGACTGTGGTAGCGAGGTCGATTTTACTGGAGAAGAGAAGATTGGGATCTATCAATCCTCAGAATGGGCAGAACGGGGTTTTTGTCAGCAGTGTGGCACTCACTTGTTTTATCGCCTCAAGCCCAAGAATCAGTATTACATCCCCGCAGGAATCTTCGATCGCGATCGCGATTTTGTTTTCGACCATCAGATTTTTATCGATCGCAAACCTGAATATTACTCTTTTGCCAATAAAACCAATAATTTAACGGAAAAAGAAGTATTCGAGCATCCCACTTTTAACTAAACTCTTTTTTATCTTGCTTGGTAAATAATAAAGCGATCGCGTAGACTAAAAATCCCGCAGCCATTCCAGGAAAGACTTCATAGACTGCACCCGATAATTTTAAGCCTAGTTTCCAATACATTGAAACAAAGATGCCAACTAGCATAATTGCGATCGCTACGGGAGTAGATACGGGTTTTTCATAGCTACGCAAGATTAGTAATACCCCTAAACCTGAAGCAAGTACAGACCAAGCAAATACTATCAGACCAAAGACACTATCTTTAGTAACTAAAGCGATCGCTAAAACAATTGCCGTAACTACTAAAGTCCCGATTTTGGCAAATTTATAAGACTTGGCTAACCCTGGAAATAGATCCTGGGTTAAAGCAGCAGAACAAGATAGAATCTGGGAGTCGGCAGTGGAAATTGTGGCAGCAAATAAGCCAGCTAAGATAACTCCCACTAGTACCCCTGGTAAAAGATTTTGAGCTAGATCTAATAGTGCTAATTCTGGATCGTTCAAGCTTGGCAATAGTACTCTACCTGCTAAACCAATTGCGATCGCAGCAAAAGCCGTAATCAAACCGCAAATAGTCCGTATATCTCGCGCTTTGCCCATATTATCTGCGGAATCGATCGCCATTGCCCGTACAACGATGTGAGGCTGTCCCACTCCGCCAAATCCCGCTACTAGCCAGCCGAGGAAAAAGGGTATAAAGCCCCAGGCTAAATCAGTAGGAAATAGTCTGACTAAATTTACATCCGTGTCTTTTAAGCCAGCGTATATGCCATCCACTCCACCACTGGCGAATAGGGTAAATACCAGCAGTATTAACAACGCAGCAATCATGACAATAGTTTGGACTGAATCCGTCCAGATCGAGGCTCTAATTCCCCCAGAGAAGCAATAAACGACGACAATAATTGCGCCGATGATAATACCCCAGCTATAGTCCCAACCAAACAGACTATTAAGCGCCTTACTGCCTGCAAGTAGCTGTGCAGCAGCATATGTACCTAAAAAGAAGATAGTTATCAGCGCCGATACAATTGAGATCCAGCGATCGCCTGGTTGCTTTTGTGCCAGAAATGCGGGTACGGTTTCCGAATCAGAAGCCTCTGAAACTAGCCGTAATCGCTTAAAAACCAGCAGCCAAGATAGGTAATCGCCGATCGCCCAGCCAATTGCCAGCCAAATCGCCGATAAGCCTTGAGTATAGGCATATCCTACCTGGGCAGTAAACAAAAATCCACTTTGCCCACTCGATAATGCCGATAAAGCGATCGCCCAAGGATTTACTTTTCTTCCCGCCAGCAAATAATCCTCAGTTGTGTCCTGTTTTTGCGTGGCTGCATATACCCCAACAGCTGTGAATAAGAGTAAAAAGAATATAAAAGATAAGGCAATCATTTAAAAAATATTGTGAAGACTGAAAATAATTAAGTGGTATACAATAACTCACGTCAAATATATAGTTTTCAATGTTAGCTGGTATTTTGAATTTATTCGAGGGATGATAATTGAAAAATAATAAGGCAAGAGTTTACTTTGCTTTCGATGGAAATAACTTCGATCCTGATGCAGTGACGGAATTTTTGGGCGTGGATCCGACGCTAACGAAATATAAAGGTGAAATTGTATCTGGTCGAATCATCAAAAATAGCTCATGACAATTGTCAACAAACAACATTATTGATGAGTATATTGATATTTTTGAAATGACTAGAAATATTATCAATCAACTTAAGCCCAAAAAAGAGCTTATTAATTTAGCAAAACAGCGTTGCGGTATTTCTCTCAGAGGGTGTTTTATGGTTTTCTATAGACAATAATTGTTCGACTCCAACTATAGGCTTTGGAGTCGATACCGTAAAATTTTTAGGAGAGATTGGTGCTTTTATTGACGTTGATACATACAAGCACTAAAACTAGTAATTGAGAATTCGATCGCTAATTACTGCAAACTAAATTCCATTGCTGACAGGCTATTGCTAGTTTTAATCGTCTTCTCTAGTTTAAAACCGCTTTTTTCAAATAATTCTTGAAACTGCTTTTTAGTACGCCAGCCACCGCCAGGGGTAGCGACGTTGATCTGTACGGCAAAGATACCAGGCATAATACCATCGGCTTCGGTTTTTGGCTCGTCGAGATCGGGGACAAAAGATTGTAAGAGGATCAATCTACCGTCTTCGGGTAGTGCAGCTTTGCAGTTAGCCAGAATTTTCTTCGCGTCTGCATCACTCCAGGCGGAGATAAAGTGCTTCATGACGATCGCCTTTGCACCCTTTGGAATCTCCTTAAATACGTCTCCCGTTTTGATTTCAATGCGATCGGGATCGACACCAATACTTTTGATATATTCTTTGGCGGTATTCGCTACGTCAGGTAGATCGAACAAAATCCCCTTACAGTTATAGCGTTTAACAATATTGGCAATTAAGCCACCCTGTCCACCACCAACATCCATTACCGTCTCATACTGACCAAAATCATAGGCATCTAGTAACCCATCAACTTGGGAGTTAGTTAGAAAGCTCATTGCTTTGATAAAAGTGTCTTTACTCCACTCGTTGTCATAGCAATATTGATATACGCCCTTGTCGTTAGCCAGTTCAAACGGCACAACGCCTTTTTCTAAGGCTTCGGGTAATACTTTCCAAGCATCCCACTGTGCGGGTTCGATCAGGTGCATCAATAGATGTCCGACGGAGGGTTCTTTATTTGTCACCAGCAATTCCGACGTTTCTGTTGGCGCAAATACTCTACCTCGCTTCTCTGCCAGCACTTCTATATGAGCTAATCCTCTGAGGATAAAGTATAGTCGTTCGGTATCGGTGTTAGTCGCCTGCGCTAATTCTTCTACCGATTGTTCACCGCGATCGCTTAATAAATCGAAAATACCCAAACGCGCTGCGGTATAGGTACACTGACTTTTAACAAAAGTCAGCATTAAATCGTAGGCTCTTTTCTTGGCTTCTGTATTCGGATTTGAACTTGTGGCTACCATTGTTTAATTATTAATTGTTGGTTGTTAGTTGTTAGTTGGCAAATAGGGAATGGTGAGCAAATAGAAATAGTTTGCTGTTTGCTTGAGGTCGATATTTTAATTTTTGCCCACCCTACAGATCGATCGACTTTAATTTCCTCATCCTTCATCCCCTCATGCCTTATCCTTTATTTAGTCTCCGCCGATTTCAACCAACTTGCCGATATTGAAATCGATTTTTACCCAACCTTTGAGACGGCGTAGGTTATCTAATAACAGCAGGGGAATTTGCCAGTTGTGCAGCATTAAAAAGGGTAAAGGATCGTCGGGGGTTAGAATTGCGTCTGTTCCTTGGCTAATCTTTTGCCACCAAGCATTTAACTCTTTGAGCGATCGAATATTTAAGAATCTCCAGAGTTCGTGATATGTCCAGTAAGTCGGCTTGCTATTAGGCAAAGGCGCGATCGGCGCTTCTTCTGGTTCACCATCCGTCAAGTAAGCATTGGCTACTCCTGGATGATCGTGAAACATGGTAATGGCAGAGTGGAGACGAGGGTTACATTCGATCGGGTATACTGTGCCATCTTCTACCTGAATCATGTCAAAACAAACCTGTCCCGTCAGATTCATTTTTTGAATAAAAGTCTCTACCCACTGATAAATTGCTGGGTTGTCTACCTGTTCGTAGTTCACCTGGAAGGGAGATGATTCCGAACAGCAGTGCAGTCTGATCTTACCTTTTCGAGCAGTGGCGTGGATACAATATTCCTGTCCGCGAATAAATTCCTGCATGACCCAAGGCTTCGATTCGCGAATGGGCAAACTACGCACATATTCTGACATCTCAGGAAAGGGTAAGCGAGTCAGATCGAGTCGGAGTACAGAATCGTAGGGAATACTTTTGACAATGTATTTACTGCCGTCGCTAGCAAAGTCAAAATCTAAAATCTGCTGTGGATCGGTAATCCGAAATACTTTCGGTGCAGACAAACCAAACTCTCTCGCTTTAGAACAAAAGGCGTGTTTGTCATCTAGAATTTCCGTCTCTTCTGGATCGAGATGGAGCGATTCGCAGTAAGGTTCTAGAGCTTTCTTTGCCAGGGAATCATAATAGCTGGCGATTGGACTAGATACGGGAATAAAAAGATCGATATTTTTTGCCTGAGCTATATCTACCAATGCCTGACAGTAAGCCTCTGGTTCTTCTTCGGGTACGGGGACGGTAAAAAAGCCTTTAACTGCACGGGAGAAACGATGTCCCGACAGCCAGTATTTATGAGTTTCTACTAAATATACGTCATGACCATCACGATAAAACGATCGCGCTAGCTGTAAAGCCTTGGTCATTTTTGCCCCAGTAATCAGAATTCGCTTTTTCTCAAGAGTAGTAGAAGCAGTTGCCGATCTTCCCTGGAATATATTGCTAACTATCGATACTAAAATCATTCCTAAGTTAAAAGGAAGCAATAGTGTTAATAGAGCTAGAGTACCTAAATTTTTAAATATCGCCGAAACGCTTGATGATATTTGTGCCATATTTTCAATACGTAGAGACGTAGCATGCTACGTCTCTACAGTGATTATTTACGTTTGATTAGGGTTAAGCCGTCGCGGATCGGAATCATTACCTGTTCGACGCGAGGATCTTCGGTGACAAATTGGTTAAAACGGGCGATCGCTTTCCCATTTTCAGTCGATTCTTCGGATGATAGATAGGGTTGCCCCTGCATCAGAGTGTTATCGACACAAATAAAGCCATCAGCAGCTAATAAATTCGTATCTAATAATAGATTGAGATAATCTATGTATCCTCCCTTATCCGCATCGATAAAGGCTAAATCGAAGGTTCTGCCAGCCTTGAGAAGTTCCTGCATAGTCTCGATCGCAGGTGCAACTTTTAGCTCAATTTTTTTGCCATGTTCGGAAAAATCAAAGCATTCACGAGCAAACTCGGCTGCATATTTATCTACCTCACAGGCGATTAGGCAACCATCATCGGGTATAGCCTCGGCGATCGCTAATGCAGAATAACCAGTAAATACGCCGATTTCTAACACCTGCTTCGATTTACTAATGGAAACCAACATTTTTAGCAGTTGCCCTTCAAGATGCCCCGAAAGCATTTCCTGTTCTAACGCTTTTACGGTTTCCCCATCGTCAAAACGTTTGCTCCAGTCTTCTTGTTGGGTTCGCTTAGTCAAGTTCGCCAAAGCTGCCGATTCGGCGGTGCTACAGCTTTCTACATAGGGATCTAAACCCGCAGCTAACTGATATGCTTTGTCTAACGAAGTTTGAAAATCGTCTGAAACTGATTCAGATTTGGCTGCATCGACAATCTGCTCTAGTTTTTGAACTAAAATCCCCCACGGGGTTACTGGTCTTGGTGCTGTATTATTTGGCGTTCGATCGTCTCTTGTTTCGGCATTAGGCGTATTTGCTGTACTTACCACGATTGATTATTTTCTCCTCATTGATAATTTTTGAATTTCTTTTTTATTTTATTTATATATACTTACGTATTTGATTTTGCAGCAAAAACTATGCTCAAAACTTGCCGTTTTAAAAGTTATAAACAACTATAAGTCTATCTATAAATAGCTGTTAAATCACAAAACTAATTGCTGACGAGGAAAATAACAGCAAAAATTTATTGGGCAAAACTTTGCTTTGGTTTATTTAATCTAAATGATATTTAGAAATTTTTGTTGTTCGCTAACGGTTGCTTCCTAGTTTTGCTTACTAGTACGCGAGACTATTTCGACCTTATATACTATGCAAACTAATATACAAGCCAAATTTATTCGACTATAGAACAATAGGCATAGTTTTTAGCAAAAGTATTAGTAGATTTAACACAGGTAAACAGCCTTTTTTCGATTAGTTTATTTACACAAACTAATATGTTCAAAGTATTTTCTCACTATGAGTATCTGTATATAGTCGCAGTTGAGTAAGGTTACTTTCTAGCTGATTATGTGATGCGTAGCTATAAGCAACACATATCTACTTACCTTTTTATTAAAGCAACTTTGAGTCTCATAAATTAAGCTATATCGTAAATTAATGTAAATTTTATCTTAATATTGTTGTGCAAAGTTAAAGTTAGTTGCAATTTATATTGACAAAATGTGTTGAATATAAGCTGATACTCTTCTAAACAAAAAAAGCAGCCTTTAATTTACATCTAGAAGAAGATGATTTATTGGCTGCAATTAGCTATTTATTCTAGCGTTGACGATCTGAGTATTTTAGCGATCGCCTAAAGCAAGACGAGCCTGTTCGCGATCGTCAAAATGAATCTTTTCTGTCCCTAAGATCTGATAGTCTTCATGTCCCTTACCTGCAATTAATACTCCATCTCCAGGCTGGGCATTTTTAATAGCCGTGGCGATCGCCTTTGCTCGATCGCCAATTACCAGTGGTTCGACGTTATCGGGAATTCCTGCCACCACATCTTTAAGAATCTGTTCGGGGTTTTCAGTACGAGGATTGTCAGAGGTTACAACCGCAAGATCCGCTAGTTGCGCTGCAATTTTGCCCATCAAAGGACGTTTGGTGCGATCGCGATCGCCACCACAGCCAAAGACACAGATCATTTTGCCACTAATAAAGGGACGCGCAGCCTTAAGTAAGTTCTCTAAGCTATCGGGAGTATGGGCATAGTCTACAATCACGTTAATATCCTGGTTAGAGTCCGACTGTACCCGTTCCATTCTGCCTGGTACACCCGTAAAGTTAGGCAGGCGATCGGCAATTAAGCTCAAATCTACTCCTAAATGTATAGCTGCACCAACTGCTGCTAAAAGATTAGCTAAATTGAACTGACCAACTAGGGGCGAATTGAAAGCAATTTCTCCTTGAGGAGTATGCAAAATACCACTTACTCCCGTTGGCTGGTAGTCCAAATTATTTGTATACAAGTCGGCACTGCGATCGCTAACGCTATATGTCCAGACGCTATCTTTACCCAGGCGATCGATCAGACGCTTGCCATAATCGTCATCCAGATTAATAATTGCTTTGCCCTGCAAATATTCAGGACTAAATAATAAAGACTTTGCCTGAAAATAGTCTTCCATATCCCGATGATAGTCCAGGTGATCTTGCGTCAGGTTAGTAAAGACTCCCACCTCAAACTTGCAGGCTTTCACCCGTCCTTGAGCTAGGGCATGAGAACTAACCTCCATCACTGCATATTCATTGCCTGCTTCCACTGCATCGGCTAGTTGAGACTGCAACTCGACTGCAAAAGGAGTTGTGTGGCTGGCGGTTTTGCTATATCCCTGCCAGCGAGTATAGAGAGTACCTAACATCGCCGTCGGTTTTTGAGCTTCTAACAAGAAATACTCAATCAGATGACTGGTGGTAGTTTTACCATTTGTCCCTGTAACCCCCACCATACCTAGCTTGCTAGTAGGATAATCATTAAAGGCAGCAGCGATCGCACTTGCAGCTGCGATTGTATCTTCGGCTTGAACCACACAGACATTATCGCTAGGGGGCTTTTTTTGAGCTGCGTTGGGAGTTACAATCGCAGCGATCGCGCCTTGTCCGATCGCACTTGCCCAGAATTCGCCTCCATCCACTCTCGTCCCAGGCATACCGATAAAAAGATCCCCTGGTTTACAGGCATGAGAGTTAGTGCAGACTCGATTTACTTTCAAATCTAAAGCATTGTGTTCCGCTCGATTGAGATTGGCTTTTGCTAATAGTTCGCGCAGCTTCATGGTGTTCATCTAGGTAAATGCAGTTGGATACACATATTTTGGACACTGTTTTAACCTACTTTTGTTAAATTTTTCTGTAGCATCTGCTCTAATTTAGCAACGTTAGCGCGGGGAGATAGGCGGGGCAAGGGTTTCTCCCGATCGTATATTTTTTGACAGAGTACGGGAATTTCGTATTGATAGGCTGAAAACCAATCTTCGCGAGTTGTTATATCGCGTATTTCTAATTCAAACTCGACTTGACGCACTTGTTCCAGCTTTGACAGCAGTCCCTCACAAAGATGACAGCCTGGTTTGCTATATAAGATTAGTTGCACGATCGTTTTCTACTTGCTTACTTACTTGCATACTCTGAAGATACCAGCTTTTTCAGCGTACAAGCTTGTTGCATTATTTATCATTATTTTGTTGTGTTTGTAAAGCTGTTTATCTGCAACTCAAATGATTGCGTTTCATATTTTATTTAATTTTCACCTTTTAATTCTTAACTAGCATTTCAGAATGATAATATTTCCTGAATATATTTTATCAATAAGGCTTTTAATAATATAGGTTTTAATAAAAAGCTGTTTTTTATACATTTTCATAATCCACTTGTGTCTATCAGTCAGGTGCCATCCTTACTGGAATATAAATCGAGTATTAAACGCTTCTTTATCTTTATTTATGATACAAAATTGGGATAGCGATCGCGGTTTAGAAAAGCATGATTATGATACCTGTACTCGTGTCTATCTAGACAGCATTTTAAAAGAGTATTGCATTCATCAGCGCTACGAACAGAAAAGTTGACCTTTAGTTAAATTGTGAATAATCATTCTCTACGTAGTTAGTTTAGTGCTAGCGACGTTTTTTATTGCCGAGCAACGATTGGAGAATATCGAGCGATCGCAAAGTATAAATTCAAATATAACGGTAATATTCAATCCAGCAGATTTATAGCCAGAATCGGCTAGATTTGCTTTTTGAACTAGAGAATAAATGCGTATAAAAGCATAAAACAGCGCTAATTTTTTTTATCTAGAAGCCGTAGCTGATGATTGATTCTGCTGTGTACAGTCTGTAATTCTGTTAGGTTATTTAGCTGAGCCGAATCAAAACAAGCCTGAATTCTTCTCAAGGTTTTTTCAAGCTGCTTTGCCAACTCTAAAGCCCGCTCGCTAACTCGATCTATCTGCTGCTGTTCGTACGCTTTTAAAGCTTTACCTCGCAAAATTTGAATGCCAACCTCTTCTAATTTTTCCTGAGCGCTGAATTCTAAGCGTAGCAAGATACGCTCCTGTTCGTGAAATCTTTCTAACACCACTTTTTTTGGATGGTTGGCAACATCGTGGGGTAGTCTTGCCAGACGTTTTATTTCATCGATCAAAGAGCAAAAAATTGGTAATGCTATCTGGTCGATGGCTGAGAGGATATCCTTATTTTGCTCGGCAATAATCGCACCGCGATCGCTATAGCGAGACAGTTTAAGGTAATCTATTCGATGCTGAAAAGCCTTTTCTAGCAATCTTTGCCAAGACAATTGAGATGATAATTCTGGCAAGAAATTTGCCGTTTCTGGCTCTATGAGCTTAGACGATCCTTTACCAAGAGTTTCGGCAATTAATTGAGATATTTGAGCCTCTTCAAAAGTAAGTTCGGGGTCTTCGGGTGCTTCTTTGGTAGGTAAATCAGCAGGATTTTCAGCAATGATTGTTGCCTTCTCATCAAGACTGTTTGCTGGCTTTTGATTCATAAATTCTGGAGGAATCTCAAACACGGTAGCTGCTGAGTCTGGTTTAGCTCTAGCCACTTCTTGTTTTGGCTGGGGAGTCAGCTCTAAGTCTTTAAGAAAATCTAGATCTGGTGGCAAATCATTCAATTCCGAAGCTTTTGGCTTACTTGCTGGCATTGCCTCAGAATGAGAAATGATTGTTGGTGCAGAATCTACAATTCTAGGTTTATCAACGCCTTTGAGGGGAGCATGGGGGTTGAAGTTCGTGTCTATAACGGTCTTGTTTCGATCTTCCTGCTGTTGAGAAACCTTGGGGGTATTCTGAGGATAATTTGCCAGGATAATTTGGTGAGTTTGCAGATCGATTAGCTGAACTTCTAAATCGTATTTGAAGACCTTGACAACCGAATTGACGAATCGTAGAGATTCATCTTTATTAGGGTCTAACATGCCCAAAACTAGACGATTACCATCTAATTTTAGAGGTAGTACTTCATAGTGGCGACAAGAATCTAAAGGAAATACTTGGTCGATTAATTGGAAGATTTCTTTACTATTGGCAAGACATTCTGCAAACATTGCTGTTTTGAAGCTACCAGAATTAGAACCATTATTCATATGAAAAAGCCTAGCTTAAAATTTTGATGATTAGTAAATTGTGAATCTTGTTGATACCAATACAATCGTCAGTTAATTAATCGATATTGAGAGTTAGCAATTAATCAATCTATAAAACTTCTCAATCTTAAGTTACCCAAATTTGACCTGAAGATTAGCACAAACAAGAGTTTTTTTTTCTCTCAGAGGCTTTAGGACACTTTCCCAGACTCGATTTGTTTTAAAATTATCATTCAAAGGACTTTTAGGCAGCAAGCAAGATAAATGACAGATAAATCACCGATTCCCGTAGTAGTTAATGGTGCTTTGGGTCAGATGGGGAGGGAAGTAATTAGAGCGGTATCCCAAGCAGAGGACATGATGCTGGTGGGAGCAGTAGATCTCAACCCTGAATATATGGGTCAAGACATTGGCGAAGTCATTGGTATTGGAGCATTAGAAATCCCCATCTTAAACGATTTGCAAAGCGTTCTAGTATTGGCAACTCAGGAAAAAGTCCAGGGAGTAATGGTAGACTTTACCCATCCTGACAGCGTATATGAAAACACTCGCAGCGCGATCGCCTATGGAGTTAGACCTGTCGTAGGTACAACAGGCTTGAGCGACGACCAGCTCCAAGATTTGACTGAATTTGCCGATAAAGCCAGTACGGGGACGCTAATTATTCCTAATTTTTCAATTGGCATAGTTTTACTCCAGCAAGCTGCTCTAACTGCTTCACAATATTTTGACCATGTAGAACTAATCGAGCTACATCACGATCGCAAAGCGGATGCTCCTAGCGGGACGGCGATCAAAACAGCGCAAATGCTGGCAGAGATGGGTAAATCCTTTAACCCACCCAAAGTTGACTCCAAAGAGACAATGACAGGAGCGAGAGGCGCGACAGCAGCCAGCAATATTCCGATCCACAGCATTCGTTTACCAGGATTGATTGCCCACCAAGAAGTATTGTTTGGCGCTCCTGGTCAGCTTTATACTCTCCGTCACGACACTAGCGATCGCGCTTGCTATATGCCTGGAGTATTGTTGTCGATTCGCAAGGTAACCGAACTTAGCTCTCTCGTTTACGGTCTAGAAAAGATACTCTAGCTGACTCTTTGACTCTTGAGCCATACAATGAGCAAATTAGAGGCAGCTTCACTACCGCGACAAAAAATTCTCATGCTTAAACCACTAACTAAGGAAAAAACAGAGCAGTTAATTCCCCTAATTGCCACAGGCAAACAATATGCCTACTACTGGGGGAAATGGTCTGATGCCTTGAATCGAATTTTGATCTCTGTGGTTGGCATAGTCGTAATTCTGATCCTAGATGTATTATTCGGCGACCGAGGAGAAGCTTTAATCCTGCTTTTAGGCGGTATTGTGGCGCTTTACTGGCTCTGGTGTCCCGTATATCAGGCTAGCCTACGCAACAGTGCCAATCGGCGGTTTAAGTATGCAGGCTTTTGGCGAGGTCGGGTTTTGGAGGTATATTTAACCGAAGAGTTGATTGGCGAGGAAGAAACCGTTAATCAACGAGGAGAACTAGTAATCATTGAAAATCGGGAAAAATGGATCAATCTTGTCTTAGGCGATCGCGCGGGGTTTGAGGTAGAAGTCCAAGCACCTTTACAACGGATATATAAGGGTATTAAACCAGGGCAAATTGCAGAATTGCTGGTATTATCCAACAAGCTTGATTTAAGTCAAATAAATAAAATTTCTGATGCCTATCTACCGCAAAAAGATCTTTGGGTGGGACAGTATCCCTACATTCAAAGAGATGTGTTTATCGAAGTCAGCCGTCAGTTAGGAGGACAAGCTCCCCCTAAAGTCCGTCGCCAGAATAATCGGATTAAAAGACGCGATCGCTAGTCAATTAACAGTCAATTAATTATTTCTTTGATTCACCTGCCAAGCAAGCTCAAGCAAGCTATTAAAAATTGCCGTGGTGATATGCGCTCCGCCTTTAGCGCTGACGATATGTATGTTGGGGATATCAGAATCGCTCAATCTTTTTTTTATGTCTGATTCAATTAGTGATGGGGGCGTGGCGATCGCCAAACTTGGCTTAATTATCCCATCCTCGATCGAATCGACCATTGCTGCCAAAGCGGTTCGATCTTGACCGATAAGATAGATAGCATTGGGGTATTTTGCGCCCAAAACTTTCAGTCCACTTGAGGCTTTAGTAGCATGACCTGAAACTTCGCTATTTGTAGTGGCGCAGCAGTATACGGGATTAATAAATGTCTGCTGTAGCTTGGGAACAATATTTACCTGAATCTCTGGAACATCAACAATAATAGGTGTAACCGCCGTTAATGCTGCTGCTCCTTTTTCTAACGCCCCCCGCGAAAATTTAAGCAGGGATTTATATTCAAGGTCGGCACTAGCACAAATGACCTGACGAATGATTTCGTACTGAGAGGGAGTTGTACTTACTCCAATTTCGCCGATTTGGCGATCGATAATCGCTAGAGTAGAAGCCTCCGTAAAATTTAAATCCATCCGTTTATCAAGTGATGATTTTGCTTAAAGAGTATTTTACACAGGTTAGCTCAATTAAACGCCGAATAACTCAACATTAAATTATAAATCGACCTATTGCTGAATAAACTGGTGCGGAAAAGAAACACATCGATTTAGTTCTAGAAGCTTAGTCGCCTACTCAAAATAACTGCCATTCACTGCTGCTCAATCTTTTCAACTGATTCAAATGGCGGTTGACATAAAAGTGATCCAGTCTCGACCAGTTATGAAAGGTCGCAGCATTGATACTGATTCCCCAAGCCCAAATATGAGCCAGTTTAGTCAAAGCCTGCAGGCACGATGTTTCTGCTTCTGTCAGTAACTGTACTGTTTGGTAACCTCGAAAAAAAGCATCTCGCACATGACGGTTAATGCCCGCACCAGAAGAAACCTGCAGAAATTTGGCTAGATCGAAAATACGCCATCCATACCCGCACTGGTCAAAATCAAATAAAGTAATTTGATTGTCGGCAGTAAAATGAACATTTCCACTGTGAGGATCTCCCCAGCAAACGCTCCACAAAGGCGATTTTGATTCGAGACAGGATAGTTCTTGCCCGATTTCCGCAGCAGTATTTAAAAGGTAGGAGAGATCTTTCTGGCGATCGCGAAGATAGGGTTTTATTATCTCTAAAGAATTGTCTAGCAGGTATTCCAGACTTAAAGGCTGACGCTCAGTTTCATTTTCAAAGTCCAGGGAAGCCTGATGCAGCCTGCCCAAGGTTTCGCCCATAATTTCACTCTGTTCGACGTTCAAGTCGCCTTGAGGAACTTCTCCTGGAGCAAAAGGGAAAAGCGCAGCATAGCGATCGCCTTCCACGGCACGAACAGTTACAAATAGCTGCTCGGATTTAGTTTTTAAAGGCTGGGCGACGGGTAAACCGTGGTGGTATAAAAAGTCGAGAAACTCTAGTTCAAACCTAACGTCCGACTCTGAACGCCAATGATGATGAGAAATTTTCAAGATATAGGGTTTGGTGTCTGTATCTACTAAGTAGATATCGCTTAGACCACGATGCCAAAACAAACACCGATCTATTTTGCCCAATTCATACTCTACTAATACGCCTTGAATTAAGGCTTGGGGAGAAAGAGTAGAATAGATAGCTGGAAACACACCCATCGCTACCATTTGTATTACTTCTTACTAGCTATAGGTCGATATGCCTCAGGTAGTGGCAGACCAAAAAACAAAGGTTTCAAAAGTTGCTAGTTTTGCTCCCATTAAATCCTTGCCTTCACCAAAACCCTATAGATTGACACTCCTACAATCTACCTTTAGGTCTGTACGATTTTCGTATCAAATGATACTCACGATCGATACTTAACAATTGCGTAATAAAAAAAGACCTGCGGAAAACTACTTTTCTTTAGGTCTCCAATTATTGTAAGTACTGAAACAAATCTTTGGAAATGGCGGGAGGCGGATTTGAACCACCGACCTTCGGGTTATGAGCCCGACGAGCTACCAGACTGCTCTATCCCGCGTCGCTTTAGTAACAATAACACAGTTGATTCAGCAAAAGCAATGTAATTATTTATTGCTCTTATTTTCAGCCATAAATTGCGGATAACAATGTTGCGCCACCGCAGCGTACCACATCACTACAGGGTAAACCCGTCAGCTTTGCCGTAGATTTAATTACAGCTTCTGCTGCTGCGAGATCTAGACCAAAAGTATTGAGAGCGATCGCCTTAACTTTAACCTGAGAGATCGTTCCTGCACTAGCAATGGTTTCATAAAGCTGAATAACTTCTGGTAGGGGTGGAATTAGAAAATTAGGCAGCTCGCGAACATGTTTTGCTCCCGCACGATGAACCAATACTAAACCTGTAGGCTGGCTACCGCGAATTAAGGGTAAAGTTGCTGTAGAGCCTGGATGCAATAGCGAACCCTGTCCCTCAATAATTACTAAGTCTTGCCCTTCACCTAATTGCAAAACCGCTTGTTCTACTGCGCCTGCTGCAAAATCAACTCTAACCGCATCTAAAGGAATTCCCCTGCCTGCGATCGCAATTCCCGCCTGACCCGTAGCCACAAACTGCGCTTTAATACCCCGCTCGACTGCTGCACGGTAAAGTTCGAGGCTAGCAGACATTTTGCCAATTGCCATATCCGTACCCACCGTCAAAATTCTCTGGGCAGTCAAAGATTGAGCTTTACCCTTACCAACAGTTAAGCCAGCTGGCTCTTGTCTGAGATCCCAAATCTCCTGTGCGGGCTGTAGATAGGGAAATAGAGGCTTCAAAGGCGTATGTAGACCGTTAATAATCGACAGACCAGCTTCTACGGCGATCGCTATTTCTGCCTGAAGTGCGATCGGCAATTGACCGCCAGAGGGAGCAATGCCAATTAGCAGAATATCGGGTTGATAGACTAAGGCTGAAGCAGTATCGCTGACAATCGGGACAGATTGCTCAATTTTAGTCGATGACTCTAAGGACTCCCCTGCTGTTTCCGAATCGATAACCGCAACGATATTTGTCTGGCTATAGCGCAGAAACGCCAGTCCTGTTTTACCATGAATACCTTTTATTCCTCCTTCAAGAAGAATTACCACTCGACTATTAGCTGTTAGCTTCATGTGTTACTCCTAATCCTGGCTGATGGTTAGGTATCAAACAACCCTCCTTAATTATTGCACCAGAGAAAGGATCGTCTTTGAGATTTAAATGGCTATCAAGGTCTAAATAATCGGCATAGGGGGCGAGGTGAGCCATTGCCGTATTAGCTAATGCACTGTCGGAATAGCAGCCAAACATGATTTTCAGATCGCAGGCTCTAGCGGTTTGAATTGCCTCAATTGCGGGGGTTAGTCCCCCAGTTTTCATGATCTTTAGATTGACTCCCGCAGCGGAATTAGCTAGCCGAGGTATGTCCGCGCTAGTAAAACAGCTTTCATCGACAAAAATTGGTAGAGGTGAGACTTGAGATAGTTCTGATAACTGAAAATCGTTAGCTACGGGTAAGGGTTGCTCGATATACTCTACGCCTCTGTCTGCTAGCCATTGAGACATATAGACAGCATCTTCCCAACTCCATCCGCCATTAGCGTCTACGGTAAGCCTTATTTGGGGCGCAGCATGGTTAATTGCCTCAACCATCAGCCGATCTGCCTCAATCCCGGCTGGATTGCCTAATTTAAGCTTTAGCATCTTGCAGTCCAAAGTCTTTTGCCATTCTTTTAGTCGAGCTACGGCTTTCTCTGGAGTGCTAATGCCGATAGTTACGGAAATTGGCACGATGCGATCGCAATTTAAACCCAAAATCTGCCACAGGGGTAAATTTGTCTTTTTTCCCAGCCAATCATAGAGCGCCATATCTATTGCTGCTCTTAAGGAAGAAGACACCTGTAATTCTTTTAGTGTGGCATTTATTTCTTGACGCTGTAGAGGGTGAAACGGCTCTAGATAGGCAGTAATGCGTTTTAACTCAGCCAGTAAACTAACGCTATTTTTCGGCTGATGGCGATCGATCGAAAACGGAGAAGCTTCTCCCCAGCCTTCAATCCCATCTTGATGAATGCGTAGCCAAAGATTAGTATTTTGCGCCGTAGTGCCACGACTAATGCGGAGAGCAAACTTTTTATGAACAGTAAAAGTTTCAACCGTTAATTGCATAGTTTAATTATGGGAATGTGGCGATCGCTAAGTAAAGTATGGTTCAAAGTATCTATCCGATTCTGTGACTTGTAAAGCAAAAACAGATGAGCAGCAGGTAATGCAACTTCTTTAAGATTAGCAGCGTCTAAAAACTTGTTAACATCGGAACTTAATTAAGCTCGATCGGCTTAACTATATTTGCTCTTTTATACTAATTTTTTTATTTATGACTGCTATTCTCTCTAGCCAGAGTCGTTTTTGGGGATTGTTAACTGCTACAGCACTTAATCTAGTTGTACTTGCTGCACCTCAAGTTTCTCTTGCCCAATCTCCCAAATCGGGCGCAATTACCTTAAAATCAGATATTCAAGAATCTAATTCTCAGACTGGAGTAATTACTGCGAGGGGAAATGTCAAAATAGACTATCCTGCACGGCAAATTCAGGCTACAGCAACTCAGGCTCAATACTACAGCCGCGAACGTCGGTTAATTTTGACAGGAGATGTCTATGTACTCCAAGAAGGTAATAGCCTACGGGCAGAAGAAATGACTTATTTAATTGATGAGGGACGATTTATTGCGAAGCCTCAGGGCGATCGGCAAGTAGAATCTACTTATATTATTACTGCACCAGAACAATGAGGAGGCAGACGGCAGGAAGAGGAAGGCAGTCGGCAAATGCGCTGTTAACTGTTAACTGTTAACTGATCGAAATATTGGCTTTAATTCTAGAAAATATTCACAAGTCTTACGACAAGAGAAAAATTGTCAATCGGGTCAATCTTCGGGTTTCGCCAGGGGAAATTGTTGGTTTATTAGGACCTAACGGCGCGGGAAAAACTACGACGTTTTATATCGCCACTGGTTTAGTTAAGCCAAATGAAGGAACGGTTAAGCTAAACGATCGCAATATTACGACCCTGGCACTGCATCAGCGATCGCGTTTGGGCATGGGTTATTTAACTCAGCAGGCGAGCATTTTCCGCAACCTCAGCGTCAGGGACAATATCCTTTTGGTGCTAGAACAAACTGGCATACCCCGTCCAGCGCGACCAGTCAAGCTACAGCAGCTACTGCGGGAGTTTCGTTTGGAAACCGTTGCCGATACTTTAGGCTCGCTTATTTCAGGTGGAGAAAGAAGACGTACAGAATTAGCAAGAGCTTTGGCAGCAGGTTTGGACGGACCAAAATATTTGCTTCTGGATGAACCTTTTGCGGGAGTCGATCCGATTGCGGTAGCTGAGATGCAGGAGATTATCGCTCGATTACGCGATCGCCAGATGGGAATTTTGATTACCGACCATAATTTTAGAGAAACTCTAGCAATTACCGATCGCGCCTATGTAATGCGAGATGGTCAAATTCTGGCTTCAGGGACGGCAGAGGAGCTTTATAGCAATGCTTTGGTCAAGCAGTATTATCTGGGGGATAATTTTCAGAAATAGTTGGCGATCGCAGTTTATAAATCGTTTAGCATAAGGTTTATTTAATCGCTAGTGAGTAGTGAGTAGTGATACAAAATGCTTTTAGATTTGCTGCCTCCTGCCATCTAAACAAATAAACTCGCGGGAATTAATCAGAATGACTTTAAAACTCGAATACGATACTGATTGTTTATCTTTGCTAATACTCGAGCAAAAAAAGAGCCAGTAAATTACCAGCTCTTAAATATTCTAATGTTCTAACTATTTTTATCGACAAGGCTCAAGCTTTGAAGCTAATAACCAAGGCGTAGCCTTTTAGGAAACAGCCTGCGGTTGCGGTTTAGGTGGCTGAGTTTGAGGTTTGAACTGGAAGAGTGAGTAAACAACATTACGACGAATATCGATCATCATTTCTAGGAACATTTCGTATCCTTCCTGCTTGTATTCGATCAAAGGATCTTTTTGTCCATAACCTCGTAGACCAATTGACTCTCGCAGGGCATCCATCGCCTGAAGGTGTTCCCGCCAGAGGGTGTCGATCTGTTGCAGAATAAAGAATCTTTCTGCCTGGCGCATGAGTCCAGGCTGCATACTGTCGATCTGATGTTCCTTGATATCGTAAGCCTTGCGAACTTCTTCACAGAGGAAGTTTTTCATTTCCGTAACGGTCATGTCTTCCAAATGTTCTGGCTCGACATCTTCGAGGAGATAGATAAACTCTTTGGCTTTATCAACCATTTTGTCTAGCTTCCACTCTTCAGGGGGTAATTCTGGATTGACGTAGGCATCGACAATTTCTGCCATTGTTTTTTCGGCGTATTGAATTACCTGCTCTTTAAGATCCAGTCCTTCTAATACTCGACGACGCTCGGCATAGATCGCCCGACGTTGGTTATTCATTACCTCGTCATATTCAAAGACCTGCTTACGAGTGTCGTAGTAGAAAGTCTCAACCTTCTTCTGCGCTCCTTCTAGGGAGTTGGTGAGCATTTTTGACTCAATGGGCATATCGTCTTCGACACGCATCATATTCATCAATTTCTCAACGCGATCGCCACCAAAAATCCGCAGCAGGTTATCCTGTAGACTGAGGAAAAATCTAGTCGAACCAGGATCGCCCTGACGACCTGCACGACCACGTAGTTGATTATCTACTCGACGAGATTCGTGACGCTCTGTACCAATTACGTGCAGACCACCGTTCTCAATCACCTCGTCGTGTTCGGCATCAGTAAACGCCTCATACTCTTTACGCACCATCTTGTAAGCTTCTCTGAGCTTAAGCAAGACAGGATCTTCTACAGGAGCGTTTTCTGCTGCTACAGCAATTTTTTCTTCCGCATCGAGTTCGGGTAAACTCTGTTCGCCATATTCTTTGACTGCGAACTTGACGGTTTCCTTAAGAGAATCTTCTGCGTCTTTAGATAGTTCAGTCGGGAAAATTTGAGGCGAAGCTTTCCAAGTTTTTACTTTCTTACCGCTACCGTTACCAAAACCTTTAGGAGCATCCTTACTCATATCGATTCCAGGTACTCCCGCCATGAAGTTATCGTCTTCAGGCGCAACAATTTTGGGCATTAGGTATTCTCTGACCTTGAGCCTTGCCATATAGTCAGCATTACCCCCTAGGATAATATCTGTACCACGACCTGCCATGTTTGTGGCGATCGTTACGGCAGTTTTACGACCCGCTTGGGCGACAATTTCTGACTCTCGCTCGACATTTTCAGGCTTGGCGTTAAGTAGGTTGTGTTCGATACCCTTTTCTTGCAGCAAATGAGAAATTAACTCGGACTTTTCAACGCTAGTTGTACCGACAAGTACGGGACGACCTCTTTCATGCATATTAGCGGTGTCTTCAGCTACCGCCTGCCATTTACCAATTTCTTGCTTGAAGACAACATCGGCCAAATCGGCTCGCTTGGGAGGCAAGTTTGTAGGAATAATCGTTACCTGAAGGTTATAGACCTTTTCAAACTCAGTCTCTTCAGTTTTTGCTGTACCAGTCATCCCCGCCAGGGTAGGGTAGAGTAAGAAAAAGTTTTGGTAGGTAATGCTGGCTAAAGTTTGGGTTTCTTTCTGGATAGGTACACCTTCTTTCGCTTCAATCGCCTGGTGCAGACCATCACTCCAGCGTCTTCCTGCTAATACCCGCCCTGTAAACTCATCGACGATTACAATCTCGTCGTTACGCACCATGTAGTTTACGTCTTTGGTAAACAGTTCTTTCGCCTTAACAGCATTAGAAATATAGTGCGCCCAAGGATTTTCGGGATCGTATAAATCTGTCACTCCCAAAATTTCTTCAGCGCGGGCAAAACCTTCATCCGTCATCAAGATGTTACGGGCTTTCTCATCAACTTCGTAATCTCCTACACCTTCTTCGCCATTGACTTCTTCGTCGTAGTCTTCTACTTGAGCGATTAACTGGGCTGCAACCTGAGATGCCTGGAGATACTTCTCTGTGGGGCGCTCTACCTGTCCTGAAATAATCAAAGGAGTTCTAGCTTCATCAACTAGTACCGAATCGACCTCATCAATTACGCAGTAGTTAAAGGGTCGCTGCACCACTTCTTCCATCGAGACAGCCATGTTATCCCGCAGATAATCAAAGCCCAGCTCGCTGTTTGTGGTGTAGGTAATATCACAAGCGTAATTTTTTCTTCTTTCCCCAGGACTCATCCCAGACTGAATAAGACCGACCGACAGACCTAAAAAACGATGCACCTGCCCCATCCATTCCGCATCTCGACGAGCCAGGTAGTCGTTGACGGTGACGACGTGAACTCCTTTACCCGTCAACCCATTGAGATAGGCAGGTAAAGTACAAACCAGAGTTTTACCTTCCCCAGTTTTCATCTCCGCAATCTGTCCTTTGTGTAATACTATGCCACCAAGTAGCTGCACGTCGTAGTGACGCATCCCTAAAACACGAATCGCTGCTTCCCTGACTACAGCAAAAGCTTCAGGCAAAATATCATCAAGGATATCTTTAATCTCGTCATCATTTTTCGCCTGCGCCAACTGCTCGCGAAACTCACCTGTTTTAGCTTTCAAATCTTCATCTGCGAGATCTTTGATATCTTCTTCAATCAGATTTATTTCCGCTACCAAAGGTTGGAATTTCTTTAGTTTACGTGCATTGGGGTCGCCCAACAGTCTCTTCAGCATAGTAATTCGTATGAATAATCTGTATTTTTATTCGATCTAACAATCTAACATTTGCTTTCTAATCCTCGATCGCCTGGTTAGACAGCAAATTTAACAACTTGTAATAATTCTACCATTGGGCTTCTGTTCGCGACGTTAGGGATATCTACCCATTTAGTCAAGAATAGGAAAGCAGGCAATTTTTGGGTTTAAAAACTATGGATTTAGAGGCTCTAATACGGCAGAAAAAGAAAATTAGAGCGATTGGTTTTGATGATTCTCCTTTTGAACGACATCAGCAAGACAAAGTAAATATATCAGGAGTTGTATGTGCCAATACTCGTTTCGAAGGAATGGTTTGGGGTGCAGTTGAGGTAGATGGTCATGATGCTACCGAAACAATTTGTCAGCTATTGATTGGCAAAAAGTTCTTACCCCAGCTACATTTAGTTTTGCTCGACGGGATTGGCTTTGGTGGATTTAATTTAGTAGATTTACCCCTGCTAGCTCAAAGGCTCGATCTTCCCTGTGTGGCGTTGATGCGAAAACAGCCTAAGCTCCAAAAGATGAAAGATGCCATGTCTCGCTTATCTAATTACGAGCAAAGGTTAGTGATTTTACAACAGGCAGGAGAGATATATTCTTTTCCACCATTCTTCTTTCAAGTATGCGGTGAGCGATCGGAAATTATTGCTCGCGCACTACCTCAGCTTACGGACAGAGGCAAAGTTCCTGAAGCTCTTCGATTAGCTCATTTAATCGGCGCAGCAGTGATTAATGGCGAAAGTGGGTCTTCCGCTTAAACAGTCAATTGCTTATTATCATAAACGGTTACTATAAGTAATAACGCTTAGTTTTTTCTAAATAATCAGCCTTTATGCTGACGAAATGTAACTTGATAATGCTGGATAATTCAGCTCACCTCTGGTTTTAGATAACAATAATTAGATAGATTAGTCCCATGAATCAAACGAGTAATAAAGATCGGGTAGTAAGGCTTCTCTGTCGACCAGAAGGTGGCAAAGCTTACTTATTAAACGCCTTAAATTCCAATTCCGAACAAGTATTTATCGAAGCTCTACATAATGTTATCGATGCGATGAACCAAGATCTAGCCTCTAGCCTTTCAAAGAGATTGTAGATCCAGACCCAACTCTTCTAGACTATGTAAAGATACTTATAAGTTTATATTTCTTAACATGGCTAGAGATCTACGGGGATTTATTGAAATTTTGGAGTCGAAGGGGCAACTTCGACGTATCTCGGCACTGGTCGATCCCGAACTAGAAATTGCGGAGATTTCTAATCGGATGTTGCAGGCAGGAGGTCCAGGATTATTATTCGAAAATGTTAAAGGATCTCCTTTCCCCGTGGCGGTAAACCTGATGGGTACGGTAGAACGGATCTGCTGGTCGATGAACATGGAAGCTCCAGAAGAGCTTGAAACCCTGGGCTCAAAACTAGCTATGTTGCAGCAGCCAAAGCCGCCAAAAAAAATCAAGCAGGCGGTAGATTTTGGCAAGGTGTTGTTTGACGTTTTAAAAGCAAAGCCAGGCAGAGACTTCTTTCCTCCTTGTCAGCAAATAGTAATTGAGGGGGAAGATGTAGACCTCAACAAAGTACCGATGATTCGTCCATACGTGGGAGATGCGGGCAAGATTATTACTTTGGGTTTGGTAATTACTAAAGATGTAGAGACTGGTACGCCTAACGTTGGGGTATATCGCCTACAGCTACAGTCAAAGAATACGATGACGGTTCACTGGCTGTCGGTGCGTGGCGGTGCGAGACATTTACGCAAGGCAGCCGAAGCAGGGAAAAAACTAGAAATCGCGATCGCCTTGGGGGTCGATCCGATGATTATCATGGCAGCAGCAACACCAATCCCTGTGGATTTATCTGAGTGGCTATTTGCTGGTTTGTACGGCGGTAGTGGGGTCAAGCTGTCCAAGTGCAAAACGGTAGATCTTGAAGTACCTGCAGATTCTGAGTTCGTTCTCGAAGGTACTATTACTCCAGGGGAAATGCTCCCCGATGGTCCATTTGGCGATCACATGGGTTACTACGGCGGAGTAGAAGACTCGCCGTTAGTGCGTTTTCACTGTCTGACTCACCGCAAAAATCCGATTTACCTAACTACCTTTAGCGGTCGTCCTCCCAAAGAAGAAGCGATGATGGCGATCGCACTTAACCGCATTTACACCCCAATTTTGCGCCAGCAGGTATCGGAGATCGTCGATTTCTTTTTGCCAATGGAGGCATTGAGCTATAAGGCAGCAATTATTTCGATCGACAAAGCTTATCCAGGGCAGGCAAGAAGAGCTGCATTAGCCTTTTGGAGCGCCCTACCGCAGTTTACCTATACTAAGTTTGTAATTGTGGTGGACAAAGATATTAATATTCGCGATCCCCGCCAGGTAGTTTGGGCAATCAGCTCAAAAGTCGATCCTTCCCGCGATGTTTTTATCTTGCCCGATACTCCATTTGACACCCTCGATTTTGCGAGTGAGAAAATTGGTTTGGGAGGCAGAATGGGAATCGATGCCACTACGAAAATACCGCCTGAAACCAATCATGAATGGGGTAAACCTTTAGAGTCAGACGATGATGTCTCGGCAATGGTCGAACGACGCTGGCAGGAATATGGCTTGGGAGATATCGATCTCGGAGAAGTAGATGCCAATCTATTTGGCTATGACATGAATTGATTACTGATTACTAATTACCGATCGCTAATAAATAGTGACTATTAACTATTTCAACTTCATCAAAAATTTATGGTTGTGACAATATTTTTAGTGAAATAATAAAGATTACGTGTTTATATATAGTCAAATATACTCAGAACCGTATATACATAGCTTTATTATCTCAACGTTTAGGAAGCAAGAAATGAAAAACAAGTATTTGTCTACTGCTCTAATTGGTTTTGCGATCGCTTTTGCCACAATTCCTCTGCATGCTACAGAAAGCGTATCTTCTGAATCTGCTGAAGATGCTACTTTTGTCTGTGGAGTTGAAGGTAAAACTCCGACTATGTTTGCATATACTCCTGGTGAGATTACACTGACTCCTCTAATGAACTGGAACTCAGAATATTTACTTCCAGGACAGTCTGGAGCAGAGATCTGTCAGCAAACTGCTGTCAAATTACAGGATTCGTATCAGCAAGAAGAAGCCAAATATCTTAAGGCAGCAACCACAGAAGACCAAAATTTGGTTTGCCTAGTTGAAGATGAAGATGAAAACTGTTTGGATGAAGAGAGTCAAAAGTTATTTAGCGTTAACTCTAAATATGATGCTAGCTGCGTACTAGAAAACAAAGCTCCAATTGATTGCGTTGCCCTGAAGGTAAGAGGAATTTATAGCTTTAATGACGAACCATACCAACCTCTTTGGTGGCCTTGGTAATAGGTGATATCTGGCTGCGGGCTACTTTAAATCTTTTTCACAAGGGTGCGATCGCAATAGTAAGTCTCTGGCTACACCTGTTCTAGTTGTACAACGCAGCTTTAGCTAATTGTTGGAGACTAAGCAGCAAACGTTTATAAGATTAATCGTATTCATCGGCGCTAACCGATCTAATACCTACTTGACTGTAAGAGAAACTATTTTTGCGCTGAATAAGATTTGGTAAAAGTTACCTTTAAATATAAATTACAAATATAAATCTTTAAAAGCAATGTGTTTAGATGTCTCTCTTTAGAAAGTCCCTCGCGCCCCGTTTAAGACTAGCTCTGACAAGCATTGTTGTCTTCTCAGCTAATAGCGTCGTTGCTGAAATAAAACCAAAGAGTACTCTATCAGGATCCAACCTAAACCAATCGGAAAAAATAAAATCTACTCAGAATTTGTTTCAACCTATTCCATCTCAAAATTCTGAGCTGCGCAACAGTATTGCAGTGGAATCATCAGAAAGTGGAACTCCATCCCTACGTCGCCAACCAACTGGAGGAGAGAGATTTGAACCCAAACGAATTCCACTGCAGATTCCTTTTCCCAAGCAGTCGTATCGAACTTCTCCCAGTATTACTATTATTAATCCATCTGCTTATGGAGCGTCTTGGGGTAGTGCTGGAATTGGTTTGGGATACCAAGAACGGGCAAGATTTAGGGAACAGTCGGATGGTGTAATTGGTTTAGGTTTTGGTCTAGGAAACCCTCGGAAAAATGTTGGCGCTCAAATAGGAATTAGTTTGGTTGATGTTAGCGCCCCCTTTCGAGATGGAGGAATTAACGTCAAGCTACACCGTCGTCTGCCAAAAGATTTTTCTGTTGCTGTTGGGGTTCAGGGTATTACTAAATGGGGAAATACTGATGGTGGATCTTCTGTATATGGAGTTGCAACTAAGAGATTAAAGCTACGTCAGGATAGAACCAAAGCTTTTAGCGAAATGTATACGACTCTGGGAATTGGGGGTGGTCAGTTTCGTTCTGAGTCCGATATTAACAATGGCAATGATAATATTGGCGTTTTTGCTAGTCTTGCAGTCAAGGTGATTCAGCCCGTAGGCTTGGTTGCGGAATGGAGCGGTCAAGATTTGACTATTGGTGTTCCTTTGGTTTTATTTAGACGCTTACCAATCGTTATTGTCCCTGCTATTACTGATGTAACTGGCTCGGCTGGAGATGGAACGAGATTTATTATCGGTCTAGGATATAGCTTTTCTTTTTAAATAAACTGTCACAAATACGCACAAAGCGAGATTATAAACTATGAAATTATCACAATTACCTGTAAAAATACTTTTGGCATTAATCTGGATGATGCTGGGTACGGAATCAGTTCGTTCTCAATCAGCAAATATGTCTGATATTAGCTTGCCCAATCCTGAGTCGATGATTCCAGACCCTGAGGTAGTGGATGAACCTGTCGCGGGGGAAGTAGACCCCGAGGTAGTGGATGAACCTGTCGCCGGGGAAGTAGACCCTGAGGTAGTGGATGAACCTGTCGCCGGGGAAGTAGACCCTGAGGTAGTGGATGAACCTGTTGCAGGGGAAGTAGACCCTGAGGTAGTGGATGAACCTGTTGCAGGGGAAGTAGACCCCGAGGTAGTGGATGAACCTGTTGCAGGGGAAGTAGACCCTGAGGTAGTGGATGAGTCTGTTGTTGGGGAAGTAGATCCTGAGGTAGTGGATGAGCCTGTTGTTGGGGAAGTAGACCCTGAGGTAGTGGATGAGTCTGTTGTTGGGGAAGTAGACCCCGAGGTAGTGGATGAACCTGTTGCAGGGGAAGTAGACCCTGAGGTAGTGGATGAGTCTGTTGTTGGGGAAGTAGACCCTGAGGTAGTGGATGAGCCTGTTGTTGGGGAAGTAGACCCTGAGGTAGTGGATGAGCCTGTTGTTGGGGAAGTAGACCCTGAGGTAGTGGATGAGCCTGTTGTTGGGGAAGTAGACCCTGAGGTAGTGGATGAACCTGTTGCGGGGGAAGTAGACCCCGAGGTAGTGGATGAACCTGTTGCGGGGGAAGTAGACCCCGAGGTAGTGGATGAACCTGTTGCGGGGGAAGTAGATCCTGAGGTAGTGGATGAACCTGTTGTTGGAGAAGTAGACCCTGATGTAGCTGAACTTGCCGTCGAAGAAATAGATAATGCTGATGAACTGAATGCAGCAGGCGACGTTATTGAAGAGACTTTAGGAGTAGTAGAAGCTCCTACTAGCACCTCTAATAGAGCTACGCGAAATGCCCGTCAAAAGCCAAGCGAACGCAATGATGATTCGGCTACTGCTTTTGAGGATGATTCTTCTGCCGATGCTGCTCAAGAAAACGAAGTAGAAACAATTGACAGTGCCAATTCCGAACCTAGTACTACAGAATCTGAAGTTGTTGAAGGCGAACCGTCAAATTTAGAGCAAGAGTCTCCTATTGAAGCTGAAGCTGAAATTCAAGAAGAAACTGCTGAGCCAAACGAAATAGTTGAAGAATTGATTGAAGAAGCTGAAGTTAGAGCAGCTCAGAAAGTTCAGGCAGAAGAAAAAGAAGTCGCTCAAGAAGAAATAGTTGAGGAAGAGGTCGCTCAGGAAGAAACGGTTGAGGAGGAGGTCGCCCAGGAAGAAGAGGAGGTTGCGGAAGAACAGAGTTCGGAAGCAGAAATTGGACAGCTAGACCGAGTAGCATATGAAACTCAATTTCAGGAAGCGCCCAACGATCTAGCCATTCTGATGCAGGAAGAATTTCAGCTAACTCAATTAATGGATTCTTCGGGAATAGAACTTTATGGTTCTGTACCTTCGGTTAAGGAGATTTCGCGCAGACTGGCTGAGTTAGCCGAACAAACAGGCAAAAAACCTGCGTTCATCAACGTTTCTCTACAGTCAAACCAGCTAGAGTCGTTTGTGGTTATGCCCGAACAAGTCGTGGCTAATGCTGACGGTTCGTTGGTTGCATCATCTGAGCTAAATAATATCGATGCTCCCGCCTCTGAAACTATGACTCTTCGGAAAACAGTCAAGGATACTTCTCGTAAGGATCTTATTGCAACTGCGACGGAGTTTCGTGAAGAAATTAGCGATGTCAGAAAATTGGGCGACAGCAACTATAAGGCATCGGCGCAGAAACTATATGATGCGATTATTAGACCTATAGAAGCCGAGCTAGAGGCTAATGATATCGATATTCTAGTATTTTCTATGGATTCAGGATTGCGACTGTTGCCTGTTGCGGCACTCCATGATGGAGAACAGTTCTTAGTTGAAAAGTATGCAATGGGGATGGTTCCTAGTTTTGGCTTGACTGATACTCGCTATGTTAGCCCAGAAGAAGGTTCTATTCTGGCGATGGGAGCTTCTGAATTTGAAGACCAGGCAGCTCTACCCACAATGCCGCTTGAGCTGCAAACTATTGTTAGTAATCCCCGTCGTGGAGAATCGTTTTTGAATGAACAGTTTACTATTCCTAATTTTGTCGCCCAGAACAGCCGAGAAGCTCCATTTTCGATCATTCACCTGGGTACTCATGCAGAATTTAAAGCAGGAGATCTAGGCGATTCTTATATTCAGTTCTATGACGACAAACTGAAAATACCCCAGCTACAGCAGCTTTCAGAAGAATTAGGTTGGAACAGCGATGCTACCACTCCAATTGAGCTGTTAGTTTTGAGCGCCTGTGAGACTGCTTTGGGAGACAACGAATCCGAGCTAGGTTTTGCGGGTTTGGCAGTGCAGGCAGGGGTTAAATCCGCTCTTGCAAGTCTTTGGTACGTTAGTGACTTGGGTACTCTGGCACTGATGGGAGAGTTTTATGACCAGCTAGGAACAACTTTGGTTAAGGCAGAAGCACTGCGTCAGACTCAGCTAGAAATGTTAAACGGTAGTGTTATGGTCGAGGATCGTCAGGTTAAGCTGTCAAATGGAGCAGATTTGGCTCTGTCAGAAGATTTTCCAGAAGGTTCTCTGAACCTAGATCACCCTTACTTCTGGTCATCATTTACTTTAATTGGTAACTGGAATTGATCCAGAAATTGCGATCGCTGTAATAACAGAATGCCTTTAACCTAGCAATAAGAGCAGTTTGAACAACTATTTTTCTAATCGCACAACATACCACTGCAGATACCGATCTGCACCGATATCTAGCTCGAAGTAGTTATTGAGGAGATGTTGCGCCTGTAGCTCTGGCGATTCAAACTGTTCTAGCTCTCTAGGAATAATTACTTCTGACTGCTGCAATAAATTCGCTAATTTAGCCTTCAGTTCGGCTGCATCCATGAACTGTTCGGACTGATTCGTTTCGAGGACAACATAACCGTCCTCTTGATACATAATTGGATCTGGCATAGTTATATGAATACTTAAAGTCGATTTGCTGTTAGGTTTACTGTAGAACTAGTTTACTAATTTAATCCCCAATTTAAGATTGGCTAAAATATTTCTCTGGCATGCAAATCTAAGTTAGAATTAGCGATCGCTAAAATGATTTTAAGCCTGAGTCGAGACTTTTACCTCTTTTAGACTGCTCTTCCCTCATATTTTTACCCGTATGCCAATCAGTCCGAACCCTCTGCTCAATCTTGACTATGAACCTGTAATGGAAAACTTGGGAGACGACTACTACGATGTAGTTGCTGCTGCAGAGTTTCCCGATCGCGTTTTGCGCTTTCGCAACGATCGCTTATTACCGCTATTAGGATTAAAACCGGATTCAGTCGCAGATCGAGATTTTACCGATGCCTGGGGCAAATTTGAGGGAGTTAAACCTTTTATGGCACTCCGCTATCATGGCTATCAGTTTGGTGCTTATAATCCTTTTTTAGGTGATGGTCGAGGCTTTTTATACGGTCAGGTTCGAGGTGTAGACGGTAATTTGTACGATTTGGGAACAAAAGGATCGGGACGTACACCCTATTCTCGCAGCGCCGACGGTAGATTGACTCTCAAAGGCGGTATCAGAGAAGTCTTGGCAGGAGAGGCATTACATCAGCTAGGAGTAAATACATCTCGCTGTTTGAGCCTAATTGAAACAGGGGAATCTCTCTGGCGTGGCGATGAACCTTCTCCAACTCGCTCATCGGTTATGGTTCGTCTGAGCAAATCTCACATTCGCTTTGGCACTTTAGAAAGGCTGCACTATCTTCAGCGCTCAGATTTGATTAAAAAACTTCTTGATAGTGCGATCGCCGTTTACTATGCCGACATTCCCAACTGTGAGGATAAATATAACCAGTTTTACAGTCAGTTAGTCGTTCGAGTAGCAGATCTAGCAGCGCAGTGGATGGCAGCAGGGTTTTGTCATGGTGTGCTGAATACAGACAATATGTCAATCGCGGGAGAAAGTTTTGATTATGGTCCTTTTGCTTTTATTCCTAACTACGATGCTCGTTTTACTGCTGCCAGTTTTGACTATGGTGGACGTTACAGCTATGGCAATCAACCTCATATCTGCAAATTTAATCTGGAGCTACTGCAAAAGCCTTTGGCAATGATTACTGACAGAGAGAGTCTTGAAGTAGAGTTAACTCAGTTTGACGAGCGATATCAGCAAACTTATCAGCAGCTTATGCTCCAAAAGCTAGGTTTTGATTCTGACCTCGGAATTCTCGATCGGGAATTAATAGACAGAACCATTATCATGTTGCGAGAACAGGAGATTGGCTATCATAGCTTTTTTGCCGAGTTATCCCAAGAGTTTAATTTTAATTGGCGAGAAGATCGAGAATCAATTTTAAGCACGGCTTCTTTTGTTCATCAGGTTACAGATAGCTGGCGCAATATATATCATCAGTGCCTGACTCAAACGCCTTTAGATAAAGTCGAACGAATGAAAAATCTTCTGTCTGCTCACAACCCGCAGACGGCTTTACTACGTCCCTCGATCGAATCTGTATGGCAGTCAATTAGTAGCGAGAATGATTGGCGACCTTTTAACGATCTGGTAGATCGGCTACAGCAATAAGCCTTTTTCGTCATGCCAATTCTAGGTGCATTGCAATTAGGATAGCTGAATCGTCTTACTCATAGCAACTTCCTTAAAGACTGGAAAAATAAAAACAATTGGCGATCGCACTTATGCTGTGAATATTTCAAATCTGAATCAGGACTCGACTCATATTTAATTTAAACAACTCTATTAGAGCTATCTTTACTAACGTGGGTAAACTGAAAAATCACTTTTTGGAAGTGTTTAGCACCTCTTACTAGGCAGAAGACAACAATGGCTAATACTTGATAGTTGAGCATTAAGGAAACGTCTCTTTCATTAGCTGAGATCGCGCCTAAAATTAAGAGATAAATTAAAAGATAAAAGAAATAGCGAGGAAAATACATTGGCCAGTCACTATTCTTACCCCCCAGATAGCGATATAGAACGTATTGAATTGAACGAGTCAGCATTTTACTTACTAGCAGAACCAAGCCAATAGTATTTGTAGTTAAGAGAACCAAATAGCCACAGTAACGACAGGTCTGCAAAAGCAAATAAAACCAAACTCGACTTCGTTTATTAATATGATTATAAATATGAAATAGAAACCTTAAAGTCAAAAGAAAGGCAAACCAATATATCAGTCCTTTTGAGATCTCGAACACTCCCCAGTCATAATCGTTAAACAGTACAGCACCTTGATTGGCTCTTTCCATGACTAGCTCGTAGTTGAGAATTGTAATCCCCAAAAAGGATAAAATTCCCGCCCAAAGCCATGGTTGCCATAGCTGAAACGAATAATCATAAGAATTGTAGTTATATGACAATACTGCCTTATCTTCAAACTTTTCGCCCAGAATGTCATTTTCTACATAGCCAATTTCATAAATGCACCAAAAAGAAATCTGTAGAAAAAACAGGCCGATTGCATTAGACAGAGGATGAGCATTTATAAAAGTAAAAGATAAAAGCAAGATCGAAAAGTCTTCCCCTAAGACTGTAAATAAAAAAAACTTTTTGTCAGGTCTTTTTACTTTCTCTGAATAAAGAAGTGGTATATAGATTTTCACTTTAAATATATAAGAAACTTATCTTCAATAAATATTGTTATTCGTTTTTTTATTTCCTACGTTCTCTAATCTAGAATTAAACGCCAACTATCATCAGTAAAAACCGATTTATATTAGCGGCTGCATTCAACTATCTAGTTGGCAATGCTAGATTCGCTAAAGCTCTTATCCAAATAGCTAACATTTGCTTAGAATAACAAGCACAGTGATAACACAATAATGTGTTTCTGACTAACTAGATATAGGCTTAAATTAAGATGCTTGCATCGATAATTACTCAACTTTGCTTCTAATTCAATGTTTTTTCAAAGTTTTGATAATTTTCAGCAGAAAGGTGAGATTGAGTGAGCATTTTTTTAAAAGACTTCAGAGAATATGCCTAAAGTTAGAAACAGTATTTTACTTTTAAAAGCAGCTATTGAAAAATTTGAGTAAGATAAAATGCCGCTCAAAATAATAGCTTGCACTTCAAACAAACAGCAAAGCGCAATTTTCGTTTGGGATTTAGCCTAATTCTTCCTGCAGCATGTTTTGAAAAATTTGAGGCAGGTGGCTGCTCATAGAATTAGTTTCAATTCCATATCCTAAGCTAGTCCAAGTACCTGAAAGCAGGCGCAGTACATCAGTTATTTCTCCCTGGCGCAGCAGTTCGGGAATATTTGTCGACCAGGCATCAGGATCGCTCAGCCACGCATGAACGACGGCATCTTGATATTCAGCCTCAAAGCTATAGGTTTTCCAGCGCCAGAAGCCAGATGGTTGGGGATGATACTGTTGGGCTGTTTTGTCCCAGGTAAAATCGAGCATTTGATAGCGTCCTGCTGCAGTAGTGCAGTTGCCTGTATTTGGCCCAGCTACAATCGTCACGCAAAGCTGGGGATGTTCGGTTAAATTTTCTACCTGTTTTCCGCCGTAGATTACGTGATAGGGGCGGTCTACGTTTGCCTCACTGGCTGTAATAGTTCGCATCAAGGCTCGAACATATGGATCTCCACCCTCCATTGCCAGAGGTTGAGTACCATGAAGACCGTTAGAAAGTCTTGGCTGTGGCGCTTTTGCCGTTGGCGAATCCCAATATTGAGAGAGTTTCGACCATAACTGTCGGGAACCTTGCCAAGCAGAATATCCTCGATTCTGGTTTGCCACCCCTAACTTTCCTAGAAGTAGGATTAGACAACCTAAATAAAATAATTTTTTGACCCGATTGGCAAGTGACATTTACTGTTAGTTATTTATGCAAGCTTGGCTATAGTTAATAACTCGTGTTGTTTAAGATTTTGTTTGAGACTCTGTCTGAAAAGTTTAGAGCTTTTATTGTCTTCTTATCATAGCATTTTAGGTCGAGTTCCAAATCAGTTTTAATATTTTTTGCCGACTGTAGCTTGGCAGACGCGGAAAGGGGGAGACAAGATTAGTTGTCCACCAAAGCAGGAAAGTTTGGCAGCCACCATTGATAGATATCTTTCCAGGCTGTTTCTAAAACTCGATAATCAACTTGAATATCACTTTGAGAGACTGGTGTAGAGAGAAGTATCCAGAGACAACGGCGATCGCGAATACTAGCTCGACCCTGCAACCATTTAACTCCCGTCTGCCAGTTTAAATCGTTCTGATAGCGATACTGGGAAAACTGTTTCTGAGTAACGTTACTCGGACTGCGGGGACTAACGCAGCCTGTTAGATAGGCTTGTTTATTCTCTCTGAGTAGGGCATGATAGCCAATTCCTTCGATCTGCTCGATCGATTTAGCTTTAATTGACTCTTTACTGATATCGGTATAGTTTTGTAAGTATTCAGCGACATCTCCCCTCGTACCGACAAGATAATTAATTTTCAAGACGATCGCTTGCCCATTTTGAGCGTATTGATAGTGCTGATGAGCTTTAATAATTTCTGTCTGCTGCTTGTCCAAAGGAAGATTCTGGGGAGTTGCGATTGCCTGTGCCGTTTGAAAACTTGAGGGAAAATTAAACTCGGCTATCTGACGATTACCCGTAGTGGCAAACAGAAAAGCAGAGACAACGGCAAGATTGATGCTGATACTGCTAACGGCAAATATGTAACTGCGCCATTGATTTCGCTCGGTCATCTGCCTAATAATGATTGCAATAATTCGATTACACTCGATAAATCAAATTTTGCCCAGGCGAACAGTTTAAGATTGCGTTTTAAAATAAAACTTGAGGCTGAGAACATAAATCCGACCAGTCTTGAGTCAAATCAGCCCAAAACATCTTTATCTCTGCGGGAAAAGAATCAACGTCGTGACCATAATTGCGAACAACATATTGCATTAAGCTGTGGCAGATAGTCGCTTGACCACAAATAATTAGATCGTCTAGCTGAGAATCATTAGTAAACCGAAGAGTTGTGTGCATGTTAGCTGCTTGAGATATGACCATGCTAATTGCTCGACTTGGGGGATTGCAGGTAAGATTTCGTTCTCGATTGATTTGCGGATGGCGATTGTTATAAAATCCGCCACAACAGCCAATAAGAAGGGAATCAAATCCAAGAAAACATCCAGCAAGACAAATCTCTCGTATTGCAAGTCCCTAAATACTCGATATCCAAAAGTACCCAAGGCAATAAAGCAAAGCAAAATTAACATTTTAGAAAAGCGATCGACCCATTTTAAACTCAGGCTGCTAACCTCGATCTGGGTAAGAAATTCATACAGATCGTCAGATTTCTGGTCAACATCTGAGATAACAATTGAACCTCCCATCACGTAATCGTTGCGCTTATCGGCTAACTACAGAGCTTCGACTCACCAATTATCATAGATTCCGCCATCCATAATCGTAATTTCGCTTTAAGACTCATTAGCAACTTTATTTCTAAAGCAAATAGCTGCGCTCCAAAAACAAGCTAAGTAGCAGGTAGTTGATGCTGCAAATGATGCTATAAGGCAATATGCAGAAGTGACTGCTAACCTCGAATTTGTTGATGTCAATCCTGCTCTCTTTAACAATCTCAATCAGCCTCGTCTAGATCTGTATTATGGGCGACCGCGTACATCTACTACTTACTACTTACTACTCGCTTTCTTTCTAAAATCCAATAGCAAAAGCCTGCAAAAATAGTTATGGCTAAGGTAGAAAATATTTGTGAACCCTGTGTCCCATGCCAGTAATCAAAACGACCGCTATTCGGGATTAGCAAAGTGAGAATCGCTACTCGAATTACTCCCAAGAAAAAGCCCAGAACGATCGAAAAGGTAGGAATTAACATTTTGTCCTGCATTGATAAAGTTGTCAGGGCAATTAGCAGTAATCCAAATTTAAGCATTAATAAAATCATCGGCACGCCAGCACAGGGATAATCAACGATCGCTTTGAACTCTCCCAATTCTGGCAGGGATAGCAGTACTTGGTTTCCCTGGCTAGCCACATCAAAACCAAGGTAGTAGAGAAAATAGGTGGCAAATTTGGCATTTAGAAGGGTGATCTGAACTAAGCGATCGATTGAATGTCCAATCACTCCTTCAGGAAAAAACAAGAGCCAGGCAAAAAATAGTTCTTGTTTGTATTGAGTTAACCCTTTAAAGCCCGCAGCAATTAAAGATAGAGCGATCGCTATTGCGAGAGGAAATAAAGGCAATAGAGTAGACTCAAACCAAAAGAGACTCAAGGTTTTTGACAAAGTAACGCCTAATAAAGATAGTCCGATTAGATTGGGAAATATTGCACCTCTATTTGGCATATTGTCTCTTTTACGCCACAGCAACCAAAGAATTGCACCCCAATAAAAACTACTAGTAGTCAATAGATCGATGTCTTCTGTAGTTTTCCAAATTAGATTTAAATATAGTATTCCTGCCCCAACCAAACTAGAAATCAGCCACGGGCGATCGCGCTTGACGTAATTATTAAGCTGCATTTTTCAAATTTATCTTATTTGTAACTACCAAGAAGCGAAATAGATTGAAAGTTTAAATGATTTTAATAGAAATGCTTGAATCTGCAGTTTTACTAAGTAATATCTACGAATAATCGTAAATATTATCAGATCTAAAAATTATTGTAGATTACATATTAAAAATTAAATAGGTGTAAGAATTAGGCAATCAATGCTCTATATAAATAGATTAGACATTAATACTAAGTGTATTCAACTATTATTTTAAAACCACAGTATTTTTATTTAGGTTAAATCAACTAGCCGTATTTGTGTGCATTGAAATTTGCCAAAAATTAGAGTATAACAGCAGGTGTGTGACCTGAAACATTGACAAGTATGAAATTGGAGAATTAACAAAAAACATAACTGTTGTGCTAATTATTCAACAGTGCTTTATTAAACTATAAGCCAAGGTTTTATATATTTCTCCGAACTTATTATCGATCGTAATATATTATCTGCTGCTATGAATTTATGCGTATATTAACTATTGCTAGCTCTACCCTCTTGCTTTTGCCTATTCTAAGTTCAAACGTTTGGGCAAATTCAGTCGATTCAACTTTATCAGATACCAAACAAAAATCAGTACAAGAATCTCAATTTTCCGAGCAAGATGCAATTTTATCTGCCGAAAATTCTTGGAGTAATTCTGGTGATAGAAACCCAGAAGATGTTCGATTCAAACTTCAGGATATACGCGATCGCAATTTTACTCCTAGTCGTGGTGTCCCAAGCTTAACTATTTCCAATCCCTTTGGTTTTGGTGCAGATCGAGGTTTATATAGCGGTCTAAGCTATCAGGTTGATACTCGTGGAGGATTGGACGGCGAGAATGACGGCGATGCAACCTGGGGCTTTGGTGTCGGTTTGGGCAATGCCCAAAAATATGTCGGTGCAGAACTTAGCTACAACCTAGCTAGCTTTGGACAAAATGGGCGCGACTTTGGTTCGGGCGGTTTTAATCTTAAGCTACATCGCAAAATTGCTGACGGTTGGGGAGTCGCTGCTGGCTGGAATAGCTTCTTGTCTATTGGCGATGATAACGATCTCGACGACTCTTTGTATCTCGCCACTACCAAAATTTTCAAAACCAGAGAAAACGTCAATTCAGCTTTTAGTCGAGTCGGTGCAACTATTGGCGTGGGCAATGGTCAGTTTCGGACAGAGGATGACATTGTTAATGATGAAAGTGGGGTAAATGTCTTTGGCAGTCTGGCATTTCGCGTGTCTCGTCCTGTCAGCTTAGTAGCGGAATGGTCTGGACAAGATTTAGGTCTGGGTGCTTCGGTGTCTCCTTTCCGTACTGTTCCCCTAACCATTAACCTCAGCGCTAGAGATCTTGTTGGTGCTGGAGATGGCGCTCGTTTCGTCGTCGGTATTGGTTCATCAATTTAATTGTAAAAATTATTAGGAAACCTAAAAATGGACGATAAAAAATTAATTTGGCTGGGAACTGTTATCGCTGTGGGTATTATGACCACAAGCTCTGTAGTCGCTCAGACAAATCAATCTGATACGAGTGGTGGTCAAACCTTTAGCGCCAATACTGTCAATATCGACAGCGAAAATGGTAACGGTATCTCTCCCACCACTCAGCTAGATCCAGCTACAGGTGAAGTTATAGGCGGGGGAATCAAGACCCCCGTACAAATAGATAACAGTTCTGGAGAAGGAGCAGGGGTTGCCATCGGTTGTACCTCTACTTCCTGCGCCGAAGGACAACCAAGAAACGTGACGATAAATCAGGTGGCTGAAGCTTTAGACGCCAGTCTAGAACAATCCTTGGATAATTTGGCCGCAGCCGAACAAAATGCTGAATCAGCAGCTTCTGGACCGCGAAGAATTGCCAGAAGAAGTGCCGTTAGCGACAAAGATTCAAGAGCCTGTATTAACCCTCTTTATGAAGCGCGGGATGTTGTCGAAAGACAGCTTGTTGAATCAGAGAAATTCATCGAACAGGTCGATCGAATCGAACCTCAGAAAAATATTTGGTAATCGGAGTAAAATAATGAAGCGATCCATAGCAAAATTCTGCTCTATTAAGGTTTTCGGCGTATCTATCGGCGCATTGGGCATCCTCAATTCTCTAGGCGGGATTGCCTCGGCGGATATAGTTGGCAACCAGGGAATTAGGTTTAGTGAAGATACTGTTGTTGAGTTTGAGTTTATCGAATCTCACGGCGCATATCAGTCTAGTTTTGGCGTGATTGACCTTGATTCTTGCCAGACCAACAGCGCGGGGATTATCAATTTTGATTCCTGTACCAAAACTCCTTTACTCACAGAAGTAAAAGCCTCTGACAAGTTTGATACGGTTTATCGTCGTTCTAGTTACGAAACGGATTTAGAAGAAGCCCGTAATAACGATTTCTTAGGAACTCCTGGAGATACAGTTCCCGAATTTGAGCAGGAGTTCGCCTTTGAAAGCAGTAAAAGATATGCTTTTTATCTAGAGTCTGAGTTTGATGGCAAACCTGCGGGAACTGTATATACTACGGATCTGATTAATGCTCGCGGTAATCGTCAGGCATTATTTAATGAGGAAGGATTAACTGCTGCTGCCGTAGCCAAGCGTCGTGACGATTCTACTACTGATGCCAATAAGTTTGACTATTTAGTTGATGGCGGTCTATTAATCAACTTTGACGATACGGGTTCAACCCTCGTCAAAACTAATGATGAAGATGTTGATTTTGATGATTTTATTGTCGGCATGGGAGGAGGAATCCACTGCATCTATTGATCGGATAGGCGATCGCAATTTAGAAAAGGTTTCTGATTGAGTTAAACAATTAGATAATCTAGTCTCGTAATCATCAAATTAAATTTATATGTTTACCTCTAAGTCGCAACTATAAATGACTTAGAGGATTTTTATTGGGAATATTCTTTCTATTAGATTTGGCGATCGCAAATTTTTAAACAACGGTGCATTCCATCCTACAGCTATATTTCAAGCAAAACATTCATATTTAGGAACACACCCTATGAATTTTTACTATTGAGTATAGTTATTCTAAACCTGGTCTGGGCATAGAGATCGGCTTATGCTTGTTGAGCTGACGTAGCCAAAAGCCACCAATGACTGCAACTATTAAAGAGGCAAATCCTGTTAGGGACTGTAATAGCAAGAATCCGCCGATCGCAAACATCGAACCAAATAGCAGCAGGGTTGCAGCGACGACTTTGAGCAGATCTTGAGTTAAATCTTGGGCAGCAGGAATCCCCGTTCTTTCTCTCTGTCTTTTCCAGCCGATTCCCCCTGGTTGCGCTCGTCGATAGAATTCATCTAAGGTTGCATCGGATTCAGGAGGCGTGAGATACATGACCGCAATCCAGATTGCAGCAGTGCTTAAAGAGATAAACAGCAGCCTAGAACCAAAATCTGCGAGTATCTGCTCGAATATTGGTAAAGCTTGGGAGATTTGTTTTGTATAAACAGTGGTAATTAAACCAATAATAAATCCCCCCAGCATGGCAGCGAGTTCCGCAGCAGCGTTAATCCGCCACCAAAACCAGCGCAGAATCAAGACCAAACCTGGTCCCGTACCGATCGCAATTACCAGACGAAAGACAGTAGTAATGTCGGTAGAATTCAAAGCAGCGATCGCGCCAAACACCGTGACTAAGACAGAAAAGATCCGCCCCATCATTACTAATTCTGCCTGACTGGCTTCGGGCTTGAGAAAGCGACGATAAATATCGTTAGTGAGATAAGATGCACCCCAGTTGATCGAAGTTGAAACCGTACTCATAAAGGCAGCAATCAGGGAAGTTACCACCAATCCCAAAACAAACGGCGGTAAAAACTCCAGCATCATTTTAGGATATGCCTGTTCCTTATCTACCAAGTCGGGATAAATTACCATGCCGACCAGCGCCACGATAATCCAGGGCCAGGTACGAACACCGTAATGAAGAATATTAAACAGCCAGGATGCCTTCTCTGCCTCTGCTTCATCTTTAGCAGCAATCAAACGCTGAATAAACTCTCCCCCTCCGTCACTCCGACGAAACGACCACCACTGAATAAATAGATACGCCGAAAAAGTAGTGGCTGTAATTCCCGCAGCATCACTCCAACCAAAACTGCCGTTGCTAAACTGTAGAGGAAAGAAAGACAGAATATCAATGTCGCTAACTTCTCTAACCTGGGGAATAAGTTCGTGAATTCCGCCGACGTGATTAACCGCTACAATCGCTACGACAATCGCTCCAAATAGCGCCAGGAAAAACTGAAAGAAATCTGTAGCTACAACGCCCCACAAGCCAGAAAAACCCGAGTAGACTAGTACTAATATACTAACGCCCACCACGCTCCATATTTTCAAGCTGTTTCCAGGATCGACTCCCAAACTTTGCCATAACTCTAAGGCATCTACCACCTTAACCATTGCCAACATCGCGTAACCGATACCAATACAGTTAATCGGTACTGCAAACAGGAAAGCCTTTGTTGCTCTTAAAATCGCTGCACTTTGACCCCCATAACGAACCTCCGTTAATTCCGCATCGGTAACAATCTCCGATCGCCTCCACATTTTTGAGAAAATATAGATCAAAATGACGTGGGAAATGCCAAAACTCCACCATTCCCAGTTACCCGCAATTCCGCGACTGGCAACTACCCCGCAGATATATAAAGGAGTGTCGATCGAAAAAGTAGTTGCAGCCATACTCGTCCCCGCCAGCCACCAGGGAAGCGATCGCCCAGAAACAAAAAAGTCTTCTAAACTGCGGGAAGCACGACGAGAAAGAAAGATACCTAAGCCTGTAGTCAGGGCAAAGTAAACTAGGACAATCAGCCAGTCAATCAGTTTCATATGCCTGTTGAAAATGCCTCATTATAGTAGCTATTAACTCTCGATCGCCTATCGGCAACTATGAACCACGAAAAGCCCGACTCAGATATAGACGAAGATTTACTATTACAGCAAGACATTATCGAGGGTCGCCCTTACTCTCTGGCAGAGGCTATTGGTCGTGAGGGAGGAACTTTTCTTAAGGGTGAATCCACCGTTCCCAAGCTGGTTCAGGTAATTACTAAAATTAATACCTTTATCGATCGCAACCTTATAGATCCCTCCGCAGCACTCCAGGCAATTCTTCATCAGTGGATAAAAGGAGATCCAAGGGTAAGTAAGTACAAGGAAACTCCTTTGGTTGCCCTAACCGAGATTTTACAGGGTCTTATCGATAGTCCCCCGCTACTCTATGAACTAGTGCGTCAGGTAGATATTAAATGGGGTCAAATGTATGGTGAGCGTCCCCACTTCCAGCAGCCAGGACAGCCTCCCCATCGCGATGATGAATATACTCATGAATCGGTGAAGCAAGATCTTTTAAATCTACAGGTTAAATTACAGAAATATCTAAAGGCGCAAGGAGAAGAAGAGTAAAAACTAGTTTTGCTTCTCCGTAAAACTATTTGCAGAATTCAAGAAAAGAGATTTTAAATGATTAGAAACCCGTTTTCAGAAATAAACATAGTTTGTTTAATATTTATATTTTTCTCTATAAATTTGGCAGTTTATTTTTGCTATGCGCTTTTTATAAGTACATTTAACATAGGAATTTCCCCTGAAGATCCAGTTAGAGAATATATAGCGTATCCTATCACCTGCATTATAATTTGCTGGTACTTACAGCTAAAATTGCAGAACTTAAATATTAGTTTTAAAGCTAGATTTGGAAGATTGTCGCTAAATTATCGGCGATCGCTAAAATTATCTTGTCTGGTGATTATTAAACTTTGTTTTTCTCTGGGAATTGCTTTATTAACACTCAGCTTTTTATCATTAGTTGCGCCTTCATTAGTACAGTCAATACTTAATTATGCCAATGCAGATTCTCAAACATCTGTGCCATCCGTTTATTATTCGCTGGAGATATTTGCCTATATAATCGCAGCCCCATTGGCAGAAGAATTTATTTTCCGTGGCATTCTATTACACGTTTTGACAAATAAATGGTCAGTCAGTTTAGCAATTATATTCTCTTCTCTCATGTTCGGATGTTTACACTTTAATCCTATTGGAGCTTCGATTGCGGGAATCGTCTACTCATTGCTGTATATCAAGTATCGTAGTTTATTCGTGCCAATAATAGCTCATGCCATGAACAATGCGTTAGTAATTATTGCTCCTTTGTTCTTAGAAAAAATAATAGATGATTTTAATGATATGCCAACTATGGATACAGTCAGCAATTTGTGGAAACCAGGCTTAATATTAGTTCTGGTGTCTACACCATCGATCGCTTATTTTTTATATCGACAATATCCCAGTGTTAATACCTTATTGCCTTATTGCCTTATTTTGCTAACGCGATCGACAACAACGATCTTCAAACAAATAATATCTAGTATGCCGTAGTATTTCGATCGACAGACAAGTACGGAAGATAAGCAATAAATCTATTTTTAATTGAAACTTATTACCTATTGAGAGAATAATCAAGCCGAATTTTGACCGTCTATAAAATTACGATCGACTGAGGTCAGCCAAACACGATTTGGGACAAGTCTCGATCGAGATTCAGCCTTATATCACTTAAAAAACGGCGATCGCCTAAAAAGTTAGACTTAAAATGCAAAAATTAAGCAGCCTCAGCATTTTTCCAGGTTGGTAATACCCGCACTTCAGAATCGCTATTAAATTCAGCATCAATCACACTATCCATTACTGCGTGCAGGGCTGATAAAAAATATTGTTCGTCGCCTATTTCCAAAGCTGTTTTAAGATAAGCTCTCCCCTGTTCGGGATTTACCAGCCGACTTCTATCTACTTTCTCGAAAGAATTACACTCACACATCACTACACACAAATTACCAACTCAATAATCATATTGCAAAGAAAATCTTTAGAATGCCAACTGTGATACAAAAATGTGTATTGTTACTTAGAAACAAATTGCGATCGCCATATTGTTTCGCTGCATTCCTGGCTTTATTGCGATCGCCAATAACTTACCTGGATTGAAGACCTCTCTACTCTAAAAACTCTCTGCGCCTTTGCGTCTTTGCGCGAAATAAAACTATTCTTCTGTCTGCGGAGAAAAATGAGGATACACTTCTTTCTCAAATAGATCGTGGATACTGTCGCTTAAGTCAGGATGGTCGCTCGCTAATCCAGCAACGAGATCTTGATAGTCTTCACGTACGTCGTAGGTTAAACGTCGGCTGGGAGATTTTGCTTCAGACATCCAAATAGTATGGAAAGAGAAACCAACGTTTAGTTTGGGATGGCTTAGTTTGTATAATGGCCCTTCATTGAGTTTTTGGGCATCAAAGATCCAAATTTCGCTATTTTGCGACCAGTCAGGATTGCTGTCTGTTTCAGTCGGCTGAGATAAAAAGCGATCGCTAGTCAAGACAACGCAGACTATATAACCATCGGTTCGATCTGTGGCGTCGGGACGGGGGATAAATTGTGAAGAAGTGCCAAGATTACGTTTATCGAACTGGAAATAGTTTTCTTCATCTAGTTCAATTTGCATCTGATGCTTGTCATCAAGGTTAATTTTTAAATGGCACAGATTAGAAGGCACTCCTTCATAGGTCAGGTCTACAACGTTTTTGAGGTCTACCAAGCGTTCGGGATAGTCTACATAGGCTTCAATAGCTCGATTGGTAAGGATGTCTGGCCAAACACCCCAACTATTCCAAAAGATATCAGTTAGCTGTCGGGTAGGTCGTAAGTTGGGATAGACATAAAATGCTGTAGACCAGGTGAGGAGGTATTTTAGGTCGATCTTGTTATTGACTGGATCTTTATGGTGAGCTTCTAGCTGCTGGTTAATATCTTTTTTATCATCTCGATCGGGAAATAGCTTTTGCTCGATAATTTCACCTTTCTTCGCATCTATTACTAGACGACCCAAACGGCTAATATCGGTAGCGCTAACAATGCTTCCCGCTAGCTGCTGTAGGCGATAGGTTAATTCTGGATCGTCATAGATATCTTCTCTTTCGTCAGGATCGCGATTATCGTAAGCAGAGCGATCGTAAATCCGAATGTATTCGGCAATATCAGACGCTGCCAAATGGGAAGCATGAACGACAATCTGGTCATTAGGATTATCGTAATCTAGAACGAAGTGAGAGAATTCGGGCTTGATTTCGATTTTTTTGGCGACAACCTTGGGCAAACGTCTAAACGGGGTGCGATCGAAGAGGTTAGTAAATTTAGTAAATAGGCTAGGGGTTTCGATCGCCAAGTCTGACTTTTTGACCAGATAGAGGTTCGTGCTGGGGTACTGAGGATGGTTGAGAAAATCGGTGATAAAGACAATAAAGGAGCTTAGGAGAGAACTGCGTTTAAAAGGTATAGTGCTTTCGAGAGAAAACTTAAATGATGTTTCGGCAAAGACGATATAGTCCTGGGTCATACCCATTTGGTGTACGGTTTGCCCAATGCGTAGAGGACGATTATAGGGCAAGACAATATTCCATTTCTGACTGATGCCGACTTTCTTGCCATCCCATCCCAGCAGATGCACAAAGTCGTAACCGCCAGTAAATATTTTGATGATACTGACAACTCTTTCCCCAAACCAAACGGCGATCTTCAGACCAAATAAGATTGCTGTATAAAGCAAAACGAGTATATTGTTGATGCTTTTGGCAAAGTTCAGATTGCGATCGCGAATAAACTGAGTGAATAAAGACTTAGCAGCCTGACTATTTTCTTTTAGCCTCACGTCGATCGCCCTCGAAAGGGATAGTACGGTACTGAACGACTTGCCAACGTTAAGGGTATATAAACGCTCGTCAGTAAAATCAAACACGGGATGGGCAGAAGCCATCAAATTTTTAAAAGGAATTGTTTGCTGATTTGGTAATAGATCCGACCAGCTTTCATTCATGCCGACGGGAGTCAGAGTTTCCAGGGTTTCGGGGTCGATTTCGTAAGGACGACCAACATCCCAAGTAACTAATAGGCGATCGCTAGCATCATCTTGAAGTTTGAAAGGCACAAAGGCGGTATTTACCTGATTGCGACTACCCAATATATTAAACGAGCTACGGGAAATGCCCAGATTGTAAAATTTAAGTTTGTCATAGCGATCGTAATTATTTGGATCTGCCGTTGCGCGATCGGCAAAATAGCAGGGAGGCTTGACAATACGAGTTTTTAAACGTGCTGCACCGAGATCGAGGTCTAGACGATAAACCATGCCGTCACCGTTGTACAGGGCTGTCCAACCGTCTTTACTGACCCAGACCGTTCGATCGTCTCCCTCAACGGTGGCAGAATTGGGCGAACCAACAGGACTAATCATGAAGTAGTGACCTGTTAGATCGTCAGGCAAAGTAGTTTTATTTCCTGCTGCATCGATAACCGTTAATTCGATTGGCTCGATAAATTCCTCTCTACTAACTGCGACAACTGTTTGCGGGAATCTTGAAGGAAGATTTTGTTCGGCTTCATCGGTAATTGTATCTTGTGGCAGGTTGTTCATGGTGGCGTTGAGTTTTGAAGATCGAAGTTTTGTTAGAGATTAGAATTCCAATTAATAACTTCTCAATTGACTTGATGAGCTATGCAAAATCAGATAAGTTGTAACAAAAATTGATGTTTTCTGCCAAAAAAAGTTATTCTGAATTGGCGATCGATATGTCGAGTTGCTGATAATAATTGAATTTGCTCAAAACACGAAAAATCAATTACTAGTAAAAATGGAATAATAGCAGACTGTATAACGGAGAATGCTGACAGGCAAAGATCGACATAAGGTATTAACTCTTAATTCTTCGATAATAATGTGTTCTGCTCAAAAACTAGGTTTTAAGCAATACATTTTGTGCAGTCATATTTTCTATAAATAGATCGATCCTCGCACTACTTTTCCTGAATGACATCTAGATTTTCAAGCTCGTCTGCACTGCCTTTATTTTTAGGAGATAGGGCAGCAGTGATGATGTGGGAAAGTAAGCCAACAGGTCCAAAAAAGAGAGATAAAATTAGAGAATGAGCCGTCCAAATTTTCTTATCTTGTCCTTGCCAATAGATCCAGCGACCGACAAATAAGTCCATCGCTAAGAAGTGTACCCATCCTGCCCCCGCAGCACCTTCTTCGGAAAAGAATTTAGCAATATCGGCTAGCTGTGGATTAGACAGGGTAGCAGCAGCTTCGGGATCGACAGTGGCAAACAGAAAGTAAAGATATAAGCCAATTAAAGGCACTACAAAAAAGTAAGAACCGATAACTTTCCTGGTTATCTGCCAGTTAGGAAGCAAAACCATCGCGATCCAAAAAGGCAAGACATAGGCGTTGGCAACGTCAAACAATAATGCAGGAGACATATTTTTTAATCACAGAAATTCAGCAGCTCAGTGTGTATTATGGCAAATTTTATAGATCCTCCGTTATTCGCTGACTCTGATGCTGTTAAGCTAATTGTGTTAATTGGGTTATCCCAACCAAAAGGATGAATCTCAAACTATTATTACCGATCGTTTCTGTTTCTCTTTTATTTAATTCTGACCCGCTTGAGGCTCAGGTTGTTGAAGATGAAACCCTGTCCACAGAGGTCGTTCGAGAAAGCGATCGCAATTTTCGGGTTGAGGGAGGAGAACAAAGGGGCAGCAGTTTATTTCATAGCTTCCGTGAATTTTCTGTTGCCAGTGACGGCTCTATACTGTTCGACAATGCTTCAACAGTTCAAAATATTATCAGTCGAGTTACGGGAAATTCTATATCTCAGATTGACGGTTTAATTCAAAATAACGGCACGGCAAGCCTTTTCTTAATCAATCCCAACGGTATTATCTTTGGAGAAAATGCCACCCTGAATATTGGTGGTTCGTTTGTCGGTACGACAGCTGAAAGTCTACTGTTTGAGGACGGAGTAGAATTTAGCGCTAATTTGAACAATGCTGAATCACTATTGACCGTAAGCGTGCCTCTGGGCTTGCAGTTTGGAAGCAGCTCTAGGGCAATTATCAATCGGGCAAATTTTTCTAGAGCCAATCCTCTCGATCCTACAGGAGAAGCTCAAAGTAAGCTAGGGCTGATAGCTGCTCCAGATCGAACTTTTGCCTTAATCGGCAACGGAATTACTTTTGATGGGGGTGCGATAACTGTCCCATCGGGAAATGTCGAGTTGGGCAGCGTGGCGGAAAATAGCTTTGTGGCGGTAGAACCGTTCTCGGAAGGATGGGAGGTTGACTATAGCAGTGTCAGTCAGTTTCAAGATATTAAACTGGATGGTTTAGCAGCGATTGATGCTAGCGGTGAAGGTGGAGGAAGCATTAACGTCGTCGGCAGAAATGTGCAAATACTCAATGGTTCTGCCATAACCTCAAATACCCTGGGGAATTTAGATGGTAAAAATATCGAAATTCAGGCTACCGACCTGGTTGAGATTAACGGTAGCGATCTAACTGGTACGCAAATAGACCCTTTCTTAGCTGGGTTTGAAATCTTTTTACCTTTTGCCAGCCAAGTTTCTACCAACACATCAGGAGCAGGGAACGGCGGAAATATCGAGATTAAGGGACAAAATCTTCAGATAACTGATGGTGGTGCGATCGAGCTACAAACTTTACCTACAGGCACAGGTAATGGCGGTAATTTGGCGATCGCGATCGAAGAATCTGTCAGTTTAACGGGATTCAGACCACTATTAGGAGTAGGAGAAAATGCTGTCAATCTGATTGCGCCAGAAATTGGTTTGGACACAGCTATTGAACTCAACCAGGCAAGCGAGATCTCTTTGGCTTCGATTAATAGTGGAAAAGGAGGAAATATTGATATCGTGGCTAAAAATTTACGGCTAGAAAATGGTTCTTTGATTGGTACTACTCCCTTTGCTAGTGGCAATGGAGGAAATATTAATTTGACTTTGGCAGAGTCGTTACAAATTACAGGGGTATCCCCAAGAACGGGAAGCGTTAGCAGCCTACTTACGGCGAACACTTTTGGAGCAGGAGATGCTGGCGATATAAACGTGATGACAGAGTTATTGCAGCTTGAAGCTGGGGGAATCCTCGTCTCGACTAGCGATGCCACAGGTAATTCTGGTGACATTAACATTAAGGCTGCCTCGATTGAAGTTGGAGGTGCTGGTAATTCAGGACAAACTCCTAGTCTAGTCTCAGCCGAAACCAGAAATAGTGGAGATGGAGGCGATATTTTTCTAGAGACGGATAGTTTATCTATTAGCGATCGCGCTACTTTAAGCGTTCGCGGTCGTAGTTCGGGTGTGCCAGGAAACTTAATTGTCAATGCCGATTCAGTAAACATTAGCAATTCGGCTAGCATTACTGCCGCAACGGAGTTTCAAGCGGGAGGAAACATCGAGCTAAACATTAAAGATCGTCTGACCCTAAGAGAGAACAGTTTGATTTCGGCTCGGGCGTTTAATAATGCTCGTGGTGGTAATCTCAGCATTGACGCTGGCTTTATTATTGCTTTCCCTCAAGAAAATAACGACATCCTGGCTAATGCTCTGTTTGGTCGTGGAGGAAACATTACGATCGCCACAGAAGGTATTTTTGGGCTGGAAGAAGGAAATTCGATTCCCGCCAATCTAACCAATGATATTGATGCTAGCTCCGAGTTTGGCGCAGCAGGGATAGTTTCAGTCTCTTTTCCAACTATTTCTAAGGTTGAAGGGCAGTTAGATATAGGAGTCGATGAGATTGACGTGGAGTCTTTATTTCAAAGTACTTTTTGTCAGGTGAAGGGAAAAAGTAGGTTTTTTGCCACGGGTCGTAGTGGAATTCCCCGCATTCCCGACAACACTATCCTGCCAGAACATACCTGGTCGGACTGGCGTACGATTGAAACAGCAGAAGAGAGAGTAGGGACAGTTGCAGAAACGAAAACGGCGATTGCACCTCCCAAAATTGATTTAATCCAGGGGTGGGTCATAGATGAAGACGGCAACGTAGTTTTGACCGATCGACCCCTAGTTGTGGCATCCCGCAAACCAGGGTTAAATACTCCTGACTGCAATCAAGTTAAGCAAGAAGCTAAATAACTTTAACAATGGATATAATTCTCTGCCATCAAACCGTAGATTTTGATGCTTTAGGCTCGGCAATTGGTTTATCCCGTCTTAAAACAGGAGCAAAAATTGTCTTAACGGGTGGCGCACATCCTGCTGTCAAGAATTTTTTGGCGCTCTACCGAGATGAGTTTGATTTTGCCGAAATGCGGAGTATTAACCCCGAAGCGATCGCCACTGTTTATATTGTCGATACGCAAAAAAGCGATCGCCTGGGTGCAGCAGCAGACTGGTTGAGTTTACCTAATATCAAACAGGTAGAGGTCTTCGATCATCATGTCGATGCGGAATCCGATCTGAACGTAACGGAGATCCATGCCGAAGCGGTAGGGGCAATTACTACCTATATTGCCGAACTGTTGCAGTCGGAGCAAGTTAGCCTGACTCCTTTTGAGGCGACGGCAATGGCACTAGGCATTCATGTAGATACGGGTTCTCTGACTTTTGAGCAAACTACTCCCCGTGATGCTAGAGCGATCGCCTGGCTGATGGAACAGTCGGCAAATGTGGCAATTATCGCTGAATATAACGAGCCTGGATTAAGCGATCGGCTCCAAGATCTATTTAAGGATGCTCTCAACAATCTTCAGCGTACTAACGTCAAAGGCTATACCGTCGCTTCGGTATTGTTACAGACGGATAAGTTCGTCGGTGGTTTGGCTACTCTAACGGCAAGACTGATCGACCTGACGGAAAGTGACGTAATTTTATTAGGCAATCGGTATCAACAGAGTAAGAGTGAAAAGTTAATTGTCATCGGGCGATCGCGTTTACCCGAAACAAACCTCAATCGGCTATTTACACCCTTCGGCGGTGGTGGACACGCCCAAGCTGCATCAATGTCTCTTGCTACAGATCGACCTCAAGAAATCTTTCAGCAGTTGGTAACAGACTTATCAGCACAGATTCCCCAACCCCCAACAGCTCGGGATTTAATGTCTTCTCCCGTCCGTACAATTCGTCCCGATACGACGATTGAGGATGCTCAAAGGATTTTGCTGCGCTACGGTCATTCTGGGCTATCTGTAGTAGATGAAAGCGGTTGTTTAGTCGGCATTATTTCCCGTCGCGATTTGGATCTGGCAATTCACCACGGCTTTGATAACTCCCCCGTTAAGGGTTATATGAGTCGCAATCTTAAGACGATTCAATCTGACACTTCTCTACCCGAAATACAGTCTTTGATGGTGACTTACGACGTGGGCAGGCTGCCTGTAATTGAAGGCGGAGAATTGATTGGTATCGTTACCCGCACTGATGTTTTGCGCCAGCTACACGATCGCGATCTTGAAACTCAAGATACAAATAAGCCCAGCCTTACTTCTCATCTCTTATCGACTCTGCAAAATCGCTTAGAACCAGCAATTTGGACGCTACTCCAAACGGTTACTACCGCAGCCCAGGAGCGAGGCTGGAATCTTTATCTAGTAGGTGGCGGGGTACGAGATGTTTTACTGACTAGCGATCGCGAACCCTTATTATTACAGGATATCGATCTAGTAGTTGATGGCTATCATCGTTCTGCCGATACTGGCGCAGGAGTAGAATTAGCAGCCGTAATTAAAGAGATGCATCCCCAGGTGAGCGTTACAATTCACGGAGAGTTCCAAACCGCAGCTTTAACCTGGCATCAAGACCCAGTTTTGGGCAATATGTTGATGGATATTGCCACGGCGAGGACGGAGTTTTATCCCTATCCCGCAGCTAACCCCCAAGTAGAAGCTAGTTCAATCCGTCAGGATTTGTATCGACGAGATTTTACAATCAACGCCTTAGCAGTACGCCTGACTCTCCCTAAACGTGGGGAATTTTCTCGTAAGGGCGATCTATTGGACTTTTTTGGCGGTTTGCTAGATTTGCGATCGCGTCAGATTCGCGTACTGCACGCCAACAGCTTTATCGAAGATCCGACTCGAATTTACCGAGCCGTTAGATTTGCAGTACGTCTAGACTTTACGATTGAGTCGCAGACAGAAGACTATATCCGCTACGCCATAGGCAGCGGCATCTATGAAAAGTTTAGAACGAGTCAGTCACAGACCCCTGCCCTTAGTACCAGACTCAGAGCCGAATTAAAGTATATTTTGCAGTCTAACTACTGGAAACCCGCTCTTAGAATGCTAGATCGACTCAAGGCTCTAACCTGTATACATCAAGACCTTAGTTTGACTCCTGCTTCAGTTGGGGAAATACGCTGCGTTTCCAAATGGTTAACCTTGTTTGAACCAAAAGTAAGCGAACATTGGCTAATTAGATTAGAAACTTTAATTTCCGATTTATCCCTGACAGAAAGAATTGTGGTTGCCGAGAATTTACAATTGTCAAAGGAAAGTTTACAGAGGTTAGAGAATCTAGAAGCATGGTCTACAGAATTATCTACATGTCTGAGTCAGGCTGAACGCGACAGCCAAATATATCAGCTTTTGCGCCCCCATAAGTTATTACAGCTAATTCTTTTTGCTGCTAAAAGTAATCGCCATAATCGCCAGAAAATTTGGCAGTATATTGCTCGTCTATCTAAAGCTAAACCGCTATTAAACGGTAACGATCTAAAAACCCTGGGTTTTAAACCAGGGCCATTATACAAACAGATTTTAGATGATGTTTTAGATCTAACTTTAGATAACCAGATAAGCGATCGCGATCGGGCGATCGAATATGTAAAATCTAAGTATTAGCTATTAGTTAAATCTAGTCAGGAAAAACATTAAGACTGACTGTAGGTTCATTGTCAACTCTAAAAACTACATCCTGCATATCATAAGCAGAACTTAAATTATTACTTGTACCAAGTTCAACTAAAAATAGTTCTTCGTATTCATTCAAGCCATCAAGCATTGCTCGCACAGAATTCTGCTGTGAGAAGCCAGCCAAATCAGGTAAAGTGCTGTTGGCATCAAGACTTGATTCTCCAGGAATTGCCAGACTAGTGCAGTTGGTGGTGTTATCAACAATACTGTATTCAAAATTTAAATCATCGACAGAATCAACTGAGATTAAGGCGCGATCGTCAACCATCATAGTTTCGACCAATTGCGTTCCTTGATAAACATCAACCTGGATGTTCAAGAAATCTCCGTTAGCGCCACATTGAATCTGAGATGCTAGATACAAAAGTTCAATCATAGTAATTAAAAGTAGTAAAAAATGAGTTTGTTATAAGTAATACTGTTATCAAATGTCCTATTACTTACTTTTCTATCAATAAAATATTCACCTTTGCATTTCCTTCATGGCATTAGTGAAAACCCCAAGGCAAAAGTTTTGTTCAAACTGCTGCTTGGCTTTATTTACTCTTATGATTACATACGTATTTTGTAATTAAATCAATTTGCGGTGAAGAGTAGTTATTTTTATTTAAAGCTAATATGAACTGCGCTTTAGCAGCCAGTAGGTATTAATTTGCAGAGCCAACGGGTTTAGTTTAAAACTCATGAAAAAATTAATTAAAGAAAGGCAATCTAAAGCTATTCGCAACTCTATTTTCTGACTTATTAGTTTACAGGAAATGGCAGCACTGGAAACGACTGACTAATGCACAGAATCTTCCACGTTTATTTGGAACCAGACATGAGTTATTCTGTCAATTGCCTAAAGATTAAGAAATAACAACACTTCTCAAAGTAAGTACTGTATAGAATATTGCAATTTGTTACAGAATGTTTAGATATTTTTATCGAATTGTGTCGGATCGAATGTTTGACGGATTTCGAGGGACGTTTTTTGATAGAAATACCTATACGTAAGCTTGCGATCGGAGTAAATAAATAATGAGTCTTTTACTCTGAATCGATCCATTCATATCGCCAACCATATAAGGAGAATCGAGTTATATGTTCACCCAGGTCAAATCCACCGTTCGTCACGTTAAGCCAGATGCTGTTAACGGACGCGATCTACTTAGGGTGGTCTATGTCGTGTTAGAGCCACAGTACCAAAGTACTCTAACTGAGGCAGCCAAGTCGATTAACAGCAATAATCCTAATTTAGCCATCGAACTGAGTGGCTATTTAATTGAAGAATTAAGAAGCGAAGAGAATTATCAAAATTTTAAAACTGATGTTGCTAATGCCAACATATTTATTGCTTCGCTTATATTTGTCGAAGATCTCGCTCAGAAAGTTGTCGAAGCGGTTGCTCCTCACCGCGATAATTTAGATGCTGCGGTAGTCTTCCCTTCGATGCCAGAAGTCATGCGTCTGAATAAGATGGGTAGCTTTTCGATGGCGCAGCTAGGTCAATCCAAAAGTGCGATCGCGAGCTTTATGCGGAAGCGTAAAGAGAAGTCTGGTGGCAGTTCTTTCCAAGATGCCATGCTTAAGCTATTGCGGACTCTGCCTAAAGTACTAAAGTATCTTCCTGTTGAGAAAGCCCAGGATGCTCGTAACTTTATGTTGAGCTTCCAGTATTGGCTGGGTGGTAACTCCGATAACTTAGAGAACTTTTTATTAATGCTGTCGGATAAATACGTTTATCCAGATAAGCAAGATCGAGAATTCAAGTATGCCGAACCGATTACCTACCCCGACATGGGTATCTGGCATCCCCTCGCACCGAAGATGTTTGAGGATATTCAAGAGTATTTAGCCTGGTTTAACGCTCGACCAGATATATCTGACGATCTCAAAGATCCTTTAGCACCCTGCGTTGGTTTGGTATTGCAAAGGACTCACCTAGCTACCCAAGATCACGCTCACTATGTTGCGATGGTGCAAGAACTAGAATGTATGGGTGCCAGAGTCTTACCCGTATTTGCGGGGGGACTGGACTTTTCCAAGCCTGTAGACGCTTACTTCTGGCAGGAAGGTCAACAGCAGGCGATTGTTGATGTAGTAGTTTCTCTCACAGGTTTTGCCTTAGTTGGTGGCCCAGCCAGACAGGATCATCCCAAAGCTGTAGAGTCTTTGAAACGTCTCAATCGTCCCTACATGGTGGCGTTGCCATTGGTCTTCCAAACTACAGAAGAGTGGGAAGAGAGCGAACTTGGTCTGCATCCCGTACAGGTGGCTTTACAGATTGCTATTCCCGAACTAGATGGTGCGATCGAGCCGATTATTGCCTCTGGTAGAGATGGCGCAACGGGTAAGTCTATTGCTTTACAAGATCGCGTAGAAGCGATCGCCCGAAGAGCGATGAAATGGGGTAGTCTGCGTAAGAAGCCCAAGCTAGATAAGAAAGTAGCGATCACCGTCTTTAGTTTCCCTCCCGATAAAGGTAATGTTGGTACGGCAGCATATCTAAATGTCTTTGGCTCGATCTACGAAGCCATGAAAGGCTTGCGGGATAACGGTTATGATATTCAAGACCTGCCCGAATCTGCCGAAGAGTTGATGCAGGCGGTAATTCACGATGCACAAGCGCAGTATGCCTCTCCTGAGTTGAACGTTGCTCATCGCATGTCGGTCGAACAATACGAAAGACTGACTCCCTATTCAGTGAAGCTAGAAGAAAACTGGGGTCCACCACCAGGAAACCTTAATAGCGATGGTCAAAACCTGCTAATTTACGGAAAAGAGTTTGGTAACGTCTTTATTGGCGTACAGCCTACCTTTGGCTATGAAGGCGATCCGATGCGTCTCTTGTTCTCTAGATCTGCAAGTCCCCATCACGGTTTTGCAGCTTACTACACCTACCTAGAGCATATCTGGAAAGCCGATGCGGTACTGCACTTTGGTACTCATGGTTCATTAGAATTCATGCCAGGGAAGCAAATGGGTATGTCAGGAGACTGCTATCCCGATAGCTTGATTGGTTCTATTCCCAACATCTACTACTACGCTGCCAACAATCCTTCAGAAGCTACTATCGCTAAACGCCGTAGCTATGCCTCTACTATTTCTTACCTGACTCCTCCTGCGGAAAACGCAGGACTATATAAAGGTCTAAAAGAATTAGGCGATCTTATTGGTTCATATCAAAGTCTCAAAGATGGCGGACGAGGTATCCAAATCGTCGATACCGTAATGGATCAGGCGCGGATTTGTAATCTCGACAAAGATATTACTTTTCCCGAACATTCCGCCAAGGAATTGACTCAAGAAGAACGGGATACGATCATTGGCTTAGTTTACAAGCAGCTAATGGAAATTGAGTCTCGTTTACTTCCCTGTGGCTTACATATCATTGGTAAACCGCCGACAGCCGAAGAAGCGATCGCAACTTTGGTCAGCATCTCCAACCTCGATCGCGAAGAAGAAGGAATTGTATCTTTCCCTCGCATTATTGCCAACAGTATCGATCGCGATATCGACGAGATTTACGTTAATAACGATCGCGGTGTTCTCGCTGACGTGCAGCTATTCCAAGATATTACCCAGGCTACTCGCGCTGCGGTTGGCGCATTGGTCAAAGAACAAATTGATGCTGATGGCAGAGTTTCAATGGTGTCGAAGCTCAACTTCTTCAATATTGGCAAGAAAGCACCTTGGATGGAAGCGTTAAGCGAACATGGCTTTGAGAATGTAGATGCTGAAACGGTTAAGCCGTTAGTTGGATATCTAGAGTTCTGTTTGGAACAGGTATGCGCCGATAACGAACTCGGTGGTCTGCTTCAGGCACTTGAAGGACAGTATGTACTTCCTGGACCTGGTGGCGATCCAATTCGTAACCCCAACGTCTTACCTACTGGTAAAAACATCCATGCTTTAGATCCTCAGTCTATACCTACTCTAGCTGCGGTACAGTCGGCAAAAGTCGTAGTAGATCGCCTAATCGATCGCCAGAAGCTAGATAACGGTGGTAACTACCCTGAAAGTATCGCCTGCGTGCTTTGGGGAACAGACAACATCAAAACCTACGGTGAATCTTTAGCACAGATCATGTGGATGGTTGGTGTGCGTCCCGTACCCGATGCGTTAGGTCGAGTAAACAAGCTAGAGTTAATTTCTCTAGAAGAACTCGGTCGTCCTCGTATTGACGTGGTAGTAAACTGTTCGGGTGTCTTCCGCGACCTGTTCATCAACCAGATGAACCTCTTAGATCGTGGTGTCAAAATGGCAGCCGAAGCCGACGAACCGATCGAAATGAACTATGTTCGCAAACATGCCTTAGAACAAGCAGAGGAAATGGGTATCAACGTGCGCCAAGCAGCGACCCGTATCTTCTCTAACGCTTCTGGTTCATACTCTTCCAATATCAACCTAGCAGTAGAAAACAGCAGTTGGGACGAAGAAAAAGAGCTACAGGATATGTACCTCAACCGTAAGTCCTTCTCCTTTAACTCCGATAATCCTGGGGTAATGGATGAAAGCCGAGGTTTATTTGAATCTTCCTTGAAGAAAGCCGATGTAACTTTCCAAAACCTAGATTCGTCCGAGATATCTCTAACCGACGTGTCTCACTACTTTGATTCCGATCCTACTAAGATCGTTTCTAGTCTACGTGACGACGGTAGAAAGCCTACTGCATATATCGCCGATACTACTACGGCTAATGCTCAAGTTCGTACATTATCCGAAACTGTGCGTTTAGATGCCCGAACTAAAATGCTAAACCCCAAATGGTACGAAGGCATGTTGAGTAACGGTTACGAAGGTGTAAGAGAACTATCCAAGCGTCTGGTCAACACTATGGGTTGGTCGGCTACAGCCGATGCGGTAGATAACTGGGTCTATGAAGATGTTAACACCACCTTTATCGACGATCCTGAGATGTGCAAACGCCTGATGGATATGAACCCCAATTCCTTCCGTAAGATCGTCGGTACGTTGCTAGAAGTCAATGGTCGCGGTTATTGGGACACCGATGAAGAAAACCTAGACAGACTGCGCGAACTGTATCAAGAAGTTGAAGACAGAATCGAAGGTATTGATTAATATCTGATGTAATCTGGGCAATTTAATAATGTCACCGCAGGGGCGTACCATGGTATGCCCCTGCGTCGTTTATGGTTGAATCAATGATATTAAATAACAAAAAAATTGGTCGTCAATCTATCAGATTAAAAAACTATAATTACGCTGCCAACGGATATTATTTTGTAACCATCTGTACCCACGAAAAATATTGTTTTTTCGGTGATGTTGTAAATAGGAAAATGCAATTATCAGCAGTAGGGAAAATTGCCTATCAATATTGGTCGGAAATTCCCCAACATTCCAAACATACGTATTTGGATGAATTTATTATTATGCCCAATCACGTCCACGGCATAATCATCATCGACAACCCCGATAACACCAATCGCTATGATTTCAAATGTAACGATGGTGGTAGGGTCGTACCATGGTACGACCCTACGAACGATAACGAATGGGATTTACCCGAAAAAATGTCCAAATTATCACCAAAATCGGGTACGTTGGGCGTAATTATCCGTTCATATAAATCATCGGTAACGCGATGGTGTCGCCAAAACGATGATGATATTTTTCATTGGCAATCCAGATTCTACGTCCAGTATAAACGCCTGGGGAAACCCCAGGCGACATGGACTTACGAACACATTATTCGCGATGAAAGATCGTTAAACAACATTCGTAGATACATTATTAATAATCCTGCAAAATGGCAACAAGATATAAATTACGTGAATTAAATAGCAAGGCGGCATACAATAAAAATAAGACAATTTATTGAAGATGCGAAATATATTGTCTTTTTTATATTAATTAGAAGGAACATCAATATCTCTCAGCTTGTAATCTTTAGATGATTTGTTTTTAATATACACATTAATAACAAATTCTTCTTCGCTCTCTACATTTCTAGGACTGTCTATTGTTAAGCTAATATTTTCCGCTAGTTCTTTTTTCTTTTCTGAATTACTCCAGCCCCACAAAATGAGCGACAATATGACAGCTACTAAACCTATTCCCAAAACAGTTGTGCAACCAATAAATCCTCTGTATAAAAATTTTGTTGCCATAATTGTAGACTACTTTAATTTGTTTGTAGAATTAATTTGCTGCAAATATTTGCTGTGTTTTTTAGCATATTGCTTGCAAATGAAAAGTTTCGATCTTATCATTCTCAAGAATCAGTAAAATATTATGTTGATTGGTGCGATCGCCTTCACTAAATAAAATCATTTACTCTTCCCCCGACTACGATAAAACTTGCCTAACTTTACTGGCGAAATACCCAGATAATAACCAGCAATAATAGCCTGATTAGTTAACGTTGTTTGCCATACGCCCAACTTGTCCCAGCGCCTACCTGAAGTCGTTACCGCACCAGGCGCGATCGCAACTCCCCCCATTTTCTTCACTTGCTTAATAAACTCGAAGTCTTCCATAATCGGCAGTTCGGCAAACCTACCCGCTTCAATAAATGCCTGTTTAGAGATAAAGATTGCCTGATCGCCATAGGGAAGGGAAAAGAGACGAGATCGCATTTTTACCAGTCTTTCGATCCAACGCAGAGATCTATCTGCACCATCAATCTTTAATTCAAATGCCCCTGCAACTACATTTGGCTGTTTCAGGGTTTTAGTTACCAGATCGACAAAGTTAACAGGTAATTGGGTGTCGGCGTGAAGAAATAGGAGAATATCAGACTGGGCTATATCTGCCCCTGCATTCATTTGTCCCGCCCTACCTTTGCCAGTGACGGTAAGAACTTTAGCTGCATGGCTGGCGATCGCTACTGTATCATCGTGACTACCACCATCAACCACAATCGTCTCTACCTCTGAATACGGCGTTAGCTGTGCCAGAGTTTGTTTAATAATGACCGCCTCGTTAAGAACTGGGATAATAATGCTAATAGTATATTGAGCCATGTTTAGTGAGAGACAACACCACGTTTGAAGATCTGTGCTGCGGGTTAAGACAGCATTTGAGTTTGATTCTTTTAGTTTGCCTGATTCTGTTCGGTTTTAATGCAACTGCTTTGGCTGGTTCATTATCAGATCGTTTGGAGGAATTTCCCCAGTGGACGAGTAAGCCTTCAGTTAAGCTTGCCAAAGGTGACTTAGAATATCCTGAGTGGATGGCAGGAACTTGGAATGTGGCTAGTACCCTAACCGAACAAATTGCTCCTCTTGCGCCCGATATTGTTACGCCTGGGTTTGAAGATAATCAGGACTATATTGATAAGGCGATCGCTTTTTCCGTTAGATTTGGCAAGGAATATTATACTCCAACCAAAAGTTTGTTATCTGTTTTTAAATCGTCTGAACCTGCTGTCGTTGCCGATCGAGCATTTAATGGCACCAAGATTGCCGAGGCATATTTAGGAGATGAGAATGTTTATAAGGTAAAAGTCGATCCCGAAGATCCCAATCAGCAAATAACTTTTCTTAAAGGAGAACGCAAGCTTATTTCTAAAATTACGGGTAGGGGTAGAGAAATTCCTACTGGCGATCGCTTTATTGCCACAGAAGTTACCCAGCAGCTATTTAGATCTCCCGAACGGCTCTATCTGAATGAAGTAGAAACAACCTCTAGCTATACGCTTTTAGACTCTGACAATATTATTGCCGAACAGGTTACAGCAATCTATCTTTCTCCGCGAGATCCAGATTACTTTACCGCAGACGATCGCCCCGTGGCTTTGTATCACTATCATCTAGATCTAACTAGACAGTAAAAAAATTGAACTAGTTACTGCTGAAAGATTTAAGGGCATTATAAGGATCGAAGCGCTCGGCTCTAGAATTTTATTCTCATGATGCAACGGCTAATTTTCGCCAGCAGCACCCTTACAGTTTTAGGAACTTTCATAATAGTTAGTTCTGTACACGGTCAAGTTATTCCCGATCGCACTACCGACACTTCCGTAATCAACAACTGTCAAATCTCTTGCGATCTCGTTGGGGGAACGGTAGCGGGAAATAATCTTTTTCATAGCTTTAAAGAATTTAATGTCGCCCCTGAAGCTAGCGTCTATTTTGACGATCCTGGAGTCGCGAATATTTTTAGTCGCATTACGGGTAGTGATGCATCGAGTATCTTCGGCACACTGGGAGTAAGTGGCGATGCTAATCTGTTTTTACTCAATCCCAACGGCATTATTTTTGGCGAAGGTGCAAGCCTAGATCTGAACGGTTCGTTTTTTGCTACTACCGCCGACGAAATTCAATTTGGCGATCGCAGTTTTTCCGCAATACCTAACCAAGAAAACCTAGCTCTATTAACCGTTAACCCTTCAGCCTTGCTATTTACGCAGATGAATCAAGCGGGTTCAATTAACTTGGATGGGGCAAAACTCACCGCACCTAAAGGACATAACATAACTCTATTAGGACAGGGTAATAACGATCTAGGAGTCGAACTAAAAAATTCAACTATTAGTGTTACCGAAGGAAATCTCAGTTTGGGTGCAGTCAATGGCAATGCAGAAATTACATTTCAGAACTTTCAGCTAGAATTTCCGCAAAATGTAGTTAGAGGCGACATCTCGATCGCCGAGGAATCGCAAATTACGGCTACCAATCTAGGGAATCTGGCAAATACAGAAATTAAAATCGACAGCAGCAATCTCAATCTTAGTGAAGGTTCAAAAATTTCTACTTTAACCACTGGTATTGAAGAGGGAATGAAGGGCGCAGATATTGCGATCGATGCCCGCTCAACAGTAACAATTATGGGAGAAGATAGCGCTGCTTTTCAAACCTTTATTGCTGAAAATTTGATTTTGGGTGGCAATGCCAACCTGAGTAACGGCTTAGAGACAGCAACTGTTGGTGCTGGTAATGCGGGAGATATTAAGATTGCAACCCCCAACCTGACTATAGATCGCGGTGCGGGAATTATTAGTACGACTAGAAGCCAGGGCAATTCAGGCAATATAAATTTCGATATAGCCGAAAATATGCGCCTGACAAGTTCGGGATTGTTAACGGGTTCGGGTACTTTTTCCTCTGGTAACGTAGGTGAAATTAATATTGCAGTCGAAAAGCTTCTTGTCGAACAGAATAGCGCTATATCCTCTTCTACTCTTGGTGAGGGGAATGCAGGCAGCTTTAACATTGTTGCTTCAGAAGCAATTAAAATCAGAGATACTTCTGCTGATGCTATTGTGCCGACTGGCATTTTCACCAATACAGTTTTTGAAAATGGTGATGGTGGCAATCTTCGCATCGATACACCGCAGTTAATTTTGCGAAATGGCGGGCAGCTTTCTGCATCTAGTGGTGCTGTTTTTATTACGGAAAGAGGTTTAAGTTTTATTCGTTCTGGAGGTGGAGGGGGCAATATAGACTTGAGAATTGCCAATTCTTTGTCAATAAAAGGCACTTCTGCTGATGGCGTGTTTCCCAGTAGCATTCTCAGCGATACCAGAAGCTCTAGTTCGGCAGGTAACATAACCATCGAGACGGGTGATTTATATTTAGACTCTGATGGACTTATTTCTGCTTCTTCTTTTGGCAGTGGCGTAGGGGGAGATATTACAATTGATGCCCGCGACAGCGTTGAAGTTGATGGCGCAGGAATCAACAATTTACAGGCTCTGATCCTCACGGGATTAACAGGAAATTTAAATCCAAATAATATTAGAGGCGGGATTGCAGCATTTACAGTTGATGATGGTCGAGCAGGCAGCATTAGGATCGATACGAACAGACTCAACCTCGATCGCGGAGCAGTTATCTCTACGGCAACCTATGGTAGCGATCGCGCGGGGAATTTAACTATCGAAGCGACAGAAGCAGTAAACGTTAGAGGCTCAGCAATTATTTCGCCAACTTTCGGTTCTGGAGATGGAGGAGATATTAATCTCAGGACAAAAAACCTTCGCGTTACTAGAGGTGGGACAGTAGCATCAGCTAGTGCGGGTAGTGGCAGAGCAGGTAATATAGATATCCTCGCAAGCGAATCGATCGCAATTATCGATGTTATTCCCGATTTGCTATTTTCTGGCAGTATTTCGACAGGAAGCTATCGCGGACTGGGTTTATCGGGAGACTTAACAATCAACACTCAGCGTTTAGCAATTAAAGGTGGCGCAAATATTCAAACGAATAATGTTTTTATAGAATTTGGCGAGAATAATGTAATTCCTCAAGGTGTCGATCTAGCAGTGGTGAACGAGAGAACTCAGGGACAGCTAACAATCAATGCCACAGAATCTATTGAAATATCAGGCTTTGCCAGCGAGGCAAACCAGTTTAACCAAAGTGCAAATAGCCATATCTACAGCATTAGTAATATTCAAAATCCTGCCAGTAACATAGAAATTAATACGAGCAAATTATCTATGTACGACCGAGGCGAAATTAGCGTTAGTAGTCTGGGTGATGGAGCAGCAGGAACATTAGCAATCAATGCTGATTCGGTTATTTTAAAAGATCGAGGTAATCTTAACGGCACTACAGTGTCTGGAAGAGGAGGAAATATTGACCTGCATATCCAAGAAATATTAGACATTGACGATCGCTCGCTAATTGATACAAATGCTAGTGAAGGCAATGGCGGAAATATTGATATTGCTGCTGATTTTGTAATTGTTCGTTCTCAAAGCTCTCTGGCTGCTAATGCCTTCCAAGATGGTCAAGGGGGAAATATTAATATTACGGCTAACGATATTTTTGTGACTGCAGATAGCAGCGTTACCGCCGACTCTGCTTTGGGAATTGACGGCACGGTCAAACTTAAAACGTTAGTCGATACCGAACAAAATAACCTAGCTAGATTACCTCAAAAAGTCGTTCGAGCCGATAATAAAATTACTCAAAGCTGTAGCAATAATGGCGATCGCCAAGGGGTGTTCTCTTATACTGGCAGGGGCGGTTTAGCCTTTAATCCTCTAACAGATTTTCAGACTGACGACATTTTGCTTGCCGATCTAGATATTCCCGTGCAAACTGAGGTCGATCCCCAAATTCAGCTAGAAGCTAATTCTCAGTTAAATATTCTGTCGCCTCAAGTCGAAGCAAATCAGTGGCAGGTTAATGCTAACGGGAAGGTGGAACTAACCGCTAGCAACAGTCGGACTTTTTCTAACTTTGCATCTCATTGTCCTCTATCTAGTCAAAGTAGTTAATTAAAGATAGGATTGGGCAGAAATCGCCGAGGCTATAGTTAGCAGGATGCCCAACAAAACGATCGCCCAAGTTTTGGTCGCGCTAGAAGCACTAACTTTTTCTTTCAAAGACGTTTGTTCGGCTAGTTGAGATCGCAAGCTATTAACTAATTGCTCTTGCTCGCTACCTTTTAGGCTTAATACGCCGTAATTTTTTTCCTGTTCTTCTAGCTGTCGATTTAGCTGTTCGATTAAATTAACTCGTTTGCCGATCTCAGCCTCTAGCTGGGTACGCTTGGTCGTTTCTTCTTTGAGGCTAGCAACTTGTTTTGCTTTCTGCATCACTTCTTGCTTAAGCTGCTCTTTTGCTTGCTCGATCGCCTGTTCTTGTGATTCTTTCTGCTGCACCAGTTCTGCTATTTGCTGCTCTTGCTGTACTCCCTGATGCTGTAGTTTTTGAGCCGTTTGGTTCTGTTCCTCAATCTGAACCTTCTGCTGCTTAACCTGCTGATTTAGACTAGTAATTTGCCCTTGCTTATCATTCAGTTGTTTTTGGCTATTCTGGCTTTCGGCTTTTAGGCGATCGAGTTCTCCCTGCTGCTGCTGAATTTCCTCTCTAAACGTGACCAGTTTTTGTTGAACATCAGTTAGCTGAATCTGCAAATTTTGGCTATTTTCTAATGTTTGAGCCAGTTCACTTTGCGTTCGATTTAGCTCTTGGTTAGCATCATTAGCTTTTATCTGCTCTGCTTCTAACTGCTCCTGTAATTGAGACAGAGACGATTCTTGGTCTGTCAATCGAGATTGTGCATTGCTAAGATTGCTATTTACGCTATTTATTTCCGATTGCTTCTCTTCTAGCTGCTTTTGTAGCTGGGTTAGAGCTGATTCTTTCTCTGCTAGTTGAGCTTTTGTCTCGTCACGATTACCAGCAATCACATCGACTTCTGACTGCTTCTTTTTGAGCTGTCCCTGTAGCTCGGTTAAAGCCGATTCTTTTTCTGCTAGCTGAGTCTGAACTTTTTGGCGATCTCTGCCAATGTCATCTACTTCGGATTGTTTATCGCCTAGCTGTTTCTGTAGTTGAGTTAAAGCCGATTCTTTTTCTGCTAGCTGAGCTTTCGTCTCGTCGCGGTTACTCGTAATTACATCGACTTCGGACTGCTTCTCTTTTAGCTGTGACTGTAGCTGAGTTAGAGCCGATTCTTTCTCTGCTAGTTGAGCCTTAGTTTTGTCCCTCTCGCCAGATATACTGTCAACCTCTGACTGTTTCTCTTTTATCTGTCCCTGTAGGTCAGTTAAAGCCGATTCTTTTTTTGCTAGCTGAGTCTGAATCTTATCGCGATCGCTCGATACACTGCTTAGTTCCGACTGCTTCTCTTTAAATTGCTTCTCTATTTTGGTTAAGGCAGATTCTTTTTCTGCTAGCTGAGCTTTAGTTTCATCGCGATTACCAGCAATCACATCGACTTCGGACTGCTTCTCTTTTAGCTGTGACTGTAGCTGAGTCAGAGCCGATTCTTTCTCTGCTAGTTGAGCCTTAGTTTTGTCGCGATCGCCAGATATACTATCAATCTCTGACTGTTTCTCTTTGAGCTGCTTCTCTGTTTTGCTTAATGCAGACTCTTTTTCTGTTAGCTGGGCTTGAACCTCGTCGCGATCGCCAGATATACTATCAATCTCTGACTGTTTCTCTTTGAGCTGCTTCTCTATTTTGCTTAATGCAGACTCTTTTTTAGCTAACTTTGTCTCAATCTCCTTGCTATTGTCTTTCTGTGTAGCTATTTCTTGCTCCAGATTCTCGATCTTAGCCTCTTGAGTCGTTAGGCGATCGGAGGTGGTTTTTTGCTCTCCGTCCTTAGCCGATATCTGCTGATTTAGCTCCTCAACTAAAGCCTCTTGTTCTTGAGCATGCTTCTTAAGCGCCTGGTAGCTTGACTTATGCTCCTTAATTTTTTCTTTCAGCTCCAGCAATGCCGAAGATTTATCCTGTTCTGCCCCACTTACCTTTGCTTCTTCTTTCTCAGACTTGGCAACTTTGACTTGCTCTACCTCTGCAGCAATTTTTTCTGCCTCGCCACGATCGGACTTATCTGATTCGACTGAAATAGCTTTTTCCTCAGCCTTGTCTGCAAAACCGTTTGTCTTACGAGCTGAATTCGTAGATTTTGTTGACTTGGTTTTTTTACGTGGCATACTTTTTTTATTCTCCAAAGTTAAACTGATTTTTTTTGAGGTCGGCTGAATATTAAATTTAGACTAATTAATAACTAATAGCTATTCTGACATTATTTACCGCTATTCCTAATAGCTTGAGTTTAATAAATAATAATTAGAGCCATAGTCTAATAGTTTGTGTATCGGGACATCCTACTTCTAAACTCAATTTTGCTCGTGACGCGATTTATTGTAATGCTAAAGCCCACACTCTTCGACTGTACAGTTATTCAGTCTTTTGTACTACTACCGAAGCACTAAATACTATATGGCGCTAGTCTCATATTGTCTTTATTGTAAAACACAATCATTGGATTATTTAACGGTAGATATTTAAGTTTGTTCTAAATTTGTCACAAAAAACAAGAGTAAGTTGCCAAATGTAAAACTTACTCTTGATATAAATTAGGTTGAATTGTTATTAAGAGAATGTCCGCTGACGCCATTTGTTGAGGCGAGCTTCGCCAATCGAGGCAAGGCGCTGAGCGTCCGCTATTTTTATTTCTAGATCGGCGACGATCTGCTCTTGCGTCTTTTCTGGCTGACTGGAAAAACTAAAAGAGTCAGTTGAGCTACGAACTCCTGACATTCCCGTAGACTGCCATTTGCTCAGTTCTGATGTGCCAATGCTGGCAAATGAGCCGAGGCTAGCTAGTTTTTGCTCTAATTCGGCTATTTTCTGGGTGAGAGCATTTGACGATGATTCTGCCCGATCGGCTGACTGATAACTAGGATAAGGAGCGGCAGTTTCTTCTGGCTTGGAAGTTGGCTGAGATGGGGAATTGAAGACATTAGCCAATAATTTGCTGATATCAGTTACCCCTCCATAACTATTAATAGTCGAAGGCGGAACAATTGTGCTGGGGCGATTTTCGATTAGGGAGCGACTCAAACGAGATTTGTCTTGAGTCGTTAATTTTTTATCGCTACTTGAAGCACCTCTAAGTAACGGAAATAGATGAGTAAAGCCGACTATGTTCTTACCCGTCTGCGTCTTATAGCCACAATAATAAGGAACAATGTTGTCGCCAAACTTGTTTTGATATTCGTCGCTGTCTATATAAGAATTGACTTCTGCAACGTAACCCCCTCGGTCTAATATCTGACTATGGGCATTTGTTTCTTCATAACTATCGGGAGCGCGTCCGAGTAAATGCTTGAAATTAAGCTCAATACTGCGATAGCGAGGGCAATTACTAAAAAAGCGAGATTTATATAAATCTGATTGAGCTACCTGGCGCACGAATTCGCGTACGGTAATTCTAGTATCTTTTAGCTGAGATTCTGGCACAGTCAGCCTTTCACTTTCCATGACATAGGCATTACCTAAAATTTGTCGATATACCGCCCGAATTACAATTTCCAGAGCTTCTAGCGAATCATTCGGACGTAGTTCGACTGGCTCAATATCTTCGTGTAAACCCAAACCTAATTCTGAGGCTCGACTAATTACTGGACTGATGAAAGTACTGACCATGATATTTAATTTCTCTATTTAAGGTTAATTGCTATCTTTAACAAGATTTTTCGTTAAATCTGGTATAAAAACCGCCGTATTTAATCCAATACTGCCTTAGCTCATGATTGGGAGTATGCAAACTAGCTTTAGCCTGATATAAAATTACCTGACGATGATTTCCAATCCAAACTTTGCGTACGGGTTCAACGGAAATAAACGTTCCACCCAAACCTTCGACGCACTCCTCAAATCGTTCGATTGTGGAATACTCCAAAGTTTCGAGTATGAAAAAATTACCCGCACAAATTAAATGACGGCTTCTGATCCAAGCTTGCATTTTTTTTCGAGCTACTGGTGGCAGCATACTTCTTACTGTTAGTTCCGAGGTACTAATCATCATTATTCGGTTTATTAATAATTTGTTTCGATCGATCGATTAAACTAACGATTAATCCCAACCCATACTAGAAAACTGGGGGCTTAATTTTTTTGCTGACAGATTGCGGGTAGCTCTCTGGCAAAACTTTCTCTTTTAGTGAACTTTAATGGACCTACTGCCGAACCCCAGACCTGCTCGTGGCTTTCTAGATCCATACCCCGATCCCAACTAATCCAGGTTGTTTCAGTCAGCTCAACAGAGCTAATTAAATAGGTGTTGACGCCTTTTCGATGGATCAAACACTTGTTGCCTGGCTCAACACTACCTATGAAGGTTTCCTCTTGCTTGCGAAAAACCATCGAACAGTTCTCTCGTCTTTCAATACGGTCGCGAGGAATAGTTAGCAGGATGTCGCGATTATGCCCCGAACCAGCATAATTGTCAGCATTTTGAAGGCTATAGTTTTCAATGTATATACGATCTCCTCGGTCTACCAATCGGTGAATCCCTTGGCGATAAGGAGTCCAGAGATCGTAGTCATATACCTGTTCGGAATAAAAGCCGATGCCCGAAAAAAAGTCCCAAGGTAGAGGACGAAAGAAAATTCGAATATGAGCGTAATTTTTAGGATCTAGATCGGACTGTTGACGATTAGAAAAATCTCCCGACATGAGACGGGCAAGCTCATAAAGTAGATGGCTATCTTGCGCTGATTGATTTTCTCTGGTCAACATGGAATTAAGCTCGAAAAGTTTTTTAAAAGTAATTAATTCAAATTGCGATCGAAGCTCAATGAAACGATCGCTCAACCTCTTAGTTAGCCCAAATCTCAATCATGACAAATCGTTGACTTTTTGTATGTCAAATATAGACCATAAGAGGTTAATCCCGATCGCCTATTCGTCTAAATTTAAAGCTCTAATTTCAGAAGAGAAAGAAGCCGTGGTTACACCTTTGCCGTCTCCTGTCTTGATCAAAGATACTCGAAATCTAAGATTGGGGGTCGCAAACCATATTTTCTCTTCGGCAGTAGCTCGTTCGTACTTAGTTTTTAAGACGAAAGAACCATCTTCAATCAGTTGATATTGTCCGATCGCCGGAACGGTTTCCGCGTAACCCTGCTCGCGCAAAAGTCTTCCCTGAGTGGGATTATCGAGGTCGGGGACAGGGACTAACACAGTCGAGCCTGCCAACACCTCATCTTCGTCCCAATCGGATTCACCTTCCCAAGTCATGTAAAAAGGACTGGAGGCTAGGTGCGGATCTACCTGATTGGCTTTGCACAGAGCAATTACTTTCTCATCGCCGTTTTCTAGGGGCAAAATTTCAATTTGGGAGGTAACTTCTTCAAAGTGATGAAACGCTAGATGATGAGCGCTACGTTGCGATCGCCATTTCCCCAAAGAGCGTTCGACAAATTCATCAATGTTCATGGGTTCTGCTCTGTAACTATTATTTCTAAAAAGGGTGTTTTAAAAGGCGTTTTTTATTTTGAGGCAGTCGTTATTTAGTGTAATCGATCCTAGCAGCGAGAAAGCATACTGCTAGAAAAGGCAATATTTAGCTCAACGTTAAAATATTTTTGTCGAACCTGTTGAACTACTTGCGATTACGGTTTTTTCTACCGCCAGAACGTTTCTTAGGCTGTTCTTCTGCTGGTGAGGCATCAGGGGTAGATGCTTCCGCCTGTGGTGTATTGCCTAAAGATATGCCTGCGACTTTTCCGCCCATACGATTGATGTTTTGGATGGTCTGGGACATACGACTATAGGGTACTTTGACCGTATAATTACTGGTACGCATTACGTCTTGACGACAGACTCCCGTAACCTCAATGGAGATGGTACGACTGCCATAGGTGCTAACGTTGCCGTTTCCAGTAGTAATCATTCCTGACATAATCTTAAATTCCCTCTTGTTAATTGGGGAAAATAACCATATTTTCCCCATGTTGTACTGTGTACCGCAACTGCTTAAAGCAGATCTTTAAAAGATTTTATACTTCAGTAATACTGAGTATTTTTGCTCCAGTACGATGCAGATTCTTGATTTTGGCGTTTAGCTGTTCGTAGTTAATTTCATAGGTTTGGTTACTAAAGCGATTTAGAGAACCAACGCTAGCTTTTGTTGCCTTGATGCGGAAGCGCTTGTTATTGCTTCCAGGAGTGCCGCTAGAACTATTTTTTGGGAAAGTAATCGCCGTAGGTTTGTTGCTGGCTAAATCGGAAATCAATTTAGCTTTGTTGGTAATGTTGTCGCTGCTGGCGTAGCCACCACTATATAAAGCGTAGGTACGGTTAAAGCCAACGTTTAGCAAGGTACGTTGATTGCTTTCGGTACGAGGACAGGGAATAGTGTTCTCGCCATAGGCATTGGTGTATTCATCACTATCGATATAAGAATCGATTTCTGCCTCATAACCCAAATTGTTGTAAATCTGCACGTGTTCGGAAATTTCTGCCTGATCTAAAGGCGCACGACCAAGAAAGTGCTTGCAGTTCATTTCAATAAAACGATACTGCGAACAGGTCTCAAAAAATAAAGAGCGATATAGTTCAGATTGACCGATCGCTCTTACAAAACCACGTACTGTTAAGTCGCCATTCCTAAACAGAGACTCGGCAGTTTCTAGGCGATCGCACTCTAGCAAGTAGGCATTGCCCAACACCTGCTTGTATGCCTGATTAATGATGATATTAAAGTCTTGATTTGGCTGACGTTCTCTTAATTCGACTGGATTTAAATCCGTTACCCAAAATGACATGATAAATTTCTCCTGAATATTGAATTGTTAGCTAATCAAAGCCAGCTAAATTTCGGTAATGCTGACAATTTTTGCTCCAGTACGCTGAATTCTCTGAATTTGAGGACTCATGCGATCGCCTGGAACGATATATTCGGTATTACTGACGCGACGGGGACTGTCAAATTTTGAACCCGTAACGACGATTTTGAATTTCTTGCTAGTAGCATCTGGTGCTGGAGACATACGTCCGTTAGCAGCAGGACTTTTGGCAGCCGTAGCACTATTAGTTGCCACGCTGTCTACTAAACGAGAATTTTTCTTGGCACTATCTACCCCTGCAATTCCCTGAAGCAAGGAAAGGGTACGGTTATAGTTAACCTGTTTCTGACCGACGGTGCTGGTTGCGCCAGTATAGTAAGGCACAATGCTCTCACCAAATTTTTCGGTATACTCGACACTATCAATGTAAGAATCGATTTCTGCGTCATAGCCTTTGTTGACACAACGTTGAATATGCTCTGACAACTCGGCTTGGTCGGCAGGGGCGCGTCCTAATAAATGTTTGAAGTTTAGTTCCACAAAGCGATAGGGCGCACAGGTTTCAAAATAACGACGACGATAAAAGCCAGATTTAGCTACAGCCCGTACAAACTCTCTGAGGCTAATACTCGCGTTGCAAAATTGCGATTCGGCACTAACCAAACGCTCACTTTCCATTACGTGCGGGTTGCCCAAGACTTGCTTGTATACGGCACGAATAGCGATCGCTTTGTCATCGGCGGTACTATTAGCGCGGATTTCTAGGGGTGCATCAATTACTGCTACCATCTTTCTTTTCTCCTATTTAATGTGTATTATGGTGAACGAATCGAGAGCAGAAAAGTCGCTGAGTTTTCTGCTCCCAAGTCTCATCATTCAGCTTCGATCTAGCTCTAGTTCACGGCAGTGATACTGGCAATTTTGCCACCCTGCTTGTGAATTCGCTGATACTCTTGCGATAGCTGTTCGTAAGGTACTAAATAAACCTTGTTGCTACGGCGGAAGCGCGAAACTGTGTTCTTCGGAAATCTGCCAACACGGTTTCTAACTCCTGATGCCTGATATCCAGTTACCTCGATGCGGTAGACCTTGCCATTTTCTCCGGCGCCAGAACCCTGACGAGTACGAGCGCTTAAAACAGGCTCTCTGAAAGACCAACCGTCTCCAACAGCACCACCAGAAGGCGGAATTACTGCCAAAGGAGTACCTTGGATAACGTTTTTGTTGAGAACGGGAGTTTTCCCTGCCAAGCTACCTTTAAAGTCGCTGGATGAAGCCCCACGAGCCAGAGCAAACATATGGGTGAATTCCACCATAGTTTGACCAGGACGGCTCTTGTAGCCACGCAGATAGGGGACGAAATTTTCGCCGTAGGCATTTTGATATTCGTCACTATCAATATACGAATCAACCTCTGCTTCCCAACCGCCTTCATCGAGAATTGCACTATGAGCTTTCATTTCGTCATAGCCATTTGGCGCACGACCGAGAAAATGCTTAAAGTTTAGTTCGATAAAACGGTAACGTGGGCAGGTTTCAAAAAAGCGAGAAAAATAAGCGTTAGACTTACCAATTTCTCTGACAAATTCTCTGACGCTTAACTGTCCTAGCTTAAATTGAGACTCAGGAACAGTTGCTCTTTCGCTTTCCATGATATAAGCGTTACCCAATACCTGTCTGTAGACAGCACGTATAATGCTTTCTACTTCTTCTTCCGAACGACCAGGTATGTATTCCAGAGGCGGGGTATCTTCATAGAGGGCAACACCCAGTTGTGATGCTGGACCAAATGAGCCAAAAGCCATTTAATAATCTCCCTTGAGAAATAATATTTTTACGAGCCGTACGATACTCAAATCTGCGGATAATAATCTACACGAGACATACGGCTTTTCTGTTTGAGTTTTATGTAGATACACAAACTCGACAAGCAATATTTTACTAGAACTAGCGTACTAACGCTTTTTCTGGTGGCGATCGCTTGCCATGGCTTCGGTTTCTCGATTGAGAGCAAACGCTAGGTAACAAAAGTCAAATTATTGATATTTTATTATTTAACGCTTACTACAAAATCACAGAATATCTCTGAGCCATAACTTTAGGATATGTCAAAAGTCAATTTCCACAGAATAGAAATTGCCTTCATATCAATACACTAAACATAAATTTAGTGCGGGTTTTTAAAAAGGTGTTCGATCTGGTCTTAATAATCAGACAAAACACAAATCGATTTTATTTAACACCTAGAATAAATGAAACTTAGTTCTACTAAATTAAAAGTAGACAAGCATTTACAGTCTATTTATACAATGCTGCCATAACCGAACCCTATCAAGTTTTGTAAAACTTAATGAGAACAAGACTAAGTTTTGTTAAGTAATGCCTACTGTAATTTACAGATAAGAGCTGTAATTTTGCTTCAGATTTTTTGTTCGACTCCAAAGCCTGCCAAGAGGAGATTTTTTAGGGGTTGTCCCGCTTCAGGTTTGGCATAATTAAGAATGCGTCGAATGCGTAAAGCAGGATTCGTCAATGTTATCGAATCAACAGAAACCACGCGAGTATAGTTAGTGGTCATTAATAATTCTCTGGTTTGAGAATCGAAGCTGAAATGAGAGATAATTGGACGATCTTCTTCGTAAGCGCGATCGCGCAAGTAATCTCCTTCTAAGAGCATGTTGTTATCTGACTTGGGGACAAACATCAGATTGAGGTTTTGCTTCTTCTCTTCCCCCTTTTCCGAAATCGTATAGAAACCCAGGTTAAATCCTGGCAGAGTTTCCAAGTTATTTAGCTTCTCGTAGGCATTATCAGATAACACCTTCGCTTTCTGTTGACTGGATAATGGCTGAACTTCAAAAGTAGTTTGCGATCGCTCTATTTCCTTGTGAGTTAAATAGTGATAAGTGCGATCGGACTGCCAGTTACCAATACAGTTTGCGAAAAATTGTTCAAATACGGTGGTGTTCATTTCTCGGTTTTATTTTAAATGTAGCTAAAATTCGTAACGAGAGTCGGCATTAAAATTAGCGATCTCGCAATTCTCTTCTGCTTTGGCTGCGCACAACATGGGCGATCGTTTTGGAGAAATTGCTTTTTGCGTACTAAAGTAGTCATCCAAAGAACTAGATCGAGCTTCTGCTACGGTATATCGCTAATGTTTGGCTCATATTATAGATTGCAGATATCTAAGCTTTAAGAAATTCCAGCTTAAAAATACCGTCAATAGGTTTCCCCGCACTAAGACTATCCCAATTAATCGTAGCCAAAAAACTCTCTGCTTGCGCTGTTTCTACTACGTCTACACCCCACTCACCTGTTTTCAAAGAGGTAGCAGAAGTACTTGTTGCGGGAGTTGTTTTTCTACCGCCTAAAATTAAAGTATCGGTAGTTGACTTCGATGACTTTTTTTGGCGCTTGCTGGTGAGAATTTCACCACACATTTGACCGATCGCTTTTGGCTCATATTTATCCGAGGGAAAGACAATCTCGACTACCCAATGAGGATTTTCAATATAGCTACACTCAAGCCCCTCTTTTCCCTTTAGTCCATCGATAAATACTTGGGCAAAATCTTCTCGTTTCAGTGCGGTCAGCTCATTATTACGCAGATCGAAGTTGTGCGAGAGTAACATTCTCCCCATAGATGAATCGCTCACGATGTTAAATATCTCAAAATCAAAGACTATTTATAAACATATCAGAGAGGCGATCGCTACCAGAAATTAAACTAAGCAATAAATTCAAGCAAAATCGTAAGCACCGCCTCGTTCTAAAGCTTTTTGAAAAGCAGAACGTGCGTGAATGCGCTCTAAGAAAGTCTTGAGCTGCGGATGATCTTCATTGAAATTTGATTGAGATGCAGCAGCCTCTAGGGGGAAGCTCATTTGAATATCGGCTGCGCTAAATTCATCGCTAGCAAACCAAGTACGCTGCTTGAGTTCTGCCTTCATGTAATTAAGCTGTTGGCTAATCTGAGGCTGGAGATAAGCCTCTCTAACTTTGCCCGTAATAACCTTGGCAACTGGACGTAAGAAAAATGGCGATTGCTGTTCGACTTGGTTAAAAACAAGCTGCATAACCAATGGTGGCATTGCCGAGCCTTCGGCATAGTGTAGCCAATAAGTGTAGCGTAATCGTTCGCTGGTTCCAACTAAAGGTGATAGTCGTCCATCCCCATAACGCTCGACTAAATATTCCACGATCGCCCCTGATTCGGCTAAGGTTAGTTCTCCGTCCGTAATTACCGGAGACTTTCCCAGAGGATGAACCTGTCGCAGTGAGTCGGGGGCAAGCATTGTTGCTGGATTGCGTTCGTAACGCTTAACCTCATACTCTAGACCAAGCTCTTCTAATAGCCAGAGTATGCGCTGAGAGCGAGAATTATTTAGATGGTGAACGGTAATGGTCAAATTAGTTTTTAAATAAGTTATTGGTCCTATTTTACTCAAATTGCGATCGTCAATTATCTAGCTAGGGTGAGGTATTTCCTAGATTCGATCTAGGGATGCCTACATGGGGGAGACTAAGCGCCTCGGTCGAAGGGGGAAACTAAGCGCTTAGACCATGTTTTGTAAATCGCATTTATCGCTAATTTGCGATCGCTATCTGAAGTTAAATTCAACAATAAATTGTTGAGATATTAACTTTAGTCAGGAAAAACAGTGGTTATCTTATTGCTTGCTCGAGCATTCGTTGCAGTTTCTACAGTTTGAAAATCATAGATTCCAGTAGATTGTGCTGTAACTTGCATTTGGAATTGGCGTGTTTCGCCATCTTTAACATTATTACAACCTTGGCTATCAATACACGAGTAGGCAATGTCTAATCCTGCGGTATCTCCTTGACTGGCAAAGTTCAAATTTATTCCTGGCGAAGTAGTGATAGTTTCCATAACAGTTTGCCCAATCAAGCTTTCGATAGTTTGGCTCAACTCAGAACTATAGACATCAGCAAAAGCTCCACTCGTTGAATTGGCAACGGTTGAAGCCTGTAAATCTTTGTTCAAACCGTCGGTTTCGCTTTTGGGAGTCGACTTAGTATGAATCGCAATCACGCTAATATCTTGTGCTTTTAAGGCGGCGATCGTCTGTTCTTGGTTTACCGTTTGAACATGGGATTGAGCATCACCAAACCAAACAATTACTTTTTTGGCATCGCTGCGCCAGTTTGTAATGTAATCAGTAGCATAACCGCCAATATCACTACCGTTAGTAGCAGCTTGATGGAGCGCAAAGAAATTACCTTCCGCCCAGTCATCTCCCGAACCAGTTTCCCATTCATTTATGGCTTCAATAGCCACACCCAAATCATTATTGACTGAAGTCTGCAGTTGATAGGCTTTTTCTGCCCCTAGCTCACCTTTGGTACTTTCATAGATGTTTTTTGTTCCACTGTTCGTAAAGACATCTCCATATTGCAGGTATCGAGACTCATTAATAAAGCTAGTCCAATGTTTCTCGACGCCGCCTTCGGTGTAGTCAACTTGATATTTGTAACAGGGATAAGCTTCACCTTGACCACTAATACAGGTTTTAGATTCATTTAGGTAAGTATAAGTTTTGCTGAAACTAGTCTCAACTCCCGTATTTTTAGAAGAATAAGCTACTTCTTTCGGATCGCCATAATAGCGAGCAACGCCGACCTGAAGATCGTCATAAGTTGTATCTAGGCTATTGAGCAATGATGTTGCATTAGCTTTAACGTTAGCAATAGCATCCCCCATAGAATCAGTATTATCAGCTAAAAATAGAATATCTAATTTGTCTGGAGCAGTAGATTTTGTAATAGTTTCAACTATATCTTCCACATTTACAGTAATACTCCTGTCGAGAGTTACTGTTTGTCCCAAGGTCATGTTTGTTTTCCATAAGCTAGGACTGATTATTCCCGTCGCGTTAATTTCGGAGGAAATATCATCCTCGAGAGAATTTGCTGGGGCAAAATTAAAATCTAATCCTGCAACTAACAATGAAGCTAATGTGATGGTAGAAGCAACTGTTTTAAGGTCAAACGATTTTATAAACATTTTAAAAAAAAGTAATTATGTATATGAGAAGCATCTCAATTACCTTTGTAACCTTCGCAATACATACTTGGGTTTATTGTTTGACTTCAACAGCAAAATTCACCAAAAATTTATTTATAGATATCTAAGAATCAATGCTATATATTGTTTGTTTAATGTTCGAAAAGAAACTTGTTTGACGGTACGATCAACCCGGTCGCTGTGTTAATCATACTCAGGTATAGTCGAGTTCTATCTAATGTTACAGGCAAAATATATGTATAAGTCTATTACTCACATAATCTATGATATGGATGGCTTGCTGTTAGATACAGAATCATTACATGAGCGAGTTAACAGTGAAGTAGCGCAACGTTATGACAAGACTTTTACGAAAGAAGCAAAAATGGCGATCGCCGGAAGACCAACTTTAGACTCTGCCAGAATTTTGGTTGACTTTCTTCAACTCCCTATGTCTGCCGAAGAATATTTAGTCGAACGTAATAAGCTTCTTTATCCGTTATACGGCACTGCGAAAGTTTTGCCAGGCACAATTGAGCTAATCAAACATTTAGCCGATCGCAATATTCCCCAGGCGATCGCTTCTAGTTCTTCCCGCCGTCATTTTGAGATGAAAACCGCCAATCATCAACAGTGGTTAAAGCTATTTTCTAGTACCACTTTGGGAGACGATCCAGCTATTAGTCAAGGTAAGCCAGCACCCGATATCTTTTTATTGGCTGCTAAAAAATTAAACGCCAATCCAGAAAAGTGTTTGGTGTTTGAAGATTCTGTAGCTGGAATACAGGCAGCGATCGCAGCAGGAATGTCCGTAGTTGCTATTCCCGATCCTGTCTTTGACCATCAACTATTTAAAGATGCAGATTTAGTGCTTAATTCGATGAAAGAGTTTCAGCCTCAAGATTGGAACTTGCCAGAGTATTAATTACTGACTACTTTTCATTGTTGCCATCGAGCAATTCTTGTTTAGAAGCCTTTAATTCTCGCCATTCAATTAAACCCCTATCTCTTACCTTCGTACGGGCGTGTCTTGCTGAGCGTACATGCGGGCAAGCCCTTTGTCTTGCGCCTTTCGTCGGCGCGGGGTCTCAGCGCACCATGGTACGCCTCTACTTATCTACTACCTCTTACCTAAATAATTCTTATGCTATGATCGTGCGAAATTGAGCGTTTATTATCGATGTTAGCTGCTTCTAATTCACCACAGGCAAGCGCCATTACTACTAATAATTTACTAGTAGTTTTTGCTGAATTCCTCGATATTGACGTGAGTGCTGGGGATGCTTCGGCAGATACCCTCAAAACCTATACCAGACAGCTATATCAATTTTTGCAGTGGTGCGATCGCCGTCAACTAAATCCCGTATCGATCGCCAAAGATGATATCAAAAAGTATCGTCACTGGATGATTAAGCAGAAGCAGTATAAACCCGCCACAATTTCACTTAAGTTAGCAGTAGTTAGACGTTTTTATCAGGCTGCGGTAGAAAAAGGATTGATCTCGATTAATCCCGCAGCAGGAGTTAAACCCCCAAGGGAAAAGTTCGATCCAGCAGAAAAGATTACTTTCTTAGAACAAGAAGAAGTCGAGGCATTACTCGGAATTATCTCCAATGATGGCACGCTTAAATCGACTCGCGATCGCGCAATGATTGCAATTATGGCATTGGAAGGTACGCGAACGGTCGAACTACATCGCGCCGATATTGCTAACGTGGTTAGACAGGGACAAAACTTGGGTGTCAGAGTTGAGGGTAAAAGAAATATTCGAGTAGTGCCTTTAACTCCTGACATCGCCAACCTTTTAGTAGAATATCTGCATCTAAGAGAAACTAGCGGAGAAATACTAAAACCCAATCGACCATTATTTGCCTCGACGGGAAACAACTCAAGAGGCAATAGAATCTCTCGACGCGGAATTAGAACTATTGTCGATCGCTATCTCAAACAGGCTGGTTTAAAACATACCCCTGGACGAACTATCTCCGCTCATAGTCTGCGTCATACGGCAGGTACTCTAGCACTGCGATCGGGTGCGGATCTACGTCAGGTACAAGATTTATTGGGACATAGCGATCCACGCACTACCAGCATCTATACTCACGTTGGCGATCGCTGGGAAAATAATCCCGCTCTTAAACTTAATATCGATATACCCTCTATTTAGCTATTTACCATGTCCCAATTTGCTCGTCCGTAAAAAAATTAACAATATTTGTGGATCGAACTGAGGGATGATGAATAATCAGCATATTTTTTTAATAATAGTATTTAGGCAACTGTGTATCATTCCCCCATTCCCGAAATAGATGTAGACAAACTGGCAACTCTAATGGCGACAGAAACGTCAGTACAGTTAATCGATGTCCGAGAAAGGAGCGAAGCAAGCCTTGCCTCTATTCCTGGTTTTGAACTATACCCTTTGAGTGAGTTTGAACAATGGTCAGACAAGATTTTAACCGAACTAAAACCAGAAGCGGAAACAGTTGTTATATGTCATCATGGGATGCGATCGGCTCAACTCTGCCAATGGCTAGCAATGAGGGGCTTTAGTGAAGTTAAGAATGTGATGGGGGGAATTGATGCCTATTCGCGTATGGTAGATCCCAGCATCAGACGTTATTAATGGACTATGGTCAGCAAAAAAATAGAGCATACCTTATCAAAAATCTTAAAGCTATTTTAATAATCTAATTCCAATATATTTAATGGTTAATCAATCAGAACTGAACGCCAGACATCAGAATATATTAAAAGCCACTATAAAACACTATATTGCTACTGCCGAACCTGTAGCCTCAAAAACTTTGGCACAGCAGTATGACTTTAACGTTAGTTCTGCTACCATTCGTAACGTCATGGGGCGTTTGGAAGAGGCAGGATTGCTCTATCAACCCCATACATCAGCAGGGAGAGTTCCTTCGGATTCTGGCTATCGTACCTATGTCGATCGTCTAATTATTCCCAACGACAACATCGATCGCGCCACTCAAAAGATAGTTCAACAAGAATTAGGGGTTGCTAAAGCTAGCTTTGAAAGTTTAATCCAGAAAGCAGCAAAGATATTAGCGACTCTTAGTGGTTATATTGCCCTAATTACCTTTCCCCAAAATATTAATAGTACTCTGCGCCATTTGCAGTTAGTCAGAGTAGCTGCAAATCAGGTAATGTTAATCGTCGTCACAGATTCTTATCAAACTCAGTCTATTTTGATGGAATCGCCTTTGTCAGAAGCAGATATCGATGAAGAATCAATAGAGCAAGAGCTACAGCTTTTATCAAACTTTCTAGATCGCCAATTAAAAGGGTCTTCTCTTGCCGATATTACGGCTTTGGACTGGACAGAAAACGACCATGAGTTTACTCAATATAATGACTTTCTAAAGCTACTTATAGAACGTCTTAAGCTCACCCTACAAACGAATAGCTCAAGTCCAATGGTCATGCAGGGAGTAGCCGAGTTCCTACGTCAGCCAGAATTCTCGCAGCTACAGCAGGTACAAACGCTTCTATCCTTGCTAGAAGAACAGCAGGAACAGCTATCTCCCATAATTTTTACCTTTCCTGAATTTGAGTCTCTTAAACGGGTAAGCATTAAGATCGGTATGGAAAATAGCCTCGAACCAATGCAGGCATGTACCTTGGTTTCAGCCAACTATTATCAGGATAATGTTCCTGTTGGTAGCGTGGGGATACTTGGACCAAAAAGAATGCTCTATGAAAATGCGATCGCTCTAGTGAAAAATACTGCTGACTATCTCTCCAATCCTTTTAAACTACTAGCCTAGCCTCGATCGAGTAGTAAGTAGTAGGGTGGGTTTATTATTTGACGCACCCGCAAGGTTTATATCTACGTCGAAATCAAACCAAATTAGTTACAGAATCTTTAATTAGATCGATAAATCTTTCTACTGCTACCTTGCCGAAGATTAGGATCGAAGAAGTCAAAGCCAAACCAAGAGAACAGATAAACAAGCCCGCAATACAGATCAAGCCGTCATCCTCTAATAAACCAAAGGCAATCACAAAAATGCCGATCGCAGGTAGGGTATTTGTGCCAGGAATAGGAATCATCATCGATATGGACATCAAGGCGATCGCAGTTCCTAGAATCACTCGTCCTGCTAGGCTAGTACAGAGATACGCCACTCTAGGTTTAGTCACATTCTCGATTTTCTCAACCCAGGGAGTTCCCATTTTGACAAATTTCTGAATCGTTTCTAGCTTCATCGAACCCTTGAGAAACTTTTCTGGTAGCCAAGGGCGATCGCGTCCTATAACTAGCTGTATCGCCAAGAAAAACATGGCAATACCAAAAGGAATTGAGTATCCTGGCGCTGGCACTGGCAAAGCCGAGGGTAAAGATAATATTGCCAATAAAAAGCCAAATATACGCTCTTCTGTCAAATTAAATATTTCGGCTAAAGTAACTTTTTCGTTTCTTGGCTCTTCAAAAAAATAGCGATTCAGTTCTACAGAAAGTTTTGCCATCTTCAAATTTAAAAAAATATTTCAAACAGATTAACAAACAACCATAAAGCAAAAGGTGAGCAAATGCCCACCTTTTAGAATATTCAAAAGCCAATAGCTAAAAGCAGAAAAATTATAATTTCTGCCAATCTATTAACAGCGATCTAATACTTATAAGCATCAGTTTTGAAAGGACCGTTCATAGGAACGTTGATGTACTTAGCTTGCTCGACCGTCAGCTTAGTCATTACACCGTCAAAACCTGCAACCATATAGCGTGCGACTTCTTCATCAAGATGCTTGGGCAATACTTCTACAGTAAGAGCATTGGCTTTGTCTGCATCTGATTGGTCGGCAAACTTACGTTCGTATAGGAACATTTGCGCTAATACTTGGTTAGCAAAAGAACCATCCATGATTCTGGAAGGGTGTCCAGTCGCGTTACCCAAGTTAACTAAACGTCCTTCTGATAGAAGAAGCAAGAAGTCTTGAGCGTCGTCGCTGCGGTATACCTGGTGTACTTGAGGCTTAACCTCTTCCCAACGCCAGTTCTGACGCATGAACGCAGTATCGATCTCGTTATCGAAGTGACCGATGTTGCAAACTACAGCGCCTTTTTTCAAAGCAGCCAGCATGTGAGCGTTACAGACGTTGTAGTTACCAGTTGCAGTAACAACCATATCTAGAGAACCCAAAAGCTCTTTGTTGATGCTGTTAGCAGTACCGTCGTTTTCACCATTAATGTAGGGAGATACAACTTCAAAACCGTCCATACAGGCCTGCATAGCGCAGATAGGATCGACTTCAGCAACTTTAACAATCATGCCTTCTTGTTGCAAGGAAGCAACAGAACCTTTACCTACATCACCGTAACCAATGACTAGAGCTTTTTTACCAGCCATTAGATGATCCAAACCACGCTTAATTGCGTCGTTTAGACTATGACGACAACCGTATTTATTATCGTTTTTAGTTTTAGTTACCGCATCGTTAACGTTAATTGCTGGAACTTTCAATTCGCCAGCTTCGAGCATTTCCCAAAGACGGTGAACACCAGTAGTGGTTTCTTCAGTTACACCGTGAATGCTATTTAGCATTTGAGGATATTTTTCGTGGATATGACCAGTTAGATCGCCACCATCATCTAAGATCATGTTGGCTTCCCAAAGGTCGCCATCAGCGTTGTGACAAGTTTGCTCGATACACCACATGTATTCTTCTTCTGTTTCGCCTTTCCAAGCATAGACGGGAATACCCGCAGCAGCGATCGCAGCAGCAGCATGATCCTGAGTTGAAAAGATGTTACAAGAAGACCAGCGTACTTCAGCACCCAATTCGATTAGGGTTTCGATCAAAACAGCAGTTTGGATCGTCATGTGAATACAGCCGATGATTTTTGCACCCTGTAAAGGCTTGGCTTGGCTATATTTGGATCTGATTGCCATTAGTGCGGGCATTTCGCCTTCAGCGATGGAGATTTCCTTGCGTCCCCAGTCTGCTAGAGAAATATCGGCTACCTTATAGTCTTGAGTATTTTGCTTTTCTTTAGTTGGTGCTTGTGAAACCATATTTTTTGTTAATGAAGTACTGTTGCTAATTTTTCTATTTTTCTGCCGTACTGCCTTTGTCTTTGAGCCAAGTCGTTGTCGATTTAAATAACTCGTAAATTGAGAAGTGAAAACGGTAGAGAAAAATTATGCCTACCTAAACATAATGAATTTGAACGTATCTACAATTTTGTCTGAGGAATGGGTATGTTGTCGAATACAGGCTAAATTCTGCCATCCCAAAATCTAGAGACTAGAAGGATTTGGATGTTGCTAAGACAAACATCTAACTACATACAAATTATTAAGTAATATAACACAGTCATTTGAGTATGTTTTCTTATATCGACCTATTTTGGTCGATAAAAACTATTAAAAAGCCGATCGCCTTGACCCCCGACACTGCCAAATCGTATGGTTGCAGGGATAAATGTTAAAAAGCTCAATTTGATTTAGCTTTTGAAAGATTTAAGATTAGGGCGAGCCAAATCAAAATTTTAATTTTAGAGAGTTGTAAAGTCTTGCTCGGTGATGTCTGCTGCACTTACATTACTTACAAAGGCGATCGCCATACGATCGGCAGCGTATTCGATTGTCACTCCGCCTGCAAGATCGACAATATTCAGATCTGCAAATTCCAGATTGCTGCCTAAAGTAAAGAAATCTGTTCCGTCTTCAAAGTCCAGAATCAGATCTTTGCCCATAGCAGATTCTAGAACAAAGATATCGCTATCCAAACCGCCATCGATCGCCACGCTATCGGTAATGTCAATTTATCCCGATTCAAGAACAATGTTTTTATTGTTTAAACTCTCATCAAAAATAATCCGATCTGCGCCAGAAGAATTATATGCTGCTGCTACTGCTTTGCGTAAGGATACTCTCGTACCGTTGTTAACACCGTCATTTTTATCATCAACAGCAGTAACTACAAAAGTACTAATGTAGTTTGCTTTTTGATTATCGATCGCAGCTTTATCGATGTTTGAGATATTAGTTGGTTGTCAGCATGAAAGGCAACATGGATATAAGTATTAACTCTTGAAAATGCAAAAGTAATTTTTTGTTCTGTTAATTACAGATAGCTAAAATAATATTCTTTGCCCCTATTCTGTAATAATCTCAATATTTATAAATGGCAATTAGTGACAAGATTCATATCGCTTACATAAGCTATCTATGATATAAGATTTGAACTCATATCGCAGATAGTTGAGCGTAAAAAGTAGCAAAGTATCTTTGTCTACGTGTGCTTTTAAGCGGCAAAATAAAAATTTATTTCTATATTTTTCTTCAGGTAATTATTAAACAACAATTGAAGTTGCAGCCAGTATTTCTTTGCTGTTTTACAGCAGCTAGTATGTATATAAACTAAGCAATGGCAAATGCTGATGGCTTTAATAAATTTTTTAAAAAATTCTAACAAGCAGACTTCGCCGTAGAAAAATATTTAAGTCAAACATTAATTATCGAGGATTATAAAAATCATGCTTTGCTAAATTGGAATATGAATAAATAATATTTTGAGAGATTGGTAAATTAGCTATTTAAAATCTAAAGGCAGATAAAAATAGATCGTAAATTGAATGATAGAGATATTTTTAAATAGTGATAAATAGCAAAAATAGCCGATCGCTAAAGAATAAAAAACTAAAAACCTAGGACAAATATAGATCGGATTATGCGGGGCAAGTCACCCAATATCGCTACAATAAGAGACTGCACATAGATAAAAATTAGTTTCAGACAAGAGGTATTTTGTGAGTGTTAGAGTAAGGATTGCTCCTTCACCAACAGGTAATTTACATATTGGTACGGCGCGAACAGCAGTGTTTAACTGGCTATACGCCCACCATCATCAAGGAACTTTCGTTCTAAGAGTCGAAGATACAGACGCAGCGCGATCGCGTCCCGAATATACAGAAAATATTAAGTCAGGTCTAGAATGGCTAGGCTTGAATTGGGATGAAGGTCCTTTTTTTCAGACTCAGCGTTTGGAGAAATATCAGCAAGCAGTCCAGACACTATTAGATAAGGATCTAGCTTATCCCTGCTACTGCACTCCCGAAGAGTTAGACGAGATGCGGGAAACTCAAAAGGCTACGGGAAAAGCTCCTGGTTATGATAACCGTCACCGTAACCTTAGTGATGAACAAAAACAAAAGTTTGAAGCAGAAGGGCGTAAACCCGTAATTCGTTTTAAAATAGACGGCGATCGCAGTATTGTCTGGGAAGATTCGATCCGCGATTCTGTATCATGGCAGGGTGCAGATTTGGGGGGTGACATGGTGGTTGCCCGTGCAGCAGAGGGGGATGAGCCATATGGACAGGCGCTATATAATCTAGCGGTAGTGGTAGATGATATTGATATGCAAATCTCCCACGTGATTCGCGGAGAAGATCATATTGCCAACACTGCCAAGCAGATTTTGCTTTACGAAGCCTTGGGTGCAGACATTCCAGTCTTTGCCCATAGTCCCTTGATCCTCAATCAGGATGGTAAAAAGCTATCGAAGCGGGATGGCGTAACTTCGATCGATGATTTTCGGAAGATGGGTTTCTTACCCGAAGCATTAGTTAACTATATGACCTTGCTAGGCTGGACTTTCTCCGACTCGACAAAGGAGATTTTTACCCTCGAAGAAGCAGCTAAAGAATTTGAGTTAGATCGAGTTAATAAGGCTGGGGCAAAATTCGACTGGGATAAACTCGACTGGCTTAATAGTCAGTATCTCCACGAAATGCCAGCCGATAAGTTGACCGATCTTTTAATTCCCTATTGGAAAGAAGCGGGTTATGACGTTGATAGCAAAGATCGAGCTTGGTTAGAGCATTTAAGTTCTTTAATCGGCTCGACTTTAACTCGTCTGAGTGACGTTATGAAACGTTCCGTAATGTTGGAAAGCCTTGGTACTTCTACCGCAGCAGGTTTAAAAGATGTAATTCAAGAAACATCGATCGCTCAAGACATAAATACATTCTTTACTGATTCGGTTGAATATGCCGATGAAGCAATGGAGTTACTGCAACAGGAAGGTGTCGCTGCGGTAGTCGAAGAAATAGTAGCGGGGATTAATAACAGCGAAGGGTTAGCAGAAGAGGATGCAAAAGCCTTAATCAAACAAGTTACTAAAAGTCAGAAAGTCAAAAAAGGTCTGGTAATGCGATCGCTAAGAGCGGGTTTAACAGGGGAACTACATGGTCCCGATCTGACTCAAACTTGGCTACTGCTAAATAAACAGGGTGCGGATAAAACTCGTTTAGAGCAAGCCTTAAGCAAAATTTCTAGTTAGACTAGTCGGCTAATTTTTAATTATGGCGATCGCTTTTAACTAGCGATCGTTTTTGTTTATTAATATTGTCCTTTCAACTTTAAAAAACCTGACATATATTAGAACAAAATAACTAACGTCTACGTCTATTAAAAGATCTAACTAATTTAATTTCTATTTAGAACTAGTAATATAAGTGATTCAAACTATTCTAAGATCTCAATTTTTTCTCAATCGAAATATTTTTTTATACTGCCAAATTTCAATTTTGCTAGGAGCAGCAGTCGGTTTCTCAAACAGTCCCGCTCTAGCTCAAAACGTAGTAACAATTAAACAAGATATTGTGGCGCAGCCCATAGTTCTCACAGGCAATACTATTGGAGAATTAAAAGCAAAAGAAGTTTCTCAGACCACCAGTACGCCAACAGGTTACTGTGATGGCTACATTGATTCTCAACCCAATCATTTATTGCAAATCGAATCTTTTTTTGATTCTCTGCGACTAGAGGTTAATAGTCCTGCCGACACCACGGTATTGATCGAAGGAAATAATGGTGTTTGGTGCAATGATGATTCTGGTAGTGCTAATCCGATGATCGAAGGGCAATGGCAGCAGGGTCTATATAAAGTTTGGGTTGGTTCGTATCAGCCGAATGCGAATGAAAACTATCAAATTAAAATTACCGCCCAATAAAACTATAATCAGCCCAGCTTTTGTCGTGTTCGATCGCAAATTATCCAGACGATAACTAAATTAGATCGAACCCCTTCCTGATATGATGGACTGGCATTCACTTCATGCGGTTACAGTCAGGGTATAAGTTGTGGCTTTTAAGATTGGTTTACTGGGTTACGGCACGGTTGGTACGGGAACAGCAGAGATCGTCCTCGATCCAGAAGGGCGTAATGGTCTACTGTCAGAAATCGAAATCGCCAGAGTAGGGGTGCGATCCCTTGATAAACCTAGATCGCCCAGCCTGTCTACTGGAGTACTGACCACGGATCTAAAATCAATCGTCACCGATCCAGAAATTGATATTATTGTCGAACTGTTGGGGGGATTAGAACCATCGCGATCGCTAATTCTCGAAGCGATCGAACATGGCAAGCATATTGTGACCGCTAACAAAGCCGTAATTGCCCGTCATGGAGAAGAGATTTTCACCGCAGCCAACAAAGCAGGGGTATATGTACTCTTAGAAGCTGCGGTAGGTGGTGGCATTCCCGTAATCAAGCCTCTCAAGCAGTCTTTGGGAGTAAATCGGATTCAAACCGTGATTGGGATTATCAACGGCACGACTAACTATATTCTGACCCAAATGACCCAGGAAGGAGCAGATTTTGATGATGTGTTAGCTGAAGCGCAAAAATTGGGCTATGCCGAAGCCGATCCGACTGCGGATGTTGATGGTTACGATGCAGCAGATAAGATTGCAATCCTGGCTGCGATCGCTTTTAATGGCAGAATTAAACGGGATGAAATTCCCTGTGAGGGTATTCGGCAAATTACCGCTACTGATATCCGTTACGCTGATGATTTGGGCTTTGTAATTAAGTTACTGGCGATCGCGAAAGCAAATAAAGACAGCGATTCTCTTCAGGTGCGTGTCCATCCCACCTTAGTTTCTAAAGACCATCCTTTAGCCAACGTCAACGGAGTCTATAACGCTATTTTGGTTGAAGGCGATCCTTTAGGTCAGGTGATGCTCTATGGTCCTGGTGCGGGGAAAGGTGCGACAGCTAGCGCCGTTGTTTCGGACATAGTTAACATCGTTGGCTTTTTACAGACTAATCAAGCAGATAAAAAGCTCGATCCAATGCTTAGTTGCCCTCACGAACACTTTAAGCAGCTTACTCCTACTGAAGAAATTAATAGCCGATTCTATGCTCGTTTTCTCTGTGAGGATGTTTCGGGAGTAATCGGTCATTTAGGCACTAGCTTTGGCAATCATAATGTGAGCCTAGAATCAATAGTGCAGATTGGCTTTTGCGATAATCTAGCCGAGATTGTGGTTGTGACTCACAATGTACGAGAAGGCAACTTCCGCACTGCTTTAGAAGAAATTAAAAGCCTTGATTCAATCAATAGTATTCCCAGTATTTTACGGGTGCTGTAAACATTAGGGGCGAGTGGGTAGGGGCGAACCGCCGTTCGCCCTTACAGATTTTCATATGTAGCAAACATTTAAGTATTTCTATTCCAAAATCGTAGCGATCTCTTTAAGGTAAACCTGTTCTAACAGTTCTCCCGATTCTAATTCGTACTGTTCTAATAAACCTCGATGCTTGATACTAATTTGACGATCGCGTTTAATAATCACAGTGGAGTCTGGAAAGACATCTCGCGTCAGCATAGTTTCGTTCTCGTCGGGATCGTCCAAAACCACCATGTCACTACCGTAGTAGAACATTCCTTCGGTACTTAAAACATCGCTATCATATTCGGCAATCAATAGATCTAGTCGGGGATTGCGTAACAGGTTTCGCACGTTGGTATTATAGTTTTTGTTTAGCTGCTTTTCCGAACGGTTGACTATAATTCCTTCGCGACACACCGCACCAATTGTCCAGTCGGGGTGGAAAGTTAAAATGCGATCGCACAATTTTTGTAACTGTCTTAAACCAATACGATTAAAGCTAATAATCGGAATGCGCGAATCTTTACCCGAAGCGAAAAAGGTTTCTAAAATGCTAGAAGTAACATCGACTGGTTTGCCAACGGCGGGATTGAGGTGCATATAAACCCCTGGCGCAGCATTAATTTCGATAATGCCAAAGCTGCTTTGTTTCCAAGATTGAGCGAGATCGGCGGTGATAATATCAATACCCATGCAGGTAAGACGGAAGTGCTGGGCAATATCCTGTGCCAAGATTATATTATCTGGGTGGACTCGATCCGTAGCATCGATACTAAAACCACCCGAAGAAAGATTTGCTACCTTACGCAAATAGACAGTGCGATCGCTTTCAACGACGCTATCTAAATCTAGTCCCTGTTCTTCTAAATACAGGTGCATCGATTCATCTGTTTGGATTTTGCCCATCGGTGAAGTAGGAGTATCGCTACGCTGGGGAGAACGATTTTCGCGATCGATTAATTCTCTAAGGGAAGATTCACCATCTCCTGTTACTGAAGCTGGTTGACGCTCGATCGCTGCCACAAAACGACCGTTTACACACAGCAAACGATAGTCATGACCTTCAATACTTCTTTCGACGATAATTGCTGCCTTTTCTCCTTCTGGTACGGCATCCACGGCGCGATCGTAGGCTGCTTCTAGTTCCGCTTCGTCCTGCACGTCCGCAGTTACGCCAATACCCTTATGTCCCGATACGGGTTTGACAGCCACAGGATATTTTAATTCTTCGGCTGTATCACAAGCTTCTTTGAAAGAATAGACAATATCTCCCTTGGGTACGGGAAAACCCAACTCGGCTAAAAATCTTTTACAGTCATCTTTCTGGGTAGTAAAGTCAGAATCTAAATGACTGTCGGTATCAAAAGTAGTGGCGACTCCTCTAATTTGCTTTTTACCATAGCCGTACTGCATTAGCCTCTCATCCCAAAGATAGAAACTAGGGATTTTTTTAGTGTTTGCCGATCGCAATAAAGCGTATACAGTTGGTCCTCCATATACGGAGTTGCGAAATACCTGCTGTAAGTAGTCGATTTGGTCAACAATATCAAAATCATCCCCACGCTCGATCGCCTCAAACCAGTCCCATACTGTGTAGACTACTTCTCTCGTAGTTCTTAAATGTAGTGATTCGATCGCTATTTTTGCCGATTCAGACTCCTGCTGTACGCTGCTTGCTTGAAAATGCAGATCCATGTCTAGCCGATTCACGATTGAAGCGGTGCTAGCAAATAGTTCGGCGTGAGATGTATATTTAGTTTCAGTTAAGCGGGGATAGCGATCGCCAATTACGGCTAAATATTCGGCAATAGGGAGAGGGCGATCTTGCCCTGCCAAAGCAAATTCAAATACTAAAGAGGGTTTGTTGAGATAAGGATTTGCTCCTAAATATTCGCGGATGTCGAACAAATCGAAAATATCGCTATCTCTAGCATTAACGCGGACGGATGAATCTACTTGTTCGGCTAACATCAAACTTCTCTTACAGCAACATCAACCACACTAGTAAAAGCTGTTCCATGCAGCATCTATCTAAAGATTTATCATAGCTTTTGTTAAAATGCATATTTTTTGAATTAATAACTGTAGTTTAGACTAAAAAAATCATTAGAAAACAATTCAACCAGTTAAAAATAGCTGAATTGTGGATCTAAGCTGGGAAAATAAACTTTAAGCTGTCTCTTTTTCCGATTTTTTAGGGCGGGAATAGCTTTTTTTAGCAATAGGATATGTCTTTTTTT